>Ga0080064_1000020_pt1 | contig 551644 bp, 508 predicted proteins | sample Subgrocontami54m_FD_69260 | JGI IMG/M metagenome (GOLD analysis project Ga0080064, IMG submission 69260) | Subsurface groundwater microbial communities from S. Glens Falls, New York, USA - GMW46 contaminated, 5.4 m (SPADES assembly) (version 2) ... | reverse complement strand
GGGTATGGAGGGTGAGCTGTTCTTGTTTTCCCCGCCAGAATAATTTGACTCCGGGTGCTAAAAAAAAAAAAAAAAAAAAACCTCCTGGCCCCTCCTGGCCCCCCCCATCCACGCTTTATTTCCTAGTAGTGTGCCGCTGATCGGCGTGGATGGCCGGGTCAAGCCCGGCCATGACAATGGGAGTAAATAGAAACCGCGCCTCACCCCTCCGCCAGGGCGCGCAGTTGGCGCGCGGCGACCGCGAGCATGGCGAGATCGACGCGGCCGGTCGAGCGGATATCGGCGACCACATCCCTGGCGCGCTTGGCCGGGGCCTGGCGTTTGGCGGCCCAGGCGTCGATCGCCGCCCCGGGATCTCCGGTCACGCCGGATTCGGCGATCACTGCGCCGGCGAGCTGCGCCTGGATCGAGTCGATCTCGTCCATCAGCGAGCGGAAGGCGAGCTTGCTCCAGCGGCCGCCCGCGACCGCCGCCTGCGCCTGCGTCCGTAGCCAATCCAGGCCCAGGCGCGCGCCGATGGCGAAGTACACGCGCCCCACGGCGGCGACATCCAGTTTCTTCGGTTCGGCGATGCGCACGAAATCCAGGCCCGCGAGCGCCAGGTCCAGGGACGCGACGCGGCGGGCCAGGTCGAGCGGCGCGCCTTTTTCCATGAAGGCGGCGGCCTGGCGTTCCGTGTCGGCCCGGCCCTCGGGCGACAGCAGCGTGTCGAGTGCCGCCATCGCCGCGGCGACGCCGGGCCGGAATCGCTCCACCGCCGGCGCCAGGGCCGGGGAATCCTGAACCGCCGACAGAATCCAGCGCGCGGCGCCGTCGGCGGCATGGGCGATCTCGGCGAACAGCGTGTATTGCGCCGCCGCCGGGGCCTTGCCGTCCAGCGCCTCGACGCCGGCCCACAGTGCGTCGAGGCCGAACACGCGGCAGGCCACGAGATAGGCGCGGGCGATGTCGCCGGCGGGCCGGCCGGTGTCGGACGCGATCTGCGCCACGAAGGCCGAGCCGACATGGTTGACCATCGAATTGGTGACGACCGAGGCGACGATCTCGCGCCGCAGGCGATGGCGGCCGATCTGCTGCCGGTATTTCTCCTGCAAGACTTTCGGGAAATAGCCCAGCAATTCGCTTTCCAGCGCCGCGTCGTCCGGCATGTCGGACTCGAGCAGCGCGTCGTACAGCACCATCTTGGCGTAGGCCAGCAGCACGGCGAGCTCGGGCCGCGTCAGCCCCTGGCCCTGCGCCTGACGTTGCGCCAGGGTTTCGTCGTCCGGCAGAAACTCGATGGCGCGGTCGAGCTTTCCCGCGCGCTCCAGCTCGCGCATCATCAGGCCGTGCTGGTCGATGCCGGCCGGGCCTTGCAGCTCGGCGATCGACAGGGCCTGGCTCTGCTCGTAATTGTCGCGCAGCAGCAGGCGCCCCACCTCGTCGGTCATCGACGCCAGCAACTGGTCGCGCTGCTTGATGGTCATGTCGCCTTGCGCGCAGATATCGCCCAGCAGGATCTTGATGTTGACCTCGTGGTCCGAGCAATCGACGCCGGCCGAATTGTCTACCGCGTCGGTGTTGTTGCGCCCGCCTTTAAGGGCGAACTCCACGCGCCCGCGCTGGGTGCAGCCCAAATTGGCGCCCTCGCCGATCACCTTGGCGCGCAAGTCGGCGCCGTTGACGCGCAGCGCGTCGGTGGCGCGGTCGCCCACTTCGGCGTTGCTCTCGCTCTTGGCCTTCACATAGGTGCCGATGCCGCCGAACCACAGCAGATCGACTTGCGATGTCAGGATCGCCTTCATCAGCTCGGCCGGGGTCATGCTGTCGCGCGTCAGGCCCAGCGCCGCCTTCACCTCCGGCGCCGGCTTGATGGATTTGAGCGAGCGTTCGAACACCCCGCCGCCGGTGGAGATCAGCTTCCGGTCGTAGTCGGCCCAGGACGAGCGCGGCAGGTCGAACAGGCGCTTGCGCTCGGCCCAGCTTTTGGCCGGATCGGGCGCGGGGTCGAGGAAGATATGGCGATGGTCGAACGCGGCGATCAGCTTGATATGCTTGGACAGCAGCATGCCGTTGCCGAACACGTCGCCCGACATATCGCCGACGCCGGCGACGGTAAAATCCTGCGCCTGGATGTCGCGCCCCAGCTCGCGGAAATGGCGCATCGCCGATTCCCACGCGCCCCTGGCGGTGATGCCCATTTTCTTGTGGTCGTAGCCGGCCGACCCGCCCGAGGCGAAAGCGTCGTCGAGCCAGAATTTGTAGTCGCGCGATACGGAATTGGCGATATCGGAAAACGTAGCGGTTCCCTTGTCGGCCGCGACCACCAGATAGGGATCGTCGCCGTCGCGCCGCACCACCCCAGGGGGCAGGCGCATCCCGCCGGGCGCGTACGAATCGGTGATGTCGAGCAGCCCGCGCATCAGAATCTTGTAGCACTCGATGCCTTCGGCCAGGAACGCTTCGCGGCCGCCTTCGAGCGGCGGCTTCTTGACCACGAAGCCGCCCTTCGATCCTACAGGCACAATAACCGCATTCTTCACCATCTGCGCCTTCATCAGGCCGAGTATCTCGGTGCGGAAATCCTCGCGACGGTCGGACCAGCGTATGCCGCCGCGCGCCACGCGCCCGCCGCGTAGGTGGATCGCCTCGACCCGGGGGGAATAGACGAACACCTCGACCAGCGGCCGGGGCAGCGGCAACTCTTCGACTTTCGCGCTGTCGAGCTTCAGCGACAGATACGGCTTGGACCGGCCGTCGTCTCCAAGCTGGTAGTGATTGGTGCGCAGCGTCGCGCCGATCAGGTTGAGGTAGCGGCGCAGGATGCGGTCTTCGTCCAAATTGGTGACGGCGTCGAGCGCATGCTCGATCTCCACGGCGATGCCTTTTTCCGCCGTCGCGCGGTCGCCGGCGTGGGGATGTTCAGGGTCAAAACGCGCCGCGAACAGATCGACCAGAAGCCGGGCGATCGCCGGATTGTTCGCCATCGTCTGCTCGATATAGAACTGGCTGAAGGTGAAGGCGGCCTGGCGCAGGTATTTCGCGTAGGCGCGCAACACCAGAATGCCGCGCGCGTCCATGCCCGCCAGCAGCGCGAGGCGGTTGAAGCCGTCGCTTTCCGCGGCGCCACGCCACACCCCGGCGAACACGTCGTGGAACAGGCCGCGCACCGCGCCGAAGTCGATATCGCCGACCGCCTCGCCGCTCGGCTTGCGCATGACGCTGAGGGTGAAGTCGTGGATCCAGATGGTTTCCTTCCGGTCCGGGCCCAGATCGGGCGCCACCGGAAACGGCATCTCGCTGATCGCGCGCACGCCCATGTGCTCGAGCACCGGCAGCACGTCGGACAGCGCCAGGGGCGAGGTGCGATGGAAAATCTTGAAGCCCAGTTCGTCGGGCGCGGCCTCGACCGGCCGGTAGAGCGTCAACGCCAGGCCGTCGCCGCCGCGCGCCTGCTCCAGAAGCGCTATGTCCTCGACCGCGGCGCCGGCCAGCCAGCGCTCGCGATAGGCGGCGGGGAACGCGTTGGCATAGCGGTTGAACAGCGCAAGACCCGTGTCGTTGCCGATCGCGCCGTCGCCCAGGGCCGCGCGCAGGCGGTCGGCCCAGGTGCGCCCGGCCTCGATCATCTGGCGCTCCAGCTCCGGCACGTCCACGGCCGGCACCGCGCCGCGCGTGGTGCGCACGATCACGTGCAGCCGCGCCAGCGGCTCGTCGGTCATGTGGGTATAGAAGACCGACACCGCGCCGCTATAGGCCTTGGCGACGATATCGAGCAGCCGCACGCGCAGATCGGTGTTGAGCCGGTCGCGCGGCACGTAGATCAGGCAGGAGACATAGCGCTCGAGCGCGTCCTTGCGCACGAACAAGGCGATGCGCTGGCGTTCCTGCAAATGCAGCACCCCCAGTGCTATCTCCAACAGCTCGTCCTCGGCGATCTGGAACAATTCGTCGCGCGGATAGGTTTCCAGGATATGCGCCAGGGTCTTGCCGTCGTGGCTTTGCGGCGCGAACCCGGCGCGGCGCTGCACCGCCTCGACCTTGCGCCTGAGCAGCGGAATCGTGCGCGGGCTGATGCTGTAGACGATCGAGGTGAACAGGCCGACGAAGCGCCATTCGCCCACCACGCGCCCCTTGGCGTCGAACCGCTTGATGCCGATCGTATCCATGTGCACGGGGCGGTGGATGGTGGAGCGGCGGTTGGTCTTGGTGATGGTCAAAAGCTCGGGCGCCAGGACGTGGCGCACGATGTCCTCGCCCAACAGGCCGAAGCTGCGGCGGTCGTGGAACACGCGGCGGTCGGGATCGGTCAGGATGCCCAGGCCGCTTTGCTCGACCACCTCCAGACGGCCTTCCTCGCCCTGGCCGGTGATGCGGTATTCGCGGAAGCCCAGATAGGTGAAATGGTCGTCGTCGAGCCAGGCGAGGAAATCCGCGACCTCACCGGCGTCGTCCCGGGCCGTTGGCGGCGGCGACTTGCGCAACTCCGCCAGGATCGCGCGCAGCTTCGCGCGCATGGGCTGCCAGCCCTTGACCGCCCAGCGCACGTCGTCGAGCACGCGCGCCAGGTCGGCGGCGAGACGATCGAGCTCCGCCGGCGCGCGGCGGCCCTCGATCTCCACGCGCATCAGCGATTCCGCACTAAGCCCATCGCCGGAAGAGGCTTCCAGCGACGTGAGCTTGCCCGATGCGTCGCGCGCGGAGCCGAAGGTGGGGTGGATCACCAGGCGCACGGTCATGCCGGCGCGGTTCAACTCCGCCGTGACGGAATCGACCAGGAACGGCATGTCGTCGTTGACGATCTCGACCACGCTGTGGTCCGACCGCCAGCCATGCTCGGCCAGGGTCGGGTTGTAGGCGCGCAGTTTTATCGTACCGGGCTTGCGGGTTTGCGCGAACTGCCACAGCGCCATAGCCGCGCCATAGGCGTCGTCGGGCGCCCGGTTGATGAGGTCGGCCGGCGGCACGTTGGCGTAAAGCCGGGCGACGAACAGCTTGATCATGGCGGCCCCGCCCGCCGCCTTGGGGCCCGCTGGCTTGGCCTCGGCCAGCGCCTGCACACGCTGGATCAGCTCTACTTTCAATTGTTCGGCCTTGACGCTCATCCCCCCGCCATTCCCCCCGTTAGGCCTTGATTTGCCAGCCTTGTTCTTGTCCGCGCCCGGAACCCTAGCCGATCAATCCCGCCTATCCAAGCGGGGCGCAGGCACGCGATCGGCGCGGGTTAACCAACCCTAGCGCGGCTTCGGCTAATGTGCGGGGGCGGCCCGGTTACGGGGCCTCGGGGGAAGTAATGGAATACGCATCGAGCGCGGCAGCCGCCGCTACCGGAAGCGGGCCCGGCGGCAAGGCGTGGGTAAGCCATCCCGTCGATCTCAGGTTCACGTTCAGGCTGCCGTTCGGGCGCTATTACCTGGCGCTGGTGGCGGGGCCCGAACGCCGGCCGGCGAAACGCACGGCGAGCGAACGCCGGGACCGGCGCTTCGCCACCCTGGGCAATTTCCTGTTTTTCTGCGCCACCGCCGTGATCGTCAACGCGCTGGCGCTGGCCGCGCTTCTGATCTACAGCGCGGTGCTGCGGTTCTAGGCGCGGCCCCGCGCATTGCGCCACGCCGGGGATTGCCCTAAATTCCGCCAAGCCCGCTTGCGGCCAAGCACCCGTAGCTCAGCTGGATAGAGCGCTGCCCTCCGAAGGCAGAGGTCACAGGTTCGAATCCTGTCGGGTGCGCCAGATTTCCTGAAATAGAACCGAACCTTGCCGATCCTAGCCCGGCGCGGCCGCTGATCCGGCCGCGGAATTTTCAAATGGGCCGGGCGGATCAACGCCCGGCCGCCGTCAATCCGCCGCGCGGGCGCGGCCGTCGCGGTTCAGCACGCGGCTGGCGGGCAGGCGGATGGTGACGGTCGTGCCCTTGCCGCGTTCGCTGGCGATCTCAAGCGTGCCGTCATGCAGCTCGACCAGATGCTTGACGATCGACAGGCCCAGGCCCGTGCCCTGGCGCTGGCGCGCTTCCTTGTTGTTGGCGCGGCCGAAGGGTTGTTGCGCCTCGGCGATTTCAGCCCCGGTCATGCCGATGCCCGTGTCGGCGACCGTGAGCGCGACGCCGCCATCGTCCGTCCGGGCGACGGCGAGCACCGCCTTGCCCGGCGGGTTGCTGTACTTGATCGCGTTGCCGAGGAGATTGAGCAGCACCTGGCGCAGGCGCAGCTCGTCGCCGCGCACCGCGATGGCCAGGCCGTCGCTTTCCAGCGCCACTTCGATGCCCGCCTGCCGGCCCAGCGGCCGCGCCATGCCGAGCGCCGCCTCGGCGACTTGCAACAGGTCCACTTCCTCGTCCTTGACCGTCATGCGGCCGGCTTCCATGCGGGCCACGTCCATCAGGTCGTTGATCAGGCCCAGCAGATGCTCCCCGGCCTCCTTGATGTAGCCGGCGTATTCGATCTGCTGCTTGGTCGGCTTGCCGAACAGGTCGGATTGCAGCATCTCGGCGAAGCCCACGACCGCGTTGAGCGGCGAGCGCAGCTCGTGACCCAGGGACGACCAGAACTGCGACCGGCTCTTGGTTTCCGAAATCGCCTGTCGCTCGCCGTGTTCGGCTTTCAGCTTGGCCTGGTGCAGGCTCGCCGCCAGCTGTTCGCGGCCCCTGGCCTGGCGCGCCAGCACGGCGAACAGCGCCAGCACCAGCGCCGCGATCACCGCCCCGGCGGCGATATTCATCCAGATCAGCTTCATCGCCGGCCGGACGGCCGCGTCGACGGTGGTGCTGACCGACAGCAGCAGCGGATAGCGGTTGAGGTATTTGTAGGCCATCAGGCGCTGCTGGCCGTCGATCGGGCTGGTCACGGTCAGCGCCCCCGCCGGCACGGCCGGCATCGGGACGTTGGATCTAGCGTTCGGTCCGAACAGCGTCTGCCCCATGACGGCGTCGTCGTGCGGGTGGCGGGACAGCACAACTCCATCCGCGTTGAGCAGCACGATCGAGCTGCCGTGTGGCGCGCCGATGCTGCCGTAGAACGACGAGAAATAGGCCGGATCCAGCGCCAGCGTGACAACCCCGCCGAAGCCGCCGGCGGGCGTATCGATGCGGCGGCTGAGGATGATCGTCCACAGATCGTTCAGCGGCGACCTGACCGGCGTGCCGATGAACAGCCCGTAATGCCCGTTGTCGCGGTGGATGCGGAAAGGGTCGCGGTCGGCGCCGTTGAATTTACGCGGCTGGAGCGAAGCCGAATCGATCACGGACTCGCCGTTGCGGTTCAAAACCAGCACGGCGCGGGCCTGCGGCACGCCGTTGATCCGGTCGCTGAGCTGGATATGGGTGTTGCGCACGACCTCGGGCATATCCAAGGGCAGGCCGGACAGCTGCTCGGCGGCGTCGCGCAGGATCAGATCGGCGGCCTGGACCGCCCGCTCGGTCTGTTCGGCCAGCACGGCGGCCAGGCTGGCGAGTTGCGCGCGCTCATCGCGCAGCCGCTCGCCATACACGAACCACGCCTGCGCCGCCGCCAGCGCCACCGCGCCCACGGCCAAGGCCGCGCCCGACAGCCACAGCAGGCGACTCATCGAAAAGGCGGGTAGCAACGCTTTCAGCACGTGCTCGCATTCCGGCCAGGACGGTCCCGGCCATTCCCGGGACGGTCCCGGCCATTCTTGGAATGTCGATCGCCGAACGCCTAGGCCCGGGCGATCCGCTTGGCAATCGCCTGACGCTGTCAGGCGCCGACCGAGGCTATAATAGCGCGGCGCGGGGCGGGAGTCCGGCACCGTGCGTAGGGCTGGAGAATCCGGGTTTTGGATAAATGATTGATATGGAATGGCTTTCTATCCACGTGGTCGCGCGCGGCGGATGGCGGCGATGAGCGCCGGTCCGGCCGGCCCGGGCGCCAACGCCCCGGCGCGCATCGCCCAAGGCGGCAAGGCGGTCTATGGCGCTGCGCTCGGCATCCTGATGCTCGAGGCGCGCTTCCCGCGCATTCCCGGCGACATGGGCAACGCGCTGACCTGGCCGTTCCCCGTGCTCTACAAGGTGGTGCGCGGCGCTTCGCCCCAGCGGGTGGTCAAGAACCAGGCCGCGGGCTTGCGCGACGCCTTCATCGCCGCCGCAAAAGAATTGGTGGCCGACGGCGCCGACGGCATCACCACCAATTGCGGGTTCCTGTCGCTGTTCCAGAACGACATCGCCGCCGCCGTCGGCGTGCCGGTGGCGACCTCGTCCTTGATGCAGGTGCCGTTTATCCAGCGGCTGCTGCCCAGGGGAAAGCGCGTGGGCATCGTTACCGTGTCGCTGCCGTCGCTGACCAAGGAGCACTTGCGGGCCGCGGGCGTGCCCGAGGACGCGCCGGTTATCGGCACGGAAACCGGCGAGGAGTTCACCCGCGTGCTGCTGAACGACGAGTTGACGCTCGACGCCGCGGCGGCCGAACGTGATCTGCTGGGCGCGGGCGAAGCGCTGGTCAAGCGGCATCCCGAGATCGGCGCGATCGTCCTGGAATGCACCAACATGATCCCGTATGCGCGGGCGCTCAGCGACCGGCTGAAACTGCCGGTCTACGACATGTACGGGTTCTGCTGCTGGTTTCACGCCGGCCTCAGGCCGCGCGATTTCGGCCCGCCCGGCAGCGCTGCCTAACGCCAATAACTCTTCGTCATGGCCCGACTTGATCGGGCCATCCACGCTTTCAAAGAGGCTAACCACGAAGGCACGAAGACACGAAGGAAAAGGGAAGAAAGACCTCTTTCCTCTTCACTTCCTTCGTGTCTTCGTGGTTGATCATTCTGGCGCGGACGGCCGGGGCACAGGCACAGCCATGACGGAATTTGGGTGGTGGTGGAGAGTTTTTTTATCGCCGGCCGTTGTAGCAGAGATTGGCGAAGGTGGTGCCGTCGTCCGCCGGCTCGAAGTCCAGCGACATGGCGTAATCCTTGCGCGGGGTGAACTGGATCACTTCCTTGCCGCCCATGGCGAAGGCCTTGTCGGGCGTCAGCGTGAAGCGCTTCATCGCCGCGGTCATCAGGTTCAGCTTGTGCACGCCGAACGCGGCGACGCAGCAGCGCGGCTTCAGGCTGTCGTAGAACACCAGCATCTGGTCGGGCGGCGCCTCGGGCGTGGTCCAGGCGAAATCGAACCCGCCGCCCAGCATCTGCGCCTGCAACGGCTTCCATTTCTGCTGCTGCGCGCGGGTCAGCATGTCGGTGGGCTGCGCGCGGGTGTTGTAGCAGGCGTCGGAGAACGACAGCGTCATCTGGTTCTCCAGCACCTTCTTGTCCTGGTCCCAGGCTTCGAGCGCCGGCTTGCCGGGATACGCCACCGCGATCGGCTGCGGGCGGTCGCGCGGCCGGGGCGGGGCCATTTGCGGCACGGGCACGGCGGCCTGTTGCTCGCGCGGTCCGCCTTCGGGCGGACGCGGCGCGGGGGCGGCCGGGCGTGGCGGGGCTGCCGCCACCGGCGGCGGCGCCACCGGCTTGCTGTCGCTGACCGATATCGACACGGGCGCCAGCCGGCTGCTGTCGGCGCTGTGGCGCAGGCGCAGCGTGGCGGTGCGGTTGTCGTACAGCAGCGAATAGACGCGCATGCGCAGGCCGCTCTTCACCTCGTCGCTCGCCAGGTTCAGCGGCAGGCGCGCTTCCAGCAGCTTGGTGAAGGCGCCGACATCGACGGTCTGCACCACGATGCCGCAATTGCCCTTGCCGCTGATGCCCAGGATCATCGAGCCGTGGTCCGACGGCACGTACCACGCCTCCTCGGTGCCGAGGCGCCGCACCACGTCGGGCTCCACCGGCGCGTATTTCATTTCCTTGGCGCCGGCCGCGACCAGCTTCGGATTGGCCAGGTTCGCCAGGCAATGCACGCGGAAGCCGTCGAACGCCTCGGTCGCCATCGCCTCGGCGGCGTCGGCGGGTTTCACCGCCGCCGCCGGCGGAGGTGCTGCTTTCGGCAGGACCGGCATCGACATGCCGGGTTGCGCCGGTGCGGGCGCTGCCTGCGGCATCGCCGGCGGGGGCGGCGGGTTCTGCGCCAGAACGACGAGCGGCAACAGGATCAGCGGCGCGGCGAGCAACCCGATGCGGGCGATGGCGGACCTCGGCGCGCAAGTCGCGGTCATCAACGAATTCCGTGGGGGTATGAACCGGGCGGATCGACCCCGAGGGCTTGCCGCCCTCGAATTCCAAGAAACGCAACCGGCAGGCAACCCCCGCCGCCTTTCCGGTGCGTAGTCGTGAATCATGAACGTTGGCGGCAGATGTGACAAGCCTAGCGCCGGATCGGCCGGTCCAGGCTTGATTTTCCTTGCGAAATCGCAGACCCAGGGGCGATTCGTTGGCCCGGTTCCAGGGCATGATCTACACTGCGATTCGCCCATCCCGGGGGAAGGATCGCCTGCCCGTGCCGCCGTTCGCGCCGCGCCTGTTCCATTCCAAGCGTGGCCGCGCCGCCGCCGCCGCGCTTCTGGTATTGGCGTTGGCGTTCCTGCCCGCTGGGGTTGAGGCGCAAAACCCGCGTTTCTTCCGCATCGGCGCCGGCTCGACCTCGGGCACGAATTTCGGCATCGGCGGGGCGATCGCCAGCGCCATTTCCAACCCGCCCGGCTCGCGCGCTTGCGACAAGGGCGGCAGCTGCGGCGTGCCGGGCCTGGTGGCCGTGGCGCAATCGACGCAGGGCGCGGTCGAGAACGTGGCGCTGATCGCCCGGGGCGCGATCGATTCCGCCCTGGTGCAGGCCGACGTGGCCTATTGGGCCTATCACGGCACCGGCCCCTATGCCGGCAAGGGTGCTACGCAGAACCTGCGCGCGGTGGCGACGCTGTATCCCGAAATCGTCCATGTCGTCGTGCCGGCGCGCGGCGACATCCAGGGCATCGCCGGCCTCAGGCTCCGGCGCGTGTCGCTGGGCGAGCAGGGCTCGGGCACGCTGGTCAACGCGCGCGCAATCCTGGGCGCCGCCGGTCTCGGCGAGCTCGACGTGGTGCCGTTTTACCTGCAACCCGGCTCGGCGGCCGACCTCTTGGCCAAGGACGGGCTCGATGCATTCTTCGTCAATGCCGGAATGCCGGCGCCGGCGGTGGCGGAGCTGGCGAAGTCCATGCCGGTCCGCCTGCTGCCGATCGCCGGGAGCTTGCGCGACACGCTGCGCCGCGACTATCCGTTCTTTTCCGCGCGCACCGTGCCCGCCGGCGTCTATGCCGGCGTGCCGGGTTTCGAAACCCTGGCGATCCATACCCAGTTCGTGGTGGGGGCGGCGCTGGACGAAAAGCTGGTCTACGGCATCGCCGCCGCGCTGTGGCACCCGAACACGCAGAAGATGCTGGAATCGGCTGGAAGGCTGGCGACGGGGATATCGCGCGCGGCGGCGCTGGACGGTCTGGCCGTGCCGCTGCATCCCGGCGCCGCGCTGTGGTATTTCGAGAACGGCATGATCCAGGGCGACCAGCCGCGCGGCCGGCCTTAGAGTCGATTTAGGCCGCCGCCACCCATTCCTTCATGTCAGGCAGATCGGCCATCGCCTCGATATAGGCGGTGGAGACCGGATCGACGGTCACGCCGTAAGTGGTGAAGCGCGTGGTCACCGGCGCCCACATGCAATCGGCGATCGAGAAACGCCCGAACAAAAACGGCCCGCCCAGTTTCACGCCGAAATTCCGGCGGCTGTCGTTCCAAAGCTGGGTGATGCGCGCGATCTGGGCTTTCAACTCGTCGGTCATCGCCGGGGTGGGCAGGCGTTTCTTCACGTCCATCGACATAGCGGCGCGCACCGCGCCGAAGCCGCCATGCATCTCGGTGGCCACGCACCGCGCCACGGCGCGCGCGCCGGGATCGCCGGGCCACAGCTTGGCGGCCGGAAACGTCTCGGCGATATATTCGCAGATCGACAGCGATTCCCACAAGGTCGTGGACCCGTGCTTCAGGACCGGCACCTGGCCCGCCGGCGAGTGCTTCAGGATCTTTTCCTTGCTGTCGGGCTGGTGCAGTTCGATCAAGGTTTCCTTGAATGTCTGGCCGGTCGCCTTCAGCGCCAGCCACGGGCGCAGCGACCAGGACGACACCGCTTTGGTGCCGATGACGATTTCAAGCTCGGGCATGGGATTCTCCGCGGCTACAGGCAAAAGGGCCGCGATTGTTGCCCCGAAATCTCCGCCGCGGCAAGCCGGGCGACGATCCGCCCGGCCATATATAAGATTGCGCGCCGCCACAGACGTTGGAAGTGAAGCTTCCAACGGATCGGCTCACGGCGCGCCGCTTTGCCCGGCGGCGGGTTTTCGGGCATCGTTCGGCGCCACCGGAGGAAACCCAATGCTCGATTGCTTCACCAAATCCCCGTCGTCCGACGCCGTGCCGATCCAGCCGATCGCCAAAGGCGAGGCGAAAAAGCGGATCGAGCGCCTGAAGCCGCGCCTGCGCGCCTGGCTCGGCGCGTCGGGGTTCACCGGCGCTACGGGGCAATTGCAGCTCGCGCCGGACGAAAACGGCGGGCTGGAGCGCGTGTTCGTGGGCGCGGGCGATGGCGATGCGCGCTGGGTGCTGGGCGACCTGCCCGGCCGGCTGCCTGCCGGGCGCTACCGGCTGGACGCGGGCTACACCAAGCATGGGGCCACCGCGGCTGCCCTGGGCTGGGCGCTGGGCTGCTATTCCTTCGACCGCTACAAGAAGCGCGCGAAAAAATCGATCGTCCTCGACATGCCCGAGAAAGCCGACCGCGCCTATGTCGAGCGCACGGCCGAGGCGATCTACCTGGTGCGCGACCTCACCAACACCCCGGCCGCCGATCTGGGACCGGAAGAGCTGGCGGTGGCGGCGCAGGCCCTGGCGCGCAAGCACGGCGCCAAGTGCCACGTTATTCTGGGCGACGCGCTGTTGAAGCAGAACTACCCGCTGGTCCACGGCGTGGGCAAGGGCAGTGCCCGCGCGCCGCGCCTGATCGATATCACCTGGGGAACACGGGGCCCGCGCCTGGCGCTTGTGGGCAAGGGCGTGTGCTTCGATTCCGGCGGCCTGGATTTGAAGAACAGCGCCGGGATGAAGATGATGAAGAAGGACATGGGCGGCGCCGCCCATGCCCTGGGCCTCGCCTCCATGATCATGGCGGCGAAACTTAAAGTGCGCCTGCGCGTGCTGATCCCGGCGGTGGAGAACATGGTGTCGGGCAATTCGTTCCGGCCCTTGGATGTTCTCAACTCGCGCAAGGGCCTGACGGTGGAGATCGGCAATACCGACGCCGAGGGGCGGCTGATCCTGGCCGACGCCCTGGCCGAGGCCGACCGCGACGACCCCGACCTGCTGATCGATTTCGCCACGCTGACGGGCGCGGCGCGCGTGGCCCTCGGCCCCGATCTGCCGGCGCTGTTCACGATGCACGACGACCTCGCCGCCGCGATCCAGAAGCACGGAACGGAAGAGGGCGATCCGTGCTGGCGCCTGCCACTCTGGGCGGGGTATCGCCAGGGCCTCGACAGCAAGGTGGCGGACATCAACAACATCTCGGACTCGGGGTTCGCCGGGGCGATCTATGCCGCGCTGTTCCTGAAGGAATTCGTGTCGGACGAAACCCGCTGGGTGCATATCGATCTGTTCGCCTGGAACGCGCGCTCACGGCCCGGCCGGCCCGAGGGCGCGGAGGCGATGACCCTGCGCGCGCTCTACGCGCTGATCGAGGACCGCTGGGGCTGATCCCGGGATGGCGCAGCCCCTGACGCCGCACCAGGCGCTGGAGATCTGGCGCCGCGCCACCGTGGCGGGCGTGCGCGGGGCGGAGCCGGACCTGACGCAGCGGCAAATGGCGCTGCTGCTCACCGTGTACCTGGCGCCTGCGCCGCATACCGTGCGCGGCCTGGCCGAAACCCTCGGCATCGCCAAACCCGCGGTCTCGCGCGCGCTGGATCGCCTCGCCGAGCTCGATTTCCTGCGCCGCCGCAGGGACGAGCGCGACCGGCGCTCGATCGTGCTGCTGCGCACGATCAAGGGCTCGGTCTATCTGCGCGATTTCGCGGGGGAGATCACCCGGGCGCTGAAGGAGGTGGAGGGCTAATACCCCCGCTTCGGGTCGACCAGGTTGAGCGGCGCCTGGCCCGACCGGATGCGCTTGATGTTCTCGACCACCTGCTTCAGTGCCGAGCGCGGATCGGTGATCGCGGCGACATGCGGGGTCACCGTCACCTGGGGATGCGTCCAGAGCGGCGACGACGCGGGCAGGGGCTCCTGCCGGAACACATCGAGCGCCGCGCCGGCGAGATGCCCGGAGTCGAGCGCCGCGATCAGATCGCCTTCCACCACGTGCGGGCCGCGGCCGATATTGATGACGTAACCGCCCTTGGGCATCGCAGCGAAGGCCTGGGCGTTCAGGATGTCGGCGGTCGCGGGCGTCAGCGGCAGCACGCAAACGACGATGTCGCTGCGGCCGAGGAACGCGTTCAATCGTTCGCGGCCGGTGAAGACGGGAAAACCTGCTTCCCGGCGCTCGCTGCGCGCCCAGCCCGCCACGTCGAAACCGAGCGAGGCAAGCGCACGGGCCACCGCGCCGCCGATCTCGCCGATGCCCAATACGCCCACCCGGCGTTCGTTGGTCATCTTCTGCGGGAATTCGTGCCAGCGTTTTTCGCGCTGTTGCGCCTCGTAACTGGCGGCCTGGCGGTGGAAACTGAGGGCATGCAGCACGGCATATTCCGTCATCTGCCGCGTCAGTTGCTCGTCCACCAGCCTGACGATGGGCACGCCTTCGGGCAGGTCGCGGTCCACCAGGATGTGATCGACGCCGGCGCCCAGCGAGAAGATCGCCTTCAAGCTGGGCAGGGTTTTTAGAAACCCCGGATCGGGTAACCACACCAGGGCGAACTCGATGTCCGCGGGCTTGCCCACATCCGGGAACTGGCGGAACTCGAGGTCGGGCAGCGCCTTCTTGAATTCCGCGCGCCACCATGGGCCGCGATCGCTGCTGGTCTTGAGGAGGAGTGCCATGCGACGCTTCTCTAGGTCCTCACCGCGCCTTGGTGCGCGGTTTCCAGCTCGAACGCGGCGGCGATCAGCGCCTTGGTGTAATCGTCCCTCGGGCGTTCGAAAATTTCGTCCGCCGCGCCGCGCTCCACCACCTTGCCGTCGCGCATCACGATCACCTGGTCCGACATGGCGCGCACCACGCGCAGATCGTGGCTGATGAACATATAGGCCAGGCCGTGCTTGTCTTGCAGCGTGCGCAACAGATCGACGATCTGCGCCTGCACCGACATATCGAGGGCCGAGGTGGGCTCGTCGAGGACCACAAACCTGGGCTTCAGCACCATCGCTCGGGCGATGGCGACGCGCTGGCGCTGCCCGCCCGAGAATTCGTGCGGATAGCGGTGGCGCGACTCGGGCTCCAGGCCCACTTCCTCCAGCGCCGCTACGATCAGCTTCTCGCGTTCCGCGTCCGATCCGCCGATATCGTGCACCGCCAATCCCTCGGCGACGATCTGGGCGATCGACATGCGCGGGCTCAAGGACGCGAACGGGTCCTGGAACACCACCTGCATCTGCCGGCGTAGGGGGCGCAGGGCGCGTCCGTCGCGCGCCTGCAAATCGCCGCCGTCGAAGGTGATGGCACCCTGGCTTTTCAACAGGCGCAGCACCGCCAGGCCCAGCGTGGTCTTGCCCGATCCGCTTTCGCCCACCACGCCGATGGTGCGCCCGGGCGCCAGTTCCACCGAGACTCCATCGACGGCTTTCACATAATCGACCACGCGACGCATCAGCCCGGCCTTGATCGGGAAATGCACTTTGATGTCGCTGGCCACCAGCAGCGGCTTGCCGCCGCCGTCGCGCACCGGCTTGGCCCGGGGCTCGGCCGCCAGCAGGCGCCTGGTATAGGCGTGCTTCGGGGCGGCGAATACCTCGGCCACGGCGCCCTGCTCGACGATCTCGCCTTGCGTCATCACGCACACGCGGCCGGCGATCTTGCGCACGATGTTCAGGTCGTGGGTGATGAACAGCATGGCCATGCCGAACCTGGCCTGCAATTCCTTCAACAGCTTCAAAATCTGCGCCTGGATGGTCACGTCGAGCGCCGTTGTCGGCTCATCCGCGATCAGCAGGTCCGGCTCGTTGGCCAGCGCCATCGCGATCATCACGCGCTGGCGCTGCCCGCCGGAAAGCTCGTGCGGATAGGCGCCCAACCGCTTCTCGGCGTCGGCGATGCCGACAAGGTGCAGCAGCTCCAGCACCCGCTTGCGCGCCGCTTCCGACTCCAGGCCCTTGTGCAGCAGCAGCACTTCCGACACCTGGCGCTCGACCGAATGCAGCGGATTGAGGCTGGTCATCGGCTCCTGGAAGATCATCGAGACGCGGTTGCCGCGGATCGACAGCAGGGTTTTCTCATCCGCGCCCACCATCTCCTTGCCGGCGAAGCGCACGCTGCCCTTGGGGTGATGCGCCAGGGGATAGGGCAGAAGCTGCAGGATCGACAGGGCGGTCACCGACTTGCCCGAGCCGCTTTCGCCCACCAGCGCCACGGTCTCGCCCTTGTCCAACGCGAACGACACGCCGTTGACCGCCTTGACCGTGCCGCCTTGCATGCGGAACTCCACCGCCAGATCCTCGATCGTGAGCAGCTTTTCGCCCGTGCCGCTCACTTCGTGTCTCCGGTGAAGGTCTTGCGCGGATCGAACGCGTCGCGCGCCGCCTCGCCCACGAACACCAAGAGGCTCAGCATCGCCGCGATCACGAAGAACGCCGACAGGCCCAGCCACGGCGCGTTCAAATTGTTCTTGCCCTGGTTCAACAGCTCGCCCAGGGACGGCGAGCCGGGCGGCAGGCCGAAGCCGATGAAATCCAGCGCCGTCAGGGTGGTGATCGACCCGTTCAGGATGAAGGGCAGGAACGTCATGGTGGCGACCGTGGCGTTCGGCAGGACGTGCCGCCACATGATGCGCAGATCGCCCAGGCCAAGGGCGCGGGCGGCGCGCACATAGTCGAAATTGCGCGCGCGCAAGAATTCGGCGCGCACCACGCCCACCAGCGCCATCCAGCTGAACAGCAGCATCAGCCCCAAGAGCCACCAGAAATTCGGCTGCACGATCGACGCTAGGATGATGAGCAGGTACAGCGTGGGCAGGCCCGACCAGATCTCCATGAAGCGCTGGAACAGAAGATCGGTCCAGCCGCCGAAATAGCCCTGCACCGCGCCGGCCGCCACGCCGACGATCGAGCTTAGGATCGTCAGGATCAGCCCGAACAGCACCGAAATGCGGAAGCCGTAGACGATGCGCGCCACCACGTCGCGCGCCTGGTCGTCGGTGCCGAGCAGGTGCCAGCCGCCGGGCGGGGCGGGGGCCGGCACCTTCAGGTCGTTCGCCAGCGTGTCGTAGCTGTAGGGAACCGGCGCCCAGACGATCCAACCCTTGGACTCGATCAGGCGCTGCACTTCCTTGTCGGTGTACTCGGCCTCGGTCTCGAATATTCCGCCGAACGCGGTTTCGGGATAGAAGCGCGCGAACGGCGTGTAAAACGCGCCGTCGTAGCGCACCAGGATCGGCTTGTCGTTGCAGATCAGCTCCGCGAACAGGCTGAGCACGAACATCACGGCGAAAATCCAGAACGACCAGTAGCCGCGCTTGTTGGCGCGGAAATTGTGCAGCCGGCGGCGGTTGATCGGGCTTAAGCTGAGGTGCTGCATGGCGTTAGTGCTCGCGCCGCGCGAAGTCGATGCGCGGATCGATCACGACATACATAAGGTCGCCGACCAGGCCCATCACCAGGCCCAGCAACGTGAAAAAATACAGCGACGCGAACATCACCGGATAGTCGCGGTTGATCGCCGCCTCGAAGCCCAGAAGGCCCAGGCCGTCGAGCGAGAAGATGATCTCGATCAAGAGCGATCCGGTGAACAGCACGCTGACGAAGGCGCCAGGGAAGCCCGCGATCACGATCAGCATGGCGTTGCGGAACACGTGGCCGTACAGCACCCGGTTCTGCGTCAGGCCCTTGGCCCTGGCGGTCATCACGTATTGCTTGTTGATCTCCTCCAGGAACGAATTCTTGGTCAGCATGGTCAGGGTGGCGAAGCCGCCGATCACCATCGCGGTTATCGGCAGCACCATGTGCCAGGCGTAATCGAGCCAGAAGCTAAGCGAGCTGAAGCGCGCGCCCCAACTGGCGGCGCTCCATTCGTCCGACCACAGGCCGCGCAGGGGGAACCACGCGAAATAGCGCCCGCCCGCGAATACCACGATCAGCAGCACCGCGAACAGGAAGCCGGGAATGGCGTAGCCCAGGATGATGGCGCCGCTGGTCGCCACGTCGAAGCGGCTGCCGTCGCGCACCGCCTTGGCGATGCCCAGGGGTATCGACACCATATAGACCAGAAGCGTGGTCCACAGGCCGAGCGAAATGGATATCGGCATTTTCTGGATCACCAGCTGCACCACGCTCTGGTCGCGGAAATAACTGGTGCCGAAATCGAAGCGCAGATAGCTGCGGAGCATGAGCATGAAGCGTTCGTGCATCGGCTTGTCGAAGCCGAACTGCTTTTCGATCTGCTTGATGAATTCGGGGTCCAGCCCCCTGGCGCCGCGGTATTTGTCGCTGCCCGACGTGCCGCCTTGCTGGCCGGATTGGCGCTGCTGGCCCTTGGCCGTGTCGCCGGTCGACCCGGTGATGCGCGCGGAAGGGTCCACCGCCGTGCCCTTGATCTGGGCGATGATCTGCTCCACCGGCCCGCCCGGTGCGGCCTGGATGATGATGAAGTTGACGACCATGATCCCGAGCAGCGTCGGGACCATCAGCAGGATGCGTCGGATGATATAGGCGAGCATGGCCGCGGTTATCCTAGCGGTATGCGGCATCGGACGGGAAGCCCCGCGCCAGACGGAGGGCCGGGGCATGGATTTATGCCCGGATCGGCCGCATGATCGGGCGGTTCCCCGATCCCCGTCTGTTCCGGCTGTCGCGTCCATGTCCGATCACCGATCCGTTACCGGCCCCGACGATGGCCGCGGCGACGGCGCCCGCTTCGGCGCCCTCGGCTTCCGCGAATTCCGGCTGCTATGCGGCGGGCAGTTCGCGGCCGACATCGCCATCAACGTGCAGTTGTTCACGATCAACTGGCACATGTTCGAGCTGCTGCACGGCAGCACGTACGCCGTGTCGTTGCTGGGGTTCCAGTTCACGCTCAACGGCGCGGCGGCCGGCCTCGGCGGCATCGGCCTCATGCGCCTGTTGCCCACCCTGGTGTTCGGCGTGATCGGGGGCTTGTGCGCCGACGCCTACGACCGCCGGGGACTGATGCTGTGGACGCGCCTGGCCGGGGCCGTGGTCGTCGCCGGGCTTTTCGCGGCTGAGGCCGGCGGCACGGTCGGCGTCGGGCTGCTCTATCTGGTCTCGGCGCTGACGGCGGCGCTGCACGCCTTCGACACTCCAGCGCGCCAGGCGCTGGTGCCCGCCAGCGTGCCGGCGCGGCAGCTGTCGCACGCCATCAGCATTTTCAATCTTACCTGGCGCATTTCGGCGGTGCTGTCGCCGGCCCTGGCCGCGGCCTTGATCGCCAGCCTGTCGCTGACCGCCGCCTATGGCGTGGTGGCCGTCGGTTTCGCCGTGCCGGTGTGGTGCCTGGCGATGTTGCGCCTGAAGCGGGCGGATGACGGGCCGCGCGCCACCCCCGGCGTGGCCGCGTTCCTGGAAGGTTTCAGCTTCGTGCGCGGGCACAAGATTTTATGGGCGTCCATTCTGGCCGATTTCATCGCCGCCTGCTTCACGTCGATCAGCGTGTTGCTGCCGATCCTGGCCGAGGTGGTGTTCGACGCCGGCGTTTCCGGCTATGGCCTGCTGGCCGCGGGCCAGCCCGTGGGGGCGTGCGTCACCGGCCTGGCGCTGGCGTATTGGCACCGCCTGCGCAAGCAGGGTCCGGTCATGGTCTGGTGCCTGGCCGTCTATGGCGCGGGCGCCGTGCTGGTGGGGATGTCGCAGTCCATCTATCTGTCTTTCGCGCTGCTGACGGTCGTGGGCGCGGCCGACACGATATCGTCGATGATCCGCTCGATGATGCGCCAGATGCTGACGCCCGATGCGCTGCGCGGCCGGGTGCTGTCGATCGCGATGCTGTTCTTCCGCGGCGGCCCGCGCATCGGCGAAATGCAGGCCGGGCTTATCGCCGCGCTGGTCGGCGCGCCGGTTGCGCTGGTGATCGGCGGCGCGGCCACGATCCTGGGCGTCGGCCTGGTGCTGTGGCGCCTGCCGCAGATCTTGAAATACGACAGGTTCGAATACGAGCCGCCGGCCGGCGGCGGCGCCAAAGCTTGATCGCTGGCCGTTTCTGCCGCTTTGCGCTAATGACGGGGCGGTGAAAACCGCGCCCCCCCGCCTGATCCTCGCCTCGGCCTCGCCGCGGCGGCTGGAGCTGCTGAAGCAGATCGGCATCGTGCCCGATGCGGTCGATCCGGCGGATATCGACGAGGCGCAGCACCGGGGCGAACTGCCTTTGGCTCTTGCCAAGAGGCTGGCTCTTGCGAAAGCGCTGGAAGTCGCCAAGCGCCATCCCGGGGCGTTCGTGCTGGCCGCCGACACGGTGGTGGCCTGCGGCCGGCGCGTCTTGCCCAAGCCCGAGGATGAAGCCACGGCGCGCAAGTGCCTCGATCTTCTGTCGGGCAGGCGGCATCGCGTGCTTGGCGGCGTGGCGGCGATCGCGCCGGACGGCCGCAAGGCGCTGCGCGTGGTCGATACGGTCGTGACGTTCAAGCGCCTGACCGACGCCGAGATCGGCGCGTATCTCGGATCGGGCGAATGGCAGGGCAAGGCCGGCGGCTACGCCATCCAGGGCCGCGCCGCGCGTCTGGTGCGCGCGATCAACGGCTCGTACTCCAACGTCGTCGGCCTGCCGCTCTTTGAGACCGCCGAGATGCTCCAGGGCCTGGGCTTTCCGGTGGCGGGCTCATGAAAAAAGACCCGCGCGACAAAGGGCGCGACAAAGCGAAAGAACCGGGCATCAAGGCCCCGGGCGTCGATGAAATCCTGATCGACCATCTGCCGGGCGAAACCCGCGTGGCGCTGCTCAGCGGCGGGCGGCTGGTGGCGCTCGGCATCCACCGGCCGGGCCAGGCGAGCCAGACCGGCGCCATCCTGCGTGGGCGCGTGACGGCGGTACGCCGCGACCAGGGTGCGGCTTACGTCGATCTCGGTTCGGGCAAGGCCGGGTTCCTGTCGCTCAAACGCGGCGGCAAGCCGCCGGTGCAGGGCGCGGCCATCGTCGTGCAGGTGGTGAAGGACGCGGTGGACGACAAAGGCCCGGGCCTGACCGACCGGCCGCTTGTGGCCGGGCGGCTGTTGACCCTGCGGCCGGGCCAGCCAGGCATCGAACGCTCGCGGCGTCTGGCGCCCGACGATTTTACCCGCGCGGCCAAGGCGCTGGCGGCGGCCGACGCGGCCAGGGACGGCCTTCTGGTCAATCCCGTCGCCGCTGGGGTGAGCGACGCAGCACTGCTGGCCGAAGCTGGGGCGTTGGCTGATAGCTGGGCCACGGCGATGAAACAGACCGGCGCTCCCAAGACGCTGCTGCCGGCCCCCGATCCGCTGTTGCGCGCGGTGCTCGATCATGCCGCGGCGTTGAAGTCGCTGCTGCTGGACGACGCCGATACGCTGCAACGCCTGGCCACGGGGCTGCGGATACTGGCGCCCGAGCTGGCGCAGCTGCCGCGCCATCACCCCGGCCCTATGCCGCTGTTCCGCAAGCACGACGTGGAAACCCAGATCGACGAGGCGTTGAGCCGGCGCGTGCGCCTGCGTGGCGGCGGCGGCTTGATTGTCGACGAGCTGGCGGCCCTCACGGTGATCGACGTGGATATGGCGTCGCAGGAAAGCCAAGGCGGGCAGGAAGACGCAGCCCTGGCGGTCAACTTGGAAGCCGCCGTGGAGATCGCCCGGCAATTGCGCCTGCGCGATATCGGCGGCATCGCCGTGGTGGATTTCCTGCGTGTCGGCAAGGGCGACAGCCGGCGGCGCGTGGTCGAGGCCTTGCGCCGCGCTACGTCCGGCGATCCGCAGCAGGTGGATGTCCTGGGCATGACCCCGGCGGGGCTGGTGGAGCTGACGCGCCGCCGCTCCAGGCCGTCGCTCGCCAAGCTGCTGCTCGACAATCCGCAGGCCCTGGGTTTCGCCCTGCTGCGCGCGGCCCTGGCCCAAGGCGCCGCGGCGCCGGGAAGGAAGCTCGCCGCCCGCGCCGCGCCCGAGGTGGTGCAGGCGCTGGAGCGCGAAGCGGCGAGCCTGGCCTTCGTGCGCGCGCGGCTGGGCGCCGGGCTTGAGCTTCGGGCCGATCCGGCGCACCCTGCCCAGCGGTTCGATATTTCTCCGGGTTAGGCGATGGCCGACGACCGCGCCAAGGTTGCGTTCCTGAAAATGCGCTGCCCGATCTGCCGCAAGCCGGCGGTATTGGATTTCCGCCCGTTCTGCTCGAAGCATTGCGCCGATCGGGATTTGGGCAAGTGGCTGGGCGGCGAATACCGCGTGCCGACCGACGAACCGCCCGAGACGCCGGAAGAACCCGAGGACGAAAAGCGCTAGGCGCGCTACTTGTCGCGCGTGACCTGCGCCAGCTCGGCCTGGGCCGCCGCCAATCGAGCAATGGGCACGCGGAACGGCGAGCACGAGACGTAATCCAGCCCCACCTCGCGGAAGAACCGCACCGAGGCGGGATCGCCGCCATGCTCGCCGCAGATCCCCAGCTTCAGGTTCTTGCGGGTCTTGCGCCCGCGCTCCACGCCGATGCGCACCATCTCGCCCACGCCCTCCACGTCGATCGACATGAACGGGTCGGTCGGGAAAATTCCCTGGCGCGTATAGGTGTCGAGGAAGCTGCCGGAATCGTCGCGCGACAGGCCGAGCGTGGTCTGCGTCAAATCGTTGGTGCCGAAGCTGAAGAACTCGGCCGTCTTGGCGATCTCGCCCGCCATCAGCGCCGCCCTGGGCAGCTCGATCATGGTGCCGACATAGTATTTGAGTTTCACTTTCTTCTCGGCCGCGACCTCGCCGGCCACGCGGTCGATCACGGCCTTCAGGATATCGAGCTCGCGCTTGGTCGCGGCCAACGGGATCATCACCTCGGGCACCACCGGCTTGCCGTCCCCAGCCGCCTCGATCGCCGCCTCGAAGATCGCGCGGGCCTGCATCTCGCAGATCTCGGGATACGAGATCGCCAGGCGGCAGCCGCGATGGCCCAGCATCGGGTTGGCCTCTTTCAACTGCGCGGCGCGATGGCGCACGTCGGCGGGGTTCATCCCGGCGGATTTCGCCACCTCGGCGATCTCGGCGTCGCTGTGCGGCAGGAACTCGTGGAGCGGCGGGTCCAAGAGGCGGATGGTCACCGGCAGGCCCTGCATGATGCGGAACAGCTCGACAAAGTCCTGGCGCTGCATCGGCAGTATCTTGTCCAGCGCCGCCCTGCGGCCCTTGGTGTCCTCGGCCAAAATCATCTCGCGCATGGCGACGATGCGCTGGCCCTCGAAGAACATGTGCTCGGTGCGGCACAGGCCGATGCCCTCGGCGCCGAAGCCGCGCGCGGTGCGCGCGTCGGCGGGGGTGTCGGCGTTGGCGCGCACGCCCAGCTTGCGCACCTGGTCGACCCAGCCCATCAGTATGGCGAAATCGCCCGACAGCGTGGGGCGCACCGTCGGCACTTCGCCCGCCATCACCTCACCGGTGCCGCCGTCGATGGTGATGATGTCGCCGTCCTTCAGCGTCATCCCACCGACGCCCAGCGTGCGCGCCGACGTGTCGATGCGCAGATTGCCCGCACCGCTGACGCAGGGGCGGCCCATGCCGCGCGCCACGACAGCGGCGTGACTGGTCATGCCGCCGCGGGTGGTCAGAATCCCCTGCGCCGCGTGCATGCCGTGGATGTCCTCGGGGCTGGTTTCCGCGCGCACCAGGATCACCTTCTCGCCCTTGTTGGCGCGGTCCTCCGCCTCGTCGGCGAAAAACGCGATCTGGCCCGACGCGGCGCCGGGCGAAGCCGGCAGGCCGCGCGCCAGCACCTTGCGCGGCGCCTTGGGATCGAGCGTGGGGTGCAGCAATTGTTCCAGCGACGCGGGATCGACGCGCTGGATCGCCAGCTTCCGGTCGATCAGCTTTTCTTTGACCATCTCTACCGCCACGCGTAGCGCGGCCGTGGCCGTGCGCTTGCCGCTGCGGGTTTGCAGCATGTACAGCTTGCCCTGCTGTACGGTGAATTCGATGTCCTGCATGTCGCGGAAATGGCGCTCCAGACGGTTGCGCACCGCCAGCAGCTGCTTGAACACCTGGGGCATCGATTCTTCCATCGCCGGCAGGTTGGATTGGCTAGCCTTCTTGCCGGCCACGGTGATCTGCTGCGGCGTGCGGATGCCCGCCACCACGTCCTCGCCCTGCGCGTTGATCAGGTATTCGCCGTAGAACTCGTTGGCGCCGGTGCTGGGATTGCGGGTGAAGGCCACGCCGGTGGCGCAATCCTGGCCCATGTTGCCGAACACCATCGCCTGCACGTTGACCGCCGTGCCCCAATCCTCGGGGATCGCGTGCAGCCGGCGATAGGTGATGGCGCGCTGGTTCATCCAGCTGCCGAACACGGCGCCGATGGCGCCCCACAACTGGTCCTGTGGGTCTTGCGGGAAGGGCTTGCCCAGCTCTTCCACCACGCGCTTCTTGTAGCCCGCGACCACGGCCTGCCAGTCATCGGCGTTAAGCTCGGTGTCGAGCGACAGCCCGCGGTCTTCCTTGTGCAGCTCGAGGATTTCCTCGAACAGGTGGTGGTCGATATCCAGCACCACGTTGCCGTACATCTGGATGAAGCGGCGATAGCTGTCATAGGCGAAGCGCCGGTCGCCGCTGCGCCGCGCCAGGCCTTCAACCGTCCGGTCGTTGAGGCCCAGGTTCAGCACCGTGTCCATCATCCCCGGCATCGATACGCGCGCACCCGAGCGCACCGAGACCAGCAGCGGATTGACGGGGTCGCCGAATTTGGCACCGATGCTTTTTTCCACCCCGGCCAGCGCATTTTTCACGTCGGCGGCCAGGCTGGGCGGGTATTTCTTCCCCTGGTGGTAGAAATAGGTGCAGACCTCGGTGGTGACGGTGAAGCCCGCGGGCACCGGCAGGCCGAGCGACGACATCTCGGCCAGGCCCGCGCCCTTGCCGCCCAGCAGGTTCTTCATCTCGCCGCGACCGTCGGCCCGGCCGCCGCCGAAGGAATAGACCCAGCGCGATTTGGTTTTGGCTTTGGGTTTCGCAGATTTCTTCTTGGTCTTGGCCATGTTCTATGTCCCGAATTTTAGGAAACCACGAAGGCACGAAGACACGAAGAAGATCGAAGGGAAGCTAACCACCACGACACAACGGACACCACGGAAGAAGGAATCCCGCGCGACCTCAGAGGTCGCGCATTTATTCTTCGCCGTGTTCGTGGTGTCTTCGTGGTTCAACTTTTCAGCCTTCGATTTTGCCGAAATCTGCCACGCGGTCCATCGTGCGGCGGATTCCACTAAGCAACTTTAATCGGTTTGCGCGAAGGGCTATATCCTCGGCGTTCACTGTAACTTTGTCGAAATAGGCATCAACCGGTGCGCGTAAATGCGACAAGGCTGTCATCGTGGCCGTATAATTTTCGTCCTTGAGATAGTTGTCGATGAAGCCGTTTGTTGTGGCCAACGAATCATAAAGCACCCTCTCTTCGCCCACCTGAATTAGTTTATCATCAGCCCTTTCGTTATATGAACGATTGTCCTTTTTCTCTTCGATCTTCAGGATATTCGCGGCGCGGCGATAGGCGACCAGAAGGTTCGCGCCGTCGTCGGTCTTCAGGAACGAATCCAGCGCCGCGACGCGCGCCAGCAAGTCCACGATGTCGTCCTGCCCGCCCAGGGCGAATACGGCGGCGATCAGGTCGTGGCGCACGCCCTTTTCTTTCAACGCGACTTTCAGGCGGTCGGCAAAAAAATCCATTAATGGCACTAATTTTTCTGGAATCGTTCGTTCTCCATGCCAGGGCACGTACTTTGTCATGCTTGCTTCATGGGTATCAGCAGGTAGGCGCTCTCCTACGGATTTAACCGCTTCATGTCGGAGGCCTAATTTTGTTTTTCGAATATCTTCAAGGATGAGCTTCCAATGCGGTCCGAAGAAATCAACAAGTCGAATCCTCAATGAGTTTTCTACAACTAGCCGGATCACGCCGAGGGCGGCGCGGCGCAGCGCGAACGGGTCTTTCGAGCCCGTGGGTTTCTCGTCGATGGCGAAGAAGCCGGTGAGGCTGTCGATCTTGTCGGCCAGCGCCACGGCGACCGATACGGGTGCCGACGGGCATTTGTCGCCCGGCCCCATCGGCGAATAGTGGTCGGCGATGGCCTGGGCGACGGATGAGGGCAGGTTTTCGTTGAGCGCGTAATACCGCCCCATCACGCCCTGAAGCTCGGGAAATTCGCCCACCATGCCCGACACCAGGTCGGCTTTGCTGAGGCCCGCCGCCTGTTTCGCTTGGCCTGCGTCGCAGTCCGAAATCGATTTGGCGATTTCCCCCGCCAGGGCTTCGATGCGCCTGGTCTTGTCGAACACCGATCCCAGCTTGGCGTGGAACACCACGTCTTTGAGCGCGGGCAGGCGGTCGGCGAGCTTTACTTTCTTATCCTGCTCCCAGAAGAACCGCGCGTCGCTGAGCCGCGCGCGCAACACCCGCTCGTTGCCCTGTACGATCGTGCGGTCGCGCGCCGGATCGGCCGCCATGTTGGCGACCAAGGCGAAATGCGTCACTTTCCCATCGGGCTGGGTCAGGGTGAAATATTTCTGGTGCTGGCGCATCGAGGTACTGAGCACTTCGGGCGGCAGATCGACATAAAGCGGGTCGATAGCGCCCACAAGAACGGTGGGCCACTCCACCAGGCCCGCCACTTCCTCTAGCAGCCCCTTGTCTTCTTTGAGCTTGAGCGCATGTGCGGCGGCCATGCGGCGCAGTTCGCTGTCGATGATGGATTTTCGCTCCTCGCGGTCGAGGATCACGTATGCGACTTTCAGCCGCCGCCGGTATTCGCCGAAGCGCCGCGCCTTGAAGGGTTGCGGGCATAGGAAGCGATGGCCCATCGTGCCGTCGTCGAAAGCCAGGGGCGACAGCGTGCCACCCCGCGGCAGCTTGCCGATCAGGATTTCGCCGTCGAACACCGCCAGGATCGATTGCAGCGGCCGCACCCAGCGGAACGCGGCGTCGGCGAAGCGCATGGATTTCGGCCAGGGCAAAGCGAGGATCGCCTCATTGATGAGCCCGGGTAGCATGGCCGCACTCTCCACGCCTTTCTTCTTGGCGATGGCGAACCAGAACTCGGCCTTGCCGACGATGCGTTTTTCGCATTGATCGAGGCTGGCGAGACCCGCGCCGCGCAGGAAGCCCTGGATCGCCTGGTCGGGCGAGCCCACGCGCGGGCCTTTCTTCTCTTCAGCGATGTCGGCGGTTTTTTGCGGCAGGCCCTTCACCACCAGCGCCAGGCGCCTGGGGGTGGCGAAGGCGTGCGCGTCGGCGAAGGCGAGTCCCTGGGCCGTGAGCTTCTCCGTCACCAGGCGCTTCAAATCCTCGGCGGCGCGCGCTTGCATGCGCGCGGGGATTTCTTCCGAGAACAGTTCGAGGAGCAGTTCGGCCATGCGTCAGCCCGTCTTCCTGCCGCCGGCCAGCCATGCCTCGCAGCAGGCCTTGGCGAGCGTGCGCACGCGGGCGATGAAGGCGGCGCGTTCGTTGACGCCGATCACACCCCGCGCATCGAGCAGGTTGAACAGGTGGCTTGCCTTCAGGCACTGATCGTAGGCGGGAAGAGCAAGGCGAGCATTCAAGAGCGCCTGGCATTCCTTCTCCGCGTCCTCGAAATGCCGGTGCACGGCCGTGGTGTCGGCGTATTCGAAATTGTAGGCCGAGAATTCGCGCTCCGCCCGGAGATACACGTCGCGGTATTTGACGCCGGCGCCGTTCCAATCCAGGTCGTACACGTTCTCGACGCCCTGGATGTACATCGCCAGGCGTTCCAGGCCGTAGGTCAGCTCGGTCGAGGCCGGCTCGCAATCGATGCCGCCGACCTGCTGGAAATAGGTGAACTGGCTGACTTCCATGCCGTCGCACCACACCTCCCAGCCCAGGCCCCAGGCGCCGAGGGTCGGGCTTTCCCAGTCGTCCTCGACGAAGCGGATGTCGTGCTTGAGCGGATCGACGCCCAGCGCCCGCAGCGAATCGAGGTACAGCTCCTGGCTGTTCGCGGGCGAGGGCTTCAGGATCACCTGGAACTGGTAGTAGTGCTGCAAGCGGTTGGGGTTGTCGCCGTAGCGCCCGTCCTTGGGCCGGCGCGAGGGCTGCACATAGGCCGCGTTCCACGGCTCGGGCCCGAGCGCGCGCAGCGTGGTGGCCCAATGGAACGTGCCTGCGCCCACCTCCATGTCGTAGGGCTGCAAAATCACGCAGCCCTTCTCGGCCCAGAAGGTCTGAAGCTTCAGGATCAGGGACTGGAAGCTGGGCGGACGGGCCGCAGGTGAAACCGCCGATGAGGCCATGGGCGCTCGGCCATCCCTAGGATTTCCGCGGGTTTTTAGGTGCGGCGCACCATAAGGGCGAGCCCCGTCAGGGTCAAGCCGAAGTCAGGGAGGGAATCATGCGGGCCCCGGTCAACGCGCCGGGCAGTCGCGGCGCTCGCACGGGGCCGCGTTGCGCGCCTGGAACGCGCCGCACACCGAACAGCGCACCATGTCCTCGACCGCCGGCGTGCCGTCACGCGGCGGCGGGGCCGCCTTGTCGCGGGATTTCTTGGCGCGCTTGCCCTCGGCCGCGTCGTCGTTGCGGCTGAGATACTTGAATCCGTACCACACCGCCGCGATCACGGCGGCGACCAGCAGGATTTTGGCGAAGCTGATGCCGAACATTCACCCCTCCAGCGCCGCGCCGTCGCGCAGCACGGCGTCCGCTGCGTCGGTGAAGCCGCCGTCTTCTTTGTGCAGCACCAAGCCGGCCGCGAGCTTCGCCGGCGATTTCGCCCCCTTGCGTGCGCGCAGGATCACGCGCCGCGCCGCCTCGCCGGCCTTGGGCCATAGCGGGATCACCGCGATCTCGCCGAGCCTGGGGCTCATGGCGACGATCAATTCGTCCAGCCGGTCGGCGCGGTGGATCAAGGTCAGCCGCCCGCGCGGTTTGAGGAACTTCAGCGCCGCGTCGATCCACGCCTCGACGCCCAGGTCGTCGACCGTCGCCCGGCGCTTGGATTGGTCGGGCGGCGCGTCGGCGGCTTCCACGGAAAGATAGGGCGGGTTGGTCATCACGTGGTCGAAGCCGCCGCGCGGCAGGTCCGAGGGCGGCCGGCGCAGATCGCCGACATGCACGATGATGCGCCGGTCCAGCTTGTTGGCGCTGACATTGCCCGCCGCCAGCCGCGCCATGTCTTCCTGCGCCTCCAGGCAATCGATCTGGCAGCCCGCCACGCGCATGGCCAGGCACAGGGCAGCGGCACCCGCGCCCGCGCCCAGGTCCAGCACCCGCTCGCCGTCCACCGCCGGCACGGCGGCGGCCAGCAGGATCGGATCGACCGCGACGCGATAGCCCTTGGCTGGCTGGCGGAACTTGACCTTGCCGCCCAGCAGCGTGCCGTCGGTGGCGAGCGCCGGCTGGGCCGCGTCCGCTTTAGCGACCAAGCGGGGCTTCATCGTCGATCAGTCTTTTGGCGCGGGCATGGTCGCCGTCATCGACCATCAGCCGCCTGGGGATGGCGCCGATGCTGCCCTCGACCGCGCTGGTATGCGCGTCCAGCAACAGCACCGCGATGCCAGCACCGGCAAGCCGTGCCTCGGCCCAGGACAGCAGTACCGGGTCGTTGCTGCGCAACAATTCCTTCACGGGACGGTGATCCTATCGCCTGGCGGCGGTGACGCGTCTTGACCGGGTTTTTCTCGCCCCTATGCTCGGCCCACGGCAAGTCCGGGTCAAGGGGAGCTAAGGACAAGGCGTGGCGGTGATCGTAAGCCTGGACGGCGAGCGGGCGAAACCCCGGGCATCGCTGGATCCTCTGTCGGCGCTGGTGGCCGCGGACATGCAGCGCGTCAACGTGCTGATCGTGCAGAAAATGCACAGCCCCGTGGCGCTGATCCCGCAGCTCGCCGGGCATATCGTCGCCGCCGGCGGCAAGCGCCTCAGGCCGATGCTGACCCTGGCGGCGGCCAAGCTGTGCGGCTATGCCGGCGAGCGGCAGGTGGGCCTGGCGGCGGCGGTGGAATTCATCCATACCGCCACGCTGCTGCACGACGACGTGGTGGACGAAAGCGCGCTGCGCCGGGGCAAGTCCTCGGCCAACGCGGTCTGGGGCAACAAGCCCAGCGTGCTGGTGGGCGATTTCCTGTTCTCCCGCGCGTTCGAGCTGATGGTGACGGACGGATCGCTGGCGGTCCTCGGCATTCTGTCGCACGCCTCGGCCGTCATTGCCGAGGGCGAGGTGCTGCAGCTCGTCACCACCAACGACACCACCACCAGCGAGAACGCCTATCTCGACGTCATCAAGTCGAAGACCGCGCAGCTTTTCGCCGCCGCCGCGCGGATTGGGGCCGTGGTGGCGAACCGTCCCAAGGCCGAGGAAGAGGCGCTCGAGGGCTACGGCCTCAATCTGGGCATCGCCTTCCAGTTGATCGACGACGTGCTGGATTATTCCGCCAGGCAGGCCGAATTGGGCAAGACCATCGGCGACGATTTCCGCGAGGGCAAGATCACCCTGCCGGTGATCCTGGCCTTTCGCCGCGGCAACGAGGAAGAGCGCCAGTTCTGGAAGCGCACGGTCGAGGACATGAACCAGGGCGACGCCGACCTGGCACGCGCGATCGAGCTGATGGCGCGGCACGGCTCGCTGCGCGACACGGTGGAGCGCGCGCGGCATTACGGCGCCATCGCCCGCGATGCCCTGGGCTTCTTCCCCGACGGGCCGGTGAAGCGGATTCTACTCGACGTGGTGGATTTCTGCATCGAACGGGCGCACTAGCCGCCTGGGCCCTCAGACGACGCTGCACGCCTCTTCGAACGCCATGCGCGGATTGCGCGGGAACACGCCCTTGGGATCGCCATAGCCCAGGTTGCACAGGAAATTCGATTTGATCTTACCGCCCGGAAAGAATGCGGCATCGACCTTGGCGTTGTCGAAGCCCGACATCGCCCCGCAATCCAGCCCCACGGCGCGCGCCGCGACGATCAGATAGGCGCCCTGCAGTGTGCCGTTGCGAAACGCCGTGGTCTCGATATGCGCCGGCTTGCCCACGAACCAGCTGCGCGCGTCCTTTTGCGGGAACAGCCGGGGCAGGTTTTCATAGAACTCGGTGTCGTAGCCGATGACCGCGGTCACCGGCGCGGTCATGGTTTTCTCAAGGTTGCCCTCCGAGAGCGCCGGGCGGAGTTTTTCCTTGCCGGCCTTCGAGCGCGCGAACACGATGCGCGCGGGCGAGCAATTGGCGCTGGTCGGGCCCATTTTCATTATGTCGTACATCTGGCGCAGCGTGGCGTCGCTCACCGGCTTGGCGGTCCAGGCGTTGTGCGTGTGCGCCTTGAAGAAAATTTCATCCAGCGCTTTTTGGTCCAGCATGGTGCTTCCTTTTCAAACCGCCGCGCGCGACAGCATCGCGCGCAGCAGCACGTTGCAACCCGCTTCCAGGTCGTCCGGCGTCGCGTTCTCGATCTCGTTGTGGCTGATGCCATCGGCGCAGGGCACGAAGATCATGCCCGTCGGCGCCACGCGGTTGACGTGGCAGGCGTCGTGCCCGGCGCCTGAAACCATCTCCAGGGCGTCGAAGCCGCAGGCCTTGGCCGCACCGCGCACCGCTGCGACGCAATCCTTGTCGAACTGCACGGGCTTGGAGTGCGAGATCTCGACGATCTTTATGTCCAGCCCCAAATCGGCGCCGATCGCCTCAGCGGCGGCGTTGAGCGACGCGGCCATCCCCGCCAGTGCCGCGTCTTGCGGGTGCCTTAGATCGACGGTGAAACTTGCCGCACCCGGAATGGTGTTGCGCGACGCGGGCTCGGCCGCGATCACCCCCACCGTACCGACGCCATGCGGCGCCTGGGCGCGGGCGATGGCGTTGACGCGCTCGACCATCCGCGCGGCGCCCAGCAGCGCGTCGCGCCGGCGGTTCATCGGCGTGGTGCCAGCATGGGCGTCCTGGCCGGTAACGGTCACGTCGAACCAGCGCAAGCCCTGCGCGCCGGTGACCACGCCGATTGTTCTCTTTTCAGCTTCTAAGATCGGCCCCTGCTCGATATGCACCTCGAAGAACGCGCCGAGCTTGCGCCCGCCGCAGGGCATGTCGCCCAGATAGCCGATGCGCTGCAACTCGCCGCCCAGGGTCTTGCCGTCGGCGTCTTGGCGGCTATGGCCGTAGTCCTCGGTGTAGACGCCGGCGAACACGCCCGAGGCGACCATGGACGGGGCGAAGCGCGAGCCTTCCTCGTTGGTCCAGACCGCCACCTCGATCGGCGCGTCGGTCTCGAAGCCGTGATCGTTCAGCGTGCGCACCACCTCAAGTCCCGCCAGCACGCCGTACACGCCGTCGAACTTGCCGCCGTGGGGCTGAGTATCCAAATGACTGCCGGTGACGATCGGCGGCAGGCTGGGGTCGCGCCCTTCGCGCCGCGCGAAGATGTTGCCCATGCGGTCCACGCCCACCGTCATGCTCGCGTCCTTACACCAGCGCACGAACAGGTCGCGGCCCTCTTTGTCCAAATCGGTCAGCGCCAGGCGGCAATTGCCGCCTTTTTCCGTGGCGCCGACGCGCGCCATCTCCATCAGGCTCAACCACAGCCGGTTTTTATCGACGGCGATGTTCGCCAGCTTGCTCATGCCCGCCTCCCGCCGGCGATCTTAGACGAGATCGGCGCGGCCCGCACGGGGGCGGAAATTCTCAGTGATGCAGGATTGAAGAAATCAGTTGGTCTTGCCGGAAAGTTTCATGGCGATCTCGGCCAGGCGCGCGTAATCGTCCAGCTCGTTGTAGGCCTGGGCCGAGATCCTGATCCAGTAGATGCCGGCCAAGGGATGCACCGGCACATCGGTGAAAAACTCGTCCAGCATCCGGCTGCGCAGCATGTAGGCGCGCTCGGTCGACGCCGGGCCGGCGATCGGCAGCCGCACCAGCTGCATGGCGGCATGGAATTCGGGCCCGGCCGCGGTTTCGGTGCCCAGGCGCTTGGCGATCAGCTCGGCCCCTTTGCGCGCCAGCTCCGTGTTGCGCCGGCGCAAGGCGGCCCCGCCCAATCGTTCGTGGAAATCGATTGCCGCGACCACGGCCAGATAGGCGCTGGGGTCGCGCGTACCGGCCCAGTCGAACTCGGCGGCGAAGCCCTTGCCATAGCCGTGCGAGATGGTGACGGGGTGCAAATCCCGCTGCCGGTCCTTGCGCGCCCACAGGAAGGCGCAGCCCTTGGGCGCGCTCAGCCATTTATGGCAATTGCCGGAATACCAGTCCGCATCCAGGGAATTCAGGTCGATCGCGACCTGCCCGGGCCCGTGCGCGCCGTCCACCAGGACCGGCACTCCGGCCGCGTGGCACGCCGCGACGATCTTGCCGATCGGCAGGACCAGCGCGCTGTGCGAGGTGATGTGGTCCATCACCGCCAGCTTCGTGTTCGGGCCGAGCTTCGCCTTGACCGCGGCGACGATGCCGTCCGCGGTCGGCCTGGGGAAGGGGATCGTGGCTTCGACCATCCGCGCCCCGGTGTGGTCGGCCACATAGCGCACGGCGTTGCGCACCGCGCCGTAGACATGGTCGAGCACCAGGATTTCGTCGCCCGGCTTGAACGCAAGCGAGCGCAGCACCGCATTGCAGCCCGTGGTGGCGTTGTCGACGAACGCCACGTCCTCGCTCCTGGCGCCCATGAACGCGGCCAACTTTTCGGCCGCCTGGCGCAACGCTTTGGGCAGCTCGTTGCGTATGAAGCGCGTGGGTTGCGCCTCCAGACGCCGGCGCCATTCGTCCTGCGCCGCCAGCACGGCAAGCGGCGTCGCGCCATACGCCCCGTGATTGGCATTCAGAAAATCTGGGTCCAGCCGCCATTCCCCGCGGATCGCGGCGCCGAGTGCCGGCAAGGCGGCGGGTATCGGTGAGTTGTCGTCGTTCATGGCTTCCTTATACCAAATACCGGACCGCGACGAAGCCGCCGATCAGCAGCACCACGAATACCGTGGTTACCAGGGTCAGGCGCTTTTCCACGAACTCGCGGATCGGATCGCCGAACTGCCACAGCAGCGCCGCGACCAGGAAGAACCGCACGCCGCGCGAGATGACCGAGGCGGCGGCGAAGCTCAGCAGCGGAAAATGCGCGGCGCCGCTGGCGATGGTGATGAGCTTGTAGGGGATCGGCGTCATGCCCTTGATGACGATGATCCACCAGCCGTATTCCAGGAACATCTTCTGGAAGGCTTCCAGGTTCTGCGTCTGCCCGTACATCTGAAGGATCGGCTTGCCCAGGGTTTCCAGCACCCAATAGCCGATGGCATAGCCCAGGAACCCGCCCGCGACCGAGGCCAGGGTGCACACCGCCGCGATATGGAAGGCGCGGCGCGGGTTGGCCAGGATCATCGGAATCAGCATGGCATCGGGCGGAATCGGAAAGAACGAGCTTTCGATGAAGCTGACGGCCGCCAGCCACCATGTGGCGCGGCGGTCGCGCGCCAGGCGCATCATCCAATCGTATAGGCGGCGGATCATCGGGGGTTGTTCTAGGGCCTGGCGTTCAATGGATCAAGCCGCCGATGCGATGGCCGCCAATTTGTCGCGGCCCTTCAGCATGTCGTCCAGCGATCCGAAGGCGTTCATGTAATGGCCGCGGAATCCCGCCCGTTCGATGCTTTTGAACATTTGGGCGAAGTCGATCGTGCCCAGGCCGATCTGCAGATGTTCTTCTTTGTCGCCGCGGCAATCCGCCAGGCGCACCTCGCCGCAGGTCTTCAAATCCAGCGCCGCGACGTGGCCCTCGATGCCCTCGGGCACGATATGCGCGTGATTGACGGTGAAGGCCCAGCCGAGGGCGGGCGAGGACAGGCGCTCGAAGAAGAATTTGCACTCCGCGACATTGTGCGGAATGTAGTGAACTTCGGCGGTATCGGGCTCCTTGTTCAGGTTTTCCAGCAGCAGCTTGACGCCCGCTTTCTCCGCATGGCCCAGGGCGCGCTTCAGGCGCTCGACCCCCGCGTTCATCCGTGCCTGGTAGTCGCCGGTGAAATGATAGCCGCCATGCACCACGATCCACCCGGCGTTGAGGCGCTTGGCGGTGTCGATATAGCTGCGCAGGTATTGGTCCACCGCATCGGACACGTAAGGCGACATTTCCGCCGTGTTGACCGCCGACAGCGTGTGCAGGCCCAGCTTGATGCCGTGCCTGGCCAGGGCGTCGCGCACCGGGCCGGCGCGCCGCTCGTCGAAGGTCAGCAGAGCGTTGGGATCGACGTCCAGCTCGCAATCCAGGTAGCGCACGCCGTTCTTCGCCGCCCAGGCGATGCCGTCCTCAAGCCGGGCCTTGCGGCCCAGATCGATGCCGATCCGCTCCTTCAAATCCATCCCCGGTGCTCCGCTAGCGGGTTGCGGCGCGCTGCCACGCCCAGGTGGCGAACGGCATGATTATGATGGCCGCGGCGACCGCCAGCAGCGTGAAGGTGATCGGCCGGACGACCAGCGGCATGAACGCGCCGTGCGATATGGTCAGGGACTGGCGCAGCGCGTTCTCGAACAGCGGCTCCAGCACCAGCCCCAGCACCAGGGGGGCCGCCGAATAATCGTATTTCTTCATGAAATACCCGGCGCCGCCGAACAGCGCCATCAGCAGCACGTCGTCCACGCTGTTCGACTGGCTGTACACGCCGATCACGCACAGCGCCAGGATGATGGGATACATCAGCGCATAGGGCGTGCGCAGCAGATAGGCGAACGCGCCCACCAGCGGCAGGTTCAGGATCAGCAGCATGGCGTTGCCGACATACATGCTGGCCATCACCGACCAGACGAAATCGGGGTTCTGCTCGAACAGAGCCGGGCCGGGCCTGAGGCCGAACATGATCAAGGCCCCCAGCATCACCGCCGTGGTGTTCGATCCGGGGATGCCGAGCGCGAACATCGGCACCATGGCGCCGGTGGCGGCCGAGTTGTTGGCGGCTTCGGGCGCCGCCACTGCCTCGATCGCGCCCTTGCCGAACAGCTCGGGCCGCTTCGACACCTTTTTCTCGACCGCGTAGGCGATGAACGAGGCGATGGTGGCGCCGGCGCCCGGCAGAACGCCGATGAAGAAGCCGATCAGGCCGCCGCGCAGCGTCGCCCCCTGGCACTGCTTCCAGTCCGTCCAGGTGGGATAGGCGGAGCGCAGCTTGGCGACCATTTCGACGGGTTGGTCGCTGTCCGGGCTGTCGGCCTGGGCCAGCACCTCGCCGACGCCGAAGAACGCCACCGCCAGGACCAGGAACTCGATGCCGTCGAGCAGCCATAGCTGGCCGAAGGTGAAGCGCGGGTTGCCGACCTGCGGATCGACGCCCACGGTCGCCAGCAGCAGGCCCAACACGCCCATGATCAGGCCCTTCAGCACCGAACCGCCGACGATCGCCAGGGCCGACAGGCCCACCAGCACCAGGGCGAAATATTCCGGCGGGCCGAAGAACAGCGCCAGATTGGCCAGGGCCGGCGCCGCGAACATCAGCCCGACGACGGCCCCGGTGCCGGCGATAAACGACGCCACGGCGGCGATGCCGAGCGTAGGCCCGGCGCGGCCCTGCTGCGCCAGTTCGTAGCCGTCCAGGCTGGTCATCACCGAGCTGGACTCGCCGGGAATGCGCACCAACACCGAGGTGATCGTGCCGCCGTATTGCGCGCCGTAATAGATGCCCGCGAACATGATGGTCGAGCCGATCGCGTCGCCGCCGAAGGTCAGCGGCATCAGGATCGAAATGCCGGCCGACGGACCGATGCCCGGCAAGGCGCCGATGATCTGGCCGATCAAAACCCCGGCAAGGCAGAACAGAAGGTATTTCCACTGCAACGCGATGGCGAATCCCTTGCCGACCAGGGCGAGCGTTTCCATCGCTCAGAATCCCCAGGGCCCGGTGGGCAGCGGCACGCCCAGCCAGGTATGGAACAGCAGGAACAGGCTCAAGGTGGTGCCGCCGGCCACAAGCGCGGTTTGCGCAGGGCCGCGCCGTTCGACGTACCCCAGCAGATATAAAAGGTAGCCGCCGATCGTGACCACGAAGCCGGTGAACTCCAGGGCGACGGCGCTGACCACCAGGCCCAGCATGATCTTGGCAATGCGGCGGTGCCGGGTCGGCGCCACGGAAACCGGCGCTGGACGCGCGCTCTGGGTGATCAGCAGCAACGCCACCAGCGCCACCAGAGCGATGCCGAGCCATAGCGGCAGGAAACCGCTGCCGGGCGCGAAGTCGTCCCAATAGGTCAGGCGCTGGGCCAGGAAAATCCACAGCACGCCCATGCCGCCGATGATGCCGACGAAGATGCGCTCACCCCACGGCATGCAGGCGCGTTCCCCCGGCGCGGTCGACGCGCAGCTTTTCCACCGTGGCCCAGTCGATCCTGGCGCCCAGGCCCGGTCCTTGCGGCAGGGTGAGATGCCCCGGCGTCGGCTCAAGCTCGTCGAGAATGATGTCGCTGGTCACGCCCATCGGCCGCATCGAGCCCATTTCGTGCGGCAGCTTCACGTTGCCGATGCAGGCCGCCAGCTGCGCCTCGGCCAGCCGCGCCAGGCCCATCTGGAACACATGGCCCAGCACGCAGGCGATGCCCGCGGCTTCCAACAGGCGGATGATCAGCTGCGCGCCGTCCAGCCCGTGCTTGCTGACCTTCACCTTCACGCGGTCGGCCGCACCCAGGCGGATCACGGTGATCGCGTCCTCGGGCGTGGCCACGGAATCGTCGGTCATCAGCGGCACGCCGATGGCGCGGCGCACCTCGGCCATGCCCAGCAAGTCGCCGCGCGGCAGCGGCTGCTCGACATGCTCGATGTCGTAGCGCTCGATGGCGCGGATCAGGCGGATCGCGTCGGCCGGCCGGTAATGGTCGTTGGCGTCGACGCGCAGTTGCATGGAAGCGGGAATCGCGGCGCGAACTTCCTTAACCCGCGTTATGTCGGCCTCGATCGTCTCGCCGATCTTGATCTTGATGGCGTTGACGCCGGCCTTGGCCTGCCCGGCCGCCTCTTGCGCCATCGCCTCGGGCGTCATGATGCCGATCACCGGCCCGATCACCGGGATCTTGTCGGTGATGCGCCCGCCCAGCAGGGCCGACACCGGCCGGCCCAGGGATTTGGCCTGCAGGTCGTACAGCGCGTTGTTGACGCCGGCCTTGGTCCAGATGCGGCCTTTCAGCGCCGCGTTGACGCGCGCCATGGCCAGGCGCCGGTCCGACGCGGCAATGCCGATAAGCGCCGGGGCGACGTAGTTGTTGACCGCGCCCAGTATCTCGTCGGCGATCTCCTCGGGCTTGCCCGGCGGGGCCGAGACGATCTCGGCGTTGCCCTCAAGCCCGTCGCGATCGGTGCGCAGACGAAGCAGCACCGAGATGTGCCGCTTCGTCTCGCCTTCGGAAATGCGAAAGGGGCGCACCCCCGTCACGGCGACGGGGATGGCCTCTACCGCAACGATCTTCGGATCGGCGCTCACTTCTTGGCTAAGCTCGCCAGCATGTCCTTATAGAGCGCCTCTTGCGTCTCCAGGAACTTCGCGAACTCCGCGCCCTGGATGACGTGCTCCTGGGCGACGTTGTTCTTGATGTAGTCCTTGAACGCCTTGGTTTCGGTCGCCTTCTTCATCACGCCCGACCAATAGGCCACGGCATCGGCTGGAACGCCCTTGGGCATCGCCACGCCGCGCCACATCTGGAACGGCTTAACGTCGATGCCTTGTTCCTTCATGGTCGCGATCGTGGGCAGCGCACCGAAGCGCGTCGGGCGGAACACGCCCAGGCCCCGCGTGGTGCCGCTTTGCAGATGCGACATGAACTCCAGCGGATTGCCCGAGGCCATGTCGATATGCCCGCCCAGCAGCGCAGTCAGAACCTCGCCGCCGCTGTTGAAGCGCACGGTGTTGAGCTGCACGCCCGAAGCCTGCTGGAACACGGCGATCGACATGTCGTCGGCGGTGCCGGCCGAGCCGACCGACACGCTGCGCGGCGGCTTGGTCTTGGCCTGCTTCACCATGTCGGCCGCGTCCTTGAACGGCGACTCCTTGCGCACGAACAGCACATAGTCGTCGAGCATGAAGTTGGCCACCGGCGTCAGGTCGCGCCAGCCCTTGGCGTCCTTCACCGTCAGCGGCGTTATCTGCGTCTGCGGGTTGATGAGGACCAGGGTGTGCGGGTCGGCGTTCTTGGTCGACACCACCTGGCCCACGCCCACGGCGCTGCCGCCGCCCGGGCGGTTGACCGGCACCAGGTTGACCGGCGCCAGCTTTTCATCGGCGACGATCTTGACGATGACGCGCGCCAGCAAGTCGGCGCCGCCGCCCAGGCCGTAGGGAATCACGAACTCAACGTCGCGCGTGGGCTTCCACTGCGCGTTGGCCGGCGCGTTGGCGCCAGCCGCAACCACTGCGAGCGCCGCCAGCGGCGCCCGCCACCAATATTTCCCGATCATGGCGATCCTCCCATGGATCTTTTGTTGAAGGCGAAACGATGTTTTTTTCAACTATATAACCGGCTCAACCCGGCGGCAAATCAGGGTTTCCGATATGCTTGCCGGGCGCTCGCCAGGGGCTAAACTCGGGCGCACGGCTTTTGCGGAGGATTGCCCATGATCACCGAAATCGTCCTGTTCGACCTGCCCAAGGGCATGACGCGCGCCGACGTGGAACGCAATTTCCGCGAGTCGATCCCGCGCTGGCGCCAGAACCCCGACATGCTGCGCAAGAACATGATCTACAGCCTGGAATCGGGAAAAGCCGGCGGCGTCTATACCTGGAACAGCGTCGCCGAGGCCCAAACCTGGCACAACGAAGAGTTCCGCCAGCGCATTCTGGCGCTGTTCGGCTCGGAGCCCAGCTACCAGTATTTCGAAACGCCGGTGATCGTGGACAACGCGGCCGGGACGGTGATCGACCAGACGGCCAAGAAGCCGGTGGGCGCGGCGGCGGAGTAGGGCGGGGCCTCGCCCTTCGAGACGCCCCTCGACCTCATCCTTCGCCCCCTTCGACACGCTCAGGGTGAGGGCTCAGGATGAGGCTTCGGCAAGTCGGGGGATTGGGCCTGAACACATTGTCCTCATGCTGAGCCTGTCGAAGCATGAGGGCAGATAGCCGATCTCTGGCGCGGAAAAGCGTTCCCCGCTAGGATCGCGCCCCTATTTTAAGAAAGCCCCTGTGGCGGAACGGCAGACGCGGCAGACTCAAAATCTGTTGTCCGAAAGGGCGTGGGAGTTCAAGTCTCCCCGGGGGCACCAAGTTTTTCAACGGAACGCCGGGGCTTCAGCCCGTGTAGTCGGTCCCGAGATGGAACAGGCAGTCGCCGCGCTCGGTGCGGCCGGGAATGCGCTTGCACAGGACGAAGCCGTCATGCTCGAAGCGCACGATCTCGGGCTCGCGCCAGGGCGTGTGCGAGAAATGGATCGCGGCGGCGGGCTGGTCCTGCTTCACCGTGTCGCCCAGCTCGACCAGCGGCTCGACCACGCCGCTCTCCGTCGCATAGACGAAATAGTCGGGCCCGCCGACATAGAGCAGGCGCGTGCCCGGCGACGGTGCGACTTTCATGTCAGGCGCGACGCCGACATGCTTCAACAAACGCCGCACCCCAGCCTCGGCGACCCGGAGTGCTGCCGGAGTGACGGTGCCCGAGCCGCCCAGCTCGGTGCCCATCGAGATCACGCCGTGGCGCGCGGCGGACGAGCTCAGGGTCTGGTCGGTGCCCTGCATCTGCGCCGACACATAGCCGGCCGGTGCGCCGAAGGTCTTCAGCAGGTCGATCACCTTGGCGTTGCGCTCGGTTTGGCCCTGAACGATGCTGCCGAGGGCGCTCGGCACATACATCAGCGAACTGCCGCCGGAATGCAGATCGAACGCGTAGTTGCACAGCGGCAGGACCACGCTGTCGATGTAATGCGCGATCATTTTCGTGGGCGTGCCGTTGGGATCGCCGGGGAACGAGCGGTTGAGGTTGCCCGCGTCGATCGGCGAGGTGCGCCGCCCCGCCATCGCCGCCGGAAAATTCGACGCCGGGATGAAGATGATCCGGCCCTGAATTTGCTCGGGCTTCAGCTCGCGGATCAGCTTCATCAACGCGACCTGGCCCTCGTACTCGTCGCCGTGATTGCCGGAGTTCAGCAGCACGGTCGGGCCTGAGCCGTTCTTCAGGCACACCACGGGAATCGGGATGAAGCCATAGGCCGATTCGTGCACGGAATGCGGCAGCCGCAGAAACCCGGTTTGCCGGCCATTCTTTTCAAAGTCGACGCTCGTGCTGATGCGCGTGCCGGTCATGGAATTGCTGATCCGATCGTTGCGTGAGGGTTGGGAAAAGGGATTACGACGCGTAGTCCGGCTCTTCGCGGTCGAGAACGCGCCGCCAGGCGTCGAGATGCAGGCGCGCGTCGTATTTGTCGCCCCAGGCGCCGCTATAGTTGCGGCGCAACTTGTCGGGCTGGCGGCGCAGCGTGCCGCCGGCCATGCGCGCGGTCATCTGGTACATGCAGGTGCGCTCGGCGACGAAAAGCTCGTCGAACGCGTCGTGCACGCTCGGGCCCACGACGGTCACGCCATGATTGGCCATCACCATGATCGTCTTGTCGCCCATCAGCCCCGCGATCCGGTCGCCTTCCTCGTTGTCGTCCACCGGGCCGTTCGCCATCTCGTCGTAGACGATGCGGTCGTTGAGGGCCAGGTCGTTGTGGTGCGACAGCTCCATCCGCCCGCCTTCCATCATCGACAGCGAGGTAAGGTAGCGCGGATGGACGTGCATCACGCAGCGCGCGTGCGGATGCTTCAGGTGAATCCGCGCGTGGATGTGGAAAGCCACCTTGCGCAGCTCGCCCTTGCCGCGCAGCACCTTGCCCGCGAGGTCGCAGACGATCAGGTTGCTGGCGGTGATTTCCTGGAACAGCAGCCCGCGCGGATTGATCAGGAACTGCGCATCGCCGCCCGGCAGCATCAGGCTGTGGTGGTTGCCGATCTGCTCGTTCATGCCGAGCCGCGCATGCACGCGGAACACCGCGGCCAGGTCGCAGCGCAACTGCCACTCCGCATCCTCGGCTTGTCTTACTTCCTTTAGCTGTCGCATGGTCGATCCTTGTTTCCGGCGGCCCAAGGAATCTTGGCATGGCGGCCCCGGGCTTGCAAAGCGCCTTCGCCGGCCCGCGCTAAACCGCCGCGGCGACGCCGGTGAGATTGAGCTCGGCCGCGCGGTGGCAGGCCACCAGGCTGCCGTTGGCGGCTGGCTCAAGGGCCGGGGTTTCCTGCTTGCAGCGCTCGGTCGCATAGCGGCAACGGGGATGGAAGGCGCAGCCCGGCGGAACGCGCGACGGATCGGCCACCTCGCCCTCGAGCACGATGCGCTTGGCGCGCTGGCGCGGATCGGGCACCGGCACCGCCGACAGCAGCGCCTCGGTATAGGGGTGCTTGGGCGCGCGGAACAACTGGGCGGTGGTCGCCACCTCGACCATCTTGCCGACATACATGACGGCGACGCGGTGGCTGACATGCTTCACGACCGAAAGATCGTGCGCGACGAACAGATAGGAAAGCCCCAGCCGGTCCTGCAACTCGAGCATCAGGTTGATGATCTGCGCCTGGACCGAGACATCGAGGGCCGAGACCGGCTCGTCCGCGACGATCAGCGCCGGGTTGAGGGCGAGCGCCCGGGCGATGCCGATGCGCTGGCGCTGCCCGCCGGAAAAGGCATGCGGAAAGCGGTTCATATAGGCTCTGGGCAATTGCACGACATCGAGCAGTTCGGCCACGCGCTTGCGCCGCGCCGCCAGGTTGCCCATGCCGTTGACCAGCAGCGGCTCGCCGATGATGTCGGCGATGGTCATGCGCGGATTGAGCGACGAATAGGGGTCCTGGAAGATCATCTGCATCTGCCGCCGGAGCGGGCGCAAGCCCGCGCGCGGCAGCCCGGCGACATCGACCTGGCGGTTCGCGTCGGTGCGGAACCGGATCGCGCCTGCCGTGGGCTGGATCGCGCGCAGGATGCAGCGCGAGGTCGTGGTCTTGCCGCAGCCGGATTCGCCCACTAGCGACAGCGTCTCGCCGCGGTCGATGGTGAACGAAACGTCGTCCACCGCCTTCACCTGCCCGACCACCCGGCGCAAAAGGCCGCGGCGGATCGGAAAATGTTTCTTGAGGCCCTCGACCGAGAGGACGGTTTCCTTGGCCATCATGGCGCGGTCCCGGCCGGCGCCCCGTAGAGGAAACACCGCACCTCGTGCTCCGCGTCGATCCGCGTCACGGGCGGTGCGTCACGGTCGCATGTGCCCGGCATGAAGTTCTGGCAACGGGGATGGAACGGACAGCCCGGCGGCCGCGCATAGGGGTGCGGAATGCTGCCGGCGATGGTGGCGAGGCGCGAGCGGGGTGCTGCCAGCACGGACGGGATCGAGCGCAGCAGGGCCTGGGTATAGGGATGGCGCGGCGCATGGAAAATGGTGTCCACAGGCCCCGATTCGACCACCTTGCCGAGATACATGACCGAAACAGTATCGGCCATCTCGGCGATCACCCCCATGTCGTGGGTGATCAGGATGACCGCCAGGTTGCGCTCCGCCTGGATCTTGCGGATCAACTCCAGGATCTGCGCCTGGGTGGTGACGTCGAGCGCGGTGGTGGGCTCGTCCGCGATCAGGATGCGCGGCTCGGCGGCGAGCGCCAGGGCGATCATCACCCGCTGGCGCAATCCGCCCGACAGCTCGAACGAATAGGAATCGATGCGCTGTTCCGGCCGCGGGATTCCGACCATCTGCAGCAGCTCGATCGCCCTAGTCCGCGCGTCCTTGGCCGACATCGCGCGATGCAGGCGGATGGCCTCGATCACCTGGTTGCCGATGGTGTGGAACGACGACAGCGAGCTCATCGGCTCCTGGAAAACATAACCGACCTCGCCGCCGCGGATGTCGCGCATCTCGGCGCCCTGGGCGTCGATCGTCGCCAGGTCGACGACCCGCCCGTCGCCGCGCCGCAGCAGCATTGCGCCGCCTTCGACCTTGCCCGGGCGCTCGACGATGCGCAGGATCGACCGCGCGGTGACGCTTTTGCCGCAACCCGACTCGCCGACGATGCCCAGCGTGCGGCCGGGGTAAAGGTCGAAAGACGCGCCGTCGACGGCGCGCACGATGCCTTCGTCGGGGCGAAAGAAGGTTTCGAGATCGCGGACCGATAGGATCGGCTCAGCCATAAGGATCCGCCGCGTCCCGCAAACCGTCGCCCAGGAAGTTGAAGGCGAGGATGACGATGATCACCGGCACGGCCACGAACAGCAGCCAGGGGGCGTGGGCAAGCGCCTGGATGTTCTGGCCGTCCTGCAGCAGAACGCCCCAGGATATCGCGGGCGGCCGCAGGCCGAGGCCGAGGAAGGAAAGCGTGGTTTCGCTGATGATCATGGCGGGCAGCGCCAGGCTGATCGCGGCGATGATGTGCGACAGGAAGGAGGGAACCATGTGGCGGAAGATGATCCTGAGGCGCGACGCGCCGGCAAGCTCGGCCGCGGTGATGAAATCCTCCTCGCGCAAGGCCAGGAATCGGCCGCGCACGACGCGCGCGAGCTCGGTCCAGCCGATCAGCGAGATAATGACGGTGATGGCGATATAGACCTCGGTCACCGACCAATCGGCGGGCAGCGCGGCGGCCAGCCCCATCCAGAGCGGGATGGTGGGGATCGAGCGCAGAATCTCGATCACGCGCTGGATCACCGTGTCGATCGCGCCGCCGTAAAGGCCGGAAACGCCACCCAGCAGGACGCCGAGAAACAGCGACAGCGCGACGCCGAACAGGCCGATGGTAAGCGAGGTGCGCGTCGCCAGCATCAGGCGCGACCACACGTCGCGGCCGAGTTGATCGGTGCCCAGCAGGTACAAGGCGTCCTCGGGGATGCCGCGATCGAGCCCAATGATGTGCCGCTTGGCCGCGAACAGCCCGAACAGATCGTAGGAATAACCTTCCGCGAACCAGACGAGATACCGCTTGTCGGTGGGATCGGGCGCGTAGATCAGCTTGAAGGTGCGCACGTCCCGCCGCCCTTTCAGCGCATAGACATGCGGCTTGAAGCTGCCGTCGTCGTCGAACAAATGCACGGCCTGCGGCGGAATGTAGCTGCGCGCCGAATCGGTGGAATGCGGCGGGGTGACGGCGAGGAAATCCGCGAACACCGCCGCGAGGTAGAACAGGATCACGACGATCCCGCTCGCCACCGCGACTTTATGCTTCCTGAAACGCCACCAGGTGAGCTGGAGTTGGGTCGCGGCCGCGACCTTCTCCTCGGCGACCGTGACCAGCGGGACGGCCAGTTCCGCCGGGACGCTCATCCGTGCATCCCCGCGCGGATCCTAGGGTCGATCCACATCAGGATCAGGTCCGAAATGAACGTGCCGATGACCGTCAGGACGCCGAGCAGCAGCACGATCGTGCCGGCGAGGAACATGTCCTGCGCGATCAGCGCGCGCAGCAACAACGGACCGACCGTGGGCAGCGACAGGACCAGCGAAACGACGATCGAGCCCGAGACGACGAAGGGAAGCAGATAGCCGATCGTGCTGGCGAACGGATTCAGCGCGGCGCGCACGGGGTATTTCACGATCACGCGCCACTCGGCCAGGCCGCGCGCGCGCGCGGTCGTGACATAGGGGCGGCGAAGCTCATCGAGCAGGTTCGCGCGCATGATGCGGATCAGTTGCGCCGTGCCGGCCAAAGCGAGAATCAACGCCGGCAGGGGTAGATGGCGCATCAAATCGACGGTTTTGCCCCACGACCAGGGGGCCAGCTGATATTCCGCCGAGAACAAGCCGCCGATGTTCAGGTCGAACAGCTTGAAGCCGAAATACATGATGATCAGCGCCAGGAGGAAATTCGGCACCGCCAGGCCGACGAAGCCAAGGAAGGTGAAGATGTAGTCGGCGACGGAGTATTGCCGCACGGCGGAGTAGATGCCGATCGGCAGCGCGATGCCCCAGGTCAGGAAGATCGCGGCGAGCGAGACGACGATGGTAAGCCACAGCCGGTCGCCGATAACCTCGGTCACCGGGCGGCCCCATTCCATCGACATGCCGAAATCGCCCTGGACCACGCGGATGATCCACTTCCAGTACTGCACCCACATGGGTTGATCGAGGCCGTATAGCTGGCGCAGCGCCTGGGCTTCCTGCTGGTTCACCACCGAGCCGGAAGCGGAAAGATTGGCGATATAGGTATCGACGAAATCGCCCGGCGGCAGCTGGATGATCACGAAGGAAACCACCGAGATCGCGCAGGTCGTGATCAGGGCGAGTCCGAGGCGCTGGAAGATGTAGGTGAGCATGCGGACTCAGCCCCCGGATCGCATCCGGGGGCTGAAGGCCCGTATCGGCTGAGAAGCTCTCGTCAATTCTTGTAGAACCACGTCTCCGGGTGGGCGCCGCCCGGCGTGCGGCAATGTTGCGCGATGCAGTTGCGGCCAGGGATGTTGCCCAGCCGGTCGCTCACCAGACGCACGCCCATCAGCGCCGGCGACTGGCCGACCGTTCCGATCGCGTATTGCTGATCGATCAGGATCTTCCAGATCTCCTGCGCCGTCTTGATGCGATCCCCGGTCTTTTGCCCCGCGGCGGAGCTATAGAGCTCGAGCATCTTCAGGATGTTCGGGTCGTCGGGCTTCTTGCCCTGCGTCCCGTTCGAGTTGAACCACTTGGCGAACTCGGGCCCCATGAAAGCCTCGGTCGGATCGACCGGGATCGCGTGGCGCGGGAACAGATACAGCAGCTCGGTCCCGCCGTTGTTCCACACCATGATGTGGTGCTCGTTGTTCTGCGTGCGCGTGAACGCCAGGTTGCGCTCGGTGTCCTTCACATCAGCCTGGATGCCGACCTTCGCCCACTGGTCGGCGACCATTTCGCTGATCTTCGGCCAGGGCAGGAAGGCCTGCACCGCCTGGACCTGCAGCCGCAGGCGCTGGCCGTTGTCGGTCCGCACGCGGAAGCCTTGCGCGTCCTTCTTGGACAGCCCGATCTTGTCGAGCATCTCGTTCGCCTGCTTCGGGTCGAAGGTCGACCATTTCTCGCGCCAGCCCGGCCCGGGGAAATAGGGCAGGTCCTCGCCGGGCGCGGTCGAGCCGGGCTTGGCCACACCCAGCCAGAACGTGTCGTTCAGCTGCTTGCGGTCGATCGCCAGCGAAAGCGCGCGCCGGAAATCGGTGGTGCGGATCCATTTGGCGATCTCGGGATCCGCCACGTAGCTCATGTTGAAGTGGTAGATCGCGTCGGTGCCGTTCAGCGCGAGGTCGAGATGGACCTTGTACTTGCCGCGCGCCTGGTTCTCGAGGATCACCGGCAGCTTGCCGATATCGATATGGCGTTCCTGGAGGTCGTAGTCGCCGGCCATCGCGCGCAGGTTCAACACTTCCAGGTTCTCGGCGAGAGTCATAACGACCCGATCCAAGTAGGGTAGTTGATTGCCCGCGGTGTCGACCGCCCAGTAGAACGGATTGCGCTCCATCACCCAGGTCGCGTTGTTGATCGGCTGCGTGGTCCGGAACGGCCCCAGGACGGGGACGGCCGGGTTGAGCGTCCAATCCTTCTTGAAGTGCAGCCGGGCGACCCAACTGTCGAAGCCTTCGGCCTTGGCCGCGGCGTTCGCCGCGTCGACGCCGCCGGCGTATTTCGGCAGGAATTGCTTGAGGTAATGCGCGGGCGCATAGGCGCCGAAGCTGCGCTTGTTCGACTGCCGCACCGCCTGGCCGCCGCCGATCAGGGTGTCGCCCCCCATCAGGTCCTCGAACAGGAAGAAGGGCACGTCGAACTCGAACTTGACCGTGTAGTCGTCGACCTTGACGATCCGGCCGGGCTTGCCCTGCGGCGCCATTTCCGGGATCGCCGTCGGCACGATGTCCTTGTTGCTGTAGATGTCCTCGAACCAGAAGACGAAATCGCTCGCCGTCATCGGCGCGCCGTCGGACCACCTCAGGCCGCGCCGCAGATCGAGCGTGAACGTCTTGCCGTCGTCGCTCTGTTTCCAGCTCTTGGCGAGCGAGGGATTGACCTTGGCGCCGGTGTGATCGACCAGCATCGGGCGATCCGAGGCGTTGATGCGGTTGCCGTTCTCGTCGTCGCCCGGGCCGGTGAAGCCGCGCCGCCAGGTGCCGCCGTATTTGCCGATCTCCTGGATCGGCTTGATGACCATCAGGTCTTGCGGCAGCCGGTCCTTGACCGGGGGCAGCTTGCCCTGTTTGACCAGGTCCGCGAGCTGCGGCGCTTCGTTGAAGGTCTTCGGCCATTGCGCCGGGTCGGTGATGATGGTGATGCCCTCGGACTTGCCGATCAGTCCCGACTGACTGAGCGCAGACTGCGCCGAGGCCTGCGACGCCGCGCCGATCGCCAGTGCGGCGCCCAACGCCAAACGTGCCAGGAACGAGAAACCTGTTTTCATGTATCCCCCCATTATCGCCGGGCCGACGATCCGTCTAAACCCGGCATTTTATTTGTGAACCTGACGGTTCCGGGCGTGAGAGTAGCCATTTGGGCTCGCTGCGGCAATCCGGCACAAGGCGGCGGCCGGGGCGACCCGACAAAACCACCCCGCGAGCGGCGGGGCGGCTGTGTTTCCGGCCTATGCCGGGGGGATCGGTCCTCGATGGCTATTTTTTCAGCACTGGAGCGTGCGCGGCGAGCCTTATCGCAACGCCGCCGCGAGGCGCGACGCGCCGCGGCGCAGCGCGCGGAACAGTTTCGGCAACAGCCAGACGGCCAGGCCGAAAAATACCGCGAGCATCGCAAGCAGCAGGACCGGATGATGCAGCGCCGCATAGATCCCGGCCACGACCATCAGGTCTTCCGCGATCGACGCGCCCCAGTTGGTGAACGGCTCGGGCGAGGCGTTGATCATCAATCGCGCCGACGCCTTGGTGGCGTGCGACCCGGCGCTGAGCGCGCCGCCCACAAGCGCCGCTGCGATCTGCAAAGAGGGGTCGACCGGCCCCACCGCCCCGGCGGCCAAGATGGCGCCGGCGGGAATGCGGATGAAGGTATGGATCGCGTCCCAGGCCGAATCCACGCCGGGCACCTTGTCGGCGAAGAATTCCACCATGTACATGAACACCGCGGCGGCGATCACCAGGGGATGGGTCAGCACCTGAAGCTCGGGCGGCAATACGATGCCGCCGGTGGCGCCCATCACCCCCAGCATCAGGATCGTCGCGTACAGGTTTATGCCGCTGGCCCAGGCGACGCCCAGGGTTAGGGCCAATGTGCTGGTGATGTCCATAGGCCGTGTCCTAAGCCTTGTTCAGGCGCGCAAGCGCCGTTCGTCGCCCCATAGTCTAACGGCTGGCGGAGCAAAAAAATCCAGCCCTGGGCGGAGGAAGGCAAAAAAACCCGCCCGCCGCCGCCGGTTCATCGATGAAATTGTCTATCCTTCAGGCCTGAAGGCGTGCGTGAAACGAGTTGCGAAAGAGGGGACGGCATCCATGAATGAACCGCGGGGCGACGACCTCGCCGCTCTCAAGCGCTGGTTCAAATCGCTCGAGGACTGCGTTGCGGCGGTGGATTATGAAGCGGCCTATCCGCTGTTCGCCGAGGACATGGTGGCGTTCGGCACGTTCAGCGACTTCGTCACGGGCCGCGACGCGGCGGAGCGCGAGCAGTGGCGCAACGTATGGCCGACCATCCGCAACTTCCACTGGCGGCTGGACGGCATCAGGGCGATCGTCTCGCCCGACCGGCTATCCGCCGTGGGCCTGGCGGTGTGGGATTCCGACGGCTTCGACCCCGACGGCGCACGGTTCGACCGGCGCGGCCGCGCCACGGTCGCGTTCGCTCGGTGTGCGTTGGGCGACCCCTTCGTGGCCGTGCACACGCATATGTCGCTGTTTCGCGGCACCCCCGCCAAATCGCATGGAAACTTCGGCCGCGAGAAGCGATCCGCTAGCGCAGCAGATCGGTAAGCTGCTCCAGCTTCCACTCGTCGATCGGTTTCTTCCCGGCGCGCGGCGCCGGCTGCATCCCAGCCAGCTCGAAGCGCGGCGGCGGCGGCGCCAGGCGCTGGTCGTTGTTGTTCGCAACGGCGGGTTGCGCGACGGGCCGCGTTGCCGGTGTGGCCGAAGCCGGCTGGACGGCCGGCTGCGGGGCATACGCCGTGTCGGTGCGCGCGAATGCCAGGAAACGGGGCGCGAGCTTCCGCTCCGCGCTCATCATGTCGGCCAGTTGCTCGACGCTGCCTTTCACGCGGCGGCCCAATAGGCCGCCGTAATGCGCGGTCAGCGAGTAGCCGGAAACCATGATGTCGGTCACGCGCCAGCCCGCTCCCGAATTCTTCACCACCCACTCGGCGTCGATCGTGCGGTTGGGACCGGCGAGCGGCATGGCGACGCTGATCTCGTTGCGGCTCTTCACAGCGCTCGCGCCCAGTTTGGCTATGTCCGGGTGGATCTGGTTGATTTCGTCGATGATGATCCGGGCGATATAGGCGGTAAGGCCTTCCATTATCTCCGCCCGCTGGTTGGCCGGCACCTGCACCTCGGCATAGGCCAGCACGCCTGCACCCAGGGCTTTGAAATCGACCGACGGCCCGGCGCTCTGGGCCAGCATGCAGCGGCGGGTGTCCAGGTCGTTGATCTTCATCGCCGCCACGATCGATTCGCCCAGCTTCTGAACCACCCCGCGCGCTTCAGCATCGCCCGTGGCGATTTCCACGGCCCAGCCGCGCGCGGCAAAAAGAGCGATCGTGATGGCGACAAGGATGGCGGTCAAAGTCCGGATTTGGGCGAGCCGGGTTTCGGGTTCTTGGCTACCTGCCGAAGTACTTTCCATTTGCTCCTCTGCGATGTTGCATGGGGCGAATTTCCTTCGCCCCGCTAAAGTTTCTGGGTCTTCAGAACGCACGCATGCGGCCCGCCCGCGAAGCCCGCCGGAAACGGCCGGGAATTCCGCTGGCGTCGGCAAACTCCCGCTTGGCCAGCCAGGCTGCGCCTTCGGGGAATGGCAATGCTGCCCGTCTTCTTCTCCGCGCGGCTTGCGCGCCGGAACAACCCGGCCTTCCTGCTGCGGACAGGCTCTTGGGTTGAAACCGCGATGCGCGCCTCTGGGCTATGGCTTGGCGATCGCGGTAAACTGCGGCCTTGTCCGGTTGCACCGCGTGCTCGCCGGGGTCGCGGCCATCTTCGTCTTTCACTGCTTGCTTTCCATCTAGCGGTGAATTCTTTGTAAATCGTTAAGACGCCCTCATTCAGCCGTATTCAAAACGGCCGGGCGGCGGATTCCATTTCACCCCAAATTGTGACGCGCCGGCCGGTGCCACAATTGGCCTTGCGCGTGTTGCCCACCGCCACGCGGCATCAGCCGGGAGGCGGAAAGCCGCCCAAACTAGGTTAACGAAACCGCATGTTTCTCTTGCAATCGGCCTCGCGGCGCACCATTTTCCCGTCATCCGTGAACAATGGTCCCGCACCGATTTGGCGCGCCTTAATTTATGGCGCGCGCGGCGCGGGCGAATCGCTGGGATGGAGCGGCACATGAACCCCAAAAAGACCAAAATCAAGCTGACGGACGGCGATTTCCTGTTCTTCAACGTGGTCTACGAGGACGGTTCGCAAACCTCGAACCGCAAGATTTCCAGCGCCGAGCTGCCGATGTTCGACGTCGAAGGCTCGGTCAAGGCGATGCTGGAGGCCCAGGACCGCAAGATCGCCGAGCTGTCGGGCAATCCGCGCGGCCGCATCAAGGCCATCACCCAGGTTTTCCGCTAAACGGGTCTTCCGCCAAACCCCCTCCGCCCGCGCGCCCGGCCCGCCGTCTTGGCATTGGACGGCTAGCGCCGCCCACGTAAGATTCCCGCAAACGAGGGGGCGCGCATGACTCTGTTCGACCGCGGCGAATACCAGGCCCGCATCCAGCGGGTGAAAACCGAAATGTCGCGGCGCGGCATGGATTTGCTGCTGGTCGCCTCGCCCGCCAACCAGTTCTGGCTCACGGGCTATGACGGCTGGTCGTTCTACACGCCGCAAATGGTGGCGGTGAGCCTCAAAGCGGAAGAGCCGATCTGGGTCGGGCGCGCGATGGACGCCGTGGGCGCCAAGTTCACCGCGTTCCTGAAGCCCGGGAACGTCGTGCCGTACCCCGACATCTATGTCGGCTCGGCCGACCGCCATCCCATGCAGTTCGTGGCCGAGGAATTGACGCGCCGCGGCTGGGACAAAGGCACAATAGGCGTCGAGACCGACGACTATTACTACACCGCCAGATGGGACGCGCTGCTGAAAGCCGGCTTGCCGAACGCCAAATTCGCCGACGCCTTTCTGCTGGCGAATTGGTGCCGCATGAAGAAGTCGCCGCGCGAACTCGATTTCATGCGCCAGGCCGGGCGCATCGCCGCGGCAATGCACCAGGCCGCGTTCGACAAGGCCGCCCCCGGCGTTAGGCAATGCGACGTGATGGCCGAGGTCTATCGCGCCAACATATCGGGCACGCCCGAATTCGGCGGCACCTTCCCCTGCAAGCCGCCCAACGCGATGGTCGGCGAAATCTGCTCGGCCCCGCATCTGTCCTGGACCGACGAAAAGCTGGCGCCCGACGACCTGTTCTATATCGAGCTCGGCGGTGTGCGGCACCGCTATCACTCCCCGCTGTCGCGCTGCATCTATCTCGGCAAGCCGACCGAGCGCATGCAGCACGTCGCCAAGGTGATCGCCGAGGGGCTCGAGGCGGTGCTGGCGGCGGTCAAGCCGGGCGTGGTGTGCGAGGAACTGGCGGCGGTATGGAAGCGCGTGATCGCCAGGCACGGCATCGAAAAGGACAGCCGCATCGGCTATCCCGTCGGCATCGGCTACCCGCCGACCTGGGGCGAGCTTACCGCGTCTTTGCGCGCGGGCGACCGCACCGTGCTGGAGGAAGGCATGACATTTCACTGCATTCCCGCGATCTGGCTCGACAAATACGGATTGGTAATCTCGGAAAGCTTCGCGGTGGCGGCGCGCGGCGCCGAATGCTTCGCCGATTATCCCAGAGTATTGCAGTCGAAGGCGTAACGCTTACGCCGGCGCTGCGGCGACGCCGAGCCAGCGGTCGAGCGTTTCGGGGGAAGCGAGCAGATCGTCGCTCGGGCCCTGATGCACCACCCGCCCGCGGTCCAGGATCAGCGCCGCCTCGGTCATCGGCAGCACCAGCCTGGCGTGCTGTTCCACCAGCAGCACGGCCATGCCGCCTTCGCGCGTCATGGTGCGGATCGCCGCCAGAAGCTCGTGCACGATGATTGGCGCCAGGCCTTCCAGCGGCTCGTCCAGCAGCAGCAGGCGCGGATTCATCGCCAGCGCGCGGCCCACGGCCAGCATCTGCTGCTCGCCGCCCGAGAGTTGGTTGCCGAAATTGCCCCGGCGCTCGGCCAGGCGCGGAAAGGCCTGGAACACGCGCTGGGCGGTCCACGGGCCGGGCCGCGCCACCACAGACAGGTTTTCTTCCACCGTCAGGGAGGGAAAAATCTCGCGCTCCTGCGGCACCCAGCCGATGCCCAGATGCGCACGGCGATGGCTGGCGAGCGCCGCGATATCCGCACCGGCGAAACGGATGGAACCGCCATGCCGGCGCGTCAGCCCCATGATGGTGGTGACCAGCGTGGTCTTGCCCATGCCGTTGCGGCCGAGCAGCGCCGTGGCCTGGCCTTCTTTCAGGCGCAGCGAAATGTCCGACAGAACCACAGCCTCGCCATAGCCGGCGGACAGGTTTTCCAGCTCCAAAAGCTCAGCCATGCGCGGCCTCGCCCAGATACACCTCGCGCACGCGTGGATCGGCGGCCACGCGTTCCGGCGCGTCCTCGACCAGCACCGCGCCGTTCACCATCACGGTGATGCGCTCGGCGAAGCGGAACACGATGTCCATGTCGTGCTCGATCAGCAGCACCGTCACATCGCGCGGCAGATCGGCGATGCGGCGGAACAGCTCCGCGCTCTCGCCGCGCGGCACGCCCGCCGCCGGCTCGTCCAGCAGCAGCACCCTGGGCTTCAGCGCCAGGGCCAGGGCGATCTCGATCAGCCGCTGCCGGCCGTAGGGCAGGCGGCGGGTCGGTTCGTCGGCCGAGTCCAACAGGCCCAGCGTGTCGAGCAGCGCGGCGGCCTCGGCGAACAGATCGCTCTCGCGGCTGAGTTGCCGCCACCAGCTCCAGGCCACGCCCCGGCGTTCCGCCACGGCCAGGGCCACGCTTTCCAGCGGCGTCAGGTCGGGGAACAGTTGGCTCACCTGGAACGTCCGCGCCAAGCCCAGCTTTACGCGCAAATGCTGTGGCCTAGTGGTGACGTCCCGGCCGTCGATCAGGATCTGCCCGGCATCGGCGGTCAGCGCGCCGGTCAACAAATTCACCAGCGTGGTCTTGCCCGCGCCGTTCGGGCCGATCAGCGCGTGGCGCGCGCCGGCCCTCAGGCTCAGGCTCACCTTGTCCGCCGCGGTGATGCCGCCGAATTTCTTGGCCAGGAAGCGAGTTTCCAGGACCGGCGTCACGGCGCGGCTTTCCGCAGGCGCGGCAGGGCGCCGCCGATAACGGCGAACAGGCCCATGAGGCCGCCGCGTGCGAACATCACCAGCAGCACCAGCATCGCCCCCAGCCAGAATTGCCAGTATTGTGGCGTCAGGCCCGACAGCACGTGATGCATGGCCATGAAAACCAGCGCCCCCAGCATGGCGCCGTATAGCCGCCCGGTGCCGCCCAGCACCAGCATGATCAGAACGTCGGCCGATTTCTCGAAGCTCATCGCTTCCAGCGACACGAACTGGTTGGTCTGGGTGAGCAGCGCCCCGGCGACGCCGGCATAGGCGGCGGCCAGCGTGTAGACGGCGACGATGCGCCCGCGCACCGGCGCGCCCAAGGCGTGCATGCGCCGCTCGTTCTGCTTGATCGCGCTTAAAGACCGGCCGAAGGGCGAGTGCACGATGCGCCGCGCCAGCAGGAACATCAGGAACAGCACCGCGGCGGCGTAGACATAGGCGGTGCGGCCGTAGAGGTCGAAATCGAACATGCCCAGGACCGGCCAGACCTGCACGCCCTGCAACCCGTCGGCGCCGCCGGTGAGCCAGCTCATCTTGTTCGCCAGCTCCGACAGCATCAGGGCGATGCCCATCGTCACCATCAGCCGCGTCAGGTCGGTGCCGCGCAACACCAGAAAGCTCGACGCAAAGCCGAACGCGGCGGCGACGGCGGCGGCGGCGATAAGGCCGCTGAACGGTTCGCCCCAGCCCCGCACGGCCAGAAGCCCCGCCGTGTAGGCGCCAAGGCCGAAAAACGCGCCGTGGCCCAGCGACACGATGCCGGCATAGCCCAGCAGCAGATCGAGCGAGAGGGCGAACAGCGCCATGATCGCGATCTGGCCGAGCAGCGGCAGTTGCGTGGGAAACAGGAACCAGGCGGCGACCGGCAGCGCCCAGATCAGATACTCGACCGGCCGCCATCCGCCCGCGCGGCGCATCCGGTCCAACAGCTTCTTATAGCGCTCTGCGTCCATCAGCGCTGGACCGCGCGCCCGAACAGGCCATGCGGCTTAAGGATCAATACCGCCACCATGACCGCGTAGATGATGAAGGCGCCGATCTGCGGCAGGTAGTATTTGCCCGCCGCGTCGCAGATGCCTAGCAAAAGCGACGCCACCAGCGGCCCGGTCACGGTGCCGCTGCCGCCCACCGCCACCACCACCAGGAAGAACACCATGTATTTGACCGGGAAGGTCGGATCGAGGCTGAGGATATCGGCGCCGAGCGCGCCGCCCAGGCCCGCCAGGGCCGAGCCGGCGGCGAAAGTGATCGAGAAGATGCGCCCCACGTCGATGCCCAGCGCCCGGGCCACGCGCGCGTTGTCCACGCCCGCGCGCAAGGTGCTGCCGAAGCGCGTGCGCACCAGGAAGAAATGCAGGCCCAGCGCCAGGGCGCCGCACACCCCGATCAGGAACAGGCGATAGGCGCCGACCTCGATGCCCGGCGCCAGGCGCACCTGGCCGCTCAGGAACGCCGGCATGTGGACGATCTGCTGGCGTGCGCCCATCAGGTAGTCGGCCACCGCCATCGCCATGAACACCAGGCCGATCGAGAACAGCACCTGATCCAGGTGGCTGGCGCCTTCGTACAGCCGCGCGTAGAGCGTGCGCTCCAGGATGAAACCCATGACCGCGGCGGCGGCGGCGGCGACAGGCAAGCACAGAAGGAACGGCACGCCCCAGCGGTTCAATAGCGCCGCGGTGACGTAGCCGCCCAGCATGGCGAACGCACCATGTGCCAGGTTGACGAAGTTCATCAGCCCCAGGGTGACCGACAGCCCGACCGCCAGGACGAACAGCAACGTGCCCCAGGCCAGGCCGTCGAACAGGACCGTGATCATGGCTCTCCCCCCGCCGCGGCCGTGGGCGACCGCGGCGGGATCGAGATTATTTCTTCATCGGGTCCTTGACCATGTCGATCTTGTCGAACTCGACGTTGTAGAGCTTCCCGCCGACCTTCTCGACCTTGCGGATATAGATGTTGTGGGTGATGTCGCGGGTGTCGGGCTCGATCTTCACGGGGCCGCGCGGGCTGGTCCAGCTCATGCCCTTGGCGGCGGCGACGAACGCCTCGCCCTCGACCTTGCCGCCGGTCTTCTTCAGCGTTTCATAGATCAGGTGCATGCCGTCCCAGCCGCCCACCGACATGAAATTGGGCCGCATGCCCGGATTGGCCTTCTCGAACGCGGCGACATAGGCCTTGTTCTCGGGGCTGGGGTGCGCGGCGGAATAGAAATGCGCGGTGATCACGCCGAGCGCCGGGTCGCCCATGCCGTTCAGGATGTCGTCGTCGGTCACGTCGCCCGGCCCGATCAGCTTGATGCCGGCCTGGCCCAGGCCGCGCTCGTTGAACTGCTTCATCACGGCAGCGCCCTGGCCCGACGGCACGAAGATGAACACGGCCTGGGGCTGCGCGTCCTTGGCGCGTTGCAGGAACGGCGCGAAGTCGGGATTCTGCAGCGGCGTGCGCAGCGCGCTCACAACCTCCCCGCCGCCCGCGGTGAACACCGACTTGAAGCTGGTCTCGCCGTCGATGCCCGGGGCGAAGTCGGTGACCATCGACACCACTTTCTTGATGTTGTTCTTGAGCGCCCATTGCGCCATCACAACGGCGCTTTGCGGCAGGGTGAAGGAGGTGCGCAGGATGAAGGGCGAATCCTGGGTGATGATCGACGTGCCCGCGGCCATCACCAGCATCGGGGTCTTGGCTTGGGTCGCAATCGGCGCCGTGGCGCGCGCCAGCGGCGTCAGGCCGAAGCCCGCCAGGATCGACACCTTGTCCTGGATGATCAGTTCCTGCGCCAGGCGCTTGGTGGTTTCGGGCTGCACGCCCGTGTCGTCCTTCAGGATCACCTCGATGCGCTTGCCCGCGACCGAGGCGCCTTTTTCCACCATGTACAGGTTGACGGCGGCGTGGACCTGCTTGCCGGTGGAGGCGAACGGGCCGGTCATCGGCAGGATCAGGCCGATTTTCACCACGTCCTGGGCGGCGGCACCGGTGGCGAACAGCGCGGCTACCGCGAACGCGGCCAATCCCGTGCGGCGTGTAATGAGCATGGTCGGTTTCCTCCCCTGGGTGCGCGCTTCTTGATCGGGCGCGCGGTGCTTAAAGCCGCATGATTTGGCTGCCGCGCCGGTCCCAAGTCAAGCGGCCTACATCTTGACCGCGCGAGCCTTGACCGTACGCGTCGCGGCATCGACTATGCGGGCCGATCGATAACAACGCCCAGGGTGGGAGGAATCCCATGTCCAAACGCACCATGCCGCCGTTCCGCGCCGACCATGTCGGCAGCCTGCTCCGGCCCGAAAAGCTGCTGACCGCGCGCGACCAGGCCAAGCGTGGCGAGATCACGCCGGCGGCGCTGACGGCGGTCGAGGACGAGGCGATCCGCGAGGTGGTGAAGCTGCAAGAGGATATCGGCCTCGAGTCGATCACCGACGGCGAGTTCCGCCGCACCTGGTGGCATCTCGATTTTCTGCAAGGCTTCGAGAACGCGACGGTGATCCCGCCGCGCGTAAAGGTGAAGTTCCACACCCATGAAGGCGACATCGAGCTGGAGCCGCCGGGCCTGCGCGTGGACGGCAAGCTCGCGCGCCGCAAGCCGATCTTCGTCGACCATTTCAAGTTCCTGAAAGGCGTTACGAAGAAAACCGCCAAGCAGACCATCCCGTCGCCCAGCATGATGCATTTCCGCGGCGGCCGTAAGGCGATCGACGAAAAGGCCTATCCGCGCATGGACGCGTTCTATGCCGATCTCGCGCGGGTCTACGCCGAGGAGGTGAAAGACCTGGCCGACGCGGGCTGCCGCTATCTGCAGCTCGACGAGGTGAACTTCGCCTATCTGTGCGATCCGAAACTGCGCGAACAGGTGCGCACGGGCATCGGCGAGGACCCTGCCAAGCTGCCGCATGTCTATGGCGAGCTGATCAACAACGTGATCGCCGGGCGGCCCAAGGACATGATGGTGACGATGCATCTGTGCCGCGGCAACTTCAAAAGCGCCTGGGTGGCGGAGGGCGGCTACGAGCCGGTCGCAGAAATCCTGTTCAACGAGATCGGCGTCGACGGCTATTTCCTGGAATACGACGACGCGCGCTCCGGCAATTTCGAGCCGCTGCGTTTTGTGCCGAAGAACAAAATCGTGGTCCTGGGGCTGGTGACCACCAAGGTCGGCAGGCTTGAAAGCAAGGACGTTCTGAAGCGCCGGATCGACGAGGCGGCGCGCTTCGTGCCGCTCGACCAGCTTGCCTTGAGTCCGCAATGCGGCTTTTCCAGCACGGTCGAAGGCAACAACATCACGCTCAGGGACGAAATCGCCAAGTTGAAACTGGTGGTCGAGACCGCGCGCGAGGTCTGGGGCGGCTGACGCGCGGCGTGCTACGCTTGGCCCCATGAAAATCTGCATCGTCGGCGCCGGGTCGATCGGCGGGTTGATCGCGGCCTATCTTGCCCGAGCGGGGCACGACGTGTCGCTGGTTGCGCGCGGGCCCAATCTCGCCGCGATCGCCGCGAACGGACTCACGCTGGTCAAGGGCGAAGAACGCTTCACCGTCAAATGCCGCGCGGCGGACAATCCCGCGTCGCTCGGTGCCCAGGACGCCGTGTTCCTGACGCTGAAGGCGCCATCGGTCGGCGACATGCTGCCGCGCCTGAAGCCGTTGCTAGGGCTGGATACGGCGGTGCTGCCGGCGCTGAACGGCATTCCCTGGTGGTACTTCCAAAAAGAGGGCGGCAGGTTCGACGGCTCGCCCGTGGAATGCGTCGATCCCGGCGGCGCCATGCTGAAATCGCTCGATCCCGCGCGCCTGATCGGCTGCGTGGTCTTTCCCGCGGCCGAGGTGACCGAGCCCGGCGTGGTGCGCCAGACCACGCAACAAACCGACTTCACGATCGGCGAGATCGACAGCAAACCCTCGGCACGGGCCTTGGCGCTGGCCGAGGCGATGACCGGCGCGGGGATGAAGACGAGCTTGAGCCGCAAGATCCGCGATGCGGTGTGGACCAAGCTTTTGGGCAATGTGTCGTTCAATCCGGTTGCGGCCTTGGCGCTGATGCGCATGGACCAGATTTTCACCGAGCCCAGGCTGGTTGAGCTGGTGCGCGCGGTGATGACCGAGGCGGTGACAGTGGGCAAAGCCTATGGCATCGCTTTTTCCATGACCGTGGACAAGCGGCTGGACGTCGCGCGCGGTTTAGGCGCCGGCCGGCCGTCGATGCTGCAGGACGTGCAGCGCGGCCGGCCGATGGAGGTCGAAGCCATCGTCGGCGCGGTGGTCGAGCTGGGGCGGCGCGCCGGGGTGCCGACGCCGGCCACCGACGCGGTCTATGCGCTGATCGCGGGGCGCGACGCGGTGTTGCGCGTCTAGCAGCCTGACGCCTCAAGTCGTTTCATTGTCAACGAAACGTCCGCCCTTTATCGGCGGCCTCCCTTGTGGTAAATAACGGTCAACGACTGCCCGACCGTCGCGTCGGCAGCGGCCTTAAGGGAGGATCGTATGACCATCACCAAACTGCGCCTGGCCGCCTTGCTGGCGGCCGCCCTGCCGCTCGCAGGCCTGTCGCTGCCCGCCACGGCTGCGACGCTGGACGACGTGAAGCAGCGCGGAGTTCTTACCTGCGGCACCGCGCCCAACATTCCGGGCTTTGCCTTCACCGACGACAAGAACAACCGCGTCGGCTTCGACATCGACCTGTGCCGCGCGCTTGCCGCCGCCATTTTCGGCGACGCGACCAAGATCAAGCTGACGCCCCTGGGGCCGCGCGACGCCTTCACCACGCTGCAATCAGGCGCGGTCGACATCCTGACGCACCGTTTCACGTGGACCTACAACCGCGACGCCGGCAGCGGCCTCAACTTCACCCGTGTCATGTTCTTCGACGGTCAGGGCTTCATGGTGCGCAAGAAGGCGAACGTGAAGAGCGTGAAGGAGCTTGGGGGTGCGTCGATCTGCGTGGCGCAGGGCACCACGTCCGAGCTCAACATCGCCGACTATTTCCGCGCCAACAACATGAAGTACACGATCGTCACCTTCGCCGACCTGGACGAAGCGCGCCGCTCGTACGACGAAGGCCGGTGCGATGCCTGGTCGAACGACCGCGCCTCGCTGGCCGCGCGCGGCCTGGGCCTGAAAGACCGTAGCGAGCACGTGATCCTGCCCGAGACGATCTCGAAAGAGCCGATCTCGCCGATGGTGCGCCAGGGCGACGACCAGTGGGGCGATATCGCCCGCTGGACCTTCGACGCGCTGTTGACCGCCGAGGAGCTGGGCGTCACCTCGGCCAATGTCGACGACCTCAAGGCCAAGTCGGAAAACCCGGAGATCAAGCGCCTGCTGGGCGTGACCGACGATCTGGGGCAGAAGAACGGGCTGACGGCGGCCTGGGCCTACAACGCGATCAAGCAGGTCGGCAACTATTCCGAAATCTTCGAGCGCAATGTCGGGTCCAAGACCAAGCTGGGCCTGGGGCGCGGCGCCAACGCGTTGTGGACCAATGGCGGGCTTCTGATCGCGCCGCCGTTCCGTTGATCGTCAGCTGATGCTCTAGGGCGCACCGGCGGCGTTTCACCGCGCCGCCGGCCGGCCCTACAATCCGGGGAATGACCGCCCGCCCAGATCTGCCCGCGCCCGCGTCTGCCCCCGGCTCGCGGCTATGGCTCCTTGTCAGCGACGGCCGCGCGCGCTCCATTGCCGCGCAGGTGCTGATCGCCCTGGCGCTGCTGGCGCTGATCGCTTCGCTGGTCGGCAACGTCGCCGACAACCTCCAGCGGCTCGGCGTCAACGCCGGGTTCCGGTTCCTGGCGCGCCCCGCCGGGTTCGGCATCACCCAGCATTTGATCGAGTACAGCGAGGCGTCGAGCTATGGCCGCGCGCTGCTGGTGTCGGTCATCAACACCGCGGTGCTGTCGGCGGTGGCGATTGCCGCGGCCACCGTTCTGGGCTTCGCGGTCGGCCTGATGCGTCTCAGCGCCAATCTGCTGATCGCCAACCTGGCGACCGCCTATGTCGAAACCCTGCGCAACATCCCGCTGCTGCTGCAGATCTTCTTCTGGTATTTCGCCGTGTTGCGGCCCTTGCCCGGCCCGCGCCAGAGCATCGTCATCGGCGGCGTGGCGTATCTAAGCAATCGCGGGCTCTACATGCCCGCCCCCGTGTTCGAGGCCGGAGCAGGCTGGATCGGTATCGCGGTGTTGGCGGGCATCGCCGCCGCCATCGGTCTTTTGCTATGGGCACGGCAAAAAAGGCAGGTGACGGGAAAACGCGTGCGCGTTGGGGCAATCGCGGCGGCCCTGGCGCTGGGCCTACCCCTGCTGGCCGCCGCCGCCGCCGGATTTCCCGTTTCGTGGGACCCGCCGCGCCTCACAGGATTCAATTTCACCGGCGGGGTGGCGGTGATCCCCGAATTCGTCGCCATGCTGGTGACGCTGTCGCTCTATAGCTCAGCCTTCATCGCCGAGATCGTGCGTAGCGGCGTGCTGGCGGTGCCGAAGGGACAGGTCGAGGCGGCGCGCGCCGTCGGCCTCAAGCCCGCGCAGATCACGCGCCTGGTGGTGGTGCCGCAGGCCATGCGGGTGATCGTGCCGCCGCTCACAAGCCAATACCTCAATCTGGTCAAGAACTCGTCGCTCGCCGCCGCCATCGCCTATCCCGACCTGATGCTGGTGTTCGCCGGCACGGTGCTGAACCAGACCGGCCAGGCGATCGAGGTGATGGCAATCACGATGGGCACCTATCTGGGTTTCAGCCTGCTGATCGCCGGGCTGATGAACTGGTACAACCGCGCCGCGGCGCCGGTGCGGCGCTGACATGACGGCAGGCGATTTCATTGCCCGGCCCGATGAAAAGCCGCCCGCCACGGGCGTCACGTGGTGGGGGTGGATCAGGCGCGGCTTCTTCAACAATCCGTTCGACGCGGCGTTGACGGTCGGCGGCCTGTATCTGCTGTATCTGTTCGTGCCGCCGCTGGTGGAATGGGCGATCGTCAAGGCGGCATGGCAGGGTTCGACCCCGGCCGCCTGCCCGGACAAAAGCGCGGCGTGCTGGGCCTTCGTCAACGCGCGCTTCGGCCAGTTCGTCTATGGGCCATACCCGATATCGCAGCGCTGGCGCGTCGATATCGTGCTGGCCATTGCCGTCGTGGGGCTTGCGGCGCTGCTGCTGCCGCGCGTGCCGGGCAAGATCTGGATCGGCGGCGCCATGCTGACGGCCTATCCCGTGGCGGCGGCGGTGCTGCTCGGCGGCGGGATGCTGGGCCTGGCGCCGGTGGACACAGCGGATTGGGGCGGGCTGATGCTGACGCTGGTGGTGGCGAGCTGGGGCATCGCGACGTCGATCCCCCTGGGCCTGCTGCTGGCGTTGGGCCGGCGCGCCGAGATGCCGGTCTTGCGCGCGGCCAGCGCCGTGTTCATCGAGTTCTGGCGCGGCGTGCCGCTGATCGGCGTGCTGTTCATGGCGGCGACCATGTTCCCCCTGTTCCTGCCCGCCGGCGCCACGATGGACAAGTTGCTCAGGGCGTTGATTGCGTTCTCGCTGTTCAACGCCGCCTACATGGCCGAGGTGTTCCGCGGCGGCTTGCAGGCGATTCCAAGCGGCCAGTACGACGCGGCCCGGGCGCTCGGCCTCGGCTATTGGCGCATGAACGCGCTGGTGATCCTGCCGCAGGCCTGCCGCATCGCCATTCCCGGCGTGGTCAACACCTGCATCGGCATCTTCAAGGAAACCACGCTGCTGCTGGTGATCGGCGTGTTCGATCTCTTGGCCATGATCCAGGCGGGCATCGCCGATCCGCAATGGCTGATCGGCGACCACGTCCGCGAGACCGGCTATTTCTTCGCAGGGCTTTGTTTCTGGGTGTTCTGCTTCGGCATGTCGCGCTACAGCGCCGGTCTGGAGCGCCGCTTGTCGGCGGGCCGCGACGCGGCTTGACCGGCTTTGGCCGAGGATTTGGAATTGCCCAGGCGCTCGGTCAGCCGCGCCAAGGCGCGCATGAACCCCGCGCGGTCGCCGGCGCTGAATCCGTTCACGAACCAGTTTTCCCATTCCCGCGCGGTGCGGATCAGCCGGGCATAGGCGCGATGACCCTTAGGCGTGAAACTGAGTATCAGCAGCCGCCGGTCGCGCGGATCGGGCGTGCGCGTCACCAGCCCCAGATGCAGCAGGCGCACGATCGCGCGGCTGACCGTGGCCTTGTCCATGCTGGTGTGCTGCACGACGGCGTTCGACGATACCGGGCTGAACGATCCCAGTACCGTCATCACCCGCGCCTCGGGCAGTTGCAGTCCCACCGCCTCGGCGTATTCGCGCGCCAGGCGCTGCGAAACCTTGGCGGTCAGGACCGACAGCTTGTAGGGGATGAATCGGTCCAACCGGAGGGGTGGGACGGAATTGCGGCGCTTGGGCATGGCCCGGCTTTCTAGCCGCTTCCGCGCGGCTTGACAATCGTTTCACTTGGAACGACCATCGACGGGCACGACTCGAAAAACCGCACCAACGCCGCACACAGAACAAACAATCGGCGGCGATCGGGGGAAGGAAAACCGGCATGTCCCTGCGCAAGACCGCCGCGCGCGCCAATGTCCGGCAATTGCCCAGCCGCAAGACCGTCCGTCCCGCGCCGCGCATCGCCGCCGCGGAATGGGAAACGCGCGTCAACCTGGCGGCGTGCTATCGCCTGGTGGCGCATTACGGCTGGACCGACCAGATCTACAACCACATCTCCGCGCGCGTGCCGGGCGAGGAGGGGCGGTTCTTGCTGAATCCCTACGGACTTCTGTACGAAGAGGTCACCGCCTCGTCGCTGGTGAAGATCGACGCCGAGGGGACGATCGTCAACGACAGCACCGGCATGGGCGTCAACGCCGCCGGATTCGTGATCCACAGCGCGGTTCACGCCGCTAGGGCCGACGCGCATTGCGTCATCCATACCCATTCGCGCGCCGGCATGGCGGTGTCGGCGCAGAAGGTGGGCCTGCTGCCGTTGACGCAGCACGCCATGAAATTCTTCAACCGCCTCGCCTACCACGACTATGAAGGCATCGCTCTCGACCTGGACGAGCGCCAGCGCCTGGCGCGCGACCTCGGTTCGTTCAACGCGATGATCCTGCGCAATCATGGGCTGCTGACGCTGGGCCCCACGATCCGCGCCGCGTTCGAGGAGATGTATTACCTAGAGCGCGCCTGCGAGGCTCAGGTCGACGCGATGGCCGGCGGGGCGGAACTCAACATGCCGTCGCCCGAAGCGTGTGAGAAGTCGGCGCGGCTGTTCGAGCGTCCCTCGCGCGTGTCGGCCACGCGCGACTGGCCGGCGCTTTTGCGCATGCTCGACCGCCAGGACGGCTCTTACCGCAGCTGAACGCGGCATCGCCAGCGCATCATTCCGCAGCAATCCGGGAAACCCGCATGACACCCTCGATCGACGTCCACACGCATATGCTGAACCGCGACTGGCTCGAGTTGTTGCGCCAACACGGCAAGCCGCGCTTCGAGTTGCGCAAAAGCCTGGATGCCGCCGAGGGCATCATGATGGACGGCGCGCCGTTCATGACGCCGATGCCCGGGCATTTCGACTACGAGTACCGCATCAAGCGCATGGACGAGGCCAAGGTTGATGTGGCGATCGTGTCGCTGACCTGTCCGAACGTCTATTTCGGCGGGGCCGACATCAGCCTCGAAGCCGCGCGGATCGTCAACGACTCCATGGCCGCGGCGCAGAAACAGTATCCCCAGCGCATCCGCTTTCTCGCCTCGCTGCCCTGGGAATATCCCGACAAGGCGGTGGCGGAATTGAAGCGCGCCTGCGACGCCGGCGCCGTGGGCATCATGGTGCTGGCTAATATCGGCAACAAATCGCTGACCGACCCGCTGTTCGCGCCGGTGTGGCAGGCGATCGACGACCGCGCCTTGCCCGTGCTGGTGCACCCTACTGCCCCGCCCGGCACGCCGGTCATGGACATGCGCCAGTTCAACCTGATCGCCTCGATCGGCTTCATGTTCGACACCAGCCTGGCCTTCGCGCGCATCTTCTTCGACGGGTTCCTGGACCGCTATCCGAACCTGAAGCTGATCGCCTCGCATGCCGGCGGCGCGCTGCCGTTCCTGGTGGGGCGGCTGGACCAGTGCCACGACAACATGAACGCCGCGCGCACCAAGACCCAGACCCGCCCCAGCGAATACCTGAAGCGCATCTATTACGACGCGGTGACCTATAGGCCCGAAGCTTTGAGAATGGCGATCGATGTGGGCGGCGCCGACAAGGTAATGTACGGCTCCGACTATCCGCACAATATCGGCGACATGGTGGGGTGCCTGAAGCGCGTCGACGATCTGCCCGCCGGCCAGCGCGACGCCGTGCGCGGCAAGAACGCCCAGCGCATTTTCAAGCTGTAGGCTTGCGGGCGACGATCAAGGCTTGGGTTTGATATCGGCCAGCGGGTCTTCCTCCAGCCGGTTCATGCTGTCGTCGACCTTCTCGACCTTGGTCGACGCCGCGATTTCGCGCAGCACGTCGGGGAAGTATGTCGCGATCGGCGGGAAAATAACGATCAGCGCAATCGCCACGATCTGCAGCATCATGAACTCGAACATGCCCTTGTAGATCGTGGCCAACGACCATTCCTTGACCACCTGTTTCAGGTAATAGGCCGACATCGCTACAGGGGGCGACAGGAACGCGGTCTGCAGCACCACAGCCACCAACGCGCCGAACCAGATCATGTCGAATTTCAACGCCGCCACGACCGGATAGAAGATCGGCAGGAACACCAGCACGATCGCCGGCCATTCGAACGGCCACCCCAGAAGGAAGATCAGCACGATCACCAGAAGCAGCATGACCGTCGGCGGAACCGGCAGGGCCAGCAGCATGTCGGTGATCCAGCCCGCCGTACCCAGGCGCGAAAACACGGCGCCGAACACGTTCGAAGTGACGGCCAGCAGCAGCACCATGCTCGACGTCGCGGTGGCCGACAACACCGCGCGTCTTAGGCTGGCATAGGTCAGCCGGCCGTAAGCCGCGGCCAGCACCAGCGCTCCGAATGCGCCGAACCCCGCCGCTTCGGTCGGCGTCGCCAGCCCCGCCATGATCGAGCCAAGGGTGGCGGCGATCAGCCCAACCAGCGGCACCACGCCCAGCACGACTTCCCACAGGATCGTCGCCACGCTGTGTATGCGTTCCTCTTTGGGCACCGGCGGTCCCAGCGACGGGTTGAAGAACGCGCGGCCCATCAGGTAGGCGAGGTAGAGCCCCGCCAGCAAAAACCCCGGCCCGAAGGCGGCGGCGTAAAGATCGGCCACCGACACGCCCAGCACCGGCCCCATCACGATCAGCATCACCGAAGGCGGGATCAGAATGCCCAGTGTGCCGCCGGCGGTGATCGCGCCCGCGGAAAGCCTGGCGTCATAGCCGGTCTTGATCATGATCGGGCTCGCCATGATGCCCAGGACCGTGACGGCCGCGCCGACGATGCCGGTCGCCATCGCGAACACCGTGGCGGTCAGGATCACCACCGCGAACAACGCGCCGCGGATCGGCGCCAACAGCGCGCGGAACGCGGTGAACAGCCGCTCCATCAACCCGGCTTGTTCGGTGATGAAGCCCATGAACACGAACAGCGGCACCGCAGCCAGCAGCTCTTCCTTCATCATGCCGATGACCTGGAAATAGGCCAGATCGAACACCGATGCGCCCAGGCCGAAATAGCCGAACGACAAAGCCAGGAACAGCAGCGTGAAGCTGATCGGGAAGCCGATGAAGATCGCGCCGATCATTACCACCAGCATGATCAGGCCGAGGAGCGCGAGGCCGGTCATGCCCTAAACCTCGATCTTCTCTTTGTGCTCGAGCACGATGCCCGTGCGCCAGGCGTAAAGGCTTTTGATCGTTTCCGATACGCCCTGCACCAGTAACAACAGACAGGTCGTAGGGACCACCATCTTGAATGGCCACAGGATCGGCCGCCACGGCGTCTGTTCGGACGTTTCGCCGATCTGGAAGGCGTACCAGCCCTCGTTCCAGCTCACGACCAGGAACACGATCAGCGAAGGAAAGAAGAAAACGAGATAGGCGATCGAATCGATGACGCCCTTGGTGCGCGCCGACCACTGCTCGAAGAAGAAGTCGGTGCGGATATGCGCGCCCTTATGCAGGGCGAAAGCCGAGCCCAGCATGAAGATCGCCGCGTACAGCATGTAGGTAAGGTCGAACGACCAGGTGGTCGGCGCGCCGAAGAAATACCGCGCGCCCACCTCGTAGCACACCACCGCCACCAGCGGCACGTTCAGCCACGCGATCCATGTGCCGGTCGTATCGGTGAACCGGTCGATGGCGCGAACCGCCACGATCAACCCCGAAACGGGCTCAGCCATCAAACCAATCCCAAAATCGAATACCCGAAACGGCCGGTAGGGCGGAAACAGGGGCGGCTCATCGCCCCTGTCCGCATCAGCCGGTTATTGTTTCTTTTCGGGGAAATAGTAGTTCGCCGCGAAGGAATACGGCGGGAACATGAAGCGCTTCGCAGGCACCACTTTCTTGGCATAGTTGTACTGCGAGGCGAACACTTTCTTGAAGAACGGGTTCTTGGCCGATTCTTCCTTCGCGATCGCGTCCCAGGCCTTGAAGAATTCGATCAGGATCGCCGGCGGTGTGCGCAGAAGCTGTGTGCCGTGTTTGGTCACCATTTCCTCGATCGCGTCGGCATTCTGTCCCTGCCACTTGGCCCACCAGCGCGTGAAGGTTTCGACCGAGGCCGAGCGGATCGCTTCCTGCTGCTGCGCGGTCAGGCCCGCCCACACTTCGCTGTTGATGATCAGCTCGCCGACCGAGGCCGATTCATGCATGCCCGGCGTGTAGTGATATTTCCACACCTGCGGCAGGCCGAGGCGCAGATCCTCCACGCCGCCGACCCATTCGGCGCAATCGATCACGCCGCGCTGTGCTGATGGAACGATTTCACCGCCCGCCATGTTGACGGTCTGCATGCCCATGCGCTGATAGATTTCGGCCACGATGCCGGTCTGCCGGCATTTCATGCCCTTGAAGTCGGCCAGGTCCTTGATCGGCCGCTTGAACCAGCCCAGCGCCTGCGGGCTGGAGGGCAGGATCGGGAAGGCGATGACGTTCAGCTTCAGCTCTTTCTGATAGAACTCCCACCACAACTCCAAGCCGCCGGCTTCGTAGACCCAGCCCATGAAGTCGATCTGGTCCATGCCGGCGATGCCCGCAGGCGTGTTCGAGAACAGGGTCGCGGCCTTGTTCTTGCCCACCCAGTAATAGGAAATGCCGTGGCCGCCATCGATCACCTTCTTGTGGGTGGCGTCCAGGATCTCGAACGGCGGTACGATCTGGCCGGCGGCCAGCGCTTCGATCTTCAAGCTGCCGGCCGTCAACTTGTCCACGCGGTCGGTGAAGAACTTGAAGTTGTCCTGCAGCGTCAAGCTGGCAGGCCAGGTGGACTGGAATTTCAGGTTCTTGGTCTGCGCGTCCGCCGGCCCGGCCGACAGGAACAGCGCGACCGCCATCGCCGGCACGGCGATGACTTTGGCAAAAGACAGTGTCATGAAAACCTCCCCGTTAAGCTGGTCTTCCGGTAAGGCACCGAATCCACCGGATGGCTTCTTCTTTTAACGATTGCAGCCAATCCCCCTCGGCCATCGCGACGGCAACCAGTGCGCCATTAGACCCGACCGCCCAATCGGCGGTCAAGCAACGATCCGTGCAAAACCCATGCCCGGAGTTAGGACGAGCGGGCAGGGTCCCATTTTGGGGGGGGTGGGTCAGGGCCGCGCGGCCTTATTCAAGTTGGCGCGTCGCTCCGGCTCGCGGCGCGCTGACCGGGCTCAGCACATGCTCGAGCCGGATGCCCATGCCGAACAACCGGGCGGGAATGCGCCGGAACAGCGGGATGCTCGCTATCAGGCGCACTATCCCGGGCGGGCTGGGCGCGGCGCCGTCGTCCAGCGCTGGGGTGATGATGTTGCGCTGCATCACCACCTGGACTCTCTGGATAAATCGGGTGGGAAATTCGCGCCGCTTTTGCACATCAGCCAGATGCGCCTCTTCCAGCCGGTCCTCGGCCAAGGGCGACCACAGGATGTTCGCCGCGGCCACCGCGTCCTGAATCGCCAGGTTGATGCCCACGCCGCCGATCGGCGACATGGCGTGCGCCGCGTCGCCGATCAGCAGCAGCCCCGGCTTGTGCCAGACCGGCAGCCGGTCCACGGCCACGGTCAACAGCTTTACCTGGTCCCAATCCGCGATCTCGTCCACGCGGTTCGCCATGAACGGCGCCAATTCCGCGATCGCGCGGCGGAACGCGGGCAGGCCCCTGGCGTGGACCTTGGCGATCGAGCCCTTGGCTATCACGAAGCCGCATTGCCAGTAATCGCCGCGGTTGAGCATGACGAACAGGCTGCCGGCCCCGAACCGGCCCATGATCTGATCCGAATCGCCGGCCTGGCGCGACAGGTGGAACCACAGGACGTCCATCGGCGCGCCGAGCTCGTCGACCTTGAAGCCGGATTTCTCACGCAGCGTGGAATGGCGCCCGTCTGCGCCGACAGTCAGGCACGCACGGATTTCCACCGGCCCGTCGGCGGTGCTTGCGGCGACGCCGGCGACGCGGCCCTGTTCCTCGATCATGCCGGTCGCCTCGGCGCGCATCATCAGCTTGAAGGTTGGGTAGCGCTTGCCCTCGGCGGCGATGAAATTCAGGAAATCCCATTGCGGCATGAGGGCGATGAACTTGCAGCGCGTCGGCAAATGCGTCATGTCGGCGAAATTCAGCGTCTCGTCGCCGAACGCCGCGCTCAAGCGCGTGATCTTCTGGTGCGGCAGCTTCAGGAACTCGTCCAGCAGCCCGAGCTCGTGCATGACCTCGAGCGTCGAGGGATGGATCGTATCGCCGCGGAAATCGCGCAGGAAGTCGGCGTGCTTTTCCAGCACCACCGTGTCCACCCCGGCGCGCGCCAACAGCAGGCCCAGCATCATCCCGGCCGGCCCGCCGCCGGCGATGCAGCAGCGCGTGGTTATGGTCCTTGCCGCCATCGCTTGAATTTAGGCGCCGCGCGGCTTTACGCAAGCCAACTGCGCGCCGCCTCGACCAGGTAATAGCAGCCCAGCACCAGAACGATGCGCCGCGTCCACCAATAGAACTGCTTGTCGGTCATGCGCTCCAGCACGCTGGAGGCGGCGGTGGCGGCCAGGATCGAGACGACCGGCGCGGCCATCAGCAGCCACAGCCAGTGTTCGTCCAGCGCGCTGCCGGCGAAGCTGGCGAAATAGACGATCTTCGCGACATGCGAAACGCATTGCATCGCCGCCTTGGTGGCGATGGTGGTGCGCCGGTCGAGGTCGGTGCGCACGAAGAACTGGTCGAGGAACGGCCCGGACACGCCCGCCACCAGGATCAGCGCCGTGCCCAAAAAGCCGGTGAGGTACGCCACGCCCGGCTGCGTGATCTTGGGCGCCAGCCACGCCGGCACGAAGAACAGCGTCACCGTGGACGCACCCAAAAGGAACAGCACCAGCGTCTTCGACGGCACGAAGCTTACGAACCAGAACACCGCCAGGCACAGCACGCTGGCGGCGGTGAACTTCACGATCAAGCCCCACAACAGGTACTTGCGCCACAGCACGCTGCGCGAGGCATTCGAAACGAACTGCGCGGCGCCATGAACGATCATCGCTTGCGAGACGGGCAGCAGGTAGACCAGGCCGCCCATCAGAATCAGCCCGCCCGCCACCCCGAAAATCCCCGACACGAACGAGGTGATGGCGACCAGGACCAGAACGATGGCGGAGACGAGGATCATGGCTGCGGGTGCGGCGGCGCTTTGCTGGGTTCTTTAAGGTTGCAGGCGCCGGCCCGTGCGCGTTGGATTGACATCGGGTTGGACGGGCCGGAATACTACGCGCTCGAAACGCGTCAATACAAGAACGCAACACCGCCGCCAACCGGAGGAAACGATGGCCCAGCACATCCGCACGACCACGCGCCGCCAGCTTCTAGCCGGCGCGGCGGGCATCGCAACGGCGGTCGCGGCGCCCGCGATCCTCAGGCGGGCCGAGGCGGCGTTCCCCGAACGCAACATCAAGGTCGTGGTTCCCACCGCCCAGGGCGGCGGCGCCGACCGTCTGGCGCGGTCCTTCGCCGACACCTGGCGCAAGTCGCTGAACGTCGCGTTCGAGTTCGATTTCTATGCCGGCGGCTCGGGCCAGGTCGGCTATGAGCTGTTCGTGCACAAGCGCGACAAGGACTGCCACACGCTTCTGTTCGGCAACATGGGGCCGGAAATGATCATGTACGCCCTGCAGAAGCCGAACTACAAATTCCCGGACGACTATTTCTATTTCTGCCGCACCGACGTCGACGACAGCGCCGTGTATGTGCGCGCCGACAGCCCGTTCAAGCGCATCGAGGACGTGGTGGCCGAGGCCAAGAAGCGCACCGTCACCGTGGCCACCAGCCGCCTGCCGCATCCCGCGTCGATCGGCATGCTGGCCCTGGGCGAGGCGACCGGCGCCAAGTTCAATCTGGTGCCCTATGGCGGCGGCAACCCCACCACCGTCGCCGTGCTGAACGGCGAGGTGGATTGCGGCGTGATCCCGGTGGCGGAGCCGATCAAGATGGGCGACAAGACGCGCACCCTCGGCGTCTTCAACGACACCAACCGCGTCGCCAAATACACCGCCGACGCGCCGCCGATCAACAAGGTGTTCGGCACGAAGATCCCCGACCTGTCGTCGTCGCGCGCCTGGGCGATCCATACCGAGGCGGCGGCCAAGTTTCCCGACGCCTTCAAGCGGCTGAACGATACCGCCAAGAACGTCTCGTCCGACCCGGCGTACAAGGACATGTTCGTCAAGACCGCCGGCCCGTGGGAGGCTGTGGCCTATGGCGACCGCGAGGCTTGCACGAAATACGCCCTCAGCATGATCGAGCTGGCCAAAAAATACGAACCGCTGCTGACGGCGAAGAAGAAATAGCGGCGCCGAACGGAGCAGGGGCGGCATCCCGATGGACGAGGGCTCCCCGCCGCCCAAAATCGCGCTCGGCGCCGAGCTTGCGTTGCCGGCGATCGCCGCCGGCTTCACGCTCTATTTCTTCTATTCGGTCAATGACTTGGTCTGGGAAGCCAAGGCCAACGCCGTGATGATCGGCGCAGCACTGCTGGTCCTGATCGCAATCTACACGGCGCGACTTGTGTTAAGGACGCGCCTGGACGGGTACAGCTTCAGCTTCGAGCCGTTGCTCGCGCCGCGGCGCGTGCTGGGCCAGCGCGTGCTGCTCGTGGTCCTGGCGGGGCTGTTCGTCTTCCTGATCCCCTGGCTCGGGCTTACGCTGGGGCTGTTTCTTTTGACCGGCGCGCTGATGCTGGCCTTGCGCGCGGGATCGTGGCGGCTGATCGCCGCGACCTCGGCGATCATCGCCGTTTCGGCTTATCTGCTGTTCATAGCGCTGCTCAACTCGCGCCTGCCGCACGGGCCGGTCGAGAATCTCCTGGCTCGGCTGTTCTAGGGCGCGCGCATGGGCTGGGATTTCAATCTGCTGCTCGATCTGATCGCCATGTCCTTCGGCTATTGGTGGATCATCGTGCCGGCCGTAATCCTGGGCGTGATCATCGGCGCGGTGCCCGGCTTCAACGCGCAGAACTCGCTGATCATCCTGCTGCCGCTGACGCTGACGATGGAGGTGAACAAGGCGCTGATCTTCATGACGTCGCTTTACTGCGCTACGCATCTCGGCGGCGGCATTCCGGCGATCCTGGTCAATATTCCGGGGACGGGTGGGGCGGCGGCCACCACACTCGACGGCTACCAGATGGCCAAGAAAGGGCAGGCGCAGCAGGCCCTCGTGCTGTGCTTCACCTCCTCGGTGTTCGGCGGGCTGATCACCTCGATCGCCACGGTCGCCCTGCTGCCCTGGCTGGCGCAGATCGGCTATGTCGTGCGCAGCGTCGAGATGGTGGTGGTCATGCTGTTCGGCCTGACGCTGATCGCCGTGGTGGCGGCGCAGGATACGCTGAAGGGCCTGATCGCCGGCCTGTTCGGGCTTCTGATCGGCGCTGTGGGCACCGATCACATCTACTCCACGCCCAGGGCCAATTTCGGTTTCCTGGAGCTGATGGACGGCGTTCCCCTGGTGCCGGCGCTGATCGGCCTGTTCGCGATCTCCGAGGCGCTGGCGATGATGGAAGAGGACATGGTGGCGCAGCGCGGTGCCGCCGACCGCGCCAAGCAGGCGAGCTGGGCCGACACGATCGACGGCCTCAGGATGTCGCTCCAGGGCTGGTGGCAGATCGTCTGGACCGGCTTCGTCGGCTTGGTAATCGGTATCATCCCGGGTGCTGGCGCCAGCATCGCCTCGTTCGTCGCCTACCAGCAGTCGCGCATGTTCTCGAAAACGCCCGAGCTTTACGGCACCGGCCACCCCGCGGGGGTGCTGGCGCCGGAATCGGCCAACAACGGCGTCACCTCCGGCACGCTGGTGCCGCTGATGGCGATCGGCGTGCCGGGCGGCAGCACGGCGGCGGTCATGATGATCGTGCTGCAATACCACGGCGTGGTGCTGGGGCCGCGCCTGTTCGTCGAGAACCCGACGCTGGCCTACGGCGTGTTCGTGTCGATGGTCGTGGCGTACATCTTCATGATCTTCACGATCCTGCCGCTCGCCCGCTACATGGCGAAAGTCACCGTGGTTCCGACCACCATCCTGGTGCCGGTGATCGTGGCCTGCACCATCGTCGGCGCCTTCGCCGACCGCGAATACGTGTTCGACATGGGACTGGCGCTGGTGTTCGGCGTGCTGGGCTATATCGCGCGCAAGACTAATTTCCACGTCACGGCCATGCTGATCGGCATCATCATCGGCCCGTTGTTCGAACAGTACCTGGTGCGCGCATTGCGCATATCGCAGGGCGACCTGTCCGTGCTGTTCTCGTCCACTCTCGGCAACGTGCTGTGGGGGCTGCTGGTGCTGTCGCTGCTGCTGCCGTATCTGCGCCGGCGCGGCCGGGGAAAATCCGTCTCGGAACAGGCGACCGGCTAGGATCAATCGAATTCAGCGGGAAGGATCGACGCCATGAACGACACCCCTCGCGCCGGCGAAGCCAAGATCGACGGCAAGGAGCATTGGACCAGGAAGGGCGAGGTGAAGCTGTTCCTGTGGAACAAGGCGGCGGGCGATCCGGAAGCGGCCAAGGGGACCATCCTGTTCGTGCACGGCTCGTCGATGGCTTCGACGCCGACGTTCGATCTTGCGGTGCCGGGCCGGCCCGACAGCTCGGTCATGGATTGGTTCGCTGGGCTGGGCTACGACACCTGGTGCGTCGACATGGAAGGCTATGGCCGGTCCGACAAGCAGCGCGACAACAACGCGCCCATTTCGCAGGGTGCGGACGATTGCTTCGCCGCCGCGCAATACATCCAGGGCCTGCGCGGCAAGAAAAAGCTGCTGGTCTACGGCATTTCGTCGGGCGCGCTGCGCGCGGCGCTGTTCGCCCAGCGCCACCCCGACGTGGTGGCGCGCCTCGCGCTCGACGCGATGGTGTGGACCGGCGACGGCAGCCCCACGCTGGCCGAGCGGCGCAAGAAGCTGCCGGAATTCCAGGCCAAAAACCGCCGGCCGATCGACAAGGAATTCGTCTACAGCATCTTCAACCGCGACCATCCCGGCGCCGCCGAGGACCGGGTGATCGAGGCATTCGCCCAGGCGATCACCGCGCTGGACAGCTCGGTGCCCACGGGCACCTATGTCGACATGTGCGCTGGGCTGCCGGTGGTCGACCCGGTAAAAATACAGGCGCCGACCATCGTCATGCGCGGCCAATGGGATGGCATCGCCGGCATCGACGATTTGCTGGCGTTCTTCAAGCTGCTGCCCAATCCCGACAAGCATTTCGCGGTCATGCCGGGCATCTCGCATGCCAGCTTCCAGCAGAAGAACTACCTGATGGTCTACCAGATCCTCTTCAGCTTCTTCGCGCAGCCCGAGCCGGTCTATCGGGGGTGAAGACGCCGCTGCCCAAGTCGGCGCGGTGCGAAAGACGTTACGCACCGCAAGGTCTTTTTTCTGCAATCAATCCTGACATGAACTTGCCGCTTGCGGTCTGCCGGATGCCATCGTGCCGGGCGGTGTTAATGATTTGTTAATCATCTTGATATGGACTGCTAGAGGCCGCGACTAGGCGAAAAATCGAGATCGAGGCACCTAAGCAACCGCCGGCGGCAACGACTGGGGTGCGCAGGGGTGGAGACGAAGAGCGAAGATATTCCGTCCCCGCCGGTGAATAGGCCGGCAAGCGGCGGCGGATTGTTTCGTCGATATTGGCCGGCCGGCGCGGCGGCGGCGATCGGGCGCGGCTTGTCGTGGATCGGCTTCGGCAATGTCAGCCGCGAAGAAGCGGCGCGTGTGCGCAGCATTCGCCGGCTCATCGTATGGTTGCCGCTGGCATATATCCTGGTATCGGGCGGCATTCTCGCGCTCCTCCTCCTGATGCTCCGCATGGAAGCCATCGGCTCGGGAGAACGCCTCGGCGAGTCCCACACGCGGCTGATCGAGGAACAAACCACCCGCACCATTCAGGCGGTCGACCAAACGCTGCAATTGGCGCGCGCCAGACTTACCGGGCCCGGCGCGACAAGTCCCGCTAACGATCCGGCTATGCACGAGGCTTTGCGCGCGCTGGTCGCAAGCCGCCCCTTCATACGGACCCTGTCCGTGCTCAATGCCGCGGGCCGGGAAATTCACACTTCCGATCAACGCGTCGCCGGCGTGGATGCGTCGGACCGCGCGTATTTCAAGCTTCACGCCGAACACCCGGACGTAGAATTTGAAATCGGCGCGCCGCTTCGCGGCCGCGCGGCAGTAGCAAAGCCGTTCATTCCTGTCTCAAGACCCTGGCGCCGCGCCAACGGGGATTTTGCCGGGGTCATCGTCGCCTCGATAGAACCCAGATACTTCGCCGATGTTTGGGCCGTGGATGAAACCGGCGATGGCAATACCGTGGCTCTGTTTCGCCGCGATGGCGTGATGCTGATGCGCAGCCCGTATATCGAAACGGTCTTGGGAAAGTCTTTCGCCGACGATCCGCTTTTCGCGAAGCTGCTGCCCGCCAGCCCAAGCGATAAGTATCTGAATACCAGCACTGTCGACGGCCGCGTGCGGCTTTTAACCTATCGTACGTTTAGCACGTACCCGACTCTCGTCATCGCCGCCGGTCAGACGCTCGATCACGTGCTGGCGGCATGGCATCGATACCTCGCGATTACCATATCCGGCTGGGTGGCCGCTTCCGGGGCGCTTGGCGGACTTGCCGCATGGCTGATGCGCGAGTGGAAGCGGCGGCAGGAGGGTGAGCGCAAACTCGAAACCGCCCACCTGGTCAACCAGCGCGTCTTCGAAACCTCGGTCGACCTTATCCTGGTCGCCGACTCGCAAGGCAACATCATCCAGGTCAGCCCCAGCGCGTCCGCGATTCTGGGCTATAGGCCGGATGAAATGATCGGCCACAGCGCCAGAGAATTCCTCCATGCGCCCGATCTGGAGGCCACGCGCAACGAAATGCGCGCCGCGCGCCGGGGCGGGACCATGCGCAGCTTCCAATGCCGCTACGAGCACAAGAACGGCAAGGTGATCGCCCTGGCCTGGGCCGGCGTGTGGTCCGAATCCGACCGGCAATATTTCTTCATCGGCCGCGACATGACCGAGGGCAACAAAGCGCAGGCCGATTTGCGCGAAGCCAAGGAAATGTTCGCCGCGATCATCGACGCTTCGCCCGAGGCGATTCTTTGCCTCGATCCGCACCGCAATGTCTTGATCTGGAACCGGGCGGCCGAGCGGATTTTCGGCTACACCGCCGCCGAAACGTTGAATCAGCCCTATAAGCTGGTGCCGCGGGGCGGCGAAGACGAATACAGCGATCTCGTCGAACGCGCGATGCGCGGAGAACGGCTGCGCGATATCCACGTCGTTCGCACGCGCAAGGACGGCGTGAAGCGCCAAGTCAGCTTCTCCTGCGCACCGCTTTATGGCGCCGACCGCAAAGTCCGCGCCGTGATCTACGCTCTGCAGGACGTGACGGAGCGCAATACGATCGAGCAGCAATTGCGCCAGTCGCAGAAGCTCGAGGCGGTGGGGCAGCTCACAGGCGGCCTGGCGCACGATTTCAACAACCTCCTGGGCGTGATTATCGGCAATCTGGACCTGGTGATCGAGACGGCCGATCCCAAAAAGCAGGAAACGCAGTTTCTCAAGTCCGCGCTGGAAGGAAGCATGCGCGGCGCCGATCTGGTCCGGCGCCTTATGCTTTTCTCGCGCCGCCAGCCGCTCAATCCCAGCGTCTTTTCGGTCAATCAGGCGATCGAAGAATTCACGCCGCTGCTGCGCCGCGCGCTGGGCGAGTCGATCGAACTGCAAACGCAGCTTGACGAAACGGCCAGTCGCATCTCCACCGACAAGCACCAACTCGAGAACGCGTTGATGAACCTGTGCGTCAACGCGCGCGACGCCATGCCGTCGGGCGGCGTCATCCGCGTCGAAACCGCGAATGTCGCCGTCGATGCCGCCAGCGCGCCGCTTTACCCCGATATTGCGCCGGGCAAATACGTCATGGTCGCGGTCACCGACAACGGCACCGGCATCACGCCCGAGGACTTGCAGAAAGTATTCGAGCCGTTTTTCACCACCAAGTCCGAAGGCAAGGGCACCGGCCTTGGTTTGAGCATGGTCTATGGCTTCATGCGCGAATCGAGCGGCACGGCGAAGATTTACAGCGAGCCCGGCCACGGCACCACGGTCCGGCTCTATTTCCCCCAAACCGAAGCGGATATCACGGTCGAGACCGAGACCGACGCCGCCGCCGCGCTGCCAACGGGCGATGAGATGGTCCTGGTGGTGGAAGACCGCGTCGATGTGCGCGCCGTCGCCGTGGCGGTGCTGGAACGCCTGGGCTATCGCGTGCTCGAAGCCGATACCGTGGCCGCGGCGCTGGCGGTGTTGAACAGCGGCGCCAAGATCGACCTTGTGTTCAGCGACATCGTCATGCCCGGCGGCCTGTCGGGATTGGACCTGGCGCAGGATATCCGCAAGCGCGGCCTCAAGATGCCCATTCTGCTTACCTCGGGCTATGCCAGCCCGCAGGTGCTGCGCGAACAGGCGCAGAAATTGGGCCTGCCGCTGATCGGCAAGCCCTATCGCGTCGCCGACTTGGCCGCCAGGGTGCGCGCCGTCCTCGACGGCCGCAACGGTAACGGCAACGGCAAGAACGGCCATACCGGCCATAATGGAAAGGCGTGATTCTATGCGCGTGCTGATCGTAGACGACGAAGTCGATATGGCGGACATGGTCGCGGCCGTGGCCGCGCGCGCAAGCTGGCAGACCGACACCACGCACGATTCGGCCGGATTCAAGGCGGCCTACGGACGCGGCGTCCCGGATGCGGTCGTCATCGACCTGCATCTGGGCGTGACCGACGGCATCGAACTGCTGCGCTTCCTCGCTGATAAAAAATTCACCGGCCGCGTGGCGCTAATGAGCGGTTTCGACGACCGAGTGCTGCGCGCGGCCGAGGAGATCGCCCGGCTGCTGGGCCTGAAGATCGCCGGCGTCATGCGCAAGCCCGCACGCGTCACCGATATTCGCACGCTGTTGGATCGCATCAAGGGCCAGGCCGAGCCGCTGACGCCCGCCCATATGTCGCAGGCGATGGACGCCGGGCATATGCGCTTCCATTACCAGCCGATCTCGGCCATGAACGGCCTCGCCACCGTGAAGGTCGAGGCGCTGGCCCGTTGGAACGACCCGACGCGAGGATACGTTCCACCCGCCGAGTTCATCCGCGTGATGGAGGGCGACAGCGCGCTGATGGACCGTTTCACCCTGTGGGCGGTCGAAACCGCGCTGGCGGGCACCGCCAACTTGAAGGCGGCGGGCCGCAGGCTGCCGGTCGCGGTCAACGTCTCGGCCGTCAATCTCACCAGCCTAGACTTTCCCGACCGCGTGGCCGAGTTGGCGCGCCGTTATAACGTGGCGCCGAGCAGCCTGGTGCTCGAGATCACCGAAACCGCGGCGACCAGCGACCCCACCGTCACGATGGACATCTTGACGCGCCTCAGGCTCAAGGGGTTCGGCCTGGCGATTGACGATTTCGGCACCGGCTATTCGTCGCTGGTGGCGCTGCACCGCCTGCCGTTCAGCGAGATCAAGATCGACAAGAGCTTCGTCGATGAGGTGCAGGACCACAAGGAAGCGGCGTCGATCGTCAAGACGGTCTGCGACCTCGCGCGCAACCTGAACCTCGCCTGCGTCGCCGAGGGCGTCGAAAGCGGGGCGGCCGTGCAGACGCTGAAGGAACTCGGGGTCAATCTGTTCCAGGGCTTCTTTATCAGCCCGCCCTTGCCGCCGGAGGAGTTGGAGCGCTGGCTCGAGCGGGCCTAGAACAGGCTGCCCTGGGTGGGGTGCGGATCGTCCGGCTTAATCCTGTTCTTGTTCTTGGCCGGCCGTGGTTTTGGCGCCGGCGCGGCAGGCATAACGGCGGCCACGGAAACGGGCTCGATGATCCCCGGGTCGTCGTTGGCAACCGAATTGACGCGGGTGGATATCGGCGTCGCGGTCAGCGCATCGTCGGGCGCGGGCTTGAGCAGCTCCCCGGCGCGCTGGTTCTGTGGGTCGAGCCACGCCGCGCAATCGCGCGGCTCCAGGATCGCGGGCATGCGGTGGTGGATCGGCTGTAGCGTCGCGTTGGCGTCGGTCGTGACGATGGCGAAGCTTTCGATCGTCTGGCTCCGGTCCTGCCAATGCTCCCATAGCCCGGCGAAGGCGAAGGTGGCCCGGTCGGCGCGCGCGATCAGAAAGGGCTGCTTCGTCCCTCCGCCCGATGCCGGGGCCTGCCATTCGTAGAACCCATCTGCCGGCACCAGGCAGCGGCGCTGACGATAGGCGGCGCGGAATGACGGCTTGACCGCCAGGGTTTCGGCCCGCGCGTTGATCTGGCCGGCGCCGGTCATGGCGTCCTTCGCCCAGGATGGAATCAGGCCCCAGCGCAGCGACACCAGCTCGCGCCCGCCATCGGGCTTCAGCCGCACCACAGCCGTGCTCTGGGTCGGGGCGATGTTGTAGCGCTGGGCGAGATTGGGGCTGCCCCCGGCGCCGAATAGGCGTCGCAACGCCTCGGCCGGCGCGAGCAAAAGAAAGCGTCCGCACATCGCCGGTCAGACCCGGCAATCGGGCTTGCGCGCCCATGCAAGCGCACTAAACTCAACACAGTTCTCTATTTGTTCTTGTGACGGCATCGCCTCATTCGCACTGTCCAGAAAGATTCATCTTGGCAAATTTGCGCCATATTTGGTACCGTTTACAACCAAGCACACAAGATGTTGTGCACGTAATTGATATCCACAACCTGTGGATAAGTGGATTAGGAGGGGGAAGTTGTTTGACGCCGTGCAGGTAGAGCGCGGGACGCGTGTGGATATCGATCGCGCCCGTGACGCCAGATTGACCGAATTCGGCAAGGCCACGCTCTCCGACCGCTATCTTTTGCCGGGCGAGAGCTTCCAAGACCTCTACGCCAGGGTCGCTTCGCGCTACGGCGACGACCACGCCCATGCGCAGCGCCTGTACGATTACATGTCCAATATGTGGTTCATGCCGGCCACCCCGATTCTCTCAAACGGCGGCACCACGCGGGGTCTGCCCATCTCCTGCTTTTTGAACGAGGCGGGCGACAGCCTCGAGGGCATTCTTGGCCTATGGAACGAGAACGTATGGCTGGCCGCTAGGGGCGGCGGCATCGGCAGCTATTGGGGCAATCTGCGCTCGATCGGCGAGAAGGTCGGCGAGAACGGCAAGACTTCGGGCGCCATTCCCTTCATCCGGGTGATGGATTCCCTCACCCTCGCCATCTCGCAAGGCTCATTGCGCCGCGGCAGTGCCGCCGTCTATCTGCCGGTCAGCCATCCCGAGATCGAGGAATTTATCGAAATCCGCCGGCCCACGGGCGGCGATCCCAACCGCAAGACGCCGAACCTCAATCACGGCGTGCTGGTGACCGACGCTTTCATGCGCGCCGTGGTGGCGGATGAGGAATGGGGGCTGACCAGCCCGCGCGACGGCCAGGTGATCCGCCGCATCTCGGCGCGGCAGCTATGGATCCGCATCCTGACGGCCAGGGTGGAAACCGGCGAGCCCTATATCGTCTATATCGACCATGTGAACCGCGCGATTCCCGAGCACCACAAGCTCGCGGGCCTGAACGTCAAGACCTCGAACCTATGCAGCGAGATCACGCTGCCCACCGGCCGCGACCACCTGGGCAACGACCGCACGGCGGTGTGCTGCCTGTCCTCGCTCAACCTGGAAACCTTCACCCAGTGGCAGGACCATCCCACGTTCATCGAGGACATCATGCGGTTCCTCGACAACGTGCTGCAGGATTTCATCGACACCGCGCCCGACCTGATGGCCAAGGCCAAATACTCGGCCCAGCGCGAACGCAGCGTGGGCCTGGGCGTGATGGGGCTGCATTCGTTCCTGCAGTCGCAGATGGTGCCGATCGAATCGGCGATGGCCAAGGTGTGGAACCGCCGCATCTTCGAGCACATCAAGGTGAAGGCCGACGGTGCGTCGAAGAAACTGGCGGAAGAACGCGGGGCCTGCCCCGACGCCGCCGATTACGGCATCATGGAGCGGTTCTCGAACAAAATCGCGATCGCCCCCACCGCCTCGATCTCGATCATCTGCGGCGGCGCGTCGCCCGGCATCGAGCCGATGGCGGCCAACAGCTTCACCCACAAGACGCTCAGCGGCAGCTTCAACGTGCGCAACAAATACCTGGCGCGGCTGTTGGACATGAAGGAGCTGAACACCGAGGAGGTGTGGTCGTCGATCACGGTCAACGAAGGCTCGGTGCAGCACCTCGATTTCCTCAGCGACGACGAAAAGCTGGTGTTCCGCACCGCGTTCGAGATCGACCAACGCTGGCTGGTGGAGCTGGCGGCCGACCGCGCGCCGTTCATCTGCCAGGCGCAGTCGCTGAACCTGTTCCTGCCGGCCAACGTGCACAAGCGCACGCTGCACCAGTTGCATTTGATGGCGTGGAAGCGCGGCGTGAAAAGCCTCTACTACTGCCGCTCGAAATCCATCCAGCGAGCGGAAAAGGCCTCGCACGACGCGCACAGCAACAGCAACGGCACGGCCACCCTCGCGGCCGCGGCCGTGGCGGCGGCGGAAAGGGCCGATGAGGGTCACCATCCCGCCTTGACCGTCGACTACGACGAATGCCTGGCCTGCCAATAAGCGACAACGAAAACAATATGCGGGCGGCGGACAACGATCCGCCGCCGGTTTCTTCCGGGAGCATTCCGATGGGCCTTCTGATCGACAATCCGGTCTACAAGCCGTTCCGCTATCCCTGGGCGTACGACGCGTGGCTGACGCAGCAGCGCATCCACTGGCTGCCCGAGGAAGTGCCGCTGGCCGACGACGTGAAGGACTGGCACCGCAAGCTGACACCGGCTGAGCGCAATCTGCTGACGCAGATCTTCCGCTTCTTCACGCAAAGCGACGTGGAAGTGAACAACTGCTACATGACGCACTATGCGCGGGTGTTCAAACCCACCGAGGTGCGCATGATGCTGGCGGCCTTCGCCAGCATGGAAACGGTGCATATCGCCGCCTATTCGCACCTGCTCGACACCATCGGCATGCCCGAGGCCGAGTATTCCGCCTTCCTGCGCTACGCCGAGATGAAGGCGAAATACGACTATATGAAGCAGTTCGGCGTGAACACGAAAGCCGACATCGCCAAGACGCTGGCCGTATTCGGCGCGTTCACCGAAGGCTTGCAGCTGTTCGCCAGCTTCGCGATCCTGCTCAACTTCCCGCGCTTCAACAAAATGAAGGGCATGGGGCAGATTGTGTCGTGGTCGGTGCGCGACGAGACGCTGCACACCAACTCGATCATCCGGCTGTTCCGCGAATTCGTCGGCGAGAACCCCGAGATCTGGACCGAGGATTTCCAGCGCCAGCTCTATGTCGCGTGTTCGTCTATCGTCGAGCACGAGGACGCGTTCATCGACCTGGCGTTCGAACTTGGCTCGATCGAGGGACTGACCGGCGCCGAGGTCAAACGCTATATCCGCTTCATCGCCGACCGGCGGCTGACGCAGATCGGGCTGCAGCCGATCTACCGGATCGAGAAGAACCCGCTGTTGTGGCTCGACGACATGCTGAACGGCGCCGAGCACACCAACTTCTTCGAAAACCGCGCCACCGAGTATTCCAAGGCCGCCACCGAAGGCTCCTGGGAAGAGGCGTTCAAGTAACGGGCATCGCCCGTACTGCCGCGCGGCGGTAAAAAATCCCCCGATTCCGGGCTGCGGCGGGCTTGACCGGCGGCGGCGTCCCGCGACAGGATGCTCGCCGTCGCAGAGCCGGTCTGCCACGGTCATTGGGAATGACCAAATAACAGGCTGAGCGCGCGCCATGCGTGCGCCCGGCGCTAAAAATCCGGTGGAAATACGGGGGGAAGTCATGGCGTCGATCCGTTCATTCGGTCCGATCGGAGTATGCGTTGCCGCGCTGGCCGCGATGCTGGCCGGCGGCGGTCCGGCCTGGGGCCAGGCCAAGGACCTGACCTTGGGCAACGTCAATCCGCCCAAGCACGGCACGTCGCTGGCCGCGCAGGAATTCATCGACAAGTTGGGCGCGCTGACCGGCGGCAAGATGAAGGTCACGCATCACCATTCCGGCGCGCTCGGCGGCGAGCGCGAGGTGGCGCAGCAAATCCAACTCGGCGCGGTCGATTTCGGGCCGATCACCACCGCACCGCTCTCGACGCTGGTGCCGGAAGTGTCGGTGTTCCAACTGCCCTATATCTTCCGCGACTACGCCCACGTGTTCAAGGCGCTCGACGGCAGCGACACCATCACCAAGTATTACGACGGCGTGCTCGACAAGAAGGGCTTCAAGCTGATCGGCTTCATCGCCGCCGGCTATCGCGGCATCTACGGCCACTACGCCATCAACTCGATCAACGACGTCAAGGGCCGCAAGGTGCGCGTGCAGGAAGACAAGATCCTGGTCGCCACGTTCAAGGCGCTGGGCATGATCTCCACCCCCATCGCCTTCCCCGAAGTGGCCACGGCGCTGCAAACCAAGGTGATCGATTTCGCCGAGGGCGGCGTCAACACCTACTACCACAACAAGTTCTACGACATCGTCAAGTTCGTGGCCGACGTGCGCCATACGCACCAGGCCATCGCGATGATCATGTCCAAGGCGTCCTGGTCCAAGCAGGATGCGGCGGGCAAGAAAGCCATCGGCGACGCCTGGGTGCATGCGCGCGACTTCAACAGGAAATTCATCCTGGAAGAAGACAAGTCGATCCAGGACCAGGTGAGGGCAAAGGGCGTGACGATCACCAAGCCCGACGCCGCGCCGTTCCGCCAGGCGACCCAGGGCGTGTACGAAGAGTTCTACGCCACGCCCGCCGGCAAGGACGCCAAGAAGATGGTGGATTTTATCCTGGCCGTTAAGTAGCGGAATGTCCGCCGACGCGGAGTCCGGCCCGCCGCACCAGGGCGCAGCGCCGGACCCATTGCGACGCGCCTATGACGTTCTCGGCTATCTCGGCGGGGCGATCCTCGCCGTCATGGCCGGGGCGGTTTTCTTGCAGGTGGTCATGCGATTCCTCGGCCAGGTCGGGATCGACGGCCTCGACGAGGTGCCGCGCTTCCTGTTCATCTGGCTGGTGATGATCGGTGCGGCCGCCGCCATGCAGCGCGGCGAGCACACGGTGCTGGACTATTTCATCAACCTCTTGGCCCCGCGCGCCCGCGCGGCGGTGGTCGCGTTGACCACCGCCGCCGGCATCGGACTGTTCCTGTATCTGATCAAGCTCAGTTTCGTGCTGGTGCCCAACGCACAATTGCAGTCCAGCGCGGGCCTAAGCCTGTCGCTCGGCTGGGTGTTCGCCGCCGTGCCCGTCGGCGCGGCGCTGATCGTGCTGCCGATGTTCCGCAAGCTTCTTGCCGCGCTGAAGGACCTATGGCGGAAACCCTCCTAATCGTCTTCGTCGTCTTCATCCTGTTGGGGATGCCGATCAGCATCGCGCTGGCGGTGGGCGCGCTGGGCGCGTCGATTTTCTATCCGATTCTCAACCCGATCATCATCCCCACGCGCCTGGTCGGGCTGCTGACCGATTCCTATCTGCTGCTCTCCGCGCCGCTGTTCATCCTGGCGGGCAACATCGCCGCGCGCGGCGGCGTGGCGCGGGTTATCATCGACCTTGCCACGGCGCTGGTGGGTAGGTTTCGCGGCGGGCTTGCGTATGTAAACGTGGCCGACAGCATGTTCTTCGGCGGCATTTCCGGCTCGGCCGTGGCCGATGTCTCGGCCCTCGGCACGTTCCTGATCCCACAGATGGTGCGCAAGGGCTACGACAAGGACTTCGCCACGGCGCTGACCATCTCCACCGCCGTCGTGGCGCCGATCATCCCGCCCTCGATCATCGCCGTCATCTATGCCTGGATGGCCGATCAATCCGTGGCCGCCATGTTCGCCGCCGGCGTCATTCCCGGCATCCTGGTGGGCCTGGGCATGGCCGTGCCGGTGTTCTTCATCTCGCGCCAGCGCAACTACCCCAGGGAAAAACCGCCGACCTTGCGCGAATTCATGGCGGTGCTGTGGCGCTCGCTGCCGGCGATGATGATCCCGGTCATCATCATGGGCGGCATCATGTTCGGGTTTTTCACGCCCACGGAAGCCGCGGCGGTGGCCGTGGTCTATGCGCTGGTCGTGCCGCCGATCTTCTATAAAGAGCCGTCTTGGCGCGAGCTGCCGAAGATCTTCGCCGATTCGGCGCGGCTGTCGGGCGTCATCGGCCTGATCATCGGTTTCGTCGGCGCGTTCGGCTGGGTGCTGACCTATTCCAAGTTCCCGTTCAAGGTGGCCGAGGCGATCTCGGCGATCGCGCCGCATTGGACGCTGTTCATCTTCATGGTGATCTTTCTCTATCTGATATTGGGCACGTTCCTGACGCCCTCGGAAATCATCCTGGTGACGATCCCGGTGCTGCTGCCCGTGGCCCAGGCCGCGGGCGTCGACCCGATCCATTTCGGCCTGGTCTGCGTCATCGCCTCGGCCATCGGCCATATCACTCCGCCGGTGGGCTTATGCCTGTTCGTCGGCATGGCGATCAGCGGATTGCCGATGGACAAGCTCGTCAAACCGCTCTTGCCGTTCCTGGCCGCGATCGTCGTCACGCTGCTGATCGTGGCGATGCTGCCGCCGGTGACGCTGTTCCTGCCCAAGCTCTTGGGCTTCACGCAATAGGTCCGGCTTCTATCGCCCCGGATACCAATCGCGCAAAGCCGCGCGCAGCATCGAAAGACAGCCGGCGGCCAGCAGCGCGAACTGCAACGCCTGGATCAACTGCCAGCGCAGCCGGAAGCCCGACCAACTGGCCGGCAAGGTGGCCTGCGTCCAGCTGGCGAAGATCAAGTCCAGCGGCTGGATGAACATGATGGTCAGGGCCAGCGCGCCGCTGACGCACAGCGCCGCCACGACCGTGGGCAGGAACACCGGGAAGCGCCCGATCGCCGTCAGCGCCAGCCCCCAGGTGGCGATGAAGGCGGTCCACAGGAACACGGAGACGAAGGGGCCCCAGCCGGCATAGAGCTGCTGCTGCACCACCAGCCACAGTGGCCCGTCCAGCCCCAGCTTGTTGGGCGTTTCCAAAAGATGCGCCGCCGCCGCCGCCAGCGGCAGCCCGGTCGCGATGAAACTGATCCAGCGCAGCAACCCGCCTAGCATCGCCACCCCTTACCGCGTCCCCTCGATGCGATGCCGTCCTGGCCGGGGAATTGTCAGGCTTTCGCCAGTTCCCCTTTAAGCGCCCGCTCGATCAGCTGGCGGCTTTCCTCGCGCCCATACAGGGCCACGAACGATCCGAAGCGCGGTCCCTGGCTCTGGCCCAGCAGCACTTCATACAGCGCCTGGAACCACTGGCGCAGTTGTTCCTTGGCGAAATGCCGCTTGCCGACCTCGAATACCTCGTTCTGGATCGACTCCGCCGTCGCATCGGCCGGCAGCTTCGCCAGAACGCCGTCCAGGTCGTCCAGCGCCTTGCGCTCGGCCTCGGTCGGCGCGCGGAATTTGCGCGTCGGCTTCACGAAGTCGCGGTAATAGGCGATGGCGTGGCCGACCAGGTGGTCCAGCAGCGGATCGTCCTTGGGCGAGGCCTGCGGCGCATAGCGCGTGATGAAGCCCCACAGCACCGCCTTGTCCTCGGCGTTCATCACCGCCGCCAGGTTCAACAGAATGCCGAAGGTCAGATGCGCGCGGCCGCCGGGGGCGGCGGGCGGCTTGCCGTTATGGATGTGCCAGGCCGGATTCTCCAGCCGCTGCGCCGGCTCCTGCTTCGGGTAGGCCTCGAGCTGCTGGATGTAATCGTCCACCGCCCTGGGTATCACGTCGAAGAAAAGCTTCTTGGCCGCCCGGGGCTTCTGGAACATGAACAGACCGAGGCTTTCCCACGGCGCGTATTTCAGCCAGTCCTCGACCGACAGGCCGTTGCCCTTGGACTTGGAAATCTTCTCGCCCTTGTCGTCCAGGAACAATTCATAGGTCAGGTTCTCCGGCGGCCTAGCGCCCAGCACCCGCGCGATCTTGCCGCCCAAATCGACCGACGAGATCAAATCCTTGCCCGACATCTCATAGTCCACGTCCAGCGCCACCCAGCGCATCGGCCAGTCCGCGCGCCATTGCAGCTTGCAGTTCCCGCCCGTGACCTTCTGCTCGAATTCGCCCTCGATCTTGTCCTTGAACACGATGGTGCCGCGCTCGGGGTGGAATGAAACCGCCGGCACTTCCAGCACCTGCTTGCGCCCGTCGCGCTCGCGCACCGGCAGGAACGGGCAATAGGTGGCGCGGCGCTCCGGCCCCAGCGTGGGCACCACCACGTCCATCACCGCTTGGCAATGCTTCAGGACCTTCAGCAGCGTCGCATCCAGCCGGCCGCTCAAGTACCAATCGGTCGCGCTCTGGAACTCGTACTCGAAGCCGAATTCGTCCAGGAACGCGCGCAGCCGCGCGTTGTTGTGGTGGCCGAAGCTTTCATGCGTGCCGAAGGGGTCGGGGATCGAGGTCAGCGGCGTGCCGAAGCTGGCCTGCTTGTCGCCGACGTATTTCGCCAGCATCGCCTGATTCGGCATGTTGTCCGGCACCTTGCGCAATCCGTCCATGTCGTCGGAATAGGCGAACAGTCGCGTCGGGATGTCCGACAGGCGCTGGAAGGCGTGGCGCACCATTGTCGTGCGCACCACCTCGGCGAAGGTGCCGATATGCGGCAGGCCCGACGGGCCGTAGCCGGTCTCGAACAGCACATAGCCCTTGTCTGGGGTCTTGCCGCCGACGCGCTGCAACACCTTGCGCGCCTCCTCGAACGGCCAGGCGCGGGCCGCCGGGGCCAACTCGCGGTCGCTGCTCATGGGAATGCGGTCCGTCGTGCCATTGGGCGGCCAACCTAGAAACGCCGACCCCGCCCGTCAACCATCAGCAGGTCAACCCGAACGGTTATACTGTCCGGCATGACCTCTTCCGTCGTCGTTCCCTTCCGCCGCGGGCCCGAGGCGTTGCGCGTGCCGGTGCTGGCCGCCGGCGCCAGCCGTGCGGTCTGGCTTACCGCCGACGGCGAGGTCGAGACCATGAGCCTGGCCGATGCCGGGCGCATGCTGGCGGAGGGCAAAAAGCCGCTGGTCTGCCATCTGCCGGTCACGGCGCGGAGGCTGAAGCTCGATCCGTTTCCGGCCCTGGACGTGCTCGAGCTGTTCGCTTTCGCCCTGCCGGCGCGGTTCTGCCCGCCGACGCCGCGGGGGCTGGCCCAGGCGCTGGGCCTGCCCGTGCCCCAGACGCTCGAGGATTGCCCGGCCACGCTGCTGGCGGCCGCGCGCTCGCTGCTGGCGCAACTCGCGGCCGACGGCGCGGAGCGGCGCTCCGACGCCGTCCCCATTGCGCTGGTGATGCATCGCGCGGGGTGGAGCTGGGGGCCTGTCGTGCTCGATGCCCTGGGCATCGATCCGGCCGATCAGCGCCTGACCGCCCCGGCCGCGGCGCTCAGCGTGTGGATGCGCCTGGGCGAGTGGTCCGAGCATGCGCCCGAACCGCCGCCCGGGCATATCCCGGTCGAGCCGGCCGAGGCGCGCGCGCGCCTGGCGCAATTGCTGGGACAGGGGTCCGAAGCGCGCCCGCAGCAGGGCGATTACGCCTCGGCGCTGACCGCCGCGTTCGGGCCGCGCGAGAAGGAGGGCGAGCCCAACATGGTCCTGGCCGAAGCCGGCACCGGCGTCGGCAAGACGCTGGGCTATATCGCCCCGGCCAGCGTGTGGGCGGAAAAGAACCAGGGCGCGGTGTGGCTCAGCACCTATACCCGCAATTTGCAGCACCAGATCGACGACGAGCTCGACCGGCTCTATCCCAACCCGGCGGAAAAGACACTGCGCGTGGTGATCCGCAAAGGCCGCGAGAATTACCTGTGCCTGCTGAACTTCGAGGAGGCGGTGCGCGGCATGGGCGCCCGGCCGCGCGACGCGGTGGCCCTGGGGCTGATGGCGCGCTGGGCTGGGCGCTCCAGGGACGGCGACATGGTGGGCGGGGATTTCCCGTCCTGGCTGGCCGAGCTCGCGGGCCGCGCCCGCACGCTGAACCTGACGGACCGACGCGGCGAATGCGTCTATTCCGCCTGTCCGCATTACAAGAAATGCTTCATCGAACGCAGCGTGCGCCGGGCCAAACGCGCCAGCCTGGTGGTGGCGAACCATGCTTTGGTGCTTGTGGAGGCAGCCAGGGCGGGCGATGACGGGCGCGTCCCCTTGCGCGTGGTGTTCGACGAAGGCCACCACCTGTTCGACGCGGCCGACAGCGCCTTTTCCGCCGATCTGACCGGGCAGGAAACCGCCGAGCTAAGACGCTGGCTGGTGGGCGCCGAGACGCGGGCGAGCCGCGCGCGTGGCTTGAAGCGCCGGATCGAGGACCTGCTGGCGGGCGACGACAAGGCCATGGCGGCGATGGACGCTATCCAGCTCGCGGCGCGCGCCTTGCCGGGCGATGGCTGGCCGGCGCGGGTGGGCGAGGGGCGGCCGCATGGACCGGCCGAGAAATTCCTGGCCCTGGCGCGCCAGCAGGTGCGCGCCCGCTCGGCCGATGGCGGCGTGGGCATGCAGGCGCTGGAATGCGACACGACCCAGCCTGTGGAAGGCCTGCTGGCCGCCGCCAGCGATCTCGACCGGCAGCTCGAGCGCATCGTGCAGCCGCTTCAGGTCTTGCGCATTTGTCTCGCGGCGAAGCTGGACGACGAGGCGGCGGACCTCGACAGCAATACGCGCCTTAGGATCGACGCCATGATGCGCGCGATCCAGCGGCGCGGCGAGGATGCGCTGAAGGCGTTCCAGGGCATGCTGCGCGCGCTGGCCACCGGCACCCCACCCGAATTCGTCGATTGGTTCGCGATCGAACGCCTGGACGGGCGCGATTTCGACGTGGGGATGCACCGGCACTGGGTCGATCCCATGCTGCCGTTCTCCAAGCTGGTGGCGGAGCGCGCGCACGGCCTGGCCGTCACCTCGGCCACGCTGACCGACGGCTCGGGCGACATCGAGGCGGATTGGAAAGCGGCCGAGGCGCGCACCGGCGCCAGGCATCTGCCCAAGCCGGCCTTGCGCGCCGCCGTGCCGTCGCCGTTCGATTACCCGAAGCTCACGCGCGTGTTCATCGTCACCGATGTCGAGAAGAACGATTCGGCGCAAATCGCCGCGGCCTATCGCGAGCTGTTCCTGGCCTCGGGCGGCGGGGCGCTGGGCCTGTTCACCGCGATTTCGCGGCTGCGCGAAACCCATAAGCGCCTGGCCGGACCTATCGAAGAGGCGGGGCTGCCGCTCTATGCCCAGCATGTCGACGGCATGGACGTGGCGACGCTGGTCGACATCCTGCGCGCCGAGGGCGATGCCTGCTTGCTCGGCACCGACGCGGTGCGCGACGGCGTCGACGTGCCGGGCCGCGCGCTGCGCCTGATCGTGTTCGACCGCGTGCCCTGGCCCAGGCCCGACATCATGCACAAGGCGCGGCGCAACGCTTTTGGGTCGCGCGGCTACGACGACATGCTGACGCGCCTCAGGCTGAAACAGGCGTTCGGGCGGCTGGTGCGGCGCGCCGACGACGTGGGCGTGTTCGTGCTGCTGGATCGCGCCATGCCCACGCGCCTGTTCGGCGCGTTCCCGCCCGGGGTCGAGCCCAGGCGCGTCGGCCTGGCCGAGGCGGTGGCCGAAACAAGAAGGTTTCTTTTGAAACCAAGCAGTTAGAGGTATTTGACTTATTAAAAAATATCTTTAATATCCGATAGTTATCAAAGTCGATTCAACAAAATCCATTTCGGAGAAAACAGAAATGGCAGAACATACTATCACATTTTCTACTTTTCTGAAGTTGCTTGAGCTTCCGGACGGTGGCAAAAAATCTGCTTTGCGAGGCTTTTTAAGAGCAGGGGGTTACCGCTATTGGCGACCTTTGCAAGAGCTTGCTCGTCCTGTAGCGAAAAAGGAGCTTTCTCTTAGCGAACTTCAAGAACAAGTGGCGATAATGGCCAAAGGCCATCAGCGTAAATACAACGAAGCCGCGTTGACTAGTTTACTGAAGTGGGTAAGCCGGAGAACGATTGTCGTTCATAAATCCCCAGATAAGCAGTTGAAAGAATTCGGCACAGCCGGTCTAAAAATTAAATTAGATCCCGAACTCACATTTTCCATGGGGGGTATTGAGTATTTAATGCATGTCTGGGCAACCAATAGCCCGCCGCTTTCTGAAGAGACGTTGTCGATGGGGCTATATTTTTTCCGCAGCTGCTTTACGAAGCTCTACCCAAATCACCAATATTTAATCTTTGATACAGTGAAAAATAATGTTTTTACCGAATTGGCTATTTTGGATAGCGCGAAAGAAATGTTGGCAGCCCAACGCAACAAACTAGATAAAATATGGACTGAGTTGAACACGTCCGACGATGAACACTTCCCTGACGAACATCCTGACAGTCATGCTCCTCCGCCGCTATGATTGGATTTCACGTCAAAGTCATAGCGAGGTTCTTGACCCTTCCTAAGAGCAGGGAGCGACGGCTCATATTTACCCCCACACTGTTTTCGCCTAAATGGCAACTATCACGCCTGTAATGTTTGTGCATGGTCGTATGGGTTTTTTAATACATGTGGCTACATAACTTAACGGATCAGAAAATCAAATTAACCGGATTGACTCTACAATTCTTCCAGGCGCTAGGTGCGGTCAGCGTAGGAGGGCTTGCAATATACGCATACTTTTTTACAAATCTTCCAACAGAACTTGCTCGCCAATATCAGAGTGAAATCGCTGACTCAAAGGAACAACTGACTGACCTTCGTCGTCAACGCCATGTACTGGAAGAACAGGCCGCCGCATTTCGCCGTGAGAATTCTGAGTTGGACTCGACACGAACAGCACTTGAGACTGAACTCGTGTCCCAACGGAAAGAGTTTAACATGGCTCAACAGGCATTGCGTGAAGCTCAGGAAGGTAGAGACATTGCAGTTGCAAGGCTAAATGAAGCAGTGCAACTCGAAGCAAAAATAAATGAAACGGTTGCACGGTTGCGTCAACAGACGTCAAACCTTCAGACGCAAATCGTGTCACTGTCGACTCAGCGGCTGAAGTATCTAGAATCTGCAATAGGGATGAATCTTATCGTGCTTCATGCGCGAGTTCGATCCGAGCTTACCGAGCTTAGACAAGAACTGGAGAAAGCCAAAGACTTGGTGGAGATTCCGAGGTGGATCCAAGCTAAGAACCAATTTAATGCTTCTATCGCAAATCTTCCTACGCAACGCCAAGTTGAAGCAATTCAAAACCATCGGTATGAAAATGAACGATTCATAAACTATGAACTAACCAGGGAGCTGAGCAGAGAAACTTCTCGACGACAGGTATTGGAAGAACTTCGAGCCCATTTGATCGCGCGTTCTGGTTGGAATGTAACCGGGTACGATCTTGTAGTGAAGTACGCGACACGAGAGGCTTTCGGGCTTGTGCATGATGATGACTGGAGCGAGGTGAGCCGAAGGCTCCAAGAGAACTATCGTACCAATGCGAATATTCTAAACCGTCCGTTGCGTGTTCGTATCCAAACAGACTCGCCCGATCAGGATATTGCCATGAGTATCAAAGTCACTGAAGAGAACCTGGGCAGCTTTGAGAGATATCTCCGCGATCTAATGGGACTAGTCAAATAGCTGCGTGATGTCAGTCAAGCCCCTACACGGATTGGAAGTCTGCTATGCATCCCAGGCGCTTGCCGAGGAACCCTGCGCGCCGGTAGTTTCACGGAAATGAGCAGCGCCGCCGAAACCATGTCTCCCGATGCGCCCGTTCCGTCGGGGCGCAGCGACTTCCGGGTGATCGGCCTGATCGGCTGGGCGCATTTCACCAGCCATTTCTTCCAGATGGTGCTGCCGACGTTGTTCTTCATCCTGAAGGACGCGCTGAACGTCGGCTATACCGAACTCGGCCTATTGCTGACGGTGTTCTACGGCGTGTCGGGCATCGGCCAGACCTTCGCCGGCTTCGCGGTCGACCGCTTCGGCGCGCGCGCGGTGCTTGTGGGCGGGCTTACGCTGCTCAGCGCCGCGATGCTGTCGATCTCCTTCGCGTCGAATTACTGGATGGTGCTGGCGCTGATGCCGCTCGCCGGCCTCGGCAACTGCGTGTTCCATCCCGCCGATTATTCCATCCTCTCGGCCTCGGTCTCGCCGCCCCGCATGGGCCGCGCTTTCAGCGCGCATGCGTTCGGCGGCACGTTGGGCCACGTGGCGGCACCCCTCACCATGCTCGGGCTGATCGCGCTGGTGGGCTGGCGCCACGCGCTGGGCGTTGTGGCGTGCTACGGCCTGGCCGCTGCGCTGGTGGTCTATCTGCATCGCGGTACGCTGCGCGAGGATCGCCTGACCGCCGGGGCGGCCGCGCGCCAGCCCGCTGCCGCCGGCGCCACGGCGCAATTGCTGCTGTCCGCGCCGATCCTGATGTGCTTCGCCTATTTCACCTTCCTGGCCATGGCGGGCAACGCGTTGCAAGGGTTCCTCGCCCCGTCGATGTTCGAAATGCACGGTATCCCGATCGCCGCTGGCTTGAGCGCGCTGACCGGCTATCTCATGGGCCAGGCCTGCGGCATCGTCGCGGGCGGCTACACCGCCGACCGGTTCCGCCGCCACGATCTGCTGGTGGCGATAGGCCTGATCGGCTCGTCGTCGCTGATCGTCACCGCCGGGCTCACGGCCGAAACGCCTCTTGCCCTAACCGTGCTGCTCGCCCTGGCCGGGTTCATGGCCGGCTCGGCCCAGGCCTCGCGCGACATGCTGGTGCGCTCCGCCACGCCCAAGGGGTCGTCGGGCAAGGTGTTCGGCTTCGTCTATTCCGGCCTCGATCTGGGCTCCACCTTCTCGCCCTTCATTTCGGGCTATCTGCTCGATCACGGCATGCCGATGGCGGTGATCTTCCTAATCGCCGCCGGTCAGTTGCTGGCGATGTCCACGGCGATCGGTTTGGGGCGAAGACGCGCGCGCGTACCCGTGCCGGCCCTGGCCGAGTAGCGGTCCAGCTTACGCCCGGTAGTACCAGCAACACCGAGAACCGCCGCTAGCGGCTTGCCCGCGCGGCCTTCGCGGCGATGTGCGCGTTGAACTTGTCCCACGCCACCACGGCGCGGCGATGCTTGCCGCGGCCGATCTCGTCGATGCCGTCATGCAGCACGACCGAGAACTCGACGCGCTTGCCCTCCACCGCCTCGACTTTCGCCTCCACCGTCACGGTCATGCCCGCTGGGGTGGCGGCGGTGTGCGACACGTCGATATGGATGCCGAGGCTGCCTTCGCCCGGCTCCAGGTGCGGGCGCATCAGCTCGATGCACGCCCATTCCAATAGGCCCACCATGTAGCCGGTGGCGAACACGCGCGGCATTTCCTTAAAGCTCGCGGCCTCGGGGTAGAGGTTCGGCACGGTCTTGGCGTCGGTGACGGTGAAGCGGTGGATGTGCGTCACGCCGGGCTTCAGCGTGGACTTCATATGTGAATCGCGCGGCCCGCAACCGCCAGGGCGGCTTCCTTCACCGCCTCGCTCAACCCCGGATGGCCGTGGCTGGTGCGCGCGATGTCCTCGGCGGCGGCCTTGAATTCCATGCCCAGGACGACCTCCTGGATCAGCGTGCCGGCATCCGGGCCGATGATATGCGCGCCCAGCACTCGGTCGGTCTTGGCGTCGGCCAGTATCTTCACCAGCCCGTCGGTCATGGCGTTGCTGCGCGCGCGGCTGTTGGCGCTGAAGGGGAATTTTCCCACCTTGTATTGCACCCCGGCGGCCTTCAAATCCTCCTCGCTCTTGCCGACCATCGCCACCTCGGGCCAGGTATAGACCACGCCCGGAATCGCGTCGTAATCGATATGTCCGCTTTGCCCGGCGACGATCTCGGCGCACACCATGCCTTCGTCCTCGGCCTTGTGCGCCAGCATCGGCCCGCGGATCACGTCGCCGATGGCGTAGATGCCCTGCACACTGGTCTGGAAATGCGCGTCGACCTCGATGCGTCCCTTGGCGTCGCGCTTCACCCCAATTTTGTCGAGGCCGAGGCCCTCGGTGAAGGGACGGCGGCCGATCGATACCAGCACCGCGTCGGCTTCCAGCGTTTGTTTGTCGCCACCCGCGGCGGGCTCCAAGGTCAACGTGACGCCGGATTTGCTTTGTTTGGCCGCCGTCACTTTCATGTCGAGCATGAACTTCAATCCCTGGCGCGCGAGGATGCGCTGGAACTGCGTGGCGATCTCCAGGTCCATGCCCGGGGTGATGCGCGGCAGGAATTCCACCACGGTCACCTCGGCGCCCAGGCGCTTCCACACCGAGCCCATCTCCAGGCCGATATACCCGGCGCCGATCACCACCAGATGCTTCGGGACTTCCGCCAGCGACAGCGCGCCGGTCGACGTGACGATGCGTTTCTCGTCGATCTCCACGCCGGCCAAGGGCATCGAGTCCGAGCCCGTGGCGATGATGATGGTCTTCGCGTCCAGCGCCTGCTCGCCGCCCCCGGTCAGTTTCACGGCGACCTTGCCTTGTGCGGCGATTGCGCCCGTGCCGATCAGGTAATCCACCTTGTTCTTCTTGAACAGGAATTCGATGCCTTTGGTCAGATCGGCAACGACCTTGTCCTTGCGCGCCATCATGGCCTTGAGATCGAGCGTGACGCCGCCCAGCTTGACGCCGTGGATATCCAGGCCGTGCTTCGCTTCCGCGTATTTCTCGGAGGAGTAGAGCAGCGCCTTCGACGGGATGCAGCCGATGTTCAGGCACGTGCCGCCCAGGCTGCCGCGCTTTTCCACGCACGCGGTTTTGAGGCCGAGCTGCGCCGCGCGGATCGCCGCGACATAGCCGCCGGGGCCGCCGCCGATGACCACGACGTCATAGGGATTCTCGGTCATGTCACATCTTCACTTACAGTTGAATGCGCGCGACCATGCCCGATCCCACCTTGCCCCGCAACCCTGCGCGCCGCGGGGTTTCCGGTTGCATTGTTTTTGCGCTGGATTGCCCGAATAATGCCATCATCCCCTGCGAGTTTTCGCGCGCCAGGGATGGTTTCGGGAGCTGCAACATGGCATTGGGCAAATGGTTTCGCGGCGGGTCCGCCGCAACGGCCGAGCCGGCGAAGGACTACACGGTGTCGAAGCCGGACGAGGAATGGCGCCGCGAACTCAGCGCCGAGCAATACCGCGTGCTGCGCGAGCACGGCACCGAACGTCCGTTCACCAGCCCGCTCAACAAGGAAAAGCGCGATGGCGTGTTCATCTGCGCCGGCTGCGGCCAGGACGTATTCGAATCCGGCGCCAAGTTCGAGAGCGGCACGGGCTGGCCCAGCTTCTTCGCGCCGGTCCAGCAGGGCGTCGATACGTCCGAGGACAATTCGTTCCTGATGCGCCGGGTCGAGGTGCATTGCGCCAAGTGCGGCGGGCATCTCGGCCACGTGTTCGAGGACGGGCCGCAGCCCACGGGCCAGCGCTATTGCATCAACGGCGCGGCCCTCAGCTTCAAGGCGAAAAGCTGAGTTTTTCGCCCCGCTACTCCCCCGCCCTGGGCTTGGCTAGACTGGCCCGCGCAGGGGGAGGTCGGCATGGCGTCCAAGCGCAGGAAAAAGACCGGGGCGAAGCGCACAACCAAAACTGGGGCCGGCGCGGGGCTTGATCGCGGCCCGGCCAATTACGTGCCGCTGTCGCCGATCGGATTTCTGGCCACATCCGCCGAGACCTATCCCGACAAACCGGCGGTGATCCACGGCGACCGCGTGTTCACCTACCGTCAATTCTTCCAGCGCGCGAGGCGATTGGCCTCGGCCCTGAAGCGCCTGGGCATCCGCCGCGGCGACACGGTGGCGATCATGTCGCCCAACACCCCGGCGATGCTGGAGGCGCATTACGGCGTGCCGGCGGCGGGCGCGGTGCTCAACGCCCTCAATTACCGGCTCGACGCCGCCACCATCGCCTTCATCCTCGATCATGGCGCGGCCAAGCTGCTGCTGGTGGACGGCGAATATGCCGGGGTGGTGGCCGAGGCGCTGAAACGCATGAAACGGCGCATCGCCGTGATCGACATCGACGATCCGCTCTACCCGCAGGGGCGGCGCATCGGCAAGACGACCTATGAAAAGCTGCTGGCCGGGGGCGATCCGGATTTCCCCTGGGCGCCACCCCAGGACGAATGGCAATCCATCAGCCTGCTCTATACCTCCGGCACCACGGGCAATCCCAAGGGCGTGGTGTATCACCACCGCGGCGCCTACCTGTCGGCGCAGAGCAATGCGCTGGCGATCGGCCTCAAGCCCGGCAGCGTCTATCTCTGGACGCTGCCGATGTTCCACTGCAACGGCTGGACCTTCACCTGGGGCGTCACGGCGGCCGGGGCCACGCATGTCTGCCTGCGCCGGATCGAGCCGGCTTTGGTGTTCGACACCATCTTCAAGCACGGCGTCACGCATCTGTGCGGCGCGCCCGTGGTGCTCAACCTGCTGGTGCATGCGCCCGATACCGACAAGCGCACCTTGCCGCATACCGTCGACGTGATCACCGGCGGCGCAGCACCCCCTTCGGCCGTGATCGAGGGGATGGAGGCGATGGGCTTCCGCGTCACCCACATGTACGGCACCACCGAATGCTACGGGCCGGCGACGATCTGCGCCTGGCAGCCGGACTGGCCCGGTTTGAAGGTGGGCGAGCGCGCGCTGAAAATGTCGCGCCAGGGCGTCGCCTGCCTGGCGATGGAGCGGGTGATCGTTGCCGATCCGCGCAGCATGAAATCCGTGAAGCGCGACGGCAAGACCCTGGGCGAGATCATGATCCGCAGCAACACGCTGATGAAAGGGTATCTGAAGAACCCCGAGGCCACGCGCGCGGCGCTGAAAGGCGGCTATTACCACAGCGGCGATCTGGCGGTCTGGCACGAAGACAACTACATCGAGATCAAGGACCGGGCCAAGGACGTGATCATCTCGGGCGGCGAGAACATCTCGTCGCTGGAAGTGGAAGAGACGCTCTACCGCCATCCCGCCGTGATGGAAGCGGCGGTTGTCGCGCGGCCCGACGCGACATGGGGCGAAAGCCCTTGCGCGTTCGTGACGTTGAAGCCGGGGGCGGCGGCCACCGAAGCGGATATCGTCGGGTACTGCCGCTCGGTCATGGCGCATTTCAAGACGCCCCGATCCGTGGTGTTCGGTCCTCTGCCGAAAACCTCCACCGGCAAGATCCAAAAATTCCTGCTGCGCGACCGCGCCAAGGCGATGTGAGAGGAAATATGTTCCAACCCGATCTTTTGAAGAACAAGACGATCCTGGTCACGGGCGGCGGCAGCGGCCTGGGCAAGGCGATGGGCAAAAGGTTCCTGGAACTGGGCGCCGATCTGGTGATCTGCGGCAGGCGCGAGGAGGTGCTGAAAGCAACCGTCGGCGAATTCAATGCAGCATTCAAGAATCGCGCCTCCTATCACGTCTGCGACGTGCGCGACGCCGAGGCGGTGGAAAAGATGGCCGAGGCGCAATGGCGGCACGCGCCGCTCGACGCGCTGGTCAACAACGCCGCCGGCAACATCGCCGCCAGGAGCGAAACCCTGAGCCCGCGGGCGATCGACGCGGTGCTGGGCATCGTGCTGCACGGCACGGCCTACGTCACCTGGGCTTGCGGCAAAAGGTGGCTCAAGGAAAACCGCAAAGCCAGCGTGCTCAGCATCCTCGCCACCTATGCCTGGACCGGCTGCGGCTATGTCGTGCCCTCGGCGATGGCCAAGGCGGGGGTGCTGGCGATGACGCAGAGCCTGGCGGTGGAATGGGGCGGGCGCGGCATCCGCTTGAACGGCATCGCCCCCGGCTCGTTCCCGACCGAAGGCGCCTGGTCGCGCCTGGTGCCCAGGGCCGACCTCGCGAAAGAGATCGAAACCAGCAGCCCTTTGGGCCGCCCCGGCAGGCATGAAGAACTCGGCAACCTCGCCGCCTATCTGCTGTCGGATTATTCCGAGTACATCAACGGCGAATGCGTGACGATCGACGCGGGGCGCTGGCTGAAAGGCGCGGGTCAGCTCAATTTCCTGGGGCGGCTGACCGACGAGGAATGGGCGATGATGCGCCCGGCGAAGAAGAATTAGGAGCAGCGATGCCTGCGATCTGGTTCAAGAACTACACGCCGGCCGAGGCGAATGCGCGCGGCAAGGACTCGATGGTCGAAGCCCTGGGCATCGAGCTGATGGAAATCGGCGACGACTACCTGAAGGCGCGCATGCCGGTGGATGCGCGCACGCGCCAGCCCGGCGGGGTGCTGCATGGCGGCGCGTCGGTGGCTCTCGCTGAAACCCTGGCCTCCTGGGCCGCGACGATGGCGACCGATCCGGCCAAACAGTACTGCGTGGGGCTGGAGATCAATGCCAACCATGTGCGCGCCGTTCCCAGCGGGTACGTCACCGGCGTCGCACGCCCGGCCCATCTTGGCCGGACAACTCAAATTTGGGAAATCCGCATCGAGAACGAGGCGGGCAAGCTGGTGTGCGTGTCGCGCTGCACCATGGCCGTCCTCGACCGGCCGAGCGAGTATCTGAAAGAGAAGAAAAGCGGCTAAGCCGCGAACTCCCGCCTGATCTTCTCATTATGCTCGCCGATTTTCGGCACCGGGCCGAACTCGGGGCCCTTGCCGGAAAGCCGCGCGGGCGGCGCCACCAGCTCCACCTCGCCGAACTCGGTGCCGACCAGCGACCGGCGCAGCTGCGGGTGCTTCAACAGCTCGGGAATGCCGTTGAGCGCGCCATAGGCGATGCCGGCTTGCCGCAGCTTGGCGATCAGCTGGTCGCGGTTGAAGCGCGCGAAGGTTTCGTTCAGCAGCTTGTCCAGCGCCGGGCGGTTGGCCACGCGCGCCACATTGTCCTTGAAGCGCGGATCGACGGCAAGGTCAGGCCGGCCCATCACCTCATCGCGCAGCCGCGCCCATTCCCGCTCGTTCTGGATCGAGATCAGCACCCCGCCGCCGTCCCCCGCGCGGTACAGGCCATAGGGCGCGACCGAGGGATGGTTGAGCCCCATGCGCTGGGGCGCTGCGCCGCTGTACTGGAATTGCAGCAGCGGCACGGTCATCCAGTCGGCCATCGCGTCGAACAGCGACACGGCGATGGCGCTGCCCTTGCCGGTGATGCCGCGCTGGATCAACGCTTCCAGCACGGCGTTGTAGGAATAAAGCCCGCAGGCGATGTCGCACACCGACACGCCCACGCGCCCCGGCCCCTCGGGCGCGCCGGTCACCTCGCACAAGCCCGACTCGGCCTGCACCAACAGGTCGTAGGCCTTCATCTCGGCATAGGGGCCTTCGTCGCCATAGCCGGAAATATCCACGGTGATGAGCCGGGGGTTCTTGTTGCGCAAAGTCTCCGAACCGAAGCCGGCGCGGGCCGCCGCCCCTGGCAGCAGGTTCTGGATGAACACGTCGGCCTTGGCCAGGATGCGGTGCAACAGCGCCGCGTCGCTGGGCTGCTTGATGTCCAGAACCAGGGATTCCTTGCCCCGGTTCAGCCAGATGAAATAGACGCTGCCGCCCCGGGCGAAACGGTCATAGCCGCGGGCGAAATCGCCGTCGCTACGCTCGATCTTGATGACCCGCGCCCCGGCGTCGGCCATGCGCGACGAGCAGAAGGGTGCCGCCACCGCCTGCTCCAGCGACACGGCCAGGATGCCTTCGAGCGGGCGCGGGGACGGGGAATTCATGGCGGCGGCAGATTAGCCGGACCCGCCGCTATCGACAAACGCGGCGGGGTTTGGTATCACGCGCCCCTCGCAAAGCGGCCCTCGAACGCCATATCCGAAGACCGCATGGGCGGGCGCATAGCTCAGTTGGTAGAGCAGCTGACTCTTAATCAGCGGGTCCAAGGTTCGAGTCCTTGTGCGCCCACCACTTCCCGCCGATAATCCAGCCGTAGAACCCCGAGGAGGCGCGCATGATTTCGCTGCGTCCGTTCCTGCCGGTTGTTCTGATCGTTGCCACGATGCCCTCGTTTGCCCAGGCTGCGGATTGCACGGCGCCGCCCGATCAGTGGCTGGTCGGCCAGTGGGGCATGCCGCACACGCAGGTGACGTTCCGGCGCGAGGGCAAGGAGATCGTCTGGGAATACGTGCGCGAAGCCGGCGTCGTCACCCAACGCTGGGGCGAAAAGCAGCCCGCCACCGCCAAGGGCACGGTGACGCGCATTACCGGCTGCGAGATCGAGATGAAGGGCAAGTACACCTCCTTCGGCGGCACGCAAAAGGCCGTCGGCACGCCGATGCAATACCTGGTCGTGTTCGATGGCGCGGCCACGCTCCAGGGCAAGGGCCTGGGCTTCGGCAAGGAATGGTTCGAGACGCGCTGGATGCGCGCGCAATAGCCGCTACAGCACAGCACCGCGCCAGCTATCGCGCAGCGATTTGATCGCGGGCTCGACCAGGCGTTCCATCGCAATCGCCAGCAATACGCTGAGCGTCATCGCCGCCACGGGGGCGGCCAGCGTATCGTCCATGCCTGTGGAGCGGACCACCGCGCCGATGGTGAGGTGATTGAGGAACAGCGGATAGGCGAGGTCGCCGAGCCTGCGGTCCCACCAGCCCGGCGCGCGGCGCGACCACACCGCCAGCCACACGAACGCCGCCAGCAAGCCGCCGTGCAGCGCCACTTGCGCCGCATGGCTGCGGCCATACGTGGCGTGGATGAACGGGTTGTAGTTCCACATCTGCCAGAACATCAGCGGCGCGCAGGCCACGGCCAGCGCCAGGGCGACGCGGCCCTTGAGCGTGGCGCCTTCCCGCGCGGCGAGGAACGCGGCCCCGCCGAACACGAAATACGGCGTGAAATGCGCCGAGCTGTCGGCGCCCACGGCGATCACGACAGCCGCCGCGGCCATGCCGGCGAGCGCCAGCACAGCCATGGTCCAGTCCAGCGCGGTTTGGTAGCGCGTCCCCCGGCGATACCACGTGGCGGCGGCCAGGGAGGCGAACACCGCCAGATAGAACACCAGCTCGACGCGCAGCGACCAGACCGGCCACAGATAGAGATACTCGATCCTGGGCCCGAACCGGCCGCTGAGCGGTATCACCGACAGCGCGTTGGCCAGGATGTTGTGCGGCGAAAAAACTTCCGGCCCCAGGACCGTGCCCTCGACCGAGCGCAAGATGCCGAGCCGCCACAGCGCGATATGCACCAGGACCGCGATGACCAGCGCGGCGAAGAACTGCGGCAGGATGCGCAAGGCGCGGTTGACCAGGAACGGCACCGGCCGGCGCGCGTAGAAATGGCTGGCGGCCTCCAGGATGATGAAGCCCGACAGCGCGAAGAACACGGTCACCGCCAGATCACCCGGCGCCGTGCGCGCCACCCAGGCATGGATTTGGGGCGGCGCCAGGTCGAGGCCGAAATGATGGATCATGACAAGCACGGCCAGGATGAAGCGCAAGAGGCCGAACGGGCGCAACGCCGGGCCGTGGCCGCTTGTGGCGCTCGATGTGGTGCCGGCCTTGCGAAGGGGCATGGGCGTGGCAGTCTGGCTGGTGGCGTCCCCGGCAGGAGTTGAACCTGCGACCCCCGGTTTAGGAAACCGATGCTCTATCCAGCTGAGCTACGGGGACATCCGGGCCGCGATATATACACCTCTGGGGCAGGGTCGGGCCATCGCCTTGCGCGCTGCGATTTGCTAGAACCCGCCGCTAGACAAGGGGAGCGGCGGCGATGAACGTCAAGGGACACGCGGCGATCGTATCGGGCGGCGGCTCGGGCCTGGGGGCCGAGACCGCGCGGCATCTGGCCAAGGCGGGCGCCAAAGTGGCGGTGCTCGACGTGCAGGCCGACGCGGCCGTGAAGGTCGCGGCCGAATTCGGCGGCCTGGGCCTGGCCTGCGACGTCGCCGACGCCAAAAGCGTGGAGGACGCGGTCGCCAAGGCCGCCGCCCAGCACGGGCCCGCCCGCGTGGCGGTGTGCTGCGCCGGCATAGCACCCGCCGCGCGTATCGTCGGCAAGGACGGGCCGATGGCCCTGTCGGATTTCGAACGCGTGATCCGCGTCAACCTGATCGGCACGTTCAACGTCCTACGCGTGGCCGCCGCTGGGATGTCGGCGCTGCCGGCGCTCGAGGACGGCGAGCGCGGCATCGTCGTCATGACCGCCTCGGTCGCGGCCTATGAAGGCCAGATCGGTCAGTCGGCCTACGCCGCGTCCAAGGGCGGGGTGGTGGCGCTGACCCTGCCGGCGGCGCGCGAATTCGCAAGGTCCGGCATCCGCGTGATGACCATCGCGCCGGGTCTGATCGGCACGCCGCTGTTGCTCAACATGCCGAAGCCGATCCAGGACAGCCTGGCCGCAACCATTCCGTTCCCCAACCGCTTCGGCCATCCGCACGAATACGCGCGCCTGGTGATGCACTTCATCGAGAACGTGCAGCTGAACGGCGAGGTGGTGCGGCTCGACGGCGCCTTGCGCATGCAGGCGAAGTAAGGGGTTCGTGCCGCCCGCGTTTTCTCCTTCAAGCCGGACCTGGAAAGCCGCCTGGCTGCTGACCCTGGCGGTGCTGGCGGCCGGCACGGCCTGGCCGGTCATGAAATACGCCCTGGCGGATGCCACGCCGGTTTGGTTCGCCGCCGCGCGCGCCGGCTTGAGCGCCATTGCGGCTTTCATACTTCTGGCCGTACTCGGAAAGCTGCGGTGGCCCACGCGCCGCGATCTGCCGATCATCGTCTCGGTGGGCGTTCTCCAGCTCTGCGCGTTCTTCGCCTTCTCCCATCTCGGCTTGAATCTCCTGCCGGCCGGGCGCTCGGCCGTGCTCGCCTACACCACGACGTTGTGGGTGGTGCCGCTGGCCGGGCCGCTGCTGGGCGAATGGCCGCGCGGCGGGCAGATGGCGGGGGTCGCCCTCGGCCTCGGCGGCGTCGCCGTGCTGCTGGCGCCGGCAACCGCCGACTGGTCGGGCGCGTCCGCCGCCCTCGGCCATGTCTATCTGCTCGCCGCCGCGCTCGCCTGGGCGCTCGCCATTCTCAGCAGCCGCGGCCATCGCTGGCATCTGACGCCGCTTCAGGTTCTGCCCTGGCAGATGCTGCTTGCGACCGTGCTTCTGGCGCCGCTTGCACTGCTCGCCGAACCTGATGGCGGCATCGCGCTTACCGCCCGGGCGCTGGCGCCGCTCGCCTATATCGGCCTGTTCGCCGGTCTGGTGATCACCTGGGCGGCCACCTCGGCCGCCAGCATGCTGCCCGCCGCGGCCTCGTCCCTGGGGTTTCTCGCCACGCCGGTGATCGGTGCTGCGATCTCAGCGATGTGGCTGGGCGAAAAGCTGACATCCGACTTCGTGGCCGGCGGCGTCTTGGTGCTGGCCGGCGCCGCGCTCGCCATCGTGGCCGCGGGCCGGTCGCGGCGTTAGGATAGCGTCATGGCGATTTCCGAAAAGACCTGGTCCATGCCGCCGACGCTCGAGGATTTCGAGGCGCTGGCGGAATGGGCGCTCGCCTCGCTGCCCGAGAAATTCCGCCGCAACATCGGCGACGTGATCGTGCGCATCGAGGATTTTCCCGACGAGGAAACCGAAAAGGAAATGGAACTGGAAAGCCCGTTCGATCTGATGGGGCTTTACCGCGGCGTGTCGCTCGATCACCAAAGCATCAACGACCCGCCGCGCGAACCCAACATGATCTTCCTCTATCGCCGGCCGCTGCTCGACTACTGGGCCGAAAACAACGAGGACCTGCCGCATCTCGTGCGCCACGTCATGATCCACGAGATCGGCCATCATTTCGGCCTCAGCGACGCCGACATGGAGGCGATCGAGGAAGCCGCGGCCGAATAAGCGCCAAATTTTGCCGCAATTCCGGGGGACATCTGGGGGTACGAACAACAAGCGGAAAGGTACCCGCCCATGTTTTACGCCACCCCCCCGATTGCAGTGCTGGCCCTGGCCGTGATCCTCGCCATGCCGGTTTCCGCGCAAGTCCAGGCGCAGACCCAGCCCGCGCCCTACCGCCCCGCGCCCGTGCCGCAAGGCGCGCCCCCGGCGGCCCAGGCCGCGCCGCAACCCGCCCCCGGTGCGCAAGCCCCCGCGATCCAGCAGATCGATACCGCGCGCCAGCTCTGGCGCGACAACAAGCTGTTGCAGGCGCTCGATGCGCTCGACGCCGCGCAGGTCTCGATCACGCATCAGCTCGGGCAAACCTATGCGCCGACCCTGCCGCCGCCGCCGCAGGGCTGGACGGTCGAGCCGCCCAACGCACATCGCGCCGAAGCATTGGGCGGCGGGGTCGCGGCCTTCCGCGACTATCGCCAGGCCGCCGGCGCCGCTCCGCCCGCGCCTCCGCCGGGCCAACCCGCCGGGCAACCGCCGCAGGGCCAGGGGCAGATGAACGCGCGCATCGTGGTCGATTCGAGCGCGGTACAGTCCATGCAGCCGCTGTTCGGGCCGCAGATGCCGCAGGGCGTGCCGCCCACCGTGCGCAAGGTGCGCATCAACGACCAGGACGCCGTGGTGGCCTTCGACCCGCAGCGCCGCGCGGGCGAGGTGTCGGTGATCCTGGGCAACCGCCTGCTGTTGCAGGTCGAGGGCCAGAACGTCGCCAGCGCCGAGCCGATGCTGGCCGTCATGCGGCAGTGGAACATTCCCGATCTGCGCCGCCGCGCCGGTATGTGAACCCAAGGCGCCGTATAGCCTAGGGGCTATTCCATCCGGCCCAGATTTTGCTTAAAATCCGGGTATGGGCGACCGTTACGACCGCCGCCGCCGCCGTCTCGCGCTGGAGCCGGGCAATCTGCCCACCCTGGCGGCGTTCCTGTTCGATCCGGATTTCGACTCGGGCGTACCGCCCTACGGCATGGGCCACAACAACGGCCCGCCGCTCGAATCGCCGAACTGGATCGGGTACTGCTGGCGCAAATCGCATGCGAATGCCTGGAAAAACCCGCCGATCGAGGTCATCCGCCTGCGCCTGAAGCGCGCGCAGGAACTGGGCATGACCTATCGCGAATACACCGCCATCATCATGGACAAGGGCGTGTATCTCTAGCCCGTCAACGCGCGCACGCGCTTGCGCAATTCCGGCAATACTTTCTTAGCGAACCACGGGTTGTTTTTCTCCCATGCCCCGGTGCGCCAGCTGGGATGCGGCGTGAGTAGGAATCGCGGCAGGTAAGCGCGGAAATTTTTCACCGCCTCGGTCATTGTGGCCGGCCGGTCTTGCTTGCCGATGAATCCCGCGATCGCGTAGCTGCCCACCAGCAGGGTCAGCTCGACTTGCGGCAGCAGCGGCAGCAGGCGGGGATGCCACAGCGGCGCGCATTCCGGCCTAGGAGGGGCGTCGCCGCCGTTCGCCAGCACGCCGGGATAGCACAACCCCATCGGCAGGATGGCGACGCGCGCCTGGTCGTAGAAAATCTCGCGCTCGATCCCCAGCCATTGCCTGAGGCGGTCGCCCGAGCGATCGTTCCACGGGATTCCGGTTTCATGGACCTTGGTGCCCGGCGCCTGGCCCACGATCAACAGGCGCGCTGATGTGGACAGGCGGAACACCGGCCGGGGCCCGAGCGGCAGATGCCGGGCGCATAGCGTGCAGGCGCGCGCCTCGGCCATCGCGCGCTCAAGCGCGGGCTCAGTTGCCCTGGGCGATTTTCTCGACATAGGCCGGCACCGTCTCGGCCGCCTTGCCGTAGACGGCCTCGTCGAACAGCGACGCACCCTCCGACGGCTCCAGGTTCAATTCCACCGTGCGCGCCCCAGCGACGTGCCGCGCCTCGGCGACGAAGCCCGCGGCCGGATACACGTTGCCCGACGTGCCGATCGAGATGAACCGCTTGCACTGGCGCAAGGCCGCGTAGATGCGGTCCATGTCCAGCGGCATCTCGCCGAACCACACGACATGCGGGCGCATGCCCCCCGGTTTGGCGCAGGACGGGCAGGGGGTTGCCTGCGACAAATCCTCTTGCCACGCATGCACGCCGCCGCACCGCTCGCAGCGCGCCTTCAGCATCTCGCCGTGCATGTGGATCGGGCTGGCGCTGCCGCCGCGCTCATGCAGATTGTCGATGTTCTGCGTCACGATCAGGACCTGTCCGGGCAGGCGGCGTTCCAGCGCCGCCAGCGCCTTGTGCGCGGCGTTGGGCGCGATATGGGCGCCCAGCAGGTTGCGCCGCCGCCAGTTGTAGAATTCGTGCACGCGCTTGGGATCGCGCCGGAACGCCTCGGGCGTCGCCACGTCCTCGATCCGCACCGTCGACCAGATGCCGCCCTTGTCGCGGAACGTATCCAGGCCCGACTCCTGCGAAATTCCGGCGCCTGTGAGGATCACGATCGAGGGAAGCATGCGCGCCGCGTCACGCCGCCGCCACGGGCGCGGCCAGCGGATAGGCGGCTTCTTCCCGATAAACCGCGTGGCCCTTGCCGGGATGGCTCGAATACAGGATGAACTCGGTCACGGGGATCGGCCCGGCGCGGAACAGGTTGTACGCCTCGCGGAAGATCTGGATGCGCGGGGCGGGTGTGTTGCTGAGGCGCGCCAGCGTCACATGCGGCACGAACTTGCGCGTCTCGGCCTCCAGCCCCATGCGTTGCAGCGCGTTTTCGATCTTCGCCTGCAGGCGCACCAACGGCTCGCTGCGCTCCACGCCGACATACAATGCGCGGGCTTTTTCCGCCGGGCCGAAATGATCGACCGTCGCCAGCGTAACGGCGAAGCTGGGCATGTGCAGCCGCGCCAACTGGCCGTCGATGTCCTCGGCCTGGCCCAGCTCCACCTCGCCGATGAAGCGCAGCGTCAGGTGAAAATTCTCCACGGGCTCCCAGCGCGCGCCCGGCACGCCCGCGCACAGGCCCGCGAGACGGATGCGCAGCTCTTCCGGCAGCGGCAGGCCGACGAACAGCCTGATCATCTCGGTTACCCTATCTCTGACCCTCTACTTACTTAAGCACCGGGTTCGGGTTGTCGCCGTGGATCGCCTCGATGCCCTGCAAAACCTCGGGGTTGAGCTTGGTCTTCTCGATCAGCTCCAGGTTTTCCTGCAACTGCGCTGCCGTGCGCACGCCGATGATAACCGCCCCCATGAACGGCCGGGTGATGGCGAAGGCCAGCGCCATCCCGGCGGGCGAGAGGCCGTGCTTTTTCGCCAGCTCCACATAGGCCTTGTGCGCGGCCTGGGCGCGTGGCCACAGATAGCGAACCCAGCCGCCCTGGAATTTGGTCAGCCGCGCATCGCTAGGGCGCGCGCCGTCCAGGTATTTTCCGGTCAAGCCGCCGAAGCCGAGCGGCGAATAGCCGAGCAGCGGCACGTTCTCGTTGATGCATAATTCCGCCAGCCCCACGTCGAAGGCACGGTTGACCAGGCTGTAGGGATTCTGGATCGACGCCACCCTGGGCAGCGATTTGTCGGTTTCGGCCAGGCGCAGGTAGCGCAGCATGCCCCAGGGCGTTTCGTTCGACACGCCGAAGGCGCGGATCTTCCCGGCCTTGATCAGCTCGCCGAACACCGCAACCGTCTCGGCGAACGGCACCGATTTGTCCTCGGGGTCGTGCGCATAGCCCAGCTTCTCGAACGTGTTGGTCTGCCGGTCGGGGAAATGAAGCTGGTACAGGTCGATATGGTCGGTCTGCAGGCGCTTCAGGCTGCCGTCGATCGCCTCAGTGATGTTCTTCCTGTCGGGCCGCGACACGCCGCCGCGGATATGCGGCTCGCGCGCGCCGCGTCCGATCACCTTGGTCGCGATCACGACCTTGGCGCGGCTGCCGCGCGCTTTCAGCCAGTTGCCGACCTGCTCCTCGGTGCGCCCGCGCGTGGTCGCGTTGGGCGGCACGGGGTAATTCTCGGCCGCGTCGAAGAAATTCACGCCGCCGTCCAGCGCCATATCCATAATACGGTGCGCGTCGGCTTCGGGCGTCTGCTCGCCGAATGTCATGGTGCCCAGGCATACAGCGCTGACCGTTATGCCGCTTGAACCCAATTTGCGATGTTGCATGCGGACTCCGATGCGGGGAAGAAGGCCGGTAAAGCGGAACCTTAGCGCGGAAATTTCCGGTCTGGCGCCGCCGGTGGCGCGCCGCTAAAGCCAGCGACGCACGCGAGACTTGTAGCCTAGATAGGCGCTGCCGAATTTGCGTTCGAGATAAGCCTCCTCGCGGGCGACCACGCCGTAGCGGATGACAAGGTAGAACGGAATCAGCATGGCAAGAATCCACAGGCTATCGAAGCCGGCGGCAAGGCCGATCTGGCCCAGGAACATGCCGGTATAGATCGGGTTGCGGGTGAAGCGATAGGGGCCGGTGGCGACGATCGCCGTAGTGGGCCGGCTTGTTTGGATCTGCGTGCCAGCGGCACGGAACGTCCTGATCGCCCAAATCGCCAGCGCTAAGCCGCCGCCGAACACCGCGGCGCCGGTCCAAACGCGCGGCACCGGCGCGGGAACGAACCGCAGCGGATAGAGCCAATCGACCGCAAGGCCGAGGATGAATGCCAGCGCCCAGGCGATCGGCGGGCGAATCACTGCGTTCGATCTGTCCGTGGCGTCGGCCATATGTTTTGCCTAAAGAAACAGCGTCAGGACGCCTGTATAGCCGTAAAGCCGGTTGTGCGAAATCTCGCCGTTGGCGAAAAATCCGACCAGCGGAAAATCGCCCAGCTCCGCCTGGATTTTTTGCAGCTCGCGCGAGCCCTCGCCGAACAGGTTCGGCCCGCGCGCCACGCAGGAAACGTAGATTCCGCCCTTGGGCGCGGCTTTGGCGCGGGTTTTGATCTGCCGCAGCATGCGCGACAGATCCTGCTCGGCCGCCCCGCGGTCGCGGCGCACGAACATGATGGCGTCGCCCCCGGCGATCTCGGTGCCGATCGCCACCAGCCCGCGCTGCGGGTCGATGCCCGTCAGGTTGCGCACCAGATAGTCGCCGGTATCCGATCCTTTCACCGGCAGGGCGGCGTGGATGTTCTGGGCGGCGCGCTTTAGGTCGCGCTGGGCGGCCGCGCCGATATCCTCTTTCAACACGTCCAGCGCCGGGCGCTCGTCGATCTCGGCGATCACGTTGCCGGCGCATTCCGTCACGCGGCGGACCGGGCCGATCGGCGTGCAGCCCTGGCTCAATCCGGTCGCCAGCGCCACGTCGCCGGCGAACATCACGCCCGACACGCCGCCCTCGTTCACCGCGCCGGCGAGCTGCGGGTAGGCGGAGCGCGAACAGGTAAGCCCGCCGACAACGAAGCCGATCTCCTCGGCCAGGCCAGCGATCACCCCGGGCATGGTTTCGGCGCGCGGGTCGGCGTGCACCAGCGCCAGTTGCGGCTGCGCGCGCTCGATCCATTGCCAATGCGCGTTCTTCAGCGCCCGCGCGTCGCGTTCCAGTTTCGGCACCAGCCGGTATTCGTCGGCGTCGGCCGCCACCACCATCACCGCCAGCGCGGGCTGGTCGAAATACTCCTGCCCGGTGGCGCAGATGCCGATGCCCACGGTGCCGACCCAATCCTTCACGCCGGTGGCCGCCGTCAGCGCCGCGGCGATCGCGCCAAGCTCGCCGGCAAAGCGGTCGGCGGCATAGACGAAACCCAGGCGGTGCCGCGGGGTGAGCTCGCCCAGCTTGTCCACGCACTGTTGCAGCGCGCTCCGCCAGTCCTGCCCTTGCGCGTGCGCCGCGCGTATATCGTCCATTGCCGGGTCCTACTTTTTCCTGCCCGCTTCGGCCGCCAATTCCTCGACCGCCGGCAGGATGCGCCGCACGATCTCGCTCACCCCCAGCTCGTTCGGGTGCATTCCGTCGGGCAGCAGAAGCTGGGCTTTGCCCGCGACGCCTTCGAGAAAAAACGGGTACAGCGCCACGCCGTGCTTCTGCGACAGCGCGGGATAGATCGCATTGAAGTGGCGTTCGTAATCCTTGCCCATATTGGGCGCCGCCAGCATGCCGGCCAGCAGCACTTCCACGTTGGACTGTTTCAGCCGGGTCAGGATCGCGTCCAGGTTGCTTCTGGCGAGCTCCGGGTCCAGCCCGCGCAGCATGTCGTTGGCGCCCAGCTCGACGATGGCGATGCGCGGCTTGTCGCCGAGCGCCCAGTCCAGGCGCTGCAACGCGCCCGAGGTGGTGTCGCCCGATACGCCCGCGTTCAGCACGGTCACGGAAACGCCGCGCTTGCGCAGCGCGCGCTCAAGCTGCTGGGCGAAATCCTGTCCGGCCGCTAGGCCGAAGCCCGCGGTCAGGCTGTCGCCCAGGGCCAACAGCCGCATTTCCGCCGCATTCGCGGGCGAATAGCCGATGACCAGGGCCGGCATTGCCGCGATAATGGCGCCGGCCAGGCCGCGGCGCAGGCCCCGAAGCAACGCCATCGCAAAGGACATCCGGCCCGACCACATGACTGCAACCGCCCCTCTGCCGCCCCCCATCGTCCGGCTGGAAGACGTGCATCTCACACTGGCGAGCATGGCCGGTGCGGTCAACATCCTACGCGGCATCACGCTGGAAGTGGCGGCGGGCGAAACGGTCGGGCTGGTCGGCCCCTCGGGTTCGGGCAAGTCCAGCCTGATGATGGTGACGGCGGGGCTGGAGCGCGCCAGCGCCGGCCGGGTCAGCGTCGCCGGCGTGGACTTGAGCGCGATGGACGAAGACGCGCTGGCCCGGTTCCGGCGCGACCATGTCGGCATCGTGTTCCAGGATTTCCACCTTGTGCCCACCATGACGGCGCTGGAGAACGTGGCGATCCCGCTGGAATTCGCCGGCGCTGCCGATGCGTTCGGCCGCGCGGCCGAGGCGCTGGCGTCGGTGGGCCTGAGCCATCGCCTCACGCACTATCCGGGCCAGCTCTCGGGCGGCGAGCAGCAGCGCGCGGCCCTGGCGCGCGCCTTCGCCGTGCGGCCGTCCCTGCTGCTGGCGGACGAACCCACGGGCAATCTCGACCAGGCCACCGGGCACCAGGTGATCGAGCTGCTGTTCAATCTGCGCCAGAAGCACGGCACGTCGCTGCTGCTGATCACCCACGATACCGAACTGGCGGAGCGGTGCGGGCGCATCCTGCGCATGAGCGACGGCCGCATCGCCGAGGACCGGCGCAACGGGTCGGCACAGTGACCTCACTTCTTCTCGCCTGCAAACTCGCGCGGCGTGAGCTGCGCTCCGGCCTCGGCGGGTTCAAGCTGTTCCTCGCCTGCCTCGCCGTGGGGGTGGCGGCGATCGCGGGGGTTGGGTCGCTCGGGCAGGCGATCACCGCGGGCATGCTGGCCGACGCGCGCGTCATGCTGGGCGGCGACGCCGAGTTGAGATTGACGCAGCGCCCGGCCAACGCCGACGAGCTCGCCTGGCTGCGACGCGCCGGCACGCTTTCCAGCGTGGTCGAGTTGCGCGCGATGGCCCAGGTCCAGGACAAGCGCAGCATCGTGGAATTGAAGGCGGTGGACGGCGCGTATCCGCTAGCGGGCGCCGTGTCGCTGGACGGCGGCATGGCGCTTGCCGACGCGCTGGCCAAGCGGGAAGGACGCTGGGGCGCGGTCGCCGATGCCGACATCGCCGGGCGCCTGGGCGTGAAGCCCGGCGATACACTGCGCCTGGGCGAAACCGAGCTGGTGCTCAGCGCGACCATCGCCAGGGAGCCCGACAAGGGCACGTCGCTGTTCCGTTTCGGCCCGCGGGTCATGGTCGCGCATAGGGCGTTGGACGACGCGCAATTGCTGCAACCCGGCAGTCTCGCCTATTTCGCCTATCGCCTGGCCTTGCCGCCCGGGCGCGACGCGGCTTCGTTCCTGAAGGAAACCGGTGAGCGTTTCCCGCAGGCGGGCTGGCGCATGCGCAGCCATACCCAGGCCGATCCCGGCGCGCAGCGCTTCATCGACCGCATGACGCTGTTCCTGACGCTGGTGGGCCTGACGGCCCTGCTCGTGGGCGGCGTGGGCGTGGGCAATTCGGTCAAGGCGCATCTCGACGGCAAGACCGCGACCATCGCCACGTATAAATGCCTCGGCGCGCCCGGCAATCTGGTGTTCCTGGCCGGGCTGGTCCAGGTGATGGTCCTGGCGGCCCTCGGCGTTGCGATCGGCGTGGCTCTGGGCGCGCTGGTGCCGATGGCGGCCGCACCCCTGCTCGTGGAAAAGCTTCCGGTCGCGGCGAAGCTCGGCCTCTATCCCCGGCCGCTGCTGCTGGCGGCTGCGTTCGGGATGATCGCGGCCCTGGCGTTCTCCGCCTGGCATCTGGCGGCGGCGCGCGAGATTCCGGCGGCGGCGCTGTTTCGCTCGCTGGTCGCCCCGGCGCGGCGCTGGCCGCGCTGGCCTTATGTCGTTCTGACGGCGCTGGCCGCCCTGGCCCTCGCCGCCCTGGCGATCTGGTGGGCCGACGACAAGCGCGTGGCGGCATGGTTCGTCGTCGGCGCCGCCGCCACGCTGACCGGCTTCCGCCTGATCGCGTTCGCGCTGGTACGCCTGGCCGCGTCTTTGCCGCGCCCGCGCCTGCCATTGCTGCGCCTAGCGCTCGCCAACGTGCACCGGCCCGGGGCGCCCACCGCCGCCGTGCTTCTGTCGCTGGGCGTGGGGTTGAGCGTCCTGGTGGCGGTGGCGCTGGTGGAAGGCAATCTCGCGCGCCAGATCTCCGACCGCCTGCCGCGCGAGGCGCCGTCGTTCTATTTCATCGACATCCAGCCCAGCCAGGCGGCGGAGTTCGACCGCGTGGCCGGCGCCGTGGCGGGGCCCGCTTCGGTGCAGCGTGTGCCCACGGTGCGCGCGCGCATCGTCAAGGTCGCGGGCGAGCCTGCCGATATGCGCAGGGTGCGGCCCGAGGTCGCCTGGGTGCTGCGCGGCGACCGGGCGCTGACCTACGCCGCCGACATGCCCGCCAAGACCAGGCTGGTGGCGGGGGAGTGGTGGCCCAAGGATTACAAGGGCACACCACTGGTCTCGTTCGATGCCGAGGCGGCGCGCGGCATGAACGTGGGCGTGGGCGACACGCTGACCTTCAACGTGCTGGGGCGCGAGATCGAGGCCAAAATCGCCAATCTGCGCGCGATCGACTGGACCGACCTCACCATGAACTTCGTGGTGATCTTCGCGCCGGGCGCGCTGGAAGCGGCACCGCACACCCATATCGCCGCCGCGCGCGTCGGCCCGGAGCAGGAGCAGGCGCTGTTCCGCGCGGTGACCGACGGCTTCGCCAACGTCTCGGCGGTGCGGGTGCGCGACGCGCTCGAAGCCGCGGCCAAGATCATCGGCCAGGTCGGCATCGCCGTGCGCATCACCGCTGGGGTGACGATCCTGGCGGGGGCGCTGGTGCTGGCAGGTGCGGTCGCGGCGGGCCGGCGGCGGCGCGTCTACGACGCGGTAGTCTTGAAAGTGCTGGGCGCCACGCGGCCGCAACTGGCGCTCGCCTATCTGGCCGAATACGGCCTGATCGGGCTGCTGGCCGCGCTCATGGCCACGGGCGTGGGCACGCTCGCCGCCTACGCGCTGGTCACCAAGACCATGAACATGGACTGGGTGTTCCTGCCCGGGGCGGCGCTGTTGACGGCCGGCTTGGGGGTGGTGCTGACTGCGCTGATGGGCTTTGCCGGCACGCTGCGCGCCCTGGGACAAAAGGCGGCGCCGTTGCTGCGCAATCCTTGATACAGATCATTCAGCCCCGGTTCAGGTCGGGCGCTTAAATTCCCAGGCTGAAAAGTTCCGCCCGAAAGGTACGGCCATGCGCGCCACAAGTTGCCTCGTGCTCGCCGCCTGCCTGGCCGCCGCTTGGTCGGTGGCCCAGGCCCAGACGCCGCCGCGCCCCGGCCCGCAATACGACCCGCGCTACGAGCCGAACCCACAGGAACGCGCGATCGAACAGGCCGACCGCATCCTCCGGCAGATGCTGGAAATCCTGCGCGCGATCCCCAGCTACGACCCGCCGGTGATCACGCAGGACGGCGACATCCTGCTGCGCCGCCGTCCCCCCAGGCCCTTGCCGGGCGACCAGCCCTATCCCCAGCCGCCGCCCCTTCTGCCCGAGCCGCCCGCCCGGCTATAGGCAGGAGCCTATTCAACTATTTGATCGGCATGGGGGTTTCCCGCCGGGTGCGGTGCGTAACGTGACAGTCTTGTAATGCCGCCCCGGGCCGGTTGGCATTGATTAAACCCCCGGCCTACCCCATATTTCCTTCAGCAAAACTGCGGCTTTCCAAGGCCGCCGACGTGACGTTAAACGGAAAGGGCAAGGGAACCATGGCTCTGCAAGACCGTCGCTGGATGACCCAGACCGACGCGGCCCAGGCGGACATCGATGTCGGCCTGCGCAGCTACATGCTCCGGGTCTACAACTACATGGCCTCGGGCCTGGCGTTGACCGGCCTGGTGGCCGCGTTCGTGGCCAGCAACCAAGCGCTGCAGCAGGCGATCTTCGGCACCCCGCTGATGTGGGTGGCGATCCTCGCCCCGATCGCGCTGGTGTTCTTCCTCAGCTTCCGGATCAACTCGATGAGCGCCGGCACGGCCCAGGCCGTGTTCTGGATCTACGCAGCGCTGAACGGCGTGGCGTTCTCCACCGTCTTCCTGGCCTATACCGGCACCAGCATCGCGCGCGTGTTCTTCATCACCGCGGCGACGTTCGGCGCGATGAGCCTCTATGGCTACACCACCAAGCGCGACCTGACCGGCATGGGCACGTTCCTGTTCGCCGGGCTGATCGGCATTCTGATCGCCGGGCTGGTCAACCTGTTCCTGCAAAGCTCGGCGCTGCAGTTCGCCATCTCGGTGATCGGCGTGGCCGTGTTCGTGGGCCTGACCGCCTACGACACGCAGCAGATCAAGGAAATCTATTTCGCGGACGACGGCGAGGAAGTCGCGGCCAAGAAGTCGATCATGGGCGCGCTCAGGCTCTATCTCGACTTCATCAACATCTTCCTGATGCTGATGCAGCTGTTCGGCGACCGCAAGTAACCGCCGCCAGCTTCGCTAAAAAAACGAACCGCCGGGGAGCGATCCCCGGCGGTTTTGTTTTGGGCGCGGTGAGTCTAGGCGTTGCGCGCCGCCACAGACGTTGGAAGCGAGGCTTCCAACGGATCGGCTCGCGGCGACTTTAGGCGTTGCGCGCCGCTCCGGCTCGCGGCGCCATATCGCGCCGGCGCAACGCGGCGATCAGCTTTCCCGGCAGGCGGCAAACCCAGACGATCGCGGCGGCCAGATGCTCGCCCAGGATCATCGCGCGCTGGTGGCGCGCCCATTGCTCGATTTCGTGGCTCGACATCCCCAGGGGGAGTTCGATGCGCCCGGACTTGTCCTCGGGCAGGAAACCGTAATTCTCGTCGTAAGACCGCATTTCGATGCTCCTTGAGTTAGGGTCAAGTTGCTTCGGCGGTCCCCCCTGTTTTTTCTTAAAGCGTCTTGCCGTGCGGCCAAGACTAAGCCATCCCGCGGCAAAGTCAGCGCGAAATGCTGCATTGCAGCAATGCGTGGGAAGCAGATGAATCCATTGGCAAAACGCCTTGGATTTAGACTCGTTCCACGGCAGTTTTGTGACGCTGTGCCCGCGCCGGGGGCAATAACTGCTTCAGATGCAGCGCCCGCCGTCCACTTCCATGCACACACCCGTCAGGAACTCCGCCTCATCGGAGCATAGGAACAGCGCCGCGCTGGCCACGTCCTTGGGCGTGCTCATGCGGCCCATCGGAATCGTCGCCAGGAATTTCTGCCGGTTCTCCGGCGTGTCGGGCATGCCCATGAACTGCTCCAGCATCCCGGTCTCGCCGATCACCGGGTTCACGGCCACCACGCGGATCTTGTCCGGTGCCAGTTCCGCCGCCATCGATTTGGTCAGCACCTGCGCCGCGCCTTTGCTGCCGTTGTACCAGGTAAGGCCGGGCCGGGGGCGGATCGCCGCGGTCGACACGGTGTTCAGGATCACCCCGCCGCCGGTCTTTTTCATAACAGGCACGGCGTGGCGCGCAGCGAGAAAGATCGCCTTCACGTTGACCGCAAAAATCCGGTCGAACTCGGCCTCGCTGACGTTCAGCATCGACTGGTTCTTGTGCGTATACCCGGCGTTGTTGACCATGATGTCGACCCGACCGAAGCGCTTGACCGCCATTTCCACCAGCGCCTTCACCTCGGCGTCCTTGGTGACGTCGGTTTTCTGGAATTCGGCCTCGCCGCCCTGCTGCTGGATCACCTGGGCCACGCGCTTGCCCGCCACCTCGTTGATGTCCGCGATCACGACCTTGGCGCCCTCCGCCGAAAACAGCCGCGCCATGCCTTCGCCGAAGCCCGATCCCGCCCCGGTGATGACCGCCACCTTGTCCTTCAACCGCATGTGCCGAATTCCTCCCGCTGGATTTTTTACCCGTGCCTGATGGCGACGGTCTTGAGCGCCGAGAAGCCATAGAGCGCCTCGAAGCCCTTTTCGCGGCCGAAGCCCGACCGCTTCACGCCGCCGAACGGCAGTTCCACCCCGCCGCCGGCGCCGTAATTGTTGACGAACACCTGGCCGCATTTCAGCGCCCGCGCGAGGCGCAATTGCCTGCCGCCGTCCTGCGTCCACACCGACGCCACCAGGCCATAGGGCGTGCCGTTGGCGATGCGCACGGCGTCGGCCTCGTCGTCGAAGCGGATCGCGGCCAGCACGGGCCCGAACACCTCTTCCTGGCCCAGCCTGCTCTCAGGTGCGACCGGCCCGAAGAAACTCGGCGCCACGTAATAGCCGCCCGGCGGCGTGTTGGGCGCGATGGCGCCCTCGCCCAGCTTCTTCACCCCATCCTTCAACGCCCCGCCGATGAAGCCGTCCACCCGCGCTTTCTGCTGGCGGTTGATCAGCGGCCCGCAATCCAGGTCCATGTCCCAGGGGCCGACGCGCAACGTCTTGAACCTCTCCGCCACCCTATCGGCCACGCGGTCGAAGGCCGAGCGTTCGATCAGCAGCCGGCTGCCGGCCGAGCAGGTCTGGCCCGCGTTCTGGATGATCGCGCCGGTGATGAACGGCAGCGCCGCGTCGATATCGGCGTCGGCGAACACAAGCTGCGGCGACTTGCCGCCTAGCTCCATCGTCACCGGCGCGTTGTGGCGCGCGGCTTCCTGCTGCACCAGCGTGCCGACATCGGGCGAGCCGGTGAACGACAGATGATCGACGCCGGGATGGGCCGCCAGGGCCGCGCCCGCCTCTTCGCCCAGGCCCGGCACCACGTTGATCGCCCCGGGCGGGAAGCCGATTTCGGTCGCCAGCTCGCCGATGCGTAAGGAAGACATCGACGCGTCTTCCGCCGGCTTCAGCACGCAGGCATTGCCCGCGGCCAGCGCCGCCGCCACGCTGCGCCCCAGTATCTGCATCGGATAGTTCCAGGGGATGATGTGGCCGGTGACGCCGTGCGGCTCGCGCAGCGTCATGACAGTGTAGCCGGCGAGATAGGGGATGGTCTCGCCGTGCAGCTTGTCGGCCGCGCCGGCGTAGAACTCGAAATACCGCGCGCAGGCCACGGCGTCGGCCCGGGCCTGCTTCAAGGGCTTGCCGCAATCCCGCGCCTCGATGCGCGCCAGTTCCTCCGTGCGTTCGCCGATCGCCTGGGCGAGTTTCATCAGCAACCGCCCGCGCTCCAGCGCCGGCATCCGGCCCCAGGCGCCGTCCATCGCCGCCCTTGCGGCCTTGACCGCGCGGTCGATGTCCTCCTTGCCGCCGCGGCCGATGCGCGCATATTCCGCGCCGTCGCTGGGATCGATCACCGCGATCGTGTCGCCGCCGGAAGGCGCCTGCCAGTCGCCGGCGATCAGAAGCCTAGCGGTCATTTTTCACTCCCCGAAAGACGGCTTTTATCGCCCTGGGCTGAGTTGTAGCGCCCCGCGTGGCGGCGCGCCAAGGGGGTCGCCCGCGCCTACCGCACGCCGAAGACGCCGTTCATTGCAGGAATGCTTGGCAGATGGTGTTAAAGTCGCCGGCAAGGGGGCCCCATGGAACAAACCGGCCAGGACCGCGTCGATCGTCGGCTGGCGGCGATACTCGCCGCCGACGTGGCCGGGTACAGCCGGCTCATGGGTCTGGACGAGGAGGGCACGCTTTCTCAGTTGAAGGCGCACCGGCACGCCTTGGTCGACCCCAAGATCAAGGAGCATCACGGGCGGATCGTCAAAACCACCGGCGACGGCATGCTGGTGGAGTTCGCCAGCGTGGTCGACGCCGTGCGCTGCGCGGTCGAGATTCAACGCGACATGTCGGATCGCAACGCCGGCATACCGCCGGATCGGCGCATCGAGTTTCGTATCGGCATCAATGTCGGCGACATTATCATCGACGGCGACGATATTTTCGGCGACGGCGTGAACGTGGCGGCGCGGCTTGAAGCGCTTGCTGAACCCGGGAGTATCTGCGTAAGCCGCTCGGTCCGCGATCAGGTGCGCGATAAGCTAGCGTTCGGCTTCGAGGACCTCGGCGATCGTGAGGTGAAGAACATCGCGCGGCCGGTCCGCTCGTACCGGGTTACGGTCGCCCAAGCCGACGACCGGCCGATGCAAGCGGCTTCCCCGGAGTCGCGTCCGCCCCTGCCGGATAAGCTCACTCTGCCGGATAGGCCCTCGATCGCCGTGCTGCCGTTCCAGAACATGAGCGGCGACCCGGAACAGGACTATTTCGCCGATGGGATCGTGGAAGACATCATCACGGCGTTGTCGCGCAACCACTGGCTTTTCGTCATTGCGCGCAATTCATGCTTTACATACAAGGGTCGCGCCGTCGACGTGAAGCAGATCGGCCGCGAGCTGGGCGTGCGGTACGTGCTGGAGGGCAGCGTGCGCAAGGCCGCGGACCGGATGCGCATCACCGGACAGTTGATCGACGCCGCGACCGGCGCGCATTTGTGGGCCGACAGGTTCGACGGCAAGCTCGCGGACGTCTTCGATCTTCAGGATGAAGTAACCCAGCATGTCGTCGGTGCGATCGCGCCGAAGCTCGAGCATGCCGAGATCGAACGCACGATGCGCAAGCCCACCGCCAACCTCGACGCCTACGATTATTATCTGCGCGGCATGGCGAGTTTCCACCAGGGCCGCAGGGAGAACGTCGGCGAGGCGCTGCGGCAGTTCCGCAAGGCGATCGAGCTCGACGGCAATTTCTCCTCCGCATACGGCATGGCGGCCTGGTGCTGCGGCCGGCGCAAGATGAACGGCTGGGCGGAAGAAGATGTGCGGGAAACCGCCGAAGCGGTGCGGATCGCCGGACTTGCGGCGGAATTGGGAAAAGACGACGCGATCGCACTGGTCTGCGGCGGCATGGCGCTCGCCTACATGGCGTCCGACTTCGAGCGCGGCTTGGCTCTGATCGACCGCGCGCTGGCGCTGAATCCGAACTTGGCGATGGCCTGGCACTTGAGCGGCTGGACGAGGAATTTCGCCGGCCAGCCCGACCTTGCGATCGAGCATCTGCAACGGGCCATGCGGCTCAACCCGGTGGACCCGCAACGATCGGGAATGCAAACGGCGGTGGCCGCCGCCCAATTCGCGGCCGGGCGCTATGGCGAGGCGATTTCCTCCGCCCGGGCGGCGACGATGGAACAGCCGAACAACTTCATGGCCGCGCTGGTCGCAGCCGCGGCCAATGCAATGGCCGGCAACCTCGACGGCGCGAAGGGCGACATGGCGCGGGCGCGCGAACTCGATCCAAGGCTGCGTCTAAGCGGCATCAAGGATCGCTTCCAGTTTCGCCGGCCCGAGATGTTCGCAAGATGGGAAGAAGCCCTCGGCAAAGCGGGGCTGCCCGAATAGGCGCGAGCTGAAGCGCCCGCTGGCCTAACGCACGCTGGTCAGGGTGGCGCTGTCGATGCGCACCGCGCCCAGCACCGGGCCGATGCGCTCGCCCTGCACGATCACGGCCCAGCCGCGCTTGGCCGCGGGGTCGAGCTTGGGCAACTCGATGGTCGCGGGCTGCCCGGACCAGAAGCCGACGCGCTGTATGTCGCGCACGACGTTGTAGTTGCTCAAGGTCTTGCCGCCGTTTTCGCCGCGCAGCACCTTGGTCATGTGCTCGGGATCGAAGCCCACCAGCAGCACGTCGCACAATTTGCCGGTCTCGCCCTTGGGTAGCTCGACCGCCAGCCGCCCGGCGCCTGTCGTGAACACGCGGATTTCGATGTGCGGGCGCGGCTGCATGCGGGCTGCGTCGATCTGGCGTTCCACGGCGCGCTTGTCCGTGCCCACGGACTCGGCCACGCCGTCGACGACGATCTGCGGGGTATACACATAGCCGCGGCCCAGGCGCTTGTTGTAGACGCGCTGGCGGTCGGTGGCGGCGGCCGAGGCGAACGGATCCTTCCAGCCGATATAGTCCCAATAGTCGACGTGCATCTCCAGCGCCAGCAAGTCGCCGCGCTTGGAAAGCTCGCCCAGGAACGCCTCGGCTGGCGGGCAGGACGAACAGCCTTGCGAGGTGAACAGCTCCACCACGGTCAGGTTCTTGCTGTCGCCGGCCAGCACGGGCGCGGCCGATGCGGCGGCGATGGCGGCGATGGCGCCGGCGAAGAGTCGCAAAATCGTCATGGCCGGACCATAGGTCCGCGTCTCCTTCACCGGCCAATCACGTTGGGGTGACTCTCGCGTGCGTGATCGCTCGAGGTTCATTCCGGCCAGAAATCCTCGTCCGTCGCCTGTTTCAGGGACCAGGGACAATCGGCCGGGAAGGTTCCGGCGGGCAGGTCGGTTTCGTCCGCGGCGTCGGCGCGCGCCAGGCGATAGGCGCGCGCGAACAATGCGGCGCGCTTCGGCTTCAGCCCGGGATTGTCCTCAAGCCGCAGCTCGATGTTGCGGCGCTCGCGCCGGATCGTGTTGCGCCAGCTCCTGGACCTGAGCGAGGGCTGGTGCCGCCATTTCAACAGATGGCACAGCAGCACCTGGAAGCTGGAGCGCAACGCATTGGCCTGTTCCTTTCCCAGGCTGTCGATCTCCTCCGCCAGGTTCGCGTAGTCGAGCTCCGCCCGCCCGGCGCCCGCGAGCTTGCGCAGGCGCTGGGCCTGCGCACGCGCCCAGGAATAGAAATCGCGCCGGTAAAGCTCGCCCGTCGCGGGCAGTACGCGAAATGCCCGCCGGGTTTCGGCCAGGCGGCGGGTCCGAACGGTACGCGGTGCGCGGCGCGCGGTCATGCGGTTCGCCTCACTTCGCCTTGAGCAAGCCGCGCAGGACGTAGTGCAGGATGCCGCCGTGGCGGTAGTACTCGACTTCGTCCAGCGTATCGACGCGGCACAGCAGCGCCAGTTTCTCGGTTTTGCCACCGGCGCGATGGATGGTGAGTTCCACGTCCATGCCCGGCTTGATGCCCCTGGCCACGCCGGTCACGTCGAAAGTCTCGCTGCCGTCCAGCTTCAGGTCCTTGCGCGTCGTCCCGCCCTTGAACACCAGCGGCAACACGCCCATGCCCACCAGGTTCGAGCGGTGGATGCGCTCGAAGCTCTCGGCGACCACCGCCTTCACGCCCAGCAGCACCGTGCCCTTGGCCGCCCAGTCGCGCGACGATCCGGTGCCGTATTCCTTGCCGGCGAAAATCAACAGCGGCGTCTTCTGCTTGGCGAACTCCATCGCCGCGTCGTAGATCGGCACCACCTTGCCGGTGGGCGACATCTTGGTGACGCCGCCCTCGGTGCCCGGCGCCATCTCGTTCTTGATGCGGATATTGGCGAAGGTGCCGCGCATCATCACTTCGTGGTTGCCGCGCCTGGCGCCGTAGGAGTTGAAGTCCGCCTTGCTGACCTGGAAGCTCATCAGGTACTCGCCGGCGGGGCCGGCGCTCTTGATGTTGCCGGCGGGCGAGATGTGGTCGGTGGTGATGCTGTCGCCCAGGACCGCCAGGGCCTTGGCGCCCTTGATGTCCTCGATCGGCTTCGGCTCTTTCGGCATGTCGACGAAATAGGGCGGGTTCTGCACATAGGTGCTGCCCGGATTCCATTCATAGGTCATGCCCGGCTTGGTTCTGATCTTCTTCCACTCCGGCGGGCCTTCGAACACGTTGCCGTAGCGCTTGCGGAACATCTCCGCGCTCAACACCCGGTCGATCACCGCGCGGATGTCGCCGTTCGACGGCCAGATTTCCTTCAGATGCACCGGCTTGCCGTCGCCGCCGGTTCCGATCGGCTCGCGCGTCAGGTCGATGCCCAGATTGCCGGCCAGCGCATAGGCTACCACCAGCGGCGGCGAGGCCAGGTAGTTGACGCGGGTCTGCGGATTGACGCGGCCTTCGAAGTTGCGGTTGCCCGACAGCACCGAGCCGACAACCAGGTTGCCGTCGTCGATCGCCTTGGAGATCGGCTCGTTGAGCGGGCCGGAATTGCCGATACAGGTGGTGCAGCCGTAACCCACCAGGTTGAAGCCCAGCGCGTCCAGGTCCTTGGAGAGGTCGGCGGCGTCGAGATAGTCGGTGACCACCTGCGAGCCTGGGGCGAGCGAGGTTTTCACCCACGGCTTCACCGTCAGGCCCTTCGCGCGTGCATTGCGGGCCAAAAGCCCCGCCGCCACCAGCACCGAGGGGTTGGAGGTGTTGGTGCACGAGGTGATCGCCGCGATCATCACGTCGCCGTGCTTGATCGAGTAATTGCTGCCCGCCACCTTGATCGGCTGCGCCGATTTCTCGCCCGGCGCCTCTTTGTATGCCGCCTCGTAGCTGTCCTTGACCTTGCCCAATGACACGCGGTCCTGCGGGCGCTTCGGGCCGGCCAGGCAGGATTCCACCGTGCCGAGGTCGAGCTCGATCGTGTCGGTGAACACCGGGTCGGGCGAGCTGGCGTCGCGCCACATCCCTTGCGCCTTGGCATAGGTCTCGACCAGCGCCACGCGCTTGGGGTCGCGGCCGGTGAATTTCAGGTAGCGGATGGTCTCGGCGTCGATCGGGAAGAAGCCGCAGGTGGCGCCGTATTCCGGCGCCATGTTGGCGATGGTGGCGCGGTCGGCCAGCGACAGGGCCTGTATGCCCGGGCCGTAGAACTCGACGAACTTGTTGACCACGCCCTTCTTGCGCAGCATCTGCGTCACGGTCAGCACCGCGTCGGTGGCGGTGGTGCCTTCGGGCATCGCCCCGGTCAGCTTCATCCCCACCACCTCGGGGATCAGCATGGAGACGGGCTGGCCCAGCATCGCCGCCTCGGCCTCGATGCCGCCCACGCCCCAGCCCAGCACCGCCAGGCCGTTGACCATCGTGGTGTGGCTGTCGGTGCCCACCAGCGTGTCGGGATAGGCCACGGTCTTGCCCGCGTCGGTCGCGGTCCACACCACCTGCGCCAGGTATTCCAGGTTCACCTGGTGGCAGATGCCGGTGCCCGGCGGCACCACGCGGAAATTGGCGAAGGCCGACTGGCCCCAGCGCAGGAATTCGTAGCGTTCGTTGTTGCGCTGGAACTCCAGCTCCACGTTCTTGCGGAACGCGCCCGGCCCGCCGTACTGGTCCACCATCACGGAATGGTCGATCACCAGGTCCACGGGTGACAGCGGGTTGATCTTGCGCGGATCGCCCTTCATCGCGGTCATGGCGTCGCGCATCGCTGCCAGGTCCACCACCGCCGGCACGCCGGTGAAGTCCTGCATTAGTACGCGCGCTGGCCTATACGCGATCTCGCGCGTCGATTTGCGCTCCTTCAGCCATTCGGCCACGGCCTTGATGTCGTCCACCTTGACGCTGCGCCCATCCTCGTAGCGCAGCAGGTTCTCCAGCAGCACCTTCAGCGAATAGGGCAGGCGCGACAAATCGCCCAGGCCCGCCTTGGACGCGGCCTCCAGGCTGAAATACTCGTAGGCATCGGCGCCGATTTTCATCGTGCGGCGGGTTTTCATCGTGTCTTGGCCGGTCACGGACACTGGCTCTCTCCCTCACCTAATTCGGGCGGTTTGGGGCAACGATAACGGAGAACGGGGCAAAACGGAAAGCGCCTCCTGGACGGTGGGGTTTCGATCTAAATTTCCGCTAGTGACCCAGACCGGACATCGCGTCGCTACCGCCATCGCTTGTGCGCGACCATGCTTGAGCCATGTTGACCTAGATCAAAGGGCTGTGCCGGTTTCTAAGTATGCTTGATCGTTATATTGTATACGAAAGAGCGGGACACGGTCGGAGAGAGAATGACAAGTGAAAGCAAGTGCCCGTTCGCGGGCGGGACGCGAGCACACACGAACCGTGATTGGTGGCCGAACCAGCTGAACCTTCACGTTCTCCACCAGCACTCCGCCCTGTCCAATCCAATGGGCGAGGCGTTCGACTACGCCAAGGAATTCAAGAGCCTCGACCTGAATGCCGTGATCAAGGACCTTCGTGCCTTGATGACGGACTCGCAGGATTGGTGGCCGGCCGACTATGGCCACTACGGGCCGCTGTTCATTCGGATGGCGTGGCACAGCGCAGGTACGTACCGCATCGGCGACGGTCGCGGCGGCGCCGGAGCCGGCCAGCAACGCTTCGCGCCCCTCAACAGTTGGCCGGATAACGCGAACCTCGACAAGGCGCGCCGGCTGCTGTGGCCGATCAAGCAGAAATACGGCCGGAAAATCTCCTGGGCCGACCTTATGATTCTCGCAGGCAACGTCGCCCTCGAGTCGATGGGCTTCAAGACGTTCGGTTTCGGCGGCGGACGCGAGGATGTCTGGGAGCCCGAAGAGGACATCTACTGGGGCTCCGAAGGCAAGTGGCTGGCGGACGCGCGCTACACCGGCGACCGTGATCTCCAGAATCCTCTCGCTGCCGTGCAAATGGGTCTGATCTACGTGAATCCGGAAGGGCCGAACGGCAAGCCGGATCCCCTCGCGGCGGCCAAGGATATTCGCGAAACGTTCGGTCGTATGGCCATGAACGACGAAGAAACGGTCGCGCTGATTGCTGGCGGTCATACCTTCGGTAAAACCCACGGCGCCGGCGATGCGTCACTGGTGGGCCCAGAGCCGGAAGCCGCCAGCATTGAGGAGCAGGGCCTCGGCTGGAAGAGCAAATTTGGCACGGGTAAAGGGGGCGACACGATCACCAGCGGCCTGGAAGTCATCTGGACCACGACGCCAACGAAGTGGAGCAACAACTTCTTCTGGAACCTGTTCGGCTACGAATGGGAACTGTCCAAGAGCCCGGCCGGTGCGCATCAGTGGATACCGAAGCATGGCGCTGGCGCCGGTTCGGTGCCGGATGCGCATGACCGGTCAAAGCGTCACGCGCCATCCATGCTGACTACCGACCTTGCCTTGCGGTTCGACCCTGCCTACGAAAAGATTTCAAGGCGCTTCCACGAGAATCCGGATCAGTTCGCAGATGCGTTTGCCCGAGCTTGGTTCAAGCTGACGCACCGCGACATGGGCCCGATCATGCGTTATCTCGGCCCGCTCGTTCCGAAGGAGAAGCTGCCTTGGCAAGACCCGATCCCCGCTGTGGATCACCCGCTGATCGGGGAACAGGACATTGCTGCTCTGAAAGCGAAACTCCTCTCGTCTGGCCTGTCCGTTTGCCAACTGGTCTCGACGGCCTGGGCGTCGGCGTCGACGTTCCGCGGCTCTGACAAGCGCGGTGGAGCGAACGGCGCGCGCATTCGCCTCGCGCCTCAGAAAGATTGGGACGTCAACCAGCCGGCTCAGCTGGCGAAGGCGTTGCGGACGTTCGAAGCGATCCAAAAGGAGTTCAACGCTTCACAGTCTGGCGGGAAAAAGGTCTCGCTTGCCGACCTGATCGTTCTCGGCGGCTGCGCGGCGATCGAGAAAGCCGCGAAGGGCGCCGGGTACGACGTGAAGGTTCCCTTCACGCCGGGGCGCACGGACGCGTCGCAAGAGCAAACCGACGTCGACTCCTTCGCGCCGCTCGAACCGACCGCTGACGGTTTCCGCAACTATCTCCGCGGCAAGCAGCGCTTGTCCGCCGAGGAGCTGCTGGTGAATCGGGCGCAACTGCTGACGCTGACTGCTCCAGAAATGACGGTTCTCGTCGCCGGCCTGCGCGTCCTAGGCGCAAATGCCGGGCAGTCCGCGCACGGCGTCTTCACCAAGCGGCCCGAGACGCTGACGAACGACTTCTTCGTCAACCTGCTCGACATGCGCACGCAATGGCAGCCGCCCGCTGGCTCTGAAGGCGTGCACGAGGGGCGGGACCGGAAGACGAACGAGGTCAAATGGACCGGCACCCGTGTCGACCTGATCTTCGGTTCGCACTCCCAGCTCCGGGCCCTCGCAGAAGCAAATGCCTGTAACGACTCGAAAGAGGCGTTCGTGCGGGACTTCGTGGCGGCCTGGAACAAGGTGATGAACCTGGACCGCTTCGACCTCGCCTGATCTCTGCGGAAAGGTTTTCGAGGGCTTCAAGAAGCACTGCCGCGACCGGGCATCGCGTGATCAGGGCTAAATCTAGGCCACGCGAATCCTGCATAAGCCTTTGACGCCAGACCCTCACAATCCGCTGGTTCCAGGTTCGAGTCCTAGCGGGCCCATGCCCTAAAATCGTTCCAGCTAGGGCACTTTGTGAAGACGGGTTGGGCGGCAGACCAGCCCTTCGAGGGGCAGGGGTAGTCGTACCTAACGGCAGCTTCTGGCACGGAGCGGAAATTCAAACGGAGACACCACTCCGGGCCGAGGCGCTGGCGCCGGGTACGCCTCGCTGACGGGTCCGCCTCGCTGAAACGTGCGGCGGGGATCATGCGCGTCGCCTTGACCCTTTCCGGCCAATAAGTTACCTCAGGTCGCAAGAATACGGACGAGAGTCGGCTTCAAAGCCGGCCGGAACAGGGATCGGCAAGCGCAGCAACGGGGGCATGGCCCCGCCTGGAAGAATGGGCGGAGCCCGCGCCGTCCGGTCCCGGTCCAGTTTGGGGAGTTTGGGACCGGCCCATGTCCAAGAATACGTCCAAGAACGAGTCCAGCACCGCGCCGGCCGCGCCGGCCGAAGCGCTGACCGCCGCGGGCTTCCGGCCCGCTTCCGCCGACACATTCCCCAAGCTGCTCGCCTATCAGGCCCGAACGCGCCCCGGCCGCGCCGCCTCGCGCGAAAAGACCTACGGCATCTGGCAGTCCTGGACTTGGGCCGAGGTGGAGCGGAACGTACGCGATCTCGCCTGCGGCCTGCACCTCATGGGCGTCAAGCGCGGCGACAAGCTGGCGATCATCGGCGACAACCGCCCCCGGCTCTATTGGACCTTCGTCGCCGCCCAGGCGATCGGCGCGGTTCCCGTGCCGGTCTACCAGGACGCGGTGGCCGAGGAGATGAAGTTCGTCCTCGATCATGCGGAAATCCGCTTCGCCGTGGCCGAGGACCAGGAGCAGGTCGACAAGCTGATCGAGATCAAGCAGCACTGCCCGGCGCTGCGCCACATCGTCTACGAAGATCCGCGCGGCCTGCGCCATTACGACCATCAGCACATGTCGTCCTACGAGCAGGTGCAGGAAAAGGGCCGCGCGTTCGCCCAGGCCAATCCCGGCTTCTACGACGCCGAAATGGCGCAGGGTCGGGGCGGCGACGTGGCGGTGATGCTCTATACCTCGGGCACCACCGGGCGGCCCAAGGGCTGCATGCTGAGCTTCGACAACCTGATAATCACCGCCGAGAACGCGGCGATCTTCGACAAGATCACGGCCGAGGATGAAATCCTGGCCTATCTGCCGATGGCCTGGGTCGGCGACCACGTCTATTCCTTCGCCGAGGGCTATATCGCCGGCTTCTGCGTGGCGTGCCCGGAAAGCGGCGCCACGGTGCTGAACGATTTGCGCGAGCTCGGCCCGACCTATTTCTTCGCGCCGCCGCGCATCTTCGAAAACCTGCTCACCACCGTGATGATCCGCATGGAAGACGCAGGCGCGATCAAGCGCCGCATGTTCAAGTTCTTCATCGCCGTGGCCAAGCGCACGGGCGTCAAGATCATGGACGGACGGCCCGTGCCGGCGATCGACCGGCTGCTCTATCGCCTGGGCGAAATCCTGGTCTACGGACCGCTCAAGAACACGCTCGGCTTCAGCCGCGTGCGCCTGTGCTACACCGCGGGCGAGGCGATCGGCCCGGACATGTTCGAGTTCTACCGCTCGCTCGGCATGAACATGAAGCAGCTCTACGGCATGACCGAGGCGTCGGTGTTCATCGCCATGCAGCCCGACGGCCAGGTCAAGCGCGACACGGTCGGCACGCCCGCGATCGGCGTCGAGATCAAGATCGCCGAGAACGGCGAGGTGCTGTTCAAGAGCCCGGGCGTGTTCCTGGAATACTTCAAGAACCCGGAAGCCACGGCCGAGGCCAAGACGCCGGATGGCTGGGTGCACACCGGCGATGCCGGGTATTTCGACCAGGACGGGCAGTTGAAGATCATCGACCGCGCCAAGGATGTCGGCAAGCTTAGGGACGGCGCGCTGTTTGCCCCGAAATACGTCGAGAACAAGCTGAAATTCTTTCCGTATATCCGCGAGGCGGTTGCGTTCGGCGACGGGCGCGACCATGTCTGCGCCTTCATCAACATCGACATGCAGGCGGTGGGCGATTGGGCCGAGCGGCGCAACATCGCCTATGGCAGCTACCAGGAGCTGGCGGCGCGGCCCGAGGTCTACGAGCTGATCAAGCAGAATGTCGAGGAGGTCAACCGCGACCTGGCGGCCGACCCGCACATGAAGTCCTCGCAGGTCAAGCGGTTCCTGATCCTGCCGAAGGAGCTCGATGCCGACGACGGCGAATTGACGCGCACGCGCAAGGTGCGCCGGCGCTTCATCGGCGAGCGGTTCGACGAGTTGGTTGCCGCGCTGTTCTCCGGCGCCGGGCACCACGACCTGAAGATGGAAGTCCGCTTCGAAGACGGGCGCACCGGCGCGATCCGCGGCCGCATACGGATCGAAAACGCCGCGACCTATCCCGGCGCCGATGCCGCCGGCGCCGCCGCCCCGCGCAAGGCCGCTTAGGGCGTCGGCCGGGGCGGAAGCGAACCCCATGCAGCGCACCCGTCCGGTCGGCGACGTCCTGCTGCACGTCGACGACATTACGCTGTCGTTCGGCGGCGTGCAGGCGCTGTCGGGCGTCAGCTTCGACATCCGCCGGGGCGAAATCCGCGCCATCATCGGCCCCAACGGCGCCGGCAAAAGCTCGCTGCTGAACGTGATCAACGGGTTCTATCACCCGCAGAAGGGCAGCATCACGTTCATGGGAAAAACGCGCAAGCAGATGCGCCCGCATGAAACCGCGGCGCAAGGCATCGCCCGCACGTTCCAGAACATCGCGTTGTTCCGCGGCATGTCGACGCTCGACAACATCATGACCGGGCGGCTTCTGAAGATGAAGCGCAACTTCCTGTGGCAGCTCGCCTGGTTCGGCCCGGCCGAAAGAGAAGAGATCGAGCATCGCGAGTTCGTCGAGCGGATCATCGATTTCCTCGAGATCCAGGCGATCCGCAAGGTGCCGGTGGGGCAATTGCCCTATGGCCTGCAGAAGCGCGTCGAGCTGGGCCGGGCGCTGGCGGCCGAGCCCACCCTGCTGCTGCTCGACGAGCCGATGGCGGGCATGAACGTCGAGGAAAAAGAGGATATGTGCCGCTTCATCCTCGACGTGAACGACGAGTTCGGCACCACCATCGCGCTGATCGAGCACGACATGGGCGTGGTGATGGACTTAAGCGACCGCGTGGTGGTGCTGGATTACGGCCGCAAGATCGCCGACGGCACGCCCGACCAGGTGCGCGGCGACCAGAAGGTGATCGACGCTTATCTCGGCGTCGCACACTAGGGACGGGCACACTAATGGGTTTCCTCATCGAAGTGATCCTGGGCGGCCTGCTGGCGGGGGTGCTGTACTCGCTGGTGGCGCTCGGCTTCGTGCTGATCTTCAAGGCCTCGGGCGTGTTCAACTTCGCGCAAGGCGCCATGGTGCTGTTCGCGGCCCTGACCCTGGTGCGGCTGATGAGCGCCGACCTCAGCGCCCCGCATTACTGGGGGGCGGCCGCGGTCCTCGGCATCGCCATCGGTTATGTCGCCACACTCGCCTGGGCGCGCATGAAGCCGGGCATGGCGCCGGGAAAATGGGCGAGCCGGGCCCTGGTCGCCGCGTTCGGCGCCATCGGTCTCGCGCTGTCCGTCGCTTTCGGCTCGCATGGCTGGTCGGCCTGGATCGCCATTCCCGCCGCCGCGGCGATCATGGGGCTGATGGCGGTGGCGATCGAAAAGCTGGTGCTGCGGCCCCTGGTGAACCAGGAACCGATCATCCTGTTCATGGCTACGATCGGCATCACCTTCTTCATCGACGGCTTCGGCCAGACGCTGTGGGGCAGCGAGATCTACACCCTCGATCTCGGCATACCCAAGGAGCCGATGTTCATCCTCGAATCGCTGTTCGAGGGCGGGATTTTGATCAACGAGCTCGATATCTTCGCCGCGGTGATCGCGGGCGTGCTGGTGGCGCTGCTCGCGGTGTTCTTCCAGAAGACCCGCATCGGCCGGGCCTTGCGCGCGGTCGCCGACGACCACCAGGCGGCGCAATCGGTCGGCATTCCGCTCAACCAGATCTGGGTGATCGTGTGGACGGTCGCGGGGTTCGTGGCGCTGGTGGCGGGCATCGTCTGGGGCTCGAAGCTGGGCGTGCAGTTTTCGATCGCACTGGTCGCTCTCAAAGCTCTCCCCGTGCTGATCCTCGGCGGGTTCACCTCGGTGCCGGGCGCCATCATCGGCGGGCTGATCATCGGCATGGGTGAAAAACTGGCGGAGGTCTATCTCGGGCCGACGCTGGGCGGCGGGATCGAGAACTGGTTCGCCTACATGCTGGCGCTCATGGTGCTGCTGTTCCGCCCGCAAGGGCTGTTCGGCGAACGCATCATCGAAAGGATTTGACGCCATGATCTACCGCGAAGCCGGGCAGTTCAAAACCACCTACCGCGCCGACCAGGCCGTGTTCCCGATCGCCCAGGACCGCGTGGCGATGGCGCTGATCGTGCTCGTGGCCTTCGTCGGCGTGCCGCTCATGGCCAGCAACTACCTGTTCCTCGCCATCCTGATTCCGTTCCTGATCCTCAGCCTGTCCGCGATCGGCCTCAACATCCTGGTGGGCTATTGCGGGCAGATTTCGCTCGGCACCGGCGGGTTCATGGCTGTGGGCGCCTACGCCGCGTACAACTTCGCGCTGCGCGTGCCCGAGCTGAACCTGCTGATCGTGTTCCTGCTGGCGGGCGGCTGCGCGGCCTTGGTGGGCGTGCTGTTCGGCATTCCAAGCTTGCGCATCAAGGGGTTCTATCTCGCGGTCGCCACCCTCGCCGCACAGTTCTTCCTCGACTGGATGTTCAGCCGCGTCGCCTGGTTCACCAACTACACGCCGTCCGGTTCGGTGACGGCGCCGCAACTGAAAATTTTCGGCTACGTGTTCCACAGCCCGGCCGAGAAATACCTGCTGTGCCTGTTCTTCGTCGCGATCGCGGCGCTGGCGGCCAAGAACCTGGTGCGCGGGCGCCTCGGGCGCAGCTGGATGGCGATCCGCGACATGGACATCGCCGCCGAGATCATCGGCATCCGCCCGCTGCAGGCCAAGCTGTCGGCCTTCGCCGTGTCGTCGTTCTTCTGCGGAATTTCTGGCGCGCTATGGGCGTTCGTCTATCTCGAATCGTGGGAGCCGCTGGCGTTCGACATCAACCGCTCGTTCAGCATGCTGTTCATGGTGATCATCGGCGGCCTCGGCTCGATCCTCGGCTGCTTCCTCGGCGCGGCGTTCATCACCATCGTGCCGATTTTCCTGAACCAACTGCCCACGATCCTCGGCATCCCGATATCCACGGCCACGATCTCGCATCTCGAGTTCATGATCTTCGGCGCGCTGATCGTCTTCTTCCTGATCGCCGAGCCGCACGGACTCGCGCGGCTATGGGCCGTGGGCAAGCAGAAGCTCCGGCTGTGGCCGTTCCCGCATTAACTTGTATTGCCGGTTTCCGCCGCAATTCCAGGGGTTTGCCGGGGTTTGACGGCGCGCGGTTGCGTGGTACACCTAGTTGCAATGGCTGGCGGTTGAGACCGGCCGCATGGCTTGAACGAGGGAGGAACTTTCATGAAGCTCAAGGGTATGTTCGCCTTGGCGGCGGTCGCCATGACCCTGCCGATCCTGGACGCCGCTCCGGCGTTCGCGCAGAACCAGCAATACATTCCGATCCTGGTCTACCGCACCGGCGCCTACGCGCCGAACGGCATTCCGCTCGCCAACGGCATGGCCGACTACGTCAACATGTTGAACGAGCGCGATGGCGGCCTGAACGGCGTCAAGCTGGTGGTCGAGGAATGCGAGTTCGGCTACGCCACCGACAAGGGTGTCGAGTGCTATGAGCGCCTGAAGTCCAAGGCGGTCGCGATCTCGCCCTATTCCACGGGCGTTACCTTCGCGCTGACCGAAAAGGCGCCGGTCGACAAGATCCCGCTGCTCACGATGGGCTACGGCCGCTCTGAATCGGCCGACGGCAGCGTGTTCACCTGGAACTTCCCGATCCTCGGAACCTACTGGAGCGCGGCCGACATTCTGTTGCAGCACGTCGCGAAGAAGGGCTCGCTCAAGGGCAAGAAGATCGTGCTGGTCTATCACGACTCACCCTACGGCAAGGAGCCGATCCCGGTACTGCAGGAGCAGGCCAAGAAATACGGCTACACCTTCGAAGCGATCCCGGTCACGCACCCAGGCGTCGAGCAGAAGGCGGTGTGGCTGCAGATCCGCCAGGGCCGCCCGGATTACGTGTTCCTGTGGGGCTGGGGCGTGATGAACTCCACCTCCGTCAAGGAAGCCGCCGCGGTCAACTATCCGCGCGACAAGATGTACGGCGTGTGGTGGTCGGGTGCTGAGCCCGACGTGCTGCCCGCGGGCGACGGCGCCAAGGGCTACAACGCGCTCGCGTTGCATCCCGCCGGCACGGTGTACGAGGTGCACAAGGACATTTTCAAGCACCTATACGACAAGGGCAAAGGCCAGGCCAAGCGCGAGGAAATCGGCCAGGTTCTCTACAACCGCGGCGTCATCAACTCGATGCTGACGATCGAGGCGATCCGCACCGCGCAGGCCAAGTTCGGCAACAAGCCGATGACCGGCGAGCAGGTGCGTTGGGGCTTCGAGAACCTCAACATCACCGACGCCCGCGTCAAGGCGCTCGGCATGGACGGCCTGATCGCGCCGGTCAAGGTTTCTTGCGCCGACCACGAGGGCTCGCGCCGCGCCCGCATCCATCAATGGGACGGCAAGCAGTGGGTCTACACCACGGAGTGGATCGAGGCCGACACCAAGTATCTGCGCCCGAAGATGGAAGCCGCGGCCAAGGCCTACGCCGCGGAGAAGAAGATCACGCCGCGCGACTGCTCCAAGCCGCAGAGCTGAACGGCGGGGCTTGATGCCGAGCTGAAGCGGGGGCGGGCGCCTTGATCGACGCCCGCCCCCGTCGTTTCTGAGGAGTAGAACCCGCATGACGGCCACCGCCCAGCCGGCCGCCGCCGCGGCCAACGCGCCGCTCCTGGCGGTCAACAACATCGAAGTCATCTACAACCACGTCATCCTGGTGCTGAAGGGCGTGTCGCTCAGCGTGCCCCAGGGCGGCGTCGTGGCGCTGCTCGGCGCCAACGGGGCGGGCAAGTCCACCACCCTCAAGGCCATTTCCAATCTCTTGAAGGCCGAGCGCGGCGAGGTGACCAAAGGCTCGGTCGAATACCGCGGCGAGCGGGTGGACAAGCTCACCCCCAACGATCTGGTGCGCCGCGGCGTGATCCAGGTGATGGAAGGCCGCCATTGCTTCGGCCATCTGACGGTGGAGGAAAACCTTTTGACCGGCGCCTTCACCCGCACCGACGGCTTGGCCAAGACCCGCGCCGATCTCGATCTGGTCTACAGCTATTTTCCGCGCCTCAAGGAACGGCGTACCAGCCTTGCCGGCTACACCTCGGGCGGCGAGCAGCAGATGACCGCGATCGGCCGCGCGCTGATGTCCAGGCCCAGGATGATCCTGCTCGACGAGCCGTCGATGGGCCTGGCGCCGCAGCTCGTGGAGGAAATCTTCGACATCGTGTCACGCCTCAACCAGCAGGAGGGTGTGAGCATCCTGCTGGCCGAACAGAACACCAACATGGCGCTGCGCTTCGCCCATTACGGCTACATCCTCGAGAACGGCCGCGTGGTGCTCGACGGCAGCGCCGACACGCTGAAGCAGAACGAGGACGTGAAGGAATTCTACCTCGGCATGGGGGCGGGCGGGCGCAAGAGCTTCCGCGAGGTCAAGCATTACCGCCGGCGCAAGCGCTGGCTGGCTTAGGCTTGGCGGGAACCGCGATGCCCGTCGACAATCCCTATTACGACGCGCTCGAGACGCGCGTGCCGGAACAGCGCGAGGCGGCGATGCTCAACGCGCTGCCCGGCCAGATCGCGCACGCCAAGACCGCCCCCGGATTCGCCCGGATTCTCAAAGACGTGGACCCCAGGGCGGTAACCAGCCGCGCGGCGCTGGCGGCGCTGCCGGTGACGCGCAAGTCGGTGTTGATCGAGATGCAGAAGGACAAGCCGCCCTTCGCCGGCCTCGCCGCCACGAAGCCCGGCGATCTCGCGCGCATCTTCGTGTCGCCCGGGCCGATCTTCGATCCCGAGGGGCGCCGGCCGGATTGGTGGCGCTTCGCCCGCTCGCTCTACGCCGCCGGATTCCGCCGGGGCGATCTGGTGCTCAACTGTTTTTCGTATCACCTCACGCCCGCGGGCTCGATGCTGGAGACCGGCGCGCACGCGCTGCGCTGCGCCGTGATCCCCGGCGGCGTCGGCAACACCGAAAGCCAGGTGCAGGCGATCCAGGGCTTGAAGCCGCGCTGCTTCACCGGCACACCGTCGTTCCTGAAGATCGTCCTCGACAAGGCGGCCGAGCTCAAGGCCGACGTCTCGTCCCTGGCGCGCGCGCAAGTCTCGGCCGAGGCGCTGCCCGCTTCGTTGCGCGCCGAGCTCAATGCGCGGGGGGTGCGCACGCTGCAATGCTACGCCAGCGCCGATCTCGGGCTGATCGCCTACGAATCCGAGGCCCAGGAAGGCCTGATCGTCGACGAGGCGCTGATTCTGGAGATCGTGCGGCCGGGCACCGGCGATCCGGTGCCGGAGGGCGAGGTGGGCGAGGTGGTGGTGACGAGCTTCAATCCCGACTATCCGCTGGTGCGCTTCGCCACCGGCGATCTGTCGGCGGTATTGCCCGGCCCCAGCCCGTGCGGGCGCACCAACATGCGCATCAAGGGCTGGATGGGCCGCGCCGACCAGACCACCAAGGTCAAGGGCATGTTCGTGCACCCGCAACAGGTCGCCGACATCCTGCGCCGGCATCCTGAAGTGAAAAAGGCGCGGCTGATCGTCGACCGGGTGAACGAGAACGACGCGATGACCCTGAAATGCGAAGCCGCCGGGGGCGGCGACGCACTGGTCCAGGCGGTGGGCGAAACCGTCCACGCGATGACCAAGCTGCACGGCAAGGTCGAGATCGTGAAACCCGGCTCCCTGCCGAACGACGGCAAGGTGATCGAGGACGTGCGCAAAATCGGCTGAGCGGCCCCGCGTCCGGCCGGCTTGAGCCGCCGCCCGTGGCCGTCTAGTCTCCCCGCTCCAAGTCAGGGGGAGTAAGACAAGCCGATGGCCAAAGCCCGCAAAAAGCCCGAGGAACTGCGCAGCCACCGCTGGTACGGCGTCGACGACCTGCGCTCGTTCGGCCACCGCTCGCGCATCAAGCAGATGGGCTACGCCCATCAGGATTACGCCGGCAAGCCGGTGATCGGCATCGTCAACACCTGGAGCGACCTGCAGCAATGCCACGCGCATTTCCCCGAGCGCGTGAAAGAGGTCAAGCGCGGCGTCTGGCAGGCCGGCGGCTTCCCGGTGGAATTGCCGGCCATGTCCTTGAGCGAGCCGGTGGTGAAGCCCACCACCATGCTCTACCGCAATTTCCTGGCGATGGAGACCGAAGAGCTGCTGCGCAGCCACCCGATCGACGGCGTGGTGCTGATGGGCGGCTGCGACAAGACCACGCCCGGCCTGTTGATGGGCGCCATCACCATGAACCTGCCGGCGATCTACATGCCGGCCGGGCCCATGCTGCGCGGCTATTGGCACGGCAAGCCCTTGGGCAGCGGCAGTGACACCTGGAAATACTGGTCCGAGCTCAGGGCCGGCACCATCACGCGCCAGGATTGGAGCGACATCGAGGACGGCATCTCGCGTTCCTTCGGCACCTGCATGACCATGGGCACCGCCGCCACGATGATGAGCATCGCGGAATCGATGGGCATGACGTTGCCCGGCGCGTCGTCGATCCTCGCGGCCGATTCCAACCATCCCCGCATGGCCACCGCTACGGGCAGGCGCGCGGTCGAGATGGTATGGGAGGATTTGAAGCCCTCCGACATCCTGACGCGCCAGTCCTTCGACAACGCCATCACCGTCGACATGGCGGTGGGCGGCTCCACCAACGCCGTGGTGCATATCCTGGCGATGGCCGGGCGCGCGGGCATCAAGCTGACGCTCGACGATCTCGACGCGATCGCCAAGCGCGTGCCGGTGATCGCCAATATCCGCCCGTCCGGGGCGTTCCTGATGGAGGATTTCTACTACGCTGGCGGCCTGCGCCCGCTGATTGCGAAGCTGGGAGACCTGATCCAGGGCGGCGCCAAAACCGTCAACGGCATGACCATGGGCGAGAACGTCAAGGGCGCCGAGGTCTACAACGACGACGTGATCCGCTCGCTCAACAACCCGATCACCAACACCGGGGCGCTGGCGATCCTGCGCGGCAACCTCGCGCCCGACGGGGCGGTGATCAAGCCCAGCGCCGCCGACCCCAAACTGCTCAAGCATTCCGGCCCGGCCGTGGTGTTCAAGGATTACAACGACATGGCGGCGCGGCTGGACGACCCGAACCTCGACGTCACTGCCAATTCGGTCCTGGTGCTGCAGAACGGCGGGCCCTTGGGCGGGCCGGGCATGCCGGAATGGGGCATGCTGCCCTTGCCGAAAAAACTGCTGCAACAGGGCGTGCGCGACATGGTCAGGATCTCCGACTCGCGCATGTCCGGCACCAGCTACGGCACCTGCGTGCTGCACGTGGCGCCGGAATCGGCGATCGGCGGCCCCTTGGCCCTGGTCAAGACCGGCGACACCATCACGCTGGACGTGCCGGGCCGCGTCTTGCGCATGGAGGTGCCGGACGAAGAGCTCAAGCGCCGCAAGGCTGCCTGGACGCCGCCCAAGCCGCACTATCCCCGCGGCTTCGGCGCCATCTATGTGCGCCACGTGACGCAGGCCGACCGGGGCTGCGATTTCGATTTCCTTACCGCCGACGGCCAGGTGCCCGAGCCCGAGATTCATTGACGCTGCCCCGTCATTTATGAAAGTCCCATGCGCGGGGCGCATGCGTTGGGCGTTTTAAGCCGCCATCGTCCCGCCCAGCGCATGTCTGGGGTGACAGGAAACGCTAGCCCGCAACGGAGCCGGCATGATAGGCAACGCGGTGTTAAGGCGCGCGCCTAAACCGGCCGCGCCCGCATCGGTGGTGGCGATGAACATCCTGTCGATCCAATCCTCGGTCGCCTACGGCCATGTCGGCAACAGCGCCGCGGTGTTTCCGCTGCAGCGCCTGGGCCACACCGTCTGGCCTGTGGACACGGTGCAGTTCTCCAACCACACCGGCTATGGCCAGTGGCGCGGGCCGATCTTCGCGGCCAACGACGTGGCGGCGGTGATCGCGGGCATCGGCGAGCGCGGCGTGTTCGATCGCTGCGACGGGGTCTTGAGCGGCTACATGGGCGACGCCGCCATCGGCACGGTGATCCTCGATGCCGTGGCGGCGGTGCGCAAGGCCAACCCCGAGGTGCTCTATTGCTGCGATCCGGTGATCGGCGACGTCGGCCGCGGCGTGTTCGTCAGGCCCGGCATCCCCAAGTTCATGCGCGACCGCGCGGTCAAGACCGCCGACCTCATCACCCCCAACCAGTTCGAGCTGGAATACCTCACCGGCAAGCCGTGCGAGACGATGCAGCACGTGCTCGATGCCGCGGCCGCGGCCCGGGCGCTCGGGCCGCGCATCGTGCTGGTCACCAGCGTGCTGCGCACCGACGCGCCGGCCGATACCATCGAAATGCTGGCCGACACGGCGGAAGGCTCGTGGATCGTGGCCACGCCGCGCCTCAAGCTCGATCCCATGCCGAACGGGGCGGGCGACGTGGTGGCGGCGCTGTTCCTGGCCGCGTATCTGGAAACCCGCGACACGGCCAAGGCGCTCGCCGACACGGCGGCGCGCATCTTCGCGGTGTTCGAGGCGACGGTGCGCGCCGGCACGCGCGAGCTGGCGCTGATCGCGGCGCAGGACCAGATCGCCAAACCCACTAAACGTTTTGAAGTGAAGAAGGTCCGCTAGCGCGCCGCGAAACTGCGCGGCAGGCTCGCCACCAGCGTTACCGGCCCGGTGCCGTCATAGGGCTCCAGCGCCGCCGGATCGCCGGCATCGGCCCGGAAATGCCGATAGCCCAGGCTGGCGAGGTCTTCCATCAACCGCTGCAGGCGCTTGGCGCCCGCGGCCTCGTCGTAGACGGCCGAGCGCCGCCACAGCACCGCCGCCAGGCGGCCGCTGGCGATCTGCTCCAAGGCGCCGGCGACGATCTCGGGCTCGCGCCCTTGCGTGTCCAGGCACAGGAACACCGGGCGGCGGCCCAGATCGTGCCGGCTCGCCAGCAGCCCATCCACGGTGACCATCGTGCCGCTGCTGGCCTGGACCGCCTTCGCGCCCGCGCTGGCCGCCAGGGTTTCGATCGCGCCGCCAAGGCCGTTTTCGTCCGCCGTCTCGCGCAGGGTGCGGATACGTTCGGCGTCGCCATCCAGCGCGATCACGTGCGCCCGGCCGGGATGCCGCGCTGCGGCGGCCAGCGCCACCAGCCCGTCGCCGACGCCGACATCGATCACCACCTCGAGCGGCTTCAAATGCCGGTCCAGGAACCGGCGCATGGCAGCGCGGTGCCCGCCCTTTGCCGTCAGCTTGTCCAACAGCATGCGCAAGGGTGCGGCCAGCTCGGGCGGCGCGGGCTCAGCTGCGGGTTCGGGCGTGGCTTGCGCCTGCGGTTCTGGCGGCGGCGTCGAAGCGCCCGCTACTGGCGCAAAGCCGGTGCGGCGATCGCCCGCGGGCCAGCTCGCCGCCTGCGGCGGGGTTCGCGGCGTCACTTGGGGCAGCGGCGTTTCCGGTTTCTCCCCGGCGCCCGGCAGGATGCCCGGAATCTGCAACGTCTTTGGCGTGGGCGGCGGCGCGGGTTCGGCGGCGACGGGCTCGGGTACCGGCGCGTCCGGTTGCGCGGCCGGGGACTTGCGTACCGGGCGCTTGCCCGCGCGCTTTGATTTGGCGGCGGCATCCGCCGCATCCTGCGGCGCCGCGGCGGCGGCTGGCATCGCCGATGGTTCCGGCTGGCCTTGGGCGCGCGCGGTCAATGCCGCCACCATGCGCTGGAACAAGTCCTCCCAATCGCCGGGGCGGCGCTGGCGGAACAGGCGCAGGCTCGGGAACCAGGGCGAGGTTTCGCCCGTGGTGCCCCAGCGCCAATCGGCGTTGCTGGGCAGCACCATGAAGCCGGGCTTGCCCAGTCCCCCGGCCAATAGCATCAGCGCGCTGTCCACGCCGATCACCAGGTCGAGCTGCGAAATCGCCTCGGCCGCGTCGGCAAGGTCGGCGAACTCGGCGGCGAAATCGCGGATCAATACGCTGGCGCCGCTCTGGTCGCGCTCGGCGGCGGCCGGGCCGGTTTGCAGCTTGAACAATTGCACGCCCGCCACGCCGGCCAGGCGCAGGAACTGCGTGAACGGACAGGCGCGCGCGCCGCGGTCGGCATCGGCAACCCGCTCGGTCCAGGCAATGCCCACTTTCAGCATCCCGGGCGGGGCGGGGGCCCAGTTGCGCACCGGGCGCCCCAGTGGAAGGCGCAGATAGGGCGTGTCGCCCGGCAGGGTTTCCAGGGTCGTGCCGAACAATTTTGGCAGGCTGTTCAGCGGCGCGCGCAGATCGGTCTCCGGCGGCTTGCCCTGGCTCACGACTTCAGCGACGCCGGGCAGGGCGGCGATCAGCCCGGCCATCGACGCCTGCGCCAGCACCACCACCCGCGCGCCGCGCGCGGCCAGCAGCGGCAGATAGCGCAGGAACGTCACCGTGTCGCGCGGCCCGGGCTCGAGATGCACCAGGATCGACTTGCCCTGGATCACGCCGCCGTCCCATTCCGGGGCGGGCGAGGGCGGGTTGGGCGCGCTCGCCAGCCGCAGGCGCCATTCGTATTCGGTGAAGCCGTGCGTGTAGTCGCCCAGCGCCAGGTAGGTATAGGCGCGGTCCAGCAGCGCCTCGGGCCGCGTATAGCCGCCGTTCACCGCGCGGTCGAAATAGACCAGCGCCTCGCGGTTCAGCCCCACGTCGCGCAATTGCAGGCCCATGTTGTAGGCGGCGATCAGGTATTTGGGATCGGTCTCCAGCGCGCTGCGCTGGCAGTGCGTGGCTTCCTCGTGCCGGCCCAGCAACCGCAGCACGTTGCCGAGGTTGCTTAAGACCGCGGCGGATTTTGGCTCCAGCGCCAGCGACCGGCGATAGCAGGCAGCGGCTGCTTCCAGCCGCCCGCGCATGCGCAGCGCCAGGCCCAGATTGGCCCAGGCCCGGGCGTCGCCCGGATCGTCCTTCAGCACGGCGTTGTAGGCCTTGATCGCGTCGTCCGTGCGCCCGGCGCGGTGCAGCGCCGATGCCTGCTCGGCGGCGGTGGGCGGTCGCGGCTGGCCCATCGGCGCGATCTTGGCGGGCACCACGGGCACTTCCAGCCCCGGCCCCTGGCGCGTCATCGGCGCGGCCCCTTCGGGGCCCGGAATCGGCAGGTCGACCATCGGCGAGGCGAGCTGCTCCAGCCCGCTCGGGGAAGGCGGTGCTGCGCCCGGGCCGGCGCCCGGGGTTTTGGCGTCCTTGTCGTCGCTAGCGCTCACGCGGCCCGGACGCCGGCGCGCGGCTGCATGATGCCGCCGATCAGCTTTTGGGCGATCTGCACCGCGTTCAGCGCCGCACCCTTGCGCAGATTGTCCGACACGATCCACAGGCTGAGGCCGTTGGCCACGGTCGGGTCCTTGCGGATGCGGCTGACGAACACCTCGCCCTGGCCGACGCAGTCCAGCGGGGTGACATAGCCGCCGTCCTCGCGCTGGTCCAAAACGATCACGCCCGGCGCCCGGCGTAGTGCTGCGCGCGCCTCGCCGGCGGCGATCGGCCGCTCGAATTCGATGTTCACCGCCTCGGCATGGCCGACGAACACCGGCACGCGCACGCAGGTGGCCGAAACCTTGATCGACGGATCGAGGATCTTCTTGGTCTCCTCGGCCATCTTCCATTCTTCCTTGGTCTCGCCGTCGGGCATGAACACGTCGATATGCGGGATCACGTTGAAGGCGATCCGCTTGGTGAATTTCTGCGGCTCCACAGGCAGGGTGGAATAGACGTTGCGCGTCTGGTTCCACAGTTCGTCCATCGCCTCCTTGCCGGCGCCCGAAACCGACTGGTAGGTCGCCACCACCACGCGCTTGATTTTCGCCATGTCGTGCAGCGGCTTCAGCGCCACCACCATCTGGATGGTCGAGCAGTTGGGGTTGGCGATGATGTTGCGCTTGGCGTACAGCTTGATCGCCTCGGGATTGACCTCGGGCACCACCAGCGGCACGTCTTTTTCCATGCGGAAGCGCGAGGAGTTGTCGATCACCACGCAGCCCGCCGCCGCCGCCTTGGGGGCGTAAATGTCCGACACCTTGGCGCCGGGCGAGAACAGGCCGATATCGGCCTGGTTGAAATCGAAGGTGGCGAGGTCCAGGACCTTCAGGACCTTGTCCTCGCCGAAGCTGACTTGCTTGCCGACCGAGCGTTCCGAGGCGAGCGCGAACACCTCGTCGCAGGGGAATTGCGTTTCCGCCAGCGTCGCCAGTATCTCGCGGCCGACATTGCCGGTGGCGCCAACCACAGCGACCCGGTAGCCCATGTTGCTCTTTTCCTTTCATTCGGCCGTCCGGCATACGGCGGCCCGGCGGCACTATCGCCCTATATGGGGGGCGGCGGGGGTTGAATAAACCGTCAAAGCAGGGTTTTCAAGCGCTTGTCCCCTCCCGCCGGCCCTGGCCGGGCGCGTTGCGCCCCCGCTTCCGGCTGCTAGACTTGCCTTCGCCGCCGCTCCTCCCGGTAAGTTCCGATCGATGCCCTCGCGCCGTCCCGCCGCCGCCGATCACCAGGCCCCGCAACCGGGCCCGCTATTCGCCTATCGCGCCCAGCGCGCTTCAGGCGCGCTGGAAGGCGACCCGGCGCAGGAGCTGGCGGCGGAAAAGCTGCAAAGCCTGCACAACGCGCTGCGCCATTACCGTCCCGGCGCCGGGGCCACGGGCTGGCGCGCGCGCCTCGGCTTCGCCGGTCCCGAGGCCGACATGCCGCAGGGACTTTATATCTATGGCGGCGTCGGGCGCGGCAAGTCGATGCTGATGGACCTGTTTTTCGCCGGTGCGCCGCCCCGGGCCAAGCGCCGGGTGCATTTCCACCAGTTCATGCTCGAGGTGCAGCGCCGCCTGCACGAAGGCCGCGGCAAGAAGCAGGCCGATCCCCTGGCCGCCGTGGCCGACGCCCTGGCGCGCGAGGCGTGGTTGCTGTGCTTCGACGAATTCCACGTCTACACCATCGCCGACGCCATGATCCTGGGCCGGCTGTTCGAGGCGCTGTTCCAGCGCGGGGTGGTGGTGGTGGCGACCTCGAACTGGGCGCCGGACGACCTTTATAAAGGAGGGCTGCAGCGCGAGCGCTTCTTGCCGTTCATCGAGCTTATCAAGCACCGGCTCGATGTGCTGCATCTGGCGGGCGTGCGCGACTTCCGCCTGGCGCGGCTGAAGACGCTCGAGGTCTACCACCACCCGCTCGACGCCGAAGCGGCCAAGGGCCTGGACCGCGCCTTCGCGGCGCTGACCGACAATGCCAAGGGAGAGGAATTGTCGGTGCCGATCGCGGGCGGGCGCAGCCTGACCTTGAAGCAGACGGCGCTCGGCGTGGCGCGCGCCGGTTTCGCCGATCTGTGCCAGAAGCCGCTGGGCGCCGCCGACTTTCTGGCGCTGGCCGAGAATTTCCACACGCTGATCCTCGCGGGCGTGCCGCAGCTCGGTCCCGAGCGGCACAACGAGGCGCGGCGCTTCATGACGCTGGTGGACGCCCTCTACGAGCACAGGGTGAACCTGGTGATGTCGGCCGAGCGTCCGCCGCACGCGCTCTACCCCCAGGGGCAGGGGGCGTTCGAGTTTCAGCGCACCATAAGCAGGCTGATCGAAATGCGCTCCGCGGAATATATCGAGGCCCCGCATCGTCCATGAGGTCTAAGGGGTAAGCCTCACGCAGACTTGCGTCGCATGCCCGGGCGGCGGCGGCATAGTTTGGTCGCCGCTGCCGCTCCGCCGTAACCGGAAACTTAAAGGGAAGGAACAACCACCATGCCCGGCGATATCCGCCCAACCACCACCGCCCATGACGCGGCGGCCGATCACCGCGCCGACCATCGCAGCCTGGTGCCCGATGCGCCGCTCAGCCGCCGCGGCTTCGTCGTCACCTCGCTGGCCACCGGCTTCGCCGCCGCCGCCATGCCGGTTTCGGCGCAGACCATGATCAAGACCGACAGCGCCGGACTGGACGCCAAGGAAGTGGCCATCCCCACCGCCGACGGGCAGATCCCCGGCTATCGCGCCCGGCCCGCCAAGCCCGGCAAATACCCGACCGTGCTGGTAGTGCAGGAGATTTTCGGCGTACACGAGCATATCAAGGACGTATGCCGGCGCTTCGCCAAGGCCGGCTACTACGCCATCGCGCCCGAGCTGTACGCGCGCCAGGGCGATGCCTCGAAGATCAGCGACATCCCCACGATCCTGCGCGATATCGTGTCCAAGGTGTCGGACAAGCAGGTGATGTCCGACCTCGATGCCGCCGTCGCGGTCGCCGCGAAAAGCGGTTATGCCGACACCGGCAAGCTCGCCATCACCGGTTTCTGCTGGGGCGGGCGCATCGTGTGGCTCTACGCCGCGCACAATCCGAAGCTGAAAGCCGGCACCGCTTGGTACGGCCCGATCAAGCGCGACGCGACCGCAAACAACCCCAAACATCCGCTCGATCTGGCCGCCGAGATGAAGGCGCCAGTGCTCGGCCTCTACGGCGGCGCCGATCAGGGGATTCCAACCGATACCGTCGAAATGATGAAAGACGCCTTGAAGAAGGCGAACAAGAAGGCTGAGATCGTTCTATATCCCGACACGCCGCACGGCTTCAACGCGGACTACCGTCCCAGCTACCGCAAGGACAAGGCCGAGGACGGCTGGAAGCGCATGATGGCGTGGTTCAAGGCGAACGGCGCGGCGTAAGCCACGGCAGCGGCGCGATTTGCGCCCGACCCAATGGACGGCCCGCCCTTCACCAGGCGGGCCGTTTGGCTGTTAGGGGAAGATTAGCCATCGCTTAAGCTGGGGTGTTCGCATTGACGGCCCGGTGTTGCTTGGCTATAACCCCCGCCGCTTCAAAGGGATCGAGGATTTTTCACAATGGCCACTCACGTTTCGGCGGCCAAGCGCGCCCGCCAGACCAAACGCCGCACGGCCGTGAACCGGATGCGAACGTCGCGCGTCAAGACCTTCATCGGCAACGTGGAAACCGCGATCAAGAGCGGCGACAAAAAGGCCGCTCAGGCCGCGTTGCGCCAGGTGCAGCCCGAATTGCTGCGCGCCGCCGGCAAAGGATTGATTCACAAGAACACCGCGGCGCGCAAACTGTCGCGCTTGAGCGCCCGCATCAAGGCGATCTGACGAAAAAAGATTTTCCGTTTCGGCGCCGCGCTTTGCGCGGCGTTTTTTTGCCCGCGGTGCGGCGCGTGATGCCAAGGCCACAGCAAGCCGAAAAAAAACCGGCCAGCGCCCCAACGCATGTTGCACTTTGTAACGGCACAGGTTTAGAGTTTGCCACATACCCGGTGTGGCGGTGGGTTGGCCGTTGGGCCGGGTTGCAGGCAGGGCAAATACGTCGACGGGATTGCAAAGCACAGATCCTCTTCCGTATCTCAGCGCGGCATGATGCCGGGAACGGAACGGTTTGGTTTTCGAAGCGTCGGCGGACCACGGCGAGAGTTCAATCGCCAGTTGGCAGGGGGACTTAGATGACGGCATTTTCACCACCGATCTCGCGTCCTTCCCGATTTCTCAGCCGACGCCGTTTGCGAAGCAACTGAACAGCTGAAAATCGTGGCGCGCCGCGGCCGGACCTGGTTGTCGATTCAGGGATCGGGGCGCGGCGAGGCGGCATTGTCGCCGTTGGGATTCGGGCGGGGTCGGTAAGAAAAAATGTCCAAAGAAGAGGTAGCAGCCAGATGGGCGCGGATTCGCGGGCGATTGCGCGCTGAATTCGGCGACGCGGCCTACCGCAACTGGCTCAGGGCCCTCACCCTGGTGGAACTGCGCGACGGCACCGTGCGCATCGCCGCCCCGACGCGCTTCAAGCGCGACTGGATCGACAACCATTTCGGCGAGCCGCTGCGCAAGATGTGGCAGTCCGAGGATGCCGAGGTTCGCGGCGTCGAGATCATCGTGATGCCCGAGCGCGCCGGACACCCGGTCAGCGACGCCGACGAAAGCGCCGACGCCGACGCGCCCGAGGCGCCGGATCAGCCCACCGCCGCCGCGCCCCAGCCCATGCCCGCGATCCAGCGCCGGCCCGGCCTGTCGCCGTCGGGGCCGTTGTCGGCGCCGGCCGAAGGCGACGTCGTCGAGCGGGTGGACGAATTTTCCGCCCGGCTCGATCCGCGCTTCACCTTCGAGAATTTCGTCGTCGGCAAGCCGAACGAGCTCGCCTATGCCGCCGCGCGCCAGGTGGCCGAGGCCATCACCGTGCGCTTCAACCCGCTGTTCCTTTACGGCGGGGTCGGCCTCGGCAAGACCCACCTGATGCACGCCATCGCCTGGCAAATCCGCAAGCGCCAGCCCGCCCGCAAGGTGGTCTACCTGTCGGCCGAGCGCTTCATGTACGAGTTCATCCGGGCGCTGCGCATCAAAGAGACGGTGGCGTTCAAGGAACGGTTCCGGTCGATCGACGTGCTGATGGTCGACGACGTGCAGTTCTTCTCGGGCAAGGATTCCACCCAGGAAGAGTTCTTCCACACCTTCAACGCCCTGGTCGACCAGAACAGCCAGGTGGTGATCTCCGCCGACAAGTCGCCCAACGACCTGACGGTCGAGGACCGGGTGAAGTCGCGCCTGGCCTGGGGCCTGGTGGCCGATATCCATCCCACCACCTACGAGCTCCGGCTCGGCATCCTGCAATCCAAGGCCGAACAGGCCGCCGCCAAGGTGCCGCCCAACGTGCTGGAATTCCTGGCCCACCGCATCGCCTCCAACGTGCGCGAGCTGGAAGGGGCGCTGACCCGGCTTCTGGCCCATGCCGATTTCATCGGCCGGCCGATCACGCTCGATTCGGCGCAGGACGTCCTGAAAGACCTGCTCAGGGCCAACAACCGGCAGGTGACGATCGAGGAAATCCAGAAACGCGTGGCCGAGCATTACAACATCAAGTTCGGCGACATGCATTCCCCGCGCCGGGCCCGGGCGGTCGCCCGGCCGCGCCAGGTCGCCATGTACCTGGCCAAGGCGCTCACCTCGCGCTCGCTGCCCGAAATCGGGCGCAAATTCGGCGGCCGCGACCACACCACGGTGATGCACGCCGTGCGCAAGGTCGAGGAGCTGCGCGCGACCGATCCGAATTTCAACGAGGACGTCGAGCTCCTGCGCCGGATGATCGAGGGCTAAGGCCCCGCCGGCCGGCGTTTTCCCGCCCGAAATTCAGGCGGTTTTCCGCCCCTGATTCGGCCCTTGCGCGCGGGCAAATCGGACGTTGAATCGGCCGATCTGTGCTATACTGTTTTCCCGTTCGAGGTGGGGTGTTTGCGGCCTTCCGCAAGCCCCTGCGGCGGGATCGGCTTAGGGCCGGTTTTCTTGTAAAAGTAGTTCCCGCCGGTGACACGGACATGAAGCTCAACATCGAGAGAGCCGCCTTACTCAAGGCGCTGGCCCACGCACAGAGCGTGGTCGAACGGCGCAACACCATTCCGATTCTGTCGAACGTGCTGCTCGAGGCCACGCCCGCCGGCCTGGCGCTGACCGCAACCGACATGGACCTGGCCATCGCCGAGCAGGCGCCGGCCACGGTCGCCATGCCCGGCGCCACCACCGTGTCGGTGCACACGCTCTACGACATCGTGCGCAAGCTGCCCGAGGGGGCGGAGGTCGAAATCGCCACCGGCGAGGGCAATGGCGGCGACGCCAGCCAGCTTTCCCTGCGCGGCGGGCGCTCGCGCTTCAAGCTGCCGACGCTGCCTAGGGACGATTTCCCGATGCTCGGCGACAATGCCGAGCTGCCGCATAAATTCTCGCTGCCCGCCGCCGAAATGAAGACGCTGATCGACCGCACGCGCTTCGCCATCTCGACCGAGGAGACGCGCTATTACCTCAACGGCATCTACCTGCACGCGCCCAAGGGCAAGGACGCGGGTTTGCGGGCGGTGGCGACCGACGGGCACCGGCTGGCGCGTGCCGAAACCGCCATGCCCACGGGTGCCGCCGGCATGCCCGGCGTGATCGTGCCGCGCAAGACCGTGACCGAGCTTTACAAGTTGGTGCAGGAATCGACCGAGTCGGTGGTGGTGGCGCTCAGCGACACCAAGATCCGCTTCGCGCTCGATTCGGTGGTGCTGACCTCGAAGCTGATCGACGGCACCTTCCCCGATTACGAACGGGTAATCCCCTCGGGCAACGACAAGACCATGGAAGTGGACTGCAAGGAGTTCTCGGCCGCGGTGGACCGCTGCGCCACCATCGCCGCGGAAAAATCCCGAGCCGTGAAGCTCAGCCTGAAGAAGAACAGCCTCACCATCTCGGCCTCCAGCCCCGAGAACGGCACCGCCAGCGAAGAGCTGGAGGTCGATTACAAGGGCGGCGCGATCGAGATCGGCTTCAACGCCAAGTACCTGTTGGATATCGCCGGGCAGATGGCCGGCGGCAAGGCGCGCTTCACCCTGGCCGACGCCGCCTCGCCCACCATCATCCAGGACGCCGCCGACGACGCGGCGCTCTATGTCCTGATGCCGATGCGCGTGTGATCCAGGCAGTCCTCAACCAGCGTTCGCCCTTGCCGGAAGCGCCATGCCCGGCATCGATCCGGGTTCCCGCCGGCGCCGTCATCCGGCTCGCGGTCAGCGAGTTCCGCTGCTACCGCCGGGCCGAGCTTAGCGCCGAAGGCTCGAGCGTGGTGCTGACCGGCCCCAATGGCGCCGGCAAGACCAACCTTCTGGAAGCCGTGTCGTTCTTAAGTCCCGGGCGCGGCCTGCGCCGCGCCAAGCTGGCGGAAATCGACCGGCGCGGGGCCGAGGTTCCGGGCGCGCGCTGGGCAGTCGCCGCCAGCCTCGCCGATCCATCGGGCGAGATCGCCATCGGCACCGGCGCCGATCCCGATGCCGGCGAGGAAGCCGACCGCCGCGTCGTGCGCATCGACGGGCTGGCGCAGCGCGGGCCGGTGTCGCTGGCCGAGCACGCGTCGGTCACGTGGCTGACCCCGGCGATGGACCGGATTTTCGCTGACGGCCCGGGTGCTAGGCGCCGCTTCGTCGATCGCCTGGCGCTCGGTTTCGATCCCGGCCATGCGCGCCGCGTCGCGGCCTACGACCAGGCGCTGCGCGAACGCGGCCGGCTGTTGCAGCAGGGCGGGGCCGATCCGGGCTGGCTCGACGCGCTCGAAGCCACCATGGCGGCCGAGGGCGTGGCGGTGGCGGCCCAGCGCCGCACGCTGGTGCGCCGCCTGGCGGCCGTGGCCGGCACGGGTGAGGGCGGCTTCCCCGTCCCGCTCATGGCGATGCAGGGCGATCTGGCGGCTTCCCTGGACGCCATGCCGGCGCTGGAAGCCGAAGAGCGCCTGGCCCGCGCGCTGGCCGAGGCGCGCAGGCGCGATGCGGAAACCGGCAGCACCGGGGCCGGGCCGCAGCGCGACGATCTCGCCGTGGTATTCGCCGGCTCCGGCATGCCGGCCCGGCATTGTTCCACCGGCGAGCAGAAGGCGCTGTTGATCGCCATCGTGCTGGCCCATGCGCGGCTGGTGACGGCCGAGCGCGGCCGGCCGCCGCTGCTGCTGCTGGATGAAATCGCCGCGCATCTGGATGCCCAGCGCCGGTCGGCGTTGTTCGGAGAGATCGTGCGCATCGGCTGCCAGGCCTGGCTCACCGGCACCGACGACATGCTGTTCCAGCCGATGCAGGGGCGGGCGCGGTTTTTCCGCGTCGCCGACGCCCACATCGAGCCGCGTTAGGTAAGTCCCAGGGAGAACCGATATGGCCAAGAAATCCGAGGCCAAGAAATCCGACGCCAAGCAGCCTGTAGCCAAGAGCGAGACCAAGCCGGCCGCCGCCAAGGCCGAGCCCGTCAAGGCCGCGCCGCGCCCGCCCACCCCCGCGCCCGCCCCGGTGTTCGACGACGGCAGCTACGGCGCCGAATCGATCAAGGTGTTGAGGGGCCTCGACGCGGTGCGCAAGCGCCCGGGCATGTATATCGGCGACACCGACGACGGCTCGGGCTTGCACCACATGGTCTACGAGGTGGTCGACAACGCCATCGACGAGGCGCTGGCCGGCTATTGCACCAAGGTCGAAGTGGTGCTGAACGGCGACGGCTCGTGCGCTGTGTCGGACGACGGGCGCGGCATTCCCACGGACATCCACAAGGAAGAGGGCGTGTCGGCGGCCGAGGTGATCATGACCCAGCTGCACGCCGGTGGGAAATTCGACCAGAACTCGTACAAGGTCTCGGGCGGGTTGCACGGCGTCGGCGTGTCGGTGGTCAACGCGCTGTCGGAATGGCTCGACCTCAAGATCTGGCGCGACGGCGGCGAATTCTACACGCGCTTCAAGGACGGCGTGGCCGAGGCGCCGCTGAAGAAGGTCGGCGCCAGCGCCGGAAGGCACGGCACCACCGTCATCTTCATGCCCTCGCGCCGGACCTTCACCAAGACCGAGTTCGACTTCAACACGCTCGAGCACCGCCTGCGCGAGCTGGCGTTCCTCAACTCCGGCGTCACCCTCACGCTGACCGACGCCAGGCTGGCCGATCCCAAGACCGCCACCATGCGCTACGAGGGCGGCATCGCCGAATTCGTGAAATGGCTGGATCGCAACAAGGCCGCGCAGCACGACGGCCCGATCGCCTTTTCGCACGAGCGCGAGGGCATCACCGTCGAAGTGGCGATGCAGTGGAACGACAGCTACCACGAGAACATGCTGTGCTTCACCAACAACATCCCGCAGCGCGACGGCGGCACGCATCTGGCGGGCTTCCGCGGCGCGCTGACGCGCCAGATCAACCACTACGCCGAGGAAAGCGGCCTGGCGAAAAAAGAGAAGATCGCGCTGACCGGCGACGACGCGCGCGAGGGCCTGACCTGCGTGCTGTCGATCAAGGTGCCCGACCCGAAATTCTCCAGCCAGACCAAGGACAAGCTGGTGTCCTCCGAGGTCAGGCCGGTGGTGGAAAGCGTGGTCAACGACAAGCTGGGACAGTGGTTCGAGGAGCATCCCGCCGACGCCAAGCGCGTGGCCGGCAAGGTGATGGAGGCGGCGCTGGCGCGCGAGGCGGCGCGCAAGGCGCGCGAGCTCACGCGCCGCAAGGGCGCGCTCGACATGTCCTCGCTGCCGGGCAAGCTCGCGGACTGCCAGGAGCGCGATCCGGCGCTCAGCGAGATGTTCATCGTCGAGGGCGATTCGGCCGGCGGTTCGGCCAAGCAGGGCCGCGACCGCAAGAACCAGGCGATCCTGCCGTTGCGCGGCAAGATTTTGAACGTCGAGCGCGCCAGGTTCGACAAGATGCTGGGCTCGGCCGAGATCGGCACGTTGATCGCGGCGCTGGGCACCGGCATCGGCCGCGAGGATTTCGACATCGCCAAGTGCCGCTACCACAAGATCATCATCATGACCGACGCCGACGTCGACGGCAGCCATATCCGCACGCTGCTGCTCACGTTCTTCTATCGCCAGATGCCCGAGGTGATCGAGAAGGGCTACCTCTATATCGCCCAGCCGCCGCTCTACAGCATCAAGCGCGGCAAGTCCGAGCTTTATGTAAAGGACAACGCGGCGCTGGAAGACCACCTGATCTCGGGCTCGATCGAGGGCGTGGTGTTCACGCTGCACAGCGGCGCGCAGATCGCAGGGGCGGAACTGCGCGAGACGCTCGAGGTCGCGCGGCGCGTGCGCGCCCGCATCCTGCCGCTGGCGGCCAAGGTCGGCAGCGAGGCGGTGGTCGAGCAGGCGGCGATCGCCGGCGCGCTCAACCCCGAGATCATCTCCGACCCCAAGCGCGCGCGCGAGGCCGCCGACTATATCGCCCGGCGCCTGAACAAGCTCGAGCCCGAGAACGAGCGCGGCTGGAAGGGCGAGCCGCTCGGCGACGGCGGCATGGCGTTCAGCCGGTCCTTGCGCGGCGTGACGCAGCGCCACGTGATCGACGGGCCGACCATCCGCTCGGCCGAGGCGCACAGGCTCGACAGCCGCATGGCCGAGTTGCAGCAAACCTACCTGGCGCACGGCAAGCTCGCGACCAAGGAAAAGGACCACGTCATCACCGGGCCGCTGGCGCTGCTCGCCGCGGTGCTGGAGCAGGCGCGCAAAGGCATCGAGGTCAAGCGCTACAAGGGCCTGGGCGAAATGAATCCCGAGCAGCTGTGGCACACCACGCTCGATCCCAACGCCCGCTCGCTGCTCCAGGTCAAGGTCACGCATGCCGACCAGGCGCAGGAAGTGTTCACCACCCTGATGGGCGACCTGGTCGAGCCGCGCCGCGATTTCATCCAGGCGAACGCGCTGAAAGTGGCGAACCTGGACGTGTAGCGCGGCGGCACTCCCGGCTTCTCCGCCTGCTCTGCAACCTCTAGCGAATCACCCCCGGCCGCCGGGCCGGGGCGTATCCGCACGCGTACGCGGCCCGGTCCCGCAGAATCCCTGGTATTGGGGCGCTGTGACAAAACTGCATCTATATATAGGTGATGGTAAAAGAGTCAGGAATCATAATTGACTAGAGAAGTTTCCTTATATAACGATGCAGCTATTCCCTGCTAAATCAGTTAATTGCCGGGGCTGCCTAAGACCAAGGCCCCGGACATAAAAAAGGGAGCACGAGAAACGGCATGACGGCCCTGTCATCCCAGGCATCGCGGATTGCCGCGCTTAGCGCCGGGCTGCTCGCAGTGGTTGCGGGCGTCCAGCCGGCGTCCGGCCAAGAGGCGAGCGGATTTTACGTGCGTGGCGACCTGCTGGTGGGCTTCAGCACCCAGGCCGACACGCAAGACGACGATTGCGGCGGCGGCGCGCCGGTCTTCGGCTGCGGCACGCGCCTCGACAGCTCGGCCGGCTCCTCGGTCGGCTTCTCCATCGGCGGCGGCTATCGCTTCCTGCCCTGGCTCCGGGCGGACGCCACCATCGCCTACCGGCCGCTGTTCGGCGTGGACGGCACGGTGGTCCGCCCCGGCACGGCCGACCGTCCGTTCGACGCCGACATCTCGTCGGTCTCCGGCATGGTCAACGGCTATTTCGACATCGCCGGCGTGGTGCCCGGGCGCCTCGGCATGCTGCAGCCCTATGTCATGGCCGGCATCGGCCTGGCGCATAACGACATGGGCGACATCTCCACCACGCGCCCGTCCAACAACGCGGCCGAAACCATCACCGGCGGCGGCAATCTGTCGTTCGCCTGGGCGCTGGGCGTCGGCACCGGCATCGACCTGGGCAAGGGCTTCGTGGTCGATGTCGGCTACAAATATATCGACCTCGGCGACTTCAGTTCCGACGCGGGCAACACCGCCTGCCAGGGCGCGAATTGCCGCTACGTCGATTCCGTGACTGGCGGGCTTTCGGTGCACGAATTCTCCGCCGGCCTGCGTTACCACTTCTAGGAGGACAACCTAAAAAAGAGATCCCCCGAGACGCCGCTCCCTGACCCCCCAACCCCCAAAAGCGGCGGCCTCACTGTTCGCGGCACTCCCGCTAAGCCCTCATGCCTTGGCACGCTCGGCATGGGGGCTATTTTTTTGCGGAGCGCCGGCGGCTTGACCCGATCAAGTCGCTTGGCGACACTCCAGCCCAGCACACGCACAGGTAGCGGCAAGGAGAGAGAATAATGCCCGTCGTCAACCGCATCGCCGAGTTCCATGCCGACATGCAGACGTGGCGGCGCGAAATCCACGCCAATCCCGAAACCGCGTTCGAAGAGGTGCAAACCGCCGACTTCGTCGCCAAGCGCTTGGGCGATTTCGGCATCGAGGTGCATCGCGGCCTGGCCGGCACCGGTGTGGTCGGCACGCTCAAAGGCCGCGGCGGCAACGGCAAAGCCATCGCCCTGCGCGCTGACATGGACGCGCTGCACGTGACCGAGAAAAACGGCTTCGCCCATGCCTCGAAGAACCAGGGCAAGATGCATGCCTGCGGCCATGACGGGCACACCACCATGCTGCTGGGTGCGGCGCGCTATCTGGCCGAGACGCGCAATTTCTCCGGCACGGTGCATTTCGTGTTCCAGCCCGCCGAGGAGAACGAAGGCGGCGGGCGGGTGATGGTCGAGCAGGGATTGTTCAAGAAATTCCCCGTGGAGGCAGTCTACGGCCTGCACAACATGCCGGGCGTGCCCGTGGGCAAGATCTGCGTGCGCTCCGGGCCGATGATGGCGTCGTGCGACAATTTCGAGATCGTGGTGCAGGGCCGCGGCTCGCACGCCGCGTTCCCGCATCTCGGCATCGACTCCATCGTCGTGGCGGCGGAGATGGTCGGCGCCATGCAAACCGTCGCCGCGCGCGTGACCGACCCGCTGGAAGCGATCGTGGTGTCGGTGACGCAGATCCACGGCGGCGACACCTGGAACGTGCTGCCCGACCAGGTGGTGCTGCGCGGCACGGCGCGCGCCTTCAAGACCGAGGTGCAGAAATCGATCAAGCCGGCGATCGAGCGCATCGCCCGGGGCATCGCATCGGCGCATGGCGCTTCCATCGCCGATTTCCGCTACCTCGAATGCTATCCGCCCACCGTCAACACGTCGCACGAAACCGACCGCGCGGCCGAGGCGGCCTCGGCCGTGGTCGGGGCCGACAACGTGGTGCATGATCCCGCGCCCTGCATGGGGTCGGAGGATTTCGCCTTCATGCTCCAGGCCCGGCCCGGCAGCTATGTCTGGCTCGGCAACGGCCCGACCGAGGGCGGCTGCCTGCTGCACAACCCGCATTACGACTTCAACGACGAGATTCTGTCCGTCGGCGCCAGCTATTGGGCGACTCTGGTCGAGCAGCAGCTTCCCCGGCAGGGATGAAGCCCCTCTGGATCATGGTGGCCGGCCCTTACACGTCGGGGGCCAAGGACGGGGACGGCCTCGCGGCCAACCTAGCGGCCATGAACCTGGCGGCGGTGGAGGTTTGGAAGCGCGGCCATGTGCCGGTGATCGGCGTCAACATGGCCCTGCCCGTCATCGGCATGGCCGGCGACGACCAGTTCGACGCGATCATGATGCCCCTCAGCATGGCCCTGGCCGAACGCTGCGACGCGGTGTTGCGCATCGGCGGCCCATCCCAGGGCGCCGACCAGGAAGTCGAATTGATCCGCAAGAAAGGCGGCGCGGTCTATCGCAGCGCCGAAGAAATCCCTAGGGCATAAGTTAAAGACAACCACGAAGGCACGAAGACACGAAGGGGAAGAAGAAGAAACCACCAAGGCACCAAGTCACGAAGGAAGTTTTTCGCGCGGCCCCGGGCCGCGCATTCATTTTCTTGGTGTCTTTGTGTCTTGGTGGCCCTCTTCGTTCCTATCTTCGTGCCTTCGTGTCTTGGTGGTTAAATTTTTCCGACCTTATGCCTTCGCCGTGGGATCGAGCGCGTCCTGCAACGCGTCGCCCAGAAGGTTGCAGGCGATCACGACGACGAAGATCAACAGGCCCGGCCACACCGCCAATAGCGGCGCCGTGGTCACCAGCTCCTGCGCGTTGGTCAGCATATTGCCCCAGCTCGGCACCGGCGGCTGGATGCCGAGGCCGAGGAAGCTCAACACCGATTCCAGCAGGATCACGTTGCCCACGGAGAGGGTGGTGGCGACGATGATCGGCGAGGCGACGTTGGGCAGGATATGCACCAGCATGATGCGCCACGGCGGCGTGCCTTGGCTGACCGCCGCCGCCACGAAATCCTGCGTGCGCACGCTGAGCGTGGCCCCGCGCACCAGCCGCGCCACCGTGGTCCAGCCCACCAGGGCGATGATCGCGACGATGCGCCAGAAGCTCGCGGCCGGCGATCCGGCGGCCTCGGGCGAAATGCCGAGCTTGCTCAAATCCAGCGCCGCCATGACGATGAGCAGCGGCAGCAGGGGCAGGGCGATCACCCCGTCGGTCAGGCGCATCAGCGCGTCGTCCAGCTTGCCGCCGCGATAGCCGGCGATCAGGCCGACGATCGTGCCGATCACGGCCGAAGCCAGGGCGGCGACCAGGCCCACGAACAACGACACCTGCCCGCCGAGGATCAGGCGCAACAGCACGTCGCGGCCGATATCGTCGGTGCCGAGCCAATGCTGGGCCGAAGGCGGGCTGAAACGCTCCAACAGATCGACCGCGTTGGGATCGATGCCGATCAGCCAGGCGAGCAGGGGCCCCAGCAGCGCCACGGAAGCCAGCACGGCCAGGATCACCGCGCTCCACGCCGCCAGGCGATCGCGGCTGAGGCGCGCCCACATGCCCCTCACGGCTTCAGCTCCTGGTACACGATGCGCGGGTCGAGCCAGGCATAGGCCAGGTCCGCCAAGAGATTGCCGAGCAGGGTCAGAAGAGTGGCGAACAACAGCGCCAGCAGCGCCAGGTTGAAATCGTTGCCCATGATCGAATCGAAGATCAGCTTGCCCATGCCCGGCCAGGCGAACATGGTTTCGGTGATGAGCGCGCCCGAGAACAGCGCGCCGAAGCCGAGCGCCACCACCGTCACCACGGGGATCAGCGCGTTGGGCAGGGCATGGCGCAGCAGTATCCGCCGGGGCGTCAGGCCCTTGGCCTCGGCCGTGCGCATGTAATCCTGGCGCAGCACCTCGATCATCGCCGCGCGCACGAAGCGGATATAGCCGCCGGCTTGCAGCAGCGTCAGGGTCGCCACCGGCAGGGTCAGATGCCGCGCATAGGCGGCGATGCCGGCATCCCCGCCCATCGGCGCCCCGCCCGCCGGCAGCCATCCCAGCACCACCGCGAACAGCAGGATCAACAGGATCGCCAGCCAGAACGGCGGCAGCGAGATGCCGGCGAAGCAGAACAGGTTGAGCGCGCGGTCCCCGGCGCCCCCCGGGCGCATCGCCGCCGCGATGCCGGCGGGCAAGGCGATCGCCAGGGCCAGCGCGAAGCTCGATCCCACCAGCACGGTGGTGGAAGCGAGCGCCGGCCACAACGCGTCCAGCGCCGGCCGCGCCGCCAGCCGCGAATAGCCGAACTCGCCCAGCAGCGCCGATTTCAGCCACGCCCAGTAGCGCGCGATCAGCGGCTGGTCCAGGCCGTACAGCGCCTTGAGGCGCGCCACGTCGGCCTGCGTCATGCGCGGATCGGCGCTCAGCATCAGGTCGATCGGATCGCCCGGCATCAGGCCGATCAGGCCGTAGATGACGAAGGACAGGACCAGCAGCACCAGCAGCGATTGAACCGCCCGGTCGGTCAGGAAGCGGGTCACGGCGTCACCGGCGCGCAGCGTCGCGGATTCACTCCGCCCGCCGCCAATGCTCGATCCACAGGGTGGATACGTTCTGGTGTCCGGTGGGCGTCACGCCCTTCAGCCATTTTGGCACCACGAACACGTCGGCGCGGTAATACAGCGGCAGCACCGGCAGGTCGGCCAGGTATAGCTCCTGCAGGCGATGCCACAGCGCCTTGCGCTTGCCGCGGTCCAGCTCGATCTCGATCGCGTCGATCAGGCCGTCCATCTCCTTGCTGGCATAGCCGGTGGTGTTCTGGCCCGCCCAGTTGTTCTCAGCCCTGGGGATCTCCTCGGAATGCAGGGTCGAGCGCGGCACGTTCTCGGGGCTGCTGACCCAGGCATACATGGCAAGGCCGGTGAATTTGCGCCGGCTGACGGTCTCGCCGAAAAACACCCGCGCCGGCTCGTTGCGGATGCGGATGTCCACGCCCGCCTGCTTCCACTGCGCCTGCAGCACCTGCTGCACCGTCTCGCGCGTGCGGTTGCCGGCGGTGGTCATCAATTCGAAGCCGAGCTTCTCGCCCTTAGCGTTCTGCCGGATGCCGCCCGCGCCCGGCTTCCATCCCGCCTCGTCCAGCAGCTTGGCGGCGCCCGCCGGGTCATACGGCAGCGGCTTGATGTCCTCGGCGTAAACCCAATCCAGCGGATTGACGTCCGTCACCGCCATCGGCTGCTTTCCGCCGAACAGCTTGTCGCTCATAGTCTTGCGGTCCAGTGCCATCAGCAGCGCCCGGCGCACGCGCACATCCTTCAGCGCCGGGTTGCTCAGGTTCATGTCGATATGCTCGTAGATGAGGCCGGACTTGAAGATCACGTCGTATTTGTCGGCGTGGCGCTTCTCCAGCGCCATTCCCTGGTCCAGCGTCAGCCCCAGCTCGCCGGCGACATAGTCGATGGCGCCGGACAGAAGATTGGCCTCCAGCGCCGTGGTGTTCTCCACCACGCGGAACACGATGCGCCTGAAGAACGGCTTGTCGCCGTACCAGCTGGGGTTGGCCTCGAGCGCGATATGCGAGCCCGCTTTCACTTCGACGATGCGATAGGGGCCGAAATACAGGCCCGGATTGGCCGGGTCGGCGTCGTAGCGCGTGCGCGTGCGGTACTGCGCCGGCTCGGCGAAGGCCGCGGCCTCGACATGCGCCGGCAGCAGGCGGAAATCGTTGATCGCGGCGTACTCGAAGGTCAGCTTGTCGAAATGCATGGTGAAGGTCTTGGCGTCCTTCACGTCGATCTTGTGGATGCGCCGGTAAAGCTCGGCCGCGCTCACGCCGCTCTGCGGATGGCGGCCCACCTCCCAGGTGAACATCACGTCCTTGGTGGTCACCGGCGTGCCGTCGCCCCAGGTCGCCTTGGGCTGGATCGTGTAGGTGACGGCGATGCCCTTTTTGCCGTCCGGCAGGTCCTCGGCCTTGGCCAGGCCGTTCTCGATGCTGGGCATGGTAGTGCACAGCATGCAGATCAGCTGCCAATTCCGGTCATAGGCGGTGAACGGCCGCATCGCCGCGCTTTCCACCAGGGTCTTCGACAGCTGCGCCTCGATGTTCGGATTGAGGGTCGACGGGAACTGGATCATGCCGATCACCAGCTCGTCCTTGGCGCGTTGGCCGGCTACGGGCGCCGCGGCCAGGGCGAGCACCAGGGCCAGAAGCACTAAAAGCGCGCGGCGGGTCATCTTGGTCCTCGGCAATCCTTGTCTGCCGCCAGTCTAACCCAGGATCGCCGCCGCCATCATCCCCGTGCGGGTTGTGCCGGCGGCGGCAATTGCTATGCTGCCCCGCCAGGCAGGGCAGGGGGACCGTTTTGAGCTTGCCGGAATTCCACATGATCGCGGGCGGCGCCAGGCCCGTGGCGCCGTACAGCCATACGGTGGAAACCGATGGCTTCGTGTTCCTGACCGGGCAGATCGCCAACGATCCGGCCGACGACGCGGCGGCGATGCCCGCGGACATCGAAGGCCAGACCAGGCGCGTCGTGGAAAACCTGAAAATCGTCCTGGCGGGCATGAAGCTCGGCCTTGAGCATGTCGTGGCCGCGCGCGTGTTCCTGACCGATTTCAAGCCCCACTACCGGCGCATGAACGCTGTTTATGAATCCTACTTCGCCCGGGGCAAGCTGCCGGCGCGCACCTGCATCGGCGTCACGGCCCTGGCGCGCGACGCTCTGGTGGAAATCGATTTTATAGCTCGCAGGCCATAGGGGACGCTCATGCACATCGCTTCGCGCACGCTGTTTGCGTTTGTCCTCGGCCTCGCCTTGCCGCTATGCGCGCCCGCTTTGGCGCAGCAGCCCCCGGCCGGCGCGCCGCCGGGCGTGGTGGTGGAGAAGGTGGAAAAGCGCAACGTGCGCCCGTCGCTCGATTTCACCGGCCGGGTCAAGGCCGTGGGCAAGGTGGATTTGCGCGCGCGCGTGCAGGGGTTCCTGGAAAAGCGCCAGTTCACCGAGGGCCAGGACGTGAAGGACGGCGACCTGCTGTTCGCCATCGAAAAGGTGCAATACGTCGCCACGCTCGATCAGCAAAAGGCCGAGGTGGCGAAGGCCCAGGCCACGGTCGTCAACGCCGTGCAGCAATTGCAGCGCGCGCGCGAGCTGATCAAGAACCAGAACATCGCGCAATCCACCCTGGACCAGCGCACCGCCGAGGAAGGCAGCGCCCGCGCCCAGTTGCTGGCGGCGCAGGCGGCCCAACGCTCGGCCGAAATCAACCTGGGCTACACCGAAATCAAGGCGCCGATCGCCGGGCGCATCGGCCAGGCCGCCATCACCGTCGGCAACCTGGTCGGGCCGGATACCGGCGTGCTCGCCACCATCGTCAGCCAGGATCCGATCTACGTCACCTTCCCGGTGGCGCAGCGCATCATGACCCAGTTGCAGGAGCGCGCGGCCCAGGCCGGCAAGCCGACCGAGGCGATCGTGCGCGTGCGCCTGCCCGACGGCACGCTCTACAAGCATCCGGGCAAGATCGATTTCCTCGACGTGCAGGTGGCGCAGGGCACCGATACGCTGACCGTGCGCGCGGCGTTTCCCAATCCCGACCGCATCCTGGTGGATGGCCAGTCCGTGGGCGTGACGGCCGAGCGCAGCGACCCGGAACTGGCGGTGGTGATCCCCCAGGGCGCGATGCAGGTGGACCAGGGCGGGCGCTTCGTGCTGGTGGTCGACAAGGACAAGAAGGTCGAGGTCCGGCGCATCAAGGCCACGCCGCGCAACGACGGCACCGCCGTGGTGGAAGCAGGGTTGCAGGAGGGCGAGCTGATCATCGTCGAGGGCCTGATGAAGGTGCGCCCCGGCATGGCGGTCAATCCGACAACGCAACCCCCGGCCGTGCCGAAGAGCTGATGGCGCGCAGCACCGGGCCCCGCGCATGATCTCCGCCGTTTTCATCGACCGCCCCCGGCTGTCGATCGTCATCTCCACGGTCATCACGATCGCCGGACTGATCGCGATCCTGTTCATCCCGATCGCGCAGTTCCCCAACATCGTGCCGCCGCAGGTGGCGGTCAGCGGCGTCTATCCGGGCGCCGCCGCCGACGTGGTCGAGGCCACGGTGGCGCAGCCGATCGAGGCGCAGGTCAACGGCGTCGACAAGATGCTGTACATGAAATCGACCAGCGGCAGCGACGGAAGCTACACGCTGACCGTCACTTTCGCCGTTGGCACCAACACCGACATCAATACCGTCAACGTGCTGAACCGCGTGCAGTTGGCGCAGCCCAAGCTGCCGGACGAGGTGACGCGCCAGGGCCTGACGGTGAAGAAGAAATCCTCGTCGCTGTTGCAGGTGATGGCGCTGTACTCGCCCAAGGGCAGCTACGACGCGCTGTTCCTGAGCAACTACGCCACCATCAACGTGATCGACACGCTGGCGCGCGTGCCGGGCGTGGGCGAGGCCGGCATCTATGGGCCGCTTAGCTATTCCATGCGGATCTGGCTGTCCACCGACCGGCTGACCAGCCTGGGCATGTCGGTCAACGAAATCGTCAACGCGGTCAAGGCCCAGAACGTGCAGGCCGCGCTCGGGCGCGTCGGCGCGCAGCCGGCCCTGCCCGACACGCAATTCCAGCTCACGATCCAGACCAAGGGGCGGCTCAGCGACGTCGCCGAGTTCGGGAACATCGTCGTGCGCGCCAACAACGACGGCTCGGTGGTGCGGGTGAAGGACGTGGGCCGCGTGGAATTGGGCGCGCAGACCTCCGACGCCTTCGGCCGGTACAACGGCCAGCCCGCGACCGTCCTCTACGTCGCCCAGGCGCCCGACGCCAACGCGCTGCAGGTGGCCGAGGGCGTGCAGAAGGCGATGGCGGACTTGGCCAAGCGCTTCCCGCCCGATCTCGCCTACGACGTGATGTTCGACACCACGCGCTTCGTCAAGGCCACCATCGAAGAGGTGCTGCGCACCCTGGCCGAGGCCTTCGTGCTGGTGGTGATCGTGGTGTTCCTGTTCCTGGGCTCGATCCGCGCCACGGTGATACCCACCATCGCCGTGCCGGTGGCGCTGATCGGCACCTTCGCGGTGCTGCTGGCCTTCGGCTTCACCGCCAATACCGTGTCGCTGTTCGCGGTGGTGCTGGCGATCGGCATCGTCGTCGACGACGCCATCGTCGTGGTCGAGGCAGTCGAGCACATCATGCACACCGAGGGGTTGGAGCCCAAGGCGGCGGCGAAAAAGGCGATGGAGCAGATCACCGCGCCGATCATCGCCATCACCCTGGTGCTGCTGTCGGTGTTCGTGCCAGTGGGCTTCGTGCCGGGCATCACCGGGCAGATGTACCAGCAATTCGCGATGGTGGTGTCGGTGTCGATGCTGATCTCGGCGATCAACGCGTTGACGCTGAGCCCGGCCTTGTGCGGCGTGATCCTCAAGGCCTCGCACGGCCCCAAGAAGGGGCCGATGAAATACGTCCTCGGCTTCATCGATCGCTGCACCGCCGGCTATGCCGGCATCGTCAAGTCGCTGGTGCGCAAGGCCGTGCTGTCGATCCTGGCGCTGCTCGCGGTGTTGGCGGGCACGGGGGCCTTGTTCCTGAAGACGCCCACGGGCTTCCTGCCGGCCGAGGACCAGGGCCTGTTCTTCGCCGAGCTGCAATTGCCCGAGGGCGCGTCGGTCAACCGGGCGGACGCCGCCGCCAAGCAGATGGAAACGCTGATCCGCGAGACCAAGGGCATACGCAGCGTCATCACCGTGGTGGGCTTCAGCTACCTCAACGGCATCGCCCAGTCGAACAACGCCTTCTTCATCATCGAGCTCGAGGATTGGAACAAGCGCAAGGCGAAGGAACTCTCCGCCTTCGCCATCATCGACCAGATCCGGGCCAAGGCGCGGCCGATTCCCGCCGCCAACCTGCTGGTTTTCAACATGCCGCCGATCCTGGGCCTGGGCAACGGCTCGGGCTTCGAATACCAGCTCGAGGATTTGCGCGGCGGCGCTGCGTCCGATCTGGCCGCTTCCATGCGCGGGATGATGTTCGCGGCCAACCAGCGGCCGGAGCTGAAAGCCGTGTTCGGCCTGTTCTCCACCAACACGCCGCAGATCTATCTCGATATCGACCGCGACAAGGCGCAGGTGCTGGGCGTGTCGATCAACGACATCTTCACGTCGATGCAGGCGCTGCTGGGTTCCTACTACGTCAACGACCTGAACCTGTTCGGCCGCACCTGGCAGGTGAACATCCAGGGCGAGGCCGTCGACCGCGACGAGGTGCCCGACATCTATCGCATCAACGTGCGCAACAACAAGGGCGAGATGGTGCCGTTGCGTGCGGTGGCCGAGGCGCGGGTGATCATCGGCCCGCAATGGCTGCAACGCTACAACAACTATCGCAGCGTCACGTTGCAGGGCGAGCCGGGCGCGGGATATTCCAGCGGCGTGGCGCTGATCGCGATGGAGCGCCTGTCGGCCGCCGTGCTGCCGCAGGGCTATGGCTATGAATGGACCGGCACGGCGTTGCAAGAGCGCCAGGCCGGCGGGCAGACGCTCTATATCTTCGCCCTGGCCTTCCTGTTCGCCTACCTGTTCCTGGTGGGCTTGTACGAAAGCTGGACCATCCCGATCCCGGTGCTGCTGTCGGTCTCGGTCGGGCTGCTCGGCGCGATGGTGGCGATCAACCTGGCCGGCCTCGACAACAACCTCTATGCCCAGATCGGCATCGTCGTGCTGATCGCGCTGGCGGCCAAGAACGGCATCCTGATCGTCGAATTCGCCAAGGAGCGGCGCGAGCACGGGCTCAGCGTCGCCGACGCAGCGGTCGAGGGCGCGCGAGCGCGGTTCCGCGCCGTGATGATGACCAGCTTCGCCTTCATTCTGGGCCTGGTGCCGCTGGTGGTCGCGGCGGGGGCGGGCGCCATCAGCCGCAAGGCCGTCGGCACCGCCGTGTTCGGCGGCATGATCTTCGCCTCGCTGTTCGGGATTTTCCTGATCCCCACGCTCTATGTCGTGTTCCAGACCTTGCGCGAAAAAGGCCACGCGCTGATCTGGAAAGAAAAGCCCGACAAGCCGGCGCATTGACGCGGAAGGGGCGTTACTTCAGCCCGCACTGCGCGCGCTGGCGCAACAGGTGGTCGGCCAGGACCAAGGCCAGCATCGCCTCGCCCACCGGCACGGCGCGAATGCCGACGCAGGGGTCGTGCCGTCCCTTGGTGACGATCTCGACATCCTGGCCGTCGGCCGTGACGGTGCGGCGCGGCGTCAGGATCGATGACGTGGGCTTTACGGCAAACCGCACCACGATGTCCTGGCCCGACGATATTCCGCCCAACACGCCGCCGGCGTTGTTGGACAGGAACGCCACCTTGCCGTCCTTCATGCGCATCTCGTCGGCGTTGCTTTCGCCGGTCAGCTCGGCCGCGGCCATGCCCGCGCCGATCTCGACACCCTTGACCGCCGTGATGCTCATCATCGCCCGGGCGATGTCGCCGTCCAGCTTGTCGAACACCGGCTGGCCCAAACCGGCCGGCACGTTCGACGCCTGCACCTCGATCACAGCACCACAGGACGACCCGGCCTTGCGCACCTGGTCGAGGTGATCGGCCCACACCTCCGCCGCTTTGGCGTCGGGTGAAAAGAACGCGTTCTGGTCGACCTGGTCCCAGTCCCAGCTCCGGCGGTCGATCTTGTGCGGCCCCACCTGGACCAGCGCGCCGCGGATGGCAACGCCGCCCGCCACCAGGTGGTTCAACACCTTGCGCGCCACCGCCGCTCCCGCCACGCGCGTCGCGGTCTCGCGCGCCGAGGCGCGGCCACCGCCGCGGTAATCGCGGATGCCGTATTTGACCTGATAGGTGTAGTCGGCATGGCCGGGCCGGAAGCGGTCCATGTTGTCGTAGTAGTCCTTGCTGCGCGCGTCCAGATTCTCGATCAGCAGCGAAATCGGCGTGCCGGTGGTCTTGCCCTCGAACACGCCCGACATGATGCGCGCCCGGTCGGGCTCCTGGCGCTGCGTGGTGAAGCGCGACTGCCCCGGCCGGCGCTTGTCCAGCCAGGGCTGGATGTCCGCCTCGCTCAAGGGGATCAGCGGCGGGCAGCCGTCGACCACGCCGCCGATCGCCGGCCCGTGGCTTTCGCCCCAGGTCGTCAGGCGCATCAGATGGCCGAACGTATTGCCCGACATGATCGCTCGCTCCGGGCCGGGTTAGCCGTTGTTGCCGTCGGTGGTCTTGAAGTTCTTCAGCATCTCCGCGACCTTGGGTGCGGCGTCCACCGCCAGCATGCCGACGACATGGTAGCCGGAATCGACATGCACCACTTCGCCTGTCACGCCCGACGAAAGATCGCTGAGCAGATACAGCGCCGATCCGCCCACTTCTTCGATCGTCACGTTGCGGCGCAGGGGCGCGTTGTACTCGTTCCATTTCAGGATGTAGCGGAAATCGCCGATCCCGGCCGAGGCCAGCGTGCGGATCGGCCCGGCGGAAATCGCGTTGACCCGGATGTTCTGCTTGCCCAGATCGGCGGCCAGGTATTTGACGCTCGCCTCCAGCGCCGCCTTGGCCACGCCCATGACGTTGTAATGCGGCATCACCCGCTCGGCGCCGGAATAGGTCAGGGTCAGCATGCCGCCGCCGCCCGGCATCAGCTTCACCGCGCGCTGCGCCAGGGCGGTGAAGGAATAGCACGATATGTCCATGGTCATGGTGAAGTTGGCGCGCGACGTGCGCACATAGTCGCCCTTCAGTTCCTCGCGGTCGGAGAAGGCGACGGCATGGACCAGGAAATCCATCCCGCCCCATTTCTTTTCGACCGCGGCGAACACCGCGTCCATGCTGGCGTCGCTGCCGACGTCGCAATCCATCACGATCTCGGCGCCCAATTGCTGCGCCAGGGGCTGCACGCGCTTGCCCATCGCCTCACCCTGGTAGGTGATCGCCAGCGCGGCGCCGTGCGCCTTCAACGCCGCGGCGATGCCCCAGGCGAGCGAGCGGTCGTTGGCGACGCCCAAAATCAGGCCGCGCTTTCCGGCCATCAGCGGCCCCGTCTTGATGGGGGGGGCGTCGCTCATCGACTGGGTCCTCGCTTTCGATTGCATGGCGGGATCGGGCGGGAAAACGAATCTCGGCGGCATCCTACACCAAGGCAGGGGAGCGTCAAACGCCCGGGTTCCGGCGTAAACCCCCGTGCGGTAAAGGATTTCACGCAATCGTCGCATCGGCTATAGTCGTGCCATGCGCTTCGCCAATCGCCTCGCCGCCGGGCTTGTCGGCCGCGTTTCCGGCTCCATGTCGGCCATGCGGTCCAAGGCCGCGTCCGCCGCGCGCGGCGGCATCAAGGGCCGCGATTGGAAATCGTTGCCCGCCCGCCTCGGCCCGATGCTGAAAGACGCATGTCGGCTGGCGAGTTACGCCGCCGGGCGCTTCTACCGCGACCGCTGCCCGCAAGTCGCCGCCTCGCTCACCTACACCACGCTTCTGTCGATGGTGCCGCTGATGACCATCGCCTTCGCCATCCTCGCCGCCTTCCCGGCGTTCGAGGGCATCCGCGAGCAGGCGATGAGCATGATCTTCGACATGGTGCCCCAGGTCGGCGACACCATCGCCGACACCATGCGCGGCTTCGCCAAGAACGCCGGCAAGACCACGGCGGTGGGCATCGTGTTCGTCGCCATCACCTCGATCCTCACGCTCAACACCATCGAAACCGTGTTCAACACGATCTGGCGCGTGGGCCAGCCCCGGCCGCTGGTCATGCGCATCCTGTCGTTCTGGGCGATGCTGACGATCGGGCCGCTCTTGTTCGGCGCCAGCCTGTCGCTGTCCAGCTACCTGTTCACGCTGCAGCACACCCTTGCGCTGGCCTGGTACGGCCGCGCGCTGATCCAGATCGCCAGCATCGCGCCGTTCCTGCTGTCGATCGGCGGCTTCATCCTCTTGTTCCAGGTGGTGCCGAATTTCCCGGTATCGCGGCGCAACGCCATCGTCGGCGGCGTGCTGACCGCGGTGCTGTTCGAGTCGCTGAAGCGCGGCTTCGGCCTCTATATCGCCAAGTTCGCCAGCTACCAGGTGGTCTATGGCGCGCTCGCCACGATCCCGATCTTCATGCTGTGGGTTTACCTGTGCTGGATGGTGGTGCTGTTCGGGGCCGAGATCACCGCCTCGCTGCCGGAATGGCGCGCGGCGCGCGGCTTCGCCAAGTCGATCGCGACGCCGGGCCGCAAGCTGGCGGTGGCGCTGATGCTGCTCGGCGCCATCTATCACCGCGGGCGCGAGGGCAAGGTGTTCCGCGACCGCCATCTGTTGGAAAAAATCCCCTCGGGCTCCGACCTGCTGGGCGACGTGCTGGCGCGGCTGGTGCGCAGCGAATTCGTGGCGCGCGGCGAGCGCGGGCAATGGCTCTTGGCGCGCGACCTCGAGACCACCACGCTGCACGACCTGATGCTGGCGCTCGACCTGGTGCTCGATCCCAACGATCTCGGCGGCGAGCGCGGGGAGTGGCACAAGCGCCTGGACCGGCTGATGGCCGAGAACGAGCGCCACGGCAAAACCACGTTCGGCGTTTCGTTGCGCACGCTGCTGGCCGAAATGCCGGCGGAACCGCCGCCGCCGCCCACCGAAGCGCAGATCAAGGCCGCCGAGGCAGTCGCCGCGGCAAAGGCCTAGGCTGCGGCGCGCTTGCGCCAGCGTTGCAGCGCCACCAGCGTCCACACCGCCTCGACCAGGCCGAACGGCCAGGCGCCTTGCAAAAACCCGTAGGCCGAGGCAAGCGCGCAAGCGCCCGCGAAGGCCAGGATGAAGCGCCGGTCGCGGTCCTCCAGCGCATAGCACAGCAGCATCGCCGTCACCGCGAACAGGCCGAAGGCGGTCAGTGCGTCCATAGCGTTGTTCCCATCGCTCCAAGCGGCTGTGTTGCGCTCTCAAATCCAAGTCTACTGTAATGACCTCAATATCGTCATGGCCGGGCCGCAGTGGGGGCACGCGACTTGACGGATGCCCGGCGATTGCCGACATAGTCGTCGATACCGGCGCTAGGCCGGATCGGGAAAAGGACGGGCATGAGCGGTTGTGACGCCTGCGAATGCGCCCCGGGCGCGGCGCCTCCGGACGACGGCTTTCGCCGGGCGCTGTGGATCGCGTTCGCGGTCAACGCGGGCATGTTCGTGGCCGAAGCGGGGTCCAGCATCGCGTCGGGCTCGGCGGCGCTGCTGGCCGATGCCGGCGATTTTTTCGCCGACGCCGCCACCTACGCCATCACCCTCATGGTCTTGGGCATGGGCGCGGTGGCGCGGGGCCGCGCCGCGCTGATCAAGGGCCTCAGCATGGGCGCCATCGGCGTTTGGGTGATCGCCAGCATCGGCTACAAGATTCTGACCGGCGCCGCGCCCGAGCCGCTGATCATGGGCCCGGTCGGCGTGCTCGCCCTGATCGCAAATCTTTCCGTGGCGGTGATGCTCTATCGCCACCGCGCCGGCGACGCCAACCGCGAATCGGTCTGGCTGTGCAGCCGCAACGACGCCATCGGCAACGTGGCGGTCATAGCGGCGGCCGGCGTCGTATACGCGACCGGCAGCCATTGGCCCGACATCGCGGTCGCGGCGGTCATGGCGTATCTGGAGCTGTCGGCGTCCTGGCGCATCGTCGGCCGGGCGCGCGGCGAGTTGCATCAGGCGCATCGATCTGCGGCCCACGCCGCCGCGGACTGACGCTACTTCTTCTTCCACTCCGGCCCGGCGCGCGGGTCGTCGCTGCGATCCTTGGCCCAGGTTTCGACGAATTCGTTGAGCTTGGGATCGGGCGGATCGGGCAGCATCACTTTCAGCGTCACGTACTGGTCGCCGCGCGTACCGCCCTTGCCCTGCGGCGCCCCGCGGCCTTTCAGGCGTAGCTTGGTGCCGGTATTGGCGTTTTTCGGCAGCTTCATCGTCACGCGGCCGTCGATCGTCGGCACCTCGATGCTGGCGCCCAGCAACGCTTCCTGCAGCGAAACCGGCGCCTCGACATGGATGTCCAGGCCCTCGCGCCGGAACAGCGCATGCGGGGTCACCGTCACCTGGATCAGCGCGTCGCCGGTCGGCCCGCCGCCCAGGCCCGCCAGGCCCTTGCCCTTCAGGCGCAGGGTCTGGCCCGACTCGGTTCCCGGCGGGATGTTGATGTCCAGCGTCTGCCCGTTCGACAGGGTCACGCGGCGTTTTGCCCCCAAAGCCGCGTCTAGGAAATCGACGTTGAGCGTATAGGTCGCGTCGTCGCCCCTGGCGCGGAAGCCCGCGCCGCCGCCGCGCCGCCGCCCAAGGATCTCCTCGAAGATGGTGCTGGGATCGAACCCGGCGCCGCCGAAATCCATGTCGGGTCCCTGACCGCCGCCGCCCGGCCCGCGCCCCGCGCCGCGCCCGCGCTTTGCCCAGGCCTCGCGATAGGCGTGCTCGGCGCTGGGATTGCCCTGGGCATCGAGCTCGCCGCGGTCGAAGCGCGCGCGCTTGCCGGCGTCGGACAACAGGTCGTAGGCCGCCGAAACCTCCTTGAACCGCTTCTCCACCTCCGGCTTGCCGGGATTGAGGTCAGGATGCAGGGATTTCGCCAGCTTGCGATAGCTCCGCTTGATTTCATCGGCCGGGGCGTCGCGGCGTACGCCCAGCACGTCGTAGGGGTCGCGCATCAGCGGTGGTGGATGGGAATCAAGGCAGGAATTTCCAGCGCCCCGAGGGCTGGCGGCAGGCGAAGCGCCCGCCCGTTTCGGCCTGGGCTTTCACGTCGTCGCTTTTCTGGCGCACCCGGATGGCGATGCCGTATTCGCGGCAATAGCCGCCGTCGGCCTGCTGGAAGGTGCGCGTCGGCCGGATCGTGCCGGTGGTGCCGGTCTCGGGATTGGTCCAGCCGCGCACCCCGCCGTCCTGGGTGTATTCCAGCGCCAGCTGCGCCGAGCGTTCGGCGTAAAGATCGTCGGCGCGGCTGATTATCGTGCCGACCTTATCCTTGTCCTTGCGGAACACGTCCAGGATCGGCTGGCCGTCGGCCGCCGCGTTCACCCCGGCCGGCAGCGGGTCGATTTTTCTTGCTGCGGGCGCCGGCGCCGGCGCGGCGGCGATTTGCGCGCGTGCGGCTGGGGCAGGGGCGGCGGCTGATGTTCCCGGCGGCGGCGCCATCGGGATCGCCTGTCCGGCGCCGGGTAGGGTCGGCAGGCCGGTTGCCGAAGCGGGTTGCGGCGTGGCGCCCGGGGCGGGCCCGGCGCCCGGCAAGCGGGGTATGTCCGCGGCCGTCGGCGCCGGGAACGCGGTCGGCGATTTGTCCAGCGGCCCTTTCGACACCTTGGCGGCTTGGTTCGCCAAGGCGGCGTCGGTCCAGGTCGTGGGCCGGGCCTGCCCCGGCAGCGCATCGGTCGGTTTCTTGGACGCGGCGCCGGTCATCAGCGGCGAGGTCGGCGGCGGGGCGTCCTCGCCGTCGCCGCCGCCGAAGCCCAGGCACGCGGCCAGCGCCGGCCCCAACGCCAGGGTCAGCGCCATCGCCCGCAGCCGTGCCGTGCGACTCGTTTTCAAAGGCATGATCTAAGGATCGCGCTCCTCGCTCCGCTAGTCCAGGGCTTAACCTTGGTAACCGCGCGCCCGCCCTATATCATAGCTCTTTTCCGGCCGGACTTATCGACTGACGAGGAGACGATGACGCCCGAGGACCCGACTATTTCCGCCGGGGACGGCCCGGCCGTCGGCGCGGCGGACGACCCCATCGTCCTGTTCAACGCGCTCTTGGACCAGGCCAGGGCCAGCGAGCCGACCGACCCCACGGCGATGGCGCTGGCCACCGCCGACGCCTCGGGCGCGCCCAGCGTGCGCATGGTGCTGTTGAAGGACGCCGACCAGAGCGGCTTCGTGTTCTATACCAACAGCCAAAGCCGCAAGGGCGGCGAGCTCAAGGCAAATCCCCGCGCGGCGCTGATGTTCCACTGGAAGTCGCTCAGCCGCGCCGTGCGCATCGAGGGAACCGTTGCGCAGGTCGGCGACGAAGAGGCCGATGCCTATTTCCGCACCCGCCACCGCGAAAGCCGCATCGGCGCCTGGGCGTCCGACCAGTCCAGGCCGATGCAGGGCCGCTTCGACCTGGAAAAGCGCGTCGCGCTGTACGCGGCGAAGTTCGCGATCGGCGAGATCCCGCGCCCGCCGCACTGGACCGGATTCCGCGTCGCCCCGGTGCGCATCGAATTCTGGCGCGAGCGCCAGTTCCGCCTGCACGAACGCATCGTCTATCGCCGCGACGGGCAGGGCTGGCGCACCGAACGGCTGTTTCCGTGACCATCCGACACGGCCGCGAAGCGGCCGGCGATGCCGCCCAGCGCCATGCCGCCAATGGGCGGCTGATGCGCCTGGCCACCTATGCCTCGGTCGCCGCCGCCGTGGCGCTGATCGCGGTCAAGGCCGTGGTGTGGCTGTTCACCGGATCGGTCGCCATCCTCGCCAGCCTGCTCGATTCGGCGCTCGACGCCGCGGCGTCGATGGTGAACCTCTTGGCCGTGCGCCAGGCGCTGACGCCGGCCGACCGCGAGCACCGTTTCGGCCACGGCAAGGCCGAGCCGCTGGCCGGCCTGGCGCAATCCGCGTTCATCGTCGGCTCGGCTATGCTGCTGCTTGTGGAAGCCGTCAAGCGCCTGGCCGATCCGCAACCGATCCCGCATACCGTCATGGCGATCGCGGTGATGGCGGTGTCGATGGCGGTCACGATCGGCCTGGTGGCGTTCCAGAAGCACGTGATCGCCCGCACCAATTCCACGGCGATTCGCGCCGACCGGCTGCACTATACCGGCGACATCCTGGTCAATGGCGGGGTGATCCTGTCGCTGCTCTTGGGACGCTGGTTCGAAGCACCCCTGCTCGATCCCGTGTTCGGCGCGGCGGTGGGGCTCTACATCCTTTACAGCGCCTGGCGCATCGTCCGGCTGTCGCTCGACATGCTGATGGACCACGAGCTGCCGGACGAAGACCGCCGGCGCATCCGCGACATCTGCCTCAAGCACCCCGGGGTGCGCGATATGCACGATCTGCGCACGCGCGTATCGGGCCCCAGCATCTTCATGCAGATGCATGTCGAGCTCGACGGCGGCCTCACCCTGCTCCGGGCGCACGCGATCACCGACGAGCTGGAGCTGAAGTTGGGAGCGGCGTTTCCCGGCGCCGAGGTGCTGATCCACCAGGACCCCGCGGGCATCGTCGAAACGCGGCCGAGCTTTTCTTAAGGCCCGAAATTCCGCGTGAAAACCGGGCATTTCGCGGATTGACCGCGGGCCGGTTGACGGCCAGATTCAAGGGGCGGCGGTTAGCGCTAAGGGGTGCCGGCGTGCTAGCCTTTTGGGTAACGAGGGAGCAGCGACGATGCCGATCAAATCCGTCGTAGCCGTCCTGTCGGGCGGGCCGTCCGATCTGGCTTCGCTGGCCATGGCCTACAACGTGGCCAAGGATTTCGATTCCCATATCGACGGGCTGCACGCCAAGGGCGACCCTAGGGACGCCATCCCGGTGATCGGCGAGGGCATGTCCGGCCCGCTGGTGGAGGAGATATTGCAGGTGGCCGAGCGCGACTCCGCCACCCGCTCCACCCGCGCGCGCGAGGCGTTCGAGGCTTGGCGCAAGCAGCACAACATCCCGCTATGCGACGCGCCGCCGCCGCCCGGCGCCATCTCCTGCGCCTGGCGCGAGGTGCAGGGCAACGAGGAAGACGTGGTCTCGCGCCGCGGCCGCGTCGCCGACCTGATCGTCGTGGCAAGGCCGGCCGACGCCAAGGACCTGGCCACCGAGACGGTGATCGAAACCGTGCTGTTCGACACCGGCCGCCCGGTGCTGGTGGCGCCCCCCGTGGCGCCGGCGACCATGGGCGAGCGCGTGGCGATCTTCTGGAACGGCAGCATCCAGGTCTCGCGCGCCATCGGCTATGCCATGCCGCTGTTGCGCCGCGCGAAAGAGGTGCGCATCCTCACCGCCGACGAATCCAAGCACATCGAGGCGAGCTCCGACGCCGGGCTCATGCGCCATCTCGGCTGGCACGGCGTGCGCGCCACGGTGCACCGCTTCCAGCCCGCGCCGCGCGCGGTGGGCGAGGCGCTGTTGGCCGAGGCCTATAACGGCAACGCCGATCTGCTGGTGATGGGCGCGTTCACGCAAAGCCGCCTCAGGCAGATCATCCTGGGCGGCGTCACGCGCCGGGTGCTGGCCGAGGCCAAGCTGCCCGTGCTGATGGCGCATTAGGCTTTCAGGATTTCTGGCGCGGCGGTCGCTTCCCCCGATGGGGAAGGCGGCGGGATTTGGGCCATTTAAGGAAATGGTCGGAGTGATAGGATTCGAACCTACGGCCCCTAGCTCCCGAAGCTAGTGCTCTACCAGGCTGAGCTACACTCCGGCCGGCAAGGGCGGTCTTATAGCCTCCCTGCGCCGTCCCCGCAACCCGGCCCCCGGGCCCGCCGCCGGGCGCCCCTTCAGGCGATGATGTCGGGCAGCAGCAGGCTTTCGATCTTGGCGATCATGTCCTTCAACACCAGCTTGCGCTTCTTCAGGCGCTGCACCTGAATCAGGTCGATCGGCCGCTGCTCGGTCAGACGGTCGATCACGTCGTCCAAGTCGCGGTGCTCGGTTTTAAGCTCGGCCAGCCGTTGGCGGAGACGGTCCTGTTCGTCCATCGGTTCCGTGATGTTTTGGCGCTACGCCGCGAGGATCGTTGCGCGCTGGGCCGCGAGCCGCCATTGTAGCCCAAGCCCGGCCGAAATAGGAGCGGCTCGCCGGGGCCGGGATCGGGGACTGGGGGACGCGATGGGGGACGCGGGGGCGGTCGAAACCGCGCCGGCCTGGGATTTCGCGGTCGAGATTTACGGCCGCCCGGGGGTGCGCGAGGCGTGCCTCGACCTGCAGGACCGGCTGGGCATCGACGTGGTGGCGCTGTTGGCGCTGGTCTATTGCGCGGCCTCGGGCGGCGGCGGCATCGGCGCCGACAGCTTGCGCGCGGCGCTGGAGCGGGCCGAGCCGTGGCGGCGCGCGGCGGTGCTGCCCCTGCGTGCCGTAAGGCGCGCGCTCAAGAACTGGCAATTCCCCGCCGAATCGATCGCGCCCGACGCCGAATCCGCGCGCGACGCCGTGGCCCAGGCCGAGCTCGCGGCCGAACGCGCGCAGCTCGCCGCCCTGGCGCACGACTTGGCCGGCGCGGGCCGCGCTTCGGTCGCCGCCGGCGATCCGCGCGCCAGGCTGGGCGCGGCGGCGCGGTTCCTTCAGGTCTATTGGTCGATCCTGGGACTGGAGGCCGAGCCGGCCGACCGCCAGGCGCTCGCCGCCGTGCTGGCCGCGTCGTTCCCCGGCGCCGCCGAGCACGCCAGCGCGTCGGTCGAGGCGGCGTTCAGGGCCTAGCGCTTCTTCTTAGGCCCCGCCCAGCGCTTCACCTTGCCGCTGTCCAGGCCGAACAGGTCCAGCGCCCGGCCCACGGCGTGCTCGACGATGTCGTCGACGGATTTCGGGTCGTTGTAGAAGGCGGGCATTGGCGGGGCGATCACCGCGCCCATTTCCGACAGCGCCAGGAGGTTGCGCAAATGCTGGGTGTGCAGCGGCGTCTCGCGCAGCATCAGCACCAGGCGGCGGCGCTCCTTCAGCGCCACGTCGGCGGCGCGCGTCAACAGTCCCTGGGTCACGCCGGTGGCGAGCTCGGCCACGGTGCGCGTCGAACAGGGCGCAACGATCATGCCCAGGCACTTGAACGATCCGCTGGCGATCGGTGCCGCGATGTCGCCGGCCGCGTAGCTATGGTCGGCCAGCGCCTGCGCGTCTTTCAGCTTCATGCCGGTTTCCACGGCCAGGGTCACCGCACCAGCCGGCGATACGACCAGATGGGTTTCGACCTTCAAGGATTTCAGCGCGCCGAGCAATCTTATCCCCAGGATCGCCCCCGAGGCGCCGGTGATGCCCACCACGATACGCTGCCGCCGGTCTTTCAAATCCGCCCCCTTGGCGCTTGAAATCCTTGCTGGTATCCCAGCTTGCGCCGCTGCGACGATAAGCGTTTGGCAAGCCTAGTGGATGGGTTTACCATGCCCTTACGCTACTGCAACCGGAACGGAGGTTGTGAGATGGTGTCTCAGGAGCAGCTCGATTCCTTGAAATCAAAGCATGCCACCCTGGAAAGAGCGATCGACGAAGAGGCCCACCGGCCGATGCCCGATACCGTGCAGATCCACACGCTGAAGCGTGAAAAACTCAAGATCAAGGACGAGATCGTCCGGCTGAGCCGGGACTAGATCTCCGTCAGGCGCGGCGGGTCCCAAAGCCCGCCGCAAGCGTTTTGGGCCGGCGCCGCCCACCGGCGGCCGGCGGTTTCGCGTTGCGCCGCGCCTTGGTAAACTCCCTTTCGCGACCCCGCCCGGGCAGCCCGGGCGCGGGCCGGCAATCAAGGGGGACAGTCCGGTCATGGATTTCAAGAAATTATCCGGAATCATCACGCTCATCGGCGCCCTCGGCGTCGTCGTGTCGGTGGGCTGGTGGTACACGTTCTATTCCGACGTCGTCGCCAAGACGCGCGGCTCCATGTCGGACATGGTTTCCTGTCTGCATTCCACCGAGGCGATCCAGTGCAAGGTGGTCGGCCTGGGCGCGCAATTCTCCGGCAGCACGCCCTACAACCCCACGGTATTCTGGGTGACGATCGTGATCCTGGCGGTGGGCGTGGTCCTCAAATTCGCGGTGAAGAAGTAGAGCAGCTATCAGCCGCCAGCCTGAACGCTGACAGCTGAAAGCCTCCCTACAGCGCCTTGGCCTTCTCGCGCAGGACGAATTTCTGGATCTTGCCGGTGGCGGTCTTGGGCAGCGGGCCGAACACCACCGTCTTCGGCACCTTGAAATGCGCCATGTGGGTGCGGCAGAACGCCAACAGCTCGATTTCGGTGGTGGTGGCGCCGTCTTTAAGCGTCACGAACGCGCAGGGGGTTTCGCCCCAATGCGCGTCGGGCCTGCCCACGACCGCCGCTTCCAGCACGCCGGGATGCCGGTACAGCGCCGCTTCCACCTCGATGGTGGACACGCTCTCGCCGCCTGATTTGATGATGTCCTTCGAGCGGTCTTTCAGCTCGATATAGCCGTCGGGGTGCTCGACGCCCAGATCGCCGGTATGGAACCAGCCGCCCTTCAGGGCCTCCGCCGTGGCCCCGGGGTTCTTGAAATAGCCCTTCATCACGATGTTGCCGCGCATGAACACCTCGCCGATGGTCTTGCCGTCGGCGGGCACGGGTTTCATGGTCTGGGGATCGGCCACCATCAAGCCGTCGAGCACCGGGTAGCGCACGCCCTGGCGCGCCTTGATCGCCGCGCGCTCGGCCGCGGGCTTGGCGCTCCATTCCTCGTGCCAGTCGCACACCACCGACGGCCCGTATACTTCGGTCAGGCCGTAGACATGCGTGACGTCGAAGCCCATGCCCTCGATCGTCTCCAGCACCGAAGGCGGCGGGGCCGAGGCCGCGGTCATGACAGCGACCCGGCGGTCGAGCTTGCGTAGGGCTCCCGCCGGCGCGTTGATCAGCATGTTTAGCACCACCGGCGCGCCGCATAGATGGGTGATGCCGCGTTCGGCGATGGCGTCGAAGATCGCCCCGGCCTCGACCCGGCGCAGGCACACATGCGTGCCGGCCAGCGCCGTGACGGTCCAGGGAAAGCACCAGCCGTTGCAGTGGAACATCGGCAGGGTCCACAGCAGCACGGGGTGCTTCGGCATCGACCAGACCAGGATGTTGCCGATGGCGTTCAGGTACGCGCCGCGGTGGTGATAGACCACGCCCTTCGGGTTGCCGGTGGTGCCCGAGGTGTAGTTGAGCGCGATCGCCTCCCACTCGTCCGCCGGGGCCTGCCAGGCGTAGGTGGGATCGCCTTCGCTCAGGAACTTCTCGTATTCCACCTCGCCGATGCGCTCGCCGGCAAAGCCGTGGCCGGGCCCTTCGGGATCGGCGATGTCCACCACCAGGGGCTTGGATTTGATCTGGGTCAGGGCCGCCCTGACGATACCCGCGTATTCGCGGTCCACCAGCACGGCCTTGGCTTCGCCGTGCTCCAGGATGTAGGCGATCGCCGGCGCGTCGAGCCGGGTGTTGAGCGCGCATAGCACAGCACCGGCCATCGGCACGCCGAAATGCGCCTCGAACAGCGCGGGGATGTTGGGCGCAAGGACCGCGACCGTGTCGCCGCGCTTGATCCCGCGCTTGACGAGCGCCGAGGCCAGGCGCCGGCAGCGCTCGTATTCGCTGGCCCAGTCGCGGCCGGTGCGCCCATGTACCACGGCCATGCGCCGGGGGTGCACCGCGGCGGCGCGGGCCAGGAAATCCAGCGGCGTCAGGGCGGTGAAATTCGCCCGGTTCTTGGCCAGGCCGGCATCGTAGGGGGAAGTCTTCCAGAACATGGCGTTGAAACCTTGAAATCCCGCCCCGGGGCCGATTTGCAAATGCGCCGTCCAGTCGGCAGACTTTGGCAAAAGCTCGGCCCGTTCGGGGTGTGCAAGAATAGGGGAGGATGCCTCTCGATGACCAGCCGGTATGACGCGGTATACGCCGACTGGCGGCGCGATCCCGAGGGGTTCTGGGCCAAGGCGGCCGAGGACATTCACTGGATCAAGCGCTGGGATAAGGTGCTCGACCCCTCCACCCCGCCGCATTACCGCTGGTTCAAGGGCGGCGTCTTGAACACCTGCTACAACGCGCTCGACCGCCACGTCGAAGCCGGGCGCGGCGCGCAAGCCGCGCTGATCTACGACAGCCCGATCACCGGCACGAAGCGCTCTTATACATATCAAGTGCTGCGCGACACGGTGGCCAAGCTCGCCGGCGCCATCGCGGCCCTCGGCGTCAAGCCGGGCGACCGCGTCATCATCTACATGCCGATGGTGCCCGAGGCGGTCATGGCGATGCTGGCCTGCGCGCGGCTGGGGGCGGTGCATTCCGTCGTGTTCGGCGGCTTCGCGGCCAATGAACTCGCGACGCGCATCGACGACGCCAAGCCGGCCGCGATCCTGTCCGCCTCCTGCGGCATCGAGCCGGGGCGCATCGTGCAGTACAAGCCGCTGCTCGACGGCGCCATCGATCTGGCCAAGCACAAGGTCGGGGCGACGCTGATATTGCAGCGCGCGCAGCATCCCTGCGCGCTGACCGCGGGCCGAGACCACGATTGGGCCGACGCGGTGGCCAAGGCCAAGCCGGCGGATTGCGCGCCCGTTTCCGCCACCGATCCGCTTTATATCCTCTACACCTCCGGCACCACCGGCCAGCCCAAGGGCATCGTGCGCGACAATGGCGGTCACGCCGTGGCGCTCCATTGGACCATGAAGAACCTCTACGGCATGAAGTCGGGCGAGGTTTACTGGGCGGCGTCCGACGTGGGCTGGGTCGTTGGCCACTCCTATATCGTCTACGCGCCGCTGATCTATGGCTGCACCACGCTGGTGTACGAGGGCAAGCCGGTGGGCACGCCCGACGCCGGGGCGTTCTGGCGCGTGATTGCCGAACACAAGGTGGCGGCGCTGTTCACCGCGCCCACGGCGTTCCGCGCCATCAAACGCGACGACCCGAACGGCGAACTGATCGGCAAATACGACCTCCGGCATTTCCGCACGCTGTTCCTGGCGGGCGAACGCTGCGATCCCGCCACGCTGGTCTGGGCGCAAGACCACCTCAAGGTGCCGGTGGTGGACCACTGGTGGCAGACCGAAACCGGCTGGGCCATCGTCGGCAATTTCGCCGGCCTCGGCCTCATGCCGGTGAAGCCCGGCTCGGCCACCAAGCCCGCGCCGGGCTACGACGTGCAGGTGCTCGATGGCGCCGGCAAGCCGGTGAAGCCCGGCGATATCGGCTCGATCGTGGTCAAGCTGCCGCTGCCGCCCGCGTGCTTTCCCACGTTGTGGAACGCCGACCAGCGCTATGTCGACTCGTACATGCGGGAATTCCCGGGCTATTACAAAACCGGCGATGCTGGGTTCATCGACCAGGACGGCTATGTCTATGTGATGACCAGGACCGACGATGTCATCAACGTCGCCGGGCACCGGCTTTCCACCGGCGCGATCGAGGAAGTGCTGGCCTCGCATCCCGACGTGGCGGAGTGCGCCGTTATTGGTGCTGCCGACGAGCTCAAGGGCCAGGTGCCGCTCGGCTTCCTGGTGCTCAAGGCGGGGGTGAAGAAACCCGACGCCGAGATCGTGGCCGAGACGGTCAAGCTGGTGCGCGAGCGCATCGGCCCGGTGGCGTTCTTCAAGGTGGCGACGGTGATCAAGCGCCTGCCGAAAACCAGGTCGGGCAAGATTCTGCGCGGCACCATGCAGAAAATCGCCGACGGCCAGGACTACAAACCCCCGGCCACCATCGAAGACCCCGGCGTGCTGCCCGAGATCGCCGAATCCCTGCGCGCCGTCGGCTACGCGCGCGGGAAAATGGCGTGATTTCGGATGGAAGCGCCTGTTTGCCCCTCACCCCACCCTCTCCCCGCGGTCGCGGGGCTTAGGAACCCTCGCCCCCTGGCAAGGGGGAGAGGGTGCGAGCGAAGCGAGCGGGTGAGGGGTTGTCGCGATCAATCTAAGGGAAACTCATAGAGATGAACTCAGGCATCTTCAGAGAGGCAATCAAGGGATGCTAGCCAAAGTTAGGCATTACCTGAAATGTCATCGATCCCAAGTAGGGTGGTGCGCTCTAGCAATCGTGGTTGCCCTTTCACTGTATGCGGATATGGGGTCATCGGCTTACAAGGCCTGCGCCAATCAATACAGCCAAGGCGCACAGCAAAATCATAAAGGCTCCACCGCTTTTACGAGCTTCGCTCTTTTCTGGCATTGTTCTAGCGCTTTCATTCATAGCGAACATCCAGCCATCACCGCCGTGTTTACGGTGGGTTTGGCGGTATTCACTGCTACTTTGTGGTGGTCCACCCAAGGATTGCTAGGCCATGCTCAAGAGATTGAGCGGGCCTATATTTCCGGCGGCGGCGGAACCTCTAACTTGAGCCCTAATAACTTCGTTTTGACGATTCAAAACTATGGGAAAACTCAAGGTATTGTTTCAGAGTATGCGCTTCTTTTATGTGACAGAACGCAATTGCCCACTGACCCTGGATACCTGGTGCGCGGTTTCCGCCGTACTCCTTGGGTGGCGCATATCTCCCCCGGTGGCCGTACGCTGGCAGTCACTACCATCCCGATACCAGCTGGGAACAATCCGGTTGCTTATGGCCGTTTCTGGTACACGGACATCTGGGGCGGATCGCACTACTTCAGCTTCATACTGCCAATCACCGCTGGTAACGATCATTCCATCGTTGAAAACGTGAGCCGCGCTTACACTGACTGGACTTAAAAGCACGCCCCTGAAGACAACCGCAAAACAGCGCAAAAAATTGAAGCAAAATGCCACTATCAGGTAGTGCATAATCACCATCAGGATGACGATTGTTGAAATGCGTTAGGAGTTGATAGATGCGCCTGCAAAACAAAGTCGCCGTCGTAACCGGCGCTGCCCAGGGCATCGGCCGGGCGGTGGCCGAGCGTTTCGCCCAGGAGGAGGCCAAATACACGTCCCTCTACGTTGCCGAATTCCAATTCCGCTACAACAACCAAACGAATGAGGATATTTTCGGAACGGCGCTAATAAAGCGGTGTTGATTTCATGCCAAAATCCAAAGCAAGAAAACCAAAACTTACCCGGAAAGTGTCGAAGCACCAAGGAACGGCAACTAGGGGCGCTCCCTCTGATGCTTGCATTCTTGGGGATATTTTTTGCAGAATTTTTTCTACTTCTTGGAAAATCGTTGTGGCAATTTCAGTGGTGGCAACGATTCTTGCGAGTGGCGCTTATTTTTTACCGCGCCCAACTATTCATGCCGAAGAGAAGCCCGATTTGTTATCGCCCCTCCCTGTATCGTTCACTATCACCAATGAAAATTTTATACCGTTGAATGATCTTAAAGTTTCGTTTGCAGTCTGTGTAGCCACCTCCAAAAGCGGAGCGAGAATTATCGGCAGAAAGGAGCCTGACCGTTGCAACGGGCCAGCTCCGTATGGTGCCCATGTTGTTGATTGGGATAGACCAACTCTTCTGAAAGATGAAAAATATACAATAACCACTACAGGGCGTCACATGAGATTCGCGCCTAATGATGAAATGATTTCGGCTGATATGGAAATAATCATCAAATTTCGGCCATGGTTTCTGCCATTTGAAAACGAAACACAATTCCGCTTCGTTCTTGCACAGAAGACCTATGGGCCATTGATTTGGGCCGCTCGGCCCCTTTACTAAGAAGCGCCGCCTGTACAGTCCAATACAATCTCCTAAAATAGGAGCGCTAGCCCGTATCAGCCAGCCAAGCATAGATCGAGCGTGCCGATAAAGCCTGGCGTAATCGCCCTCAGGATGATGATTGTTGAAATGCGTAGGAGTTGATAGATGCGCCTGCAAAACAAAGTCGCCGTCGTCACGGGTGCGGCCCAGGGCATCGGCCGCGCAGTGGCGGAGCGTTTCGCCCTAGAGGGGGCCAAGGTGGTGGTCAGTGACGTCAACGACGCGCTGGGGCAGGCGACGGCCAAGGCGATCGGCAAAGGGGCGATCTACGTCCATGCCGATACCGGCAGCAAGCAAGACGCCGACGCATTGATCGACGCGGCGGTCGCGGCGTTCGGGCGGCTCGACGTGCTGGTCAACAACGCCGGCATCGTCCATGCCGCCGAGTTCCTCGACCTCAAGGAAGAGGATTTCGACCGCGTGTTGCGCGTCAACCTGAAGGGCTATTTCCTGTGCGGCCAGGCGGCTTCGCGCCAGATGGTCAAGCAAGGCGGCGGCGGCGCCATCGTCAACATGTCTTCGGTCAACGCGGTGCTCGCCATTCCCAACATCGTCTCCTATGTGGTCAGCAAAGGCGGGGTGAACCAGCTCACCAACGTGATGGCCCAGTCGCTGGTGCAGCACAAGATCCGCGTCAACGGCGTCGGCCCGGGCAGCATCGCCACCGATCTGTTGAAGAAGGTGATGGTCGACGACGCGGCGCGCCGCAAGATCATGTCGCGCACGCCGATGGGCCGTGCGGGCGACCCGGCCGAGGTTGCGTCGGTGGCGCTGTTCCTGGCCAGCGACGACGCCTCTTACATCACCGGCCAGACCATCTATCCCGATGGCGGGCGCATGGGCCTCAACTACACCGTGCCGGTGAAGGATTGAAGGACTCGCTAGCGGTGCTAGTTTCTCCAACTCTTATTCGTCATGCCCGGACTTGATCCGGGCATCCACGCCGGATTCCAGACACGCTGAAGCGTAGATGGCCGGGTCTGGGCCCGGCCATGACGGGAAAAGCAGAAGAGGCCGTTGTGGGCTACAGCGCCGTCGCCGCGGGCCTGGTGTTCGGCTACACTGTGGTGTGCCAGTGGGAGATCGCCGTGCCCGAGCTCAATATTTTCATTCCAATCGCGCTGGTGGCGGCTTTGGCGGGCGTGGTGCGCGGCTTCACCGGGTTCGGATCGGCCCTGGTGTTCATTCCCATCGCCAGCAGCATCGTACCGCCCTGGCAGGCGGTCATCCTGCTGTTCATCATCGACGGGGTGACGTCCCTGCCGCTCATGCCCGACGCGGTGCGCCGCTGCACCTGGCGCGAAGTAGTGCCCCTGGCGCTCGGCGCCACGGTGACCGTGCCGCTCGGCACGTATTTCCTGTTGTCGGTCGATCCCACTTCCTTGCGCTGGGCCTTGTCGGCCTTGGCCCTGGGCGCGGTCGGCGTCTTGGCCTCGGGCTGGCGCTATCACCGCGCGCCCGGCCCCGCGCTGTCGGCGGCGGTGGGCGTCTCGTCCGGGTTCCTCGGCGGATTGTGCAGCTTCTGGGGGCCGCCGATCGTGATCTTCTGGCTCGGCGGGCAGAGCGCCTCGGCCACCGTGCGCGCCAACGTGATCGTGTTCCTGACCGCGATGTCGGTCGTGGCCGGGGTGGTGTTCGCGGCGCACGGCCTGTTCAAGCCCGATCTGGTTTTGCATTCCCTGCTGCAGATGCCGGTCTACGGCCTGGCGCTCTGGGCCGGCGCCCGTCTGTTCCGTTATGCGTCGGAGGACCTGTTCCGGAGGATCGCCTATCTGGTCATCGCCGGCGCAGCGGTATCGAGCGCGCCGGCCTTCGACCGCAACACGCCTTAAGCGGACGACGACGCCTCTTACATCACCGGCCAGACCATCTATCCCGATGGCGGGCGCATGGGCCTCAACTACACCGTACCGGTGAAGGATTGACGGCGGTTATCGCAACCTCTCTCCTACACACAATCGTCATGCCCGGACTTGATCCGGGCATCCACGCCGAATTCTAGGCTCATTGAAGCGTGGATGGCCGGGTCGAGCCCGGCCATGACGAGCAAAAAAAGCAAACCAGACCACGATAAATTATAACGCCGTGGCAGCGCCTATTCGCCGCCCGCCGAATTATCCCCGATATCGCCTATCGCCGGTCGATGGGCCGGCGGCTCAGCCGAAACCGCTGGGATGGGTTCCGGCAAGGCGCAGGGCACGGTCGCGCAATCGCCGGGGGCTCGGCCGGTCGCCGTAACGCTCGATCTGCGCCAGCCGCACGACGCATTGGCGGCCCGGCGCCAGCCCGCATTGTTCCCATCTCTCGCAATCGCCGCAGACGAAGCGGGACAACCGCCGCTGCGCCGCGATAAAGTTCGCGAGCATGGTGAAGATCTCCCGGACGGTATCGAACGCGCGCATCTCTCCCTCCACGGTTCCGATTTGGGGGAAATGCTATCGGGCGGCAGGAGCGGCGGCTTTGATCCAGGTCAATACTGCGCCTGTCCGAAAAGGCCGATTGCCGGTCGTTGACGGCTTCTCACAGCGCCGTGGCGGCGCCGTAATTGCCGCCGAAATACAGCAGCTCCTGCCCCGGGCTTTGCGCGAAGCGCTCGACCAAGCCGATCAGGATCAGATGGTCGCCGCCGTCGAAGCGCTCGCGCGTGCGGCACTCGAACCAGGCGATGCAGCCCTGCAGCAGCGGAATGCCGCCGATGCCGGGCTCGGCCGTGACGCCGTCGAAGCGGCCGGTCGGGGCGCCGGCGAAGCGCGCCGCCAGCTCTTTCTGCCCGACGCCCAAAACGTTGACGGCGAAGCGGTCGCAACCGGCGAAACAGTCGAAGAACGAGCCGCGCCGGTCGATGCTCCACAGGATCAGCGGCGGGTCGAGCGACACCGAATTGAACGAGTTGACCGTGAGGCCGGCCGGCTTGCCGCCCGGGTCCAGGGCCGTCACGACGGTTACACCGGTTACGAAGCGCCCGAGGGCGGCGCGGAAGCCGCGCTGGTCGAGCGGAGGCCGGCTCAGCCGTGGCGCGAGCGGCGGCCGGCCGGGGCCAGCACCGCGTCGTCCATCGCGCTGTAATCGCCGGTGTCGCGCAGGCGCACGCCGGCGCGCGCCGGGGCGTTGCGGCAATGGATCACCTTGAACAGGCCCACCGGCTTGACGCGGCGGATCGACTTCACCTCGATGTTTGCGGCCTCAAGCAGCGGCCCCATCGGGAATTCCGGCCGCCAGCCCAGGGTCTTCGACAGCGGGTTGATCATGAACTCGACCGCGCGCAACGGCCCGCCATCCGAGGTGAAGTGGTTGACCACCACGATGTCGCCCTCGGGCTTGCACACCCGGCGCATCTCGGCCATCAGCCGCTCGGGGTGCGGCACGACCGAGGCGACGTACATCGCGATCACCGTGTCGAACGACGCGTCCGGGAACTTCATGTTCTCGGCGTCCATCTCCAGCAGTTCCTCGACGTGGGAAAGGTTTTCTTCCGTCACCTTCTCGCGCGCGCGCGCCAGCATCTCGGGGCTGAGGTCGATGCCCACGACCCTGACGTCGCGGCGGTAATGCGGCAGGGCGAGGCCCGTGCCCACGCCCACTTCCAGTACGCGGCTCGACGGTTTCTTGTTGGCGATGGCGACGGCCTGCTTGCGGCCCGGGTTCGCCACGGCGCCGAACACCACATCGTACATGCCCGCGTAGCGTTTGTACGCCTTCCGGATCGATGCCAAATCCATGCTGTCTTTCGGTCCTCTGATCGCGGTGGGCACCCCAGGCGGCCGCGCGTGGGAACTGGCGGGAACGCCCGGTTTCTCTAACGGTTAACCTAGCCAAAACTTAGGCAGACAACAAGAGCGGCCATGCCCGGCCTGGGCTACCATTCGGGCATGGCTAGCGCGATAAAACCTGGCGGGTGAAGGCGATGGCGGTCCTGGTGTTCGGCTCGGTCAACCTCGACCTGACCGTACGCGTGCCCGGTTTGCCGGCGCCGGGCGAAACCGCGCTCGGCCTGGGGGCCCTGGAAACCGCGGCCGGCGGCAAGGGCGCCAATCAGGCCCTGGCGGCGCGGCGCGCGGGCTTGGGGCAAGTACGGCTGGTGGCGGCAGTGGGGCGCGATGCGTTCGCCCAACCGGCCCTGGCGCTGCTGCAAGCCGAAGGCGTGGATATTACATGCGTCGGCCGGGGTGATTCGGCCACGGGGGTGGCGCTGATCGCGGTGGATGGCGCGGGCGAGAACCAGATCGCCGTGGCCCCGGGCGCCAACGCGACCCTCAGCGCCGATTCGGTGCCCGGGGAGTGGCTGACGTCCGATACCGTGCTGTCGCTGACCCTGGAAGTGCCGGTGGGCGAAGTCCTGGCGCTCGCCCGCCGCGCCGCGGCGCAGGGTTGCCGCATCGTCTTGAACGCCGCGCCCGCCATGCCGGTTCCAGCCGAGTTGCTCGATCTCTTGAGCGTCCTGATCGTCAACCGGCACGAAGCTCCCGCGATGGCGCGTCATGTAGGATTGGCGGCGGACACGGCGATGGAAGCGGCAAGGGCGTTGGCGCGCGGACGCAAGGCGGCGGTTGTGGTGACCTTGGGGGGAGACGGCGCGTTGTCGTTCAGCGGCGCCGAGTCCTGGCGCGTCCCAGCCTTGCCGCTGGAGCGCGTGGTCGACTCCACCGGCGCGGGCGACGCCTTCGCCGGCACGCTGGCCGCCGCCTTGGACAAGAGCATGGATTTCGCCCCGGCGCTGGCCCGCGCGTCGGCTGCCGGGGCGCTGGCCTGCACCAAGCCCGGCGCGCAACCGGCGATGCCCAGCGCAGGCGAGATCGACGCGGCGCTTGCCCGCCTCGCCCCGGTACGAAAAATAGATGACCACGAAGACACGAAGGCACGAAGGTAGGAAGAAGAAACCACCAAGGCACCAAGACACCAAGGAAGGATTTTTCGTGCGGCCCTGGGCCGCGCATTCATTTTTTTGGTGACTTTGTGCCTTGATGGCTTTGCTTACTTCTTCTTTTTCTTTCTTCTTCGTGCCTTCGTGTCTTCGTGGTTCAACTTTTCCCGCTCATGCCGAACTCTTGCGCCAGCAATTCATAGCTGCGCCGCCGCACCGTCTCGTCATGGGTCCAGCACACCACGGCGATCTCCTCCACGGCGAGCTTGCGCGCCAGGTCGCGTATCCGCTGCGCCACGTGTGTGGCTGTGCCGACCATCGACTGGCGCCGCATCGCCTTTATTCGCGCCGCCTCGTCTTCCGTGAACGGATAGGCCGCGGCGTCCTCGGGCGAGTCGAGCGCCGTGTACAGGCCCCGTTCGCGCAACAGCCGCCATTTCGCTCTAGGGGTGAAATGATGCTGCGCCTCTTCTTCCGTGTCGGCCGCCAGCGCCCACACGCACAGCGCCCCGTGCGGCTGGGGGTTCTTCTCGTTCGGGCGATAGCCGCCGCGATAAAGCGCCATCGCCTCTTCCGCGCCCCTGCCCTCGGTGAAGAACCAGGCGAAGCAATAGGGCAGGCCGAAATGCGCCGCCACCTGCGCGCCGTAATCCGAACTGCCGAGGATCCACACCTCCGGCGCCGTGTCGCCCGCCGGGTACGCCTTCACTTGCGCAAAGGGATGCCCCTCGGCCAAGGGCTGGCCCGTCACCCAGTCGATCAGGTCCAGCACGTCGTTGGGGAAGCGCGCCACGCGCTCGTTCTCCAGCGGGTTCAGCGCCATAGAAGTGCGCCCGTCCGAGCCCGGCGCGCGCCCGAGGCCGAGGTCGATGCGCCCCGGCGCCAGGGCGTCGAGCACGCGGAACTGCTCCGCCACTTTGAACGGCGCGTAATGCGGCAGCATGATCCCGGCGCTGCCCACGCGGATGCTTGTGGTGGTCGCGGCGATCGCCGCCATCAAAATCTCCGGCGCGGTGCCGACGATGGTGGGGTGGTTGTGGTGCTCGCTGACCCAGAACCGCGCATAGCCCAGCTTCTCGCACAGCTGCGCCAGGGACAGCGTGTCGCGGATCGATTGCCCCTGCGCCCGCCCCTGGACGGCGATCGACTGGTCGAGGACCGAGAGGCGGAGCGTCATGCGCGGGTTTCGCTTGCGTGGGGTTCGGACATGGGACGCCGCAGCTTAGCCCATCGCCGCACGCTATCAACGCCGATGCGCCTCGACTTCGGCCCCCGCGCCCTATACTACGAAGCCCATGTGTTTCTCGGCCACGGCCAGTTTCGCCACGGCTTCGGTCACCGCCGCCATCGGCGCGGTCGCGTTTGCCAGCGTGCGCGAGAAACGCGACTTCCCGCTGGTGGTGGTCCCGCTCGGCTTCGCCGCGCAGCAGGCGGTCGAGGGGACTTTGTGGCTATTGCTCGATCGCGGCATCGCCGATGGCCCGGCCGTGGCCGGGCTGTCGCTGGCGTTCCTGCTGTTCGCCGAGGTGTTCTGGCCGGCGTTCATTCCGCTTGCCGTGCTGCTGGACGAACCCGATCCGCGCCGCCGCCCAGCCTTGCGCGTGCTGGCGGCTTGCGGCGCGGCCCTGGCGCTCTATCTGCTGGCGGCGCTGGTCCAGACCACCCCCGGCGTCGAAGTGTACGCCGGCAACCTGCGCTACGATTTCACCGGCGGCGGCGCGCCGTGGATCTATCTGCCCTATGTTGTTGTGACGTGCGGGCCGCTGCTGCTGTCGTCGCACCGGATCGTGCGCTGGGCGGGCGGCGTCACGCTGGCGGCGTTCGCCCTGGCGTTCTACGCGCATTACCAGGCGCTGGTTTCAGTGTGGTGCTTCTTCGCCGCGGTCAACAGCACGCTCATCTACGTGCACATCCGCTACCGCGCGGCGGCAGGCGGTACGCAGGCGGCGCGGGCAGGGTAGGCGCTGCACCGTCCTTACTGAACCCTCTCCACGACGGCGTTGCGGTTGGGGCTGAGGCGCACGCGGTACGACGCGTTCTTGCAGCGCAGTATCCACACCGCCTGGTCGGCCACGGCCTCGCCGTCGCGCGTCGCCCCCTGCGGCTCGGTGCATTCATGCCCGTGCGTGCGCACCGTGGCGGCCAATACTTTGATCGGGCCGTTTTCCTGCGCCAGAACAGGCGCGGCAAGGGCAAACACCGCGCCGATGGCGGCGAGCGCTAGCGCGGCGCGGCCGGCGAATCCAACGGTCATGGCGTTTCCCCCGGCGGTTTCGTTCGGCGAAGAATAGCGCATTGCCGCTCGCGCTTCTAACTTTCAGCCCCCCGCCCCCTGGAAGGGGGAGAGGGATGTGAAGGCTTGGCTCACCCTTAGCACTCATCCTGAGCTCTCGCCCTGAGCCTGTCGAAGGACGAGGTCTCGCGGAGTGATCAGCCATTAGTCCAAATTTATGGGCGTTGCGTGCGGTAGTTCGCTTGTGGGACGCGCTTGCCTTTTTCCCAATCTGGAAAAAGGAGCTTTCCATCCTCTCGAAGGCGAGCCGCGATTTTATTGACGTCGGTTTTTCGCACTACATGGCGTGCCAAGACCTTCGGCCAGAGCTCGTCATATTGGGCCGAAGCGGGTTGCTGTGGCGTAAGGCTTAGTAGTGTTGCTTCGGCAGCGCGGCGTTCCATGTTTTGAAATGCCGTTAAATCGTCCGGCCCCATGTCATGCAGCGACTGAAAAATTTCGGCTTGTCCGGTCTTCGCTTCTGCGTGTTTGACCTTCGTGGTCGCACGAGTTTTTGACTGCTCCTTCAGCGCCTCCGCTTGGCAATCTCGAAATACTTCGATGCCCTTCTCATGGCGTGTGGCGTAAAATAGACAATAAAGCGGACGATCTCTCACTGGCCGAAGAACCGTTGTTTCGGCGATGTATTTGTATTTTCCAAAATGAGCGAGATTGAACGCGAACGCTTCAACCAATATAACCTTGCGCTCGTCCGGTGTAAGACCGCCTGGACGTGAATTTTCTGCCGTTTCCAGCGTCGCGCGCCAATCACCATGCGGTATAAGTTCGTTTAGGCCCGAGACAACTATGGAATCTTTGATACTGGCCGCGCGGTTAATGAAATCAAACATGAAGTTGAAGATGACTTCGGAATGAGGACGCGCCAGCATTGGGGCAAGGGCGTGCAGTGGGATGCGCCAGCCTTTCGGGTCAATCAGAAAGAACGCAAATGCATTCTGCGGTATATCTCTCAGGATGTCTGGCAAAACCATAAGGAAATCTGCTGAGTAGGTCTTGATCGCTATGTCGGGATACTTTGGTGGAACTTGCGCCAACCTCTTATAGGCTTCTGCATCGCGCTCAACGAGGAAGGCGGACATCATTACGTCACGGCCGCGGTCATTCCATGAAGCTTTGGCGCGTCGCAGCGCGTTCAGCGCAATTCCAAACGAAGTGTCTTCGAATTTTTCGTTGACGCTTTGCCAAGGCCCGGCGAAGCCATCCACGAACACAATGTGAGGATAGGCGCTCGCCGTTTTATGAACGAGCCGCTCTAAATACCGCTCAATGAAGACGTGCTTGACGTAGGATTGTTCCCGGCCTGCGTAGTTGGATAGTGCGACCATATCATTCTGCAGCTACGGCATAGGACGGCGGGATCTCCGGGAACTGGCTCCACTCACGCCCATCGAGTTTGCGGCCGCCGGACTTTGGGCGCAAACCGCCCCATTGCTTGAAGAAAAAGGCGACTCCTTTATCTTCACATTGATCGCGTATCTCACGAACCCATTCAGGCTTCATGAGTCGCGCGCCAGGGCCACTTTCACCACCGACTATCACCCAATCGATGCCATTAAGATCAAGCTTGCCCATTGGTCCAATGAGCGGCTCGATGGAAAGAAATCGCACTCCCGCAGGAGCATCCTGTAAATGCCTTATCCGGCTCCTCTTGCTGCTATCCTCAGCGGACACCCCAAACCATATATGAACGGGGCCGCGTCCCTCGCCATAACGGTGCTTCAAAAAATCACGCATCAGGGAAGATCGCTTTGTGAGCACTTGGAATGTATGCCAGTGCGCGCGTTCCATTGTTTCACAAACGTGCGTGATGAAGTCGTTTGGGATCTTCTTGTGAAATAAGTCACTCATCGAATTTACAAAGATCATCCGTGGCTCATGCCATTTCAGCGGTTGAAGTATTCGTTCTGGACGAAGAGTCAGATCAAAACCCTGCTGAAAGGGATGTCCTGCGACACCGCGAAATCTTTCTGCAAATCGCTCGGCATAGCAGCGATCACAACCCGTACTAATCTTGGTGCAGCCCGTAACTGGGTTCCAAGTCGCGTCCGTCCATTCAATTGCGCTTCGGTCGCTCATGATTAACTCCCCTCAAAAGAGTAATCGATGCGCCATGAGATTACATAGAACAAATCAAGAACTAGGTCAATAGAGTAAGTATAATCAACGGTCCGTCCTCACCGCATCGCCGCGGCGATGTTGCCGCCGTCCACCGTCAGCACCGCGCCGGTGGTCTTGCGCGCCAGGGCCAGCGACACGAACGCCTCGGCCACGTCCTCCGCGCGCACCTCGCGGCCCAGCAGGTTCCCGGCCATGTAGTCGCGCTCGCTCAATCCCCTCGCCCTAGCGCGGCTTTTCACGAACGCGTCGGTCAACAGCCCCGAGCGGATGCGGTCGGCGTTGACCGCGTTCGACGTGATGCCCTCCGCCCCGTAATCCACCGCGTATTGCCGCATCAGCGCCATGGTCGCGGCCTTGGGCAAGCCGTAGGGCCCGAAATTCGGCCCCGGGTTCACCGCCTGCTTCGACACGTTGAACAGCAACGCCCCGCCCATCCCCTGCGCGCGCATCACCTTCACTGCCGCCTGCGCCACGTATTGGTGCGCGAAGAAATTGAGCTCGAAGCTCTTGCGTAGCGTGGCGTCGTCCACCTCGCCGATCCGCCCCTGCCACGCCGCGCCCGCGTTCGATACCGCGATGTCCACGCCGCCATAGGCCGCCACCGCGCGGGCGAACGCCGCGTCGACGCTCGCGCGGTCGGTCACGTCGCACCCCAGGCCCAGGCCGCCGAGTTTTTTCGCCGCCGTTTGCGCCGCGCCGGCGTCGAGATCGAGCAGCACGACTTCCGCGCCCTGCTTCTGCAACGCTGTCCCGATCGCCGCGCCGATCGTGCCCGCGCCGCCGGTCACCACTGCCACCTGGCGCTGCAACGGCTTTTCCGCCGACTTGCCCAGCTTGGCCTGCTCCAGCGACCAGTATTCCATGTCGAATATCTCGCCCTCGGCGATGCTCTCGAACCTTCCCGTGGCCTCGGCGTCCAGCACCACGTCGATCCAGGTCTCGGCGATGTCGGCGGCGATGCGCGCGTCCTTGGCGGTCGCCCCTAACCCCCACAGCCCCACGCCGGGCGCCACGATCACCCGCGGCATCGGGTCGAGCGCTTTTTTCTTCGGCATCGCGCGGGCGTTGTGCCGCTCGAAGTATTTGCGGTAATCGGCCTGGTATTTTTCCAGCGCGGCGCGGCCGGCGGCGGCGAATTGGTTGAGCTTGCCGGAATCGGGCGCCGGCAGGATCAGCGGCCAGGGCTTGGTGCGGATCACGTGGTCGGGGGTGGCGACGCCCGCCCGCCCATAGCGCGCGATCTCCCTGCCGCCGGCGAATTCCATCACGCGCGGGGTGTTGCGATGCTCCAAAATGAAGCGCGACCAGCTTCCTTCGTTTTTATCCAGAGGCGTGGCGACGATGCCGCGCAGCACCGGCGCGATCTCCGCCGCCGCCGCGAGCGTCTTGGGCAGCTTCACCTGCACCGGCTTCGACTGCTTGCCCCGGGCCAGGCGCTTTTCCGCCAGCGTCACCAGCTCGATCATGCGGTCATAGGCCTCGCGCGCCGTGGCGCCGAAGCTGAAAATGCCGTGCTTCAGCAGCACCAGGCCGTCGCGCGGCTTGTGCTTGTCGAACACGTCCTTGCACGCCTTGGCCAGATCGAAGCCCGGCATGATGTAGGGCACCACCGCCGCGCGCTCGCCATATACGTCGCGCGCCAGCGCCTCGCCGTCCGGCCGGTCCACCAGCGCCAGCACCGCGTTGGAATGCGTGTGATCGATGAATTTCTGCGGCAGGAATCCGTGCAGCAGGGTTTCGACCGAGGGGTTGGGCGAAGCGGCGTCGATCAGATTGCCGCGCTGGATGTTGACCATGTCCTCGTCGCTCAAGGATTTGAGCGCGTAGAGTTTCTGGATCGGCTTCAGGCGCACCGCCGGCAGGCCGGGCGGTTCGATCGTCGCCATGTCCCAGCCCGAGCCTTTGACGCACAACACCGCGACGTTTTCGCCGGTCTGGTCCTTGACCACGGTCTTGACCGAGGTGTTGCCGCCGCCGTGCTGCACGAGTTTCGGCTCGCCACCCAACAGGCGCGTGGTGTAGGTGCGCAGCGCCAGGTCCTCGCCCACGCCCCGCGCGGCGTAATGCTTGATCGCGGCCTTGGCGTCCTTGTCGGACCACAGGTTTTTCATTTCGGCGTACGCTCCGGAAAAAGTTTCTGCAAGCCCTCGGCGCTCGCGGCGCACGCGCCGCGCTCCGTCACCAAGGCCGTGACGAGTCGCGCCGGCGTCACGTCGAAGGCATAGTTCGCCATGGCGCTGCCTTTGGGCGCGATGTCCACCGTGATGATCTTGCCGTCACTCGTGCGGCCGGTCATTTGCGACAGCTCCGCGCCGTCGCGCTGCTCGATCGGAATCTCTTTGACTCCGTCCCTCACCGCCCAATCGATCGTGGGCGAGGGCAGGGCGACATAGAACGGCACGCCGTTGTCCCGCGCCGCCAGCGCCTTCAAGTACGTGCCAATTTTATTGCACACGTCGCCCTGCTTGGTCGTTCTGTCGGAACCAACCACTACGCAATCGACTAAGTTGTGTTGCATTATGTGACCCCCGGTGTTATCCGCGATCACGGTGTGGGGCACGCCGTGGTGGCCGAGCTCCCAGGCGGTCAGGCTCATGCCCTGGTTGCGCGGGCGGGTTTCGTCGACCCAGACATGCACGTCCATGCCCGCGGCGTGCGCCTTGTAGACCGGCGCCAGGGCCGTGCCCCAATCGACCGTGGCGAGCCAGCCGGCGTTGCAATGCGTGAGCACGTTGAGCCGAGCGCCGTTGGTTTTCCTCGCGGCGATCTGTTTGAACAGTTTCAACCCGTGATCGCCGATGGCCGAGTTGATCGCCACGTCCTGGTCCGCGATCTCGGCGGCGCGTTTATACGCGGCGGCCACGCGCTCGGCCCTGGGGCGGTTGCGCAACGCCGCCAGCATCTCGTCCAGCGCCCATTTCAAATTGATCGCCGTGGGGCGTGTTTCGAGTAACAAGCGATAGGCGCGCTCCAACGCCTCGTCGCTCGCATCGGCCCGCAGCGCCAGGCACATGCCATAGGCCGCCGCCGCGCCGATCAGCGGTGCCCCCCTGACCTGCATCGACTTGATGGCGTGCGCGGCCTCGTCCACCGTCCGCAGCACAAGCGTGGCGAAGTCGTGCGGCAGCCTGGTCTGGTCGATGATCCCGACCGACCAGCCGTCCTGCTCCACCCAGATCGTGCGATAGGCCTTGCCGTCAACGCGCATGGAGGCGGTTATAAAGGCAGGCCCGTCCGGGTTCAATCTGGACAGGCCGCCGCCGCGCCCGCACAGTGGCGGCAAAATGGGGGGAAACGAATGCGCTTTACGCTCGATGCCAAGACCAGCCTGCCCGGAGATGCTGCCAAGGCCACGCTGGTGGGCCGCGCCTGGATGCCCGGGAAAAACGCCGGCCCATCGATAATCTCGATCCGCGCCGGCCAGGCCTGGGACATCACGGGCGTGGCGCCGACGATGGCCGAGCTGGTGAATGCGCGTGACCCGGTGAAGCTGGCGCTGAGCGAAAAGGGCGCGAAAAAGCTCGGCCCGGTCGCGGCGCTGCTGGCCAACTCCACGCCCGACAAGCGCGACGCGAAAAAACCCTCACTGCTGGCGCCGATCGACCTTCAGGCGGTCAAGGCCGCGGGCGTCACCTTCGCCAGCTCGATGGTCGAGCGCGTGATCGAATCCAAGGCCAAGGGCGATCCGCGCCTGCAGGAATCTTTGCGCGCAGAATTGGGCAGCGAGATCGGCGCCGACCTGTCGAAGGTCAAGCCCGGCTCGCAAGCGGCGGAAAAACTCAAGGCCGCGTTGCTGGCGCGCGATCTGTGGTCGCCGTACCTGGAGGTCGGCATCGGCCCCTATGCCGAGATCTTCACCAAAACCGCGCCGATGGCATCGGTGGGCACCGGGGCGGAGATCGGCCTGCATCCCGAATCGTCCTGGAACAATCCCGAGCCGGAAATCGTGTTGGCGGTGAACGCCCGTGGGCAGACCGTCGGCGCCACCCTCGGCAACGACGTGAACTTGCGCGACTTCGAGGGGCGCAGCGCGTTGCTGCTGGGCAAGGCCAAGGACAACAACGCGTCGTCCGCGGTCGGACCGTTCATCCGGCTGTTCGACAAGGGCTACTCGATTGCCGACGTGCGCAAATCGGTCATCAGCCTGACGGTCGCGGGCGCGGACGGTTTCGTCATGGAGGGATCGAGCTCGATGAGCCTGATCTCGCGCGACCCGCTCGACCTAGTGAAGCACATGATGGGCCGGGCGCACCAATATCCCGACGGGGCGGTGCTGTTCCTCGGCACCATGTTCGCGCCCACCAAGGACCGCGGCGCCAAGGGCTCGGGCTTCACGCACAAGATGGGCGACATCGTCACCATCGCCACGCCGACGCTGGGCGCGCTGGTCAATCGCGTGACGACCTCGGACAAGGCGCCGCCCTGGACCTTCGGCGCCGGCGCGTTGATGCGCAACCTGGCGCAGCGCGGGATGATTTAAGGGGCATACCGGCAGCGCACTCAAACCATATCGTCATGGCCCGACTTGATCGGGCCATCCACGCTTCATTTGTTAAGGCCGGCGTGGATGCCCGGGTCGAGCCCGGGCATGACGGATTTATTTGAATGCGCGCTGGCGCTGTCCTCTCCCTCCACCCGGTTCCCACGGCCGAGGTTGCAATAGGCGCAGAGCGTGCGCAAATTGCCGATCTCGGTCGCGCCGCCCAGCGAGACCGGCACGATGTGGTCGACATGCAGATGGCAGAACGGATCGATCGCGGGGCTGAGCCCGCAGGCCGTGCATTTGAACCGGTCGCGCTGAAGCACCCGGAAGCGCAGGTGCAGGGAAATCGCGCGTTGCGTTTTGAGCAACGTGGCGGCAGGCGGAGATGTGTAGTCCACGGGTCTGGCGGTCTTGCCGCGATTGGCGAGCTCGGCGAACTTGGCCAGCGCTTGGCTCCAACGCCCGAAGCGCTGCATGTAAACCTCGGGTCCGATTGTGGATGGCGGCTCGCGCATTTCGCGTGCGACCGGCGCGCGGCCGTGGAAGCGCCAGACCGCGCGCAGGTTCTCGAAGCATTGTTCGTTGGTGAAGCGCCGCGCGCCTGGGCCGTGGCTAAGGCCCGCCGCCTTCACGGCATTGGCCCAGGAGCCGAAGCGCCTTGCATAGGTCAATACGTTGGGCCCGCCGCGTTTCATCATGTCGCGCGCCAGCAGCACGTCGCTGCCTCCTTCGCGCGCCAGCCCGCGCAGCACGTCCAGCAACTGCTCGTCGGTCATGCGGCGCGTGATCTCGGCCTTCGGGCGGCCGAAGGCGACCGGGCCATAATAGCGATGGGCGAGCCCAGCGCGCTCCAGCGCCGCATACCAGGTGCCGAAATGGTTTCTGACCGTGGGGTAGCAGACGCGCGCCAGGCCTGCGAAGGCCTTTTCGGTCAGGGCCGGCCTGTGGATCAGCGCGGCGACGCGCCGTATTTCGTCCAGCAGCGCAGCGTCGGTGTACTCGGTCAGGCGGTTGAGTTCGAATTTTACCTTGGCCTTCCGCCCACCAGGGGCGGGGAAGGCGATAGGTTTTTTGCCGGGGACGAGCTGGGGCCGCTTACACTTGCGCTTGTCTGCGCGCTTTCGCCGGGCCGCCTCGCGGGTGGTGTCCCCGTGGCTGTGGTGCATTGATTGGCTGTTATAACCTCACACATCTTTTGCGATGCATAAGGATATGGACCGAAAACTATGTGTGCAATACTATTCGGGGAGGCCTTGATCGATATTTTGATCGAGCAGGTCAATGTTGTGTAGCAAAATATTCGCGCATAAAACCCCGCGGCGATGAGAAGTGCCTTGCGCGGCGGTTGCGTCGCCGGCCGGCGCTAGGGACACGGAACGCGTCCGCGTCGCGGCTGCATTCCATGCCCGTCCCCCTCACCTTGAGGGAAGGGCAGGGGGAGGGGGAAGCCACCACGCCACCACGGGAAGATGTTTTTGCGCAGCGTAGTTTGCACATGGCATTTCCGTCGCGGTGTCCATTGTCCGTGGTGGGTGGTCTTGTTTTAGGGACAATGAGCTGACCGAATTTTTAAACCAAGCCGACCGAGAGATTGCTGCATAGCGGCGTTCGGCTCGAGTGGTCATATTTGGCCCAGCGCCGCCGGCCGATATCTAAGCGATGAGTGCGGTCATTTCTGGTCGTAGTCCCACGCGCTGAGGTAGCGCTGGTAACTATACGCTATCTATCCGTGAACCTTTGAACTTCAATTCTGCGTGCGCCTTACCATGGTCATTCGTTGGGCCAGATTTGCATTTAGCGAATCGCTGTTGGACCTACGACCTTGCCTAGTTTCTCCTTCCGCTCCGTTTCACGCATCCAGTCATATAGGTAGCGATGCCATGCGGCATCGCTGAGCGTGGCTGCGTGGCCATACACTAACCAGGCCCGCATGACGCTGAGGTATTCTCCTCGGGAAGCAGCTTTCCCCTCCTCATGGGTGAAGGCGCCGAATAGCGCTGTCTGTCCCGCCAGAGCTGCAACCAGGTCGCGATTTTTTGACAGGTCCCGGACAACGAATACTCGTTCGTTGACCGCCACAATATCCGCAGGCACCAGGTCGTAGCGCTGTGAGGCCCTTTCTCTGGCCCCTTTCAGAAGGACCGCCGAATTGCCTCGTCCCGCGCCGGTCCAAACTTGCATGACCAGAGCGACCTTTTGCGGGACGGTTATGTTCAAATCGAACTTGAAGGGCGCGGACCATCGGCCGGCTTCACCACCACTTGAGCCAAATAGCAGTGGGCTCGATCCCGCGAGCGTGATTGAATTGTTGTAGTCGGGCTTCGCTTCGGCTGAGGCGAACACGCCGGCCATCCGATCGGATTGGGTTAGTGTCGTCTCGGTATACGTAAACTTTTGCTGGCCTTGGTAGAGGAAGTTATTAGGGGCGAGCTTATAGATCCATATAGGCGCACCAAGCGGCAGACCTTTTTTTATCGCATCTTCTTTCGCTTCGTTTTCAGCTCGATCCGCTTGAGCGTCAGACCCTTTCGCATATCCGTTGTTAAACAGCACCAAGACACCGATGCGGTCAAAGGTTTCGACTCGCAATTCTCTGACTGGGACGTTGGCGGGATTCCGTTGATTTGCGCAATTGGCGCGTGCCCAATTGCCCGCCGTTTGAGAATCGGGCGCATCTTGGGTCGTATAGCTGCAAACCACCCAGCGGCCATGCTGGTTTATGCCCGTGAAGAATGCGACCCATTGCGATTGGGCGGGAATCGGGAATACAAAAACAAGGAATGCACAAAGACAGAAAACCCACGCTGTTCCCCGGCTTTTCACGAAAGCCTCCCTCGTTGCCTAGGTTTTGATTCCCCAGGGTAGTACACTCATTGCGCGCCAAAGCCTGCCCTACCTCACCCAAAACCACAAGGCGCGGGCTTTCTTCGACGCGCAGAACCCCCGCCGGTAACCGGCGGCGCGCTACTCTCGACAAATCCGGCTTGGTCTATAGCGCGGGCCCGTCTAGGCCGCGCCCGGCGCCTTCAGGCGATCGCGGCCCACAGGGCCAGGAGCGCCATGATGCCGGTCAGGTAGTTGAACAGCCGGTCGCCCAGGATGGCGCGGTTGTGTCTGGTTCCAGTCATGGCCGTACCCCCAAATCTGGCGGTCCACCGCCTACCTGGCGGCTTTCCGTTTTGTTGCAGGCATTTTGGCATGGCCAATCTGAACGCTCAGTGACTGGCGTCACCGGCCCGGAGTGACGGCCGTCACCCCACGGAAGCCCTGGATTCCGGGCATCCCCGCATCGCGCCTACACGCGAAGGCCATATCCACGCTGTATAGTGGCCGCCATGTTTTCGCACCCCGAGTTCGACGGCCATGAGCGCGTCGTTTACGTGAACGATGCCGCCGCCGGCCTCAATGCCATCGTCGCGATCCATTCGACATCCCTGGGCCCGGCTTTCGGCGGCTGCCGGATGTGGCCCTATCCCGGCGACGCGGCGGCGCTGACCGACGCCCTGCGCCTGTCCCGGGGCATGACCTACAAGGCGGCGATCTGCGGCCTGCCCTATGGCGGCGGCAAGTCGGTGATTATCGGCGACCCGAGGCGGCAAAAGACCCCGGCGTTGCTCAAGGCGATGGGCCGGGCGGTCGAAAGCCTGGCCGGGCGCTACATCATCGCCGACGATGTCGGCACCACGCTCGGCGACCTGGCGGTCATGCGCGCGGAAACGCACCACACCGCCGCCGCCACATCGGCCGCCCGTGCGCCGCTGCCGGTCACGGCCTGGGGCGTGTTCAACGCGGTGTGCGCCGGGGCCGCGCATGTGTTCGGCCGGCGGGATTTCACAGGCCTGACCGTCGCGGTCCAGGGCCTGGGCCATGTCGGCTATCCGCTGTGCCGGTTCCTGCATGAACGCGGGGCCGGGCTGGTTGTCAGCGACCTCGACCCCCAGCGGGTAAAGCAGGCGGCGGCCGATTTCGGCGCTGTGCCGGCCGAGGCCGGGGCGATCTACGACGCAAGGGCCGATATCTTCAGCCCCTGCGCCCTCGGCGGAGTGCTGAACGACGATACGATCCCGCGGTTGCGGGCCAAGCTGGTGTGCGGCGGCGCCAACAACCAGCTCGCCGAAGGGCGCCACGGCGCGGCCTTGGCGGGGCGGGGCGTGTGCTACCTGCCGGATTACCTGGCCAACGCGGGCGGGGTGATCGATTTCCACATGGAGTCGGTCGACGACAGCCCCGCTGCGGTCATGGCGGCGGTGGAGCGCATCGGCGCGATCGCGGCCGAGGTGCTGGCCGAGGCGGGGCGCACGGGACAGACGCCCTTGGCAACGGCCGACGCGATGGTCCGGCGGCGGCTCGACGCGGCGAAGCAGGCCTGACGCGCGTCAGGCCGTGCGGTTGTAGGGCAGCTTCATCAAAAGGTTGGCCATCATGCAGGTGCCGGTGACGCCGGAAAGCAGCAGCCCGGCGCCCACGATCCCCGACAGCACGAAAAACCCGGGATGGACGGCGAAGCCCAGGACCGCGCCCGCCAGGGCCATCGATCCGGCGGCGATCTGCACCTGGCGCATGATCGGCAGCGGCCCCGCGCCGGCCAGAACCGGCAGCCCGGCCTGCTTCCACGCGGCGATGCCACCTTTCAGATGCACGGCCTCGGCACTGCCGCGCGCGAACAGGATTTGCGCGGCCTTGGTGGAGCGCGCGCCCGACGCGCAGTGCAGCACCGCGGTTTTGCCCGCGGCATCGGGCAGGACGGCGGTCTCGAATTTGGACAAAGGCAGCGACACGGCGCCGGCAATGCGCTCGCGCGCGTATTCGTCGCCTTCGCGCACGTCCAGCAGCAGAATCTTTCCCTGGTTCAGCCCGGTTTGCAAAGCCTGGGCGTCGATCTCACGCAACTGTCCGGTCATGGCTGGGCTCCCGAGCGGCGGAATATATTAGAGATAGATAATGTATAGGGTGGCCGGGTCAAGGCCCCGGCCGCCAGGCCATGCCAAACGCGGTGGATAAAGTTACCCCGTCGCGCGGGCCGGTCGGGCCCGAACGGTGCCTGTAAACAGCGGCGTCGCCGTTTTTGCTTTTGTCTGGCGGCGGCTCTGCCTCGGGGGGGAGGGAGCCTAAGCCGAAGGCCTTAAAGGCCTAGAACAACAGAGCGCTGACGGTTCCCGGCATCGCTACGGTCACGGCCAAAGCCGCGACACAAGCGGTGATCAGGGTATCCCCCAGCACAACAAGCGCGCGTGCAAAGGAGCTCATGTCACTTTCCCCCAAAAACGCACGGTCACCATAACCGTGTGTCTTGACCGTGGCATAATAGCACCAGATTCCAGAACATAAAGTGATCTGGATCACAGGCCGGGGGTATTTTGTGAATAAGCCTGTGGATAACTCAAGCGCCACTGCGGCGTTTAAGCCTTTTCATGGCCGCAACCACGCCTTTGGACAGGAACCGCCGGGGCAGCAGCCGGGCGCCCACCGGGGCCATCAGGCTGCCCGATCCGACCAAAACGATTCGTTTTCGCCCCAGTCCTTTAAGCGCCGCCTTGGCCACGCGCTCGGGCGTGGCGGCGCGGTGGAACATCCAGGGCTTCATGCCGGAACGGTCGCCGAACTTGGTTTTGGTGAAGCCGGGGCACAGCGCCAGGACGTCCACCGGCTGGCCCTCGAGGTCGGCGGCCAGGGCCTCGGCGTAGTGCAGGTTGAAGGCCTTGCTGGCGGCATAGGTGGCCAGGCGCGGCACCGGCAGGAAGGCCGAGATGCTGGACACCACGACCACCCCGGCGCGGGCCGTGGCGGCGTGGGCGCGCGCCATCATCCCCGGCAACAGCGCCCGGGTCAGCACCACGGGGGTCACCACGTTGACCTCGACCATCGCGCGCTCGTGCTCCGGCGGGTTGCCGAAGGCGGTTCCGAAATGCCCGAGGCCGGCGTTGTTGACCAGAAGGTCGATGTGCTGGCGCTCGCCCGCCTCGATCGTCGCGCGCCGCCCCGCGTCCTCGGCCAGGTCGGCCTGCACCGTCACGATCTGGCGGCGCAGATTGGCGAGCTCCTGGGCCAGCTCGGTCAACGCCTGCAGGTCGCGCCCCACCAGCACCAGGTCGGTTTCCGCCGGCAGCGCGCGCGCGAAGGCGGCGCCGATGCCGCTCGACGCGCCGGTGATCAGCGCCGCGCGGTATCTACGCACGGCGCCGCGTCCCAGCGGTTTTGGAGTTTCAAGCGGGAGGTCAGTTCTTGATCTCGGCCGCGCCGGGCGCGGGGCCTAGCGCGTCGACCAGCGGACAGCCGCACAGCGGGCATTTGTTCGAGGTCTTGATCGCCACGATCTGCTCGCGCGTCAACCCGCCGCCCGCGAGCTTGGCGTCGATCTCCGCCAGGAGTTGCTGGTGCAGATTGGGCGCCTCGCAGGCCGCGAGGTAGCTGCGCTTCACGCCGTCGGGCATCGGCTCGAGCGTCAGGGCTTGCGCGCGCGTCGCGGCGGCAAGCCCCGCCCCGGCGGCAACGCCAAGGCACAGGAAACGGCGGCGGTCGATGCGTCGATGCATGGCAGAAAGGGTAGGCCCGCGCCCACGGGCCGTCAACGCGGAAGCCGAATTGCGGCGGAAAACCAAGGCCTGCGGGCGCGTCATTGCGCGATCTGGCCGTGCGCGAAGCGGTGCACGCGGTCGCGGCCGATCAGATGCACCTGGAACGCCCGCCCCATGAGGCCGCGGATGGCGGGGTCGAACACGTCGAGCCCGCCGGCGAAGGCGCCGAATGCCGGCAGGATCAGCCGCATGCCGTCCTCGACGAAGCAGCGCCCCGCCACGAAGCGCCCGCGGGTTTCCACCCGCGCCTTGGGATGGAAATGGCCCGAGACTTCGCCCGCGTTCGCGCCGGGCCGCGCCTCGTGCCGGAACACCAGCGGGCCGATGGCGATCTCGTCCGCCACGCGCCCGCCGAGACCGGCCGGCGGTTCGGGATCGTGGTTGCCGGCGATCCAAGTCCATTCGACGGACGCGGTCAGCGCGCGCAGCTTGTCTGTATCGGCCGCGTTCAAACGCAAAGGCGCATCGCCGTCATGGAACGAGTCGCCGAGGCAGATCACCTGTCTGGGCTTGTGCGCCGCGACCACGGCGGCGAGGCGGTCCAGCGTCGCGGCGCTGTCGTAGGGCGGCAGCAGCGTGCCGCGCCTGGCGAAGCCCGAGCCTTTTTCCAGGTGCAGGTCGGCCACGACCACGGCCGCTTGCGCCGGCCACACCAGGGCGCCGGACGGATCGGCCAGGAGCGACGCGCCGTTGAGGACGATCGCCGATTGCGTCATGCCGCCTTATCTGGATCAGGTGCGGCCGAGGAAGTCGCGCTTGCCCACGGGTACGCCGCAATGCCGGAGGATCGAATAGGCCGTGGTGGCGTGGAAATAGAAGTTCGGGAACGCGTTGCCGTTGAGGTAATCCAGGCCCTTGAACACCGTCGGGTTGCCGCCGATCGGCACCGTGACGTCGCGCGTGTCCGACCCCTCGAACGCCTGGGGCTTGATGCCCTGGATGAAGGCGACGGTCTTGTCGATGCGGGCCTTGAGCTCGGCGAAGGTTTTTTCCGTGTCCTCGTATTTCGGGATCTCGACGCCCGCCAGCCGCGCCGCGGCGCCCTTGGCCGTGTCGGACATGATCTGCACCTGCCGGGTCAGCGCGAACATGTCGGGCGCCAGGCGGTAGCTGAGCAGCACCGCGGGCTCGATCTTGCGTTCGGCGGCGAAGGCCTCGCCCTTGGCCAGAACCTTGGCGATGGCGTTCATGGTGTGGACCATAGGCGGCACGACGATCTGATACATGCTGGGCATGGGGTTGGGCGCTTTCGGTTGGGGATGGGGAAATTAGGGGGAGGGAATTTGCGCCCAAAGCGTAGACACAAGCAAGCGGAACGGGTCTTGCCACGACGGACAAGACGGGTGGGTGAGGGAGCCTACGCCGCGACGACCGAAATCCGGCCCGCGGGCCGCGAGCGCGGCTTCTTCTTGATCACGATGCTCACGTCGCGGTCGAGCGCAGTCAGGAACGTCATGAGCCGCTCAACCGAGAACCCCTCCAGCTTGAAATTCGACAGGGCGGATATTTTCGGCTGGCTGATGCCGAGGAGGGAAGCGGCCCGGACTTGCGAAAGGCCGCGCCGTTCGACGATCCGGTTGATCGCGACCGCCAGGCGCACTTTGGTTTGGCGCTCTTCGGCGTCCGGGTAGCCTAGGTCGGCGAAGACGTTTCCGCTGCGCGCCATTGCGTATTATCCCATTTTGGGGATAAACAATCAATAGGCCGGTCTGACGCCGGCCGTCGATTGCCCGGGGAATATCTGCGTGTCCAACAGCCCGACCTGGATCAAGGCGATTTGCCGCGCTGCGCCAGTGGTGCTGGTTGTGGTGCTTCTCGCCGCCGCCATAGCGCCGGCGTCGGCGCAACTGGCGGTGTCGATCAACAACCGCACCTGCGGCACCGTCACGGTCGAGCTGCCCGACGCGCCGCCCTGCGGCCCGGACGGCCGCATCTGCTCGGTCGCGGCGCGCAACGGCTTCACCACCAGGCTCACGGTCGATCAGGCCTTCAACGAGAATTACCTGCGCCTGGTGGCGCGGGGCGAGTGCACCGCCCGCAACATGCAACTGGTGGGCGACTGCACGGTGAAGGTCAAGCGGATAGCGCGGGTCGAGCGCGGCGTCGGCGCGCCGGGCGATCCCCTGGCCTATACCGTGCAGTCGGTGGTGGGGCAGGCGACGCTGGTGGTGGTCGAGCTCACCCAGGGCATCTGCGACGACCTGGGCGGCATCAAGCGCTGCGAACTGGCCTGCCGGGCGAGCGACCAGCAGTAGGGGTGGCGATCCACTACCGGGGCAAGCGGGTCTATATAAGGTTCATCGGGTCGCACACGGACTACGACCGGATCGACGCCGGAACGGTGTAAGGGGCGCGGGACATGGACATCCGTCCGATCAGGACCAAGGCCGATTATCGCGCCGCGCTGAAAGAGGTCGAGCGGCTATGGAGCGCCGACCCGGGCACGCGCGACGGCGACCGCGTGGACGTGCTGGCCGCGCTGATCGAAGATTATGAGGCTAGGCACCACCCGGTTCCCCCGCCCGATCCGATCGCGGCGATCGAGTTCATGATGGAGCAGCGCGGGCTGACACGGCGCGACCTGGAGCCGGCCATCGGCAGCCGCGGCCGCGTCAGCGAAGTCCTCACCCGCAAGCGGCCGTTGACCCTGCCGATGGCGCGCGCTTTGAGCACGCTGCTGGCGATCCCGGCCGAAATCCTGGTGCAGCCCTACGAGACGCGCCGCGCGGCGTGAGTTGGATCTCCAAACGCGCCATTGGCAGAAAAATATTTGCAAATTAGTGGATTTTGCTCACCATTAGACGAAGCCCTACAGAATCTATAACTTTTAGTACAGTCGCGAATTCAGGATTTCCGCCTGCGCTGAGTGATCGGTACAAGCTTTCGCGAGCTAAGCCTGCGTCTTTCGCGACTTGGCTCATGCCGCGCTCTCTTGCAATGTCGCCGAGTGCATCCACCACAGATGCAGGATCACCCGATGCTAATGCCGCGTTTATCTTGGCCGCGAATTCGTCATCAGCTTTTGTGTGTGTTGAGTTTCGTGACACATTTAGTGATGGCTCATCTGTATCCAGAAAACTTGTTTGCCGTTGACGACTAGGCACCCACTCATCAGGTGTCGCTCTCTCTCGAAGCTGATTTCGAAATTCTTCACTGCATTGAGAGATGAACTCTTCCCAATCGTTTGTGGTCTTGAAGTGAATAAACTGCTTTTCTTGAATATTGCACAGGACGGCTTTTTTCCCTGCGCGAATCAGACGAAGAACATTGAGCACTGTTCCAGCGCTTTTTCCATCCCAAATCATGAATCCGAAATCGGCTTGGCGAGCCATCTCACGATCTTTGAGAGCATAAAACTGAAAACCTTTTATGTTATTAGCGGCTTTAATATATTTTACTTTCCATTTACCCAGATTGTTTCGAAAATTTTCTCCTGAACAGAAAACGACAACATTACCGTAAGAAACATCCGCAAGGTATTTTTGTACAGCCTTATCAGCACCACTGGCGTCGCCAATAAAGACCAACAAGCTCTGGGCAATTATATTATCTAGTCGTTCTTTCACTGGAGTGGACAGTTTAGAGACATGGCGTGAGCCACCTATGAAAACCTTGTTCATTGGTTGCTCCGAGTGCGTGTAATGGTAAGGGCACGAACGCTAGATACCTTTCCGACCCGAATAAGTAGATCGGTAATAGCGTTCATCGTCGCTCCTGATCTAAATAAATCATCAAATAGAAGGACATTCTTACCTTCCGTCCCTCTGGTATCTACAGCGTAAAGGCCGGTTAGCAATTTTTTGCGCTCCTCTAGATCGGTAACCCCCTTGAGTTGTGTCGGTGGCCGTGTGGTGGTGACACATTCGACCACTGGAATGCTGAGCCTAGCGCCAATACCATTGGCTAGTGTAATTACGGGCGGAACTTTGCGAAAGCTCGATGGTGGTACAGGGATGATGAGATTAAATTTAGCTCGATGAGGCGAAAGAAAATTGACGGCCGTTGCAATGATTTCGTCAGCGACTGTCATGTCGGCATTATATTTCAGTTTATAAAGCAACTCGCCTATCGGTGAGCGAACTGTGTCAAAAACAGTATGGCCGGCCTCGTTCACACCCGCAGGTGTGCTGCTGATTGTGTGAATGTCGAGTGCGTAGCCTGAACGCCAATTCCCCTCGATCTTTTGTGGATTGATCTTGAGCAAGTGACCCTCTCCGGCGGGGAGTTCCAGCTTTAATGACTGTAGCCCATGGGCTACAGGACGACAATCCAGAATTTGACGGGCTACAAGCTCTTGAAATCGTGCCTACACCGCCAACCCGCCCTGCTTGGGAATGCTGAGCGCCTCGTCGATCAACGCCTTGTCGCGCTCGTCCCGCGCGGCCTCGCCCAGCATGGCGTCCACAGCCCCGCCATAGACGCTCTCGCGCCCGATCTCCAATAGAACCGGCAGGGCCAGGGGCGACACTCGCTCGAGCGCCCGGTAGACGATGCGCCCCTTGATGCGCTTCAGGAACGCGGCCAGCCGGCCAATGTCAGTGAGTCCCGTGGCCGCGTCGGCCCTGGTGGCGCGCAGCAGGACATGTTGCGGGTCGTGCTTGCGCAGCACGTCGTAGATCAGGTCGGCGTTGAACGTCACCTGCCGCCCGGTCTTCTCCTGCCCGGGATGCTTGCGCTCGATCAGCCCGGCGATCACCGCCACGTTGCGGAAGCAGCGCTTGAGCATCGACGATTCGTCCATCCACGCTTCCAGGTCGTCGCCCAGCATGTCCTGGTCGAACAGCAGGGCGATATCCTTCCCGCGCGCCGGCTTCAGGCTCCAGGCCGCGATCACGTAGTCGGTGGCGACGAAGCCGAGCGGCATCAGGCCGATCCGCTCCATGCGCTTGGTCAGCAGCATGCCCAGGGTCTGGTGCGCGTTGCGGCCCTCGAAGCAATAGGCCACCAGGAAATGCTTCTCGCGCCCCTTGTCGCCGCGCGGGAAGGCCTCGACCAAGAGCCCGTCCTTGGGCGGCAGCACCGAGCGCCATTCCTGCAAACGCAGCCATTCCGCCACCGCCTCGGGCAGGTCGCGCCAGCGCGCATGGTCGGCCAGCATCGCGCGCACGCGCTCCGCCAGTTGCGTGGTCAGCGGCAGGCGCCCGCCGGCATAGGCCGGCACCTTGGGCTCGCCGCCGCCCGTCGCGATACTGCACTCCACGGTGTGCTCGCGGATGCAGTCGAAGCGCAACAGGCGCCCGGCGAACAGGAAACTGTCGCCCGGCGTCAGGAACTGCGCGAAGTATTCCTCGACCTCGCCCAGGAATTTTCCCCGGCCCAGGCGCACTTTCAGCATCGGGCTTTCCACGATGGTGCCGACATTCATGCGGTAGCGCCTGACGAACGCCGCGCCCGCCACTTTCCAGGCGCCCATGCCGTCCTGGCGCAGCCGGTGCCACTGGGTATAGGCCGCCAGCGCGTAGCCGCCGGTGGCGACGAAATTCAGCACCGCATCGAAATCGGCGCGCGTGAGCCGCGCGTAGGGTGCCGCGGAGACGACCTCGGCGTACATCTCGTCGGCGCGGAACGGCTGCGAGCACGCCATGCCCATCAAATGCTGCGCCAGGACGTCGAGGCCGCCCGGGCGCGCCCCTTCCCCCGTGGGCGGATCGCCGTCGAGCTCGCCCTCGCGCATCGCCTCCAGCGCCGCGCGGCATTCCAGCACCTCGAAGCGGTTGGCCGGCACCAGCAACGCGCGGCTGGGCGTGTCGAGCCGGTGGTTGGAGCGGCCGATGCGCTGGATCAGCCGGGACGCGCCCTTGGGCGCGCCGACCTGGATCACCAGGTCGACCGCCGCCCAGTCCACGCCGAGATCTAGGGACGACGTGGCGACCACGGCGCGCAAATCGCCGCGGCCCATCGCCGCCTCGACCTTGCGGCGCTGCTCCCGGTCCAGGCTGCCGTGATGCAGGGCGATCTTGAGTTTGTCCTCGTTCATGCGCCACAGCGCCTGGAACACCAGCTCGGCCTGGGCGCGGGTGTTGACGAACACCAGCGTGGTGCGAGCTTTTTTGATGGCCTGGTATATTTCGTTCATTGCAAAAAGCGCCATGTGCCCGGCCCAGGGCATGCGCTCGGCCGTGCGCAGGATCGCGGCGTCGGCGCGCTTCACCCCGCCGCCCTGGACGATGCGCGGGGGGGCGGCGCCCGACCCAAGCCACGCCGCCAGGGCCTGGGGATGCGCCACGGTCGCGGACAGTCCCGTGACGCGGCAGCCGGGCGCGAGCTTGCGCAGGCGCGCCAGGCCCAGGGACAAAAGATCGCCGCGCTTGTTGCCGGCCAGCGCATGCGCCTCGTCGACGATCACCGCGCGCAAATCCCCGAACATGCCGGGCGCGTCGGCATAGGACAGCAGCAGCGCCAGGGATTCCGGCGTGGTCAGCAGCATGTCCGGCGGCAGGCGGCGCTGACGCTGGCGCTTGGCCTGGGGCGTGTCGCCGGTGCGGGTTTCGATGCTGATGTCGAGGCCCATCTCCTGGACCGGCAGGGTCAGGTTGCGGTGGATGTCCACCGCCAGGGCCTTGAGTGGCGACAGATAGAGCGTGTGCAGCCGCCGCGGCGCTTCCCCAGCGGGGCGCTGCGCCAGCTCGACGAGGCTGGGCAGGAATCCGGCCAACGTCTTGCCGCCGCCGGTGGGTGCGATCAGCAGCGCCGATTCGCCGCCGCGCGCCGCCTCCATTAGCCGGAGCTGATACGCATGCGGCGTCCAGCCGCGCCGGGCGAACCAGGCGTCGAACGGCTGGGGCAGAAACGCGGCCGTTGCTGCTTGCGTCTCGTCTTCTTGCATCGCGGCATTTTAACGCTTTAACGCTCTGCGCGCGCGCTGGCACGGGGGTCGCGGCGATGATAGTGTCCCGCCGCCCAAGCGCTGCAACTGCCTCCGCGGGAATTGCATGGCGGAAATGCCGGCCCAAACGGAACCGACGATAATTCACGGCGTCACCGAAGCCGACCTGGCGATGGACGAGCGGCTGCTCGGCCTGTTCCGCCTGTGGAACAAGAAGCGCGGCGACCGTGTGTTGCCGGCGCGGGCCGACCTCAGGCCCGAGGAGCTGGGCCCCTGGCTCGGCAACCTGATCGTGCTCGATGTGATCGACGGCGGCCGGGATTTCCGCTACCGCCTGTTCGGCACGGCGATCGTGATGCAGGCGGGCTTCGACATGACCGGCAAGTTCATGAGCGAATACCCGATCAAGCAGGCGCTGCCGTTTTTCTTCGCCACGCATTGCGAGGTGGTGCGGCGCGCCACCCCCGCCTTCGGCGAGCACAACCCGCGCGTCGCGACGGTGCGCCGCCGGCGGCGGCTGATCCTGCCGTTCGGCGAGGACGGCAAGACCGTGGACCGCACCATGACCGCCAACTACGCGATCGAGGTCATAGGCCAGCCCGAGCGTTACATCTAGACGGGCCGGTTTCCGATCGCCGCGGCGATGCGGCTCGCCATCTCGGCGAACGCGGGCTCGCCATAGGGCACGGCGCCCGGCTTGGTCCACACCGGCGTCGGCCAGGCCGCGTCCCCGGCGAAGCGCGCGATCACGTGGACATGAAGCTGCGGCACCATGTTGCCCAGGGCTGCCACGTTCATCTTGCCCGCGCCGGTGAATTTCTCGAACGCGGCGGCGACCGCGGCCACTTCCTCGATCAGCTCCGTGCGGTCGGCGGCCGGGAGCTGGTGGATCTCGCGGATGCCCGCGCGCTCAGGCACCATGATCAGCCAGGGAAAGCGCCGGTCGTTCATCAACAGTACCCGGCACAGGGCCAGCGTGGCCACGGGCCGCGTATCGGCGGCCAGCTGCGCGTGCAGCTCGAACGCGGTTTTCGCGGTGCGGCCGCTCATTTTTCCTCGAGCGTCACCAAGAGGTCGCGGCTGCCCGCCGACATGCGCTTGGCGTGGATCGCGGCCACCGCGGCGGCCGGGTTGCCGCCGCCGACCCTAGCGAAGGCCAGGGCCGCCTCTTCCTTGCCGTCGCGCAGCAGGCGATAGCCGTCCATATAGGCGCGGAACCAGGGCTGGCCGGACTGGTCGCGCGCGATCGGGGTGAAGGCGTCGACGCGCGCGGTCTTGCCCTTCAGCTTCAACGTGCCCAGAGGGAGGAAATCGACTTTCTTGCAGCGCCGCGCGGTCGCCTCGCTGATGCAGATCGTGGTGCCCAGATGCTTGTTGGCGCCCTCCAGGCGGCTGGCGGTGTTCACCGTGTCGCCCATCGCGGTGTAGTTGTGGCGCTGGCTCGAACCGAAATTGCCGACGATGGCGACGCCGGTGTGCACGCCCACGCGCGTCGATCCCAGGCTGACGCCGGTGTCTTTCTTGGTGCGCTGGCGGAACCCCTCGGCGTAGGCGTGGATCGCCACGGCCGCCTCGACCGCGCGCTGCGCGTGCTCGGGCAGGGGCGCGGGCGCGCCATAGATCGCCACCACGGCGTCGCCGATGAACTTGTCGATCGTGCCGCCGGTCTTGATGATGATGTCGCAGATGCCGTCGAAATACTGCCCCATCACCTTGACCAGCAGCTTCGGCTCGGTCGTTTCGGACAGCGCGGTGAAGTTCTGCATGTCGGTGAACAGGAAGGTCATCTCGCGGTTCTCGCCCTCGGTGACCAGCGCCTGCGGATTTTCCAAGAGCTGCTGCACCACCTTGGGCTCGACATAGCGGGCGAAGGCGTCGCGGATGAAGCGCTTCTTGTCGCGGTAGCGCCGCGCGACGTAGATGGCGCCGGCGGTGAGCGACCCCAGGAACGCCAGGACCGGCGCCAGCAGCGGCAAGAGCGGCCCGTTCGCCAGTAGTGGGGCGCTGACCAGGATCAGGAACGCCAGGATCAGCGCGGCGCTGGAAGCGGCCTTCACCCAGGCGCGCGTCTCGATCAGGATCAGCAGCATCGCCAGGACCGCGGCCAGGATCGTCAGCAGAATCTCGATCGCCCCGTTGACGCGCGGCAACACGCGCCCGTCCAGAAGCTGCGACAGGGCGTGGGCATGCACTATGACGCCGGGCAGCGAGCCTTCAAGGTGGCCTAGCACCGTCGCCAGCGGCGCGCGGTGGCGGTCGGCGTCGGGCAGGTCGGCGCCGATCAGCACAATCTTGCCCTTGAACAGCGGGCCGGGCAGCTCGCCGATCAGATGCGCCTCGTAGCTTTCGAACACGGGCTGGCGCAGGCTGCCGCTACGCGTCAGATACGACAGGCCGATGGACTGGCGCGGCGGCTCGACGCCGATCTGCGCCGCCAGCGCGCCGGGGAAGCTCGGCTCCCATTTCTTGGTGATGTCGTCCTCGCGCCCGGGAAAGATCGCGCGCACCGTGCCGTCCTCGTCGGCGTCCAGCGTGGCGAAGCCGCGCCTGACGCGTACATCCTGGAAGAAGCCTTCGATCGTATCGACCTGTTTCTTGGTCAAGCCTTCCTCGAAGCCGGCCCAGGCCACCACCGGCGGCACCGGCCAGTCGTTGAGCGCCTGGCGCAGCGCGTCGTCCTTTTCCTTTACCGTCGGCTGGTCGAACAGGAAGTCGAGCCCCACCACCGCCGCGCCCTTTTCGCGCAACTGGTTGACCACTCGGGCCAGGAATGCCCGGTCCACCGGCTGGCGGTATTCCAGCGTTGCCAGGGTTTCCTCGGTGATCGCGGCGATCACGATGTTGGGGTGCGGCTCGGGCAGGCCGGGCTTGAGCGCCGTAAGGCGATAATCGATCAGCCATTGTTCGGTGATTTTCAGGAACGCCAGGGTCCGCACCGCGGCCACCGACAGCCCGGCAGCGAGCACCGCCGCGCCCAGCAGGATCAAGAGGTCGCGCCAGGCGAAGTCGCCGAAGCCCGGCAGCGCGCCGCGCATGGCGACGGACCGATCCGCCGGCGTTTCCAGTCCCGCGGCCTTGGCTGCGTTCGGCTTCAGCGCTTGCGGCGCCATCTCGGTTCGGCTTCCCCCAGGGTTCCGGTTGCGATCTTAGCTGAGGTCAGCCGGTTACGATCCCAAATTCATGATCTGCACGCGCCGGTTCATCGCGGCTTCCGGCGCCTTCGGGTCCAGCGGCTCGCGCTCGCCCTTGCCGGCGAAGCTCAGGCGCTTGGGCTCGATGCCGTGCCTGGCGATCAGGTATTCCATCGCGGCGACGGCGCGGCGCTCCGAGAGTTTCTGGTTGTACTCGTCCGAGCCCTTGCTGTCGGTATGCCCTTCCATCATGAAGCGCATGGTCTTCAGCCGGTCGGATTTCAGCGCCAGGCCCAAATTGTCCAGCACCTGCAGGCCCTGCGGCGACAGCTTGTCCGAGTTGAAATCGAAATTGATGCTAAGCGCGATGGCCGCCGAGGCCTGGATCGGCTGAGCGGGTGCGGTGGCCGTGGCGGCGGCTGGCGTGCCGGGGCTGGCCGGCTTCGGCGCCTGGTTGCCGAGGGTGATGCCGCGGAACTTGACGGTCGAGGCGGGCTGCTTGGGCGCCAGCGCATCCTCAAGCTGGGCGGCCGACGGCACGCCGTTGATGATCTGCAACTCGACCGCCTTGACGCTGCCGGCGGCCAGGGTAGCGGCCAGTCCGGCCACGGCGGCGATCATGGAGACGCGAAGGGCATCGAGACGCATGAAACGCTCCGTTGGCAAAAGACTTCCTGCCTAAACAAAGCCCCGCCCGGCCGCCGCCCGTCAAGGCGTGGCCGGGCGCAGGGCGGTTGGACGACTAATCCCGGACCGTGACCGGCATCGCCGCGGTGGCGATGCTGCCTTCGGGCACGCGCTTGAACACATCCAGCAGCGATGCCGCCATCTGGGCCGGCAGCACGGTGAAGCCGGGCTTCGATATCTCGGCGGGCAGTTGCGCGGTCGCGTCCTTGTCCACCGCGAAGCAGCGCACCTCGGACTGGCCAGCCGGGCCGGTGAGCTGCATCGGCGCTTCCCAGGACGGCGCCGGGATCGGCTGCGAGCCGGCGCCGACGCGCGCGGAGCTGTCGTACTGGCTGGGGAATATCTTGGTCACTTCACCCGCCACGTCCTTGTAGAAGCAATAGACATAGGCGTCGCGGCTGGGGCGCACCGACAGCTTCAGCTCTTCGCCGATGCGATAGGAGCCTTGCGTGCGGTCGCCGCCGATCTCCAGGTCGAACAGCCGCCCGGCCACGCCGCGCTCCAGGCTGTCGATCATCGCTGAAGCCTGGGACTGGCAGCCCCGCTCGGCCATCCACAAGGCCACCTGGCCTGGGCTGGCGGTCTTGCGCTCCAACAGGTGCAGGGTGACCGAGGTGGTGGTGGCGCCGTAGCGGATCTGGTAGGTGGCGCCGTTCTTTACCGGCACGCTGGCCGGCCATTGCACGTTGGTCTGCGACTTGGGCCACGGCACGTTGGCCTTTGGGCCGCTGGGCAGCATTTCCACCGTCACGCTGTCGGCGCCGGTCGGGCCGCCGGCCATCACCACGCCGCGTTCGGCGGCGACGCACCAGTTGCCGGATTGCGCGGTGTCGATCGCCCAGGGGTCGACCATCCCGCCGCTCAGCCCGATGCCCTTGCCCACGCCCCGGAACGCGCCGATGCGCCGCGGCGCGTCGCTGGACTGGCTGAGCGCCTCGCTCAAGCGGCCGATGATGCCCGAGGATTCGCCCGTGCCCGGCGGGCCGTTGAACGGCCCGCGCACGGTCATGACCTTGCCGGCGGCGTCCATCAGCACGACGCGCGTGCCGGTGGGCACCGAAATCGCCTGGCTGGGAGCCACGCGGTCGCCCTTTTTCAGGGCGTCGGCGGTGGAGCTGATCACCACGAAGGCGGCGCCCGCGCCGGCGGCGGAACCCGTAGAGGGCGCGGCGGCGGTTTGCGTGCGCGCCTTCGCCGCGGCGGCGGCCGCAGCGGCGGCGGCGGTCGCGACGGTCTGTTTGTCGGCGGCGGCTTTGGCCTCGGCCATCGCCTTGTCGGCGGCGGCCTTGTCGGTGGCGGCTTTGTCGGCGGCCAGCTTGGCCTGGCGCTCGGCTTCCACCTTGGCCTGTTCGGCCTTGGCCAGCTCGGCCTTCGCCGCCGCGGCGGCGCGATCGGCTTGCGCCTTGGTCTCGGCCGCTGTCCGGTCGGCCTGGGCCTTCGCGTCGGCGACGATCTTGGCGGCCTCGGCTTCGGCCTTGGCCTTCATCGCGTCGGCGGCCTTGCCGGCCTGGGCCAGCTGCGCCGGAGAATTTTTCAACTCGTCCATGCGCGCCAGCGCCAGCTTGGCGAACATCCCGTCGGGATAGCGCTCCAGGTACGTGCCCACCAGCGCCAGGTCGGCGCTGTCCCTGACCGCCGTCCAATAGACGATGTCGGAGGTGCGGCTCACCTCGTTGCGCAACGTCGTGAACGACACCAGGGCGAGGGTCGCCGTGCCGGCTACCGCCAGCACGAAGCCACCCATCATCAATTTGGTACGCATCGTCATGGTAAACCTCACTGTCTCGCACGCACCGGGCGCCGCTTCATGCGGTCCGGGGCACATGCTACGTCAACCATTGCCATGCCGTCATGCTGACATAGGGCCGCAGCGCCTTCTGTGGTCCAGGTCACTCTGCCTATGTGCCGGGGATCACAGGATAATCGGCCCGGCTTCGCCCCTCCGGGCCATGCATCCACCGTGCCGGGGCGGCGCTGAAGGCCGCGCGGCCCTGCGGGGTAGCCCCCAGGGTCGCGCCCGGCCGCCCGGAGTCATATACTACCGGCGATATTTTTACCGCGTCGAGAATGCCGGAGTAACGCCGATGACCGCCAGGGTTGTGCCCCTGAACCAGCAATCGCAGCCGAACGACCTCGAGCCGTTCTGGATGGGCTTCACGGCCAACCGCCAGTTCAAGCGCGCCCCGCGCATGCTGGTCGAGGCCAAGGACATGCACTACACGGCCGCCGACGGCCGCAAGATCCTGGACGCAACGGCGGGCCTGTGGTGCGTCAATGCCGGGCACGGCCGCAAGAAGATCGTCGAGGCGGTGCAGCGCCAGGTGGCCAAGCTGGATTACGCCCCCACCTTCCAGATGGGCCATCCCCTGCCGTTCGAGCTGGCCGGGCGGCTGGTCCAGTTCATGGACGGGCACTTCGACCACGTCTTCTTCACCAACTCGGGCTCGGAATCGGTCGATACCGCCCTCAAGATCGCCATCGCCTATCAGCGCGCCATCGGCCAGGGCACGCGCACGCGGCTGATCGGGCGCGAGCGGGGCTATCACGGGGTCGGCTTCGGCGGCATCTCGGTCGGCGGCATGGTCAAGAACCGGATGTATTTCGGCAGCCTTTTGAACGGCGTCGACCACATCTCGCATACCTACAACCGCGAGAAGCAGGCCTATGCCAAGGGCGAGCCGGAGTGGGGCGCGCACCTGGCCGACGACCTGGAGCGGCTGGTGGCGCTGCACGATGCCTCCACCATCGCCGCGGTGATCGTCGAGCCGGTGGCGGGATCGACCGGGGTGCTGGTGCCGCCCAAGGGGTACCTGAAGCGCCTGCGCGAGATCTGCGACAAGCACGGCATCCTGTTGATCTTCGACGAGGTGATCACCGGCTATGGCCGCCTGGGCAGGCCGTTCGCGGTCGATTTCTTCGGCGTGAAGCCCGATCTAATAACCACTGCAAAAGGCCTGACCAACGGCACCATCCCGATGGGCGCGGTCTTCGCCAGGAAGGGCATCTACGACGCCTTCATGGACGCACCCGAGAACACGATCGAGCTGTTCCACGGCTATACCTATTCGGGCCATCCCGTGGCGGCGGCGGCGGGCATCGCCACGCTCGACGTCTATAAGGAAGAAGGCCTGTTCGAGCGCGCGGGCGATCTCGCGCCGTACTGGCAGGACGCGGTGCATGCCTTGAAGGGCGAGCGCCACGTGATCGATATCCGCACCCTGGGCCTGGTGGCGGGGATCGAGCTCGAGCCGCGCCCGGGCAAGCCCACGGCGCGCGCGTTCGAATCGTTCATCAAGGCCTACGAAAAAGGCGTGCTGGTCCGCGTCACCGGCGACATCATCGCCATGTCGCCGCCGCTGATCGTCGAAAAAGCCCAGATCGACCAGATGATCGACACCGTGCGCACGGTGCTGAAGGAAGTCGCGTAACGCGACCGCCGCTTCGCTTTTCCAGGCGGGGCGGGCCCCGCGGGAGGAAGCGAAAATGAGCCGTGCCTTCGTCAAGGACCAGGACGATTCCTATGCCGAGCAGCTGCCGGACCGGCCCGACAGCGGCCAGCCCAACTACATCACCCCCAAGGGGCTGGATGCGTTGAAGGCGCGCTTGAAGGCCCTGGTCGCGGAAAAACGGGCGCTGGGCGACCAGGCCGCCGCCATGAAGCCCGATATCGACCGCGACATTCCCTGGCTCGAGGGCCGCATCGCCAAGGCGATCGTGCTCGACCCCCAAAAGCAGAAGGCGCACGAGGTTCAGTTCGGCGCCACCGTGACGGTGGTAGACGAGAACGACGAGCACCACCGCTTCGCCATCGTCGGCGAGGACGAGGCCGAGCCCGCCAAGGGCCGCATTTCGTGGCTGTCGCCCCTGGCCGCGGCGCTGTTGGGGGCCGCCCTGGGCGATGCCGTCACCTGGAAGCGCCCGGTCGGGGATATGATCGTCGAGATCGAGAAGATCGACTACGGCGCGGCCTGAACGCCGCCAAGGAGCCCTTCCATGAACCGCCGGCACAACCCCACGGGCGTCCACGCCCCGCTCAGCAGCTACGTCCACGGCGTCGAGGCGCCGGCCGGGGCGCGCTGGCTCCATATCTCGGGCCAGGTCGGCATCGCCCCGGACGGCAGGGTCGGCACGACCTTCGAGGAGCAGGCCGAGCTCGCCTGGAGCAACCTGCTGGCGGTCCTGAAGTCGGCCGGCATGGGGCCGGCGGACCTGGTGAAGGTCACGACCTACCTGACGCGGCGCGAGGACATCAAGGCCAACCGCGCCGCGCGCGACAAGCACATGGCCGGGGCCACGGCGGCCTCGACCATGGTGCTGATCAGCGGCCTGGCGGCGCCCGAGCTTCTGATCGAGGTCGAGGCCCACGCCGCCAAGGCGTGACCCCGCCGCGGTTTTCGAATCGAGCGTCATAAAACCGACATCGACGGCCTGCGCGGTTGCCACAGCAAGGCGTTGACGCGCGCACGGTCACAAAAAAGTCTTTACATGCGCGCGCAACGGCGTATATCGAAAAATCAAGTCGCTCGCGCACGTGCCCCTGGCCCCGTTGGGTTATGCAACGACGTAACGCGTACTTCCCGTGCCGGCCGGGGAATATGGTCGGTGCACAAGAGGAGGTCACGATGTTGGTTGCTGCGCTTGGCGGGAGAACCCGCCACTACCCTGTACCGGCGGCGCGTTAAGCCGCCCTCCCGCCAGAAAAACCGAACCAGACGATGAACCGGAAGATTTCACGCTTCCTGGCCGAGAACCGTCCGGCCACGCCCTGCCTCGTCTTCGACTTGGACGTGGTGGAGCAGAAATACCGCGAAATGGAAAGAGCGATGCCCGAGGCACGCGTCTATTACGCGGTGAAAGCCAACCCGGCGCCCGATCTCGTTAAGCTTTTGGTCAAGCTCGGCTCGTGCTTCGACGTGGCCAGCCTGACCGAGGTCGATTACTGCCTCAAGGCCGGCGCCAAGCCGCAGGACCTGTCGTTCGGCAACACCATCAAGAAAGAGCGCGACATCGCCGAGGCCTATGCCCGGGGCGTACGCATGTATGCCTTCGACAGCCTGGCGGAGCTGGAGAAGATCGGCCGGGCGGCCCCCGGCTCGCGGGTGTTCTGCCGCCTGCTGGCGGGCTCCGAGGGCGCGGAATGGCCGCTCAGCAACAAGTTCGGCTGCGACTACGCCATGGCCCGGGAACTGATGCTGAAGGCGCCCAAGCTCGGCCTGGTGCCCTTCGGCCTGTCGTTCCATGTCGGCTCGCAGCAGCGCGACCCGACGCGCTGGGACCACGCGCTGGCCGAGACGGCGGCGCTGTTCCGTGAGCTGGAAGGCCAGGGGATCGAGCTCAAAATGGTCAATCTGGGCGGCGGCTTCCCGGCGCGCTACCGCAAGCGGGTGCCGTCCTTCGCCAAGTATGTCGAGCAGATCCGCACGGCCCTGCGCAAGCATTTCGGCAACCGCGTGCCCGACCACCTGATCGTCGAGCCCGGCCGCGGCATGGTGGGCGAGGCGGGGGTGGTCCACAGCGAGGTGGTGCTGATCTCAAGGAAATCGGCCGGGGACGACAAGCGCTGGGTGTACCTGGACATCGGCAAGTTCGGCGGCCTGGCCGAGACCATGGACGAAATGATCCAGTACCAGCTGGTGACGCCGGCCGACGGCGGGCCGATGGGGCCGGTGGTGCTGGCCGGGCCGACCTGCGACAGCGTCGATATCCTGTACGAGAAGGCCGACTACAAGCTGCCGCTGGAGCTCAAGATCGGCGACCGGGTGACGTTCCTTAGCGCCGGAGCCTATACCACGACCTACGCGTCGAACGGCTTCAACGGCTTCGCCCCCTTGCGCGAGCACTACATCTAAGACTGCCGCTCAATTCCCGGTTTTCAGGAGCGGGCGCCCTTAACGGGCGCCCGTTTCGTTTAAGCGCAAAGAAAAACCGGGCCGCTTATTAGGCGGCCCGGCAGGTTTCTTTGAAGGAGTCGAAAGACAGACGTCGCGCAGGCGATTAGGTGATCAGGTTGCCGCCGTCCGTGAAGTTGGCGAGGAACGCGTTCATCACCTTGACGCTGCTGTCGGGCAACGCCGTCATGTCGGTGTCGAACGTCACGAAGCCCGCGCCCTGCGTGGCGAACGACATCGCCGTGGCGAAGTCGGCGAACACGCCGGTGAAGTCGAGCACGTCGAACACCTTGCTGAAGTCGTTGATCACGTCGTGGCCCAGCAGGCCCGGCTCGGTGACGAAGGTATCGAAGCCCGCGCCGCCGGTGATCGAGTCGCTGCCTTCGCCGCCCGACAGCGTGTCGTTGGCCAGGCCGCCGGTGATCGTGTCGTTGCCGTCCTCGCCGAAGATGACGTCGCGGTCGGCTTCGCCGTTCAGCACGTCGTTGCCTTCGCCGCCGAGGATGAAGTCGTTGCCGCCGCCGCCGAACACGGTGTCGCGGCCATCGCCGGGCCCGCCGAAGTCGCTGCCGTCGATGAAATCGTCGCCTTCGTTGCCGTACAGCAGGTCGTTGCCGTTGCCGCCGATCAGCGTGTCGATGCTGGTGCCGCCATACATCGAGTCGTTGCCGTCGTTGCCTTCGAGATAGTCCAGGCCGTCGCCGCCGCGCAGGACGTCGTTGCCGTCGCCGCCGGTCAGCATGTCGTCGCCGAAGTCGCCCTGGATCGTGTCGTTGTTGGCGCCGCCGTCGATCTCGTCGTTGCCGAGGCCGCCGAACAACTGGTCGTTGCCGTCGTCGCCGTTGATGACATCGTTGCCGTTATAGCCGTAGATCGTGTCCAGGCCGATGCCGCCTTCCAGCAGGTCGTCGCCGAGGCCGCCGTTCAGCTTGTCGTTGCCGTCGTCGCCCATCAGGATGTCGTTGCCCGACCCGCCGTTGATCGTGTCGTTGCCGAGATCGCCGTTGACGACGTCGACGCGGGTGCCGTAGAGCGCATCCGCGAGCGGGCCCGTGCCGCCCAGGGTCGAGCCGCTGTAGACGTCGTTGCCGCTGCCCAGCAGCACCGAGGCCGCAGTGTACTTGCCCGCAACCGTGACGGTGTCGGGGCCGGCGTCCGCGTCGATGTAATAATCGTTCGACAGAAGCGTCGAATTGACCGAGATCGTGTTGGCCAGGAACGTGCCGGTAATCGTGATAGTCATAGTCCTTCTCCTCCAAACCGGACGGAAGGTCTACCTGACTACCCGCTTGCCGGACCTGCGGCCCCAGATACCTTTCCGGGCCCGTTTGAACCAACTATAGCGAACAGCCCCGTGTTTGACCAGCGGATTCGGATAGTTTGTCGAATTTTTCTGATTCATTTCCGCGAAATTTTCGCCAAACTGGTGAGAAACTCCCGTCGAATCAACAGTTTATGTTTTAACCATACTCGCGTATGCGGCGAATTGGCGGGTCATTCTTTCGATTGCACCCCGCCAATCCCAGGAAAATCCGGCCGCTTAAAAGAAAAACCGGGCCGCTTATTAGGCGGCCCGGCAGGTTTCTTTGAAGGAGTCGAAAGATAGACGTCGCGCAGGCGGTTAGGTGACCAGGTTGCCGCCGTCCGTGAAGTTGGCGAGGAACGCGCCCATCACCTTGACGCTGCTGTCGGGCAACGCCGTCATGTCGGTGTCGAACGTCACGAAGCCCGCGCCCTGCGTGGCGTTGCTCATCGCTTCGGTGAAGTCGGCGAACACGCCGGTGAAGTCGAGCACGTCGAACACCTTGCTGAAGTCGGTGATCACGTCGTGGCCCAGCAGGCCCGGCTCGGTAATAAAGGTGTCGAAGCCCGCGCCGCCGGTGATCGTGTCGCTGCCCTCGCCGCCCGACAGCGTGTCGTTGGCCAGGCCGCCAGTGATCGTGTCGTTGCCGTCCTCGCCGAAGACGATGTCGCGATCGGCCTCGCCGTTCAGCACGTCGTTGCCGTCGCCGCCGAAGATGGTGTCGTTGCCGCCGCCGCCGAACACGGTGTCGCGGCCGTCGGGGCCGCCGGGGCCGCCCGACTCGTTGGCGGAGTCGATATAGTCGTCGCCTTCGTTGCCGTACAGCAGGTCGTTGCCGCCGCCGCCGAAGATCGAGTCGACGCCGGTGCCGCCGTACAGCGAGTCGTTGCCGTCGTTGCCGTCCATCAGGTCGAGGCCGTCGCCGCCGCGCAGGATGTCGTTGCCGTCGCCGCCGGTCAGCATGTCGTTGCCGAAGTCGCCCTGGATCGTGTCGCTGTTGGCGCCGCCGTCGATCTCGTCGTTGCCGAGGCCGCCGAACAACTGGTCGTTGCCGTCTTCGCCGAAGATGAGGTCGGCGCCGTTGTAGCCGTAAATCGTGTCCAGGCCGATGCCGCCCGACAGCACGTCGTCGCCGAGGCCGCCGTTCAGCTTGTCGTTGCCGTCGTCGCCCATCAGGATGTCGTTGCCCGACCCGCCGTTGATCGTGTCGTTGCCGAGATCGCCGCTGACGATATCGACGCGGGTGCCGTAGAGCGCGTCCGCGAGCGGGCCCGTGCCGCCGAGGGTCGAGCCGTTGTACACGTCGTTGCCGCTGCCAAGCAGGGCGGTGACCTCAGTGTACTTGCCCGCAACCGTGACGGTGTCGGGGCCGGCGTCCGCATCGATGTAATAGTCGTTCGCCGCAAGCGTCGAATTGACCGAGATCGTGTTGGCCAGGAACGTGCCGGTAATCGTAATAGTCATGAGTCCTTCTCCTCCAAGCCGGACGGAAGGTCTACCTGACTACCGATTGCCGTACTGTGTGGCCCCCCCGATACCTTTGTGGGCCGCTTTGCGCGACAATAACCAACGACTTAGCGTTTGACCAGCGGATTCGGATAGTTTGTCTATTTTTTCTGATTCATTTCCGCGAAATTTTCGCCAAAATGGTGAGAAACCCTCGCCGAATCAACAGTTTATGTGTTAACCATACTCGCGTATATGGCGAATTGGCGGGTCATTCTTTCGATTATGCCCCCCCAATCCCCCGGCCTGGTCTGGCGAAAAAGCGTGGCGGAGCGGTACCAGGGGCTGTCCGGCCGATCCACCAGCCAGCGCCAGTCCGAGGCAAAGGGCAGCAGAATCCACACCGGCCGGCCGAGGGCGCCGGCAAGATGGGCCACGGACGTATCCACCGCGATCACCAAGTCGAGCGCGGCCACGCAGGCGGCGGTATCGGAGAAGTCCTTGAACTCCCGGCCCAGCATCGTCACGCGTTCCGCCTGCGCGACGGCTTTCAGCCCCTCGGCCGCGGCGCCGACCTGCAGGGAATAGAAGGCGGTTCCGTCGTGGCCAAGAAGCGGCGCCAGCAAAGCCGGGTCCAGCGAACGATCGCGGTCGCCGGGATAGTCGGGGTTTCCCGCCCACGCCAAGCCCACGGCCTTGCCGGGCCTGGCCGCGAACCGCCGCCGCCAAGCCGCCACGGCCTCGGGGTCGGGCGTCAGATACGGCGCGGCGGCGGGAATCGACTCGAGCGTCGTGCCGAAAACCAGGGGCAGGCTCATGAGCGGGCAATGCAGATCGAATTCCGGCAGCGCGCCGCCCACGGTCACGATTTGGGCGGCGCCGGCAAGCCCCCGGGCCAGACGATCCAGCGCCGCCGGCACCTCCAGAATCACTTCAGCGCCGCGCTCGGCCACCATAGGCACGTAGCGCATGAACTGGATCGCGTCGCCCACGCCTTGTTCGGCGTGCAGCAGCACGGTGCGGCCGGCGATGTCCTCGCCCTGCCATTGCGGCACGCCGAATTCGCGGCGCGCGCCGCTGATCCGGCGCACCGCCCAGCGCCATTCGTATTCCCGCCAGCCCAGCGCGAAGTCGCCGTGCCGCAGCAGGATCATCGCCCGCATGAAATGGGATTCGCCGCGGCTTGCCACCGGCCCCTCGGCGGCCGACCGCTCCAGCAGGGCCAGCGCCTCGGCCACCCGGCCCTGGCGCTCCAGCGCGGTGGACAACGTGTTCAGCGGCTCGGCCAGGCCCGGCCTCAGCTCCAGCGCGCGGCGCGCGGCCGCTTCGGCCTCGGCGAAGCTTCCCAGCGCCAGCAGCGCGGCCGCCAGATTGGCATGGGCCTCGGCATGGGACGGATCGACCGCCAGCGCGCGGCGCTCGAGCGTGGCGGCTTCCTCGCTCCGTCCCTGCGATTGCAGCACGTTGCCCAGGTTGATCATGGCGCGCACGTGATTGGGATCGATCACGAGCGCGCGGCGATAGCAGCTTTCGGCCTCGCCGCGGCGATCCAGGCGCTCCCGCGCCAAGCCCAGGCTCACCTGCGCGTCCGCGAGATTCGGCGCCAGCGCCACGGCGCGTTGCAACGCCGCCTCGGCCTCGGCGAAACGGCCGGCCTCGATCAGCGCCGCGCCCAGGCTGTGGGCGTAACGGGCCTCGCCGGGCTTGAGCCCGCCCGCCCGGGCATAGGCTGGGATGGCCTCGGTGATCCGTCCCAGCTTGATCAGGGCATTGCCCAGGTTGCCGTGCGCCGCGGCGTTGTCCGCGTCCAGACGCAGCGCTGCGCGGAAGCAATCCGCCGCGGCGGCGGGATCGCCGCCGGCATCGAACACATTGCCCAGGTTGATGCGGCAATCCACCGCCCCGGGAGCGATCGCCACGGCGCGGGTCAGAAGCGCCTCGGCCTCGCCCGGATCGCCGCGGCTCAGGCGCAGCAGAGCGAGATATTGCAGCAGCCCGGAATGGTCCGGCGACGCGGCGAGTGCCGCGCGCAACAGCGCCTCGGCGCCGTCGCCATCGCCCTGTCGCAGCAGCGCGCGGGCCCGGTGCAGCGTCGCATCAGGCGCGTCCGGGCCGGGGCTCACGGCACGTTCTGATAGTCGTCCAGTTCCTGCACCCGCGATTCGGTGGCGCCGGCCAGGCACAGCAGATGCTCCAGGCGCTGCGCCGTGGCGTCGCGGCGCAGCCGGTCGGCCATCCAGGCGCAATGCGCGTCGCGATGCGCTTCCCATGCCGCCTGGGTCTTGGCCAGAAGATCGTCGGCGCGGTTGTCGCCCGCCGCCTTCAACTTCGCCACCGCCGCGGCCAGGGCCTTGGCCTGGGCCTTCAGCTCGATATCGGCGCAGACCAGGCGCTGGGCGCCGTCGCCGGCGCGGTCCAGGCATTCGACGCCTTCGGGCGAAAACGCCCGCGCGGCCTGGCCGGGAGAAAGGGCCAGCACCAGGACCGCCGCGATGCAGGCGGCGGGAAAACAGGGGGTTGAGAAAGGGGCGCGCATTTCGGCCCCTAGTTTAGCGCGCCGGGGCGGCGCGGTCAGCGCTTCTTCAGGCCGTGGGGTCGACCAGCCGGCCCGACTTCTTCAGCCAGCGCACCAGCCCGGCCAGGGCCAGGGTGGCAAAAAGGGCCAGGCCCAGCCCGGTCAGGGTGCCGGCGGCGCCGGGCCAGCCCCAGGCTATGATCGCCTGCCAGGCCAGCACCAACAGCACGGTCAGAACCCAGGACGCGAAGCTGCCATACTCCTTGATCGCCAGCCGCCGCCAGTTGAACGACATGCCGGCGACCGCCGGGCCGATCAGGCGGGGCGACGGCCACCAGCGGTTGACGCGGCGGCAATACGCGTCGTACTCGGCGCCGAACTGGCCTCTCAGGTAGCGCTCCTCGGCCGCGACGATGGCGCGGTAGGAGACAAGGAAAAATGCGCCGCCGATCAAATAGACCCACGGGTTGTTGTGGATCAGCAGCACGCCCGCCAGCACGACGATGTTGCCGACATAGAGCGGGTTGCGCGACGCGGCGAACAGACCTTCCTGCACCAGCTTGGCGGCGAAGATCTGCTTGTTGACGCCGCCGCGCTTTATATAGGCAAGCCCCACGACCGCGGCGCGGAACCCCTGGCCCAACAGGCAGACCGCCAGGCCGAAAAGGTCGAGCCACCTGTCGGATGCCCAATCGCCCATGAACGGGCGAGGCGGCAGCAGCAGGAACAGCGCCACCATGACCGCGGGAAACACGGCGTTGCGGTAGCGGAACAGGAAATTGCCATAGCGGATGGCCGGCGACCGGCCGTCGCCGGCTGCGGCGGAAGACGCGCTCATGCGGCTATTTGACGGCGACGATGCCGCAGAAATTGTACCAGCGGAAGAACACCTCGACCGACTTGAAGCCGGCGCCCTTCAGCATCTCGACGTTCTCTTCCAGGCGGTAGGGGATCATCACGTTTTCCAGCGCCTCGCGCTTCTGCGCGATCTCGGTGTCGGAATAGCCGTTCCGGCGCTTCATGTCGTAGTAGTACTTTATATATAGGCGATTGAAGAGCGTGTCGGCGCTGGTCAGTTTTTCGATCAGGACCAGGCAGCCGCGATCGTTCATCCCGCGCACGATGTCGGCGACCATGCGGTCGCGATACAGCGGACGCACGAATTGCAGCGTCAGCAGCAGCAGCACGACCGAGGCGTTCTCGACGATCTGGCCCTTGTGCAGATCGGCGGTCACCAGGTCGTAGGCGCGCTTCATCCCCGCCTGCTGCATCTTGATGCGCGCCTTGGCCAGCATGTCGTCGGAATTGTCGACGCCGACGAAGCGCACGCCCGGGTCGATCGACCCGTCCATTGCCAGCATGGTGGTGCCGGTGGCGCAGCCCAGGTCGTACAGATTGGTGCCGGGCACGGCGAAATCGGCGGCGATCTCGGCGGTCATGCGCTGCATCTCGCCGTAGAACGGCACCGAGCGGCTGACCATGTCGTCGAACACGGCGGCGGTCTGCTTGTTGAACTTGAAATCGGTCTGCGGCTTGACCTCGGCGAACACCTGATCGCGTTCCGCGGCGACGCGCGGGGCGGGGCGGCTGGTGGGCATTTTCACGGGATCGGTCATGGCTTGCCTCGCTTGAGGTCCAGGGGCGGTGGCCGAATGGGGCGCCGGCGGGCGGGACTATATACCGCGACCCTCAAAAGACAACGGGAATGGCGGAATCCCTGGCTTCGTTAACCCTGGCGCGGGTCAGGCGGGCTGCAACGCGTGATCCGCGCCTACGGCCGCCGCGACGCTCGTGAACCCGTCGCGCCGCAGAAGATAGGCCAGCTCGGCCTTGATGCGCGGGATCAGCAACGGTCCTTGATAGACCAGGGCGGTATAGAGCTGCACCAGGCCGGCGCCGGCGCGGATGCAGGCATAGGCATCTTCGCCCGAGGCGATGCCGCCGACGCCGATCAGCGTCAGCCCGCCGCGCGCGGCCTTATAGGTCTCGGCCAACAGGCGCAGCGACATTTCCCTGACCGGCGCGCCGCTCAGGCCGCCGCGCTCGCCCTTATGCGCGCTGCGCAAGCTCGCGGGACGTTCGACCGTCGTGTTGGCGACCACCATGCCGTCGATCCGGTTTTCCAAGGCCAGGCCGACGATGTCGGCCTTCTCCTTGTCCGTCAGGTCGGGCGACACCTTTAGCGCCATCTTGGTTTTCCCGCGTACCGGCTTGAGGCGCCCCAACAGATCGGCCAGGGGCTCGCGGTTCTGGAACAGCTTGCCGTTGGCGGTGTTGGGGCAAGACACGTCCACAACCACCAGATCCGCCAGGGGCGCCAGGCGCCGCGTCAGAACCACGTAATCCTCGGCCGGGTCCTTGCTGTCGGCGTTGCTCGCCAGGTTCACCGCCAGGAACAGATCGCCGCGCGGCGTCGTTTCGATGCGCCGGGCGATGGCGTCGAGCCCGTCGTTGTTGAAGCCCATGCGGTTGATGAGCGCCCGGTCTTCGTCCAGGCGGAACAGGCGCGGCCGCTTATTGCCCGCCTGCGGCCGGGGCGTTATGCCGCCGACCTCGGCGAAGCCGAAACCCAGGCCCGGCATCCGGGTGAACACCCTAGCGTTCTTGTCGAACCCGGCGGCCAGGCCGACGGGGTTCGGCAGATCGTGGCCGAAGGCGTTGACGCGCAGGATCGGATCGGTGGCGCGGCGCGCCGCGGGCACCAGGCCCAACTCCAGCGCCCGCAAAGCCGCACGATGGGCGGTTTCCGCCGGCAGGCGGCGCAAGAGGGGGCCCAGGGCTTTGTACCAGTCGCGCACGGCGGGGCGAGATTTACGCCCGCGCAGCGGCCCATGCAACGGGGTTGCCGCCCAGCGCCCGGTCTGCTGTTCTGGCGGCGTGGGAGCAACGCCATGATCGCGGTTATCTTCGAATTCCGGCCCAGCGCGGGAAAAGTAGGCCGCTACCTCGACCTCGCCGCCGAAATGAAGCGGGAGGTCGAGGGCATCGACGGCTTCATCTCGGTGGAGCGATTCGAGAGCATTACCGAACAGGGCAAATACGTGTCGCTGTCGTTCTGGCGCGACGAGGCGGCGGTCGATGCCTGGCGCGAGAACCTCAGGCATCGCGCGGCGCAGGGCGAGGGACGGTCCGCGATCTTTGCCGACTATCGCCTGAGGGTGGCCCGGGTGCTGCGCGACTACGGGCCCAAGGACCGCGGCCAAGCGCCGGGGTGAGGACAACCCAAGGCGATCCGGCGTAGCATGGAGCGATTGTCGGCTGCCCCGCATTTCAGCAAGTGTCTTTGATGAAGCCAGCTTTGGACGACGTTCTTGCCCGCCTGACGCGCGACGCGACGCGCGATTTCGTGCGCTATTGGTTCCAGCTTCGCGCTGGGCGGCTGGTGCCCGACCGCCGCGACATCGATCCCGGCGCGCTGATCCACCTGCTGCCCAAGCTGTGGCTGTGGGAATATCAGCCCCAGCGCGGCGACTTCGTGAACCGGCTGGCGGGCGGCGAGATCGTCGATACGTTCCAGCGCAATCCCCGCGGCATGCTCTTGGCCGAGTGGGTGCCGGCGAAAATCGCCGGCGTGGCCCGGCCGCGCTATCAGCGCGCGATCGACGAGCCGGCGATCTGCGTGGCGTCGGGCGCATCCTATGTCGCCGGCGACAAGCGGGCGTGGTGCGAGCGCGTGATCGCGCCGATGACCAACGGCGAGGTCCGGCCGTCGGTGGTATTCGGCATCACGGTCTGGGAAGGGTACGACTTCGCCGCCGGGCCGGTGGAGCGCGAGGACACCGAGGCCGAATTCTTCCACGTCGCTGTGTGACCTGAACCACTTACCGCAGCACCCGGCCGCCGTATGAAAGCGGACTGGCCGCGACCGCCCGCGCCAATCAGGGGGTAAGTGCAATGACTGCCATGATGATGCCCAGGACCGGGCGGGAATACCGCCCCGCTTTGACGCCGATCGCCGTGCCGGCGCCGTTGCGTTCGCTGCTTTACGTCAGCAGCGCCTCGCGCGCGATGCCGGCGCATGAACTGGCAAGCTTGGTCGCCGAGGCGCGCGCCTGGAACGCCGCCAACGGCATTACCGGCGTGCTGCTCTATCGCAGGGGAAACTTCATCCAGTATCTCGAAGGCCCGGGCGACCGCATCGACGCGCTGCATCGACGCATCCGGCGCGACGCGCGCCATCACGGGGTGGTGCCGATCCTGGATCACCGCATCGCCGCGCGCGCCTTCGCCGGCCTGCCGCTGAAGTTCGAGGATCTCGACGCTGCGGGCGCCGCCGATTGCGGGCGGCTGGAAACCGGGACCGGGATTGCCGGCATGCCGGGCGCGCACCCGCGGTCGACGTCACCGGCGCCGTCGAACGGCGGCTGTCTGGCGACGCGGATACTCGACCGCTTCCGCGAGCATCACCACTTGCGGCGGGCGCTGATCCCGGCGGTCTGCTTCAGTTGAACAGGCGCTGCTTGGTCTGTGGCTTGTGGCGGTAGCAGCCGTCGACGATGCCGTCGGCAAAAAGCTGCGCGATCATCGGATGCCTGACCGGCCCCGCTTCGGCGTCGGGCAGAAGGTTCTGCTCGCTGACATAGGCCTCGTACGGCCCGCGCTCGTTCTCGGCATAGAGGTGATAGAACGGCTGGTCCTTGCGCGGCCGCATCTCCGCCGGAATCGAATTGTACCACTCGTCGCTCTGGCCGAAGACCGGGTCCACGTCGTACACCACGCCGCGGAACGGGTGGAAGCGATGCTTCACGACCTGGCCGATCCGGTATTTCGCGGTGCCGCAGGCGCCCACAGGGGCGATACGGCCGGCCGGTGTCGTCGCCCGCGGCGGCTGTGGCTGCTGTTCGCGCATCGAATCATGCTCTCCAGATCGGTGCCGGCGGCAGGAGTTGAACCCGCGACCCGCTGCTTACAAAGCAGCCGCTCTACCTCTGAGCTACGCCGGCCAAATCCCTTGATCGCACCATACCGGCAAGCCGCCGCGCCGGGCAATAGCCAGAGTACGTATTTAATCTAGGCTTTCAGCGATTCGAGGTTGCCGTCCACCGACAGCGCCTGGCCGGAAATGCGCCGGCCGGCGTCCGACATCAGGAACAGCACCTGCGCGGCGATGTCCTCGGCGGTCACCATCGTGTGCAGCGACGCCAGGTTGAGATAACTCTCGCGCATCGCGTCGAAGCCGACGCCGCGCGCCTTGGCCTTGGCGCTGATCACGGCGTCGATGCGCGGGCCGGAAACGATGCCCGGGCAGATGGCGTTGACGCGGATTTTGTACTCGCCCAGCTCCATCGCCAGCGTCTCGGCCAGGCCGATCGCCGCCCATTTCGACGCCGCGTAGGGGCTGCGCAGCGGATAGCCGAAGCGCCCGGCGGCCGACGACATGATCACCACCGATCCGCCGCCGGATTTGCGGATCATCGGCACGGCGCGGCGGATGGTCAGGTACTGGCCGGTCAGGTTGATGGCGATGCAGCGGTTCCAGTCCTTCGGCTCGATATCCTCGATCCTGGCGGTCGGTCCGGCGATGCCGGCATTGGCGATCACCGCATCCAGCCCGCCCAAATGCTTCTGCGCGTCGGCGAACAGCCGGTCGATATCGGCGGGCTCGGCTACGTCAGCTTTGGTGACGCCGAGGCCGGGCAGCGCCTTTTGCGCCGCGTCCAGTGCCGCCTGGTCCACGTCGCAGATATGCGCCCTGGCCCCGGCGGCGATCAGCGTTTCGGCGATGGCGCGGCCGATGCCCGACGCCCCGGCCGTGATCACCACGCGCTGACCCTTCACCGACAGATTCATTTCTTCGCTCCCTTCAGGCTTTTCCCCGCGCGCTGGCGCGCGCATTCGTACAGCGCCACCGCGGCGGCGTTCGACACGTTGATGTCGGCGATCGGCCCCGAGGTGGGCAGGCGCGCAGCCAGGTCGCACCGCTCGCGTGTCAGCCGCCGCAAGCCCGGGCCTTCCGCGCCCAGCGCCAGCGCCACCCGCCCGGCAAGGTCGATCTCGCTCAAATCCTGGTCCGCCTCGCCGTCCAGCGCCACGCACCAGAAGCGCGATTCCTTCAGGCGTTCGATCGCTTGCGCCAGGTTGCCGACGCGCACCAGCGCCACCCGCTCGGCCGCACCCGATGCCGCCTTGGCCAGCGCCCCGGTGACCGGCGGGGCGTGGTGGCGCAGGGTCACCACGGCGGCGGCGCCGAACGCAGCGGCCGAGCGCAGAACCGCGCCCACGTTCTGCGGGTCGGTGACCTGGTCGAGCAGCAGGATCGTGGCGCTCGGAGCTTCGGCCAGCCCGTCCAGCACCTCGTCCAGATCGGGCTCGGGCAGGGGTTCGGCCAGGACGGCGATGCCCTGATGCACCGCGCCCTGGGGTAGAACCCGGTTGATCGCCGCGCGCTCCAGGATTTCCGCCATCGGCAGGGTCCCGCCGGGCTTCGGCAGGCGGGCGGATAGGCCCGAAGCGGCCTCGCCGGTCATTATAAGGCGTCTCAAGCGCCGTTCCGGGTTGCCCAGGGCCGCCAGGGCGGCGTGGACCCCGTAAATCCAGTAGATCGGACCGCCGCCGGCGGAGGCCTCGGCAGGGGGGCTGTGGCCACGGAATGGCGGGGGGCCGGAGTGCCGAAAATGCATGCCCCCCTTGGGGATAGCTTGGGGGCTGGGGTGCTTGCGCTTTGGCATGTCCCCGCTTACTATCATGATCAGTTTAGAAGCGAAAATGACCTCTGCGCCCGGATGATCCACCGAAGGCGGCAGTGGTCGTTTGCGCCTCTTTTGTTATTGGAATCAGCGAGGTTTCGGGAAATTTGACTGCTGCACCGTCGCCGCGGCGCGGCTGCGTCACGGAGGGGTGCCCGAGCGGCTAAAGGGGACGGACTGTAAATCCGTTGGCGTACGCCTACGTTGGTTCAAATCCAACCCCCTCCACCACCGCCCCGTGGCATCCGTCCGGGCTGCCCCTTGGGCGCCTCGGCGGGTGTAGCTCAATGGTAGAGCTCCAGCCTTCCAAGCTGGCTACACGGGTTCGATTCCCGTCACCCGCTCCAGATACCGGCTGAAAGCCGGGGACCGCTTGGCCTTACGGCCCGATGCCTAGAACGAAGAAACAGACCTGGGATTGAGAAAATGTCGAAAGCTAGATTTGAGCGCACCAAGCCGCACTGCAACGTTGGGACCATCGGGCACGTGGACCACGGCAAGACGTCGCTGACGGCGGCGATCACGAAGGTGCTGGCCGAGACGGGCGGAGCGACGTACACGGCGTACGACCAGATCGACAAGGCGCCGGAAGAGAAGGCGCGCGGGATCACGATCTCGACCTCGCATGTCGAGTACGAGACCAAGAAGCGGCACTACGCGCACGTGGATTGCCCGGGCCATGCCGACTACATCAAGAACATGATCACCGGTGCGGCGCAGATGGATGGCGCGATCCTGGTGGTCTCGGCCGCCGACGGGCCGATGCCGCAGACGCGCGAGCACATCCTGTTGGCGCGCCAGGTCGGGGTGCCGGCGATCGTGGTGTTCCTCAACAAGGTCGACATGGTCGACGACCCGGAATTGCTGGACCTGGTGGAGCTGGAGGTTCGCGAGCTTTTGACCTCGTACAAGTTCCCGGGCGACAAAATACCTATTGTCCGTGGTTCTGCCTTATGCGCCCTGGAAGACAAGAAGCCGGAGCTGGGCAAGGAGTCGGTGATCGCGCTGCTGGAAGCGGTGGACAGCTACATCCCGCAGCCCGACCGTCCCAAGGACAAGCCGTTCCTGATGCCGATCGAAGACGTGTTCTCGATCTCGGGCCGCGGCACGGTGGTGACCGGGCGGATCGAGCGCGGGATCGTCAAGGTCGGCGACGAGGTCGAGATCGTCGGCCTGAAGGACACGACCAAGACGGTGGTGACGGGCGTCGAGATGTTCCGCAAGCTGCTCGACAGCGGCGAGGCGGGCGACAACATCGGCGCCTTGCTGCGCGGCACCAAGCGCGAGGAAGTGGAGCGCGGGCAGGTGCTGGCGGCACCCGGGTCGATCACGCCGCACAAGAAGTTCAAGTGCGAGGCCTACATCCTGACCAAGGAAGAGGGCGGGCGGCACACCCCGTTCTTCGCCAACTACCGGCCGCAGTTCTACTTCCGCACGACCGACGTGACCGGCGAGGTGGTGCTGCCGAGCGGGACGGAGATGGTGATGCCGGGCGACAACGTCGCGCTCGAGGTGTCGCTGATCACGCCGATCGCGATGGACGAGGGCCTGCGCTTTGCCATCCGCGAGGGCGGCAAGACCGTCGGCGCCGGCGTCGTCTCCAAGATCATCGAGTAGCGATAAGCGGCGGCGGGCATAGGGGTATAGCTCAACTGGTAGAGCACCGGTCTCCAAAACCGGGGGTTGGGGGTTCGAGTCCCTCTGCCCCTGCCAAGCCGGAAGCTGACCGGCCCGCCGGAACGAAAACGAAGAAGAAGACTTAAAGTCGGATCACAGGGACGCTGAGGCGTCGGGAATGGCGATGGAAAAGATTTCCCCACTGCAGTTTGCCCGCGAAGTGCGGCAGGAGGCGCTGAAGGTCACCTGGCCGACGCGCAAGGAGACTGCCGTGACCACGGGCATGGTGCTGGTGATGGTGCTGTTGGCGGCCGCGTTCTTCTTCCTGGCCGACCAGATGCTGTCGCTCGGCGTGCGTTACGTTCTGGGGCACGGGGCGTGATGGATATGGCCGCGCAATGGTACGTCGTCCACGTCTACTCGGGCTTCGAGAAAAAGGTGGCGCAGTCGATCAAGGAACAGGCGGTGCTGAAAGGCATGGGCGACCAGTTCCCCGAAGTGCTGGTGCCAACCGAGGAAGTTGTGGAGATGCGCCGGGGCGCCAAGGTCAGCTCCGAGCGCAAATTCTTCCCCGGCTACGTGCTGTGCAAGATGGAGATGAGCGACGAGGCGTGGCACCTGGTCAAGAACACGCCGAAAGTGACCGGCTTTCTGGGCGCCAAGATGAAGCCCGCGCCGATCACCGAGTCCGAGGCGCAGCGGATTCTGCGCCAGGTGCAGGAAGGCATCGAGCGGCCGAAGCCCTCGGTCACCTTCGAGGTCGGCGAACAGGTGCGCGTCACCGACGGGCCGTTCACGTCGTTCACGGGACTGGTGGAAGAAGTCGACGAAGAGAAAGCGCGCCTCAAGGTCGCGGTGTCGATCTTCGGCCGCGCCACGCCCGTGGATCTGGAATATTCGCAGGTCGAGAAGGCCTGATAGGGAGCTGGGCTTAAAGCAATGGCAAAAAAGATCGTCGGCTACATCAAGCTGGAAATCCCGTCGGGGCAGGCCAATCCCTCGCCGCCGGTGGGCCCCGCGCTCGGCCAGCGCGGCCTGAACATCATGGAATTCTGCAAGGCGTTCAACGCCGCCACGCAGAAGATGGAGCCCGGCACGCCCACGCCCGTGGTGATCACGGCCTATGCCGACCGCAGCTTCACCTTCATCACCAAAACTCCGCCCGCCAGCTATTTCCTGAAGAAGGCGGCGGGCCTGGAATCGGGCTCGGGCACGCCGGGGCGCGACTTCAAGGGCAAGGTGACCAAGGCGCAGGTGCGCGAGATCGCCGAGAAGAAGATGAAAGACCTGAACGCCCACGACCTCGAGGCCGCCGCGCGCATGATCGCGGGTTCGGCCCGGTCGATGGGCATTGAAGTGGTGGAGTAACCGTCATGGCGGCACGCGAAATCAACAAGGGCAAGCGCCTGAACGACTCGTACAAGGCCATCGACCGCGCCAAGTTCTATCCGGTCGAGGAAGCGGTGAAGATCATCAAGGCCGCGGCCAAGACCAAGTTCGACGAGACGGTCGAATTGGCGCTGAACCTGGGCATCGATCCGCGCCATTCCGACCAGCAGGTGCGCGGCGTGGTCACGCTGCCGCACGGCACCGGCAAGACGGTCAAGGTGGCGGTGTTCGCCCGGGGCGAAAAGGCCGAAGCGGCGAAGAAGGCGGGCGCCGACATCGTCGGCGCCGAGGACCTGGCGGCGCAGATCGAGGCCGGCAAGATCGAGTTCGACCGCTGCATCGCCACGCCCGACATGATGGGCATCGTCGGCAAGCTCGGCAAAGTGCTGGGCCCGCGCGGCCTGATGCCGAACCCGAAGCTCGGCACCGTCACGCCGAACGTGGCCGAGGCGGTGAAGAACGTGAAGGGCGGGCAGGTGGAATTCCGCGCCGAGAAGGCGGGGCTGATCCACGCCGGCGTCGGCAAGATGAGCTTCAGCGAAACGGCGATCGCCGAGAACGTGAAAGCGTTCGTCGGCGCCATCGCCAGGGCGAAGCCGCAAGGCGCCAAGGGCTCGTTCATCAAGAAGGTTTCGCTCAGCTCCACGATGGGGCCGGGCGTGAAGCTGGACGTCAGCGGACTGACCGGCGGAGCGGCCTGAACGCTGTACTAGAAGTCCCGCGCGATCGTTCGGGCCCCGACCGGGGTTCGAGATGTCAAGCGGGCAGGGCGGCCTTGAAAACCGCCCGACCTGTCCAAGACTGCGGGTGCGCGAAGCCGGTTCCGTCCGGCGCTTAAACGATACGCATCGGCCCGCAAGAGACAGTGGAGGAACAAGTTTTCCGGCGAAAGCCGGCGGGCTTGAGCTTCCGGGACAGGGTGAACCGGGCTTGAAGGGGCGCAATCCCTTTTAAGTCCATGTGCAACCGGTCCCGTATCTTCGCCGCGGCGGAACGCGGCGGGGCAGCGGTACCTTTCGGAGACGATCCGTGGACCGATCGCAAAAGCAGAAGCTGGTCGAGTCGCTCAATCGCACGCTGCAAACGCAGTCGATCGTCGTCGTCACGCACCAGAAGGGCCTGACGGCGGGAGAGACGGCGGATTTGCGGCGCAAGATGCGGGCGGCGCAGGCCAGCTTCAAAGTGACCAAGAATCGGCTCGCGCGTCTCGCTCTCAAGGGCACCAAGTTCGAGCAATTGGCCGACCTGTTCAAGGGACCGACGGCGATCGCCGTTTCCGTCGATCCCGTGGCGGCGGCCAAGGCGGCGTTCGACTACGCCAACCAGAACGGCAAGCTGGTGATCGTAGGTGGCGCCTTGGGCGACAAAAGGCTGGATGCCGAGGCGGTAAAATTCCTCGCCAGGCTGCCGTCGCTCAACGAGCTCAGGGCAAGACTCGTCGGCTTGTTGCAGACGCCGGCCACGCGCGTGGCCACGATCCTGCAGGCGCCGGCGGGGCAACTGGCCCGGGTGCTCAACGCGAAAGCGCAGAAGAAAGAAGAGAGCGCGGCGGCGTAACGCCGTTTTTGATCAACGACGGACCGAGACTCTGGACCACCGGAAGTTCAACCCTACGAGGAGCACGACGATGTCTGATCTGGCGAAACTGGTTGAGGAACTCTCGAAGCTGACCGTCATCGAGGCGGCCGAGCTGTCGAAGATGCTGGAAGAGAAATGGGGCGTATCGGCCGCCGCACCCGTGGCCGTTGCGGCCGCTGGCGCTGCCGCCGGCGCTGCCGCCCCCGCCGCCGAGAAGGACAGCTTCGAGATCGTCCTGATCGCGGCCGGCGAGAAGAAGATCAACGTGATCAAAGAGGTTCGCGCGATCACGGGCCTGGGCCTGAAAGAGGCCAAGGATCTGGTCGAAGGCGCACCCAAGACCGTCAAGGACGGCGTCAACAAGGCGGATGCCGAGAAGTTCAAGAAGCAGTTGGAATCTGCCGGCGCCACCGTGCAGGTCAAGTAGCGCCTGAAGCAAGCCTTATCCGCCTGCGCGCCGCCCATCCACGGCTGGGCGGCGCCGGGGCGGGCAAGGCGGATGGTTCGATCGATTTCCGAAGCCGTGGGTTTTTTTGCAGCAGGGTCCGCCGCCCTTTAAGGGGCGGCGACGAGACGGGCCCGAAACGAGGAAGAAGAAATGGCCAAGTCGTTCACCGCCCGCAAGCGCGTACGCATGAGCTTCGGGCGGATCCCCGAAGTCGCCCCGATGCCCAACCTGATCGAGGTGCAGAAAAGCTCGTACGACGCGTTCTTGCAGATGGACACGGCGCCCGACAAGCGCCAGAACGTGGGCCTGCACGAAGTTTTCCGCTCGGTGTTCCCGATCCGGGATTTCTCCGAGCGCGCGCAGCTTGAATTCGTGAAGTACGAGTTCGAGGAGCCGAAATACGACGTCGAGGAATGCCAGCAGCGCGGCATGACGTTCGCCGCCCCCTTGAAGGCGACCCTGCGCCTGGTGGTGTGGGACGTGGACGAAGACACCGGCGCGCGCTCGATCCGCGACATCAAGGAACAGGACGTCTATATGGGCGACATGCCCTTGATGACGAAGAACGGCACCTTCGTCATCAACGGCACCGAGCGCGTGATCGTCTCGCAGATGCACCGCTCGCCCGGCGTGTTCTTCGACCACGACAAGGGCAAGACCCACAGCTCGGGCAAGTATCTGTTCGCCGCGCGCGTGATCCCCTATCGCGGCTCGTGGCTGGATTTCGAATTCGACGCCAAGGACCTGGTCTATGTGCGCATCGACCGGCGCCGCAAGCTGCCGGCGACCACGCTGCTCTTGGCGCTGGACGGCATGCAGACCGAGGCGTTGCGCGCCGAGCGCGCCAAGAAGAGCGGCAAGCTGACCGACGACGAGGAACGCACCGGCGGGATGTCGAAAGAGGAGATCCTTGCCCATTTCTATTCCACGGTTAAGTTCACGCGCACCGACAAGGGCTGGAAAACCCCGTTCGACGCCACGCGCATGCGCGGCGTCAAGCTGACGCACGACCTGATCAACGCCAAGACCGGCAAGGTGATGGTCGAGGCCGGCATCAAGCTGGCTCCGCGCCTGGCCAAGAAGCTGTCCGAGGAAGGCCTGAAGGAGCAGCTGGTCGGCGACGAAGAAATCATCGGCCGGCACCTCGCCGCCGACGTGATCAACGAGCACACGGGCGAAGTGTATATCGAGGCCGGCGACGAGCTGACCGATGTGAAGCTCAAAACGCTGGTCGAAAACAACATCAAGGACATCCCGACCCTGGCGATCGACAACGTCAACGTCGGCCCGTACATCCGCAACACGCTGGCGGTGGACAAGAACAACACCCGCGAAGAAGCGCTGATCGACATCTATCGCGTGATGCGCCCGGGCGAGCCGCCGACCTTCGAAACGGCGATGGCCCTGTTCCACGGCCTGTTCTTCGACGGCGAGCGCTACGACCTGTCTGCCGTGGGCCGCGTGAAAATGAATTCGCGCCTCAACCTCGACGCGCCCGACACCATGCGCGTGCTGCGCAAGGCCGACGTGCTGGGCATCCTGAAGGTCCTGGTGGAGCTAAAGGACGGCCGCGGCGAGATCGACGACATCGACCATCTCGGCAACCGGCGCGTGCGCTCGGTCGGCGAGCTGATGGAAAACCAGTACCGCATCGGCCTGTTGCGCATGGAGCGCGCGATCCGCGAGCGCATGAGCTCGGTCGAGATCGACACGGTGATGCCGCACGACCTGATCAACGCCAAGCCGGCGGCGGCCGCGGTGCGCGAGTTCTTCGGCTCGTCGCAACTCAGCCAGTTCATGGACCAGACCAACCCCTTGTCCGAGATCACGCACAAGCGGCGCCTGTCGGCTCTCGGGCCGGGCGGCCTGACGCGCGAGCGCGCGGGCTTCGAGGTGCGCGACGTGCACCCCACGCATTACGGCCGCATCTGCCCGATCGAAACGCCGGAAGGCCCGAATATCGGCCTGATCAACAGCCTGGCCACCTATGCGCGGGTCAACCAGTACGGCTTCATCGAAACGCCGTACCGCAAGGTCGCGCACGGCAAGGTGACGGATGAAGTCGTCTACCTGTCGGCGATGGAAGAGGGCAAATACACCGTCGCGCAAGCCAACGCCGAGGTCGACGCGCGCGGCCGGTTCGTCGGCGACCTGATCTCAAGCCGCAAGGGCGGCGAGTTCGTGGTCTCGCGGCCCGACGACATCACGCTGATCGACGTCTCGCCGAAGCAGCTGGTGTCCGTGGCCGCGGCGCTGATCCCGTTCCTCGAGAACGACGACGCTAACCGCGCGCTGATGGGCTCGAACATGCAGCGCCAGGCCGTGCCGCTGATCCGCGCCGAGGCGCCGATCGTCGGCACCGGCATGGAGGAAACGGTGGCGCGCGATTCCGGCGTCACCATCGTCGCCAAGCGCTCGGGCATAATCGACCAGGTGGACGCCACGCGCATCGTCGTGCGCGCGACCGAGAAAACCTCGGCCGCCGCACCCGGCGTCGACATCTACAACCTGCTCAAGTTCCAGCGCTCGAACCAGAACACCTGCATCACCCAGCGTCCGCTGGTGAAGGTGGGCAACATGGTCAACCGCGGCGACATCATCGCCGACGGCCCGTCGACCGAGCTGGGCGAGCTGGCGCTGGGCCGCAACGTGCTGGTCGCCTTCATGCCCTGGAACGGCTACAACTTCGAAGATTCGATCCTGATCTCCGAACGCATCGTCAAGGACGACGTGTTCACCTCGATCCATATCGAGGAATTCGAGGTCATGGCCCGCGACACCAAGCTGGGCCAGGAGGAGATCACCCGCGACATCCCGAACGTCGGCGAGGAAGCGCTGAAGAACCTCGACGAGGCGGGCATCGTCTATATCGGCGCCGAGACCAAGCCGGGCGACATCCTGGTGGGCAAGGTTACGCCCAAGGGCGAATCGCCGATGACGCCGGAAGAAAAGCTGTTGCGCGCGATCTTCGGCGAAAAAGCCTCGGACGTGCGCGACACCAGCTTGCGCGTGCCGCCGGGCGTTTCCGGCACGGTGGTGGAAGTGCGCGTGTTCTCGCGCCGCGGCGTCGAGAAGGACGAGCGCGCGCTGGCCAACGAACGCGCCGAGATCGAGCGCCTGGCGAAGGACCGCGACGACGAACGCGCGATCATCGAACGCAGCTTCTTCAGCCGCCTGAAGGAACTGCTGGTGGGCGAAAATGCGGATTCCGGCCCCAAGGGCATGAAGACGCCGGCCAAGATCACCGAAAGCCTGCTCAGCGACTACACCCCCGGCCAGTGGCGCCAGATCGGCGTCAAGAACGACGACGTGATGGCCGATATCGAGGCGTTGAAGAAAACCTTCGACGAATCGATCACGCGCCTGCAGGGACGCTTTGATAACAAAGTGGAGAAACTGCAACGCGGCGACGAGCTGCCGCCCGGCGTGATGAAGATGGTCAAGGTGTTCGTCGCGGTGAAGCGCAAGCTGCAGCCCGGCGACAAGATGGCCGGCCGCCACGGCAACAAGGGCGTCATCTCGCGCATCACGCCGCAGGAAGACATGCCGTATCTCGAAGACGGCACCCCGGTGGACATCGTGCTGAACCCGCTGGGCGTCCCCTCGCGCATGAACGTCGGCCAGATTCTCGAAACGCATCTCGGCTGGGCCGCGGCAGGACTCGGCCGCCAGATCGGCGACATGCTCGATAAGGTGCGCCGCAACGTCAAGAACGCCGACATGCGCAAGACGCTCGAGCGCGTCTATGGCAAGGAGTTCTATAAAGCCGAGATCGCCGATCTTAAGGACGACGAGATACTCGAGCTGTCGGCCAACGTCTCAAACGGCATTCCGCTGGCCAGCCCCGTGTTCGACGGTGCGCGCGAGGAAGACATCGTGCGCATGCTCGAGCAGGCCGGGCTCGACCGCTCGGGCCAGGTGTGGCTGACCGACGGGCGCACCGGCGAGCGTTTCGACCGCAAGGTGACCGTGGGCTACATCTACATGCTGAAGCTGCACCATCTGGTGGACGACAAGATCCACGCGCGCTCGATCGGCCCGTACAGCCTGGTGACGCAGCAGCCGCTCGGCGGCAAGGCCCAGTTCGGCGGCCAGCGCTTCGGCGAAATGGAGGTCTGGGCGCTCGAAGCCTATGGCGCCTCCTATACGCTGCAGGAAATGCTGACGGTGAAGTCCGACGACGTGTCGGGCCGCACCAAGGTGTACGAATCGATCGTGCGCGGCGACGACAATTTCGAAGCCGGCATCCCGGAATCGTTCAACGTGCTGGTGAAGGAGCTGCGCTCGCTGGGCCTCAACGTGGACCTGCGCCAGCGCAACTGACGCCAGTAGACGAACGCGAAATCCAGGCTTTAAGGGCGCGCGAGCGCCCAAACCCATCCCGCCTTAGGGCGGTGGAACGGAGAGACGATGAATACCGATCTGCTCAATGTGTTCGGCCAGGCTCCTGGCCCGCAGGCTTTCGACCAGATCCGCATCTCGATCGCCAGCCCCGAGCGCATCGAGGCCTGGTCGTTCGGCGAGATCAAGAAGCCCGAGACGATCAACTACCGCACCTTCAAGCCGGAGCGCGACGGGCTGTTCTGCGCGCGCATCTTCGGGCCGATCAAGGACTACGAGTGCCTGTGCGGCAAGTACAAGCGCATGAAGTATCGCGGCATCACCTGCGAGAAGTGCGGCGTGGAAGTGACGCTGTCGAAGGTGCGGCGCGAACGCATGGGCCACATCCAACTGGCCTCGCCGGTGGCGCATATCTGGTTCCTGAAGTCGCTCCCCAGCCGCATCGGCCTGTTGCTCGACATGACGCTGAAGGACCTGGAGCGGATTCTCTATTTCGAGAATTTCGTGGTGGTCGAGCCGGGGCTGACGCCGCTGAAGCTGCGCCAGCTGATGAACGACGACGAGTACGTCAAGGCGCAGGAAGAATTCGGCGACGAGGCGTTCACCGCCAAGATCGGCGCCGAAGCCCTGCGCGACATGCTGAAGACGATCGACCTGGAGACCGAGCGCAAGGCGATGCGCGAGGAGCTGCGCGACACCGCCAGCGAGGCGCGGCGCAAGAAGCTGGTCAAGCGCCTGAAGCTTGTCGAGGCGTTCATCGAGTCGGAAAGCCGGCCCGAGTGGATGATCATGGAAGTGATTCCCGTGATCCCGCCCGAGCTTCGGCCCCTGGTGCCGCTCGACGGCGGCCGGTTCGCGACCTCGGACCTGAACGACCTCTATCGCCGCGTCATCAACCGCAACAACCGCCTGAAGCGGTTGATCGAGCTGCGCGCGCCCGACATCATCGTGCGCAACGAAAAGCGCATGCTGCAGGAGGCGGTCGACGCGCTGTTCGACAACGGCCGCCGCGGCCGCGTCATCACCGGCGCCAACAAGCGCCCGCTGAAGTCGCTCAGCGACATGCTGAAGGGCAAGCAGGGCCGCTTCCGCCAGAACCTGCTGGGCAAGCGCGTGGACTATTCCGGCCGCTCGGTGATCGTGGTCGGCCCGGAATTGAAGCTGCACCAGTGTGGCCTGCCCAAGAAGATGGCGCTGGAGCTGTTCAAGCCGTTCATCTACGCCAAACTCGAAACCTACGGCCAGGCCACCACCATCAAGGCCGCCAAGCGCATGGTGGAAAAGGAACGGCCCGAGGTGTGGGACATCCTGGAAGAGGTGATCCGCGAGCATCCGGTGCTGCTCAACCGCGCGCCGACGCTGCATCGCCTCGGCATCCAGGCGTTCGAGCCGGTGCTGATCGAAGGCAAGGCGATCCAGCTGCATCCGCTGGTCTGCACCGCCTTCAACGCCGATTTCGACGGCGACCAGATGGCGGTGCACATACCGCTGTCGCTGGAAGCGCAGCTCGAGGCGCGCGTGCTGATGATGTCCACCAACAACATCCTCAGCCCCGCCAACGGCAAGCCGATCATCGTGCCGTCGCAGGACATCGTGCTGGGCCTCTATTACCTGACGCAGGAGCGCGAGAAGGAAAAGGGCGAAGGCATGTCCTTCGGCACCATGGGTGAAATCCAGCAGGCGCTGGATTCGGGCGCGGTGCACCTGCACGCCCGAGTCAACGCGCGCTATCGCGGCATGAACGCCGAGGGCAAGATGGTGACGACGCGCGTCACCACCACGCCCGGCCGCATGCTGCTGTCGGAAATCTTTCCGCACAACAAGAACGTGCCATTCTCGCTGATCAACCGCCTGCTGCTGAAGAAGGACATCTCGAACATCATCGACGTGGTGTATCGCCACTGCGGCCAGAAAGAGACGGTGATCTTCGCCGACCGGATAATGGGGCTGGGCTTCAACTACGCCTGCCGCGCCGGCATTTCGTTCGGCAAGGACGACCTGATGATCCCGCCGGCCAAGGGCAAGCTGGTCGCCGAAGCCCAGGCGCGGGTGAAGGAGTACGAGCAGCAGTACCTCGACGGCCTGATCACCAAGGGCGAGAAGTACAACAAGGTCGTGGACGTCTGGTCGCACTGCACCGACAAGGTGGCCGAGGAGATGATGAAGTCGATCGCCGGCGCCGGCACGGGCCGCGACATCAACTCGGTCTGGATGATGGCGCATTCCGGCGCGCGCGGCTCGGCGGCGCAGATCAAGCAGCTCGCCGGCATGCGCGGCCTGATGGCCAAGCCGTCGGGCGAGATCATCGAAACGCCGATCGTCTCGAACTTCAAGGAAGGCCTCACCGTGCTGGAGTACTTCAACTCCACCCACGGCGCGCGCAAGGGCCTGGCCGACACGGCGCTTAAAACCGCCAACTCGGGCTATCTGACCCGCCGTCTGGTCGACGTGGCGCAGGACGCCATCATCACCGAGGACGATTGCGGCACCCAGAAGGGCCTGACGCTGAAGGCGGTCGTGGACGGCGGCACGGTGATCGAGCCGCTCAGCGACCGCATCCTGGGCCGCTGCGCCGCGGTCGACATCGTCGATCCCCTAGGCGGCGCGGTGCTGGCCGCGGCCGGCGAGATGATCGCCGAGGACGAGGTCGAGGCGATCGAACGCGCGGGCATCGACCAGGTGAAGATCCGCTCGGTGCTCACCTGCGAAACCAAGGTCGGCGTATGCGCCCGCTGCTATGGGCGTGATCTGGCGCGCGGCACATCGGTGAACATGGGCGAGGCGATCGGCGTGATCGCCGCCCAGTCGATCGGCGAGCCGGGCACGCAGCTGACCATGCGCACCTTCCACATCGGCGGCGCCGTGCAGGGTGCCGCCGAGCAGTCGGCGATCGAAGCCACGATCGACGGCACGGTGCAGGTGAACAACCGCAACGTGGTCATCAACAGCCAGGGCGTGCCGGTGGTCATGGGCCGCAACACCGAAGTGGTGCTGATGGACGAGACCAAGCGCGAGCGCGCGCGGCACCGCGTGCCCTATGGCGCGTTTCTGTACGCCGATGCCGGCGTCGAGGTGAAGAAAGGCCAGAAGCTGGCGGGCTGGGACCCGTACACAATTCCGATCATCACGGAAAAAGACGGCGTGGTGCACTACGTCGACATCATCGAGGGCATCTCGATGCGCGAAGCGGCCGACGAGGCCACCGGCATCACCCGCAAGGTGGTGACCGACTGGAAGCAGCAACCGCGCGGATCGGATTTGCGCCCGCGCATCGCGCTACGCGACAAGGACGGCGAGGCCATCACCCTGGCCACCGGCGTCGAGGCGCGCTACTTCCTGTCGGTGGACGCGATCCTGAACGTCGAAAACGGCGCCAGCGTGCGCGCGGGCGACGTGCTGTCGCGTATTCCGCGCGAGTCGTCGAAGACCCGCGACATCACCGGCGGCCTGCCGCGCGTGGCCGAGCTGTTCGAGGCGCGCAAGCCCAAGGATTTCGCCATCATCAGCGAGATCGACGGACGCGTCGAGTTCGGCAAGGACTACAAGACCAAGCGCCGCATCGTCGTGATGCCCGCCGAAGGCAGCGACCTGCAGCCGGTCGAATACCTGCTGCCCAAGGGCAAGCACATCTCGGTGCAGGAAGGCGACCACGTCGAGCGGGGCGACCTGTTGATGGACGGCAACCCGGTGCCGCACGACATCCTGAGCGTGCTGGGCGTCGAGGAGCTGGCCAGGTACCTGATCAACGAGATCCAGGAGGTCTATCGGCTTCAGGGCGTGAAGATCAACGACAAGCACATCGAGGTGATCGTCCGCCAGATGCTGCAGAAGGTCGAGATCGTCGATCCGGGCGACACCACCTACCTGACGGGCGAGCAGGCGGACCGCAGCGAGTTCGACGCGATCAACGACCAGGCGGTCAAGGACAACGGCCGTCCGGCCAAGGCCAAGCCCGTGCTCCAGGGCATCACCAAGGCGTCGTTGCAGACCAAGTCGTTCATCTCGGCGGCGTCGTTCCAGGAAACCACGCGCGTGCTGACCGAGGCGGCGGTTTCCGGCCGGGTCGACGACCTGATCGGGCTCAAGGAGAACGTGATCGTCGGCCGGCTGATCCCGGCCGGCACGGGCAGCGTCATGGCCCGGCTCAAGGCCCTGGCCGCAGATCGCGACAAGGCCATGGCCGGGGCGCTGGAAGAGGGCAAACCCGCCGAGGCCCAGGAAAAGGCCTCCGACGAAGCCGCGGACTAGGTTTTTCCGGCAGTTTTTGGCTATCCCGGGGCGCCCGATCGGCGCCCCGGACTGCTTTTAAGGGGCTCCCCGGCGGCCAGGCGCCGGCCGGCCCTTCGCCACCCCGCCAAAACCTGTGGATAACCCCCTCCGGGAGGCCCTTGGCGATGGTCTGCCATGCGCATTTCCGGGTGGCCGGTAAAACCCCGCAAACGGGCCGGAAACCTGGAAAAATCGCGGGTTTTGCGGTTGACGCTCCGGGGGGCGGACACTAGTATCCCGCCACCTTTTGGGGGCTGGTGGTAGGCGCCACCGCCTAGACGCAGCCCTGGCTTTTCAAGCCGCGTTAGATATAGCCGTCCGCCGGCCGGTTGCCGGTCATGGATGGCGCCTCGCATGTCGAGGCACGAGAGCGACTGGCAAAACGCTGGCGATGGACGTTCATCGCCGGCGATGACGTTTGAGGAAGAGGAACCGAGACCGGATGCCGACGATCAATCAACTCGTGCGCAACGCGCGCCAGCCGCGCGCCAGCCGCAACAAGGTGCCCGCGATGCAGGGCTGCCCGCAAAAGCGCGGCGTCTGCACGCGCGTCTACACCACCACGCCGAAGAAGCCGAACTCGGCGCTGCGCAAGGTCGCCAAGGTGCGGCTGACCAACGGCTACGAAGTCGTCACCTACATTCCCGGCGAAGGCCACAATTTGCAGGAACACTCGGTCGTGATGATCCGCGGCGGCCGCGTGAAGGACCTGCCCGGCGTGCGCTACCACATCATCCGCGGCACGCTCGATACGCAAGGCGTCAAGGACCGCCGCCAGCGCCGGTCCAAGTACGGCGCCAAGCGTCCGAAGTAAGCGGAACGGAGACGCAAATCTATGTCGCGCCGCCATCAAGCCGAGAAACGCGAGATCCTCCCCGACGCCAAGTTCGGGGACATGGTCGTCACCAAGTTCATGAACACCCTGATGTACGAGGGCAAGAAATCCGTGGCCGAGCAGATCGTCTACGGCGCCTTCGACCGCCTGCACGACAAGACCAAGGTCGATCCGCTGAAGGTGTTTCACGACGCGCTGGAAAACGTGCGCCCGCATCTTGAGGTGCGCTCGCGCCGCGTCGGCGGCGCCACCTACCAGGTGCCCGTGGAAGTGCGGCCGGAACGCGCCCAGGCGCTGGCGATCCGCTGGATTATCGGCATGGCGCGTTCGCGCTCGGAACACACGATGGTCGACCGCTTGTCGGGCGAACTGCTGGATGCCGCCAATAACCGCGGGGGGGCGGTTAAGAAGCGGGAAGACACGCACCGGATGGCGGAGGCCAACAAGGCCTTCTCGCATTACCGCTGGTAAAGGCTTTCCCCCATGCCCCGCAACACCCCGCTCGACCGTTACCGCAATATCGGCATCATGGCCCATATCGATGCCGGCAAGACCACCACGACCGAGCGCATCCTCTATTACACCGGCAAGTCGCATAAGATGGGCGAAGTCCACGACGGCGCCGCGACGATGGATTGGATGGAGCAGGAACAGGAACGCGGCATCACCATCACCTCGGCCGCCACCACCTGCTTCTGGAACGACCACCGCATCAACATCATCGACACGCCGGGCCATGTCGACTTCACCATCGAGGTCGAGCGCTCCCTGCGCGCGCTGGACGGCGCGGTGGCGGTGTTCGACGGCGTCAACGGCGTGGAGCCGCAATCCGAAACGGTGTGGCGCCAGGCCGACAAGTACAACGTGCCGCGCATCTGCTTCGTCAACAAGATGGACCGCATCGGCGCCGATTTCTTCATGTCGGTGGACACGATCAAGGACCGCCTGGGCGCGGTGCCCGTGGTCCTGCAATTCCCGATCGGCGCGGAAAGCGATTTCGTCGGCGTAGTCGACCTGATCCGCATGCGCTCGATCATCTGGAAAGACGAAGCCCTGGGCGCCGATTTCAGCACCGGCGAGATTCCCGCGGAACTCAAGGCCAAGGCGGTCGAATACCGCGGCAAGCTCTTGGAAACCGTTGTCGACATGGACGACGCCGCGCTTGAGAAGTATCTCGCCGGCGAAGAGCCCGACGAAAAGACCCTGCTCGCCTGCATCCGCAAGGGCACGGTGCTGAGCAAGTTCTATCCCGTGCTGTGCGGCGCCGCGTTCAAGAACAAGGGCGTGCAGCCGCTGCTCGACGCCGTGGTCGATTTCCTGCCCTCGCCCGCCGACGTCGCGGCCGTGATGGGTACGGACATGGACGGCAAGGACGAGAAGATCGAGCGCAAGTGCGACGACAAAGAGCCGTTCTCGGGCCTGGCGTTCAAGATCATGACCGATCCGTTCGTCGGCTCGCTCACCTTCGTGCGCATCTATTCCGGCGTGCTATCGAGCGCCACCGGAGTGCTGAATTCGACCAAGAACCAGAAGGAACGCATCGGCCGCATGCTTCTGATGCACGCCAACTCGCGCGAAGACATCAAGGAAGCGTTCGCCGGCGACATCATCGCCCTGGCGGGGCTGAAATACACCACCACCGGCGACACGCTGTGCGATCCGGAAAAGCCGGTGATCCTGGAAAAGATGGAATTCCCCGACCCGGTCATCGAAGTGGCAATCGAGCCCAAGACCAAGGGCGACCAGGAAAAGATGGGCGCGGCGCTGGTGCGACTGGCGCAAGAAGACCCGTCCTTCCGCGTCACGACCGACCAGGAATCGGGCCAGACGATCCTCAAGGGCATGGGCGAACTGCACCTCGAGATCAAGGTCGACATCCTCAAGCGCACCTACAAGGTCGAAGCCAATGTCGGCTCGCCGCAGGTGGCGTACCGCGAGACCATCAGCCGCACGGTCGAGCATGACTACACGCATAAAAAGCAGACCGGCGGCTCGGGCCAGTACGCGCGTATCAAGCTGCGCTTCGAGCCCGGCGCGCCCGGCTCGGGCTACGAGTTCGAGAACGACGTCGTCGGCGGCTCGGTGCCCAAGGAATACGTCCCCGGCGTGGTCAAAGGCCTGGCGTCCGCGCGCGAAACCGGCGTGATCCTGGGCTTCCCGGTGATCGACTTCAAAATCCTACTGATCGACGGCGCCTATCACGATGTCGACTCATCGGCCCTGGCGTTCGAAATCGCCGCCCGCGCCGCCTTCAAGGAAGGCATCCAGAAGGCCGGTCCCAAGCTGCTCGAGCCGATCATGCGGGTCGAGGTGGTGACGCCCGAGGAATACATGGGCGACGTGATCGGCGATTTGAACAGCCGGCGCGGCCAAGTGATGGGCATGGACAGCCGCGGCAACGCGCGCGTGATCAACGCCCAGGTGCCGCTGGCCAACATGTTCAGCTACGTGAATACCCTGCGCTCGATGAGCCAGGGCCGCGCCACCTACTCGATGCATTTCGACCACTACGCGCAGGTGCCGCAGGCCGTGGCCGACGAAGTGCGCGCCAAGCTGGCCTGACGCCGAACGCTAAAGACCGAACGCAAACCAGGACTGGAAAACGGGAACCGCAGCGATGTCGAAAGCTAGATTTGAGCGCACCAAGCCGCACTGCAACGTCGGGACCATCGGGCACGTGGACCACGGCAAGACGTCGCTGACGGCGGCGATCACGAAGGTGCTGGCCGAGACGGGCGGAGCGACGTACACGGCGTACGACCAGATCGACAAGGCGCCGGAAGAGAAGGCGCGCGGGATCACGATCTCGACCTCGCATGTCGAGTACGAGACCAAGAAGCGGCACTACGCGCACGTGGATTGCCCGGGCCATGCCGACTACATCAAGAACATGATCACCGGTGCGGCGCAGATGGATGGCGCGATCCTGGTGGTCTCGGCCGCCGACGGGCCGATGCCGCAGACGCGCGAGCACATCCTGTTGGCGCGCCAGGTCGGGGTGCCGGCGATCGTGGTGTTCCTCAACAAGGTCGACATGGTCGACGACCCGGAATTGCTGGACCTGGTGGAGCTGGAGGTTCGCGAGCTTTTGACCTCGTACAAGTTCCCGGGCGACAAAATACCTATTGTCCGTGGTTCTGCCTTATGCGCCCTGGAAGACAAGAAGCCGGAGCTGGGCAAGGAGTCGGTGATCGCGCTGCTGGAAGCGGTGGACAGCTACATCCCGCAGCCCGACCGTCCCAAGGACAAGCCGTTCCTGATGCCGATCGAAGACGTGTTCTCGATCTCGGGCCGCGGCACGGTGGTGACCGGGCGGATCGAGCGCGGGATCGTCAAGGTCGGCGACGAGGTCGAGATCGTCGGCCTGAAGGACACGACCAAGACGGTGGTGACGGGCGTCGAGATGTTCCGCAAGCTGCTCGACAGCGGCGAGGCGGGCGACAACATCGGCGCCTTGCTGCGCGGCACCAAGCGCGAGGAAGTGGAGCGCGGGCAGGTGCTGGCGGCACCCGGGTCGATCACGCCGCACAAGAAGTTCAAGTGCGAGGCCTACATCCTAACCAAGGAAGAGGGCGGGCGGCACACCCCGTTCTTCGCCAACTACCGGCCGCAGTTCTACTTCCGCACGACCGACGTGACCGGTGAGGTGGTGCTGCCGAGCGGGACGGAGATGGTGATGCCGGGCGACAACGTCGCGCTCGAGGTGTCGCTGATCACGCCGATCGCGATGGACGAGGGCCTGCGCTTCGCGATCCGCGAGGGCGGCAAGACCGTCGGCGCCGGCGTCGTCTCCAAGATCATCGAGTAGCGAAGGAAACGCCGCAAGGCAACAAAGGTCGAACCAATGGACAGCCAGAACATACGTATCCGCCTCAAAGCGTTCGATCATCGCGTGCTCGATCAATCCACAAGCGAGATCGTGAGCACCGCCAAGCGTACCGGCGCGCGCGTGCGCGGGCCGATCCCGCTGCCCACGCGCATCGAGCGTTTCACGGTGAACCGCTCGCCGCATATCGACAAGAAGTCGCGCGAGCAGTTCGAGATCCGCACGCACAAGCGGCTGCTCGACATCGTCGATCCCACCCCGCAGACCGTGGACGCGCTGATGAAGCTCGACCTGGCGGCGGGCGTGGACGTCGAGATCAAGCTGTAGAGAAGGTAGGGAAGTTTCGCCATGCGCACCGGATTGGTGGCCCGCAAGATGGGCATGACACGCGTGTTCGACGCGGACGGGCAGCACGTGCCGGTCACCGTGCTGGCAATCGAGAATTGCCAGGTGATCGCCGTGCGCAGCGAGGAAAAAGACGGCTACAGCGCCGTGCAGTTGGGTGCCGGCGTGCGCAAGGCCAAGGCGACCACCAAGCCGATGCGCGGCCATTTCGCCAAGGCCAAGGTCGAGCCGAAGCGCAAGCTGGCCGAGTTCCGCGTCAGCGCCGATGCCGTGCCGGATGTGGCGGCTGAGCTGTCGGCCGCGCATTTCGTTGTCGGCCAGTTCGTCGACGTTTCCGGCACGACCATCGGCAAGGGTTTCGCCGGCGTCATGAAGCGCCACCATTTTGCGGGTTTGCGCGCCACGCACGGCGTGTCGGTCTCGCACCGCTCGCCCGGCTCGACCGGCCAGCGCCAGGACCCCGGCCGGACCTTCCAGGGCAAGAAGATGGCGGGCCACCTGGGCGACAAGCGCCGCACCACGCTGAACCTGAAGATTATGTCCACAGACGCCGCGCGCGGGCTGATCCTGCTGAAAGGCAACGTGCCGGGCGCCGAAGGAAGCTGGGTTCTGGTGCGCGACGCCGTGAAGAAGAAGGCTCCGGCCAACCTGCCCATGCCGGCGGCCTTGAAGACCGGCAGCGAGGCGCCGGGCTTCACCGAAATGCCTGTGGACCGGCCGCGCCAGGCGGTTGAAAAGGGCGACAAGGGCGCGAAGCCGGCCGCGCGGCCCGCGGCGAAACCGGCCGCGGCTCCGGCAGCGAAGAAATAGGGACTGGTTCCATGCAAGCTCCGGTAAAGACCCTGGACAACAAGACCGCCGGCACCGTCGAGCTCAACGACGCCGTGTTCGGCGCCACCGTGCGCGACGACATCATGGCGCGTCTGGTGCATTGGCAGTTGGCCAAGCGCCGGGCCGGCACGCACAAGGCCAAGGGCATCAGCGAAATCCAGGGCACCACGAAAAAGCCGTGGCGGCAAAAAGGCACCGGCCGCGCCCGGCAGGGCTCGCTGCGTTCGCCCCAGTTCCGCGGCGGCGCGCGCATCTTCGGGCCGGTGGTGCGCGATCACGGCTACGACCTGCCGAAGCAGGTCCGTAAATTGGGGCTGGTCTCGGCGCTGTCGTCCAAGCAGGCCGAAGGCAAGCTGGTGGTGCTCGATGCCGCCAAGCTCGACCAGCCCAAGACCAAGGAACTGGTCCAGCGCCTGGGCAAGCTGGGCTTGAGCTCGGTGCTGCTGATCGACGGGGCCGAGATCGACCAGAACTTCGCCCGCGCCGCGCGCAACATCCCGCACCTCGACGTGCTGCCGCAGCAGGGCGCCAACGTCTACGACATCCTGCGCCGCGACGTGCTGGTGCTGACCAAGGCGGCGGTCGAAGCCCTGGAAGCGAGGCTGAAATGAGCAAGTCGCATATCGTCAAGCCGGGCAAGATTACGCTCGACGACGAGCGGGCGTATCTGATCATCCGCGCGCCGGTGATCACCGAAAAGGCGACCATGGGCTCGCAGCACGGCCAGGTCACGTTCCGCGTGCCGCTGGACGCCACCAAGCCGGAAATCAAGGCGGCGGTGGAAAAGCTGTTCAAGGTCAAGGTGACGGCGGTCAACACGCTGCGCCACAAGGGCAAGGTCAAGCGCTTCCGCAACGTGCTGGGGACGCGCAGCGACACCAAGAAAGCGATCGTTTCGCTGGCCGAAGGCCAAACCATCGACGTGACGACGGGAATCTGACGCCATGGCGCTGAAATCACTCAAGCCGGTTACCAACGGCACCCGCGGCACGGTGCTGATCGACCGTTCCGAGCTTTGGAAGGGGCGGCCGATCAAGGCGCTGACCGAGGGCAAGAAGTCCCGCGGCGGGCGCAACGTGCACGGCCATATCACCACGCGCCACCAGGGCGGCGGACACAAGCAGCGCTACCGCTTCATCGACTTCAAGCGCCGCAAGTTCGACGTCAACGGCACGGTCGAGCGCATCGAGTACGATCCCAACCGCTCGGCCTTCATCGCGCTGGTGAAGTACGACGACGGCGAGCTCAACTACATCCTGGCGCCGCAGCGCATCAAGGCCGGCGACAAGGTGGTGTCGGGCCTGAAGGCCGACATCAAGCCGGGCAACGCCATGCCGCTGAAGGCCATGCCGGTGGGCACGATCTGCCACAACGTGGAAATGAAGGTGGGCAAGGGCGGGCAGCTGGCGCGCTCGGCCGGCACCTATGTGCAGCTCGTGGGCCGCGACGGCGAATACTCGCTCTTGCGCCTGAGCTCGGGCGAAATGCGCATGGTGCGCGGCGAATGCATGGCCACCGTCGGCGCCGTGTCGAACCCCGACCGCATGAACCAGACCATTGGCAAGGCCGGCCGCAAGCGCTGGATGGGCGTGCGCCCGACCGTACGCGGCGTGGCGATGAACCCGGTCGACCATCCGCATGGCGGCGGCGAAGGCCGCACCTCGGGCGGCCGCCACCCGGTAACGCCCTGGGGCCAGGGAACCAAGGGCACCCGCACCCGCAACAATAAACGTACCGACCGGATGATCGTCCGGCGCCGGTATCAGAAGTAGTGGAGGGCTGAAGCGTGTCGCGCTCCGTTTGGAAAGGCCCGTTCGTCGACGGCCATCTGCTGAAGAAGGCCGAGAAGTCGCGCGCCTCCGGCCGCAACGAGGTGATCAAGACCTGGTCGCGGCGCTCGACCATCCTGCCGCAGTTCGTGGGGCTGACGTTCGGCGTCTACAACGGCCACAAGTTCCTGCCGGTGCTGGTGACCGAGAACATGATCGGCCACAAGTTCGGCGAGTTCTCGCCCACCCGCGTGTTCACCGGCCACTCGGCCGACCGCAAGGCGTCGCTGGACGACGGCGCGCCCTCGGCGCCCCGCGCGGCGCCGGGCGCCGCCGCCGCGCCGAAGGCGGGCTGATCGTCATGGGCAAGAAAGCGAAACAGCGTCGCGTGAGCGAGACCGAGGCAATGGCGATCGCCAGCGCCATGCGCGTCAGCGCGCGCAAGCTGAACCTGGTCGCGCAATTGATCCGCGGCAAGGCGGCGGAAACCGCGCTGGCCGAGCTTACCTTTTCGCGCCGGCGCATCGCCGAGGAAGTGAAGAAGGTGCTGCAATCCGCGATCGCCAACGCCGAGAACAACCACCAGCTCGACGTCGACCGGCTGTACGTGAAGTCGGCCACCGTCGGCCGCACCGCGACGATGCGCCGCTTCCACGCGCGCGGCCGCGGGCGCATGGGCGGCATCGAAAAGCCGATCAGCAACCTGACGGTCGTCGTCGGCGAGCGTAAGCAGCGCGAAGGCGCCAAGAACGAGGAGAAGGCCTAGTCATGGGTCAAAAGGTCAATCCCATAGGGCTCAGGCTCGGCATCAACCGGACCTGGGATTCGCGCTGGTTCGCCAAGCGCGACTACTCGAACCTGCTGCACGACGACCTGAAGCTCAGGGATTTCCTGCAGGAACGCCTGGCCCAGGCCGGGGTGTCGCGCATCGTGATCGAGCGCCCGGCCAAGCGCGCGCGCATCACCATCCACACGGCCCGTCCGGGCGTGGTGATCGGCAAGAAGGGCGTGGACATCGAGAAGCTGCGCGCGGACCTCGCCAAGATGACCGGCGCCGACGTGAACCTGAACATCGTCGAGATCCGCAAGCCCGAAATCGACGCCAAGCTGGTGGCCGAGGGCATCGCCCAGCAGCTCGAGCGCCGCGTGGCCTTCCGCCGCGCCATGAAGCGCGCCGTGCAGTCGGCCATGCGCCTTGGGGCGCTGGGCATCCGCATCAATTGCGGCGGGCGCCTGGGGGGTGCTGAAATCGCGCGCATCGAATGGTACCGCGAGGGCCGCGTGCCCCTGCACACGCTGCGCGCCGACGTGGATTTCGGCCGCGCCACCGCTATGACGACCTACGGCACCTGCGGCGTGAAAGTGTGGGTGTTCAAGGGCGAAATCATGGCGCACGACCCGATGGCCCAGGACAAGCGGGTCATGGAACAACAGGTCGCGCGCTAAGGACATCGAAGGAACGGAACCGCAGCCATGCTCGCGCCAAAGCGAACCAAATTCAGGAAGGCCCACAAGGGCCGGATCCACGGCAAGGCCCGCGGCCAGACGCAGCTGAGCTTCGGCTCGTACGGCCTGAAGGCTATGGAAGCCGGGCGTCTGACCTCGCGCCAGATCGAAGCCGCGCGCCGCACCATCACGCGCCACATGAAGCGCATCGGCAAGCTGTGGATCAACATCTTCCCGGACGTGCCGGTGTCGCGCAAACCCGCCGAAGTGCGCATGGGCTCGGGCAAGGGCGCGCCGGAATACTGGATCTGCCGCGTGAAGCCCGGCCGCATCATGTTTGAGGTCGACGGCATTCCCGCCGGCCTGGCGAAGGAAGCCTTCACGCTCGCCACCGCCAAACTGCCGGTGCTGGCCCGCATGGTCACCCGTCCGGGCCTCGAGGGTTAGGGATCGCCGCCATGAAAGCCTCCGACTTGAGAACCGAAACTCCCGACCAGCTGAAGCAGAAGCTTCTGGACCTGCGCAAGGAGCAGTTCAACCTGCGCTTCCAGAAGTCCAGCGGGCAGCTGGAAAAGACCGACCGGGTGCGCGCGGTGCGCCGCGACATAGCCCGGATCAAGACCGTCATCGGCGCCAAGGCCGCGGCCACCAGGGCCGGCGGCAAGTCGTCCTAAAACCGGAGATCGCACAGAAATGCCCCGTCGCGTGCTGGAAGGGATCGTGGTCAGCGACAAGAACGCCAAGACCGTCGTGGTCCGCGTCGATCGTCGTGTCATGCACCCGCTGTACAAGAAGTTCATGAACCAGACCAAGAAGTTCCATGCCCACGACGAGCAGGACCGCTTCAAGGAAGGCGACCGGGTGCGCATCCAGGAATGCAAGCCGATCTCGCGCCTGAAGCGCTGGGAAGTGCTGGTGGACGCCGGTGCGCCGGAAGCGGGCGCCGGAACCGCCGCCCGCGCGGCGGCGGCGGCGGCCAGGACCGAAAAGGCGCCCAAGACCAAGAAGCCGACCAAGAACGCGAAGAAGGGCTGACGGAGGCGACAAAGGACCAGGCCATGATCCAGCAAGAAACCAACCTAGAGGTCGCCGACAATTCGGGCGCGCGCCGGGTCCAGTGCATCAAGGTGCTGGGCGGCTCGCGCCGCCGCTATGCCACGATCGGCGACGTGGTCGTGGTGTCGGTGAAGGACGCCATTCCGCGCGGCCGCGTGAAGAAGGGCGACGTGCACCAGGCGGTGATCGTGCGTACGGCGCGCGAAATCCACCGTACCGACGGCACCTCGATCCGCTTCGACCGCAATGCGGCGGTGCTGATAACGAAAGAGGGCGAGCCGATCGGCACGCGCATCTTCGGACCCGTCACGCGCGAGCTGCGCGCGAAGAAGTTCATGAAGATCGTGTCGCTGGCTCCCGAAGTTCTGTAACGCAGATTGTCGATTGAACGGACGTAACATGAGCACGAAGTTGAAGATCAGGAAGGGCGACAAGGTAATCGTGCTGGCCGGCCGCGACCGCGGCAAGACCGGCGAGGTTCTGCGCGTCAACCCGAAGGAAAGCCGCCTCTTGATCCAGGGCGTCAACATGATCAAGCGGCACACGAAGCAGAAGCCGGGCGAGCCCGGCGGCATCGTGGAAAAGGAAGCGCCGATCCACATTTCGAACGTGGCCCATATCGATCCCAAGGACAGCAAGCCCACGCGCGTGGGCTTCAAGGTGATCGAGGGCAATCGCAAGGTCCGCTTCGCCAAGCGGTCCGGCGAAGTCATCGACCGCTAAGGGGCGCACGGAGACGATCGTCATGGAAACCAGGCTGAAAAAGCATTACGTCGACGTGGTTCGCCCGAACCTGATGAAGGAGTTCAACTACACGAACACCTTGCAGGTTCCGCGGCTGGACAAGATCGTCATCAACATGGGCGTGGGCGAAGCCACGACCGACGGCAAGAAGATCGACGCGGCGGTGGCCGATTTGACCGCCATCAGCGGCCAGAAGCCGGTGGTCACGCACGCGAAAAAGGCCATCGCCGGGTTCAAAATCCGCGTCGGCCTGCCGATCGGCGTCAAGGTCACGCTCAGGCGCGAGCGGATGTACGAATTCCTCGACCGCCTGATCACCATCGCGCTGCCGCGCGTGCGCGACTTCCGCGGCCTGTCGCCGAAAAGCTTCGACGGGCGCGGCAACTACGCGCTGGGCGTGAAGGAACAGATCGTGTTCCCCGAGATCAACTACGACAAGGTCGACGAGGTGCGCGGCATGGACATCATCATCTGCACCACCGCCGGCACCGACAAGGAAGGGCGCGCCTTGCTCAAGGCGTTCGACATGCCCTTCACCAAGAACTGAATTCAAGGAACGGAGGGTAGATCCCGACATGGCGAAACTCAGTTCCATCCAGCGCAACAAGAAGCGACGCAAGCTGGTCAATCGCTTCGCCGCCAAGCGCGCGGAGTTGAAGAGCATCGTGATGAACCAGCAGCTGACCATGGAAGAGCGCTTCGCGGCGCAGATGAAGCTGTCGAAGCTGCCGCGCAATTCCAGCCCGGTGCGCATCCATAACAGGTGCGAGCTGAGCGGCCGTCCGCGCGCTTTCTATCGCAAATTCAAACTGTCCCGCATCGCGCTCCGCGACTTGGCCTCCAACGGCCAGATCCCGGGCATGGTGAAGGCAAGCTGGTAAGCGGGAGAGATCGATCATGTCTTTGAGTGATCCCCTTGGCGATTTACTGACCCGCATCCGCAACGCCCAGCGGCAGGGAATAGACAGCATCATGTCGCCGGGCTCGCGGCTGCGCGCCAACGTGCTCGACGTACTCAAGCGCGAAGGCTACATCCGCGACTTCGCGGTCGCGGAAACGCGCCCCGGCGTCAGCGAGATCCGCATCGAGCTGAAGTACCACGAGGGCACGCCCGTGATCCGCAAGATCGCGCGCGTGTCGAAGCCTGGCCGGCGCGTCTATTCGCGCATCGGCGACTTGCAGCGCGTCTATAACGGGCTGGGAATTTCCATCCTGTCGACGCCGCGCGGCGTGATGTCGGACAACGAGGCCCGCGCCGCCAATGTAGGCGGCGAGGTGCTGTGCCAGGTCTTCTGACCGGGCCGGCGAAGAAAAAGGATACGGGAGCCAATCCGATGTCGCGTGTCGGCAAATATCCGGTGCCAGTGCCACAGGGCGTCACCGTCAACATCCAGGGCCAGACCGTCAAGGCCAAGGGCAAGCTCGGCGAGCTTACCCTGGTCGTGCACAACGAGGTCGTGGTGACGATGGAAGGCAGCGCGATCAAGTTCGCGCCGCGGTCCGATTCCAAGCGCGCCCGCACGGTCTGGGGCACCATGCGCAGCCTGATGAACGGCATGGTCAAGGGCGTCAACGAGGGTTTCTCGGTGCCGCTGGAGATCAACGGCGTGGGCTATCGCGCGGCGGTGCAGGGCAAGGTGCTGCAATTGCAGCTCGGCTACAGCCACGAGATCAAATACCCGATCCCCGACGGCATCACGATGAAATGCGAAAAGCCGACCTCGATCCTGATCACGGGTGCCGACAAGCAGAAGGTGGGCCAGGTGGCCGCCGAAATCCGCGGCTTGCGCCCGCCCGAGCCGTACAAGGGCAAGGGCATCAAGTACGAGTCCGAGATCATTCGCCGCAAAGAAGGCAAGAAGAAGTAAAGGCCGAGAAGGAAAGGACGCCGCCATGTCTCGCGCGGAAAGCAAATTCGACCGCCGCAAGCGCCGCCAACGGGCCTCGATCGCCCGCAAGGGCGCCGGGCGTCCCCGCCTGTCGGTGCATCGCTCGGGCAAGAACATCTATGCCCAGGTGATCGACGACGCGGCGGGCAAGACCCTGGCCGCCGCCTCGACGCTGGAGAAGGAAGTGCGCGCGAAGGTCAAGACCAGCGCCAATGTCGACGCCGCGAAAGAGGTGGGCAAGCTGGTCGCCAGCCGCGCCATCGCCGCCGGCGTAAAGGCCGTGGTGTTCGACCGCGGCGCCTATATGTATCACGGCCGGGTCAAGGCCCTGGCCGACGCCGCCCGCGAGGGCGGGTTGTCGTTCTAGTTGGGAAGGGCCGGTAATGGCACGCACTCCAGAAGCTACTGCAGCACCGAGCGAAGCTGCTCCGACGGGCGATCAGCCCGAACGTCCACGCGGCCCGCGCGGCGGGCGGGGTGGCCGCGGGCGCGGCGGCGACCGTGGCGGGCGCGATCGCGGCCCGGGCGGGCGCGATCGCGGCGATCGCGACGAGAATGAGCTGACCGAAAAGCTGGTGGGCATCAACCGCGTCGCCAAGGTGGTCAAGGGCGGTCGGCGCTTCGGCTTCGCGGCGCTGGTGATCGTCGGCGACCAGAAGGGCCGCGTCGGCCACGGCGCCGGCAAGGCGAAAGAAGTGCCCGAGGCGATCCGCAAAGCCACCGAACAGGCCAAGCGCAACATGGTCCGCGTGGCGATGCGCGAGGGCCGCACGCTGCACCACGACATCCAGGGCCGCTTCGGCGCCGGCAAGGTGATCTTGCGCGCCGCTTCGCCCGGCACCGGCATCATCGCCGGCGGCCCGATGCGCGCGATCTTCGAGGCGCTGGGATTGAAGGACGTGATCGGCAAGTCGGTGGGCACCTCCAACCCGCACAACATGGTCAAGGCCACGTTCCAGGCGCTGGCCAACGTGTCCTCGCCGCGCGCCGTGGCGCAGCGCCGGGGCAAGAAGGTCAGCGACATCCTGGGCAAGCGCGCCGACCAGGCCGAAGCGAAGGAGTAGCCGATGGCCGACGCGAAGAAAAAAGCAGCCAAGGGCAAGACCGTTACGGTGACGCAGATCGGCAGTTCGATCGCGCGCCATCACGACCAGCGCGAGACGCTGATCGGCCTGGGCCTGAATAAGCGGCACCGCGTTTCGGTGCTGGAAGATACGCCCTCGGTGCGCGGCATGATCACCAAGGTCAGGCACCTGCTGCGGGTGGAAGAATAACGCGGTCTGGCGCGCCTCAAGCGCGCGGCCATGAAGCGATGGATGGATCGACATGAAGCTGAATGAATTGCGGGACAATCCCGGGGCCAGGGCCAAGCGCTTGCGCGTTGGCCGCGGCATCGGCTCGGGCAAGGGCAAGCAGAGCGGCCGCGGCGGCAAGGGCCAGACCGCCAGGACCGGCGTGTCGATCGGCGGCTTCGAGGGCGGGCAGATGCCGCTCTATCGCCGCCTGCCCAAGCGCGGCTTCGTCAACGTATTCGCCCGGCGCTACGTGCCGGTCAATCTCGGCCGCATCCAGAAGGCGATCGACGACAAGCGGCTGAACCCGGCCGAGCCGGTGACGGTCGAAACGCTGAAAAGCGCCGGTGTTTTGGGCCGCAGCTTCGACGGCGTGCGCCTGCTTGCAAAAGGCGAGTTGAAGGCCAAATTGACGGTGAAGCTCACCGGCGCCTCGCGCGCGGCGGTCAAGGCCGTGGAAGCCCAGGGCGGCAGCGTCGAAGTGGAAATCGGCCCGAAGGTGTGGCCGGAAAAGCCCAAGAAGGAAGAAAAGCCGGCGGCCAAATCAGCCGAAGCCAAGAGTGAGAAGGCCGAAGCCAAGGCGGAAAAGCCGAAGCAAAAGCCGGCGGCGCCGGCGTCCAAGGGGGAAGGCAAAGCCGACGGCAAGGGCGAACCCAAGGCCTGACGGGCCTGTTTAGAATCGTGAAGGTATAGGCGACATGGCCTCAGCCGCAGAGCAACTGGCCTCCAACATCAACTTCGGCGCCTTTTCCAAGGCGACGGAGCTGAAGAAGCGCATCTGGTTCACGCTGGGCGCGCTGTTGGTCTATCGCCTGGGCACCTATATTCCGATTCCCGGCATCGATCCCACGGCGCTCGCCTCGCTGTTCCAGCAGAACTCCGGCGGCATCCTCGGCATGTTCGACATGTTCTCGGGCGGCGCGCTCGGGCGCATGACGATCTTCGCGCTCAACATCATGCCGTACATCTCGTCCTCGATCATCATGCAGCTGATGACGGCGGTCTCGCCCACCCTGGAGCAGCTGAAGAAAGAGGGCGAGTCCGGCCGCAAGAAGATCAACCAGTACACCCGCTACGGCACGGTTATCCTGGCGACGGTCCAGGCCTATGGCATCTCGATCGGCCTGGAGGGCATGTCCAGCCCCGTGGGCGCTGCGGTGCTGACGCCCGGCATGTTCTTTCGCGTGAACACCGTCGTCTCGCTTGTGGGCGGCACGATGTTCCTGATGTGGCTGGGCGAGCAGATCACGGCGCGCGGCGTCGGCAACGGTATTTCGCTGATCATCTTCGCCGGCATCGCCGCCAACCTGCCGCACGCGGTGGCCGCGACCCTGGAGCTCGGCCGCACCGGCGCGCTCAGCACCGCCTTCATCCTGGTCGTGCTGATCCTGTCCGTGGGCGTGGTCGCGTTCATCGTGTTCATCGAGCGCGCGCAGCGCCGCATCCTGGTGCAATACCCGAAGCGCCAGGTCGGCAACAAGATGTTCGGCGGCGACGCTTCGCACATGCCGCTGAAGCTCAACACTTCGGGCGTGATCCCGCCGATCTTCGCCAGTTCGATCCTGCTGATGCCGCTCACAATCGTCGGCTTCACCGGCGGGCAGGGGCCGGATTGGCTGAACGCCATCACCGCGCAGCTCAGCCACGGCTCGTGGCTGTACATGGCGATGTATATCGGCATGATCGTGTTCTTCGCTTTTTTCTACACCGCGATCGTCTTCAACCCGGTGGAGACGGCGGACAACCTGAAGAAATACGGCGGCTTCATCCCTGGCATAAGGCCGGGCAAGACCACGGCCGACTATCTGGATATCGTGCTGACGCGGCTTACCGTGATCGGCGCCGCCTATCTGGCGGCGGTCTGCATCCTGCCCGAAATCCTGATCTCGCAGTATTCGGTGCCGTTCTATTTCGGCGGCACCAGCCTTCTGATCGTGGTCAGTGTCACCATGGACACGGTGGCGCAGATCCACAGCCACTTGCTGGCGCACCAGTACGAAGGGCTGATCAAGAAGGCGAAGCTGAGGGGCGCCCGGCGGTGAACCTGATCCTCCTGGGGCCCCCCGGCGCCGGCAAGGGCACGCAGGCCAAGCGCCTGGCGGCCGTGCTGAAGGTGCCGCAGCTCTCCACCGGCGACATGCTGCGCGCGGCGATCGCGGCCGGCAGCGAGCTGGGCCGGAAGGTCAAGGCGGTGATGGAGGCGGGCAAGCTGGTGTCCGACGACATCATGACCGACCTGATCGCCCAGCGCATCGGCCAGCCGGATTGCAAGAACGGCTTCATCCTGGACGGGTTCCCGCGCTCGCTGCCCCAGGCCGAGGGGCTGGACCGGATGCTGGCCGCCCGGAAGCTGAAGATCGACCGGGTGGTCGAAATGCAGGTCAAGGACGATGCGCTGGTGGAGCGCATTACCGGCCGGTTCACCTGCGCCAAGTGCGGCGCCGGCTACCACGACAAGTTCCAGCGTCCGAAGCAGGACGGGCAGTGCGACGTGTGCGGCGGCAAGGAATTCACCCGCCGCGCCGACGACAAGGAAGAAACGGTCCGGGCCCGGCTCAAGGCCTATCACGCGCAAACCGCCCCGCTTTTGCCCCATTACCGGGCGCGCGGGACGTTGCGGGCGGTGGACGGCATGGCCTCGATCGACCAGGTGACACGGCAGGTTCAGGCCGTGGTGGAGATGGCGTAACATGTTGACTGGACGGGGATTCTCCCTATACTGCGGCGTTTTTCGCGAAGGGACGCCGCCGCGTCGGTGGGCCTCCCCGTTCTGCAACCAGAGATCGTAAGGAGACTTTAGGTGGCGCGCATCGCAGGCGTGAACATCCCGACCAACAAGCGCGTGGTCATAGCGTTGCAGTACATCCACGGCATCGGGCAGTTCAAATCGAAACAGATCTGCCAGAAGATCGGCATTCCCGCCGATCGCCGGGTGGCCCAGTTGACCGACGACGAGGTCTTGCGCATCCGCGAGATGATCGACCGCGAGCACCAGGTCGAGGGCGACCTGCGCCGCGAAGTGGCGATGAACATCAAGCGGTTGATGGATCTGGGCTGCTATCGCGGCCTGCGCCACCGCAAGCAATTGCCGGTGCGCGGCCAGCGTACGCACACCAACGCGCGCACCCGAAAAGGCAAGGCGCGGCCCATCGCCGGCAAGAAGAAAGTCGTCTGAGAAGAATTCAGGTTTCACGGCCTCGCGCATCGGCGCCGGCCGGCATCGGTTTGGAGAAGATTTAAATGGCTACCCCGGACAAGAAAGAACAGCCGAAAGACGCGAAAGAGCAGCCGGGCGGCGCTGCGCCCGCCGCCGCTCCGCGCGCGCGCAAGAAGGAACGCAAGAACATCACGTCGGGCGTCGCGCACGTCAACGCGTCGTTCAACAACACGGTGATCACCATCACCGACGCGCAAGGCAACACCATCGCCTGGTCGTCCTCGGGCTCGCAAGGCTTCAAGGGCAGCCGCAAGTCCACGCCCTACGCTGCGCAGATCGCGGCCGAGGCGGCGGGACGCAAGGCGATGGAGCACGGCATGAAGCAGCTGGAGATCGAGGTGAAGGGCCCGGGCGCCGGCCGCGAATCCGCGTTGCGCGCGCTGCAGACCGTGGGCTTCTCCATCACCACCATCCGCGACGTGACGCCGATTCCGCACAACGGCTGCCGGCCGCCCAAGCGCCGGCGCGTGTGATTTAGGCGCCGGCCCCCGGGCGCCCGTGCCCGTCGGCCGGACTTTTTTGAACCGCGGATCGGGGCTTCCATCGCCCATCCGCCCGAAGAATGAAGGTGAGATACGTGATTCAAAAGAATTGGCAAGACCTGATCAAGCCGCAGAAACTCAGCATCGAACCGGGCGACGATCCCGCGCGCGCCGCCACCATCGTGGTGGATCAGCTCGAGCGCGGCTTCGGCCTTACGCTCGGCAACGCGCTGCGCCGCGTGCTGCTGTCCAGCTTGCGGGGCGCTGCCGTTACCTCGATCCAGATCGAGGGCGTATTGCACGAGTTCTCGTCGATCCCCGGCGTGCTCGAGGACGTGACCGACATCGTGCTGAACATCAAGTCGCTGGGCCTGCGCATGCACGGCGAAGGGCCGAAGAAGATGCGGCTGACCGCCACCGGCCCGGGCGAAGTGACCGCGGGCATGATCGAAACCGGCCACGACATCGAAGTGATGGACCCCGACCTGGTGATCTGCACGCTGGACCAGGGCGCCAAGATCTCGATGGAAATGACCGTCGAGACCGGCAAGGGCTATGTCGCCGGCAACCAGAACCGCCCGGAAGACGCGCCGATCGGCCTGATCCCGGTCGATGCGCTGTTCAGCCCGGTGCGCAAGGTCAGCTACAAGGTCGAGCCGACGCGCGTCGGCCAGGTGACCGACTACGACAAGCTGTCGATGCGGGTGGAGACCAACGGCGCGATCACGCCCGAGGATTCGGTGGCCGTCGCCGCGCGCATCCTGCAGGAAATGCTGAAGCTGTTCATCAACTTCGAGGAGCCGCAGGCCGCCGCCGCCGAGGATAAGGCGCACGACCTGCCGTTCAACCGCAACCTGTTGCGCAAGGTGGACGAGCTGGAACTGTCGGTGCGCTCGGCCAACTGCCTGAAGAACGACAATATCGTCTATATCGGCGACCTGGTGCAGAAGACCGAGGCCGAGATGCTGCGCACGCCCAACTTCGGGCGCAAGTCGCTGAACGAGATTAAGGAAGTGCTGGCGACCATGGGCCTGCATCTGGGCATGGAAATCCCCAACTGGCCGCCGGAGAACATCGAAGAGCTGGTGAAGCGGGTCGAAGAGCCTTACTGAGGCTCGCCCGCGGGCACGATAGTTTAGGTCTGGGAGAACAAGAACATGCGTCACGCCATGCGCGGCCGCAAATTGAACCGCAAGCGGGGCCACCGCACCGCGCTGTTCCGCAACCTCGCGGCGGCGCTGCTCAAGCACGAGCAGATCACGACAACCCTGCCCAAGGCGAAAGACCTCAGGCCGGTGGTGGAAAAGCTGATCACGCTCGGCAAGCGCGGCGGCCTGCACGCGCGGCGCCAGGCGCTGGCCGAATTGAACAACGACGATAAGGTGATCGCCAAGCTGTTCGGCCCCCTGGCCGAACGCTACAAGGACCGCAAGGGCGGCTATACCCGCGTGCTCAAGGCCGGGTTCCGCTACGGCGACTCCGCGGCGATGGCGGTGATCGAGCTTGTCGATCGCGACGCCGACGCCAAGGGGCTCGATTCCGGCCCCAGCCAGAAAGAGTCGGTGGCCGAGGAGCAGGAGGCCGCGACCGCATGATAGGCACCGCGAGGGGCCAGCCCCCTCGCGCCCGCCGCAACGGGGCGCGCGCTGCGGCGTGCGCCCTTTTCGTTTGTCTTCTGTTTGCCGTCCAGGTATCCGCCCAGACCGCCGCCCCGCCATCCGATGCCGCCAAGGCGCCGCCCGCCAACCGCGAGGCGCTGCGCCAATCCTTCGCCCCCGTGGTCAAGCGCGCCGCCCCGGCGGTGGTCAACATCTACGCGCGCCGCATGGTGCGCGCCGCCAATCCCGGCGGGATTTTGCTCGACGATCCGTTCTTCCGCCGCTTCTTCGGCGAAGAGGGGCCGTTCTCGCAGCTTCAGCCCGAGCGCCAGCGCGTGCAGAACTCCCTGGGATCGGGCGTGATCGTCGATCCGGCGGGGCTGATCGTCACCAACACCCATGTCGTGCGCGGCGCCGATGAAATCCGCGTGGTGCTGGCCGACCGGCGCGAATACGACGCCAAGGTGGTCCTGACCGACGACAAGACCGACCTAACCGTGCTGCGGGCCGAAGGCACGTCCGGCAAGCTGCCGTCTATCGAGCTGGCCGATTCTGACGGGCTTGAAGTCGGCGACCTGGTGCTGGCGATCGGCAATCCCTTCGGCGTCGGCCAGACCGTCACCGGCGGCATCATCTCGGCCCTGGCGCGCACCACCGTGGGCGTGTCCGACTACAGCTTCTTCATCCAGACCGACGCGGCGATCAATCCCGGCAATTCCGGCGGCGCGCTGGTCGATCTGGCGGGGCGGCTGGTGGGCGTCAACACGATGATCTTCTCGCGCTCCGGCGGCTCCGACGGCATCGGCTTCGCCGTGCCCTCCAACATGGTGCGCACCGTGGTGGCGGCGGTCGCCACCGGGCACAAGCCGGTGCGGCCGTGGCTGGGCGCCTCGGGCCAGCGCGTGACGGCCGAGATCGCCGAAACCCTGGGCCTGGCCCATCCCGTCGGTATCCTGGTGGATCAGGTCCATCCCGGCGGGCCGGCCGACCGGGCTGGCGTGAAATCCGGCGACGTGATCGCGGCGATCGACGGCTTCGACATCGACGATCCCCAAGCCCTGCGCTTCCGCGTCGCCACCAAGCCGGTGGGCGGCACGGCCACCCTCACGCTGATGCGCGGGGGCAAGCCGGTGACGGCGCGCCTGCCGCTGGCAGCACCACCCGAAACGCCGCCGCGCGACCTGACCGAGATCAAGGGCGGCGGGCCGCTATCGGGCGCGCTGCTTGCCAACATGTCGCCCGCCCTGGCGGTGGAACTCAGCATGGATACCGGCTTGATGGGCGTGGTGGTGGTGGAGATCAAAGGCAATTCGCGCGCCCAGCGCCTGCGCTTGAGGCCCGGCGACTTCATCGTCGAGGTCAACGACGCCAAGGTCTATAGCGTGGCCGAGTTGCGCCGCGCGCTGTCGCAGCCCGCTTCGGGGTGGAAGATCACCGTGCGCCGCGGCGACCGCGTGATGACCGCCACGCTGCCGGGCTGAACGCCGGCGCGCGGCCGATGACCCTGTTCCAATCCCAGGCCCCGCGGCCGCTGGCCGACCGCCTCAGGCCCCGCGCGCTCGGCGAAGTAGTGGGGCAAGAGCATCTCTTGGGTCCCGAAGGGCCGATCGGGCGCATGGTGGCGCGCGGGCGGCTGTCCTCGATGATCCTGTGGGGCCCGCCGGGCTGCGGCAAGACCACGATCGCGCGCCTGTTGGCCGAGGTGGTGGAGTTGGAGTTCGAGCCGCTCTCCGCCGTGTTCTCGGGCGTGGCGGATTTGCGCAAAGTGTTCGACCGCGCCAAGGAACGCCGCGCCATGGGCCGCGGCACGCTGCTGTTCGTCGATGAGATCCACCGCTTCAACCGCGCGCAGCAGGACGCGTTCCTGCCGGTGGTCGAGGACGGCACGGTGACGCTGATCGGCGCCACCACCGAAAACCCCAGCTTCGAGCTGAACGGCGCGTTGCTGTCGCGCTGCCAGGTGTTCGTGCTCAACCGCCTGACCGAGGCGGCGCTGGAGCTGATGCTGATCAAGGCCGAGGAGATCCAGGGCCGCAAGCTGCCGCTGGACGGCGCGTCGCGCATCGCGATCCTCGGCCTAGCCGACGGCGACGGACGCTATCTCTACAACATGGCGGAATCGGTGTTCGAGCTGCCGCCCGGCGCGGTTCTGGATTCCAAGGCGCTGGTCGAGCTAGTACAGCGGCGCGTGCCGCTTTACGACAAGGCGCAAGAAGGCCACTACAACCTGATCAGCGCGCTGCACAAATCGCTGCGCGGCTCGGATGCCGACGCGGCGCTGTACTGGCTGGCGCGCATGCTGGCGGGCGGTGAGGACCCGCTCTACATCGCCCGGCGCCTGGTGCGCTTCGCGGTCGAGGATGTGGGCCTGGCCGATCCGCAGGCGCTAGTGCAGGGGCTGGCGGCCTGGGACATGTACGAGCGGTTGGGCAGCCCCGAGGGCGAACTGGCGCTGGCGCAGCTCGTGGTCTATCTCGGCACCGCGCCCAAATCCAACGCGGTGTATGAGGCGTTCGGCAGCGCCAAGCGCCTGGCGCGCGAAACCGGCTCGCTGATGCCGCCCAAGCACATCCTCAACGCGCCGACCAAGCTGATGAAGGAACTGGGCTATTCCAAGGGCTACGAATACGACCACGACGCCGAGGACGCGTTCTCGGGCCAGAACTATTTCCCCGACGGGATGGAGCGCCAGCGCCTGTACCGGCCGGTGGAGCGCGGCTTCGAGCGCGAAATCCTGAAGCGCCTGGACTACTGGGACAAGCTCAGGGCCAAGCGCGGCGAGACGAAATAGCCGCGGGGCGGTCTCGGGTGGCGAGCCGCGCCCCGCGCGTCAGGAATTCTCTCCCACGTACTGCCGTATGCGCTCGGGATCGGTGGAGACGAAGGGAATGCCGAGTTTTTCAACGAAACTCTTGGGAAGGTGATGAAGCATGTCCAGCTTTCCCATGACAGCCCCCCCGCCCGGCCAATACAACACGCAGGGCAGATCCTGCAGCAACCCTGCGATGATTTCCCAAAACCCGAGGGAGTCAGGGGGTTTATTCACCGCAAATCCATCGGTCATGCTGGTATCGTCGACATACATCTCAGACTCGCCCAGGTCTTCATCAAAGCGGAGCCGCCAGACACTGCCATCATCAACAACGATGTGTCTTGCAAATCGTTTGCGCAAAATCGCCATGGGAAAACGATGCGAATCCTCATTTTCAAAAGCGTTCATATAAAGGCTGAAGCTCATGGAGCAACCTGCCCAGATTTCGCAGGAGTGTGTTTTACGTCGATATTGTGACAGCCCAATTGTTCAGCAAGTCGCTGGAGATAGAAGGCCATCGGAGCTTCAGCGGCATGCCATTCAACAGTGTGTCTACCCGCAGCGATCGACTGCTTCTTCATCTGAATCGCCACCTCGAGTCTTCCTTTTTTATACCACCAGATAAAATCTCCATCTTGTTCCAATTTTTCCGAAAATCCTGGCCCTTTGGCTTCCAACAACACTATTCCGCCTGGAATGTTTCGACAGCCATCATAGCTGACGCCGTTCAACAGAATCTCTAAGTCTGAATCGATTTCAGTAATCTGTTCTTGATACTCACGCCAACGCTTCTTGTCGTTATTTTTTTGCGCTTTCGTTGGCGCAGGGCAGAGTTCTGGCTCGTCATTCACTCTCACCTTTGCGCCTAACCTAAGCGCTTCCGCTATAGCGAATGCCCGTGCTTCGGCCTTGCGCTGTTTCTCCTTCTCCGATGCGTCCTCATTCAGAAACACCCCGTCGCCCAGGTCGCGGCCGACGATGGTGCCGTCGGGCAGGCGGTAGAGCCCGTCCGCGCCGGCGGGGCCGTGGAACAGCAGCGGCTTGCTGGCGCCGGGAACGTCCTGCCAGAGGGTGAGGACGCCGGATTTGTAGCGGTAGCGGATGTCGGGGTGCTGGGGCAGCTCGCCCTCGACGGCGCCGAGCTGGTCCAGCGCCGCGACCAAGAGGCCGCCGAGGAACGTGACGCGCCCGAGAGCGTCGGAAGCAAGCTGCGACAATACCCCGTGCAGATACGGCACCATCGCCGGGCTGAACGGACCCATGCCGCGCATACCGGGCAGCGCCGTCCCGGCGCCCGCCACCTGCGGACCGTGCTGCGTTCCGTGCGCCGGGCCGCCGCCCAGGCCGGTGCCGGTCCAGCGGCCGCCATAATGGTCGCCCGCGGGAACGCGGGGCTGGTTCGGGTTATACGCGGTCATGCCGGGCCTGCGGATTGCCGCGGGCGGCGCGGCGGGAAAATCGATACACGGGTAAAATCACGATACATTTCCATCATTGATCATTGTGAGAACATATCAAGAACATCGTATCGTGTCAATACTTTTTGCCCTGGGCAACTATCCCGGGCGCGAACTCATTGCCGGTAAAAAGGAATTGGCGCGAGTCCGATGGACCGCGCGCCGGCCTGCGCTATAAAAACCGAAAGGGCCGGCCGCGATTTCCCGCGACCGGCCCTTCCTCTCGGATCGTATCGGCCGTTTGCGCTCGTCAGTCCAACCTGAACTGGAACGAGAAAAACGGCGGCGCCGGCGGCGGCGCATATACCACCGGCGGCGGGTAGTAGTAGGGATAGGCGGGACCGATATAGACGTAGGGGTGGTGCCTGCGCCAATCGCCGCGGTCCCAATCGCGGTGGCGCCAACGCTCGTCGGCCATCGCCGCCGACGCCGCCGCGACCAGGGCTATGACGGCGAGCAACGCCGTCACCGCCCGCTTGGTTTTCCCTATGGTTCGCATCATGGGAACCTCCTGTTCCGGTTTCTGCGGTTGCGCCGGCTAGTTTTTCGCCTTGGCGGCCGGGTTGACCGGGGCATCGCCCGTGGCGGCCCGGCGGTTGTAGCGGTGGAAGGCGCTATCCGCCGCCTGCTTCTGGTCCGGCGCCATCGCCTGGTACAGCGGCGTGAACACCATCACCAGCTGCTTCATGCCCTCGGCGTGGGCCTCGGACAGTTCCTGGTACGACTGCAGATCCTCGATCGCGTTCATCTTCTCGAACGCCTCGCGGCGCTTGGCCGAAGCCTCTTCGATCGCGCTGGCGTTCTTGCGCATCTGGTCGGCCACGGTGCGCCATTTCGGCTCCTGGTCGGGCTTGATCGCCAGCACTTTGTGCAGCTCGACGATGCGCGCCTCGATGCGCTCGCTGGTGGTCATGTCGCGCGAGGCCTGGGTGGTAGGCGCGGCCGGATTGGCCTTCGGCGCAGACTGCGCCTGGGGCAGGGGCTTGGTCTGAGGCGCCGGCTGCTGCGGCACGGTGGGCTGCGGCGCGGTCTGGGCTTGGGCCGCGCCCGCCAGAGCCAAAGCGCCCGACAGGGTTCCGGCGGCGATGGCGAGAGCTATTCCACGAAGATGTTTGGTCATCGGACGACTCCTTCGTTCGTGACAGTGGGCTGCCGCGGCGGACCTGGGCCCGCCGGTAAGCAGTATGCCCCCGGATGTATTCCACCCCCGAAATACGGCCAATCGTGGGCGCGATTGTGTTTGGGAAAGTGATCAAATCGTGCCCGCAATGCGGCGATTCCCGCCGAATCGACGCGGGACGCCGCCATCTTGTGTCCGCTGCGGCTCCCCGTTAGTTTGCCGCCATGCACGCCATTCTCGCCGTCGCCCTGGGCGGCGCCCTCGGTTCGGTCATGCGCTATCTCGTGGTCAGCCGCGTGGCGCATTGGCTCGGCGCCCCGTTTCCCTGGGGCACGTTCACCGTCAACGTACTGGGCTGCTTCGTCTTCGGCGCCCTGGCGGAAATCTTCGCGCGCAAATGGTCGCCCGGCGGCGAGGTGCAGTTGCTGCTGACCACGGGCTTCCTCGGCGGCTTCACCACCTTCTCCGCCTTCTCGTTCGACACCTACATGCTGTACGAGCGCGGGGCGATGCTGGCGGCCGGCGGCTATGTGCTGGGCTCGGTTGTTCTGTCGATCCTCGCTTTTTTCGCGGGGCTGCATCTCCTGCGCCTGATCCCGGCGTGACGGCCCCATCCGCGACGCACATCGTCGAGACGCGCGTCGTCGGGCCGGACGAGGGCGAGCTCAGGCTCGACCGCTGGTTCCGCCGCCATTTCCCGCAAGTCACGCACGGCCATCTGCAAAAGCTCTTGCGCACCGGCCAGATTCGCGTCGACGGCAAGCGCGCGGAGGCCAATCTGCGCCTGGCGGCGGGGCAATCCGTGCGCGTGCCGCCCCTCGGCGTGGCGCCCCCAAAACCACCCGCGCCGCGTCCGGTGCCCGAGCGCGAAGCCGAGAAGTTGCGCGCCTCGGTGCTGCACGAAGACGAGTCGGTCCTGGTGATCGACAAGCCGGCGGGCCTGGCGGTGCAGGGCGGCACCGGCACGCCGCATCACCTCGACGGCATGCTCGACGCGCTGCGCTTCGGCCACAAGGAGCGCCCGCGTCTGGTGCACCGCCTCGACCGCGATACGTCCGGCGTGCTGGTGCTGGGCCGCAGCGCCGGGGCCGCGGCGAAACTGGCCGAGGCGTTTCGCGGCAAGGAAACGCGCAAGGTCTATTGGGCCATCGTGATCGGCCGGCCGAAGATAAAGCAGGGCCGCATCGACGCGGCTTTGGCCAAGCGCCTAGGTGCGCATGGCGAACGCGTGATGCAGGTGGGCGAGGACGACGAGGACGCGCGCCGCGCCGTCACCTATTACGCCACGCTCGACAGCGCGGGGGATCGCGCCTCGTGGCTGGCGCTGTGGCCGGTCACGGGCCGCACGCACCAGCTCCGCGCGCATTGCGCCCTGATCGGCCACCCGATCCTGGGCGACGAAAAATACGGCGGCGAGGCGGCGTTCCTGCCCGGCCTGGCGCGGCGCCTGCATCTGCACGCGCGCTCCATCGCCATGCCGCATCCCAAGCGCGGAACGCTGAGCGTGACCGCACCCCTGCCCGAAGACCTGCTGGCGACCTGGAAGTTCCTGGGCTTCGATCCCCGGGGCGGCGAGGGCGATCCCTTCGCCGGCGCCCAACCGTGAGCGCCACAGGGCCGGGCCCGCGCCTGGTGCTGTTCGATTTCGACGGCACGCTGGTGGACAGCCAGCATTCCATCGTCGCCGCGTTCTCCAAGGCCTGCCGCGACCACGGCATCGCCGGCGTCGATCCCGCCGCGATCCGCCGCCATATCGGCCTGCCCTTGGCCCAGGCGATCGAAGCCAATCTGCCCGAGGCGCATCGCCACAGGGCCGGCGAGGTCGCCGAGAGCTACAAGCTGGCGCACCGCGCCTTGGCGCTGGACAGCGATCACGATCCGCTGTTCCCCGGCGCGTTCGACGCGGTCAGGGCGTTGAAGCGCGCCGGCGCTCTGTTGGGCATCGCCACGGGCAAGGGGCGGCGCGGCCTTACCGTCACGCTGGAAAAGCGCGGCCTAGCCGCCGCGTTCGACGTGCTGCGCAGCGCCGATGACGGGCCGGGCAAGCCCGATCCGTGGATGGTACTCTCGGCCCTCGACGAATTGGGAGTCGCACCGCGCGACGCTGTTGTGGTGGGCGATACCAGCTTCGACATGCAGATGGCGCTGAACGCCGGGGTTTCCGCTATCGGCGTGGGCTGGGGCTATCACCCCGAGGCGGAGCTGATCGCCGCCGGCGCGGCCTGCGTGGTGCGGGAATTCGATGCGTTGCTGGCGGAACTGAGGCAACGCGGCTTTCCGGCATGAAGCGCTGGTACCAGCAGGCCGACGCGATACCTGTCGCTGGCGGCTTCGGCGTCGCGCTCGACGGCAAGACGCTCAACACGCCGATGCGCACGCCCCTCGTGGCACCCACCGAGGCGCTGGCGCGCGCTATCGCCGGGGAATGGGACGCGCAGGGTGAGACGATAGCGCCGGCCGACATGCGCCTGACGCGCCTGATCGCCACGGCGCTGGACCGCATCAAGCCCGATCCCAGCCCGGCCATCGCCGAAATCGCCGGCTACGCCGCCGCCGATCTTCTGTGCCACCGCGCCGAAGGGCCGGACGATTTGCGCCGGCGGCAGGACGCGGCATGGCAGCCGATCCTCGATTGGGCGGCCCAGCGTTATGGCGCCAAGCTCGTGCCGGTCGCGGGGGTGATGCCGGTGGCGCAGCCCCGCGCCGCGCTCGCCGCGCTAACGAATGCCGTCGCCGGGTTCGACGCCATGCGCCTTTCGGGTCTGCACGCCGTCACCGTGTCGAGCGGATCGCTGGTGCTGGGCTTGGCGCTGGTGGAAGCGCATATCGACATCGAGCTGGCCTGGGCCGCGGTGGACCTGGATGAAGCCTGGCAGCGCGAGAAATGGGGCGACGATCCCATCGCCGCCAAGCGCCGCTGGGGCGTCGAGGCGGATTTGCGCGCCGCGGCGCGGTTTCTCGATCTGTTGCGGGCGCCCTAACCGCCCTTGCGCAACCCATTGATCCTGTTAGGATAATGCTTAGGGACTCGGGGGAACCGCCATGCAGGACATCATCCGCCAGTTGGAGGAAAAGCGCGCCCGCGCGCGGGCCGGCGGCGGCGAGCGGCGCATCAAGGCGCAGCACGACAAGGGCAAGCTGACGGCGCGCGAGCGCATCACCCTGCTGCTCGATCCCGACTCGTTCGAGGAATGGGACATGTTCGTCGAGCATCGCTGCACCGATTTCGGCATGGCCGATCAGCGCATCCCCGGCGACGGCGTGGTGACGGGCTATGGCACCATCAACGGCCGGCTGGTGTTCGTGTTCAGCCAGGATTTCACGGTGTTCGGCGGCTCGCTCAGCGAACCGCACGCGGAAAAAATCTGCAAGATCATGGACCAGGCGATGAAGGTGGGCGCGCCGGTGATCGGCCTCAACGATTCCGGCGGTGCGCGCATCCAGGAAGGCGTCGCGTCCCTGGCCGGCTATGCCGAGGTGTTCCAGCGCAACGTGCTGGCCTCGGGCGTGGTGCCGCAGCTCTCGCTGATCATGGGCCCATGCGCCGGCGGGGCGGTTTATTCGCCCGCCATGACCGACTTCATCTTCATGGTCGAAGACACCTCCTACATGTTCGTCACCGGCCCCGACGTGGTGAAAACCGTGACGCACGAAACCGTGACGCATGAGGAGCTGGGCGGGGCGCTGACGCACACCACCAAATCGGGCGTGGCGGACCTGGCCTTCCCCAACGATGTCGAGGCGCTGCTGCAAATGCGCCGGTTCATCGATTTCCTGCCCGCGTCGAACAAGCAGAAGCCGCCGACGCGCCCGACCTCGGATTCGCCCGACCGCGAGGAGCCGTCGCTCGACACGCTGATCCCCGCCAACCCGAACAAGCCCTACGACATGAAGGAGCTGATCGAGAAAGTGGTGGACGAAGGCGACTTCTTCGAGCTGGCGGCGAACTACGCCAAGAACATCGTCGTCGGCTTCGCGCGCATGGAGGGCGCACCCGTGGGCATCGTCGCCAACCAGCCGATGGTCCTGGCGGGGTGCCTCGATATCGACAGCTCGCGCAAGGCCGCGCGGTTCGTTAGGTTCTGCGATTGCTTCAACATCCCCATTGTCACGTTCGTCGATGTGCCCGGCTTCATGCCCGGCACCGCGCAGGAATACGGCGCGATCATCAAGCACGGCGCCAAGCTGCTGTTCGCCTTCGCCGAGGCCACGGTGCCCAAGGTCACGGTCATCACCCGCAAGGCCTATGGCGGGGCCTACGACGTGATGAGCAGCAAGCATCTGCGCGGCGACGTGAACTTCGCCTGGCCCACGGCCGAGATCGCGGTGATGGGCCCCAAGGGCGCGGTGGAGATCATCTTCCGCGGCGATTTGAAAGACCCTAGGGCGATCGAGGCGCGGACCGAGGAATACCGGCAGAAATTCGCCAACCCCTTCGTCGCCGGGCATCGCGGCTTCATCGACGACGTGATCTCCCCGCGCGCGACGCGCCGGCGCATCTGCCGCTCGCTCGCCATGCTGCGCGACAAGGAACTGGCGAACCCCTGGAAGAAGCACGACAACGTCCCCTTGTAATGGCCATGTTCCGCAAAATCCTCATCGCCAATCGCGGCGAGATCGCCTGCCGGGTGATCCGCACGGCCCGGCGCATGGGCATCAAGACCGTTGCGGTCTATTCCGAGGCCGATGCCGACGCGCTGCATGTGCAGATGGCCGACGAGGCGGTGGCGATCGGCGCGGCCAAGTCGTCCGAGAGCTACCTGTCGATCGAGAAAATCGTCGCCGCCTGCAAGAAGACCGGGGCCGAGGCGGTGCATCCCGGCTACGGCTTCCTGTCGGAAAAAGCCAAGTTCGCACAAGCCTTGAAGAAAGCGGGCATCGTCTTCATCGGCCCGCCGGCCAAAGCCGTGGCGGCGATGGGCGACAAGATCGAATCCAAGAAGCTCGCGGCCAAGGCCGGGGTATCGACCGTTCCCGGGCATCTGGAGTCGATCCCCGACGTGAAACAGGCGGCGAAAATCGCGCGCGAGATCGGCTATCCGGTGATGGCCAAGGCCTCGGCCGGCGGCGGCGGCAAGGGCATGCGCATCGCCCGCAACGACAAGGAACTGGCCGAGGGCTTCGTCTCGGCCAGGAACGAGGCGCGCGGCGCGTTCGGCGACGACCGCGTGTTCATCGAGAAATACATCGAGCAGCCGCGCCACATCGAAATCCAGGTGCTGGCCGATACGCACGGCAACACCGTGTATCTGGGCGAACGCGAATGCTCGATCCAGCGCCGGCACCAGAAGGTGATCGAGGAAGCGCCCAGCCCGTTCCTCGACGAGAAGACGCGCAAGGCGATGGGCGAACAGGCCGTGGCGCTCGCCAGGGCCGTCAAATACGCCTCGGCCGGCACCGTGGAGTTCATCGTCGACAAGAAGCGCAACTTCTATTTTCTTGAGATGAACACGCGGCTTCAGGTCGAGCATCCCGTCACCGAATATGTCACCGGGCTGGACCTGGTGGAGCTGATGATCCGCGTCGCCGCAGGGGAGAAGCTTCCTTTCACGCAGAAGGACGTGCGCCTGAAAGGCCACGCGATCGAGGCGCGCATCTATGCCGAGGACCCGGCGCGCAATTTCCTGCCCTCCACCGGGCGGCTGGTGCGCTATCGCCCGCCCGAGGAGGACGCGCATATCCGCGTCGATACCGGCGTGTATGAGGGCGGCGAGATTTCGATGTTCTACGACCCGATGATCGCCAAGCTGGTGGCGGGCGGCGCCACGCGCGCCGAAGCCACGCAGCGCATGGCGTCCGCGCTCGACGCGTTTTTCATTCGCGGCGTGCGGCACAACATCGCCTTCCTGTCGGCGCTGATCCAATTGCCGCGCTTCGCCAAGGGGCAGCTCTCGACCGACCTGATCGCCGAGGAATTCCCCAAGGGCTTCACCGGCCCGCGGGCCGACGCGGCGCGCACGCGCGTTCTGGCCGCGGTGGCCGCCACGATCAGCCGGCGCAGCGCCGAGCGCAACGTCCTCATCACCGACCAGCTTCCCGGCCATGCGCGCAAGCTGAACGGCGCGCTCACCGTTTTGCTCGACGGCGCGCGCCACGATACCAAGATCGCCCCGGTCGAGGGCGGCTACGACATCGCGCTCGGCGGCCATGCCGTCGCCCTGCGCACCTCCTGGACGCCGGGCGAGCGGCTGTTCCGCGCCACATCGGATGGCCGCGCCGTTGTTGTGCAGGTGGATCGCGAGGGCGCGGGCTGGCGCCTGACGCATGGCGGTGCGTCGGCCCTGGCGGTTGTCGTGACGCCGTTCGCCGCCGACATGATTGCGTTGATGCCGAAAAAAGCGCCGCCCGACACGTCGCGCTATCTGCTGTCGCCTATGCCCGGGCTCTTGTCGCAGCTCGCGGTGAAAGTAGGGCAGGAGGTCAAGGCGGGCGAGACCCTGGCCGTGGTCGAGGCGATGAAGATGGAAAACGTCCTGCGCGCGGAACGCGACGTGCGCGTGAAGGCGGTCCACGCCAAGCCGGGCGCCTCGGTGGCGGTCGACCAGCGGCTGATCGAATTCGAGTGAGGGCGGTGCGCGTTCGCGTCTTAGCGGCGGTAAACTGTCGGATCGTGCCGGCGTGGATGCCCGGAACAAGTCCGGGCATGACGACTTAAGAAAATACCTGCGCGAACGTCGCTTTCAGCGCCCTATCCAAATCGTCCATCGTCGCGTCCACGCCCAACGCCCTAAGCGACGTGACACCGAACTTGGGGCCGGAAACGCCGCAGGGCACGATGCCGCCGAAGGCCGCGAGATCGGGGTCGAGATTGATCGCCAGGCCGTGGAACGTCACCCAGCCGCGCACGCGCACGCCGATGGCGGCGATCTTGTCCTCGCCGCCGTTGCCGCGATCGACCCAGATGCCCACGCGCCCCTCGCGCCGCTCGCCCCTAACGCCGAACGCGGCGAGGGCCAACACCACCCATTGTTCCAGGGAATGCACGAACCGCCGCACGTCCTGGCCGCGCCGGCGCAAGTCCAGCATCACGTACACCACGCGCTGCCCCGGACCGTGATAGGTGAAGCGCCCGCCGCGCCCGGTGCGGTGCACGGGAATGCCGCGCGGGTCCAGAAGCTCGGCGGGGTCGGCGCTGGTGCCCGCGGTATAGACCGGGGGATGCTCGACCAGCCAGATCAGCTCGCCCAGGGCGCCCGCGCGGATCGCCTCGACGCGCCGTTCCATCGCCCCGACGGCCTCGGCATAGTCCGTCAGCCCCGGCGTTATGCGCCATTCCGGGGCCTGCGTGGCGGGCGCGTTCAAGGGGCGGGCTTGATTGGACATGGGGGTTTTGCTATCCCCCCCTACGCAGGAAGACAAGCGCGGCTCGCCGCCGGGCTTGATTTAAGCGGTCGTGGCGGAACTGGCAGACGCGCAGCGTTGAGGTCGCTGTGGGAGAAATCCCGTGGAAGTTCGAGTCTTCTCGACCGCACCATCTCCCTGATCCCGATCAGCCGGGCCGGTCAGCGCAGCAATAGGCGATGCGTCGTCGTCTCCTCGGCGACAGACGTGAAACCCAGGGCGGCATAGAGCGCGGCCGCCTCGGGGTTGCGCGTGCGCAAGACGATGCTGGCAAAGCGTCCCTGCGCGTCGTTGACGATCCTCTGCGTCAGCGCCTTGCCGACGCCCAGCCTGCGGAACGCCGGCAATACATAGACATGCCGCACGCGAGCGACCGACGGATCGCCGCCATAGGGATCGATGTTGCGCCCGCCGATCCCCGCCATGACGCCGCCGGCATAGGCCGCGTACAGCGCCTCGCCCGGGCGGTCGAAGCGGTTGCTGCTGTCGAGCCATTCGTCCCGCAGCCGCACGATCATCCGATGGCCCTCGGCCAGGCTTTGCTCGATCAGCGGCACGAGATCGGCGAGCGGTAGGTCGGCAAGGCGCCTGACTTCGATAGGGGGATGCGCGGGCATGGGTTCTTCCGGCCGGGTTCCTGCGCCGGTTTCTAGCACAATTTCAAGGCATTAACTCACCTGGACGGGCCTTGTGGTTTCCCCGCGCCCCCGCGACAATGCGGCTTCAAGGGAACGGCGGCGCCCCCGGATCGGGGCCCGGGCGCCGTCCGGGGGGAAGGAATGTCCGACAATCTGCGCGCCAGCGCGCTGGATTATCATCGCTGGCCCAAGCCGGGGAAGGTCGAGGTCACGCCGACCAAGCCGCTGGGCACGCAGCGCGACCTGGCGCTGGCCTATACCCCCGGCGTCGCCTTCGCCTGCCAGGCGATCCAGGCCGATCCCGCCGAAGCCGCCACGCTTACCGCCCGCGCCAATCTGGTGGCTGTCGTCACCAACGGCACGGCCGTCCTTGGCCTCGGCGCCATCGGTCCGCTCGCCGGCAAGCCGGTGATGGAAGGCAAGGCCGTGCTGTTCAAGAAATTCGCCGGCATCGACGTGTTCGACATCGAAATCGCCGAGAACGATCCCGACAAGCTGGTCGACATCATCGCGTCGCTCGAGCCCACCTTCGGCGGCATCAACCTGGAGGATATCAAGGCGCCGGAATGCTTCACGATCGAGCGCAAGTTGCGCGAGCGCATGAAGATTCCGGTGATGCACGACGACCAGCACGGCACCGCGATCATCGTCTCGGCCGCGATCCTCAGCGCCCTGCGCGTGGTGGGCAAGGAGATCGGCAAGGTCAAGCTGGTGACGTCGGGCGCGGGTGCGGCGGCACTCGCCTGCCTCAACCTGTTGGTGCAGCTCGGCCTTAGGCGCGAGAACGTCACCGTCACCGACCTGGCGGGCGTGGTCTACCAGGGCCGCAAGGAGCTGATGGACCCGCTGAAGGAAACCTACGCGCGCGACACCAAGGCGCGCACGCTGGCGGAGGTCATGGGCGGCGCCGATATTTTTCTGGGCTTGAGCGCGCCCGGGGTGCTGAAGGGCGAGATGGTCAAGACCATGGCGGCGCGGCCGGTGATCATGGCGTTGGCCAACCCCACGCCCGAGATCATGCCGGAAGAAGCGCGCGCGGCGCGGCCCGACGCGATCATCGCCACCGGAAGGTCGGACTATCCGAACCAGGTCAACAACGTTCTGTGCTTTCCCTATATCTTCCGCGGCGCGCTCGACGTGGGCGCCACGCAGATCAACGAGGCGATGAAGATCGCTTGCGTCAAGGCGTTGGCCGATCTGGCGATGGCGGAATCGTCGGAGATCGTGGCGAACGTCTATGCCGGGCAAGAGCTGCGCTTCGGCCCGGATTACCTGATCCCCAAGCCGTTCGACCCGCGCTTGATCGTGCATCTGGCGCCCGCCGTCGCCAAGGCGGCGATGGACAGCGGCGTGGCGACGCGGCCGATCGCCGATCTCGAAGCCTATCGCCAGCGACTGGAGCAGTTCGTGTTCCGCTCGGGCCAGGTGATGCGTCCGGTGTTCGACGCCGCCAGGCGCGATCCGCGCCGCGTGGTCTATGCCGAGGGCGAGGACGAGCGCGTGCTGCGCGCGGTGCAGGTGGCGGTGGACGACGGCCTGGCCAAGCCGATCATCATCGGCCGCAAGCGCGTGGTGACGAAGCGCATCGAAACCCTGGGCCTGCGCATCGAGCCTGGCAAGAATGTCGAGCTGTGCGATCCCGAGGACGATCCGCGCTTTCGCGAATACTGGCAGCTCTACCATTCGCTGATGGAGCGCAAGGGTGTGACGCCCGGCAACGCTAGGGCGGTGGTGCGCTCCGACACCACGGTGATCGCCTGCCTGATGCTGCACCGGGGCGAGGCCGATGCGATGCTGTGCGGCGCGGTCGGGCCGTTCCAATCGCACCTGAAGCACGTGCTCGACATCGTCGGCAAGGCGCCGGGCGCCAGGCAGATGGCGGCGATGAACGCCGTTGTGATGCCGACGGGCACCTATTTCTTCTGCGACACGTTCGTGACGCCCGAGCCGGGGGCCGAGGAAATCGCCGAAATGACCGTCATGGCGGCGGCCCAGGTGCAGCGCTTCGGCATCGTGCCCAAGGTGGCGCTGCTGTCGCATTCCAATTTCGGCTCGGACGACACGCCCTCGTCGCGCCGCATGCGCTATGCCCTGGCGCTGGTCCGCGCCCAGGCGCCCGAATTGGAAGTCGAAGGAGAAATGCAGGCGGTGCTGGCGTTCCGCGAGGAGGACCGCCAGCGCCTGTTCCCCAATTCGCGGCTGACGGGTGCGGCCAACCTGCTGATCATGCCGTCGCTCGACGCCGCCAACATCGCCTACAACCTGTTGCGCACGGCGGGCAACGGCCAGTCGATCGGCCCGATGCTGGTGGGCCAGCGCCTGCCCGCGCATATCCTCACCATGTCGGTCACCAGCCGTGGCATCGTCAACATGACCGCCCTGGCGGTCGTCGACGCGCAGGCGCACGGCGCCAAGCGGGGCTGACGCATGGCCCGGGCGGCGGCGGTCCGCGATCCCGACTATCAGCGCCGCGTGGCCGACAGCTTCGCGCGCCAGGGCGCCATGGCGCATCTCGGCGCCGAGTTGGCGGCGGTCAGGGCCGGCGAGGTGGATATCCGGCTGCCCTACCGGCACGAGGTGTCGCAACAGCACGGGTTCTTCCACGGCGGCGTGGTGGCCACCATCGCCGACAGCGCCGGCGGCTATGCCGCCTATTCGCTGATGCCCGGGGATGCCTCGGTCCTCACGGTGGAGTACAAGATCAACCTGGTGGCCCCGGCCAAGGGCCAGGCGCTGCTGGCGCGCGGCCGCGTGGTAAAGCCGGGGCGGACGCTCAGCGTCACGGCGGTGGACGTGTTCGCGGTGGACCGGGGCAAAGAGACGCTGTGCGCCGTGATGCAGCAGACGCTGATCTGCCTGCACGGCAAGTCCGACAAGCCGGCGGGTTGAGGCGGAAGGAAACGGCCATGATCCCCAATCGCGCACCGGCGCTGGATTTCGACCTCGGCGAGACCGCCGACATGCTGCGCGAGCAGGTGGCGGATTTCGCTAGCGCCGAGATCGCCCCGCGCGCCGCCCAGATCGACCGCGACAACGAATTCCCGATGGATCTGTGGCGCAAGCTGGGCGCGCTCGGCGTGCTGGGCGTGACCGTGGGGGAGGAATACGGCGGCGCGGGGATGGGATATCTGGAACATTGCGTGGCGATGGAGGAAATCAGCCGCGCCTCCGCCTCGGTGGGCTTGAGTTACGGCGCGCATTCCAATCTCTGCGTCAACCAGATCCGCCGCAACGGCAACGAGGCGCAGCGGCGCAAATACCTGCCCAAGCTGATCTCGGGCGAGCATGTCGGCGCCTTGGCGATGAGCGAGCCGGGCGCGGGCTCCGACGTCGTGGGCATGAAGACCCGGGCCGAGAAAAAGGGCGATCGCTACGTCCTCAACGGCAGCAAGATGTGGATCACCAACGGGCCCGATGCCGACACGCTGGTGGTCTACGCCAAGACCGATCCCAAGGCCGGCCCGCGCGGCATATCAGCGTTCCTGATCGAAAAAGGCATGAAGGGCTTCTCGACCGCGCAGAAGCTCGACAAGCTGGGCATGCGCGGCTCGAACACCTGCGAGCTGGTGTTCCAGGATTGCGAAGTGCCGGTGGAAAACGTGCTGGGCACCCTGGGCAAGGGCGTCAACGTGCTGATGAGCGGCCTGGATTACGAGCGCGCGGTGCTGGCTGCCGGTCCCATCGGCATCATGCAGGCCTGCATGGACGTGGTGGTTCCCTACTTGCACGACCGCAAGCAGTTCGGCCAGCCGATCGGCGAGTTCCAGATCATGCAGGCCAAGCTGGCGGACATGTACACCACCATGAACGCGGCCAAGGCCTATGTGTACGCCGTGGCCAAGGCCTGCGACCGCGAGCGGACCACGCGCAAGGACGCGGCCGGGGCGATCCTGTTCGCGTCCGAGAAGGCCACCTGGATGGCGCTCGAGGCGGTGCAATGCCTGGGCGGCAACGGCTACATCAACGAGTTTCCGACCGGGCGGCTGTTGCGCGACGCGAAGCTGTATGAAATCGGCGCCGGCACGTCGGAAATCCGGCGCTGGCTGATCGGCCGGGAGTTGTTCGAGGAAACCGCATGAGTAACTCTGGACAATCAAGCCTTTCAGATTTGGGCAAGTGGAAAGCCTCGAATCTTCGCCGAGGTTCCGAGAAAATTATTCGTCGGGCCTACGGAAAAACAATCGAATACCTTGCGCGCTTGGCTTCGTTCGCAAGTGGCGGTCCTACCAGAACCGCAGGGCCTGTTAGTAGCAAGCAAGAGCAGCTTGTTGTTGAAGATATCGTCGTTTTTTCAATCCATGCACGGCGGTTAATTGAAGCAACGTCAGGAAAGAATCGATTTCGCCAAGTGAAAATTAAAGCGGCAAGTGATCTGACTCTAGAAAACATTGCAATCTGGGATTTACTCAACCGAGTTATCCATCACAATGAAGTAAGTATGGTACGAACTAACCTCAAGCTTAAGGCGCTTACTGGCACACTCGATATTGACGATATTAGACGGCCGCCGATGGGGAGCTTTCCTCCTGTGGTTTCAGTCGCATCAGATCATCAGAAGATAATCTCCTTCAACCTTTCAGAATTTGTAGAGACGTTCCAGAAAGATGTGCTGACACCGATTATTGACCTATGCGATGAGCACGAAATGTTTCTTGTGGAGTTCGATGAATAGCGGGCACGGCGGGGGAGGGGGCAGTGACGACTGACCAGGACACAACCCCGCGAGGAAGCCGGGCGCTTTACAACATGGTCGAGGGCGGCCGCTACGGCGTGCCGCTGGGCCGTGCGTTCGACATCTTCATCGCCATCGTGGTGATCGCGTATGTCGGCATGGCGCTGATCGGCACCGATCCGCGCCTCGGCCGGCACGACCGCGCGATCGGCGTGTTCGAGGCGGTCTGCGCCTTCATCTTCGCGCTGGAATACCTGCTGCGCGTGGCCGTGTGCACCGAGGACCGCCTGGGCCGTTACCCGCACCCCGTGCTCGGCCGCGTGCGCTATGTCCTGACGCCGATCGCGGTGATCGACCTTTTGTCGATCCTGCCCTGGCTGATCGATACGCTGACGCCGATCGATCACGATCAGCTGCTGGTGATGCGTTGCATTCCGCTGTTCAAGCTTATGCGCTATTTCGCCGCGTTCGACATCCTGTCCACCGTCGTGCGCAACGAGCGCCGGCCGCTGGCCTCGGCGTTCCTGTTGATGATGATCCTTCTGGTCATGCTGTCGGCTGCCGAGTATCTGGTCGAGCACAAGGCGCAGCCCGATGCGTTCGGCACCGTGCCCAAGGCGATGTGGTGGGGCATCGTGACGCTGACCACCGTCGGCTACGGCGACGTGGTGCCGGTGACCGCGGCGGGCAAGCTGATCGGCGCCCTGGCGCTGATCCTGGGCATGGGCATGTTCGCGCTGCCCGCCGGCATCATCGCCACCGGCTTCGCCGAGGAAATGCGCCGGCGCAATTTCGTCGTCACCTGGCACCTGGTCGCCAAGGTGCCGATCTTCGAGCATCTGCCGGCCGCGCGCATCGCCGAGATCTCGGCCATGCTGCAGCCGCAATCCGCCAGCCGCGGCGAGGCCATCGTCGCCAAGGGCGATCGCGGCGACGGCATGTATTTCCTGATCGACGGCGAGGTCGAGGTGCTGCTGGACCCGCCGATCCGGCTCTATGCCGGCGATTATTTCGGTGAAATAGCGCTGGTACACGACCGCCCGCGCTCGGCCACCATCGTGGCGCGGCGCTTCTCGCAGCTCTTGAAGCTGCGCGTCGATCATTTCCGCCGCTTGACCGACCAGGACCCCAACCTCGCCGCCTCGATCCGCGAGATGGCGGAAAAGCGGCTGAAAGCCGGGCCGGGCAAGCGGGTGGGCAGTCCGCCGGCGGATTTGGACGAGACGGTCTAGGACCAGGAGTGGAGCGGGAGACATGGCAAACCTAGTTCTGATACCGGCGCGCAAGGGCAAGGCGGCGGTGGCCAAGGCGGGCCAGCGCATCCGCGTCATCAACACGCATGGCGAACAGGTGGTCGATACCTGGGCGTTCAACCGCGCCGACCTCAACGAGTTCATGTCGATGGAGCACACCCGCGCAACGTTGCTGCGCGTGCGGCCGCGTGTCGGCGACGCGCTCTACACCAACAAGCGCCGGCCGATCCTGACGCTGCTCGAGGATACCTCCCCCGGCATCCACGATACGGTGATCGCCGCCTGCGACCGCTGGCGCTATATCGAGCTGGGCGTCAAGGGCTTCCACGACAACTGCACCGACAACCTGGCGGCGGGGTTGAAGGAGTTGGGCATGGTCCCACCGGAAACGCCATCGCCGCTGAATCTGTGGATGAACATCCCGTTCGCCGCCGATGGCGGCTTGTCCTTCGACCCCCCGGTATCGAAGAAGGGCGATTATGTGCTATTGCGCGCCGAGATGGACGTGGTGATGGCCTTCTCGGCCTGCCCACAGGATGTTCTGCCGATCAACGGCGTCGGCCGCGCGCCGACCGAGGCGCATTTCGAGATCGAGTAGGCAAGCGAGGCACAATGGCGACCGTTCTGATAACCGGGGCCAACCGGGGCATCGGCCTGGAGTTCGTGCGGCAATACGCCGCCGACGGGTGGCGCGTGATCGCCGCCTGCCGCAAGCCCAAGAAGGCCAAGGACGTGGAGCAGGTGAACGGCGACGTGACCTTGCGCGCGCTCGATGTCGCCGATCCCGATTCCGTCGCCACCTTCATCGACGAGACGGCGAAAGAGCCGATCGACGTGCTGATCAACAACGCGGGCGTCTACCTCGACCGCACCATCGCGTTCGGCAAGCTCGACTATGCCGGGTGGATGACCAGCTTCCAGGTCAACACCGTGGGCCCGGTGCGCGTCGCCGAGGCGCTGACCCAGGTGATCGAGCAGTCCGAGCGCAAGCTGATGGTGTTCCTGTCCACGCAGATGGCCAGCATCGCCGGCAACACCGGCGGCGGCGCCTATGCCTATCGCGCCAGCAAGGCGGCGCTGAACGCCGCGGTGAAGTCGATGTCCCTGGACCTCAAGGCGCGCGGCGTCGCCTGCCTGCTGCTGCATCCCGGCTGGGTGAAGACCGATATGGGCGGCAAGAACGCCACGCTGGATGTGCGCGACAGCGTGCACGGCATGCGCCGGGTGATTGACGAATTCGACCTGGCGCGCAGCGGCAGCTTCCTGCGCTACAACGGCGAGGCGGTGGCGTGGTGACGGTGCAATGCGCCTGAGCCAGGAGCAATCCCTGATTCGCGACATGGCGCGCGACTTCGCGCGCGAGAAGCTATGGCCGAACGCAGGGACCTGGGACCGCGAGGCGCGCTTTCCGAAAGAGGCGGTGGCCGAGATGGGCCGGCTCGGCCTCATGGGCATGCTGGTACCTGAGGAATGGGGCGGCGCCGGCGCCGACCATGTTTCCTATGCCCTGGCGATGGAGGAAGTGGCGGCCGGCGACGGGTCGTGCTCCACCATCATGGGCGTGCACAACTCGGTGGGCTGCCTGCCGATCCTGAAATTCGGCTCGACCGAGCAGAAGCAGAAATTCCTGAAGCCCCTGGCGCGCGGCGAGCAATTGGCCGCGTTCTGCCTGACCGAGCCGCAGGCGGGCTCGGACGCGTCGGCGATCCGCACCAAGGCCGTGCGCCGGGGCAACAAATACGTGCTGAACGGCACCAAGCAGTTCATCAGCTCGGGCTCCACCGCCGACCTCGCCATCGTTTTCGCCGTCACTGATCCGGACAAGGGCAAGAAGGGCATCAGCGCCTTCATCGTGCCCACGGGCACGCCAGGCTGGCGCGTCGCGCGCAAGGAAGCCAAGCTCGGCCAGCGCGCGTCAGATACCTGCCAGATCGTGTTCGAGGAAATGGAGCTGACGCCCGACCTGCTGCTGGGCCAGGAGGGCGAGGGCTACAAGATCGCGCTGTCGAATCTCGAGGGCGGGCGCATCGGCATCGGCGCCCAGGCCGTGGGCATGGCGCGCTCAGCCTATGAAGAGGCGCTACGTTACGCGCAGGAGCGCGAGACCTTCGGCAAGAAAATCGCCGAGCATCAGGCCGTCGCCTTCCGCCTCGCCGACATGGCGACCGAGCTTGAGGCGGCGCGGCTTCTGGTGCTGCAAGCCGCCGGGTTGCGCGACGCCGGGCAGCCGTGTCTCAAAGAGGCGGCGATGGCCAAGCTCTACGCGTCGGAAATGGCCGAGCGCGTGTGCTCGGCCGCGATCCAGATCCACGGCGGCTACGGCTATCTCGCCGACTTTCCGGTGGAACGAATCTATCGCGACGTGCGGGTGTGCCAGATCTACGAAGGCACGTCCGATATCCAGCGCCTGGTGATCAGCCGCGCGATTCTGGAGTAAGCAGCGAATGTCCGCCAAAGCCCCGATCGATTTCTATTTCGATTTCTCCTCGCCCTACGGCTATATCGCCGCGACCCAGATCGACGCGATCGCCGCGCGCAACGGCCGCGCTGTGAACTGGCGGCCGATCCTGCTGGGCGTGGTGTTCAAGACCACGGGCATGGGGCCGCTGCCCAGCGTGCCGATGAAGGGCGAGTATTCGATGCACGATTTTGCCAGGTCGGCGCGGCTCTACGGCGTGCCCTATGCCATGCCCAAGCAGTTTCCGTTCAACGCCGTGCAGCCCAGCCGCGTGTTCTACTGGCTGAACGGCCGCGACGCGGGGTTGGCGCGGCGCTTCGCCCAAGCCGCGTTCCACGCCACGTTCCCCGGACAACAGGACATCGCCGCGGCCGAGGCCTGCGCGGGCATCGCCGCCACCCTCGGCGTGAAGCGCGAGGAAACCCTGGCCGCGGTCAACGATCCGGCTGTGAAGGAAAAGCTGCGTGTCGAGGTCGACGCCGCGATCAAGCGGGGCGTGTTCGGCTCGCCCTTCATCGTCGTGGACGGCGAGAAGTTCTGGGGCGCGGACCGCCTGGATCAGGTCGAGCGTTGGATGAAGACTGGGGGATGGTAGGCCGGGCGCGTTACGCGGCGGTCCTGGGCATGGCGTTCCTGCTCGCGGGCTGCGGCGATCCCAAAGCCGGCATCGAGGATTTGCGCAAATTCACGCGCCCATCCTCGCCCAATTCCTACCTGATCTGCGCCAAAGGGCTGTGCGCCGCCGCCGCCGATGAAGAAGGCCCGGTGTTCGCTCTGCCGCCGGAAAAGCTGCTGGTGGCGGCAGTAAAGGTCGCTTCGCAACAGGCCAACACCAGCCCCGCCGACGCCGACCCGGCGCTGGGGCAGTTGGTTTTCATCCAGCGCACGGCGGTTCTGCAATTTCCCGATATTGTGCGCGTGCAGGCCATCGCAATGCCCGGCGGCAAGTCGGCCCTGGCGCTTTACAGCCATTCGCTCTACGGGCATTACGATTTCGGCGCCAACCGCCGCCGCGCCCAGGCCTGGATGGTGGCGATCAAGGCCGAGCTCGGCCGGAATTAGGCTTCCGCCAGCACCTGGCGATAGACCGACACATCGACGTTGCCGCCCGACAGCACCACGGCCACGCGTTTGCCCTTCATCCCAGCGCGGTCCTGCAACAACGCCGCCAGGGAAGCAGCACCGGCGCCTTCCGCCACGTTATGCGTGTCGGTGAAATAAATCCGCATCGCGGCTTTGATACTGTCGTCGCTGACCGTCGCGATCCGCTCGGCGCCCCGGTTGATGATGGCGACGGCCGTGGCGTCGGGCACGCGGCAGGCCAGGCCGTCGGCCATCGTGTCGGCGGAATTTGTCGGCACCGGCTTTTTCGCCGCGAACGACAATGCATAGGTCGCCGCGTTCTCGGCGCACACACCCACGATCTTGGTCTTCAAGGCCAGGGCGTCGCGCGCGGCGATCACCCCGCAAATGCCCGAGCCGAGACCGATCGGCACATAAACTGTATCGAGGTCCGGCACGGCGCGCATCAACTCCAGGCCATAGGTCGCGGTGCCGTGCGCCAGCATGGGATGGAACGACGGCATGGGATGCAGGCCGCGTTCGCGCGCCAGGCCCTGCGCGTATTCCAGCGCCGCCTGGAAGTCGTGGCCATGCTCGATCAACTCGGCGCCCTGCGCGCGCATCGCCGCGTTCTTTTCCACGCTGTTGCCCAGGGGCACCACGATCACGGATTTGAGGCCCGCGCGCCGCGCCGCCACGGTGACGGACTGGCCGTGATTGCCGCGCGTGGCCGCCAGCACGCCGGTGACGCCCGGCTCAGCACGCTTCAGCCAGTCCATGTAGACCAGCCCGGCCCTGATCTTGAACGCGCCGATCGGTGTGTGGTTCTCGTGCTTGACCCACAGCTCGCAGCCCGCGCGCCGGGCCAGGACCGGCCAGGCGATCTGCGGCGTCGGCAGCATGGCCGCATGCACAACGGCGCTGGCGCGTTCGATCTCGGCAAGGCTCGGCAGCATGAAGGGCTCCCCCGGCGCTATATCCGATACCAAGGCTCATTCATCGGCCCACCCGTGGCAAGCCCGGACTTGTCACGGTGACAATCCCCTTGAACCCGGCCCGGCGCGGGGCGATCCTAGGCCGCAACGGGAGGAGCGCCGGCTCAATGGGCGTCATCAAATCGGCCGTGGACACGCGGTCCGAGGCTTTCAAGAACAACACCAAGGCCATGCGCGCGCTGGTGGAAGACCTGCGCGGCGTTGCGGGCAAAATCCGCGAGGGCGGCGGCAAGGAATCGCGCGACCGCCATCTGAAGCGCGGCAAGCTGCTGCCGCGCGAGCGCGTGCGCACGCTGCTGGATGTCGGCTCGCCGTTCCTGGAGCTGGGGCAGCTCGCTGCGCACGGCATGTATGGCGGCGAGGTGCCGGCCGCCGGCATCGTCACCGGCATCGGCCGTGTCGAGGGCCGCGAGTGCATGATCGTGGCGAACGACGCCACGGTGAAGGGCGGCACTTATTACCCGGTCACGGTGAAAAAGCATCTCCGCGCGCAGGAAGTGGCGCGCGAAAACCGCCTGCCCTGCATCTATCTAGTCGACTCGGGCGGGGCGAATTTGCCGAACCAGGACGAGGTGTTTCCCGACCGCGAGCATTTCGGCCGCATCTTCTACAACCAGGCCACCATGTCGGCCCTGGGCATTCCGCAGATCGCCGTCGTGATGGGCTCCTGCACCGCGGGCGGCGCCTATGTCCCGGCGATGTCGGATGAGACGATCATCGTCAAAGGGCAGGGTACGATCTTCCTGGGCGGTCCGCCGCTGGTGAAGGCCGCCACGGGCGAGGTGGTGACGGCCGAGGATTTGGGCGGCGCCGACGTGCATGCGCGTGTGTCGGGCGTGGCCGACCATTACGCGATGGACGACGCGCACGCCCTGGCCCTGGCGCGGCGCATCGTCACCACTCTCAACACCGGCAAGCGGCCCACCGTCGAGCTGCGCGCGCCGAAAGACCCGCTCTACGCCGCGGACGAGATCTACGGCGCGGTGCCCACCGACCTGCGCAAGCCCTACGACGCCAGGGAGGTGATCGCCAGGGTCGTCGACGGGTCGGAGTTAGACGAGTTCAAGGCGCTGTATGGCACCACGCTGGTGACGGGCTTCGCCCACATTCTGGGATATCCCGTGGGCATCATCGCCAATAACGGCATTCTGTTTTCGGAATCGGCGCTCAAGGCGGCGCACTTTATTGAACTCTGCTGCCAGCGCGGCATCCCGCTGGTGTTCCTGCAGAACATCACCGGCTTCATGGTGGGGAAGAAATACGAAGCCGGCGGCATCGCCAGGGACGGGGCCAAGATGGTCACGGCCGTGGCTTGCGCCAACGTGCCGAAATTCACGGTGATCACCGGCGGCAGCTTCGGCGCGGGCAATTACGGCATGTGCGGCCGGGCGTACGGCCCACGCTTCCTGTGGATGTGGCCGAACGCCAGGATCAACGTGATGGGCGGCGAGCAGGCGGCCTCGGTGCTGGCGACCGTGCGGCGCGACAACATCGAGGCCAAGGGCGGCAAATGGTCGAAAGCCGATGAAGAAAAGTTCAAGTCGCCCTTGCGCGAGCAGTTCGAAACCCAGGGGCATCCCTATTACGCCAGCGCGCGGCTGTGGGACGACGGGGTGATCGATCCGGCCGAGACGCGAGCAGTGCTGGGGCTTTCCATCTCCGCCGCGCTCAACGCGCCGATCGAGCCGACGCGCTTCGGCGTGTTCCGGATGTAGGGCATGTCGTATTTGCTCGTCTCCACCGACCAGCGTGGCGTGACGACGGTCACGCTCAACCGGCCGGAAATCCACAACGCCTTCGACGACACACTGATCGCCGAGCTGACGGCTGTTTTGAAGAAGCTGGATGCCGACAAGTCGGTGCGCGTGGTGGTGCTCACGGGCGCGGGCAAAAGCTTCTCGGCCGGGGCGGACCTGAACTGGATGAAGCGCATGGCCGGCTATTCCAAGGCGCAGAACCTGAAAGACGCGCGCGGCCTCGCCTCCCTCATGCGCACACTCGACCGCTTGAAGAAGCCGACCCTGGCGCTGGTGCAGGGCTCGGCCTTTGCCGGCGGCACCGGGTTGGTGGTGTGCTGCGACATCGCCATCGCGGTGGATAGCGCCAGCTTCGCCGTCACCGAAACGCGCCTCGGCCTGATCCCCGCGGTAATCGGACCGTATCTTACCGCGGCGATGGGCGCCAGGCAGGCCAGGCGCTGTTTCCTCACAGCCGAGCGTTTCGCAGCGGCCGACGCGCTGCGCCTCGGCCTGGTGCATCAGGTCGTGCCGCAGGAACAGCTCGCCGCCGCCGGCGAAACCGTTGTTCAGGCGCTGCTCGCCGGCGGGCCCACGGCGCTCAGCGAATGCAAGGCGCTGATCGCCAGGGTGGCGCGCGGTAAAATCGACGACGCGATGATCGACCACACCGCCAAGACCATAGCCCGCCTGCGCGCGAGCCCTGAGGGTAAAGAGGGCGTCGCCTCGTTCCTCGAGAAGCGCAAGCCCAATTGGGTCAAGGCATAGATGTTCGATTTTCGAATACGTATGTTAGTTGCCTTTGTAGTGTCGTCCTTTATTTCCTTTCCTTTTTGGCACGCGGTATCGGCTGAGACAGGAATACAAAATGTTTTCGGCATTTCAGCATTCGGTGCATTTTTGTCGCTTTATACCTCTTCGATCTTTCGTGTCATGGTTGTTATCATGGTCATTCATTTTGTAGGTTTGATGGGCTCAATTGCTCTTAGATTTATTTCTGGTCCGAACTATTTGCTGCAGCGGGCTTGGATAATGGTTTTGATTCTGGCAATGCTGTTGCCGATAGGTGTTCGATTTATGGATGGCCTTATTCTTGGTGAGAAGTATCGAGCGAAGCTTGAAAAGGCGAATCCATACGCGATCATGGCATTGATCGTGTATGCGGTGTTTCTTACGTTTCAAAAGATTCACAGCCAAGCCGACTCAGCATCCAGTTATTTAATAGCTGCTTCAATGCTTGTAGTCGCTCCTGTCCCTTATCTTTTGAGGCAACAATTCAATTCGTTTGCAGACGTAATTGTGGCCAAGATAGTTCCATCAAAAAAATCTTTGCTGTCGATTTTTTCGGAGCGAGTGCGGCAGTTTATTTCACAAAATAAAGTGGTTGGACTGTATATTGGGATTTATTTTTTAATCATCTCTTGGTTCGGTGCGGCATATAGTTTTTATTGGAGTCAGTGCTTAGAGCCATGTTTCTATATTCCGAACGAAATGACGACGCCGTCGTTTTTTGATTTTCTTTATTTTTCGCTGGGAATGAGTTTGACGGGTGATACAGGTGGAATTTCTCCAAAAACACAACCTGCAAAACTCTTGGGTGGGATTGAAATGATTATTTGTTCAGTATGGTTTCTGGTTATCTTGCAAGCAATTGTTCGGACAAAGAGGTAATGTTCTCCTCCCTCCTCATCGCCAATAGGGGCGAGATCGCCTGCCGCGTCACGCGCACGGCCAAGCGGATGGGAATGCGCGTGATCGCGGTCTATTCCGAGGCCGACAAGGACGCGATGCACGTGCGGATCGCCGACGAGGCGCATCTGATCGGGCCCGCTGCGCCGCGCGAATCGTATCTCAGCATCGAAAAAATCATCGCAGCCGCGAAAACGAGCGGCGCAGAGGCGATTCATCCCGGCTACGGGTTTTTAAGCGAGAACGCGGCGTTCGCCGAGGCTTGCGCCAAGGCCAAGATCGTCTTCGTCGGCCCGCCCGCCAGGGCGATCCTGGCGATGGGCGACAAGGCGCGCTCCAAGATATTGATGGAAAAGGCCGGGGTGCCCCTGGTGCCGGGCTATCACGGCGAGGATCAGTCGGAGAAAACGCTGAAATCGGCCGCCGGCAAGATCGGCTATCCCGTGCTGATCAAGGCCTCGGCCGGCGGCGGCGGCAAGGGCATGAAGATCGTCGAGCGCGCGGAGGATTTCGCCGCCGCCCTGGCCTCGGCCAAGCGCGAGGCTGCGTCGTCCTTCGGCGACGAGCGCGTGCTGGTGGAGAAATACCTCACCAAGCCCAGGCATATCGAAATGCAGGTCTTCGCCGACAGCCAAGGCAACTGCATCCATTTGTTCGAGCGCGATTGCTCGATCCAGCGCCGGCACCAGAAAGTGCTGGAGGAAGCGCCGGCACCCGGCATGACCGAGAAACGCCGCGCGGAGATGGGTAAAGCGGCGGTCGCGGCGGCCAAGACGGTGGGCTATGTCGGCGCTGGAACGGTGGAATTCATCTCCGACCCATCCGGCGCGTTCTATTTCATGGAAATGAACACGCGCTTGCAGGTCGAGCATCCCGTCACAGAGATGATCACCGGCCAGGACCTGGTGGAATGGCAGTTGCGCGTGGCCAGCGGCGAGAAACTGCCGCTCAAGCAGGATCAGGTGAAACCACGCGGCCACGCCATCGAAGCGCGGCTCTATGCCGAGGACCCTGACCGAGATTTCCTGCCCTCCACCGGCACGCTGGCCCATTTGCAATTCCCATCCGCCCAGGAGCATGTGCGCGTCGATACCGGTGTGCGGGCGGGCGATGCGATCTCGATCCATTACGATCCGATGATCGCCAAGCTGGTGGTGTGGGGCGAGGACCGAAGGGCGGCGGTCAAGCGCCTGGCCGCTTCCCTCGATCAGTGCCAGGCCGTGGGGCCGGCGACCAACATCGCGTTTCTGGCGCGCGTGGCCCGGCACAAGGCCTATGGCGCAAGCGAGGTCGATACCGGCTTCATATCGAGGCACCGCCGGGAGTTGTTGCCGGACCCCAAGCCCGCCACTGACCGCGAGCTCGCGCTGGCGGCCCTGGCGCTGCTGTTGATGCGCGTGGAGGAAGCCAAGCTTCACGCCACGGCCTCGGCCGATCCGTGGTCGCCCTGGCACGCCAGCGATGGCTGGCGCTTGAACGGCGACAACCATCACATGCTCACCTTCCGCGATCCGGCGCGGGTAGACGCCAAGAAGAACGACCCGGAAATCGCCGTGACCGCACATTTCCGGCCCGGCGGCTACCGGCTCGACTTGCCGGGCGGCGCGGTCGATGCGTCCGGGACTTTGACGGGCAGCACCCTGGCCGCGAGGTTGGCAGGAACCCTGGTCAATGCGTCGGCGGTGCGGGTCGGCGATAGGTTGCACATCATTCTCGGTTCGGAGACGCAAGTGCTGCTAGTGATCGACCCGCTGGCAGGTGCGGCGGATCGCGATATCGGCGCGGGCAAGCTCCAGGCGCCGATGCCGGGCAAGGTGACGGCGGTGCACGTGAAGTCCGGCGCCAAGGTCAAGCGCGGCCAGCCCCTGCTGGTGCTCGAAGCCATGAAAATGGAGCACGCGATCAACGCGCCGGCCGACGGCACGGTGAAGGAGTTGCGCTTTGCCGTAGGCGAGCAAGTGCCGGAGGGGGCCGAGCTGATCGTGTTCGAGGCGGAGGGCTGACCTCATGCGCCTGCCCCGAGCCGTTAAAATTGTCGAGGTCGGTCCGCGCGACGGCTTGCAGAACGAAAAGCAGAGCGTGCCGACGGCAACCAAGGTGGCGCTGATCGAGCACTTGGCCGATGCCGGGCTGATTGTGGTGGAGTCCGGCAGCTTCGTGTCGCCCAAATGGGTGCCGCAGATGGCCGACACGGCCGATGTGCTGGCGCGCATCCGGCGCAAGCCCGGGGTGTCGTATCCCGTCCTGGTGCCGAACATGAAGGGCCTGGAAGCCGCCGCCGCCGCGACCGGCGTCGAGGAAATCGCCGTGTTCGGCGCGGCCTCGGAAAGCTTCTCGCAACGGAACATCAATTGCTCGATCGCGGAAAGCCTGGACCGCTTCGCGCCCGTGGCCAAGGCGGCGCTCGCAAAGGGCTGGCGCGTGCGCGGCTATATCTCCTGCGTCCTGGGCTGCCCCTACGAGGGCGAGGTGGCGCCCCGGGCCGTGGTCGCGGTGGCGTCGCGGTTGCTTGAAATGGGCTGCTATGAAATTTCGCTCGGCGACACGATCGGCGTCGGCACGCCCGCCAAAGCGCAGGAGATGCTTGAAACCGTCGCTGTTCAGGTGCCGTTGCAAAAGCTGGCGGTGCATTTCCACGATACCTATGGGCAAGCACTGGCGAACATCCTCGCCTGCCTGGAAAAGGGCGTCGCGGTCGTGGACAGCGCCGTGGCGGGCCTCGGCGGCTGCCCCTATGCCAAGGGCGCGACCGGCAACGTGGCGAGCGAGGACGTCCTTTATATGCTCGACGGCCTGGGCATCCGCACGGGCGTCGATCTGGGCAAGCTCGCCGCGGCGGGGCGGTATATCAGCCATGCGCTGGGCCGCGAGCCGGCATCGCGCGTCGCCCGCGCGCTCGCGGCGAAGATGAATTAGAACAAACGGCGATGATCCGACGCTGGGCTATCGCCGCGGCGATGACCGCCGCCGCTTTCCTGCTGCTGCTGCCGGGCCTGGGCATCGGCCCGCGCTGGCTCGATCCGGCAATGGCGCGCGCCGCGGGCCTCACGCTGTTCACGCTCTCGGGCTGGGCGCTGGTGGTGTTCCCCGAATTCTTCACCGCGCTGTGCTTCTACCTGATCGCGATGGTGTTCCACGTGGCGCCGGCGGGCGTGGTGTTTTCCGGCTTCGCCTCTGTGGCGTGGTGGATGATCATCGGCGGCCTGGTTGTGGGCATCGCCATCGAACGCACGGGCCTCGGCCGGCGCCTGGCGCGCACGCTGTTCGGGCGCTTGAGCGGCTCATACACCCAGGCCGTGGCCGCGGTGGCCGTGGCGGGGGCCGGCCTGGCGTTCCTGATGCCGTCCACGATGGGGCGCGTGCTGCTGCTGCTGCCGATCGTCCTAGCGCTGTGCGACCGCCTGGGCTTTGGCGAGGGCAGCCGCGGGCGCACGGGGCTGGTGATGACCGCGGCGCTCGGCACCTACATTCCCTCCTGCGGCATCCTGCCGGCCAACGTGCCGAACACGGTGATGCTCGGCGCGGTCGAGCAGCTCTACGGCATCAAGCTGACCTATGGGCCCTATCTGCTGCGCATCTTTCCCGTCGCCGGCCTCGGCTACCTGGCGCTGCTTGTGCCGCTGGTCGCCTGGCTCTACCGCGATACGGCCAAGCCGCAGGACATGGGCGAGACGCCGACGCGCCTGACGCGCGACGAGCGCGTGCTGGCGTGGATTTTGGGCCTGGCGCTTTTGGCCTTCGCGACCGATTTCCTGCACGGCATCTCGCCGGCCTGGGTGTCGTTGGCGGCGGGCGTGGCGTGCCTGGCGCCGGGCATCGCCGTGGTCCCGGCCAAGACGTTTTCCGAGCGCATGAATCTGGCGATCCTGATCTATATCGCGGCGATCATCGGCGTCGGCGCGGTGGTGGCCGATAGCGGCCTGGGCGCGCGCTTCAGCGCCGTGCTGATCGAGTGGGCGCGGCTCGAGCCCGGCAACGGCGTGCGCAACCTCGCCGCCATCTTCGCCCTGTCGGTGCTCACAGGCGTGGCCACCACGGTGATCGCGCAGCCCGCGGTGCTGGCGCCGCTGGCGGCCGACATGGCCCGGGCCGCCGATTTGCCGCTGATGGCGGTGCTGATGACCTATGTCGTGGGGTTCTCGGTGATCCTTTTTCCCTATCAATCCGGTCCGCTGGTCGTGGCGATGCAGCTCGGCGGCGTTTCCACGCGCCAGGGCATGCGCGTGACGCTGATCATGGGCGCCTGTTCGATCGCTATACTGGCGCCGCTTGCGTATCTGTGGTGGCGTGTGCTGGGATTCATCGGCTGACGACGGGGTGTTAGGGATCGATGGCGATAGTTCGCAAGAAAACCAGGCCGCCGGCATCGAAACAGCCGAGGGCCGCGTCGCCGCCGCTGAAGATCGCGCGCGCGCGCAAAGACGCCGGCGCGCCGGCCCTGCACATCATCAAGCTGTGCGTCGGCGCCGAGGACATCAAGGACCTGGCGGACTGGCAGAAGAAGCGCCGCAAGCAGTACAAGCGCCGCTACAACACGCACATGACGCGCAGCTATCCGCGCCGGGCCGAGGAAATCCTGGCCGGCGGGTCGCTCTATTGGGTGATCGCCGGCAGCGTGCGGGTGCGCCAACGGATCATCGGCGTGGTCCAGCGCCGCGACACGGAAGGGGATTTGTGCTGCGAGTTCCGGCTCGATCCCAAGCTGGTGGAGACCGCCGCTAGGGCCCACAGGCCGTTCCAGGGCTGGCGCTACCTGGCCGCCCAGGATGTCCCGCCCGATCTGGCCCCGGGCCATAAGGCCAAAGGGGACCGGCTCCCCCCATCCCTTGTGGAAGAGCTCCGGTCCCTGGGCCTTCTGTAGTAGGGCTCCTCCCAGGGTTGAATCGGGCTGTGTGGCGGATCGCCGCAGTGGCTCCCCGAACCCCGCCGGATCGCTGAAGCCCTTTTACCATAAGGCCTTTGCAAATTTTACGGAAATTCGAATTTTCCCCAGATCGGGCCTTGCAACGCATTAAGGAAAGGACTAGTTTCCGGCCCCCGCTGCGGACTTAAGCGGTTTGCGGCGGGAAATCTACGCATTAGATGTGCGGAGAGAAAGACGGTGTTCGGCCCGTCGGTGGTCGAACGTGCGTCTGCGATGTTTGAAAAGTAAGTTTTGTCTACGGAAGGGATCCGTGGACGGCGGGGTTCGGAAGCACGACTTGCTTCGGGCGCCTGCCGTTCGAATGGATCTTTTAGTTAGCGTACGAACGCTAAGTTTAGGATTAGAACGGCGGGTTTTCTCGAATTGAGATGCCTCTTGCCGCTCTGTGAGTCCGGGCCTTCGGGTTCGGATGATCGGACGGCGCGTTTGCCGGTTCCTTCGGGAGCCGGACGGCGTTGGGGGCGTCTTGAGGTAACCTGAGAGTTTGATCCTGGCTCAGAACGAACGCTGGCGGCATGCCTAACACATGCAAGTCGAGCGCCTGTAGCAATACAGGAGCGGCGCACGGGTGAGTAACGCGTGGGAACCTGCCCTTAGGTTCGGAACAACCGCGGGAAACTGCGGCTGATACCGGATAATGTCTTCGGACCAAAGATTTATCGCCTTTGGAGGGGCCCGCGTCGGATTAGGTAGTTGGTGAGGTAACGGCTCACCAAGCCTGCGATCCGTAGCTGGTCTGAGAGGATGACCAGCCACACTGGGACTGAGACACGGCCCAGACTCCTACGGGAGGCAGCAGTGGGGAGTATTGGACAATGGGGGCAACCCTGATCCAGCAATGCCGCGTGGGTGATGAAGGCCTTCGGGTTGTAAAGCCCTTTCGGCGGGGACGATGATGACGGTACCCGCAGAAGAAGCCCCGGCTAACTTCGTGCCAGCAGCCGCGGTAATACGAAGGGGGCTAGCGTTGTTCGGATTGACTGGGCGTAAAGGGCGCGTAGGCGGCCTATTTAGTCAGGCGTGAAAGCCCCGGGCTTAACCTGGGAATTGCGCTTGATACTGATGGGCTGGAGTGCGGGAGAGGATGGTGGAATTCCCAGTGTAGAGGTGAAATTCGTAGATATTGGGAAGAACACCGGTGGCGAAGGCGGCCATCTGGACCGTAACTGACGCTGAGGCGCGAAAGCGTGGGGAGCAAACAGGATTAGATACCCTGGTAGTCCACGCTGTAAACGATGTGTGCTAGACGTTGGGGGTTAAGCCTCCGGTGTCGCAGCTAACGCGTTAAGCACACCGCCTGGGGAGTACGGCCGCAAGGTTAAAACTCAAAGGAATTGACGGGGGCCCGCACAAGCGGTGGAGCATGTGGTTCAATTCGACGCAACGCGAAGAACCTTACCAGCTCTTGACATGTCTCGTATGGCCCTGGGCGACCGGGGCCTTCGGTTCGGCCGGCGAGAACACAGGTGCTGCATGGCTGTCGTCAGCTCGTGTCGTGAGATGTTGGGTTAAGTCCCGCAACGAGCGCAACCCTCATCTTCAGTTGCCATCGGGTTATGCCGGGCACTCTGAAGAAACTGCCGGTGACAAGCCGGAGGAAGGCGGGGATGACGTCAAGTCCTCATGGCCTTTATGGGCTGGGCTACACACGTGCTACAATGGCGGTGACAGTGGGTTCAGTGCGAAGGGGCAACCCGGAGCCAATCCCCAAAAGCCGTCTCAGTTCGGATTGCACTCTGCAACTCGAGTGCATGAAGCTGGAATCGCTAGTAATCGCGGATCAGCACGCCGCGGTGAATACGTTCCCGGGCCTTGTACACACCGCCCGTCACACCATGGGAGTTGGTTCTACCTGAAGCCGGCGCGCCAACCGCAAGGAGGCAGCCGACCACGGTAGGGTCAGCGACTGGGGTGAAGTCGTAACAAGGTAGCCGTAGGGGAACCTGCGGCTGGATCACCTCCTTTCTAAGGAAGCGAATGGGGCGACCTGTTTGCTTTTCTTACATGGCCCGATGCCAATCGAGCATCCGGCCTCGCCGTCCTCGAATCCCTTCCGTACCGACGACTTCTGGGCTGGTAGCTCAGTTGGTTAGAGCGCGCGCTTGATAAGCGTGAGGTCGGAGGTTCAAATCCTCCCCGGCCCACCAGTCTCCCCGGGCAACCAGCACGGAACGGCCAAAGGCCGATAGCGGCCGGAAGTCATAAGTCAGCGACCGGCGTTTCCGATCGTTGTCTTCTGGCCTTTCGTCCCCGGCTTTAAGGGGGTGTAGCTCAGTTGGGAGAGCGCCTGCTTTGCAAGCAGGAGGTCGACGGTTCGATTCCGTTCACCTCCACCAGGACCTAAAACGACAACCCAACACTCCCTGGGACTTGAAAGAGGCCGGCGGATCATGGCGATGGCAAAGGACAGGCGACGGACGATGGTTCCGTCATCTGTCTTTTGCCATCAGGCAAAACGATGTTTGAACGGTGAAGAGGGTTTTATAGAACGAAAGCGCGGCTGGCGGCCGTCTTGCTGCCGGTTGGATGCCGACGTTCTGTCTGGGTATGAAGCGCATCTTGAATGGAGTTCCATGCTTTTTGCGCGAGCTTCGGAGCGATCCGAAGGGCGCGCGATGGGCGTGGCGATCTGAGATCAAGCGTCAAGTAAGGGCATTTGGTGGATGCCTTGGCACCGAGAGGCGATGAAGGACGTGGCACGCTGCGATAAGCCATGGGGAGCCGCGAGCAGGCTTTGATCCGTGGATTTCCGAATGGGGAAACCCCACCGCAAGGTGATCCCGAGCTGAATACATAGGTTCGGGAAGCGAACCAGGCGAACTGAAACATCTCAGTAGCCTGAGGAAAGGACATCAAACGAGACTCCGTTAGTAGTGGCGAGCGAACGCGGACCAGGCCAGTGATACGCGCGTGACAACCGGAACCGTCTGGAAAGGCGGGCCATAGAGGGTGACAGCCCCGTACGGGTAGAACACGCGCGCATCCTTGAGTAAGGCGGGACACGTGTAATCCTGTCTGAACATGGGGGGACCACCCTCCAAGCCTAAGTACTCCTCGGTGACCGATAGTGCACTAGTACCGTGAGGGAAAGGTGAAAAGCACCCCGACGAGGGGAGTGAAAAAGACCTGAAACCGAATGCCTACAAGCAGTCGGAGCCCGCAAGGGTGACGGCGTACCTTTTGTATAATGGGTCAGCGAGTTCGTCTGTGCAGCAAGCTTAAGCCGATAGGCGTAGGCGAAGCGAAAGCGAGTCTGAATAGGGCGATTAAGTTGCACGGATGAGACCCGAAACCGGGTGATCTAGCCATGGACAGGTTGAAGGTACGGTAACACGTACTGGAGGACCGAACCCACGCCTGTTGAAAAAGTCGGGGATGATCTGTGGTTAGGGGTGAAAGGCCAATCAAACTCGGAAATAGCTGGTTCTCCGCGAAATCTATTTAGGTAGAGCGTCGGACGTATCGCCATCGGGGGTAGAGCACCGGATGGGCTAGGGGGGAGCGATCCTTACCAAACCTAACCGAACTCCGAATACCGATGAGCGTAATCCGGCTAGGCAGGCGGCGGGTGCTAAGATCCGTCGCCGAGAGGGAAATAGCCCAGACCGCCAGCTAAGGCCCCTAAATCGTGGCTAAGTGTGAAAGGATGTGGGAAGGCCAAGACAACCAGGAGGTTGGCTTAGAAGCAGCCATCCTTTAAAGAAAGCGTAATAGCTCACTGGTCTAGTCAAGCCAGCCTGCGCCGAAAATGTATCGGGGCTCAAGCCACGTGCCGAAGCTGCGGGTGTGTCCAGGGTAGCGTCCCAGGGCACGCGGTAGCGGAGCGTTCCGTAAGCCCGTGAAGGGAATGGGCGACCATTCCTGGAGGTATCGGAAGTGCGAATGCTGACATGAGTAGCGAAAAGGAGTGTGAGAAACACTCCCGCCGAAAGTCCAAGGGTTCCTCGGCAAGGCTAATCCGCCGAGGGTGAGCCGGCCCCTAAGATGAGGGCGAAAGCCGTAATCGATGGGAACCAGGTTAATAGTCCTGGGCCTGCCAGTGGTGACGAATGGTGTATGTCGTTGGGGCTTATCGGATTGCCCCGGCGGCGAAGCCGTTCCAGGAAATAACCCTGGCGTATAGACCGTACCCCAAACCGACACAGGTGGACTGGTAGAGTATACCAAGGCGTTTGAGAGAACGGTGTTGAAGGAACTCGGCAAATTGCTCGCGTAACTTCGGGATAAGCGAGGCCTGCCCGCGCGCAAGCGTGGACGGGTGGCACAGAGCAGGGGGTAGCGACTGTTTACTAAAAACACAGGGCTCTGCGAACGCGTCTAGCGGACGTATAGGGTCTGACGCCTGCCCGGTGCCGGAAGGTTAAGAGGAGAGGTGCAAGCCTTGAATCGAAGCCCCGGTAAACGGCGGCCGTAACTATAACGGTCCTAAGGTAGCGAAATTCCTTGTCGGGTAAGTTCCGACCTGCACGAATGGCGTAACGACTTCCCCACTGTCTCCAACACCGGCTCAGCGAAATTGAATTCTCCGTGAAGATGCGGAGTACCCGCGGTTAGACGGAAAGACCCCGTGCACCTTTACTATAGCTTTGCAGTGGCATTAGGGAGCGGATGTGTAGGATAGGCGGGAGCCTAGGAAGCATTGGCGCTAGCCAGTGTGGAGGCAACCTTGAAATACCGCCCTTTTGTTCTCTGATCTCTAACTGTGATCCGTAATCCGGATCCGGGACCCTGCATGGCGGGTAGTTTGACTGGGGCGGTCGCCTCCCAAAGAGTAACGGAGGCGCGCGATGGTGGGCTCAAGCTGGTCGGACATCAGCTGGTGAGTGCAATGGCATAAGCCCGCCTGACTGCGAGACTGACAAGTCGAGCAGAGACGAAAGTCGGTCATAGTGATCCGGTGGTTCCACGTGGAAGGGCCATCGCTCAACGAATAAAAGGTACGCCGGGGATAACAGGCTGATGACGCCCAAGAGTCCATATCGACGGCGTCGTTTGGCACCTCGATGTCGGCTCATCACATCCTGGGGCTGGAGCAGGTCCCAAGGGTTCGGCTGTTCGCCGATTTAAAGTGGTACGTGAGCTGGGTTTAGAACGTCGTGAGACAGTTCGGTCCCTATCTGCCGTGGGTGTTCGAGACTTGAGAGGAGCCGTCCCTAGTACGAGAGGACCGGGATGGACGCACCTCTGGTGTACCGGTTGTGGCGCCAGCCGCAACGCCGGGTAGCTATGTGCGGACGGGATAACCGCTGAACGCATCTAAGCGGGAAACCCACCTCGAAACGAGGTCTCGCCTAAGAGCCGTGGTAGACCACCACGTCGATAGGCCGGAAGTGGAAGCGGAGTAATCTGCTTTGAGCTAACCGGTACTAATCGCTCGATCGGCTTGATCACATATCGTCACACCCATCGCGTGCGCTTCATATCGCCTCGATCCAGACAAACTCATCTGTCCTTCGACGACCTGGTGGTCATAGCGGGGGATGTACACCCGATCCCATCCCGAACTCGGACGTGAAAGCCCCCAGCGCCTATGGTACTGCGTCTTAAGACGCGGGAGAGTCGGTCGCTGCCAGGTCTTCCAAGGACAGATGCGTTACCCAGACAAAAACCCTCACAACACCGTCGCAGTGCGACTTCTGACTCTCTAGCGCCGTTCACTGGTGCCGCGGGGTGGAGCAGCCCGGTAGCTCGTCAGGCTCATAACCTGAAGGTCAGAGGTTCAAATCCTCTCCCCGCAACCACCGTTACCATCGTTTCCGTTCCGTCTGTGTTCCCCGGCGTCAGCTGGACCAGTTCGTTGAGCTCGCCGATAAGGCGGACGCTGACCTGACCGCGCTTGTCGCCAGGCAGCACCTCGATGCGCCAAACCAGGCGCCGAAGGATCGCACGCATCCGTTCGCGCGCCCCGTCATCACCGTGCCCTGCCAGAACGGCCTGAAGCTCACTCACGAGGCGCCGGTATTCCTCGATCGCCGCGGGGTGCAGTTCGGGTACCTCGGTCACCTGGGCCGCTTCCTTGACTCGCTGGCGCAGTTCCGCAACCTCGGCTTCCAGCTTTAGAAGCTTCTCCTTGAGCATGGACGAAATCCCCGTCTCGGCAATCGCCTCGACGATGCGCTCCAGGGCGGGCTGCACATGGGACAGGCGTTGTTCGGCCGCGCCGCGGTCGCGCACTGCTTCGGTGGCCAGGCGTCGGCGCTCTTGCCGGTAGGTCTCGAGGAAGGTAGGCAGCCACCAGTATTTTTCGTTGATCGAGTAATAGGGGCGATAATGCCGCACCCTGGTTGAATCGACCACCAGCTTGATCTGGTTGTCGAGCAGCAGGGCCTGGCCGTAGAGACAGACGATCAAGACGGCATGCGCCACGCCCAGGTTTAGGTCCTGCAGCACCACGACGCGCAGCTCGGAGTCCTTGAAGCCCAGCGTAGGGGCAGTGCACTGGTTGATCCGCGCACTGGCAAGAGCGGTCAACAGCAGGCCACCGGCCTGACTTTCATCGCATAGCCGATTGCCGACAATCGTGTAACAATATGTTTCGCAAACACTGCTTATCGGCGCCGAGGGCCGCCTACGCAAAAGTAATCAATTGATTGCTTTCGAGATGGCGAATTGCGCTCCGAGTGGAAATTTTTGGCTGCAGACGGCGAGTAAGTGCATCGCACATGATGTAGGTCAATGATGCCGCTCGAGTGCCAATCTACAATTTTTGACACCGGCCATCAGTTCGAACTGACAATTCGGAGGACGGCGTCATGCCCTGCATCAAGTTTCGGACCGACAGTACTCTCGTCCACTTCGTCGGAAGTCTGCGAGCGGTGGCAAGAGCGCGCGTGGTCATCACGGGAATAGCGATGGCGCTTTTCCTGGCACCGACTTCATTCGTACTTGCCCAGCACACGGGCACGGCGAGCGGTCACGAGGGGATCCGCAAGGCGTGCAGCGAGGAAGCACGCGCACAGAATCTCACGGGGAACGATTTCGACGATTCCGTCAGCGGTTGTGTGACCCGTGCGCCAGCGACGCAGTTGCAGCAGCATCATCAGAAACTGACGGCATGCAGTCGCCGTGCGACGCTGGGCAATCTTCAGGGCGACGCGCGCGGCCGCTTCGTGGACGAATGCATGCGCTATCACCCCTCCGCCGATGAGGAGAAGCTGCGCCAGTGCCATCAGCGCGCGTCACAAGCCGGGTTGAGCGGCGAAAGCAAGAAGAAATTCGAGGACGAATGCATGAAAAGCTAGACGCCGATGGACGCAAGCAGACACGCTTTCTGACGCCGACAACCTGGCTGTGCTCGCCCCCATCAAGAGTCGCTGGCCGGAACCTATCAGAGCTCGTGAGGCCGAGATAAACCATCGCAATTAGGAGGAATGAAGGTCACAAATGCGATGAGGCTAGTTCAATAGCCTTGGAGCGCCTTAGAATGGCGTCCTCAGTCGCGCTCAACGGCGGGTGTGAACAGGTATCCGCCGCCGTGCACGGTCTTAATCATAGCCGGCTCTTTCGGATCGGTTTCGATCTTGCGGCGGACCCGGCTTACCTGGATATCGATGCTGCGGTCGAAGGGGATCACTGATCTGCTATGCGTCAGGTCCAACAGTTGTTCGCGGCTCAAGACTCGATTGGGACGCTGAGCGAAGATGGCGAGGAGATCGAATTCGCCGGTCGTCAGGACCACGAGATCGCGCCTAGGGGATTCTAGGCGGCGCGTAGCGAGATCAAGAGTCCAGCCCGAAAAACGCAGCACGCCGCTTCTGGTGTCCTTACCATCAGTCGATGAAGCAGCACTGCGGCGAAGGACTGCGCGAATGCGCGCCAGCAGCTCGCGAGGATTGAACGGCTTCGGCAGATAGTCGTCGGCACCGATTTCAAGCCCTGCAATGCGATCCGTTTCGTCGCCCATGGCGGTCAACATGATGATCGGTACCTTCGACTCGGCTCTCACCCAGTGGCAGAGGTTCAGCCCCGTTTCGCCCGGCAGCATGATATCGAGAATGATCAGATCGATGTTCCAATCGGCGAAGACTTTCTTCATTCCCTGCCCGTCGCCCACTGAAGTCACGCGGTAGTCGTGCTTCGCCAGAAACCGGGAGAGCAGGGTCCGGATTTCCTTGTCATCGTCAACGAGCAAGATGTGCGGAGTCGAGGTCATTAGCAGATTATAGGCGGCAGCCTCAACCGGAGCAGCCGATTTTGTAACAGAGTGTTTCAAGTAAGGCCGCCGACATCATAGACATGGCCAGTTAGGGCCCCATCTTTTATGTGCTTTTTATCGGTGTTTCCCCAGCGTTCTGAAGTCTATGACAGAATCGCTCTTGCGGTTTGCTACCGATGACATACGTCAATGGCGACCAGAGGCCATCTCATGTACGATTCCCTTTGATGGATAGATTTTTCGGCCGCCACCCGCAAGTGGGCGAAGCTCGCGGTATGCCTGCCTGGACGGTCGCGGGGCGGGTACGGCTCGCGCGAATTTTGATCATTTGGGTCGCTGCTTGCGCGACGACCGCCTCGCTTTCGGCATTTGCACAGGAAAGCCCGTCGTCGCATAGCGAGCATCATCCCGGCAGCGGCTCAACGCCGCCGCTTCCCGTCGCGCCGATCGAGCCGCCTGCAGCCAGTGCCGGCGCCCCGGCAGCAATCGCACCACCAAGCATCGCGGCTCCTCCGGGCCCGCCCGCGTCCGTGCCGCCGCCCATGGCGACGATGATGGAGCAGATGGAACAGATGATGCGGCGCATGATGCCGGGCGTGCAACCCAGGGAGCTTTACCCCACGATGATGTCGCTGCCATCCCTGAGCGACGCGCAGCGCGCCGAAATCCAGCGCGCCGCCCAGGAACGGATGAAGCGGGGCTCGTCGATGGTTGCCGACGCGCATAATCGACTGTTTTGGGCCGCGGGCGCGAGCGATGCCCGCGCCATGAGCGAGGCCTCGGCGCTCATGCGCGAGGGCTTGGCGATATTCGACAGTGGGCTCGCCGCGTCGCGCGCAATCTCCGAAAGCCAGCCGCCGAGGGACGTAGCATTGGCATGGTTCAAGCGCGAAATGAATCTGGTGAAACCCGCCGGACAGGAACAGAGCCACGGTGATTCCGGATTCTCGCCATTCCATACCACCTCGATGGCTGCGCTTGTCGCGTTTGCCCTACTGGCTATCGCCTTCTATGTACGCCGATCGAGGCGCGTCGCCGCGCTGCTACAGAAACTCGCCGTGGAAAGCGTGGGCACCGCGCAGGGCGCTCATTTGCCGGCAGGTGCGGCGGACGGCAGCGAAGCGCACCGGTCGTCTCTTCCGGCCCCGGTTTCGCCTGCTTCATCGTCGGCACAGATGGTGCCTCCGGGGGGCGATAACGGGACTGGCCAGTTGCCACAGGCCGACGCTCGAGCGCCGCCGCCGCCAAATCCCGGTAAAATTCCCGCTTGGCGGGGAATGCTGCGTGTTGCTGCCGTTTTCGACGAGACTCAGAGCGTAAAGACTTTTCGCCTAGTCGATACCGACGGCGGGTCGATTCCGTTTTGCTTCATTCCCGGCCAGTTTCTATGGGTGCGCGTCGAGGTCGCCGGCGCCGCGCTGAAGCGCTCCTACACCATTTCGTCCTCGCCAACACGACGCGATTACGTGGAGATTACGGTCAAGCGTGAAGACCGCGGCATCGTCTCCCGCCACCTCCATGCGAACGTTATAGCGGGCGGCGACCTCGAGATCGAAGTGCCTTTCGGATACTTCACGTTCACAGGCGCTGAAGCCGACAGCATCGTCTTGATCGGCGGCGGCGTCGGCGCCACGCCGCTGATGAGCGTGCTCAGGTATCTGACCGACCGCTGCTGGGGCGGCGATATCTTCTATCTGTTCTGTTGCCGTACCAGCGCCGAGTTCCTTTTTCGCGACGAGATTGAGCAGCTCCAGCGCCGACACCCTAACCTTCACGTGGTGGCGACAATGACGCGGGCCACCGGCACCGTGTGGATCGGGCCTGAGGGGCGGATCACCAAGGACCTGATCGACCAGTCGGTTCCGGAGATTGCGCGGCGGCGGGTGCATCTATGCGGCCCCACGCCGATGATGGACGAGATGAGGTCGTTTCTTATCGCCTTGGGAGTCCCCCGAACTCAGATCAAGAGCGAGGCTTTTGGAACGGACAAACGCGCGGCGACGGCGCGGGCGGCAGCGGCTGCGCCGGGATCGCCCGCACCTGTCATCGCGAGGCCGCAAGGAGACGTTTCGCCGAAGCCGATCGCCGTTCCCACGGTCAGCTTTTCTCGCTCAGGCAGGTCGGCAGCGCTGGCTCCGGATATGACCGTTCTCGAGGCCGCCGAGTCGGTCGGTGTGGCGATCGAGAACTCGTGTCGCTCGGGCACATGTGGCACGTGCAAAGTGCGGCTTCTCGGCGGCTCCGTGTCAATGGAGGTCGAGGACGCGCTCGAGCCGGGCGAAAAGGCGCAAGGTTGGATTCTTGCGTGCCAAGCGAAGGCAAGCGTCGATCTAGCGGTAGAGGCCTAGCCGGATGAGAGAGAACGAGAAAGTGCTTGTCGGCGGGCTGATCTCATTGGTCATCGTCCTGGTGCCGGGCTTCTTGATCCATGTCTCACCCCGCTTTTCGGGCAGCCTGGAAGGCGGGGTCCTGGGTATTCTGGGCGCCGTGCTGATGCTCGCTACCCTCCTCTACCCCGTGTTCAAGCGGCTTTCGTGGTTGCGCCATCGGGTTTCGATGCGAGCCGTTTTGCTCCTGCATGTGTTCGCGGGCGTATTTGGCGCCCTGTTGGTGCTGCTGCATACCGGCCACAAGATGGAAAGCCCGATCGGCATCGCCATGATAGTACTGATTCTTGTCATCCTGATCAGCGGGTTTGTCGGACGCTACTACATGGCACAAATCGCATGGGAGATCCGCATCCAGCACGAGTCCCAGCGCAAGCTAACCGCCGCCTATGCTGCGACGACCGCCGAGATGGCGGAGAATCCACCGGAGACGCGTCGCGGCCGTGCCCCCCTCTGGCAGCGTTTGGCGCCGTTCCTGCTCGGTCACGAAACGGAGGGCAACCGGCATACAGCCGTGTTGCCAGCACAACGCGCAGCCGATCTCGTCGAGGCCATGGCCGATACCCAATATGCGATTGCCGCCCAGGAAGCGATTAAACGTGCCTTCGGCATGTGGATGGCCGTTCACATCGTGGCAACGATCGGGTTCTTCATGCTTCTGGGGCTGCATATCTGGGCGGCGGTCTATTTCGGGCTAAGGTGGCTCGTGTGATGTTCGGGCGCGCGCTCGTGGCCCTCGCAGTCTTGACGACGATCGCCGCATGGATTGCCGTGCCGACAGCGGTCTATCGGTCGGGGCCCGCCGCAATTCCAGGATTGCCGATGATGGTCCTACCGGGAGATCTTTCAGCCAAGCACGCTTTCCTGTCCGACAATTGCGAAGCCTGCCATACGCCCAACCGCGGCGTTGTTGCCAGTTCCTGCATCGTATGCCACGCCGACAATGCGACTTTGTTGGCAAGCCAGACCACGTCATTCCACGCCACGATCGGCGATTGCCGCGGATGTCACATCGAGCATCTGGGTGCCGGCCGGCGTCCGACCTTGATGCAGCACGACACGCTTGTGCAAGCGGCCCAGCGGAACGTCGGCGAGCCGGTTTCGCCGGCCGCTAGGATTGTGGAGAGCGCGTCGGAAACCTTAGCATGGCTCCAGGGTGGCATTGACCGCAGCGCTATGCTCGACTGCGCGGCGTGTCACGCGAGCAAGGATCGGCACCAGACGCTATTCGGCAAGGATTGCGGTGCATGCCATGCCACAGCGACATGGTCGATTGCCGAATTCCGGCATCCCTCGCCCCGTTCGACCGATTGCGCGCAATGCCACCAGGCTCCGCCCAGCCATTTCATGGGTCATTTCCAAATGGTTTCTAGGGTGGTGGCCGGGCAGATGCACGCGCAAGTCAATCAGTGTTATCTGTGCCATCAAATCACGGCCTGGAACGATATCAAGGGCGTGGGTTGGTACAAGCATCACTAGCAGGCTGGAGCACGCGAACTGCTTCATGACCACAGGACTGGCGAGGAATTGCCACGATGGCGAAGCTAGATAACGGTACGTCGGCTCAACTGTTTGCGCTGGCCCGGCTTTGGCCGGATACCCTCGCCGGCCGGATGATCGCGGTCCTAATGGTGAGCCTTGGCCTGCTTCATGTCTTCAGTATCTGCGCATACTACGCCGGGACGGCGGCGATCTTTGAGTCCAGCAGAACACGGGAACTTGCCGGTCGGCTGCTTTCCATGGAGCGGGCGTTGGACGTAGCTGCGTTGGAGCAGCGCGATGCCGCCGCCCATGCTCTATCGGGCGAAGGATTCGTCGTGCATTGGGATCGCACCAGCCTGCTGCCAGGCGGGCCGCAGAGCGATTGGCGACTAGCCAAGCTTCGTGATGAGCTCATCCAGATCCACCCGGAATTCGAGCGGCTGGAGTTGCGACTGAGCCTCCATCAGGCCGACTCTGGAGAGCCCCGGTCCTTCGTATCCTCTTGGCATCCATTGCTGGTCTCACTCACGTTATCGGACGGCAGTTGGGTGAGCATCGTCGCCGCGTCGCCGCAAATCTATCAATTGGACTGGCTGGCATTGCTATTCTCGACTACGGCTATGGCGGTCGGGATCCTGATTGTTTCGATGCTTTTGGTTCGGTCGCTATTGGCGCCCTGGAAGGCGTTTACCCAAGCCGCGGACCACGCCAGCATTGATACGACTGGGCAGGGAATCGACGAGAGGGGCCCCCGCGAGATTCGCCGCGCCGCGCGTGCATTCAACAATATGCTGACCAGGATTAGGATGCTCGTATCCGAGCGCGCCTACACGCTGGCTGCAATCTCTCATGATTTGCGGACGCCGCTGACTCGTCAACGCCTTCGCTTGGAGCTCATCGACGACACGGATCTTCGTGACAAGATGCAGCGCGATCTCGACGAGATGGAAGCGATGGTGAATTCGTCGCTAGTGTACTTGCGCGGAGACGACCCGAACGAAGAGCAACGGGCGATCGATCTTACTGCATTGCTGGAGTCGATTTGCAGCGATTTGAGCGACGCCGGCCGCGAAGTTCAGCTCCACGCGCATCCAGGGATCGTCGTTCTGGGCCGGCCGCTGGCGCTCAAGCGGGCGCTTACCAATGTTCTCGACAATGCGGTGAAGTATGGAAAGCGGGCGCATGTGTCCATGAATACCGAGGCAAATCGTGCGGTTGTCCTGATCGACGACGAAGGACCAGGCATCCCCGCGGACCAGCAGGAACGCGTGTTTGAGCCTTTCTACCGGATTGAAGGATCGCGCGGTAGGGAAACGGGGGGCACCGGCCTAGGCCTCACTGTGGCCAGGACGCTCATGCGGGCGAACGGCGGGGACATTCGGCTCAACGAGCGCCCGGGCGGCGGGCTGCGGGTCGAGGTGACGATTCCGACGACTCCGCAGCGGGAGAATGACACGAAACACGGCAACGACAGCGGCGCGTAAATCTTTTTTGCGCCCCAATCTGCAGGAGCCGATCGGTCCAATGCCCTGGCAGTTTCAATTCAAGCGCAGAAAACCGTCGCTCTTGCGCCCTATGTCCCTCGACGCAACGTCGATGCTCCGTGTCGCCGAAGAATCGGCGGAGATGATCTATGCCGGTGTTCGCGTGATCGTGTTGGCGTCATTGGCAGTGCTCTTCTTCGTGATGGACGAAGTGCATCGTCACAACGACATTGCCGTGGCATCCCTCGTTCTTTACGGGATATTGACTGCGACTTCGTTATGCATCGCATGGAGACGCGTGTTCCGCTGGTGGATGCCATATGCTTTCGTGACTTTCGACATTGTCCTGATCGGCATCCATCTGTTCGATATGACTAAAGAACTGGGACTGCCGCCTACGATGCTCTTCAGTATCCCGGCTTCGGGGTTATTGCTGGTGGTGTTGACGCACGCGTCTCTGCGATTCCGTCCCACCCTGATCATCTACGCCGCCGGCGTTAGCGTGGCTCTCGTTTCGCTCGGCGCCACGCTTCTGCCGGCAGGCAGGGGCTTTCGGGCGGGGGCGCCGCTTGGCTCCTATGCGCCGCACACAGATGCGCTCTTGTATTGGCTCCTGTTGCCGGTCGTCATCATTGTTCTGGTGAGCATCATGCTCTGGTTGACTTCATGGACTACGTCCAATCTCCTGGACCAAGCCATTGCGCAAGCGAAACGGTCCAGTCATTTGTCGCGGTTCTTCTCGCCCAACCTGGTCGACCGGCTGTCGGGGGACCGTCAGGACGACCTGCTTGCAGGCGGCCGTTGTACGGTGGCGATCCTCTTTGTCGACATCCGCGGATTCACGGCCATGACGGAGAAGATGCGGCCCGACCATGTCAGCTCGATGCTCACGCAGTTTCGATCCATCGTCACCAAACAGATATTCAACCATGACGGCACGGTAGACAAGTTCATCGGCGATGCTGTCATGGCCGTATTCGGCACCCCGGAGACGCGGGACGACGATGGCCGGCGGGCGGTCTTATGCGGCCTTGCCATATTGAAAGCGATGCGCGATTGGGAAGCCGCGAAGAGTGCTCGTGGCGAGCGAACAATATCGATCGGAATCGGCGGACACTATGGCGAGGTATTCGCTGGTGCGATCGGCGATGAACAGCTTCTGGAGTTTACCGTCCTTGGCGACACGGTGAATGTTGCAGAGCGCCTGGAGGAGTTGTGCGGAGAAATCGGCGGGTCGTTCGTCATTTCCGAGGCGCTCTTTCGCGTGTCCGGAGGCGGCCTGAACCCGGCAGCGTGGCAGACGCTGCAGCGGGTCCGGCTGACCGGCCGTAAACAGGAAATTGTCGCATATACGCACGACGGCATCGTCTAGAGCGACACGCATTGCCGCTTGGCATGAGGGGCGACCGAACACAGCCCCGCTGTTCTGTCGCCCACGTTTTTGTCCACTGCGCCTCGATTGGAGCGGGTGGCGGGCTACAGTTCGAGGTGACGGTTCTACGATCTCCGGCCTCGTAGTTTGACGTAGGCAACGCGTCTGCACGATCTGGCGTGAGATAAGCGTCTGAACATTCGACTCGCTCCCCCAACACGTAGCTAGGGCTCACTCGGAAGCCTTGCGGCTCTCCTCCCGGCCTTGAGATAGGCGCGTGTACTCCCATGGCCAATGGCCGTTGATCTCGACGTCCAGTGAGAAGCTCAGAAACGTCCGAATGACGACGATACCGGCAAGCACTGCGAGACCGTTGAGGGTTGGATCGATGACGAGCGACTTGAGTATGTCGGCGGCGATCAACAACTCCAATCCGATGAGAATTCCTCGCCCCAGATCGGCGCGGTACTGGCGATAACTCGTCTCCAGTCCTTCGCTGCGCAATCTTGCCAAGAACAGCACGCTTGCGACCAACGTTCCAACGATGATAATCGCCAAGCTGGCGGCTTCCAGCGCCGCCGTCGAATATGAGATCAGATCGCGCATGGCCAGCTTCCTCGCGTATCTTCATTTGGCGGCATACGAACGGCAAGAGAAAATCCCCGAGCGCGAGCAATCAGTATGTCCGTGAGCAGACATCGATTGCCGCAGAAGCGATGTTTCATAACGCAGGCCTTCGCGCGGCGATTCGGACAAGTTCGACTAAGCCACGCCGGCACTGGAAGAATTGCGCAGCGAACGCGCGCCCTCTGTTACGTCGGGTTACACAATTCCAATGGCGCCAACCGGTCGATGCCGTCAGCTTCGAGCGCAGGCAAAGCAGTCGGAGGAGTAGCGGCGCCAGTGTTACCTCTTGTCGGCGACCGGCCTGTCGAGCGTGGATCCCAACAAAATCTACTCCGACGCCACCGGCACGCCAATGAGCGATGCAGTCGTGATTCTTGTAACAGAGTGTTTCGCGTTAACAATGCGAATGGCGACTCTCCGGTGCAAGTGGTTGAATTATCGACTGTTGGGGGTGCTCGCCGCCGGATTGGTTGTAACGAACGGGTGTTATTCGGACTCACGCCGCTTGACGTAGGTCAGTGGCCCGTCGCGCGATCCACGATATCAAACCCAGCACATCGACGATTTCCCTTTTTGTAACAATGTCATGAGGAGAGAACCATGTGCCCTACTAAGCTGCTAACCGCGCGCACCTTGGCGCTATCGGCCGGATTGGCCGTTGCGCTAATCGCCAATTCGATGGCGCCGGCAGACGCCGCAAGCCATGCTGCGCGGTCGATGCGTCAGGTGTACCTGAGTGAATGCAACGCCGAGGCGCAAGCCCAGGAGCTCCAGGGCGGCGCGTTGCGGGGGTTTGTCGACGATTGCGTCAATGCGCGGTTGCAGGCCGGCCCGGAGCAGATCCAGCAAATGAGGTCGACCGTTTGCCAGCGCCGGGCGACGCGGAATCAGGTGCAGGGACATGATCGGCAGCACTACGTCGAGGATTGCGTCAATGCCCCGACGGCAATGACCGAACAACATTATGAGAAGATGCTCCAGTGCAGCCGGCGCGCGACAAAGGAGGGGGTGTGGGCCACCAAGCGCGAGAAGTTCGTGAACGACTGCATCGGCGGCTAAACGTCGCGAGAACCGGGGTGGCCGGTCGCCATGATCGGCCACCGCTCTCTGCGAGCGACGAGTTCGTGCGCGATATTCGCCATGTGCCGTCGGCTCGCCCAAGAAAGCGTCGGGCCTACAAAAAACCTTGCGGAAGCCGGCAAACAGTATTCATCAACCTATCTGCCCAAAGGAGTGACCCATGAACCGCATTAACTTTTTGTCTCTCGCGGCCGCGCTCACCACGCTTGGCCTGGGCGCAATGGCTGCCGAGACGAGTCATCTGGCCGTCGGCCCTGCCGAGCTGGGCAATATCGCGACCAGAGTGCAGCTGAGCCAGGCGCAACCCGCTCCTGGGGCTGCTCAGCCGGCCCCACCCGCGGCCGGCGGGATGATGGGCCGGGGCATGATGGGCATGGGGATGATGGGAATGGGCTCGGGAGGCTTGGGCCAAGGTGGAATGGGTCCAAGCACCATGGGTCAGGGAAGTATGGGCAGCATGATGGGTATGGACATGATGGAAATGGGCGGCGCAATGGGACAGAGCGGCATGTCCCAGGTTCAGCCTGGTGGGCAGCAAGGATCGCAGATGGGCGCTCCGGTGCCGGGACAGCCAATGGTCGGCCCGGGCGCGATGGGCATGGGGCGTGGTCCGATGGCCGGCCCGATGGGGGGCCCAATGGCCGCGGGACCGACGGCCGGCCCGATGGGAACCCCGATGGCCGCGGGACCGATCGACCGGATCGAAGGACGCATTGCGTTCCTGCGCGCCGAACTCAAGATCACTGAAGCGCAGACAGCAGCGTGGAACGAATTCACCGAGGCATTCCGCGCAGGGGCGCGGCGGCACAACGAGATGCGCGAGCACATGATGGCGGCTCCCTCCGGCACTGGGGGCATGGCTGCACGGATTGAGCAGCACGAACGTATGTTGAATGGGCGGCTCGAGAGCACGCGCGCCATTCGCGCCACCCTCGGGAGGCTACAGGCCGTTCTGACCGAGGACCAGCGGCGCACACTCGATGCGCTGGTGACGATTCTTTAATCGAATCTTTGGTCGAAGGTCGTCTCTGTCGACTTCGCCAAGTGGAGGGGCTAATGCTGCGCTTCGAACGCCGGCAGTTCCTAATGGGCGCCGTGGCTGCGGTCACGACGGCCGGCTCTTTGGCTTGGCCAAACCGATCTGCCCGAGCCGAACCTATCTCGTTGAGTGTTGTCAGCCGAACCATCGACGTTAACGGCAAGCCGGCGAAAGTTTTCGGCATCGTCCAGCCAGGTGGAACTCACGGCTTGGTCACCGAGGCAGGTCGGCGGTTTCAAGTATCGCTGGCGAATAATGTGGCCGCGCCCACTTTGATTCATTGGCATGGGTTGACCCCACCGTCGAATCAGGACGGCGTGCCCGGACTTTCACAGCCGCCGCTCGATCCGGGAAAATCCTACGCGTACGACTTCCCGTTGACGCAGCCCGGAACCAACTGGATGCATTCACACGTAGGGTTTCAGGAGCAACAGTTGATGGCTGCTCCTCTGATCGTGCGCGATCCGCGCGATGCTGGGCGCGACGAGCAGGAAGTCGTCATCCTGTTTCATGATTTCACGTTCCGCCAACCGGAAGAAATTTTCGCCGAACTCACTTCCGGCATGGCGGGAATGGACCACGGCGCCGGAGCCCGGCCCCCGGCAAACGCGAAAGGTGCCGATCCGCATGCCGGGATGGCGATGGGCGGCGCCTCGCCCTCGGCGCCGCCGGCTGCGAACAAGGTAACCACCGCCGGTAAGACTGACCTCAACGACGTCGACTATGACGCGTACCTCGCCAACGATCGCACCCTCGCCGATCCGGAGGTCATCCGGGTCGAGTCTGGTGGACAGGTGCGGCTTCGCCTGATCAACGGCGCTGCGTCAACCAACTTCCTGGTGGACCTGGGCGTGATCGAGGGCGAGTTGGTCGCTGTCGACGGTCTGCCAGTGCAGCCCGTTCGGGGCAGGCGCTTTGAGTTCGCAATTGCCCAGCGCCTGGACATTCGTTTTCGCCTGCCCCAGGGACAGGGCAGCTACCCGGTCCTGGCGGTCCGTGAAGGTGACGTAGCGCGCACGGGCATCGTGCTGGCTACCAAAGACGCCAAGATCGTGCGAGTTTCGGACAAGGCACCGGATGCGGCACCGGCCGTCGGATTGGCTTTGGAACGGCGGCTCGTCGCCGCCGCACCGCTCACCGCGCGCAAGGCCGACCGGAAGATGACTCTGGACCTAACCGGCGACATGGCGAAATACGTCTGGACCCTCAACGGCAAGCGATATGGCGAGCATACACCGCTCAGTGTCCGTCAAGGCGAGCGGGTGGAGATCGCCATGCGCAACGTGACCGAAATGTCCCATCCGATGCACTTGCACGGCCATCATTTCCAGGTCGTCGAGATCGACGGATACCGGCTTTCCGGCGCGGTCCGCGACACGGTACTGGTGCCGGCGAAGGGAGCGGTCACCATCGCCTTCGACGCCGGGAACCCGGGCCATTGGGCATTCCACTGCCACAATTCGTACCACATGGCCGCCGGCATGATGACGTCCGTGAAGTACGACGGATCGGTATAGCGAGTGATGCGCTGCGCGGGAGCCTTGCCCACATCATGCATGAGTTTTTCCATGCCGACGGGTTTGACATTCACCTCAATCGCACTGAGAACATGGAACGGAAGGCAGTCAAGGCTATTTGCAAAAGTTCCGGGTGTCATCTGCGGATGCCAGTCCGCGAAGGGCAAAACCTCGCGGTCGCTGCTTCCAGCTCTGCCGAGGAGGCGAATTGTGCGATGGCCCTATGGAGTATTGGATGAGCGGCGAGCCGAATAAAGACCCCAGACGGCGCCCGCTGACGACCCGCCGCGGCTTCATCGCCGCGGCGAGCCTCGGCGCGGTCAGCCTGTATGGCCTATGGGCGGCATTCGGCGCGGCGCCGTTTCGGCTGTTTGGAACTGGTGGACACGAGGCCGAGCATCCGCCTGCGGCCGAAGCCGCCGGTCACGCCGGACACGGGGCGGCTCGCGGGCCGAGCGTCGACGAGTTTCGCCGTTTGACCGAGGGGTTCATAGATCAGCATCGGCTGCCGGATGGCAGTGTTCAGGTCGGAGCACCAGGCGATCGTGCGGCCGTGGCGCCAATGCAAACGGATCATTCCGCTCATGCGGGGGGGCGTGACTTGCAGCTGGTTCCCGGCGCATCGGCGATGCCGCCGTCCAACCGGCCGAGCGACGTCTATCTGTTGGCGCAAAAATGGTTCTTTGAGCCGAGCGTGCTTCGCTTGCGCATTGGCGCCCCGTACCGGCTCAGGATGATGGCCGTTGACGCGAGCCATGGCGCGTCGATTCAGCTTGGTTACGGCAGCCGAATCATCCGCCTGCGGCAGGGCGTCGTGGTGGAGCAGGAGCTGACCTTCACGCGGCCGGGCGAGTATCTGGTCTATTGCACGATCTATTGCGGCATTGGCCACGACCGCATGAGCGCCAAGATCGTTGTGAGCTGAGGTCGCCATGGAAACAGTGTCGTTTGCTCAAGGCATTCGCGCTCTTCCGCCCGGCAATCGCGCATTGCTTGCCGCGATGATCCTTGCGGCGCTGATAACGTTGGCCATCGGTATTGTTTTCGGCGGCATTACAGCGCTAATTCGCGCCGGCTTCGTCGAGGTAGATCCCGAAACCGGCTACCGGCTGATGACGCTGCACGGCGTCACGGTCTTCTTCTACTGGCTGTATTTCGCGCAGATGGCGCTGCTGCTTACCTTCGCGGCGATCCATACCCGACAAAAGCCACGCTTGGTCCTTGCGCCGGTGGCGTGGGCCGGCTTTGCGTTCATGCTGCTCGGCTTTGCGGCCAATCAGCTGGGCACGTGGTGGGGCACACCACTGCTTTACGACGGATCGCCGGAGCTTGCTGGCGAAACCCCGATTGCCGCCGGCGTCTTTTACCTGGGGTACTTGTCGCTGGGCGTGGGACTCTTCCTGCTTGCAGGCAGCGCCGTCGCCACGGCTTTGGTTGGAAAGGCGGAGCAGGCACCGCCGGTCTGGTCGACCATCGGCTTCGGCACGGTTGCCTGGGCCGGCCTTGTCATGGTCAGCAGCGTCGCCACCGTAAATGCATTTCTACCCGCTGCCCTGTGGGCCTTTGGCTGGGGCGAGGTGCCCGCCGATCATTCGACCGGCTGGCACCTGTTGTTCCACAACCTCCACTATCTGCCGCTGATGGGAACCGTGCTTGTCTGGTATGCCCTGGTGCGCGAGATGACCGGCATCGGGTCGATTTTTGGACAGCGCTTCTCGAAGATCGTGTTCACTACGTATCTGGTGTTCGTGCCGCCAACTTCGCTCTATCACATGTTCCTCGAGCCAGGCCTCGCGCCGCTCGTGCGCGCGCTTGGTTCGCTGCTCTCGCTGTTCATCAGCGTGCCGACCATCGCGGTATTCCTGGTGATCGTAGTGTCGCTAGAGGCACACGCGCGGGCGCGCGGTGCCCGCGGCTTGTTCGGCTGGGCGAAGCTGCTGCCGTGGGGCGAGCCGGCGATGGCGGCGATCGGCATGGCCGTGGTGAACCTCGCGCTCGGGGGCGTTCTGGCCTTCGTGCTGATCCAGGAGCAACTCGCCCAACTGTTAAGCGACACGTTCTTCGTGCCCGGTTACTTCCATTTCCTGACCGTCGGAACGGTTTCGCTGACCTTGCTCGCGGCGCTTGGCCGCATGATCCCGGTATTGACCGGACGCGCGCTCAAGGCGGCGGGCCTCCTGCGGGCGCTGCCCTACATCCTGACCGTGGGCCTCGTGGTTTTCGGACTCGCTGGCATGACGGCGGGGCTTCTTGGCATGCCGCGGCGGGTCCTCGACGCCGGTTACGACGGCGCCGCGCCGGCCAGTTGGATCGCCTTGTCGGTCGTGATGGGGATCGGCGCCACGGTGATGGCGCTGGCACTGCTCGCCTATGTCGGCGTGCTGCTGGCCGGCTTCGTTGCACCGCAGAGCGTTGCCGAGGGAGGCCCGGCAGGTCCGGCTATGATAGCCGCGCCCGGCGCCGCGGCCATTGGGCAGGCGGCATGGACCGGGCCGCTGTCGGTCGTGGTGCTGGTGGTTGCGATGTACGCGATGACAGCGCTTGCCTTTGCGCTTCTGCGCGCCCTGCCCGTGGTGGGCCTGGGCGGCGGTGGACATTGAGGAGCTGGCGATGACGGTCGATGTATGGCTGATCGGCTTGGTAACCGCGATCTGGGCGGCGTTGGCGGCGCTCTACGCGTTTGTGCCGATGTTCAACATGCCGGGCAGCGCGCTCATTTGGGGCAGTGGCGCGGTTATTTTTCTTTGTCTCGCTGCACTGGCGGGGTGCGCCGAACGGCGCTCCCCTTCCGCAGACGATCATTGAGCCAACTCCAAAAAATCTACGAGGCCAGAAATGTTCTTACATGATGTAATACAACATATCGCGCCGGGAATCGCCGTCAAGGATATGGTGAAGGATCCGATCTGCGGAATGGCGGTTAAGAAGGCGACAGCGCTGACGTCTGAGCGCAACAGCCGGACGTATTACTTCTGCAACCCGGCATGCAATCGGGCTTTCGAAGATCCGAAGCGCGAGCTGAGGTCGATGCGCGCCTGCGTGACTATCGCGTTGACCGGTGTTCTCGCGCTGGCCGTTCTGCGCGCCGGCGCATGAAGCTCAATCGTCGGCTTACATGCATTGTGTTCTTAGGTGCCACGCTGGCCGCCACAGCGGGGTTCTTCGCGAACCGATCATTCTCCGCTGGTGAGAAGACAATTTCAGCGCTTAGCAAAGAAACCCATTTTCATGGTATCGCGGTCGACCCGGCCGACGGATCGCGTCTTTTGCTGGCCACCCATCACGGATTCTACGTCGTTACGCCTGATGGCATCGCACGCCAGCTCTCGGGATCGCGAAACGATTTCATGGGTTTCACGCCACACCCGACCGATCCCTCGGTCTTATACGCCAGCGGCCATCCGGCAGGTGGGGGTAATCTCGGCTTTTTGTCATCAACCGATGGGGGGCGAACCTGGAATAAGCTGTCAAATGGGATCAATGGGCCGGTCGATTTCCATCAGATGGACGTGAGCAAGGCGGATCCCAAAGTCATCTACGGCATCTATGGCGGATTGCAGAAAAGCGCAGACGGTGGTCTCACATGGATGCGGATCGGCCCTGCACCAGAGGGAATTGTTGCCATTGCCGCTTCCGGCAATGCTCCCGAGATGATCTACGCCGGAACCCAGCGGGGCCTCCTTGTAAGCGCTGACAGCGGCCTGCATTGGGAGTTGGCGCATCAGTCGCAGCGAGCGGCGACGATGGTATACGCAGCCACGAACCGCGCGATCTATGCTTTCATCGTGGGCACCGGCCTGATTCGGACGAAAGAACCTAGCCTAGATTGGCAGGTTGTAAACAACGGATTTGGTAGAGCCGCCATACTGCATCTCGCCACTGGTGCGCAGGAAGGGAGCGCACTATACGCTGTCACATTCGACCCCGAAGCCCGCGCTCAATCACTATTCGTGAGCCGCGATGACGGGCGGACCTGGACACGGCTGGGGGATTAAGTAAGAATGCCCACAATATTCATGTATTTAAATTTAGGGCCAGTCCGGAAACCACCGAGTCATGACGTTAGGTCATGATCGATCCAAAAAATCTCTAACCGCCAACGCCGATGTTCGCATTAGCAGCAGACTTCAAAGAAAGGTTGATATTGAATGTTGCGTTTCCCCGCAACCAGATTTTACGCCGTCAGATCTTTGATCTGGCGGCGTTTGTGTTTGATGTCTAAATGCCGTTTGGAACATCTATCGCTTTGTCGCGGCTTGATACTCCGCGAAATGCCGCACGAACATATCGCCCGAATCGAGCGTCTCGCCGAAACCGTACGCGCGGGTCTTGGCCATCGACGAGTCGAAGTCCCATTGCTGTCTAAACATGCGATCGCCGTATTGCCACAGCGCGATGGTGTCGAGCTTTGCCACGAGCAAGCCCTGCCTTTCCACGATGCGATCCCACACCGCGCCCTTATCGGCTAAATACTCGGCGAGCATGAAATCGCTCGGGCCGCCGGCCTGTATCCCAAAGTTCGAAGCGAACCGCGGCCAAAGCTCCGCCCAGCACCGGCAGTCGCCGTTGACGACATTGAATGCCTGATACGCGCAACGCGGCTCTTGCGTCATCCAGACGATGCAGCGTGCGAGCATCCGGGTGTCGGTGAACGGTAATTTTGCCTGTAACCCGCCCGCGGTGCCGGAAAAATCGAGCACAAGGCCGAGTTCGCGCTGAATCATCGCATAGACCGCGATGACCAGTCCGATCGAGCGCGGATAGTCGATCGCTGCATCGCACAACACGTTCGGGCGCGAGGTCGTATAGCTCCAAGCTTTGCCGCGGCTTTGCGCGCGCAGAAAATCTTCCTGCTCGTAATAGAAATTTCGGCTCTTTGCCCGCGGGCTTTCCTCGGTCAGCGGCAACGGCAGCGGGCCTAGATGCTGGCCATAATACTTGCTGCCATGCACCGCGTGTACATGCTGCAACTTAGTGATCGGCTCGAGCACGGTGATGAGATTGCTGAACATTGCCGCGTTGATCTCGACCGAATCGATCGCGCCATCCAAATGGTCGTGACGCGCGGCATAGAAGATGTGCGTTACTTCGTGCAGTGCGCCGAGCTTGCGTTTGCAGTCCGCGAGATCGTTGAGATCGACCGCGATCCAGCGCATATGCGGGGTGCTGCGCGGCCGGCGGGCGAGTCCGATCACGTTCCAATCGCCGACGCCGAGCAGATGTTCGACGATTCGCCGGCCGATAATGCCCGTACCGCCCGCCACGAGCGCAGTTTTAGCCGTCATGTAAACTCTCGCCATGCCCGCTTGCCGCTGCGATGCCTATGTCCAGTCACTTCGGCGAAGCGAGCAAAGATCCATGCTTGAGCGCTGTCTATATCCATGAGTATTCTTCGATCCGTCCGTTGACGGGTTTTGCGCGAATGACCCTATCAGATCGTCTTTCCGAGTGTGAAGGCGAATATGCTGGACCGGCGTTTCAGTATGATTGCTAACTCAGATGACCGCGCCCCACGTCGACATCACTAGCCCGAAAGGCACCACGATGCCCGAACTGGCCAAACCTCTTGCACAGTTCATTTTGGAGACGCGCCCCGCTGCATTGCCAAAGGACGTTTGGCACGAAGGGAAACGCACGTTCTTGAACTGGCTAGGGTGCGTGCTGGGCGGTTGCCAGGATCACGCCGTTTCGCTCGCCCTGGGCGTCTTGCGCGAGCTTGCCGGGCAGGGGCAGTCGATCGTGATCGGGCGCAACACAAGCCTGGATATGGGCAGCGCAGCGTTCCTGAATGCGATGAGCGCCAATGTCCATTCCTATAACGACACCCATCTCAAGACGGTGTGCCACCCCACTGGCCCGGTTGCCGCGGCGATTTTCGCGTTCAGCGAACGAAATCGCATCAGCGGCGCGGATTTTATGACCGCGCTGATCGTCGGCATCGAGATGGAATGCCGGATGAGCCTCCTATTGACCGCCCCCCCGGCGCGCTGCGCCCTGGGGCTTAATATGACAGGTTTCACTGGCGGTTTCGGCGCCGCAGCGGCAGTGGGGCGGCTGATCGGCCTGAATCAGGCCCAGATGATCCATGCGCTCGGCGTCGCCGCCACTCATGCCAGCGGCCTGCGCGAAGGCAATACGGTGATGAGCGGCAAGATAAACTCAGCCCAGGCCGCGCGCAGCGGATTGACGGCGGCGCTTCTGGCGGCAAAGGGATTCACGTCGTCCGAAACCATGCTGGAAGGACCGACGGGGTTCGCCCAGGTTTTCGCCATTGATGCCAATTTCACAGCGGCGCTCGACGGCCTTGGCAGCCAGTACGAGGTTCTTAACAATATGCCGAAACCGTTTCCCTGCGGCATCGTGATTCACCCCGTGATCGACGCTTGTCTGCGTATAACGAAAGAATTAGATGGCGGGCCGGAGCAAATCGATCGAGTCGAGCTCGTCGTCCCCCGTCTCGCCTTGGAGCTCACCGGCATACGCGAACCGCGGACGACGTTCGACGCGCAGTGCAGCCTGTACCATTTGACCGCTGCCACGTTGCTCCACGGCAAGGCCGGGCTGGCCGAGTTGAGCGAGGAATGCGTCGGCGATCCCACGGTGATCGACCTGCGCCGGCGGGTCCATGCAGTGGCCGAGCCGGTGGTGGCCAAGGATGAGGCCAAGGCGACATTGTTCCTCAAGAGCGGGCGTACCCATACCGCGCATGTCCAACATTGCCGCGGCAGCCGCGAAAACCCCATGACCGACGCCGATCTGGAGGAGAAGTTCAGCGAGCAGTCCGTCATGGGTTTGCCGGGAAGAAACCCGAAAGAGCTGATCGAACGGTGCTGGGCCATCGACCGGCTAGATGATATGCGCGCGCTGGCGCGCCTACTCGGCTGATGGGAGCACCCTAGACTATCTGGTGATCCGCACCAGTTGATGGCCTTCAGCTTGCTCGGGCGCGTTCTTACGCGCCTCGCTCAGTATCCACTCGCGGAACGCGACGATCGCCGGCGAAGAGGCGCTTTCCGCAAGCGTGACTAGGTAGTAGGTTTCTCCGGTGGCAATGCGTTTCGGGCAAGGTGAAACCAGCCGGCCGGTCGCCAGATCGTCCTCGACAAACCGGGATTGCGCCATGGCGAACCCTGCGCCGTTGCTGGCGGCTTGATACAGCAGCGCGGAATCGCCGAACTTCAACCCGCCAAGTGCGATCGGCGTTGTGATACCCACCCCCTCGAACCAGCGCTTCCAATCCTCTGGGCGCGTTACCACGTGCAAAAGAATTTGATTGACCAAATCTTCCGGTCGCGGGATCGGAGATAGGCGATCCAGCAAGTGGCGGCTGCAGACCGGCAACAGCTCCACCTCGAACAATGGGTCTTGTTGCAGACCCTTCGCCGGTGACATGTGCGACACCACGGTCAGATCGATCTCTTCCCGATCGAGCTGAGCTGCCTGCATTGACGTAGTGATCTGCACGTCAATGTCGGGATGCAACACATGAAACCCACCCAGACGCGGCACAAGCCACCGTATCGCCAGGGTTGGAAAAATCTTCAGCCGCAGCGATTGATTTCGCTGGCTGCGCCACAGGCGTTGTGTGCCCTGAACCATCTGGTCGAACGCAACACCCATGGCCACGGCGTACTCGGCCCCCTCGGGGGTCAGCTTCAGTAGGCGGTGATGACGTTCGAACAGCTTTAGGCCAAGGAATTCCTCAAGATGCGCCACCTGCCGGCTTACCGCGCCCTGGGATACCTGCAATTCTTGCGCAGCGAGGGTGAAACTGCCGGCACGCGCGGCGACGGTAAACACGCGCAGGGCATTCAGCGGGGGCAGCCGTCGGTCGACGGGCGTGTCGATGTCGCTTTTTTCGGTCATGGGTTCGATCAGTCCTGCCGCTGGTACGAATCTGTTTTCGTCGTCACCTTCAACATACAGCCCATAAACGGTCAACCGAGACCATCTCAGCCAAGTAGCTCGCGCTTTCGTGCTGCCTAGACGGCTGCATGACTTTTGTTCGTTAGTTTTCTACTTATATCTCATGCGTAAACGGCTTGCAGCCCCAATCGTTGAACTCTAGCGTTGTCAGATCGCCTGATCTGAAGACGGCAATCAACAAACAATCGGGAGGAAGTTTTGCTCAAGCCATTGCGCTGGCTATCTCTGGCCCTTGCAACGCTCGCCTGTGCGGGGCCCGCCTCTGCGCCTGTCCAGGCGCAGGCGTTGCAGAAGCTTACCCTTGCCCAAGGCGGGCACGGCATTCACATCATGCCGCTCTATGTCGCCAAGGAAGGCGGGCTGTTCGAGAAGGAAGGCCTGCTGCTCGACTGGGTTGACGTCGGCACGGGGCCGCGGTCGACCGCGGCGGTGATGGGCGGCAGCGCCGACATTGCGGTGATCGGCTTGTTCGAGGTGGTCCGCTCGGCATCGCAGGATGCGGGAATGGTGGGAATCTCCACGAATCTCAACGCCTATCCGCAAACATTGACCCTAACCAACGAGGCGATAGCGAAGGCCGGCATCACGCCCGGAATGCACATCGACGAAAAAGTGAAGCGACTACAAGGTCTGCGAATCGGAATTTCATCGCCCGGCTCCACGACCGACGCGCTGATTCGCACAGTCCTGCAGGCGCGTAAGTACGACCCCGACAAATACGTGACGCTGCAGCCATTGGGTGGCGATACCGCGCTCTACGCCGCTTTTAAGCAAAAGGTTATCGATGGCTTCGTTTGGACAGCGCCGCTTCCGCAGCTTGCCGTGTTGGAAAAGCTGGGCCAAATCGTCGTCGACCCGCTGAGCGGCGAAACCCCGGAGTTCAAGGACGTCGTTTTCAGCGTCATGATAACCAGCCGCGATAGCATCAAGACGAAGCCGAAAATTCTGCGCGGCGCCGTGCGCGCCATGACGGCAGCCATGAAGTTGATCCATGAAAATCCCGACAAGGCGCGTGAGCTGACCCGGCGCTCGTTTAAGGCGGTGAACGAGGAGGCTTTCAATTTGGGATTCAAGCAATACCTCGCCGGAATTCCGAAATCGCCCGTGATCACGCCGGCGCAAGTAACTAAAACCACGGAATGGCGCCAGATTGTCGACAAGACGCTGAAGCCGGTTCCCTACGAGACGGTCGTATATACCGACTTCGCCAAGGAAGCAGAAAAAGACATACCCATAAAATAGCCAGCTGTTCGGGAAACCGGCGTTTTCGGCGCCGATCTCCTTAAACGACTTGGCAGAGGCCGCCATCGATGTTGATGGCGGCCCCTGTTACATAAGAGCCCGCTTCGGATGCGAGAAACAGCGCAACATTGGCGTATTCCTCGGCGGTTCCGATGCGCCCTACAGGAATGGGCTTGGCCCGTTCCTGCATCCACTCGTCGAACGGTTTCCCGCCGCCTTTGGCGGCCCATAGCCGCTCGAGCTGGTCGCTGACAATGCGGCCCGTGCACAATGCGTTCACCAGGATGCCATAGCGCCCGAATTCGCTGGCCAGCACCTTGCTGAGCGCGATTCCCGCGGCGCGGCTGACGCAGGTCGGCGCACCTTCAGGCCCGGGGGTCTTGCCGATGATGCTGACGATGTTGAGGATGCGCCCCCACTTGCGCGCCTTCATGCCCGGCAGCACGAATCGCGCCAATCGGATCGCGGCAAAAAGCTTCAGATCGAAATCGTTTTGCCAGTGCTCATCCGTCAACTCTTCGAACTTCCCGGTGCTCGAGCTGCCGGCATTGTTTACCAGGATGTCGATATCGCGCCCGCCCTTTTGCAATGCATCGCACAGCCCCGCGACCTGAGACTTGTCGCCCACATCGCAGACAAGAGCGGCTGCCCTGCCCGCGGCGGTCTGTTCGAGATCCGACTTCGCCGCAGCAAGCACATTCGGTCGCCGTGCCGTAATGATCACCGAGGCGCCGGCTTCCAGGAATCGCGCGGCAATCGCGCGGCCGATCCCGCGGCTGCCGCCGGTAATAAGCGCCGTCCTGCCAGCGAGGCTCAGGGTAACGCCAGAGCCGGTGGCTGGCTTGGCGCCATGCAAATCGCTCGTGATCATCGGTCAATTCCCCCTGGTTTCCGGTCGCATTTTGATTTCCGGTTATCCGTTCATAAACTGCATGGCATCGGCATTATTGCGTTCACCGGCTGCCGTTCCGCGGGGAAAATCGCGCGACAATGCGGATATGTCTGCTGCTGTCAGCGAGAGATCGACCGCCGCCGCGTTCACCGCAAGATACTGTCGTCGCTTGGTGCCGGGAATCGGCACGATGTCATCTCCCTGCGCCAGTACCCAGGCCAGGGCAACTTGCGCCGGCGTTGCCGACAAACGCTGCGCAATCCCTTTCAGCGGCGCGAGGCTGGCGATGTTGCGCTCCAGGTTCGCCTTCATGAAACGGGGGTTTTGGCGCCGCCGGTCATCCGGCGGCAGGGTATTCTCATCCCCGATCGCTCCGGTCAGCAGGCCTCGGCCGAGCGGGGCGTAGGGCACGAAACCGATGCCGAGCGCCCGGCAGGTTTGCAGGATCTCGCCCTCCGGCTCCCGCGACCAAAGGGAATACTCGCTCTGCAGCGCCGTCACCGGATGCGTCGCGTGCGCGCGGCGTATGGTCTTGGGCGATGCCTCGGACAGGCCGATATAGCGAACCTTTCCCTGTTCAACCAGCGCCTTCATCGCTCCCACCGTCTCTTCGATGGGCACGAGCGGATCTACCCGGTGCTGGTAATAGAGATCGATGACATCGGTTCCCAGCCGCTTCAAGCTCGCCTCGCATGCGGTGCGCACGTAGTCGGGCCTGCCGTCCACCTTCCGGTCGCTTCCGGCCCGCCGCAGATTGCCGAATTTCGTGGCGATAAAGATCCGGCCCCGCTTGCCTTTGAAGACGTCGCCGAGCAGTTGTTCATTCTTACCGTCGCCGTAAGCATCGGCGGTGTCGAAGAAATTTATCCCTAGGTCAAGCGCCAAATCGAGCGTAGCGCGCGATTCCGAGTCGTCCTGGGCGACATAGGGCGGAGACATGCCCAGGCATCCCAGGCCGATCGCCGAAACGCGCGGGCCGCTGGGGCCGAGCCGCCGGTACTGCATTCCCATCGAAGCCTCATCTTCGTTTCAGTGCGCAATGCTACGTCGATAGCATTGGATTGCGGCATCGATTATCCGGTATCGTGGCGGTGCGGTGCCAGCACAATTTGGCGCTACCGTGGCATGTCGGAAACGATAGGAAGCGCAGCTTCGATGATTGCCATGCCTTATCATGTCGGGCTTACGCACGAATGCTTCGGTCCGGACGGCAAGCTGCTGTTCGACCCGATAGCGCTGGAACCGCTGCGTACCACGCCAGGCGTTACCTTCGAGTTCATGGATAAGGCGACGCCAACGGTGACGCCCGAGCAAGCCGCGCGCTACGACGCCATAATCTGCCGAGGTCCCCGAGTGGACCAGACGACGTTTACTGGCATGGATCGGCGCGTGCGTTTGATCGCGCGCTTTGGCGCCGGCGTCGACAAGACGGATGTGGGCGCCTGCACGGCGGCCGGCGTTATCGTTACCAACACGCCCGATGCGGTGCGCAAGCCCGTGGCCACGGCCATCCTTCTTTTCATACTTGCCTTGTCGCACAAACTTTTCACCAAAGACCGAATTACCCGCGCAGGACGATGGGCCGAACGCACCAACTTCATGGGTGAAGGGTTGTCGGGAAAGACGGTTGGATCGATTGGCCTCGGCAATATCGCCCAGGAAATGTTCCGGATGCTCAAGCCGTGGAACATGAGGTATATCGGCTACTCGCGGAATCCCGACCGCGCACAAATGCAGGCGCTGGGCGTGGAGCCGGTGGACAAGGATGCGGTATTTCGCCGCGCCGATTTCGTCTGCCTCAATTTGCCGCTGACCGATCAAACGCGACGCATGATAGGCGAGCACGAGCTGGGCCTGATGAAACCGGCCGCATATTTCATCAATACTGCGCGCGGCGCCATTGTCGACGAGCAGGCCCTGTATCGAATACTCAAGAACCGGCGCATCGCAGGCGCTGCGCTGGATGTCTTCGAGCAAGAACCGACGCCGCCGGACAATCCGATCCTCACGCTCGACAACGTCATCGTCACGCCGCATTCGCTCGCGGCGACTGATGAATGCAACCGCGAGATTGCCTCCAGCGCCGTCAGATCGGTGTTGCATCTGGCAAATGGCGATATTCCCGTTCATGTCGTGAACAAAGCCGTCCTGGATCATCCCAAGCTGCGCGCTTTCATCGACTTGCGGCGGCGGGAGAAACGCTAGGGATGATATCGACTGAGTGCCGGGATTTCACGGGTTTCAACTTGCATGACTTTTCGCTATGCATGGCATGAGGATTCCATAAGCCCAGCTTCGATTGTCGCAGGCATGCCTCTTGGCTAGGTTGGATATCAAAAAGGGGGGAACCGTGAAAATAAGGCACGAAACCGATTTTGCCGCAGGACTGATGTTCACGCTGATTGGACTTGGCGTGGCCTACGCCGCGTCGACCTATCAGATGGGAACGGCAGCGCGAATGGGGCCGGGCTATTTTCCGTTCTGGCTCGGCGCAGTTCTTGCCGTTCTCGGCGCCGTTGTCGTTCTTGGCTCGATCGGCGTTCGGAGCGCCGAAGATAAACTTGAACGCCCTAGCCTCAAGAGCCTTACGGCCATCATTGTCGCAATCGTGCTATTCGGTGCGCTGCTCGACGTTCTGGGTTTGGTGGCAGCGCTATTCGTATTGGTGATTCTCTCCAGTTTGGCCAGCCATCAGTTCAGCAGGAAGACCACAGCGATTACCGCGGTCGTGCTCGCGGTCGGCTGCAGCGGCATATTCATCTACGGGCTGGAGCTTCCGCTCAGGTTGTGGCCGTCGTTTCTCGGCCGTTGAAGGGAACTTGCCGTGGAGTTGGTCGACAATCTGGCGCTCGGGTTCCAGCACGCCGTCACGCTGCAAAATCTTGCCTATGCCTTTATGGGTTGCCTTTTGGGCACGTTGATCGGCGTACTGCCGGGGATAGGTCCGCTGGTAACGATTGCGATGCTGCTTCCGTTCACTTACGGGCTCGCGCCTCTGTCGTCGCTGATCATGCTGGCAGGGATTTATTATGGCGCCCAGTACGGCGGATCGACAACAGCGATACTCGTGAAACTCCCGGGCGAGGCGTCATCGGTCGTCACGGTGCTGGACGGACATGAGATGGCGCGGCAGGGGCGAGCGGGGGTGGCGCTTACCACAGCCGCCGTGGGTTCTTTTTTTGCCGGTTGTGTCGGCACGTTGATTCTCGCCGCCTTTGCCTTGCCGCTTTCCGAGATAGCCTTGAATTTCCACTCGGCTGAATATTTTTCGCTGATGGTGCTTGGGCTGGTCGGTGCGGTGGCCATGGGTTCTGCATCCCTAGCGAAATCGACCGCTATGATCATCGTTGGCATTCTGTTGGGCTTGGTGGGACTAGACCTCAACTCAGGTATTTCTCGCTTCACGTTCAATATTACCGAGCTTTGGGACGGAATCGATTTTATCACCGTTGCAATGGGGGTGTTTGCGGTCGCGGAAATCGTCGCGAACCTGGAAGCGAAAATGGCCCATGAGGCGGGCGCCAGTAAGATTCACACGCTCTGGCCGACGAAGCAGGATTTTCGAAGGATGACCCCGGCAATTTTGCGGGGTACCGCACTCGGTGCGGTGATCGGCGCTTTGCCGGGCGTCGGTCCGACCATCGCGTCGTTCGGTGCTTATGCCTTGGAAAAGAAGGTTTCCAAAACGCCGGAGATATTCGGAAGGGGCGCGATTGAAGGCGTGGCAGGCCCTGAAGCGGCGAACAATGCGGCGGCGCAATGTGCATTCATACCCACCCTCGCGCTCGGCATTCCCGGCAGCGCGACTATGGCATTGATGCTCGGTGCGATGATGATCCACAACATCCAACCCGGCCCCAGGGTAATCGTCAGCGACCCGGCATTGTTCTGGGGCCTGATTGCCTCGATGTGGATCGGCAATCTGATGCTGATCGTCTTGAACCTGCCGTTGGTCGGAATCTGGGTCAAGCTCTTGAAGGTACCCTATCGCGCTCTCTATCCTGCGATCTTGGCGTTCTGCTGTATCGGGGTCTATTCCGTTGGCAATTCAGCGTTCAACGTCTACGTGACCGCCGTTTTCGGTTTGATCGGATATGTTTTTTACAAATTGAAATGCGAACCGGCGCCGTTAATGCTAGGATTTGTGCTCGGGCCGATGCTGGAGGAAAACTTCCGCCGCTCCATGGTTCTCGCAAAGGGCGACTACTTGATCTTCTGCACCCGGCCCGTATCGCTGGCACTGCTTTCGATCGCGTTTCTGCTGGTCGCTTGGAACGTCCTCTCGTCGATCAGGAAAGAACGCCGCGTCGGCGGCTGACGCCCGCGCCGAGCCGCTGCATCATGGACCAGTAGCACTACTGGTTTGGCATGATGAAATGTTATTGTAAGCATGAGTTATTGGGAGAAAGGCCGGTTTGCTCGGTCCGATAGGCCGCTTGCCTTGACTTCCCGGCACGCGCCAAGAATGCTGTTTCTCGAATTGGCGTGGCCGTTCCGCAATCAAAACCTGGATCGGGAGGAAATGATGAGGCGCTTGCTTGGGCGGATCGCAGCCTTCACGGTAGGCATCGTTTTGGCAGCCGGTCCGCAGGTGGCGGTTGCCGCATACCCCGACAAACCCGTCACCATCATCCTCGGTTCTGCTCCCGGCGGAAGCAACGACCTAACCATTCGGGTTGTTGCCACAAGACTCTCGGAGATGTGGGGGCAGCCGGTCTTGGTCGTCAACCGCCCGAGCGATAGCAACATATTGGCGATGCAGCTCGTCGCCCAGGCGCCGGCGGACGGTTATACGATTCTGTCGGCCAACAACAATTTCACCATCACCCCGAGCCAGATGAAGCTTACCTACGATCCCATCAAGAGCTTCGCTCCAATAACGCTGCTGGCGATTCTTCCGATGATTTTGGTCGCGCATCCCACGACTCCGGTCAAATCGTTCAAGGATTTTATGGCTTACGTGAAATCCAAGCCCGGCCAGTTGAACTTCGGCGCGGCGGGTGTTGGCGACCCGGGCGGGCTGTCGATGCGCCTGCTGCTGCATAAAACCGGGATGGACATGGTGGAAGTCCGCTTCCGGGGCGGCGCGCGGGTGTTTCAAGCGGTGCGCGGCAACGAGATTCCAATTACATTCACTTCCGTGTCGAACGCCCTACCGTATGTGCAGGATGGAACGCTTACGGCGATTGCGGTGAGCACGAAGTCGCGTTCTCCTCAGTTGCCCGACGTGCCTACGATCGCCGAGGTCGCCGGGTTGCCGGGGTTTGACGTTCCGCAATGGCAGGGGGCTTTGGTGCCGGCAGCGACGCCGAAGGATATCCAAAAGAAACTTCACACGGATTTCGTGGCGGCGCTGAAATCCCCCGTGGTCCAGGATGTCTTCAAAAAGCAGGGCATAACCGCTATCGCCAACACGCCGGATGAGTTTGCCAGCTTCATCAAGACTGAGATTCCCCAGTGGGCGGAGCTGTTGAAAAACAACCCGAAGCAATAGCTTGGCCGTCTTATCGAATGGTCGCGTCGGCGGATAGTTCGAGGAGATAGCGCGGGCGTTACCAGGGGCTCAGCTCAGGCGGCCGCACTTGCAGCGGGGGAACAGAATGGAGCTCGGACTAGCAGGAAAAATCGCGCTCGTCACCGGCTCAAGCCAGGGCATTGGCCAGGCGATCGCTTTGAAACTGGCCGAGGAAGGCGCAAAGGTCATGTTGACCGCGCGCGACCATTCCTCACTGGAATCCGTGGCGCATAAAATCCGAGCGTGCGGCGGCGAAGCGAAGATACACGCCGCTGATATGGTGGCCCCAGGCGAACCGGAACGTATCGTCGAGGCGGCACGCAGGGGCTTTGGCGGCCTTGATATCCTGGTAAATAGCGCCGGGGCTACCAAGGCGGTCGACTTCCTTGCCTGTACCGCCGACGATTTGCACGCCGGATTTGCGGTCAAATATTTTGCCCATTTCCTGCTTACAAAGGCCGCATGGCCGCTGCTCAAGGAAAGAAAGGGCACCGTGCTGGCCATTGTCGGCATCCGCTCGCGCACGCCCGATCCCGATTCCATGATCGCGACCTCGGTCAATTCGGCCTGCGTGGGATTCATGAAAGCGCTCGCGGACCGGGGCGTCCGCGACGGCGTCCAGGTCAATGTGATCAACCCCGGGTCCGTGCAAACCGAGCGCTTCAAGCGAGGCCTTCTGCAGCGGCATATGGCGGCGACCGGCCTCGACCAGGACGCGGCCAAGGCGGATATCGTGCGGACATACAGGATCACGCGTCTGGGCGTGCCGGAAGACATCGCTGCCTTGGCGAGCTTTGTCGTTTCGCCGCCCGCGCGCTGGTTGCAAGGCTCCATCATCGATATGGACGGCGGGATAACGAAGTCTTTGTAGCGAACAACCGCGGTTTTGCCGCGCCCCAAAGCTGCTACGCGGCTTCCGGTCCGACTTTGGCCAGCTTCTGCAAACTGCGAATCGGTTTTGGCACGGGCTTGCCTGGGAACAAGCTGGGCCATGCAGTCACGGCGACCTCCCCGACATAGATGTCGCCACGCGAGTCGACCGAAATTCCGTGGGGAGACAGAAACTGGCCGGGGCCGGTTCCCGCAGCCGGCTCGGTACCGAGCCGCGCCAGCAACTCGCCCTTATGCGTATAGATGCTGAGTCGCGGCCCGAGATGCGGCGTGCCGCGGTTGAAGTTCAAGTACGGCCCAATCTCGCCGACATAGCAGTGCTGGCAGCGTCCGGGCGGCATGAAAAGCCCGCTGGGACGGTGCATGTTGTGCCATTGCGCTTCGAACTTGCCGTTGCCGTCGAAAACCTGCACGCGGTGGTTTTCGCGGTCGGCGACATACACCCAGCCGTCTGCGTCGCACGAGATATTGTGAGGGCAGTTGAATTGACCGGGATCGGCCCCCGGCTCGCCCCACGACATCAATCGTTTGCCATCGGGCGAGTACTTGTGGATTTTGGCGTTGCCATAACCGTCAGATACGTAAATGTCGCCCCTCGGCGACAAGGCGGTATGGGTACAGCGGCGGAACGGTTCGCCGCTCATGAACGGCGCGGGCTGGCCGGGGATGCCTATGGTCAGCAGTACTTTGCCCTCTAGCGTGAGCTGCCGCACCGTGTGGTCGCCGTCGTCCGTGCAATAAATGGTCTCATCCGGCGCCATGTGGATGCCATGCGGCCGGTTGAAAATGCCTTCGCCCCAGCTTTTAATGAAATTGCCTTCGCGATCGAACACCACCATCGGATGTTCGCCGCGATTGAACACATAGACGCGGTCCTTGCGGTCCACGCCGACCGCGGCTACGTCGCCGAACTCCCAAGACGGCGGCAACTGCGCCCAGCCTTCTATCGCCCGATATTTATGGTCGCCGCTTCCCAGGATCATTGTCTCTCATGCTCCGTGCATTGCCGACCGTTCATTAGAGCACAAGAAACAATTCCGGCCGCATCGAATTTTGCCGATGCGGCCGGGGATAGGGGGCGGATTTAAGTTCAGGCCGCTTTTTCTGCGCCCGGACGCGCGTTGCTCACCGCGGCGTCAGCGAATGTCGGCAGTTGGATGGTATAGATCTCGCACTGTTCGACCGCCTTCAATCCGATTGGACCTTCCTTAGCCTCGAGCCCGAAGCCCGTTTCGGGCAAGTGGATCTTGCCACCGTGCGAAATCTTGCCCTTCCACAGGAAATAGACTTGCGGCGCGTTGTGGGTGCCGACGTTCAGCGTGGCTCCGGCATCGACGCGGATGAAGCCGACGCGCACGTTGTTCTCGGTAAAGCAACCGATCCACTTATAGGCGACGCCAGGTTCATTCGGAGCAGGAACGTAGGCAAAATTATCCGGGCGCATATTGACGACGCTTTCGTAGCGCGGCGGATCGTAAACCATCTTACGGCCGTGCATATGCTCCCACACTGCCTCATAAGCGTCCTGGTTATGCTTGCCGCCCTTTTCGTCGAACCAGGTATAGGCGCCGTTCTCGAAACGCCCCTTCTTGATCAAGTCGTCATAGCCCTTGCGGCGCTGTTTCGGCGTCATGAAGCCGTTGCGGCTGGCGCCGCCGAACTGGCACAGCAGAGTCTTGGAACCGTGCATGCGGTCCTGCGGGCCGTAATGGATCGACTCGGGGAAATAGCTGACCATTCCCGGAACGAGCACCTGATCCTTGCCGAAACTCCAGTTGCCTTCGATCTGGAAACGGATCTGATCGACGTTGTGTCGATGGCGCGGTGTTTGCCATCCACCCTCGACCCGCGCGCACTCTAAACTCATGCGATAGCAATCGAGCGCGCCTTCCTTACCGACCGCCAGAACTTTGGTCTCGAGCGTGCCGGAACGGAGCTCGCCCGCGTTGTAGTCGGGCGCAGTCGAGGAATGATTGACTTGCATGTAGTTTTCTCCAAAAAACTTCGCGAAACTTGGCGGCAATTTCGCTCTCAGCGGGTTCGAATGTCAAGAACACCGGCAAGCAACCGCTTAATTCTCATGTGAAAATACCGAATTCTCATGCCATCGATTACTTGCTGTCATGCAGTATGCAATGCGTGGAGGAGTCAACCGGCGAAGCGTGGCTCCGGCAGGCCGTGCGCGCCGACATCCAACGCCAACAGGCCCCCGGCCAGCGGTTGTTTGGCCAATTGCTCGTCGCTTAAGCGCTGACGCGCTGTCGTGACATACAGGATATCGAGATTCGGACCGCCGAATGCGCAACTGGTCGGGCATTGCATCGGCATTTCAATCACCCGGTCGGCGCGGCCATCTGGCGCATAGCGCGTAATACGCCAACCGTGATAACCCGCGCTCCACAAATATCCATCGCTATCGACTGTCGCTCCGTCTGGATGCCAATCGCACTTCGCGAATACCTTGCGCTTACCGATGGCGCCGGTTTCGAACTCGAACGGATAGGCGAAGATGGTGCCGTAAATGGAATCGGCAAAATACATGGTTCGATTATCGGGGCTCCAAGCCAGGCTGTTGGGGCTTACGATATCACCGTCCATCGTGGTGCATGTCAGATCGGGCGTAAGCCGGTATAGCGATCCACTTGTGTCGTTGACGCCGTCACGCTTAGTGCCGACCCAAAACCGACCTTTGCGATCGCATTTTCCATCGTTGAAACGCATGCCTTTTCCCGCCGGCTCCGGCGACGCGATGGGCTGGATCGGCTTGCCAGGATCGAAAAACGCGATGCATGTCTGCAAGGCGACGAGGAATCCACCCTTTTCACGCAAGGCAAAGGAGCCAACAACCTCGGGCATCGCCCAGGATTTCACCTCGCGGGAGGCATAGTCGTAGCGCCGCAATGCCGGCGCGCGGCTGTCGACCCAGTACAGCGCCTGTTCCTTGGGGCACCAAACCGGGCATTCGCCGAGCAAATCCTTGGTGTGGGCGATCGTGACAATCTCGGTCATATCGGCTCCCGGTCAATTTCTCCAGCGAAGGAAATAGGCCTCGGCATGGGTCAGGGCCTCGGTAATGGCGACGCTAAGCAGAACAAGTACTCCGACCGCGGCGAAAACTCCCGCCGCGTCGTAGCCCGCCGCTGCCGATTCGATCAGAAATCCAAGGCCCTGGTTCGACATCAACAGCTCGCAGACCACGGTCATGGTTAGCGCATAGCTGACGGAAACGCGCAGGCCGGTATAAATCCAGGGGACCGCAGACGGCAATAGAACTTTGATCAAAATCTCGCGCCGCGTCGCGCCCATCAACTGAAGCAGGCGGATGAGGTCGGGATCGACATCGCGCACCCCGTCGATGGTGCTGTAAAGCACCAGGAAGACCACGACCAGTGCTATCAGGGCCACCTTGGAGGCAATACCGATACCGAGAAAAATGACGAATAGCGGCAACAGCGCGATTTTCGGCAAACACCAAATCCCCGCGATGAATGGGGAGAGCACCTGTTCGATGCGCGGCAAGACCCCAAGCAGGAATCCGAAGATCAAACCGGCAAGCGCTCCAAGCACATAGCCGAGCAGCATGGTGGCGAGCGTGGCTTCCAAATGGTGCAAAAGGGTGCCGTCGAGCACCCATTCCTCGAGCTTGAAGAAGATCCGCGTCGGGCTGCTCACCCAGATCGGCTTAATCAATGTGCCGGACGCGGCTTCCCATGCCGCCAAGATCAGCGACACAACCAGGACCCGGCCGGCCAGCAGAGTCAGGGGATGCGACCGCCAACTTGGCCGGCGCGGGTTTGCGTCCACCGTTTCAGCCCACGCCACGGTGCGTACCGCTATACATCTTGCCTCTTCTCGACTTCATCCTTTAGCTCTTTCCAAAGTTCTTCATAAAGGGCCGCGAATTTCGGCAGGAAGCGCATCTGCTGCACGTCGCGTGGGCGCGGCAGCGGTATATCGCGCACCGCCCGGATTTTCCCCGGCCGGCCGGTAAACACCACCACCGTGTCGGCCAGAGTGATGGCCTCGGTTAGGTCATGGGTGACGAATACCGTGGTCATGCGCTGCAGTTGCGTCAGCCGCAACAACTCCTGCTGCATAATGAGCTTGAGCTGCGCGTCGAGCGCTCCGAACGGTTCGTCCAGTAGCAAGGTTTCCGGTTCGTAGATCATCATGCGCGCGAGTGCTGTGCGCCGGCGCATGCCGCCGGACAATTCGGCGGGATAATGACGTTCGAAACCCCTCAACCCCACCAGCTCGATCTGTTGGTCGATGCGCGTGCGCCGTTCGCTTTTCGTCGCGTAACGGCAGCTCAACTCCAGTGCTATGCCGATATTGTCTTCTACCGTGCGCCAGGGCAGCAGCGTGTCTTTCTGGGTCATATAGCCGACGCGGCGGTTCGGGCCCTTCACCGGAGCACCCTGATAGTCCACTTCGCCCTGGGAAGGCTCCAACAGCCCCGCGACGAGATTGAGGATCGTGGATTTTCCGCAGCCGCTGGGCCCCACTAGGGCGACAAATTTCTCTTTTCCCACACTCAGGTCGATCGGACCGAGGGCGTGGACCCCGACGCCGCGCGCGGAGAAGCTCTTCGTGATGGAACGCAACTCGATCAATGCCGCCACTTGCCTCTCCGTTGCTCCATGATCAGGCGATGCTCGGACGCCACCGCAAGAGCCAAGCCTCTAGGCGCGCCGCCAAATTGTTGATGATTCCGCCAAGCGCCATCAGAACCACCAGGCCGGTAAAAACGCCGGTTATGTCGAACTGCTGGGCCGAGGACGTGATCAGGTGGCCGATGCCCGCGCGCGCCAGCATCATTTCGCCGACCGTCGCTGCAATCAACGAATAGGGCAGGGCGGATTTCAATCCGGAGAGTATCCATGCAAGGCAAGCCGGTGCGATCACCTTCTGAAACTGCTCACGTGAGGTGCCGCCCATGAGCGACAGCGTCGCGATCCAATCCTTGTCGACCGCCTGCACGCCGGCGAAGGTATTGAAGAAAATGAGGAAGAACACGACCAAGGTAACCAGCGCGATTTTCGGCGCTAATCCCAGGCCGAACCACATGATCAGCAGCGGCGCCAGCGCGATCACGGGCACAGAGTTCAGCGCGATGATAACCGGGCGCAACAATGCGGCTGTGAACGGCAGGCGTCCTAGCACCAAGCCAACCAAAACGCCGCTCGGCAGTCCGATCAGCAGCCCGACTGAGATCTCGGACAAGGTAACGACGACGTCGAACCACAGCCGGCCGGGCAGCAGCTCGACAAAGCGCGCGACGATGAGGCTGGGTTGGCTGGTCCACGTCGCGTCGACAACGCGGCCATACAACTCCCATGACCCCAGCAGCACACACGCCACCACCAGGCGCCAAAGCCACAGCGACGCAGTTCGGTTCCTCATGATCGGCTCGGCTGCTCCCTTGTCCCGCCCAGCATGAAAAGCGAGATTGCGTTCTTTTTCTTTGACTCCTGGGCCAGATTGCGGAGCGGGTCAAGGCCCCGGCCATGGTCGCCGGAATACAGTGCCCGAGCGATCGGAGAATTTCGGCTCAAACACCTGCGGGCGGAATTTTAGTCGCCTGCCACGTCGCCAACTGCCAGTCACCGGCACGAGCGTCCGCTCGCACCCACACGTTGGTGAATCTGATATAGATTTCCTTGGCTTCACCTTTGCTATTGACGAATACGCGCGCACGTCCCGTGACAATTGCGGAGGTACAGTTACATATCCGCACCGTCACATCGTCGCGCTCGATACGCTCGAACTTAAGCGCTCCCGACTTGATCTGCGCGAGAAAGCTTGCTTTATCGTCGATGCGGGAAGAGGCATGGACATAAATCAAATCGTCCGACAGCAAATATTCTAAGGTTCGGATATCGCCGGCGATCATCGCGGCGCAGCGCCGCTGCTCGAAAGCTAGGATGCACTCCTTAGCCGCAGAGTCCGAAGCGCTCGTCATGTCGCCCACTCAATGCCTCAAGCCAGTGCATTGGACAGCAATCCGAAGACAACGACAAGCCAAACATTGACGATAGGAACATAGCGGCTGAATTTAGGTTTTGCGAACACGCGGTGTTTGCCGATCACTCCAACGCGGGAAATGGCGGCCGCTCGGTATTATGAGGAAGCGTCCTGGTCTTCGATAGTGACTAGGCGAGTACCGAATGGATGTGATATTCGTTTAAGGCTGTAAGCAAAGCGTGGGTCCAGCAAAATCACCCGCACACTGAGAGAAAAGCCCGCTAAGGGCGAAACAAGAACACTCTAAGGGAGGAAACGATGCTTAAGCGCATAATTTTATTCGCTGTTTTGTTTTCGCTCGGCTTATTCACATTGGGCGCTGCACGCGCCCAGGATTATCCGAACCGCGCGGTTCGGATCATCGTGCCATACGCTCCGGGCGGCGGGGTTGACGTTACGGCGCGTATCCTGGCGCAGCAATTATCGGATGACACCGGGCAGCGCTACTTCATCGAGAACAAGGCCGGGGCCACCGGCATGGTCGGCTCGGAAGCCGTTTCGACATCCAAACCCGATGGATATACGTTGCTCTATATCGCCTCAACCCTGGCGACCGCTCCGTTTCTGCTGTCCAATATCAAGCTCGATGTCCTGAACGACCTCACGCCTATTACCCAAGTAGCCTACAGCCCTTATGTCATCGTGGTGAATCCGAAGATTACCGCCAACAACCTCAAAGATCTGGCCACTTTCATCAAGGCCAACCCGAAAGAGTTTGGGTGGGCCGTGGGCGGCATCGGATCGCCGGACCATCTTGGTATCGAACACTTCAACAAACTAACGGGCATAAAGCCGCTGGTGGTCCCGTACAACGGAACTGGACCCGCGGTTGCTGCGGTAGTCGCCGGCGAGATTGCCGGCGCGATGCTGCCGCCCGCAATCGCTAAGGTCAATATCGATGCCGGTAAGCTGAAGGGATTGGGTGTCACAAGCCTGGAACGTGCCGAGGTCTTGCCGAATATACCTACCGTTGCCAGTTCCGGATTTCCGGGATTCGACAGTGGGACGTGGTATGCGGTTTATGGATCTAAGCAAATGCCCCCTGAACTGGCGAAGACCATACATCAACAGATTTCCAAGGCGGCCATGTCTCCCATGGTCAAGGAAAAGCTGCGGGCGAGCGGCATGTCCGTGTCTTTGTCGAAGGATCCAGCGTCATTCGCCGCCTTCTTCGAAGCGGAATACAAAAAATATGGCGCACTCATCAAAGAACTAAATTTGAAGCCCAATCCATAGACGGCATTGGCGCACCGTCGCGGCGGGTATTGCTGAGCACACGCTCGTCGCCTGATGGGGATGGTTTTGAGCGGAATAAGGATTAAGAACTACAAAGACATCTATTCCGGTCTGTTTTTCTTGACCGTGGGCGTGTTGGGCCTGATCGTTTCGCGCGACTATCCGATCGGCTCCGCCGTAAACATGAACATGGGCTATCTGCCGAGGCTGCTCTGTTGGCTGCTGGTAATACTTGGGCTCATCATCGTCGGACGCGGCTTGGTTATTTTCGGTGAGGCGATCGGTAACTGGGCATGGCGGCCGAAAATGCTGGTCGTCGGTTCGATCCTCGCTTTCGGGTTTACCGTCGAGCGTCTGGGATTGATTATCGCTAGCATTCTGGCGGTCGTTCTCGGTAGTTACGCCGGAACGGATATCCGACATAAGGAAATAGCGGTTGCCGCGGTGCTTTTGGCGGCCGGATCGGCGATGGTGTTCTCCTGGTTTCTCGGGCTACCCGTCAACGTTTGGCCGGTCCGGTAGCATCATGTTTGATCTCGTCTCGAATCTATGGCTTGGTTTCGGCGTCGCGCTCACGCCCTCCAATCTCCTGTTCGCCTTGAGCGGATGCCTGATGGGCACGCTCATTGGTGTCCTACCGGGAATCGGTCCTTTGGCGGCAGTTGCGCTGTTGCTGCCGATCACCTTCCATCTGGCGCCGGTAGCTTCCTTGATCATGCTGGCTGGCATCTACTACGGCGCGCAGTATGGTGGATCGACGACCTCGATCTTGGTCAACATGCCGGGCGAGGCTTCTTCGATTGTTACCTGCATCGATGGCTACCAGATGGCGCGCAACGGCCGTGCCGGCGCGGCGCTGGCCATCGCCGCGCTGGGATCGTTCTTTGCCGGAACGGTTGCGACGTTTCTCATCGCCATGGTAGCTGTTCCGCTCGCCTCGATCGGCCAGGCCTTCGGCAGCGCTGAATACTTCTCGCTGATGTTACTGGGTCTTGTCGGCTCGGTCGTGCTCGCGCATGGCTCGGTGATCAAGGCGATTGCTATGATCGTGTTCGGCCTTTTGGTAGGGCTGATTGGAACGGATCTTTACACGGGCGCGCCGCGCTTTACGTTCGGCATTCCCGAGCTGTTCGACGGGATCGGCTTCGTGCCGATTGCGTTGGGCTTGTTCGGCCTGGCCGAAATCATCTCGAACCTTGCCTCAAACAATGTCGAGCCGCGTGCGGTCGTGTCGAAAAAGATCACGCGATTGCTGCCAACACGCGATGAATTCAATCGCGCGTGGCCCGCCTCGATTCGCGGCACGGCGATTGGGTCTATGCTCGGCGTTTTGCCCGGAGGCGGCCCAATGCTCGCCTCCTTTACTTCCTACATGGTCGAAAAGAAGATCGCCAAGGATCCGTCGCGGTTTGGCCAAGGCGCGGTCGAGGGTGTCTCCGGGCCCGAGTCGGCGAACAATGCCGCGGCACAAACCTCCTTCATTCCGATGCTGACCCTTGGCATTCCGTCGACGCCGCTGATGGCGCTGATGATCGGGGCAATGATGATCCAGGGAATCACGCCCGGCCCACAGGTCATGACGCAGAAACCCGACTTGTTTTGGGGTCTGATCGCGAGCATGTGGATCGGCAACGCCATGCTATTGATCATCAACCTGCCGCTGATCGGAATGTGGGTGGCGATGTTGAGGGTGCCCTATCGCTTGCTATTTCCAGCGATCCTGCTGTTTTGCGCGATCGGAGTCTATTCCGTGAACAACAGCACCTTCGAGGTGCTTATGGCAGCGCTGTTCGGGGTGCTTGGCTATTTTTTTCGAAAAATGGAATGCGAGCCGGCGCCGATGATGCTGGGCTTGGTCCTTGGGCCGCTGATGGAATTGCATCTGCGCCGGGCGTTGCTGCTCTCTTACGGCGATCCAATGGTGTTCTTGCAACGCCCAATCAGTCTTGGCCTGCTGATCGCCGCTGCGGTTATGCTGGTCATCGTGGCGTTGCCGCACATCCGTAAAGGGCGCGAAGCCGTCTTTCGGGAGTGACGCGTCAGGTCTTGCCAGCAAGCGCCCAGCCTATTTGGATCTACCGGCAGGCTCATTTCTATTTCCCACGAGCTGTCGGCATCCCTCCACCCAGGTCTTGGTCTGGAGCGTAAGCGCGCGTATGTCCGATGCAAGGGTTATGAAGCGAAAGCCACGCTCGATCATGCGCAGGACGGCCTCCGGAGTTGGCGCCATGATCCCAGCGATCAGGCCGTGCGCCTGGCAACGCTGCAGCACTCGTTCCACCGCCTTGTCGACCGCGGCATCGATCTTCGAGTCCGGCATGCCGATCTGCGGCGCCTTACCCAGCATCGACATGGCAAGATCGGCCGGTCCGATATAAATGCCATCTATGCCGTCGACCGCGGCAATGGCATCGACATTTTCCACGCCTCCCGCCGATTCTATCATCGCAAATACGTTGACCAATTTGTCCGCCGCCGCGATGTAGCCGCTGCCATGAACCAGAACAGCGCGCGTCATCCGCCCCAGGCCGCGTTCACCGCGCGGCGGATACCGGCAATAGCGGACCAGGCGCTCGGCATCCTCGGCAGTGTTGATCATCGCGCACGTTATGCCAAGCGCACCTGCATCGAGCAGCGTTCCGATGACCATCGAATCCAGCGACGGAATTCGCACCATCGGGAAGACGTCCGACGCGGTGATCGCTCGAAGGATTTCTATCGCGCCGTCGACGCCGAACGGACCGTGCTCGAGGTCGATCGTGACGGAATCCCAGCCTTGCCGCGAATACACTTCGGCGGAGGAGGCGCCGGACATTTGGATATAGCCGTTCAGAATGTAGCCAGCATCGTCCAAGCGTTCCTTGAGCGACCGGAACATCGACATCAATGCATTCCTACCGCGGCCAGCAAGGCATAGGGCAAGTCATCGATGCGTCGATGGGAAAACGTTTGAGTTGTGCACGGTTGGCATCGAAAATCAGAATCGGCGTCGCTCAACGGCCGCCACGAAAGGCCTTCGCGTTGCGTATCAGATAAGTCTTCTGCTCGGGCTGATAATAGTGGCGATTGGGTTTGTAGGGGCCGCCGACGATCGTCAAGGCATAGGTATCGTCGGTCAGCGCGGTGAAGCTGTGAATCTCGGTCGGTGGCACCACGAACGCGATATCGTTCTGCACCAGAACGCGGTCGTCGACCACTTCAAGTTCGGCATGGCCGAGAACGGCGCCGTTATCGATGCGACGGTATACCGTGTGCTTGACGCGGCCGCGATACATCGCCAGCGCTTCCCAAACCCCGTGATCGTGGGGCGGAACCGTCATTCCCTTCGGGTATTGGTCGATCGTGATGTGGAATTTTCCGTCGTAATAAAGATACTGCGAATTCTCGATATGATTGGCGTCGCGGCGAACGCCCAGGGTCAGTAAATCCGGCCTCTGTAAAAGTGGCGGCAGGTTTTCCTGAAAACTTTCGCGCAACTTCGCCTCATCGGCGCCGAAGCGTTCGATCGTCTTGATGATCGCGTGCGCGCATTCGCGGACGGTGTATTCACTTTTGGTGCTTGTCATGGTCGCCTCGCAGTAGGGTCGACAATCCTATCAACAACGTACTCTTGTGGCGGCAATAGCGTCAATTCCACAGCAGATCGAAGCCCGCCTCAACGACAAACGATCATCGCCGAAATTCGTCGCGCGTATTCACTTCGCCCGATCATCAAAGTTCAGATGCGCGAAACGCAACACGATTGGTTAGACGCGCAACGCGCGCTCGTACATACGGTATGCTGCCGTTTGATGACATGAGTCATAAGTGAGTTTTTGTTATGAGTGGCATGTCTTTTAGTGCGGATATGCGGGATCAGGAAATAAGCACGCGAGATCGTCTTGATCTTTTTACGTCGATCTGTTTGGGCCGTGCGGTGGGATGCCTTGAACGGCGCGGGTCGATCGCGCAGGGGCGGGCACAGGGGATTCCTTTGCCGACCCCACAACCAAATCAAGACCCCAAGCGGGGATAGTGATGATCGCCACTTGTGGTACCATGACATCGAGCTAGAACTTCTGAGGATGAGTCCATGAGCAAGGGCAGGCTGCGCCATCTATCGTTTAGTGTTCCCGATCCTTGGGCGTCGGCGGAATTCTATAAAGCCGCGTTCGGCCTCGAGATCATCGGCGAAACCGACGGCGAGATGGCCGAGGGCGTCTATCTTTCGGACGGCGTCATTCAAATCGCGCTGCTTTGCTTCAAGACCGATGCGGCCTCGCAGGGAACCGGCAAGGAGTATGTCGGCCTCCACCATATCGGCTTTTGGGTCGATAACGTCGAAAAGGCCTGCGCCGCCGCGAAGGCCGCCGGCGCCAGTTGGGTGATGGGCGATGTGCGCGACAAGGGTGGCTTCGAAGTCAAATACCGCGACCCCGATGGTGTGATCATGGACATCACGCAAACCGGTTGGGCCGGGTCTCAGAAGAGCCCCGGCGAATCGGACAACGTCGTAGCGCCGAGAAACCGGCCCTATGTCGACCGCTTTGCCGCGCGCCGCGAACGCGCCAAGGACGAAGCGGCCCGACGCCGCACCCGGGCATTGGCGTCGGATTGAAGAGTTCTGCCGCGACCCGATGAGTTCATCCCGGGGCAACCCATATGGAATTGGGACTGCAAGGCAAGATTGCACTGGTAACCGGCGCCAGCGGCGGCATTGGCAGTGCTATCGCCATCGGGCTGGCGCGCGAAGGCTGCGATGTCGCGTTGACGGGCCGCGATGCGGCGAGACTTGAGGAAGCCGCTGCCGTCATCAAGGCGCTTGGTCGCCGGGCGCTGGTGCATACCGCCGATCTCTGCCAGGCCGATGCAGCAGCAGGTTTCATCGCCGCCGGGCTAAAGGCATTCGGCCGGATAGACATCGTGGCGCACTCTGCGGGCGCCACGAAGCGCGGCGACTTCTTGCAGCTTACCGACCAGGACTTCGTCGCCGGTTTTGCGCTGAAGTTCATGGCGGCCGTGCGGATCACGCGCGCAGCGTGGCCGCATCTTGTCCAGTCCAAGGGCACGATCGTGAATATCATTGGCGCCGGCGGGCGCTATCCGAAACCCGATTTTACGATCGGTGGATCGGTGAATGCGGCGCTTATGAACTTTACCAAGGCAATGGCAAAGCGTGGCGTGAAAGAAGGGGTGCGCGTTACCGGCATCAATCCCGGCGATATTGAGACGGATCGGCTGAAGGTCCGTGTCGCGAACTTGATGCGTGACAGGAATGTCGACGAACAAGCGGCACGTGATTTGATACTGCTGGATAGAGGAATCTTCCGATTTGGAAGACCCGATGAGGTTGCGCAACTGGTTTGCTATTTGGCCAGTTCGCCCGCGGGATTCTTGCAGGGCACGGTGGTTGAAATGACTGGCGGTGCAGGAAACGCCCTATAGACGGCTTCCCTTGCTTGACGATGGTTGCGGCGGCGATTGGACTTCGTCGTCGATCTCGACCGTCAACTGCAGGATCAGGAAGCTCCAGGATTTGCCGTGTGAATCAAGATTGAGCGAGGTATTGACGCCGCCTTCGATCGCATCCTCGAGAACGAAATTCAGACCCTGAATATGGTCAAGCTCGTAGCGCCGCACCGGACCGGCGAACAGGCGCGGATAGGTTGCCTTGACTAGCTCAGCCGTGAGTTGCGCCTTTATCTGCGCGTAGAAGCGCGGCTCCTTCGCCCAGACCGAAATCGAGGAGATGTTGCCCTTGTCGCCCGCCCTGACGTTGGCAACCTCTCGCAGCGCGACCTTGCGTTTCATGTTTCGAATACCGTGACGTGCGGCTTCACTGCGTCGCGGTCCAGTGAAGCTGAATAGGTCACGACGCTGGGCGTGATCGATCCGCGATACCCGCCGCCGCCGGCGGGTCCGTTGACCAGTAGCGCTTCGATTTCCCACAACAGAAGCTCCGCCTCGTCTCGCTTGACCGAGCGCAGCGCCCCGCGCAGACGAAGATCCTGGCCATCGGTGGGATATTCCCGCGCCGTGCCATGCAGCGAATCGAGGCCGATGATGTCGAGCCGCAGCTTGCCGTTGAACTCGTGCAGGTTATTCATGCGCTCCGCGATGATTTCGCGCGCCAATCCTGCCCGACCCTGCGCGTTTGGCCCGGCATAGCTGATCCCGGCTTCCGCGAGAAACCCGCCGTCGAAGCCGATCGTGACCTTCAGCCGATCAGGCCTTTGGGTGCCTCCGGCACTCGCAATCGATACGCGGTTGGTTCCTTGCTCTTGCACGGACACTCGGGAGAAATCGGCGGTCACGTCGGGCGTCAAATAACGCGAGGGGTCATGCACCTCGTAAAGCAACTGCTCCTTCACCGTGCCGGTCGACACCAAGCCGCCGGTGCCGGGCAGTTTCGTGATGACTGCGCTGCCATCCGCCGCCACTTCCGCCAATGGAAATCCGCAATAGGCAACGTTAGGCACGTTCTTGTAGCCCGGATCGGCGTAGTAACCGCCGCTGATCTGCGCGCCGCATTCCAACAGATGTCCTATCAAGGTGCCTGCGCCGAGAAGCTTCCAATCGTCGCGCTTCCAGCCGTAGTGATGGATCAACGGCGCCAGAAACAGCGATGGGTCTGCCATCCGTCCAGTGATGACGACATGCGCACAGGTTTCCAGCGCAAGGAGCAGCGCGTCGATGCCCAGATACGCATTGGCACCGACCAAGGTCAGCGGCACATCGCGAAGTTTTCCGCCTTCCCAAAGCGCCGTTTCCGGCCCTAGCAGGGCGGTAACGTCGTCGCCTTCCACGCAGGCGATCCGCAAGCCCTTCAACCCCAGCTCTAGCGCAATGCGGGCCGTCACCTCGGCTGCTGCGCGAGGGTTGGCGACTCCCATATTCGTGACTACCTGCGTACCGTGGCGACAGGAGGACGGAAGCACCTTGCGCATGCGATGTTCGAGCAGACTGTTGTAGCCCTTCGTCGGATCGCGCATGCGATCGCGATGGCCGAACGCCAAGGTGCGTTCGCCGACGCATTCGAACACGATGCAGCTCAACTCTCCGCGATCGACAAGATCGACCGCCGGCTCCAACCGGTCCGAGGAGAACCCGGCACCGCACCCGATTCTGAACATCGGTTCCCGTTTTAGCCTTTCTTGCTTGCCGGCAATCCGTGAATGACCGATGGCTCGGTGCTCGTTTTAGTCTTGCAACGCTAGCATTCTGCCGGGTATGGGCGGAAGGTAAAAACGAGGGTAATGGTAACATCGCGTCGTCGAGCGCAATCAGGAACAAGCTTGGCGGGTTTACCGGCCCTTTGCTCGCCATCCAGAGAGGCTAAGACAGACAAACGACGCATGGCGTCGATCAAGATGGGGGTACATGAATCATAGTCAATCAAAGCATGACTATTTGTAATCCAAGGCCATACTTCGTGTTCGCAGAGTTCGAGGCGATTGACGCTCAAAATCCAACAAAATAATGTCCCTTTTTCGGATCTCGCGGAGGAGTTGATGTACATAAGCCATCCATCCAGCGCACCCGACTACTACAAAGACCTGAAAGCCGGCGTATTGCGCACCGGGACCCTGGACACGAAAGTGCTCGCGATCGGCAAGGAAGGCGCGCTCAACTGCTACAGGATGAGCATCGAGGCGTCCGGGCAGGACGAATGGAACACGCCGCGCCATCGTCACAACTTCGACCAGATCCGATTGCAGCTCGAGGGCGAGTGGTCGCTCACCGAGGACATCATGATGCGTCCCGGCATGGTCTATTATTTTCCGGAATCGGTGCATTATGGCCCGCAACTCGGAAAATACGGCTCAAAGACCCTGAATATCCAGTTCGGCGGCGCGAGCCGGAATGGATTCAATGGCCCGCGCGCGCGGCGCGAGGGCTACGAGAAGATGATCAAGAAGGGCGTGTTCGAGAAAGGCTCCTACACCTGGGTGGACGAGAAAGGCCAGCGCCATCGTCAGGACGCGGCCGAAGCGACCTGGGAACATATCCGGGGGCAGAAGGTCGTGTATTCACCGCCGCGTTACGACAGCGTCGTGCAGATGAACCCGGCGAGCTACGCGTGGATCAAGGATGCAGCGCAGCCGGGCATTGCGCGCAAAATGCTCGGCAGCTTTACCGAAAACAACATGCAGGTCGGCTTCATCCGCATCGACCCGGGCGCCACGCTGACTGTCGAGAAGCATACTGCGCCGAATCTGCTGTTCGTCATCAAGGGCTTAGTTTCCCATGACGGAAAGTCGCATGGGGTTTACACCGCCTTCGCGCTGGATGAAGGCGAAGGTCCGGTGAAGATCAAGGGCATCGAGCAGGCCGAGCTGTACAACGTACGGCTTCCGACGTTCGCTGACTGAACTGATAGCGGACCGGCCTGCTGTTAAGCAGATTTGCCGGCGGTCCGCGCTCGCGCGCGTAACCAATCGGCGTATTTTTGGATTCCCATTTCAAGGTTGGTAGAAACCTTGAAGCCGGTCTCACGAAACAACCTGTCGCCGTTTAAGGGTGGGCGCAATTTGCTGCCGGCCGACCAGGGCTCGCTGCCAGGGCCTATCTCGACTGTCGCGCCCGGTACGCTGGCGCGGATTGCCGCGGCCACCTGCGCGACGCTGTAGTTTACGCCCGCTTCGAGATGGTAGACATCATGCTTGAGCGTAGGCGCGCGTACGAGCACCAGCAGACCGTCCACCACGTCATCCATATAGGTGAAGCTGGCGACATAGTCGGCGCCGCTCTTTTCCCGGATTGGAATCCCCGCAACAGCTTTTTTCAGGAAAGTAGGGATCGGCCCACGCAGCGGCAGTTCGTCATCGGCAATCGATGGACCGTAGACGCGTGATATGCGAACGGACGCCGCCGACACGTCGTACTGGGTTCGATACATGCGCGTCAGGAGCTCCGCGCAGTACTTCGTGGTGCCATAAATCGTAAGGGGAGAGACGGGCGCGTCCTCTGTCAGCGGTGTATTGCAATCAGGGGTGGCCTGAATCACGGCCCCGGAGCTTACGAAAACGAAACGGCGCCATTGCTGTCGGCGCGCGGCATCGAGAAGGGCGGCGACCACTCCGACATTGATGTCGAACGTCCGTAACGGATCGGGCCGTGCCATCACATCGTTCGGAATCACGGCAAGATGGATGCAGGCGTCGATACTATGCGTGGTAAGCATCCGCTCTACTGCGGCACGATCGGTCAGATCGCAACTTACCCATGTGACCGATGGGCCTGCGGCTGCGGCCTCGGCGGCCAGAAAGGTTGATCGATATTGCGCCACGACGTTTGTGCCGTCCGCCGCCGCGCGCCGAGCAGCCTCGTATCCGATGCGGCCCATCGCGCCGGTAATCAGCAACGCCATCGCCGATCCTTTCGCCGTTCGAGCGCCAAAACGATCTTCATTGAAACCGCTGAATCGTCCTGAATGCCAACATCCCATCTCTGCAGGCGAAAGCCGGACCAGGTTTTGAATTACCAATAGTCATGCCATCTCTTACTGCCGATCATGCAGTGCGCTATATCGACTTCCAGCGACCGATAGCCGAAACTGCCAAAGCGCATTATTGACTTTTACCATCGACTATTCGAGCGCACCAATATCCTTAGGGGGACGCGTGAAAAACAATGCGTCTGTTGCCGCGCCTCCGCCGCCAACCTTGGCGAGTATATTCATATGTTTCCTGTTTATCAGCCTGCTGGGCATTGGCGGCGGGATAATCGCCTGGATTTGGCGCGAGGCAGTCGAGCGCCGACGCTGGCTCGATGATCGCCGGTTCGTCGGCGGTGTCGCGCTAAGCCAGATCATTCCCGGCGCCAACGCCGTCAACCTGTCGATCTTTGTCGGTACATCGGTCAGAGGCGCGCCCGGAGCAGTATCTGCGTTTGCCGGCCTCATTTTCTTGCCGGCAATACTCGTGCTTGGGTTAGGCACGCTCTATTTCACGCTGCGGCAAGGCCCGATTGTGCAAGCGGCGCTTAACGGGATGGGAGCGGCTGCGATCGGAACAAGCTTGGCGGTTGGCGTGCGTCTGTTGCGGGCCCATGCGGTCGAATGGCGGCCGGTGGCAGTAATTCTTGCGATCGTCATATCCATTGGATTTCTGCGATTTCCACTGCTGCCAGTTTTGCTAATTGTCGGACCGGTCTGTCTGTTGCTCTTCCTGCTGCCGAAGGTATTGCGCAAATGATCCAGACCCTTGTGCATATCGTGCTTTTGTTTGGTGGGTTGTCGCTATTGGCCATCGGCGGCGGGAACAGCATCATCCCTGATATGCAGCGCGCGGCGGTTGAGATTCATCATTGGATGACTAATAGGGAGTTTCTCGACTTGTTCGCCATTTCTCGTATAACACCGGGGCCTGGATCGCTGATTGTTGCGCTCGTCGGCCAGAAGGCGGCAGGAGTCGCCGGAGCGTGCGCGGCCATTGTAGGGATGTATGTCCCTTCTTGCTCGTTGATGTATGTGACAACGCGCCTTTGGGAAAACGGACAGGATGCCACGTGGCGCCCAATCGCGGAAAAGACACTGGCGCCCCTTGGTATCGGATTGATTTTCGCAGGTGGGGCCGTCCTGATGCAGAACAATCACAGCTCCTTCACCGTGTATCTGATAACCGCGGTGTCGACACTCGTTTTGACGAAATGGGCGATCAATCCTTTATGGATTCTTGTTTCCGGAGCTATAGTTGGTATTGCAGTTGATCTCTGAGGTCGCGATAGGCTAGACGTCCTACTTTGGCGTTGGGCCATCCTGTTCGGTATTTAGGTCAATCCACTCACCTAGCGGTTCTGGTCAAGGGGCTGATTGGATTACCAACCCTATAAGAACCTATTGAATGCGCCGCCAAATTCCTGCCTCGGATAAGGCTCATGATCTGCAGGCGGATTCATCAGCAGTCGATTTCGAAGATAGGTTGGTATTGAGTGTTGCGGGTCCCCGCAACCAAATAAAACGCCGCTAGGCCAATGGTCTGGCGGCGTTCGCGTTTGCGTCTGTACCGCGAGCAAATCAAACCGCGAAGTCGACTCCGGCGGCGCGGGCCCCATCGACGATTTCGCGCCAGGTCGTGGCATCGATTTCGATGCCCCCCGCCGTGCGCTTGGCGCGGGCGATGCGCTCCGGCTCGCCCGGCACCAGCACGGGCAGGGAAGGGTCGGCCGGCTTGGTCGCCTTCATGTAGCCGACCATCGCGTCGATCTCGCTGTCGACGAACGACCGGTCGGCGAGGCGGGCAGGGTCGATCACCACCGTCAGCATGCCGTTGACGATGCCGCGATCGCGCGGGTTGCCCGGCTGGATGGTGCCGGCGCCGGCAATCGCGCCGGCCAACAGCTCGGCGATCAGCGCCAGGCCGTAGCCCTTGTGCTCGCCGAACGGCAGCACCGCGCCGTGCGGCGATCGGTACAGCACGCCGGGATCGGTTGTGGGCTTGCCGTCCGCGGCGATCAGCGTGTCCGCGCCCACCTGCCTGCCCTCGTTATGGGCGACGCGCACCTTGCCGATGGCGATGCGGCTTGTGGCCATATCCAGGATCACCGGCTTCGTGCCCGCGGTGCCGGGCACGGCGATGCAGACCGGGTTGGTGGACATGCGCCCCTCACGGCCGCGGAACGGCGCGACCTTGGGCGGGCCCGAATTGCCGTTGACGAAATGCACCGACAGCAGGCCGGCGTTCGCCGCCTGTTCGCCATAGGCGCCGACGCGCCCGATATGGTGCGTGTTGCGCAAGCCGTGCACGGCCACGCCGTGCTCGCGCGCCGCGCCAACGGCCCAGACCATCGCGTCGCGCGCGATCACCTGGCCGTACCCGTTAAGCCCGTCCCAGACCGCGAAGCTGCCGCTGGTGCTGACGATGCGGGGCTTGCGGTTGGGAATCAGCGTCCCTTCCTTCAGGTTCCGCAGGTAGTGCGGCAACATGCCTACGCCGTGGCTGTCATGGCCGGCGAGGTTGGCATCCACAAGATGGTCGGAAACCGCGGTAGCCTCGGCCGCATTGCTGCCCGTCGCCTGAAGCAGGTCCACCGTCTTCCGGCGCAAAAGCTGGTGATCGATCCGCACGGGACTACACTGAGGTTCGTCCGGCGCCAGCGTCAAGGGTGCTAAGGCACCGGCGTCCCGTGGGGATTGCTTGGCATGGTGCTTGCGGTAAGCTTATCCTGGACGGGTCGGGGGGCTCAGAAATGCCGGGAAATAGGCTTAGCCGCGCTGGCGTCGGTGCCGGCCGCACCATCGCCAACGCCGCCAATCGATTGCTTGGGAACGAGCGCCGCCTTCGCCGAGGTGTCGCATTGACGGCTTTATTTGAAAGCACGCACGGTATCGCCGGTAAGCTTGGCGGAATCAAAGTAAACAGGGAACACAACGGAGGTCGGTCATGAACCATCAGCGATTGATACGCAACAGCGTCCTATTCGGCATGCTGGGCCTAGCCGGGCCCGCGCTCGCCGCGCCGTTCACTTGCCCCAAGAAGGGCGGCGACCTGGTATTCGCGGGCGAAGCGAAGGTCAACAGCCTGGACCAATACGGCTCGCAAACCATCTCCACGCGCAACGTCGTCTCGAACATCTTCGAGCCGCTGATGACGCGCGACGAGACCAACGCGCCGATCCTCGACCTCGCGGAGTCGATGACGGAATCGCCGGATCGCATGTCCTATACCTTCAAAATCCGCCAAGGTATCAAGTTCCATAACGGCAAGGACATGACCACGGCCGACGTGATGGCGTCGTTCGACCGCTATTCCAAGGTCGGCATCGAACGCGGCTTTTTGATCAACGTGGACAAGTGGGAAGCGCCGGATAAATACACCTTCATCATCCGGATGAAGAAGGCGCAGCCGACCTTCATCGAGGATTTGAGTTCCTTCAGCCAGCCGGTCGTGATCATTCCGGCTGAACAGAAAGACAAGCCCGCGCTGCAACTCGAGCCGATCGGCACCGGCCCGTTCCAGGTCGTGGAAAATGTCGCCGACAGCCATGTGAAGCTGAAGCGCTACGAAGGCTATAAGCCGAACACGAAGTTCGAGCAACGAACCGGCTTCGGCGGCTACAAGGTCGCCTGCGTCGACACGGTGACCTATCGCATCGTCACCGAGTCGGGCGCGCGCGTGGCGGGATTGCAGACCGGCGAGCTGATGGCGGTCGAAGACGTGCCGACCAAGGCCCAGGCCGACCTGAAGAAGGACCCGAAGATCACGTTGCTGGCGCTCCAGAACTGGTGGGTGCATATCATGCTGCCCAACACCAAGACCGGGCCGACCAACAATCTGGCCTTCCGCAAGGCGGTGCAGGCGGCGCTGGACATGGACGAGATCATGGATGCGTCCACCGACGGCGCCTACAAGCTGAACATCGGTTTCCAGTATCCCGGCCGCGCCACCTATACCGACGCGGGCAAGGAAACCTACAACCTCAAGAACAAGGACCTGGCGAAGAAGTACCTGCAAGAGGCGGGATACAAAGGCGAACCGATGGTCCTGCTGACCAACAAAGACTACACCAGCATGTATAACGCGGCGTTGGTGGTGTCCGAGCAGCTTAAGGCCGTGGGCATCAACGCCAAGCTCGACGTGGTGGACTGGCCGACCTCGGTCAATCGCATGATCAAGGAGAAAGACGGCTGGAACTTCTTCTACACCGGCTACGGCACGCAGCCGGCGCTCGGGCCGCTCGCCACCATGAAGTTCTTCGTTCATGGCGGCAATGCGTCGCCCACGCCGCAAGACCCGGAGCTGCTGGCGGCCTATGACGACATGATCAACAAGCCCGATCCGAAGGACCGCCAGGCAGGCTACGTGCGCATGCAAAAGCGGATCTTGGAGCAGGTCTATGCCGTGCCGTTCGGCTCGCTCACCAAGGTTCAGGCGACGCGCTCGAACGTAAAAGGCTACACGCCGTTCCGTATACCGCGCTTCTCCAACGTGTGGATCGAATAGCGTCACGGCCGTCCAGCAAGGACCGGGGCTTTGGGCCGCGTCATTCTCAACAGGATCGCCGGCGCCGTGCCGGTGATCCTGTTGGTGACGCTTATCGCCTTCGGGTTGATGCGGCTCATTCCCGGCGACGTCACAGCCGCGCTCGGCGGGGTCAACTCGACTGCCGCCGAGCGCGAAGCGATCAGGGAGAATTTGGGCCTCAACGAGCCCACGCATGTCCAGTTGTTCAAGTGGTATGCCGGCCTGGTGCGCGGCGATCTGGGCCGGTCGATCCTGCTGGGCAAGGATGTCACGCAGACGATGTTCGAGCGCCTGCCGGTGACGATGTCGCTCAGCGCCTATGCCTTGGTGCTGACGCTGCTGTTCGGCCTCGTCAGCGGCATCATGGCGGCGCTCCGGCAGAATACTTGGGTCGATCAAGCGGCGATGATATTCGCGATGATCGGCGTGTCGATGCCGAATTTCTGGCTCGGCCTGATGATGATCGTGCTGTTCTCGGTGCATCTCGGCTGGCTGCCCAGCGGCGGATACGTTCCGTTCATGCAAAGCCCTTGGGGCTGGTTTCGCAGCACCACCATGCCGGCGATCTCACTGGCGCTGCTGCAGATCGGACTTTTGGCGCGCATCACGCGCTCGACCATGCTCGAGGTGCTGCGCCAGGATTACGTGCGCACCGCGCGGGCCAAGGGCCTGCCCAACTATCTGGTTGTGGGCAAACACGCCTTGGCGAACGCCATGATCCCGGTGATCACGGTCGTCGGCATCGTCGTCAGCCTGCTGATCTCGGGCGCGGTCGTGACCGAAACTGTGTTCTCGATCCCCGGCGTGGGGCAGTTGCTGACCTCGGCGATCTTGACCCGCGACTATCCGATGATTCAAGGCGGGTTGCTGTTCGTCACCTTGCTGCTTGTGGGTATCAATATCCTGGTCGATGTCGCCTATGCCTGGCTCGATCCGCGCGTGAGATACGACGGTGGCTGACGGCGTCGTAGCACTGGAAGGCGCGCCGCAGGCCGTTGCGGCAACGCCGGGCCGTTCGCCGCGCTGGGACGTTTTGCGCCGGCTGTGGCGGCACCAATCGTTCCGCATCGGCCTCGCATTGTTTGCAATCGTCGTCGTCGCGGCCGTGTTCGCGCCCTGGATCAGCCCGGCCAGCCCCAACAAGCTGGCGATGCGCGCGCGGTTCATGCCGCCGAGTTTGGACCATCTGTTCGGCACCGACAATTTCGGCCGCAGCCAATTGGCGCGGGTGGTTTATGGCGCGCAGCTTTCGCTGATGATCGGTACGGCCGTGGTGTTGATTAATGCGGTGTTTGGCGCGCTGATCGGGGCGCTCGCGGGATATTTTCGCCAGCTCGACAACATGTTGATGCGCGTCAACGACGCGATCATGGCGTTTCCGGCCGTGCTGCTGGCGATCAGCGTGGCCGCGGTGCTGGGCCGCTCGACGCCCAACATGATCCTGGCGCTCAGCATAGTCTATGTACCGCGCACCGCGCGCATCGTGCGCTCGTCGGTGATCGTGGTGCGGCAGATGGAATACGTGCAGGCCGCGGTGGCGGCCGGGGCGGGGCACTGGCGCATCCTGCGCCGGCACATCCTGCCCAACTCCATGGCGCCGCTGCTGGTGCAGTTGAGCTTCCTGTTCGCCTATGCCGTGCTGACCGAGGCGACGTTGAGCTTCCTCGGCCTCGGCGCCGAGCCGCCCACGCCCACCTGGGGCAACATCATGGCCGAGGGCCGCCAATACATGCGCGAGGCGCCGTGGATCATCGCCATTCCCGGCGCGGCCCTGGCGATCACCGTGATGGCGCTGAATCTCTTGGGCGACGGGTTGCGCGACGTGCTTGATCCACGCCTCAGGATCCAGCAGTGAGTTTTCTATCCGTTCGCAATCTCCAGATTCTGTTCGCGACCGAGAGCGGCGAGGCGGCGGCTGTGGACGACGTCAGCTTCGACCTGGCCGCCGGTGAGATCCTGGGCATCGTCGGCGAATCCGGCAGCGGCAAATCCGTCACGGCATTGTCGATCATGGGCCTGCTGCCGCGCCCGCCCGCGCGCATCGGCCGGGGCGCGATCATGTTCGAGGGCGAGAACCTGCTTACCTACAGCGAGCGCGCGATGCGCCGCATCCGCGGGCCGGGCATCGGCATGATCTTCCAGGAGCCGATGACCAGCCTGAACCCCGTGTTCACGATCGGCGACCAGATCATGGAGACGGTGCGGGTGCACGAAGGCGTGGGCAAGAAGGACCAGCGCGACCGCGCGATCCGGATGCTGGGGCGCGTCGGCATCGCGTTGCCCGAGCGGCGCCTGGACGACTATCCGCACCAGCTCTCGGGCGGCATGCGCCAGCGTGTGATGATCGCGATGGCCTTGATCTGCCGGCCCAAGCTGTTGATCGCGGACGAGCCCACCACGGCGCTCGACGTCACCATCCAGCAGCAGATCCTGGAGCTGCTGCTGGATTTGCGCGACGAGTTCGGCATGGCGATTATGATCATCACCCACAACATGGGCGTGGTGGCCGAGATGGCCAACCGGGTGATCGTCATGTACGCCGGCAAGATCGTCGAGCATGCGCCGATCGGCGCGCTGTTCCGGCAACCGGCGCATCCTTATACGCGCGGGCTGCTCGACAGCATTCCCTCGCTGGCCGACGACCGCAAGCGCCTGAAGACCATTCCCGGCACGCTGCCCAATCCCGCCGCGATCCCGCCGGGCTGCCGGTTCGAGCCGCGCTGCACCTGGCGCATTCCCGCTTGCGCCGCCGCCGTGCCGCCGCTGGAGCCGGTCGAACGCGAACACGAAAGCGCCTGCATCCGGCAACGGGAGATCGCGGCGCAATGACCCCCCTGGTTCGCGTCGAGGGCCTTACCAAGCATTTCTGGGTAGGCGGCGGCCCGTTCGGCACGGGCCAATCGCGGTTGCGCGCGGTCGACGATGTCGGCTTCGAGCTGGCGCCGGGCGAAACCCTGGGGCTTGTGGGCGAATCGGGCTGCGGCAAGACCACCGTCGGCCGCATGTTGCTGCGTTTGATCGAGCCTACTAGTGGAAAGGTGGAATTCGACGGCGAGGATCTGCTGCGCCTGCCGCCCGGCAAGATGCGCGAGCGGCGCCGTAATATACAGATCGTGTTCCAGGACCCCTACGGCGCTCTCAACCCGCGCATGACCGTCGAGGACATCATCAAGGAGCCGATCGAGATTCACAAAACGCTGAATGCCGGGGACGCCAAGCGCCGCGCCGGCGAGCTTTTGGCGCGTGTCGGCCTGGCGCCCGAGCATGCGCGGCGCTATCCGCACGAATTTTCCGGCGGCCAGCGCCAGCGCATCGGCATTGCCCGGGCGCTGGCGCTCAATCCCCGCTTCATCGTATGCGATGAGCCGGTCTCGGCGCTGGATGTTTCGATCCAGGCGCAGATCATCAACCTGTTGCAGGACCTGCAGGGCGATCTAGGCCTGACCTACCTGTTCATCGCGCACGATCTGGGCGTGGTGAAGCATATCTCGGATCGCGTCGCGGTGATGTATCTGGGCAAGATCGTCGAGATCGGCGACAAGCGCGCGCTGTACGCGCAGCCGCTGCATCCCTATACCCAGGCGCTGATCGCGGCCGTGCCCGAGGCCAAGCCCCGCACCCAGCGCCGCAAGGCCGTGATCAGCGGCGAGATTCCAAGCGCGCTCAACCCGCCCAAGGGTTGCCGGTTCCACACGCGCTGCCCGCATGTGATGCCGGTGTGCCGCGAAGTCGAACCGCCGGTAACCGAGCCTGCCGCCGGACACCGCGTCGCCTGCCATCTATTTCCAGGCACGGCTTAGAGCCCGCGCTGTCGGGATAGCCGCCAGGCGCGGGACGCCCGCCATCTCCCGAGGGCCGCACTGCAAAGTCTGCCGGAGCCCACTATGATGTATGACTATTCGCCGACCGGATTCTATCTGGGCGGCGCCTGATACGAACTCTGGACTGGGTATCGCATGACAACGGCTGATGTGCTCACGCAATTGCTGGCCGGAACCCACCCCGACCCGGATGGCGGCGGGGTTCTGACGGTGGCCACCAAGAAGGTTACGATCTCGCAGTCGCTGAAAAACCAAGAAGCGGAATGCGTGGAAGGATTGCCGCTTGGCCGCACGCTTGCGGTGATTAGCGACGCGATCACGCACGATATCCTGGGGGCCCGCGTGGAGCGCGCCCTTGCCGGCCGCGGGAAGGTCGTCAGCATCGTACTGCCGGGCAGGCCGCATGCGGATGAAGAAACCGTGCAACGAATCGGGCAGTCCGCCGCGCTTGCGGATGCGCTGGTCGCGGTCGGATCGGGAACCATCAACGATCTTTGCAAATATGCCTCGGCGCAGGCCGGCAAGCCCTATGTGGTCTACGGCACCGCGCCGTCGATGAACGGCTACGTGTCGATGAGCGCGGCCATCACGGCTCATGGTCATAAGAAATCGCTGCCGGCGCAGGTGCCATTGGGCGCGTTTTTCGATTTGGGCATCCTCGCCGCCGCGCCGCCGCGCATGATTTGCTCGGGTCTGGGCGACAGTCTGTGCCGGCCTACGGCGCAGGCCGATTGGCTGCTCGCGCATCTTCTATTCGATCAGCCGTATCGCAGCATGCCTTTCATGTTGTTGGAGAAGGATGAGGCGACGCTTTTCGGCCAATCCGAAGCGCTGCTGCGCGGCGGCCTTGCGGCGATGGATAGCCTGGTTCGCGTATTGCTGTTGTCGGGCTTCGGCACGGCGATTTGCGGCAGCAGCCAGCCCGCGAGTCAGGGCGAGCATCTGATCAGTCATTACGCCGACATGATGGGCGATCCGGCATGGCCGCAATCCTTTCACGGCGAGCAGATCGGCGTCACGACCCTGACCATGGCTCGATTGCAGGAACGCATGCTTGCCGGTCCTGCGCCGGTCGTGACGTCCGATAAAGCGGATGCCGCGGCATTGGATGAGGAGTTCGGCGCAGAACTGGCGCCTTCATGCTGGGCGGAATTTTCACAGAAGCGGCTCGACCGGCGCAAGGCCGATGCCGTGAACGACAGGTTGCGCGGGGGCTGGGACAATATACGCGCCCGGATTGCACGGGCATTGCTGCCGGCGGCACATCTCGAGCAGGTCTTGCGCCGCGCCGGCGCTCCAACCATGCCCGATCAGCTAAATTGGCCGCGCGCATTCTATGAGCGTGCGGTGCGGAACGCGCGGCTTATAAGAAACCGCTATACGTTCCTCGATCTTGCGGCCAACAGCGGCGCATTGCATTCCTAATCGCGGGAAACCAGGGTTCTTTGCCAGTCAGGCTTTACCGCATCGTTGCCATTGTTCGGCTCAATGCCCGTACCGCCATGCGCAACTGGCCCGATGTGACGCCGGAATGGCCGAGCAGCAGGGCCGGGCGCGGTTTGCGCTGGTAATAGAAAGGCGAGGCGGGGCGCACGATAACCCCGCGCGCGCGTGCGCGCCGCGCGATCTCCACGTCATCCATTCCCGGCGGCAGCCAGCCGATGACATGCATCCCGGCGCCGGCCGGGCGTATCTCAATCGTTTCGCCCAGCTCGCGCTTCAGCGCCGTCACCAGCGTCTGCTGCCGGTCGGCATACAGCTTGCGCATGCGCCGGACATGCGTGGAAAAATGTCCGTTCAGCATGAACTCTGCCACCATGGCTTGCTCCATGGGCGGCGGATGGCGGTCGGTCAGCGACCGGATGGCGATCACGGACGCCACCAGGTCTTCGGGCAGGATCAGATAACCCAGGCGCAATGAAGGCAACAGGATGCGGCTGAACGTGCCGACATAGACCACGTTGTCCGCGGCATCGAGCGCTTTCAGCGCGGCCAGGGGGCGGCTGGCATAGCGGAACTCGCTGTCGCAATCGTCCTCCAGAATCACGGCGCCCACCTGCTGCGCCCAGTTGAGCAAGGCCACGCGCCGGGGCATCGGCAGCGTGCCGCCCAGCGGGAAATGGTTCGATGGGGTGACATGCACCAAGCGGACATCCGCGCGCATGCGCTGCAGGTCTTCCACCACCATGCCCTCGTCGTCCACGGCGATGCCGCGCACATCCGCCCCGCAGGCCAGCAGCAGCGTGCGCACGAAGGGATCGCCCGGGTCTTCGACGCACACGACGTCCCCTGCCATCATCAACGCGCGCGCCACCAGGTCGATGCCGTGCTGTCCGCCGGCGGTGATGACCACCTGGTCGGCGGTGCAGGCGATGCCGCGCGAGGCCCCGGCCCATTCCGCCACGGCGCGGCGCAGGGGCTCGATTCCGGCCGGATCGCCGGCCGTCAACAGCGCGCGCAGTTCCTTGCGCAACCGCGGCGTCAGCAATCGCCGCAGCGTTTCCAGCGGCAGGGCATCGATCGCCGGCGTGTCGATCTCGAACGCAGTATTGATGCGCCGCGGCGTGCGCGAGATGAAATCCAGCGCGCGTATGGCCTGCGGCGTCAGCCGGCGGTCGCGCGCCTTGGCCGATGGCGGGTGCGCCGCGCCGGGCTGGCGCCCAACCATCGGATAATCCGCCGGCAGATCGCGCGCGACGATGGTTCCCGATCCGACCTTGCCTTCCAGATACCCTTCGGCGCGCAGCTGCTCATAGGCGCTTATCACCGTGTTGCGCGCCAGTTTCAGGTTGGCTGCAAGGGTGCGGGTGGCGGGAAGCCGTGCGCCGGTCGCCAGCCGGCCGGCCAGGATCGCGTTGCGCAGCGATATATAGAGCTGGCGGAACAGCGGCGCCTCGGCCGCGGCGTCCAGCGCGATCTCGATCACGTCGGCATGAAAAGCGCGCTTTGCCATGAAGAAATCCCACCGCTAAATGGCCCCATCGTATAGCAACAAATGGTTCTTATCAGAAGGCCATTTTGGTGCCAAGCTCTTGGCAAGGTTTTCAATCGGGGGAGCTGACCATGATCAATCGCGGTATCGGCATTGCGGCGGTCGCGTTGGCCGGTTTGATGAGTATCGGCGGCGCGCGCGCCCAGCAGGCGGTGGTCGTCAACTGCACGTTCGAACTGGAATGGTGCGAGGCGCTGCGCGTCAAATACGAGGCGGTGACGGGCCAGAAGGCCGCGATCAGCCGTAAAACCGACGGCGAGGTGCTGGCGCAACTGAAGGCCGAGGCCGGCAACCCGCGCTTCGACGTTTGGCATTCCGCCGGCCCCGACGTGGTGGCGATTGCCAACAAGGAAAAGCTGCTGGATAGCTATAAGTCGCCTAAGCTGGGCGAGCTGCACGATTGGGCGCAGAAGGCCGCCGCAGCGACCAATTTCACCCTGACGCCGATCTATACCGGGGTGATCGGCTTCGGGTACAACAGCGATCTGCTGGCGAAAAAAGGCATGCCGGTGCCGAAATGCTGGGCCGACCTGACCAAGCCCGCCTACAAGAACGAAATTCAGATGGCCGATCCCTCGACCTCGGGCACGGCGCTCACCATGGTCACGACCATTCTGCAGATCATGGGCGACGACAAGGGCTATGCCTTCCTCAAGGAAATGCACAAGAACGTCAATCAGTACACGCGCTCGGGCACCGCCGGCATCCGCGCCGCGGGCCGCGGCGAAACCGGCATCGGCATCGCCTTCCTGCACGATTCGGTGGCCCAGGCGGTACAGGGCTTCCCGGTGAAAACCGTGGCGCCGTGCGAAGGCACGGGCTTCGAAATGCCGGGCGTGGCGATCGTCAAGGATGCCAAGAACCTGGCGGGCGCCAAGAGGTGGTACGATTTCGTGTTGAGCCCGGACGGCCAGAACGTCTCGTTCGACATGGGCAAGTTCCAGATCCAATCGAACAAAGGCGCCAAGCTGCATCCCCTGGCGCCGAAGCCCGATCAGGTGAAGCTGATCAACTACGACATCCTGAAATACTCGACCGACGAGACGCGCAAGGCGGTTCTCGACCGCTTCGACAAAGAAGTGAAGACCGCGCCGAAGTGAGGCGCGGCTTCCACCCGGCGGCATGAGGGACAAGCCCCGGCGCGACGCGGGCGCCCTGTGGCTCGCGCTGGCGTGGGTTGCGCTGGCGTTGCTGCCGTGGAGCGGCGACGATTCCGGGTTCTTCGCGCTGTATTGGACCCAGACCTGGCCATCGGGCGCGGGCGGCAGCGCCATCTTCCAGGCATTGCAGGGCGGGCGGCTGTGGCTGCTGCCGCTGCTTCTGCCGGCAGGGCTCGCCCTGGTCCCGCTCATGCGCCCGCGCCTCAGTGCAGGCGGGGGCGCGTGGCTGATCTGGGCGGGCATCGCCGGGCTTCTGTGCCTGTCCGCCGTGGCGCTGTCGATCGACCTGCGTGGCTGGACCTGGCAATTGCCATCCGACCTGTTCGGCCCCTTGCCCCGGCGCAATCCGGGCCTGGGCGCGGGGGCGCTCGCTTACGGGTTCGGCATGTTGATGCTGGTGTGCCGGGGCGCCGCGGCGCGCGGGTCGGGTGGCGGCGATTTCTTCGCCACCGGCCTTATCGGCACGGTGATCGCCGTGGTCGCCATGTTCGTGCTCTACCCGATGCTGCGCATGGGCATCAGCGTGGTGCAGACACCGCGCGGCGTTTTCGCGCCGGAAATGCTCTGGACGCGCATCGCCGATCCGCGCATCTGGTCGCCCGGCGGCATCGTGCCCAACACCGTGATCCTGGGCCTCGCCAGCGCGGCTTCCTCCACGTTTCTGGCGCTGACCTTCGCGCTGGTCACCGAACGCACGCGGTTTCCGGCGCAACGCGCGCTGCGGCTGCTGTCGATCCTGCCGATCATCACGCCGCCGTTCGTGGTTGGGCTGTCGGTGATCCTGCTGCTGGGCCGCAACGGCGCGGTCAACCACCTTCTGGAAATGGCGTTCGGATTCGAAGGCGGGCGATGGATCTACGGCTTCCAGGGCATCTGGTTCGCACAGACCTTGTCGTTCACGCCGGTGGCGTATCTGGTGCTGGTGGGGGTGGTGCAGGGCATCAATCCGGCGCTGGAGGAAGCGGCGCAAACCCTGCGCGCCGGGCGCATGCATGTCTTCCGCACCATCACGCTGCCTCTGGCGCTGCCGGGAATCGCCAATGCCTTCCTGATCGGGTTCATCGAAAGCCTGTCCGATTTCGGCAACCCGCTTCTGCTCGGCGGCAATTACGACGTGCTGCCGACCAGCATCTATTTCGCCATCGTCGGCGCGCGCGCGGACCGGGGCGTGGCCGCGGTGCTGGGCATGATCCTGTTGGCGCTGATGATGCTGGTGTTCATGTTCCAGCGCTGGACCCTGGCGGGCAAGGCGTTCACCACCATCTCGGGCAAGGGCCAGGCAGGCGAGGCGGCGCCGTTGCCCGGCGCGGTGCGCTGGCTTTGCTATCTGACCGCCCTGCCCTGGGCGGCGCTGACCGCGGTGATCTACGCCATGATCCTGTTCGGCGGGTTCGTCGAGAACTGGGGCATCAAGAACGTCTTCACGTTCAAGCACTACATCACCGCTTTCGGCATCGCCGAAACGCCCACCGGGCTTCGTTTCATGGGCCAAGCCTGGGATTCGCTGTTCACGACCGTCGGCTTGGCGCTGGTGGCAGCACCCCTGACCGCGATGTTCGGCCTGGCGGTTGCCTATCTGCTGGTGCGGCAGAGGTTTTGGGGTCGCACCGCGTTCGAGATCGCGGCGCTGGTCGCCGGCGCGGTGCCGGGCACGGTCCTGGGCATCGCCTACATCCTGGCGTTCAACAACCCGCCGCTTGAATTCGTGCAGACCGCGAGCATCGTCGTGGTCAGTTTTATCGTGCGCAACATGAGCCCGGGCGTGCGTGCCGGCGTGGCGGCCCTGGCGCAAATCGACCGCAGCCTGGAAGAAGCGTCGATGACCCTGCGCGCCGGCCCGTTCACCACCGTGCGGCGCATCCTGTTGCCGTTGTTGCGCCCGGCGATCCTGGCGGGATTAGTCTATTCCTTCGTCGCGGCGATGACCACGGTGACCGCCGTGATATTCCTGGTAAGCCCTGGGGTGATGCTGTCCACCGTGTTCATCGTCAACCTGGCCGAGGCCGGCACCTATGGCGTCGCGATCGCCTATTCCTCGGTGCTGATCGTCATCATGCTGGCGGTGGTGGTGGGCATCGACGTTCTGTTGGGCGAGCGCAGGCTGCGCCGCCTGCCCGTGGCCGCGGCGGTGGCAAGCCCGGTCTAGAGCTTCAGCGCCTTGCCGCTTTTGGCCGATTCCATCGCCGCATAGGCGATCGCGAGCGCGCGCTTGCCGTCGTCCAGCCCGATGTCCGGTGGCTTGCCGGCTTCCAGCGCCGCGACGAACGCGTCCAGCTCGTCGACATAGGCCTGGGCGTAGCGCTGGATGAAGAAATAATGCAGCGGATCGCGGCGCACGCCTTTGTTGTCATATCGTTCCAGCGTCGTCGGATGCTGGTTTTCCGACACCAGCATGCCTTTTTCGCCGAACGCCTCGATGCGCTGGTCGTAGCCATAGACCGCGCGGAAGCTGGAATTGACGTGAACCAGCGCGCCGCTTTTCAGCGTCAGCACCACCATCGCCGTGTCGGGATCGCGATGCGGATTGGACTTTTCGTCTAGCATCACGGCGGTGCGCGCGAACACCTCGACAGGCTCCTCGCCGGTCAGCCAGCGCGCCATGTCGAAATCGTGGATCATCGTGTCGTAGAAAATGCCGTAGGGCATGGCCTTTACGTAGTCCGGTGGTGAGATTTCCGGGTCGCGCGACGAAATCACCAGCATCTCGGGCCGCCCGATCTCCCCCCGGACGATCGCGTCGCGCATCGCCTTATGCGTGGGGTCGAAGCGCCGGTTGAAGCCGACGAAGAACGGCACCGCAGCCTTGCGCACCACGGCCGAACAGGCATCGACCTTGGCCAGGTCCAGGTCGATCGGTTTTTCGCAGAAAATCGCCTTGCCGGCCTTAGCCGCGGCCTCGATCAGCGCGGCGTGCGTGCGCGGCGGCGTGCAGATCACAACAGCGTTCAGCTTGGGATCGGCCAGGGCCTGGTCGAGCGTCGCGATCCCGGCGCCGTGCTGGGCGGCGATGCGCTCCGCCGCGGCGCGGTCCAGGTCCACGACATACCGCAGGCGCGCACGCGGGTGACGGGCGATATTGGCGGCGTGCACCGGCCCAATGAACCCCGCGCCGATCAGGCAGAACTCGATCATCAAAGGCATCCTTCAGGTGACGACGGTGAAGCCCGCGGTTTTGGCGGCGGTGCTTAGATACTGGAACCCCTTTTTCGCATAGGTCAGGGGATGCGCCTTGGCCGGGTCTTGCTCGGCCTCGACCACCAGCCAGCCCTGATAGCCATGGTCGTGCAGCAGCTTCAGGATCGGCGGGAAGGCGACCGAGCCGTCGCCCGGCACGGTGAACACCCCGTCCAGTACGGAATCGAGGAAGCTCTTGTTCTGCTTCTTTGCCTCGTCAAGCACGGGGCGGCGCACATCCTTGCAATGCACATGGACGATGCGCTTGGCGTGTTTCTTCGCCAGCGCCAGCGGGTCGGCGCCGGTGTAGGTGGCGTGGCCGGTATCCAGCAACAGGCCGACGGCCTGGCCGCTCGCGTCCATCAGCTTGTCGATTTCCTCGCCGGTCTGGATCGCGGTGCCCATGTGGTGATGGAATGCCAGCCGCACGCCGCGCTTCTGCATATGCTCGGCGACGGCGGTGATGCGCTTGCCGTAGCCCGCCCATTCGCTCGCGCCGATCATGCGGCGCGTGTCCGCCGGCTTGGTGCGGTCGCCATGCGTGGCGCCGGAGCCCTCGGCGAACACCATCACCGGGCAGCCCATGCCGGCCATCAGGTCCAGATGATCGGCGATGGCCTTGATCTCCTCCTCGGCCGTGCGCTCCAGCAGCTTGGCGCTGTACCAGCCGGAAACGAATTTCAGGCCGTGCCTGTCGAGAACGGGCTTCAGCTCCCTGGTGGTCTTGGGGAATTTCCCGCCCATCTCGGTGCCGGCATAGCCCGCCTGTTTGGTCTCGCTCAGGCAGACCTCCAGCGGCGTGTCGCCGCCCAGGGCTGGCATGTCGTCGTTGGACCAGGTGATTGGGTTGATGCCGATGCGGACGCTCATGGTTGCTCGCTGATGGTTGCGTAAGGGGTTTTACAGCAGGCTTAGCGCGGCCAAATCCCGGCGCAGCGCGGCGGGAGACCGGAAATGGATGCCGTGAATGCCGAGGGCCGAAGCGGCCGCGGCGTTGTTCGGGTTGTCGTCGATGAAGATGGCGGCGTGCGCCGGGACTTTGTAGCGGTCCAGCAACAGGCGGAAGATGCGCGGGTCGGGCTTTATCACGCCCTCGTTGCCCGATACCACGATGCCGTCGAACCAGCCCAGGAACGGAAACCGCTTGGGTTGTGAGCGAAACGTCTCGGCCGACCAGTTCGACAGCGCATACAGCTTCGTGCCGCGCCGCCGCAGCTCGTCCATGACCGCGACGGTGCCGTCGATGGCGCCGGCGATCATTTCGTCGAACCGCGCATGCCAGGCGCGGATCAGCTCGGCCTTGGCGGGATGGGCCGCGATCAATTCGGCCTCCGCGTCGGCGAATGCGCGGCCCGCGTCCTGCCGCTCGTTCCAATCCGGCGTGCAGACCGTACCGAGGAATTCCTCCATCGCCGCTTCGTCGCCGCTGAATATCTTGCGATACAGGTTGCGCGGATCCCAGTCGATCAGCACCCCACCCAGGTCGAAAATGACGGTCGTGCGCCCGGCCATGCTGGACATCCCGCAATCAGGCGCGCGCGCGCCGCGGCGCGCGGTTGATGGCAATGCGTTCCAGCAGCGCCACGCTTTTTTCCATGCCTTCGATCGGCGGCATCATCGGGTCCTCGTGCTCGATGCTAAGGACATCGTCATAGCCCACGGCCGCAAGGGTGGCGCAGAACGAGCCCCACCATTGCTCGCCATGACCATAGCCCAGCGTGATGTAGTTCCAGCTGCGCGCCTGGTAGTTGGCACCCGGTATCGTTTCCAGCGTGCCGTTGACGGCGCCGATCAGCGGGTCGATGCGGGTATCCTTGGCATGGACATGATAGATCGCGTCGCCCAGCTTGCGCGCGGCGAAGATCGGGTCCGCGCCCATCCAGAACAGATGGCTGGGGTCCAGGTTGGCGCCCACCGTATCGCCCACGGCGTTGCGCAGCCGTTCCAGCGTCGCGACGCTGTAGACGTTTTGAAACCCGTGCAGTTCCAGCGCGACGCGCTTGACGCCGTTCTTCTTGGCGTGGGCAACAAGGCCCTTCCAGTAGGGGATGAGCACCTTGTCCCACTGCCAGGTCAGGATGTCGCGCATTTCGGCCGGCCATTCGACGGTGATCCAGTTCGCCGTCTGGTCGCCCGGCGCGCCGGGACAGCCCGACATCATCACGACTTTTTCGATGCCCATTAGGCCGGCAAGCTTGATGGTGTCGCGCGTCACTTTGTCGTGCTGCTTGCCGCGGGGATTGGGATCGACCGGATTGCCCGAGCAGTTCAGCGCGCCGATGGTCATGCCGTGGTCCTTGACCTTGGCCTTGAATTCCCTGCGCGCCTTGTCGCTGTCCAGCATCTTCGCCAGATCGATGTGCGGCGCGGGCGACCAGTTGCCGCAGGCGAATTCCAGTTCCTCCAGGCCCAGCCGCGCGGATTCCGCCAGCATTTTATCGAACGGCAGGTTGCCAAGGCTGTCGGTGATCATGCCGATCTTCACGGATTGATACTCCTGCCCGATTGCTAGATACGGCGCGCGGCCCTGCTAGATAACGGTGTCGGTACGGCACGGCAAATGGAATTATCGATTCGGCTATATTTGACGGTTCGAAGGAACCATTATTCCAGTCAGCGCCGGGCGTCCGATAGGCTTCAGTTGGGAAACACGATTACCACCGTGCGGTCGTCTGTCCGTACCCGTGCGGTCGAGCCTTTGACCGAAGGGTAGGGGCCGATTTTGCCGGGATCGGTGCGCTCGACTTCGGCGAAGGCGGTTTCCCAGGCCGCGATGTCTGGCGCCGCGCCCGGCTTGAAATACCCATCGGTAAACAGTTCTATCGACTGGATCGATGCGCGCGGCCGGTCGATGATTTGGACGAGGGAGAGGGGAATGCCGAAGCCGTCGAGCACCGCGTAGCTCAATGGGCTGACGGTATTGTTCTGGAACTGTCCTTGCGCGGCGATGCCTCCATCCAGCAAACGCCGCAAGTCGGCTTCGGGAACATTCGGCAAGAGCTTGTGGCATCGCTCGAGGGCGCGTGCATAGACCGTCTTCAGCCTCGCTTCATCCAGCCAGGGCCGCATGTCTGGAGTCAATTTCAAGCCGCCGTGGAACGCGCAGGCGCGGCCCACGCGCATGCGGTCGTCCGGGCTTCCGCCGGCATCGGCAACCATCCGGTAGGCTTCTTGCCGCAGGCTTGCCGTGACGCGATCCAGGCCACTGTCGACGATGAACGTTTCGGCGCCGTTCAGGCGCAAGCCGCTGTCGCCGATCAGGATGAAACGGAATACCGCGCCCAGGTCGACTGCGAGGGTCAGCGTTGCGCCGAAGCGCTTGGATGGATCGGCGCGCGCGGCTTCCAGCATGCCGTGACGTTCATAGGCGGCGCACAGCGCGGCCGAAATGTCTGCGACCAAGCGCTCCGGCGTCGCCTCCGCTTCCGCCGGGCCGGCCAGGAGTTCCACCGCGGCGCGTTGCACGATGCCGCTCGCCAGCCGGCCGGCGCGCATGCCGTCATATAGCCGGCCGCTGATATCGGTTACGCCGTCGATGACCGCATAGCCGCGCCCGGGCAGGGCCAGAAACCGATCTTCATTGGCCTCAGGGGCGTCGAGATCCTTGCCTTCGCTGAATGCCTCTATTCGCATGCGCCAAACTGCCCGTTGCAGGCCCGGTCCGAATGTTACAGTATCATGACAGTGACCGCGAGAGCATTGGACGAAACGCTCCGGGCAACAGGGGTTACGGGGGAATGCCATGACCAAATCGAAATTCGCCATCGCCGCGCTTGGGGCCGTTCTCGGCGTGGCGCTGGCCGCATCGGCCAACGCCCAGCAGCGCGTCAGCATCTATACCGCGCACACCGCCAATATCGTCGAGCGGCTAATCCCCGAGTTCGAAAAGGCGACGGGGATCAAGGCCGACGTGGTGAAGGCCGGCTCGGGCGACATCATCAACCGTGTCCGTGCCGAAGCTGCCAACCCGAAATGCGACGTCATCTGGAGCATCGGCGCGGAGCTTCTGGAGGCCAACGGCGATCTGCTGCAGGCCTATGTCCCCAAGGAAGCGGCGATGATCGCCGACGCGTTCAAGTCCTCCGGCAACTGGCTGCCCTATACCGGCATCGTCAACGTCTTCGTGGTCAACACCAAGAAGCTGAAGCCGGAAGAATATCCCAAGACCTGGACCGATCTGGCGCAGCCTCGCTTCAAGAACCTGGTCTCCATCGCCGACGTGGAAAAATCGGGCTCGGCCTATATGCAGCTCAATACATTCCTGGCGATCTATGGCGACAACGATGCGGGCTGGGCCAAGTTCAAGACCGTGTTCAACAACTCGGCGATCTCCACAAGCTCCGGCGCGGTGCCGCGCTTCGTCAACGACGGCGAGGCGGTGGTGGGCATCACGCTCGAGGACAATGCCTATCTGTATCTGAAAGGCGGCGGGCCGGTGGCGATCGTGTATCCCGAGGACGGAACCTCGGCGATCGCCGACGGCATGGCGCTGGCGAAGGGTGCCCCCAACCCGGCGGCGGGCAAGGCATTCATCGATTGGGCCTTGAGCGCGCCGGTGCAGAATCTGGTGGTGCAGGAACTCGGCCGCCGGCCGATCCGCAAGGACGCCAAGCCGCTAGCCGCGCTGAAGCCGATGGAACAGATCAAGCTGGTGAAATACGACATCAAGAACGCGGCCGACAAGCGCAAGATATACATCGACAAATGGCATGCGCTGGTGCAATCGCGCTGATCGCGGCCCGCAGGGAGTGATCCCGCCGGCGGCGCCGATGCGCCGCCGGTTTCGTTTGCGGCGGCTCGGTTGCCGGTGAGGGTAAGGTGGCCCGCGTCGATCTCCAGCACATCAGCAAGGCCTATCCCGGCGTAAAGGCGCTGGACGACGTCGATCTCGTGGTCGATTCCGGCGAGTTCTTCACGCTCCTGGGCCCATCGGGTTGCGGCAAGACCACGCTCTTGCGCACCATCGCCGGATTCAACGCGCACGACAGCGGACAAATCCTGATCGGCGGCAAGCGCGTCGACAATATGCCGGCCCATCGCCGCAATATCGGCATGGTGTATCAGGACTACGCGATCTTTCCGCATATGAGCGTGGCCGACAATGTCGGCTTCGGATTGACGACGCGCCGCCGCCCGCGCCAGGAAATCGGCGAGCGAGTGGCCCGCGTGCTTGAGTTGGTCCAGCTTGGCGGCTTGGCCCAGCGCATGCCGCACGAATTGTCGGGCGGACAGCAGCAGCGCGTGGCCCTGGCGCGCGCCATGGTCATCAACCCGCAGATATTGCTGATGGACGAGCCGCTGTCGAATCTCGACGCCAAGCTTCGGGTCGAGCTGCGCGACGATATCCGCGACCTGCAGCGCTCGCTCGGCATCACTACGATCTACGTGACGCACGACCAGGAAGAGGCGCTGGTGATCTCGGACCGCATTTGCGTCATGCATGACGGCCGGGTGCACCAGATCGGCGGGCCGCAGGACGTGTATGCGCGGCCAGCCACGCTGTTCGTCGCATCGTTCGTGGGCGCCATGAACGTATTTGCCGACGTGCCGGTGGGGCAGGGCGGCGAGATCGGCCTTGGCGCTGCCGGGCGCAGAATTCCGGCACTTGCCGGCCGTTCCACGGCGACCCTGGCGATCCGGCCCGAGGATGTGGTGCTGCACGGCGCGCCGGACGAGGCCATAGCGCTCAGCGGCACGATCGACAAAGTCACCTTCGCCGGGCGCGAGGCGTTCTATCGCCTGGATTGCGAGGGTAACCGGCGGGTGCTGGCGAACGTATACCGGCCCGACCAGGGGCAGCTGGCAAGCGCCGGTGCCCGCATCGATGTGGCGTTCCCGCTGCCGCGCCTGCATTTCTTCGATCCGGTCGACGGCAAGCGCATCGCGGTGAGCCCGTGATCCGGCGCCTGCGCTTCGACTTCTGGACCGGGGTGCTGTTGTTCGCCCTGGCCCTGGTGGCCGCGTTGCTGGTATGGCCGCTCTCAACCATCGTTGCCGCCAGCTTCATCGACAACCGCACGGGCGCTGCCACCCTGGGCAACTACGCGCGCGTGCTGTTCCAGCCGTTCTTCCAGACCGCGCTGATCAACAGCATGATCGTGGGCTTCGGCGGCACGCTGGGGGCAATGGCGCTGGGCATTCCGCTCGCAGTGTTGACCACGCGCTATGTGATCCGGGGGCGCGATTTCCTAGCGACGCTGGCGGTGCTGGCGCTGGTCTCGCCGCCGTTCATCGGCGCCTATGCCTGGATCATGATGCTGGGCCGCAACGGGTTTGTCCGCCTGCCGCTGGAAGACCTAGGCATTCCGGTTCCGCCGATCTATGGGCTGTTCGGCATCCTTCTGGTCTTCAGCCTGAAATTCTATCCCTTCGTGTTCCTGCTGACCGTCAGCAGCCTGCGCACGATCAACCCGTCAGTGGAAGAAGCGGCGGAGGGGCTGGGCGCCGGCGCTTGGCGGCGTTTCTTCAAGGTCACGCTGCCGCTGGTATTCCCGGCGATCAGCGCCGGGGCGCTACTGACCTTCGTGCTGTCGATCGCCGATTTCGGCACGCCCGCGATCGTCGGCGGGCGCGTGCGGGTTCTCGCCACCACGGCCTACAACCTGTTCACCAGCGAAATGACCGGCAATCCCGGCTTGGCCTCCGCCACCAGCATGGTGCTGATCGTGGTGTCGATGGTCGTGGTCGGCTTGCAGCGCTGGGCCGTCGGCCGCCGCAACGTCGCCGGAACGCTGGTGCGCAAACCCACGCCCCAGCGCCTCAACCCGGCTGCTTCGATCGTTGCGCATATCGTGTGTTACGGCATCGTGTTCGTCAGCTGCCTGCCGTCGCTGGTGGTGATCTACACGTCATTCCGTAAAACCAGGGGGCCGGTGTTCCATCCCGGCTTCGGGCTGGACAGCTACGAGCGCATCCTGCGCGAAATACCGCATGTCATCAGCAACAGCGCGCTTTACTCGCTGATTTCGGTCGCGCTGATCGTCGTCGTCGGCACTCTCATCGGTTATATCCTGGCGCGGCGGGAATCGCCGCTCGCGGGCATTTTGGACGGCGCGCTGCTGGTTCCCTACATCGTGCCGGGCGTGGTGCTTGGGCTGGCCTTCGTCGTGACGTTCAACGTGAAGCCATTGGAGATCACGGGAACGGCGGCGATTATCGTGCTGATGCTGTTCATCCGGCGTTTGCCATATGCCGTCAGATCCAGCGCGTCGATCCTGAAACAGATCCGCGGCAGCATCGAGGAGGCGGCGATCTCGCTGGGCGCCGCCCCTGGCCGTGCGTTCCTGAAAATCACCCTGCCGCTGATGGTGCCGGGGGTGGTGGCCGGCGCGTTGATGAGCTTCATTACCGCGATCAACGAGCTGTCCAGCTCGCTGATCCTTTACGTCGGCCGCACCATGACCATGCCCGTGCGCATCTACCTGTCGGTGCTGGACGGCGAGTTCGGCACGGCGGCGGCCTTGTCCACCATCCTGCTGGTGGCTTCGGGCCTGGCGGTCTACGCGGTTTTCTGGGTCTCCGGGCGGAACGAGAACGCATTCGTCTGACGCCCGCGGTTCATTTGCCCCAGCGCAAGGCGATGGGGTTGAGCCCGCGGGCAAGGTCCAGCAGGCCGGCGCGGATCGCAGGTTGCAGGGGTTTCAGCGGATGGCGCACGGCGTCGCTTTTGATCACGCCGCCCTCGGCCATGACGATCTTGGTGGCCTGCAATCCGCACTGTTTGTTTTCATAATTGATGAGCGGAAGGATGCGCGCGAACGCCGCCGCGGCTTCCGCGCGCTTGCCGGCGCGATACTGCTGAAACACCGGCTTGATGAGGTCGGGCAGCATGGCGCTGGGCATGGTGCCGGTGGCGCCGGCATCGAGATCGGCCATCAGCGTGATCGACTCCTCGCCGTCGAAGGGGCCGACGATGGCCTTGCCGCCCGCTTCGATCAGCGAACGCAGCTTGGCCGCCGTTTCGGCGACCTCGATCTTGAAATAACTCACAAGCGGCACTTCGCGGGCCAGCCGCGCCAAGAATGCGACAGACAGGCTGGTGCCGCTGAGCGGGGCGTCCTGCACCATTATCGGAATCTGCACGGCGTCGGCGATGCGCTGGAAATGCTCGAAGATGCCGGTTTCGCTCGCACGCAGCGAAGCGCCGTGATAGGGCGGCATCAGCATCAGCATGATGGCGCCCGCCGCTTTCGCCCGCTTCGACCGTTCGATCGCCACGCGCGTGCTGAAATGGCTGCAGGTCGCGATCACCGGCACCCGCCCGGCGATGTGCGACATGCACAGGTCGAGCAGGGTGTCGCGCTCGTCGTCCGACAGCAGGAACTGCTCGGAGTAGTTCGCCAGGATGCAGATGCCGTCCACCCCCTGGTCGATCATGCAATCCAGCACCCGGCGCTGGCCGTCGAGGTCGATATCGCCGGACGGCGTGAAAGGTGTGGGCGCGATCGGGTATACGCCGGTGTAGATCTTGGTGGCCATCATGCAGCTCCTGACATTCTGTGTTTCATGTTGCGTCTCTCTGGGAATCAGCCGGCAAAGCGCCCGGCCGGCAGGCCGTGCGCTCCCGCATCGCAAGCAAACAAGCCGCCGGCCAGGGGTTGCTTAGCCAGTTCTTCGGGCATCAGTTCGATCGACGCCGTCGTGATGTAAAGCGTCGCGAGGCCGGGCCCGCCGAACGCGGGACGCGTCACCTGCGCCACCGGCAGGCGAATGGCGCGGTCGACGGAGCCGTCGCCGCGAAAGCGCGTCACGCGCCAGCCGCCCCAGTGGGCGACCCAAAGACAACCCTCGGCGTCCACGGTCATGCCGTCGGGAAACCCGTCGGACTCGGTAAAGCGGATATGCGCGCGCTTGCGCACGGGCAAGCCCTGCACGTTCAGATCGAATGCATGGATCGTCCGGCCGACGGTGTCGGTGTGGTACATCGTCCGCCCGTCGCCGGCGAAGGCGGGGCCGTTGGTGCAGATATAGCCGCCATCGGTCTTGACCCAGCGCCGGCTGGCGTCGAGGCGGTAGAGCCAGCCCGTGGGCTGTTTCAGGCCATCGTCCATCGTGCCGGCCCAGAACCGGCCCAGGGCATCGCAGTTGCCGTCGTTGAAGCGGTTGTCCGGAAGGTCCGGCTCGGGATTGCCGATCGGCTCGATCTTGCCGGAGTCGAGGTCGAGGAACGCGAAGCCGGATTTGAACGCGGCTACGAACCCGCCGCTCGCGCGCCGTGCGATGCAGCCGATCATCTCGGGCATCGCCCAGCTCCGCTTTTCGCCGCTGGCCGGGGTATAGCGATGGACGGCGGGCGCCTTGATATCGACCCAATAGACGGCGCGGTCGCGCTCGTCCCAAAACGCCCCCTCGCCGAGCAGCGCGCCAGCCGGCCAGACGCATTCGGGCGTTCCCAGGCGCAACTCAGGTCCAGCCGGCATCGACGATGAAATTCTGCGCGCTGCATAGGCGGCTGTCGTCGGCCGCCAGCCACAGCACCATGCGGGCGATATCCGGCGGGTACATCTTCTCTTTCAAACACTGGTTCTCGCGGATCTGGCGCTCGCCCGCTTCGTCCAGCCAAAGCTTGATCTGGCGCTCGGTCATAATCCAACCCGGCACCACGGTGTTGACGCGGATGTTGTCGGGGCCCCAGTCGCGCGCCAGCCCGCGCGTGATCCCATGCACGGCCGCCTTGCTGGCGGTATAGGCGGGATAGCCGCCCTCGGCGTTCATCCAGCTGATCGAGCCGAAATTGACGATCGATCCACCGCCCGCCGCCTTCATCTGCGGATACACGGCCTGCGAGGCGAAAAACTGATGGCGCAGGTTGACCGCGATGCGGTCGTCCCAATAGGCGACGGTCACGTCCGTCGGCTTGTGGCGGTCGTCATGGCCGGCATTGTTGACCAGCGCGCGGATCGGCCCCAACGCCTTGCTTGCCTGTGCCACGGCGCTGCGCAATGCCTCGATGTCACGCAGATCGCAGGGGATGAACAGCGGCTTGGGGTGGCCGGCCTTGTCGATCGCCTCGACCAGCGCGCGCGAGGCGTCGGCGGCGATGTCGACGAAGGCGACCTTGGATTTCTGGGCGCAGAAATGCTCGACGATACTGGCGCCGATGCCCGATCCGCCGCCGGTGACGAATACCGTGCGGTCCTTCAGGCTCGGATAGATGGCGAACTGGCTCATGGGGGCGTTCCTACTCCGCGGCAGGTTGCGCCCAGATTATATCGCCAGCCCGCCGCCTGCGTCGCGTGGCGATAGCCTGCCGCACGTCGCGTTCGGACTGCACCAGCAGCCGTTCCATGGCCTTGCGCGCCTGCTCGGGGTGCTGCCGCTGGATCGCGGTCAGCACCGCGCGATGCAGCGGCAAGGAGTGGCGCTGGCCGCGGGGATTGTCGTTGGATAGGCGGAAGCTCATCAACAGCGCGGTTTCGATCAGCGCCGCCAGCGACCCGATCATCTCGTTGCCGGTCATGCGTAGGATCGCCTGGTGGAACTGGCGGTCGGGCTCCTCGAATTTCTTACCGTCGTCGCCAGCCTCCTCCATGCCGCGATAGGCGCGCTCCATGCGTGCCGTGTCGGCGGTCTTTGCCCGTTCGGCGGCCAGGGCCGCGGCTGCCGGCTCGATCACCCGGCGAAGCTCGAACAGCTCCTTGACGTAGCGGTCGATATCGCCTGTGGACAGCCGCCAGGCCAGCACGTCGGGGTCCAGGAAGTTCCAATCCGCGCGCGGTCGCACGCGCGTGCCGGTCTTGGGCCGGGAGACGATCAGGCCCTTTGCCGCCAGCACCTTGATCGCCTCGCGCAGGGCCGTACGGCTGACCCCGAGCTGAACGCTGAGCGTCTCTTCGTTCGGCAGCATGCCGCCTGCCGGCAGCTCCCCCCGCAGCACGCGCAGGCCTATGGCATGGGCAATGCGGCCGTGCAGGCTGCGCCGGGAGAAGGTGCGCCGGGCCGGATCGCCGGGAACGGAAGTACGGATCGGAATCGGGTTGTTCCTTTAATCCTCATACAATATGATCTAGGTACCACCGCGCCAGAAACAGCGTCAAGCGCGGGGCGGCAGGGGGCAGATGCCGGTTTCAGAGATGGTTATGACTCGCGCGGACGAGTCGGTTGTAAGCTTGCGCGCCGGCGCGAGCGAATTGGGCGTTGCGCCGGCCATTGGCGGGTCGATCGCATGGTTTCGCACGCGCGTCGGTTCGCGCACCATAGACTGGCTGCGCCCGGCGACCGAAGCCGCGTTGGCGGCCGGCGACGCGGGAGCGATGAGCTGCTTTCCGCTGGTGCCGTTCTCCAACCGCATCCGCGAGGGGAAATTCCGCTTCGCCGGGCGCGGCGTGCAATTGCCGCTGAACGTGCCGGGACAGAGGCATTGCGAGCATGGGCATGGCTGGCAGGCGCCGTGGCGCGCGATCGCCCAAAGCGAGGCATCGTTGACGGTCGAATATCGCCACCCGGCCGGCGCCTGGCCCTTTCCGTACAGCGCCTGGCAGATTTTCCGGCTGGAACCGGAATGGCTGACGGTCGAGATCGCGGTAAAGAACACCGGAAGCGAGCCGATGCCCATCGGGATCGGGCTGCATCCGTATTTCCCGCGCACACCGCGGACCACGCTGACGGCGCACGTAGACCGGATTTGGGATACGGACGACGAGGTCATGCCGATCGGCCTGAGCGATTTACCGGCGGAATGCCGCATGAGCGAAGGCCTTCGCGTGGACGGCGCCGCGTTGGACAACGGTTTCACCGGATGGTCGCGCCGCGCCGAGATCGAATGGCCGGAAAATCACGCGCGCCTGGTAATGACGGCCGATCAGCCGCTGGGCTTCCTGGTCGTCTACACGCCGCCGGACGAGGGTTTCTTTTGCGCCGAGCCGGTTAGCAACTGCACCGACGCCTTCAACCTGGCCGGCCAGGGGCGCACCGACACGGGTATGGCGGTTTTGGCGCCGGGGAAAACCCTGCGCGCGGCCGTCGCTTTCACGCCTTCGGTTTCATAAACGCATCACGAAGTGGAAAAGGGAAAGGGTATCGTCATGACAATTCGCTTTACCAGACGGGCGGCGATGGCCGCGGCGGCGGGACTTGCCGCGTTGGGTCTTGCCGGCGCCGCGCAAGCGCAATCGGTCGTGATCTATAATGCCGTCAGCACCAGGCTGATCCAGGCCTTCGTCGAGGAATTCCAGAAGCAGAACCCCGGCGTGAAGGCCGAGGTCATCAGCGGCGGCAGCGGCGAATTGCTGACCCGCATCAAGGCCGAAAAAGCCAATCCGCGCGGCGACGTGCTGGTTGGGCCGGATGCCGACGTGTTCGACGCCGACCTCAGTCTGTTCGATTCCTACGACTCGAAGGAGAAAGCAGGTTTCGACAAGGCGGCGATCGGCCCCGGCGGCAAGTATTACGGCTTCTCGACCAATTTCCAGGCCTTCATCGTCAACACCAAGATGATGCCGCTGGACAAGGCGCCGAAGAGCTGGGCCGACCTGGCGAAGCCGGAATTCAAGGGCAAGATACTGATGGCCAACCCGGCGCAATCCGGCTCGGCCTACTCCCAGATGCACCAGATCCTGATGCTGTACGGCTGGGACATGTGGACGAAGATCATCAAGAACGCGACGTTCGTTCCCAGCTCGAAGCTGGCGTTCCAGAACGTGGCCAAGGGTGAAATCGCGGTCGGCCTCACCAGCGAGTTCAACATCCTGGTGTCGAAGCTCGACGGCAATCCGGTCGATTTCGTGTATCCGAGCGACGGCACGGCCCTGATCATCGACGCCAACGGCATCATCAAGGGCGGCCCGAATCCCGCAAACGCGCGCAAGTTCATCGACTTCATCAGCTCGGCCAAGGCGCACGCCATCCTGGTCAACCTCGACAAGCGCCGCAGCGCCCGCAAGGATGTTGCTCCGCCCCCGGGCCTGCCCGACGCCAAGGGAATCAAGACCTTCCCGTACGATACGGTAAGCGCGGCCAAGGATCGCAACGCCAATCTGGAAAAGTTCGACAAGATTTTCTCCGCCAAGTAGCCTGATCGCAACCGCTGGCGAGGGAGGCCCGGAGCGGCGGGCCTCCCTCGTGCCTTCGCGAACGACCGCCCGGTCCTTGCCATGCTGTCGATCCGCGACCTGACAAAGACATTCGGCGCGGCGCCCAATCCGGTAACCGCCGTCGACCGCGTGACCTTCGACGTGGCGCCGGGCGAATTTTTCACCATGCTGGGGCCGTCGGGCTGCGGCAAGACGACCACGTTGCGCATGATCGCGGGGCTGGAGCCCGTCACGGGCGGCTCCATCGCCTTCGACGGCCGCGACTATACGCGCGTGCCGCCGCAGCGGCGCAATATCGGCATGGTGTTCCAGTCCTATGCGCTGTTTCCCCATCTCAGCGTGTTCGAGAACGTCGCCTATGGCTTGCGCACGCGCGGCATCGCGGCGGGCGAGATCGCGCCGCGCGTGGATGAGATATTGCGCGCGCTGCAGCTCGATCCGTTCAAGCTGCGTCAGCCCGCGACCCTGTCGGGCGGCCAGCAGCAGCGCGTGTCGATCGCCCGGGCGCTGGTGTATCGCCCGTCGATGCTGTTGCTGGACGAGCCCTTGGCCAATCTCGACGCCAAGCTGCGCATCCAGATGCGCACGGAAATCCGTCGCATCCAGCGCGAATTCGGCATCCTGTCGCTCTACGTCACGCACGACCAGGAAGAGGCGATGGCGATTTCCGACCGGGTGGCCCTGTTCAATGCCGGGCGGCTGGTGCAGGTGGGCCGCCCACGCGACGTCTACCGCGCTCCCGCGTCGCTATTCGCCGCCGATTTCATCGGGCACGCGAATTTCTTTCACGCCGCACTTTTGGGCCGCGATGCCAAGGGGGCGAAGGTCGCGCTGCCCGGCGGCGCTGCGATGACGATCGCGCGGATCGCCGAACTCACGGATGCGGAGGCCGAGCGTGTGCCCGGCGGCGCCGATGGGCTGGTCATGGCGCGGCCGGAAAGCGTGTCGATCGGCCCGGCCGGCTCGGGCCTGGCCGGGCGGGTAAGCGGCGTGCAGCCGCTGGGCGGGACGATGCGCTATGTCGTGACCGCCGAGGCGGGCCTGGGGGAGATAACGGTCGATGCCTGGCGCGCCACGGAGGAATTCGCCGAAGGGGCGGCGGTCGGGCTGATGCCCAACCCCGCCGATTGCGTCCTGTTCCTGCGTCCGGGCAAGCCCAAATGACCGCTTCCGTCGCCGCCACCGGCGCGCGCGGCCTCGGCCGGATCCTGCCGGTGGCGATCGGCGGCGTGGCGGTGCTGATCGCGCTGCTGTTCCTGGTCTATCCGCTGGCCAGCGCGGTGATCGGCGCTTTTGTCCGCAACGGCCAGCCCGTGACAATCGCCAATCTTACGCTGGTCAATTTCGAACGGTTCCTGATTTCGGCCAGCTACCAGCGTGCGCTGTGGCATTCCATCGTTACCGGCGCCGCGGCCACGGCGCTGGCCACCATAATTTCCCTGCCTATGGCCTATGCCGTGGCGCGCGTTTCAATGCCGTTGCGCGCGACGATCCTGGGTCTGTCGGTGCTGCCGTTGATCTCGCCGCCGTTCATCGGCGCGTATGCGTGGATCATCCTCTTGGGCAACAACGGCATCTTCACCAACCTGCTGCGCGATTACCTGGGCATCGGGCTGCCGTCGATCTATGGCTTTCTAGGCGTCAGCGTGGCCCTGGCGCTGAGCTATTTCCCCTACGTCTTCCTAGTGTTGCAGGGCGCCTTCGCCGCGGTCGATACCCATATCGAAGAGGCGGCAACCATCGCCGGCGCGTCGCGCTGGCGTGTTCTGCACACGATAACGCTACCTATGATCCTGCCCACGGTCGCGGCGGGAATGCTGATCGTGTTCATCAAGGCGATCGGCGATTTCGGCATCCCGTCGATCCTGGGCGGCGAGTACCAGATGCTGCCGACGCTGATCTATTACCAGATTCACGGGTTCTTCAATTTGAACGGCGCCGCCGCGATCGCGATGGTGAATGTCGCGTTGACCTTGCTGGCGCTGGCGGCATTGGCCTGGATCAATCGCACACAGACCGTTGCCACCGTCTCGGGAACGGCGCGCAGCGCATCGCGCCCGCTACCCACGGCGATGCGCTGGTCCGCTATTGCCTATGTGTGGCTGGTTCTGGTCGTCGCTAACCTGCCCCAGGCCGTGACGGTGCTCTATTCCTTCTCCGAGCGCTGGGGCGGCACGCTGCTGCCCTCGGTCTATGGTTTCGAAAACTACCGCCGTATCGTCGGCGAGATTGCCGGTCCCGCCATGAACAGCGTGATCCTGGCGGGGGGCGCCACGCTAGTATGCCTGGTTTTCGGCGCGGTAACCGCGCACGCGTCCGCGCGCGGGCGCATCGCCGGCCGCTGGGCGGTCGATCTGATCATCATGGTGCCGTTCGTGCTGCCGGGCCTGGTGATCGGCGTGGCGTATCTCGTGGCCTTCAACGAAGGTCCGCTGGTGCTTACGGGCACAGCCACGATTCTGATATTGGCCTACTTCACGCGGCGCGTGGCGTTCGTATTTCGCTCCGCCTCGGCCGCCATCCTGCAGCTCGACCGCCGGCTGGAAGAGGCATCGACCATCTGCGGCGCCAGCTGGGCCGTGACCATGCGCCGCATCGTGCTGCCGCTGATCGCGCCCGCGCTGCTCGCCGGCGGAATCCTGGTCTTTGCCACGTTGATCGGCGAGATCAGCGTGACGGTTCTGCTCTATTCCGCGCGCTGGAAGACGCTGACGATCTCGATCTACGAATACCTCCTTGGCAACGATATCGCCAAGGCCAGCGCCCTAGGCACCGTCACCATCGTGCTGACCTTCGCCCTGGTTGCCATCGCCAGCCGGCTCGCCGGGCGCAACATGGCGGATATGTTCCGCTAGACGGGCGGCAGGCCCATTATTTGGGCGAGTTGCGCGGCTACGCCTGGCGCTGCGGCAAGCATGGGGTTGCCTTGGGTCAGGCCGCCGCCCGCCAGAAAATCGTTGGTCTTGCCGCCGGCCTCCGCGATCAGCAGCATGCCGGCCAGGACGTCCCAGCTGTTCAGGTGCAACTCGCAATACCCGTCGCTGCGTCCCTCGGCCACGCGCGCGAGACCCAACGCCGCCGAGCCGACTAGGCGCACATCGCAGCCCGCATCGACCATCCTCCGCATCAGCGCCAAATTTTCCTCGGCTGTGCGGCGCTCGGTGTAGCCGAACTCAACCAGGCTCCACTTGAGGTCGTTTGCGTCTGACGTATGGATTTGAACACCGTTCCTTAACGCGCCGCCACCGCGCCGCGCCGTATAGATAGCCCCCATTGCCGGCTCCGCGACGACGCCGATAATGGGCCTTCCGTCGACGCAAAAGGCGATGGACACGCCGAATTGCGGCAGGCCGCGCGCGAAATTAGCCGTGCCGTCGATCGGATCGACCACCCAAAGACGCGGAGCAACGCCGCCGCCGCTTTCCTCGCCCAGGAACCCGTCGCTGGGAAAAGCCGCGGCGATCCGCTCGCGGATCAGTTTTTCCACCGCGGTGTCCGCCGCCGTCACATAGTCGCGCAAGCCCTTGGTGCGGACGTCCAGCGCAGCGGCCCCGCGCCAAAAGGTCATGGCGAGGGCGGCGGCGTCCTTTGCCATCGATTGGGCAAGCTCGGCGCGTGCGGCAATGTCATCGGTCATCAGCGCCAAACTCCTTTCCAAGCGGGCTCGGCTGTTGGTGGGCGCCCTTGCCCATCGTCGCCGATGATGGCAGGCTGTAACATAATCGTCATCTTACGGTAACAATATCAGGGGAGGAACTGATGGCCCGCATATCGCGCATGCGCGCGCAGCACGCCGCATCGATTATAGCCGCCGCGCTGCTGTTCGGTGCAGCACCGCAAATCGCAAAAGCCCAAGACCTAAACGCCTATTCGATCTGGCCCGAGAACTGGGCGCGGCCGATGCTAGCGGAATTCACCAAGGCCTCGGGCATCAAGGTGAATTTCCTGCGCTTTTCGTCAGGCGAGGCGCTGGCGCGCGTGATCGCCGAGAAAAACAACCCGAAAATCGACGTGTTGTTCGGCGGCCCGGTGGAAACCTTCGCTGCCGGCATCAAGGAGGGCGTGTTCGATCCGTACAAGCCGCCGTCCTTCGACAAGATGCCGGCCCGCTTCAAACACAAGGACGGCCAATGGGTCGCCATCGCCGACGATCCGTTGGTGTTCATGACCAACACCAAGTTCCTGGCTGACAACAAGCTGAAGGCCCCGGCCTCCTGGGCAGACCTGTTGAACCCGGTATACAAGAACATGCTGCAGATGGCCGATGCGCGCACCTCGGGCACGGCGGTCACGCGCATTTTCTCGATCCTGGAAGTCAACGGCCGCAACGATGACAAGGCCTTCGCTTATATGAAAAAGCTGCGCCCGAACGTGCAGCTCTATACCAAGAGCGGCGGCGGCGGCACGCTGCCCGTCGGCCTGGGGCAAGCGGGCGGCGGAATCTTCTTCATTGTCGACGCGCTCGATACCAAGGCCAAGGGCTACGACGTGCAGATCAGCTTCCCCAAGGAAGGCATTGGCACGGCGGCAGAGGGCATCGCTCTGATCAAGGGCGCCAAGAACCCGGCCGCGGCAAAAAAGCTGATCGATTGGGCCTCCAGCCCGGCGATGCAGTCGCTGTTCGCCGTGCACAAGATCAATTTCGTTCCCGCGCATCCCGACGTAAAGACCGAAGCGAGCCTGGCGGCGGTGCTTAAAGGCGCCAAGATATTCGCCATCGACGACGCTTATGCGGGCGAGAACCGCAAACGCGTGGTCGATCGCTGGATCGCGGAAATCCTGCCGTAACCCGCCGGTTCGCTGGGCCGCCCAGGGGCGCAATCCGGTGGCGGCAGTCGATAACGTGAAGGATCGCCGGCGTGTATTGCCGGCGATCCTGCGCGATCCGGCGCAGGGGTTGACCGTCCTGGGCATCTGGGCGCTGCTGGCGCTGTTCGTGATCTATCCGCTCTGCGCGCTGCTGGTACGGGCGTTCTATGCCGATGGCGCATTCAGCCTGGAACCGATCTGGACCGTGCTCGTCCAGCCCAATCATCGCCGCGCCTTCGTCAACAGCCTGTTGCTCGGCGCGCTGGTCGGCGTCGCCGGCACGGCCCTCGGGTTTCTTTTCGCCTTTACCGTGGCGCGCGCCGGCTTGAAGCCCTGGCTGGTGCGCCTGATCGACGCGGCCACGCTACTGCCGTTGATTTCGCCGCCCTTCACAACCTCGATCGCCTTCATCTTCTCGTTCGGCCCGCGTGGCCTTATCTCGCATGAGCTGCTGGGGATGCGTGCGGCCAATGTCTATGGCCTGTGGAGCACGCTGGCGGCCGAAACGCTGACCTATTTCCCGATCGCGTACCTAGCGCTGCGTCCCGTGCTATCGGCCATCGGTAGCAATCTCGAGGAGATGGCGTTCAGCCTAGGCAGTTCACGCTGGCGCGTGTTCCGCACCGTCACCCTGCCGCTCTGCGTGCCGGGCCTGGCCAATGCGTTTCTGCTGCTGTTCGCGGCGTCGCTGGCCGATTTCGCCACGCCGTTGATCCTCGCGGGCAATGCCTTTCCGGTTCTGCCGACCGAGGCTTACTTGCAGATCACCGGCCTATTCGACCTGCGCGGCGGCGCGGTGTTGTCGCTGGTGCTTCTGGTCCCGGCGATGATCGTTTTCTTCGCGCAGCGCTATTGGGTGTCGCGCGGACATTACGTCACGGTCACCGGCAAATCCGGTGCGCGATCGGACAGCGAGGGATTGACGCCGATCATGCGCTGGGTGCTTGTCGGCGCCTGCGCGCTGGTGGGCCTCGCGATCCTCTATCTTTACGCGCTGCTGTTCTACGCCTCGGTCGTCATGGCATTCGGGGCCAACCACGCGCTTACCCTCATGCATTACAAGGTGATCTTCACGGAGGGCACGAAGGCGATCAAGGATACGCTAATCATCGCCTTCATCGGCATGCCGCTGGGCGGGTTGTTCGGCGTGCTGGTCGGGTATCTGGTGGCGCGCGGCGAATTCGCCGGGCGCCGCGCGATGGAAATCGCCTCGATGGCCAATTACGCGTTGCCCGGCACGATCGTCGGCATCGCCTATCTGATCGCGTTCAACGACCCGCCCATCGCCTTGACCGGCGGCGCGCTGATCATCGTGGCGTGCTACGTGTTCCGCTACAGCCCCACCGGCATCCGCACGACGGTGGCGTTGCTGCAACAGATCGACCGCAGCATCGAAGAGGCGTCGCGCAGCCTAGGCGCGCGCAGTTTCACCACTTTCCGCCGCGTGACCCTGCCGCTGGTTTTGCCGGCGTTCTTCGCCGGCCTGGGGGTGGTGTTCATCCGGTCGATGACCGCCATCAGCGCCACGATCTTCCTGGTGTCGATCAATTGGACGCTGATTACCGTGCGTATCCTGGAGAACATGACGGAATTGTCGCTGGGGCCGGCGGCGGCGTTTTCGGTGTTCGTGATCGTCATCGTGCTGCTCGTGACGACGGCGATCAATCGCATTCTGGAACGGCTGCGCGCTGCATCCGGCGAGTTGTCGGTGTCCGGTCTGGCGGCGGGGTAGGACAATGGATGCAGTCGGCATCAAGCTGGATTCGGTCAGCGCCCGGTTCCTTCACCGCGTGAAGGGCGAGGTATACGCGGCGCGCGACGTGAGCCTGGATGTGCGGCCGGGCGAGCTGTTGACGTTGCTAGGCCCCTCGGGCTGCGGCAAGACCACCACGCTGCGCATGATCGCGGGTTTCCAGAAACCAAGCGACGGGACGATCTATATCGGCGACCGCGACGTGACGCAGGTCATGGCCAACGAACGGGACATCGGCTTTGTGTTCCAGAACTACGCGCTGTTTCCGCATCTCACCGTCTACGAGAACGCGGCCTATGGCCTGCGCGTGCGCCGCAAAGGCGAGGATGAACTCGGCAAGGCGGTCGGCGATGTATTGTCGCTGGTGGGCCTGAAAGGCTACGAGCGGCAAATGCCGCACCAGCTCTCGGGCGGCGAGCAGCAGCGCGTGGCGCTGGCGCGCGCCATCGTCATCAAGCCGCGTGTGCTGCTGTTCGACGAGCCGCTGTCGAACCTCGACGCCAAGTTACGCGTGCAGATGCGTGGCGAGATCCAGCATTTGCAAAAGACCCTGGGCATCACCACGGTCTATGTCACGCACGACCAGGAAGAAGCGATGGCGATTTCCGATCGCATCGCCGTGATGGACAAGGGGCGCGTCGTGCAGCTCGGCACCGCCGACCAGCTCTATCGCCGGCCGGCCACGGTGTTCGTCGCGGGCTTCATCGGCCGCGCCAACCTGATCGACGTTACGGTGCGCGAGGCGGCTGCGGGGCGCGTGGTGATCGAGATTGCAGGGGTGGCACAAACACTGGAGGGGACTTGGGAGGGCTTACGCGCCGGGGTTAAAGCACTCGCGGTCCTTCGGCCGGAGGCGGTTGGGTTGAGCAACCCGGGCGGGGCAGGAGCTATCCCAGGCATCGTGCGCTCGCGCGTCTATTTGGGCGAAAAAGCCGAATATGTGGTGGAAGCTGGCGGCCAGTCGCTGCTGATCGTGCGCTTCGAGGGCGAAAACGAGCGTTTCGCGCCTGACGCGCCCGTGGGCGTGCGCCTGCCCACACGGGACGTGCAATTGCTAACGGGAGACGGCGCATGAGGCGATATCGCAGCGTTGTTGCCGCGTGTTTGGCCGTAGCGGCGATGTGGGCATCGGTCGCGGCCGCGCAGACCAAGGTTCATGGCGCGGATTCGCTGTTCGCCGCGCCGACGATCAAGCTTGCCTGGGGCGTGCTGAAGGGCAAGACCGAGGCCGATACGCGGGTCGTGATCCGCGTCGTCAATGTTGCTGCTGAATATCGCTTCATCCGTGTCGACGGCGTCGACCCGTTTACCAAGGCGCAGGTGGTATTCGTTGAAGCGGCCACGCTGGAAAAGACAGCGGATATTTCCATCGCTCGTTCCAAGTTCGCCGATCACCCCAGCACGGAACTGCATTTGTTCCGCGACGAGGCGGCCATGCGTGCGCAGAACGCAGCGCTGGTGGTCTATTATCTCGGCGTACCCGACACGACCCCCGAATTCGCGACAGCCGACGCGATGAACGCCTATCTCAACAAGATGCTCGGCATCGGGCGTTAGTCCAAGAAGGGCTTTGTTTCTTTTAAGCCAGGGGGTCGTATAGGGTATGCTACCGATGTGCTTCGACGCGCACGAAAAAATCGGTGGCCCGCCAAGCCATGAATTTGAAAAAAGAAACCGCCGTTTTCGACCCTTCGCGGACCCATCCGCTTCGCCGCGTACTAGGGCTACCTTTGCTGGTGGGATACGGCCTCGGCGTTATCATCGGCGCCGGCATCTATGTGCTGGTCGGGACGGTCATCGCGGCCGCCGGGCCGTTCGCGCCGCTGTCGTTCCTGCTTGCGGGCGCGCTCGCGGGGCTGATCGCGGCTTGCTACGGCGAGCTCGCGGCGCGGATCCCCGAAGCCGCCGGGGCGGCGGCCTATGTGAAAGAGGCATTCGGATCCGACCTTCTCTCCCGGGCCGTCGGTCTGGCGGTCGGGGCGGTCGTACTGGTTTCCACCGCCGCCTTGGCGCGCGGCAGCGCCGGTTATGCACGATTGTTCGTGGACTTGCCCGCGCCGGCGATAGCCGCCGCGCTATCCATCGCCGCCACGTCGGCGGCATGCATCGGCGTGCGCCAAAGCGTGGCGATCGCCGGGTTGATGTCCCTGGTCGAGATCGGCGGGCTGTCGTTGATTGTCGCCGCGGGGTGGAGCGACCTGCCTTCGCCATCGGCGGCATGGTCGGCCGCGCCCGCGCTGTTCAATTCCTTCGATCCGGCCGGTGTTTTGGCCGGCGCGTTCATCGCCTTTTTCGCCTATATCGGCTTCGAGAATATGGCCAACATGACGGAAGAGACGCACGATTTCGAACGCACCATGCCGCGCGCCATGCTCATCAGCCTGGCGCTGAGCACCGTTCTCTATCTCCTGGTCGTCGTGGTGGCGGTCAACGCGCAGCCGATAGAAGGGCAGCACACGCCCCTTCTGGCCATAGGCGCCAAGGCAAGCTGGTATTCGCCGTCGCTGTTTGCGGCAATCGCCCTGATCGCCGTGTCGAATGGCGTCCTGATCGAGATTCTGATGCTATCGCGCCTGCTCTATGGCATGGCGCGGCGTGGCTGGCTGCCCACATGGCTGATCGCGGTCAATGCACGCACCGCAACGCCGGTAACGGCCACTTTGGCGGCGGGCGCCGGCGTGCTGGCGTTGGCGGTGGGATTGGATGTCGAGTTTCTTGCCTCGGCGGCCAGCGCCATCACGCTACTGATCTTCGCGACGGTTGCGGCGGCTTTGTGGCGATTGCAACGGCTTCAACCGCGCCGCGCCGGGTTCCGGGCGCCGCTTCTCGTGCCACCGCTCGCCGCGGTTCTGTGCCTGTGTCTCGTCTTGGCGCAGTTTTTCGTCCGTTGAGTGCCTTTCCGCTCTAGTGCGACATGAATACCGGCACCGTCATGTGTTGCAGCAAGTGCCGCGTCACGCCGCCGAAGGTGAATTCGCGCAACCGCGAGTGGCCGTAAGCTCCCATCACCAGCATGTCGGCGCCCAAATCGGTGATGCGCGACAGGATCATGTCGCCCACCTCGATGTCGCCGGCGACCGCCGCGGATACGTCCGCCTTCACGCCGTGACGGGCGAGATGCTTGGCGATATCGGCGCCGGCGATATGCGGCGTTTCGCTGCCGCGCGGGTTCACTTCCATGACAGTGACCGCCTTGGCGCGAGTAAGCAGGGGCAGGGCGTCGTGGACGGCGCGCGCCGCTTCGCGCGTCCGGTTCCAGGCGACCAGAATATTCTGCCCCACCCCGGCGAATTTGCCGTAGCGCGGAACGATCAGCGCCGGCCGGCCGGCGCCCATGACCACCGCCTCGGGCAGCGGATCGGCGTCTGTGGTCTCGTCCTTCTCCGCGCCGCTCTGGCTGACGACCACCACGTCGGCATAGCGACTGTGCAGCAGAACGGTATCGATCACGTCGCCGCGCGTGGCGCGCCATTCCATCTCCCGGCCCGTGCGTTTCTTGGCAGTGTCGACCGCCCGTTTCGCCGCCGTGGTCTGCTGCTCCTGGAATTGCTCTTGCCATTCGATTATCGACGCCGGCACCGCGATGCCTGCGTCCATAGGAACATAGGGCAGCGAGGCGACATGCAGGGCCGCAAGATGCGCGTCATCGCGCGTGGCCAGCGCCGCGGCAACATCGTAGCGCGCCGCGGCCGACCGATTGGCGTCCGCGTAAACCAGAATATCCTTGTAGGCCATCTTGAACTCCTTAGCGTGGCGGACCGGCGGACTATTGCCGCGACAGGCCCAGAATGTAGGCGGTAACGTCGTCGATCTCGCGCGTCGTCAGCGAGATATCCGGCATGGCGCCGTGCGGCGCCGCAAGGAAAACGCGCAAGCGGTATTCCGTGGTTTCCGCCCGGCGGGATATCGCCGCGAAGGATGGCACGCCATCGGACGCCGATTGTGCCTGCCCATTGGCGACGATATGACAACGGGCGCAAGTTTTCAGCGCCAAGTCGCGTCCGGCATTCGGGTCAGCCGACCGATTCTGCGCTAGGGCGGAAGAGGCTGCCAGCACCATGCAGGTGACGATCATATAGAGCCGCGCCATGAGTCATATGCTCCTATCGCGTTTGGCGGATTGAACTCTAGCGCCTAGCCCCTTGGCTTCACTTGATGCAGATCAACGTCTATCCGAAAAACCGCCAGGCTTTTCCAGGCGTTGATCTGGGTCAAAGTACTGGGCGGGTGGTGCTGCCAAGCTGAATATTCGTCGCTATTGAAGGCAGGTCATGAACCATCCTCGGGCCCATCGCGCCGCCACCGCCGCAAAACCGGCCGCCGGAGACCGTGTCGTCGCGCTGCCGGAGCGGCCGTTCGTGGCGAAACCGCTCGCCGATGGATTGCTGCAACCCGACGAAGAAGGCGATCTGCGCGGTTTTCCGATCGACCGGCTGGTGCATGCCTGGCAGGCGAAATTCACTGGCGGTCTGTCGCCGGCGGCCATGCTGCAGGCCTTCGCCGATTGGGGCATCCATCTGCTGAACGCGCCGGGCAAGCGCGCCGACCTGATCCGCAAGGCGTTCCGCAAATGGGTGCGTTTTATGTACTACGCGTCGCGCGCGCCGCAGGACGCCGCCACCCCGCCGGCGATCGAGCCTTTGCCCGGCGACCGTCGTTTCGCCGGCCCGGATTGGCAGCAATATCCGTTTCCGCTGATCTGGCAGGGCTTCCTGTTCACGCAGCAATGGTGGCACAACGCGACCACCGGGGCGCGCGGGGTCGATCCCAAGCATGCCGAGATAGTTCATTTCACCATGCGCCAGATACTCGACGCCTTTTCACCCGCGAACTTCCTTTTGACCAATCCCGAGGTTTTGCGTGTCACGCTGGCAACGGGCGGCCGCAATCTGCAACGGGGCTGGCAGAATTGGCTGGAGGACGCCGAGCGCGCGGTCCTGGGGCGCCCCCCCGTCGGCGCTGAGGCGTTCCAAGTGGGCCGCGACGTGGCGGCTACGCCGGGCAAGGTGGTCTATCGCAACCGGCTGATGGAGCTGATCCAGTATTCGCCCCGGACCGGCGCCGTGCATCCCGAGCCGGTGCTGATCGTGCCGGCGTGGATCATGAAATACTACATTCTCGACTTGTCGCCACAGAACAGCCTGGTGCGGTTTCTGGTGGAGCGCGGGCACACCGTCTTCATGATTTCGTGGAAGAACCCCGCGGACGACGACCGCGATCTGGGGATGGACGATTATCTCGAATTGGGGCCCTTGAAGGCTCTGGAAGCGGTGCGCGGCATCGTGCCGGGCGCGCCCAAGGTGCACGCCGTCGGCTATTGCCTGGGCGGCACGCTCTTGTCCATCGCCGCCGCCCGGCTGGCGCGCGCCTGCAACGAATGCCTGAAAACCGTGACGTTGTTGGCCGCGCAGACGGATTTCACCGAAGCCGGCGAGTTGATGCTGTTCATCAACAACAGCCAGGTGACATGGCTTGAAGACATGATGTGGGACCAAGGCTATCTGGACACGAAGCAGATGGCGGGCGCGTTCCAGCTCTTGCGTTCGCAGGACTTGGTGTGGTCGACGATGATCCGTCAATACCTGCTGGGCGAGCGGCCGGCGATGACCGACCTGATGGCGTGGAACGCAGATGCCACGCGCATGCCGCAGCGGATGCATTCGGAATACCTGCGGCGGTTGTTTCTCGATAACGACTTGGCCGAAGGCCGTTACCGCGCGCGGGGTGAACCCGTATCCCTAGCGGACATCAAGGTGCCGATCTACGCGGTTTCGACCGCGCGCGACCATATCGCGCCTTGGCGCTCAGTATACAAGATCACCTGGCAGACCGAATCCGACGTTACTTTCGTACGGGCAAGCGGCGGGCACAATGCCGGCATCGTCAGCGAACCGGGCGCGGATGGGCCGGATCGTCCCGGCCGGGGCTACCATGTCGGCACGATCGCGCACGGCGCCTATCACCTCGATCCCGATACGTGGCTGGAGCGCGCTACACAGCATGACGGCTCATGGTGGCCGGCCTGGGCCGCTTGGCTGGAAGCATGGTCGGGAGAGCAGACAGCACTTCCGCCGATGGGGTCGCCGGGCAAGGGCTATCCGGCGCTCGCCGAGGCGCCGGGGGCGTATGTTCTTGCGCGGTGAGGCCGCTGGGTTGATGCAGATCAATGTATTGCCTGGGAATTCTTTCTATCAAGATAGCAACGCGAACCAAGGGCAAGGAACGTAATATGCGCGCAAAAGAAATCATGACTAAAAACGTACGGACGGTGAAAGCCGATACGTCGGTCCGGCAGATCGCACAATTGATGCTCAAGCAAAGCATCAGCGCCGTGCCGGTCGTGGACAAGAACCGCCGCGTGCTCGGCATCGTCAGCGAAGGCGATCTGATGCGCCGGCCCGAAGCCGGCACCGCGCCGCGCCGCTCTTGGTGGCTCGATCTGCTGACAGATCCCGCATCGCGCGCCGGCGAGTACGCGAAAACCCACGGTTTGCATGCGCGCGACGTGATGTCCCGCACCGTCGTTTCCGTGACCCCGGATACCGAAGTGAGCGAAGTCGCCGATATTTTGGAGAAGTGGAAGATAAAGCGCGTTCCCGTGATACGCGGGGAACGCCTGGTCGGCATCGTCAGCCGCCGCGATTTGTTGCCGGCGATCGCCGCGCAACGCCGGCGCGGCGGGAAGGTGACCGACGCGGCGATCGGCGCGGTCCTGCGGCGCCAGATCGACGCGGTCGATTGGAGCAGCGGCAGCTTTCTCAATTTCGCCGTCACCAAGGGCGTGGTTGAATTCAACGGATTCGTGCGGAGCAACGATGAACGCCGGGCGCTTTGCGTGATGGCCGAGCGTATCCGCGGCGTTCGCGCGGTCAAGGACCGGCTGCGGATCCAACCCGTCGCCGGCATGGGCATCTGAAGACATACCGCGCGCCTTTAGACCGGCGCCCGGGAGAGCGACATGGAACAACGCTACTTGCTGGATATCGTGCACGACCGGCATCCGCTGGTTCTGCCGCCGGACGCGACAGTTCAGGAAGCGTGCCGGGGCATGCAGAAACAAAGGGTCGGCGCCGTCTTGGTCGCCGAAGGCGGCGATCGCCTGGTTGGCATCTTCACCGGCCGCGACGCGGTCGGCCGCGTACTGGCCGCCGGCCGCGATCCGGTCAAAACCAGGCTTGCCGAGGTGATGACCCCCAAGCCCGATACGTTGCCGCCCGGCAAAACGGCGATCGAAGCCTTGCGGCTGATGTCGGATGGCGGCTACCGCCACGTGCCCGTGGTGGAGAAGAACAAGCTCATCGGCATCATCTCGCGCGGCGACTTCCGCGCCGTCGAAGAGGCCCGCCTGGACGAAGAGACCGGCTTATGGCAGCGGATATAGTATAAGCCCATCGCGGCGCCCGAAGCTGGGCGGCGTGCCGTCCCCAGGCTTACGGGTGCCCGTCCATGTCGATCCGCAATCTCGACGCGATCTTCCGTCCCCGGTCCATCGCGTTGATCGGCGCCAGCACCAGCCCGAAATCGGTGGGATTCGTGACGGCGCGGAACCTGCTGGATGCCGGCTTTGCCGGGCCGGTCATGCCGGTCAATCCGAAATATACGTCGGTTGCCGGAATGCTTGCCTATCCCGACGTCGCCAGCCTTCCGATCGTGCCCGACTTGGCGGTGATCTGTACCCCGCCCACGACCGTGCCGGGCCTGATCGCCGAGCTGGGCGCGCGCGGAACCAAAGGCGCCGTGGTCATCACGGCCGGATTCAAGGAGCTGGGCAGCGCGGAGGGCAGGGCGCTCGAGCAAGCGGTGCTCGATGCCGCGCGGCCTCATTTGTTGCGGATCGTCGGGCCCAATTGCCTCGGCATCGTCTCCACGCCCCTCGGCATCAACGCCTCGTTCTCGCATATCGGCGCGCGCAAGGGCAGGGTGGCTTTCGTCAGTCAATCCGGCGCCATGGCCACGACGATGCTCGATTGGGCGTCGGGGCGCGGAATCGGCTTTTCGCATCTCGTGTCGCTCGGCGACATGGCGGATGTCGATTTCGGCGACATGCTGGATTATTTGACCCTCGACGCCGAAACCGAGGCCATCCTGCTGTATGTCGAGGCCATCACGCAGGCGCGCAAGTTCATGTCGGCCGCGCGCGCGGCATCGCGGCTGAAGCCCGTGATCGCGATCAAGGCCGGGCGCCATGCCGCCGCCGCCCGCGCCGCCGCGTCGCATACCGGCGCGCTTGCCGGGTCCGATGCGGTCTACGACGCGGCATTCCGCCGCGCGGGCATCCTAAGGGTCTTGAGCCTGGATGAGGTTTTCGACGCGCTGGAAACCCTGGCGACGGGGCCGAAGATCGCGGGCGAGCGTCTCGCCATCCTGACCAACGGCGGCGGCATGGGCGTGCTGGCGACCGATGCCCTGCTGGATCAGGAGGGCAATCTGGCGGAACTTGCGCCGGCCACGCTGGCGAAGCTGGACGCGGTGCTGCCGCGCACCTGGTCGCGCGGCAATCCCGTGGACATCATCGGCGACGCGCCGGGAAGCCGCTATGCCGACGCGCTGACGGTATTGCTGGAAGCGCCGGAGGTGGATGCGGTTCTGGCGCTCAATTGTCCCACCGCCATCGCCTCCAGCACCGAAGCTGCCGAAGCCGTGATCGGCGCGGCCGCGAAGAAACGGCGCCCCGTGCTGACGAGCTGGCTGGGTTCGCAGGCCGCCGGCGATGCGCGCCGCCGGTTCGCCGCCGCGCGCATTCCCACCTACGATACGCCGGACGAGGCGATTCGCGGCTTCATGCATCTGGTGCGCCGCCGCCGCGGCCAGGAAATGCTGATGCAGGCGCCGCCGTCGTTGGCCGAAGAGGTGGCGCCCGACACCGCCGAGGCGCGCAAGATCGTCGAGAGCGCCCTGGCTTCGGGCCGGGAATGGCTCGGTGAGCCTGAAATTCACCGGCTATTGTCGTGTTACCGCATTCCCACGGTGCGTTCCGCGATCGCCGCGACGCCCGCCGAGGCGGCTGTCCAGGCGCGCGAATTCGGCGGCCCGGTGGCGCTCAAGATCTTCTCGCCCGACATCACCCACAAGTCCGACCTCGGCGGCGTGGCGCTGGACCTGAGCGGCGCCGAAGCGGTTCGGGCGGCGGCGGAGCAGATGAATACGCGCATCGCCAAGGCGTTGCCCAATGCCAGGCTTGAAGGCTTCATCGTACAAGAGATGATCCGGCGCCCCCGTGCCTACGAGCTGATCCTCGGCATCGCCGCCGACGCGCAATTCGGCCCGGTTCTGCTGTTCGGGCATGGCGGCACGGGCGTGGAGGTGATCGGCGACAAGGCGCTGGCCCTGCCGCCGCTGAATTTGTTGCTGGCGCGCGAGTTGATCTCGCGCACGCGCATCTTCCGCCAGCTCAAGGGCTATCGCGACCGGCCCGCCGCGGCGATCGACGCGATCGCGCTGTCCCTGGTCAAGCTCTCCCAGCTGGCGTGCGATCTGGACGAGGTCGCCGAGCTGGACATCAATCCGTTGCTGGCCGATGAAACCGGCGTGATCGCGCTGGACGCGCGGGTTCGCGTCGCGCGGCCCGTCGCCATCAGCCGGCGCGGCGGCCGGCTGTCGGTCCCTGCTTACCCGAAAGAGCTGGAGCGGGACGTTTCGGTTCACGGCGCCGGCAAGGCGTTGCTGCGCCCGATCCGCCCGGAGGACGCGCCCGCCATCGCCCGGTTGTTCGAGCGCCTGGCGCCCGAGGACATTCGCATGCGTTTCTTCGCGCCTCTCAACGGCCTGTCGTCCGATCAACTCGCCCGGATGACGCAGATCGATTACGACCGCGAGATGGCCTTCGTGCTCGACGCGCCGGTATCGGCGGGGCGCGAAATCGCCGCGGTCGTGCGTCTAGCGGCCGATCCCGACAACCGCCGGGCGGAATTCGCCGTGACCGTGCGCAGCGATCTTAAAGGACATGGAATCGGCCGGCTGATGATGGGGCGTCTGATCGAGTATGCGCGCATGCGCGGTATCGGCGAGATTTTCGGCGATGTCCTTCAGGAAAACGCGCTGATGCTTTCGCTGTGCCGCGAACTTGGCTTCGCGCTGGCGCCGCTGCCGGAGACAGCCACGATCCTGCGGGCGACACTGAAGCCTCTGGAAACGGCCGGTGTCCCGGCCCCGTCATGAATCGTATCAGGGCGCATCATGCGCCACGGCGGCAGATCAATAATTTTCGATCTGGAACTGGCGCGATGGAAAACGACTTATCTCCGCGCCCGCTGCGTCAGCTTACCGACGCGATGCGGAAAGTCCTCTGCACGCCGTCGTGCTCGGTGATGGATACGTACTCGCCGGCGCGAAAATCGTGCCGGTCGAATTTGAAAATCGGCTCGTCGTCGTCGGTTTCTTTCTCGACATACGAAAATGCCCATTTGCCGCCCTTTACGTGGATCAGCCGGCCTTTCTCTTCGGTGTCCGCGCCCCAAAAGCGCCGGACGGAACAGCTTTTGTGTTCTTTCTTCCATTCCGCCGGGTCGAAATGGCCGTTGCGATCAAGCGGCGCGGTGAATTCATAGCCATGCGCGCTGCTGCCCTCGGGATATTCGCGGCCACGGGCAAGTTCGAGGCGGATAGTGCGGAGAGTCATCGATGCGTTTCCTCTGTTGGTTCAGCGACCTGGCGGCTTTCGTCCGATAGTCGCCCGTACCGTGCAGGGCAGGGGGCTGCGACGCATTGACCCAGGTCAATGCCCGGCTCCAGCATGGCGATCAGGGTCATACCATCAGTTGGGATAGTCTGGAATACGATGCTCGGTCACGACCATTCGGCAATGACGCAAGAAACGCTTGGCGCGGTCCTTGGCCTGCCGGCCGCGGGCGTGGGGCTGTTGCTGTCGTTGTTCCTGGCCGGGCTGGCCGGCGGGGTAACGCATTGCGCGGGGATGTGCGGGCCGTTCGTGTTGGCGCAGGTCTCCGGGCGGCTGAGCTGCGTCGCCGCCGCCGATTACGGCGTATGGGCACGGCTGCGTGGTGCGGCGCTGGTTCCCTATCATCTCGGGCGGTTCACCACGTACGCGCTGCTCGGCGCCGTTGCCGGAGGGCTTGCCGGCACGGTGGTCGAAACCACGCAATTCAAGGTCTTGCTTCCGGTGCTGCTGTTCATCGCTGCGGCTTTGTTCCTGGTTCAGATGGCCGCCGGGCTGTTCCCTGCCATCGGCGCCGTCGCGGGCGCGGGCGCCTCGCGCCATCTAGCCGCTATCCTGTCGCGCATCGCGCGTCCGATGTTCGCCGCTCCGACGGGATGGCGGGGATACGCGCTGGGGGTGGTCCTGGGGTTCTTGCCCTGCGGGCTGCTATACGGCGCGCTGGCGGCGGCGGCCGGCAGCGGCGGCGCGATCATGGGCGGATTGACCATGGCGGCCTTCACCGCCGGCACCGTGCCGGCGCTGATCGCCGTCGGCCTGGGTGGCAGGCTGCTGGGCGGGCGCTGGCGCGCGGGCATGCCGATCGTCGCGCGCTCGTTGGCGGCGGTGAACGCCGCGCTGCTTCTGACGCTCGCCGTCCGGTCGTTCGGTTGAGCTATTCGACCAGGTCCTTGTAGGCATGCCAACTGGCGTGGCCTAGGAGCGGCAGAACCACCGCCAGCCCGAGATACAGCGAAACGAAGCCCAGGACGGTGAAGGCGACGATCAATGCCGCCCATAACGTCATCGCCGCGGGGTTTACGCGCACGACCGCCCAGCTTGTGGCGATGGCCACCAGGACGCCCGCGTCGCGGTCCAGCAGCATCGGGATCGACACCACGCTGATGGCGAAAACGACGGCCGCCAGCACCGCGCCGATTGCCGCGCCGGTGACCAGAAACGGCAGGCTGGCGGGCGAAAACAGCAGCGCGTCGGCCAGCCGGTCGAGCGTTGGGCTCGCGTCCTGGAAAAACAGCGCGAACAGCAGGGTGGCGATCCGCACCCAGGCGAGGTGCAACAGCATCAGCACCAGGCCCATCAGCGCGATCTGGCCGACGTTGCGTCGCCAGGCCATCAGGGCGTCACTGAGCACGGCCGTCCTGCCCTCCTGCCGGCGACGGCTGATCTCATAGAGCCCGACCGCCAGCATGGGTGCCACCAGGGCGAAGCCGGCGGCCAGCGGCAGCAACAGATAGATCAGCCCCGCCAGGATCAGCCCCAGGGTCAGCGCGAAGCTGACAGCCACCAGAATCAAGCCGTAGGCAAGGCTGAGGCGCGGCGTCAGCAGCAGGTCGTTCCAGCCCTGTGCGAGCCAAGTCCAGGCGCGGTCGACCGGCACACGGCGCACATGCGGCATGGGCGTGAGAAAAACCGGCACCGTCTCGGACATCGCAAATCCCCCGGACAACTGCGAAATCGGCCATTCAACCGGTTCTTTTGCCTTGACGGCCGGCCAAGGGCCTTGACCCAGATCAAGGCCGGCGGCGGTCCAACCCGCGAAAATCATCGCTTGGACGCCCAGCGCGCGGGAAGGACGACAATGACCCAGGCCGAGATTCATGCCGCGGTAGCACCGCAGCCGCCCATCTATATCGACAATGTCATCCGCGCCTTCGTCATCGCGACGATTTTCTGGGGCGTGGCGGCGTTCCTCGCCGGCGTCTACATCGCGTTCCAGCTCGCTTTTCCCGCGCTCAACCTGGGGCTGGAATGGACCACGTTCGGCCGGCTTCGGCCGCTGCACACCTCCGCGGCGGTCTTCGCCTTCGGCGGCAGCGCGCTGCTGGGCACGTCGTTCCACGTGGTCCAGCGCACCTGCCGCGCGTCGCTGTTCGGCGGCGAGGCGCCGGCCTGGTTCGTGTTCTGGGGCTACCAGACCTTCATCGTGCTGGCCGCCACCGGCTACCTGATGGGCATCAGCCAGGGCCGCGAATACGCCGAGCCGGAATGGTATGTCGATCTATGGCTGACGCTCGTCTGGGTCGTCTATCTGGTGATCTTCGTCGGCACGATCATCAAACGCAAAGAGCCGCATATCTACGTCGCCAACTGGTTCTATCTCGCCTTCATCATCACCATCGCCATGCTGCACATCGTCAACAACCTGGCGGTGCCGGTGTCGTGGACTGGCGCGAAAAGCTATTCCGCCGCCGCCGGCGTGCAGGACGCGATGATCCAGTGGTGGTACGGGCACAACGCCGTCGGTTTCTTCCTCACCGCCGGGTTCCTGGGCATGATGTATTATTACATCCCCAAGCGCGCCGAGCGGCCGATCTATTCCTACCGCCTGTCGATCGTGCATTTCTGGGCGCTGATCTTCCTCTACATCTGGGCCGGGCCGCACCACCTGCACTACACCGCGCTGCCCGATTGGGCGCAGATGCTGGGCATGACGTTCTCGGTCATGCTGTGGATGCCGTCCTGGGGCGGGATGATCAACGGTCTGATGACGCTGTCGGGGGCGTGGGACAAGCTGCGCACCGATCCGGGCCTGCGCTTCTCGGTCACGGCCGTGGCGTTCTACGGCATGTCGACCTTCGAAGGGCCGGTCATGTCGATCCGTCCGGTCAACGCGCTCAGCCATTACACCGATTGGACCATCGGCCACGTGCATTCGGGCGCGCTCGGCTGGGTCGCCTTCATCGTGTTCGGCGCGCTCTATTACTTGGTGCCCGTGCTGTGGGGACGGCGCGACGTATATTCGCAGCGCCTGATCGCCTGGCATTTCTGGATCGCGACCATGGGCATCGTGCTCTACATCACGTCGATGTGGGTGTCCGGCATCATGCAGGGCCTGATGTGGCGCGCTTACGATCAGCTCGGCTTCCTGCAATATTCATTCGTCGAGACGGTTGCCGCGATGCATCCGTTCTATGTGATCCGGGCACTGGGCGGCGTGCTGTTCCTCAGCGGCGCGCTGATCATGGTCTATAACCTCGTGCGCACGATGCGCGGCGACGAAGCCGCCGAACCCGCCGGCGGCCATGCCGCCCGCGTTGCGGCGTAAGGAGGCGTACCCATGAAATTCAGCCACGCCACCATCGAAAAAAACGTCATCCTCCTGGCCGTGCTGACGCTGATCACGGTGTCGATCGGCGGGCTGGTGCAGATTGTGCCGCTGTTCACGATCGAAACCACCATCGAGCGGGTCAAGGGTGTGCGCCCCTATTCGCCGCTCGAATTGGTGGGCAGGAACATCTATATCCGCGAGGGCTGCTATCTGTGCCACAGCCAGCAGATCCGCCCGTTCAAGGACGAGGTGGAACGCTACGGCCATTACAGCCTGGCGGCCGAAAGCATGTTCGACCATCCGTTCCAATGGGGTTCCAAGCGCACCGGGCCCGATCTGGCGCGCGTCGGCGGCAAGTATTCCAACGAATGGCACGTCGCGCACATGATCGACCCGCGCGCCGTGGTGCCGGAATCGATCATGCCCACCTATGCGTTCCTGGCGGACCGGGCGCTGCGCACCGACGATATCGGCGCCCACCTGAAGGCCCTGCGCGCCGTCGGCGTTCCCTACAGCGACGATATGATCGCCAACGCCCGGGCCGATCTTCAGGCACAGGCGAATCCGGACGGCGATACCGATGCGCTGTTGAAGCGCTATCCCAAGGCGGTGGTCGCCAAGTTCGATGCCGACACCAAGGAGATAACCGAAATGGACGCGCTGGTGGCGTATCTACAGATGCTGGGAACGCTGATCAAATTCACCGACATACGCGTCGAAGACCTGCGGCAATAGGAGGACGGCATGGATATGCACGCGTTCTATTCCCTGATGTCCAGCCTGTGGGTGGTCTGGTTCTTCATGCTGTTCGTCGGGATCGTCACCTGGGCTTTCTGGCCGTCGCGCCGTGCGACCTTCGAAAAGCACGGCCGCATTCCGTTGAACGACGGCGAATAGGGGCCGATCATGCCGACCAAGATCGAAAAAGACGCCATTTCCGGCCAGGACACCACCGGGCACGAATGGGACGGCATCAAGGAGCTGAACACGCCGCTGCCGAAATGGTGGGTTTACACATTCTATGCCTGTATCGCGTGGTCGGCGGTCTGGTTCGTGCTGTATCCCGCCTGGCCGACGCTAAGCACGCACAGCAGCGGCATCCTCGGCTATTCCACGCGCGCCGAGGCCGGCAAGCAGATCGCCGCGCATACCGCGTCGCGCGCGCCGTTCGTCGATCGCATCCGCGCCGCATCGCTCGATCAGATCCGCAAGGATCCCGAGCTGCTCAATTATGCGCTGAGCGGCGGCCGCGCGATTTTCGCGGACAATTGCACGCCGTGCCACGGGCCGGGCGGCGGCGGGTCGAAGGGGTTTCCCAATCTCGCCGACGACGATTGGCTATGGGGCGGCGATCTGGCGGCCGTCCATCGCACGATCGGCCTGGGCGTCCGCAACGCCAATTCGGAGTCGCGGCAGTCGCTGATGCCGCGCTTCGGCGCCGACAAGATATTGACGCCGGCGCAGATCGACGATCTTGCCGAGTTCGTCCTGTCGCTGTCCGGGCCGCCCCAGAATTCGACGGCGGCGGCGCGCGGCGCCGGGCAGTTCGTTGAGAACTGCGCCGCGTGTCACGGCGAACAGGGGCGCGGCAGCATCGAATTCGGCGCGCCGAATCTGACCGACCGGATTTGGCTGTTCGGCGGCGACAAGGCTTCGATTGTCCAATCCATCTCGGCACCGCGCAACGGCAGCATGCCGGCATGGTCCGAGCGGCTGGACGACGCGCTCGTGAAAATGCTGGCGGTTTACGTCCACTCCCTGGGCGGCGGCCGCTAGGGCGGGCGATGTGATGCCGGATGGAACCCAGCGCGCCGGCAGCGTTGCCCCGCACGACGATGCGGTTTCCGTCCGCGCGCAAAAAGCCGATCTGCCGTTCTACGCCAATCGTATAAAGGTCTACCCGCAGCGGGTGCGCGGCCCCGTGCGGCGCGTGAAATGGGCCGTCCTGGGGTTCTGCCTGGGCCTCTATTACATCATCCCCTGGCTGCGCTGGGATCGCGGGCCCGGCATGCCCGACCAGATGGTGCTGATCGATTTGCCGGGCAGGCGCGCCTATTTCCTGTGGATCGAAATCTGGCCGCAAGAAGTCTATTTCCTCACCGGCCTTCTGATCCTCGGTGCGATCTCGCTGTTTCTGGTGTCGAGCCTGTTCGGCCGGCTGTGGTGCGGCTATGCCTGTCCGCAAACGGTGTGGACCGACCTGTTCATGTGGGTCGAACGCCTGATCGAAGGCGATCGCAACGCCCGCATGAAGCTGGACCGCCAGCCCTGGAGCGCCGGCAAGCTGGCGCGCAAGGCGGCGAAGCACACGGCGTGGCTCGGCATCGCGGTAGCGACCGGCGGCGCCTGGGTGATGTACTACGCCGACGCGCCGACCACGCTGCGCGCGATGTTCGCCGGCACGGCGTCGGTCGAACTCTATTTCTTCGTCGGGCTTTTTACCGCCACCACCTATCTGCTGGCGGGTTGGGCGCGCGAACAGGTCTGCACCTATATGTGCCCGTGGCCGCGCTTCCAGGCGGCGATGCTGGATGAAAATTCCATCATCGTTGCCTACCGGGCGTGGCGCGGCGAGCCGCGCGGTAGCCACAAAGCGGGCGAATCCTGGGCGGATCGCGGCGATTGCGTTGATTGCCGGCAATGCATCGCGGTTTGTCCGACCGGCATCGACATTCGCGATGGGCAGCAGCTGGAATGCATCGGCTGCGGCCTGTGCGTCGACGCCTGTAATGCGGTCATGGACAAGGTCGGCCGCCCGCTAGGGCTGATCGCCTTCGATGCGCTGGCCAACCAGACCGCACTGGCGGCCGGAAAGCCGCCCGCCTATCAGTTCATGCGCCCGCGCGTGGCGATGTACGCGGTTCTTCTGGCCGCCGTCAGCGCGGTCATGCTGGTCGCGTTTCTGCTGCGCCCCATGGTCGAGCTGACCGTTTTGCGCGACCGCGCGCCGCTGTTCGTCACCTTGTCCGACGGCTCGATTCGCAACGGCTACACCGTCAAGATTTTGAACAAAACCCGCGAAGCTCATCGCTACGCGCTTGGCGTCACGGGCCTTAACGGCAGCGCGGTCAACGCGGTGCGGCCCAGCATGACGTCCGGCGACGGCGGCGAGACGGTGCTCGATGTCCAGCCGGATTCAGTGGCAACCTATCGCGTTTACGTCACCGCGCCGCGCGCGGCGCTGGCCGGCGAGTCGATGCCGGTGGTTTTCCGCTTGCACGATGCCGAATCGGCTGCCGAGCATGCATCGGTGTTTCTCGGGCCCAATCCCTTGGACAAGCGTTAGGCGCGCGGGCAGGACGTCATGCAATCGACCGCCATCAACCGCGACGCGCGCTGGATGCCCTGGGTTTTCGTGGCCGGGATGCTGATCGTCGTCGCGGTCAATGGCGTGCTGATCTTCGCGGCGGTCGGCACCTGGTCGGGCCTAGCGGTCGAACGGCCGTACGAGCGGGGGCTCGGCTACAACCGGGCTCTTGCCGCGGCCGAACGCCAGGAAGCGCTGGGCTGGGCGATCAAGGCTGAGATCGATTCCGGGCCGTCCGGCGCTCGTTTGGTGATCGAAGCGTCGGATCGCGACCGCCGGCCGCTGGACGATTTGCGCATCGACGCGGTGCTGGAACGGCCGCTCGGCCCGCGCGAAACTCAGAAGGTGGAGTTGCGTAAAATCGCCGCCGGCCGCTACGCGGCCAGCCTGCCAGCGATGGCCCGCGGGCAATGGCAGGCGCGCATCGCCGCTTCCAACGGCGGCGACACCGTGCTGTTGTCGCAACGGCTGACTGTGCAATGACCGCGTTTGCGGCATCCCTAGACGCGCGCCCGTCCGCCCGGGCGGCAGCGGTTTGCGTGCATTGCGGAACGGCACTACGCGCGCGGGCGGATACCGCTTTTTGCTGCGCCGGCTGCGAGGCGGCCTATGCGATCGTGCAAGGATTGGGGCTGGGGCAGTTCTATGCGCGCCGGCAAATCGCGGCCGATGCGCGGGCGCTGCGACCCGACGATGGGGATACCGGCGTGGACTATGCCGCCCATGTCACGGCCGATCGCGACGGCCGGTCCGTGCTGTATCTGATGGTCGACGGCATCAGTTGCGCGGCTTGCGTCTGGCTGATCGAAACGGTCCTGGCCCGGATGCCCGGCATCCGCGAAGGCCGTGTCAACATGACCACGCAACGTCTCACGCTGCGCTGGGACGGCCCGGCATCCGATGCGGGCCTATATGTCGGGCGGCTGACAGCGCTGGGTTTCCGTCTTACTCCGTTCGATCCGGCCGGCCTCGCGGCCGCGGCCGATCGCGGCGGCAGCGAATTGCTGAAGGCCATGGCCGTCGCGGGATTCGCCGCCGGCAATGTGATGCTGCTGTCGGTTTCGGTCTGGTCGGGCTTCGCCGGAGGCATGGGTGCGGCGACCCGCGATCTGATGCATTGGGTGTCGGCCCTGATCGCGTTGCCGGCGATCGCCTATGCCGGGCGGCCGTTTTTCCGCTCCGCGCTCGACGCGCTGCGGGCGGGCCGCACCAACATGGATGTGCCGATTTCCATCGGCGTTCTGCTCGCCGCCGGGATGAGCCTGTGGGAAACCGCGACATCGGGCCTACATGCCTATTTCGATTCTGCGGTCACGCTGCTGTTTTTCCTGCTTGTGGGCCGGTATCTCGATCTGCGTGCGCGCGGCAAGGCGCGCTCGGCGGCCGAGCACATGATGTCGCTCGGCGCGCGGACAGTCACCGTGCTGCTGCCGGACGGAACCACCGCGAGCCGGCCGGCCGGCGCCGTCAGGCCGGGCGATATCGTGCTGGTCGCGGCCGGCGAGCGGATCGGCGTGGACGGAAAGGTGACGGAGGGCCGGTCGGACCTGGATACCAGCCTGATCACCGGCGAGTCGGTCCCCGCCGCGGCGTCGGTGGGGACGCCGGTTTTCGCCGGAACCGTGAACCTGTCCGCGCCCCTGCGGGTCGTGGTGACCGCAACCGGCGAGCGCATGCTGCTGTCCGAGATCGCGCGGCTGATGGAAGCGGCGGAGCACAGCCGGGGCAGGTTCATAGCGCTTGCCGACCGCGTGGCGCGCGCCTATGCGCCGGCGGTGCATCTGCTGGCGGCTGGCACCTTTGCCGGCTGGATGCTGCTTGGCGATATCGGCTGGCAGGCGGCGTTGCTGAACGCCGTCGCCGTCCTGATCATAACCTGTCCTTGCGCCTTGGCGCTCGCCGTGCCCGTGGTTCAGGTGGTGGCGAGCGGCCGGCTGATGCGGCGCGGCATATTGCTGAAATCGGCGACCGCGCTCGAACGTCTGGCCGACGTGGATCACGCGGTGTTCGACAAGACCGGCACGTTGACGCTGGGCCGGCTCGAGCTGATCGCCGATCCGGCCAGATCCACGAGCGACCTCGCCCTGGCCGCGTCGATCGCGCAGGCCAGCCGCCATCCCCTGGCGCGGGCATTGGTCCGGGCCGCGCCCGATTCACCGGCAAGGACCAAGATCGTCGAGCATCCCGGCCGTGGCCTGGCGTTGGTCACGCCGGTTGGCGAAACAAGATTGGGTAGCCGCGCGTTCTGCGACGTGACCCGGCTCGGCGATGATGGAGCGGCCGGGCCCGAATTATGGCTCGTTGCTCCCGGGCGGCGGCCCATGCAATTCACCTTCGCCGACCGGCCGCGCCGGGATGCCGCCGCGACAGTGGAGCGGCTCAAGGACATGGGCCTATCGGTCGAGTTGCTGTCGGGCGACCGCAAGCCGGCCGTCGCGGCGTTGGCGCGCGCCGCCGGCATCGAGACATGGAGCGCCGAATGCGGCCCCGCCGGCAAAGCCGCGCATTTGTCCCTGCTGAAGGCCGCGGGCAAGCGTGCGCTGATGGTCGGCGACGGGCTGAACGATGCGCCGGCGCTCGCCGCCGCGCATGTTTCGATGTCGCCGGCGACGGCCGCCGACATCAGCCAGGCCGCCGCCGATGCTGTTTTCCAGGGCGACTGCCTGGCGCCGGTGGCCGAAACCATCGCGGTGGCGCGGCGCGCGCGCAGCCTGGTGCGCCAGAACCTTGCGCTCGCGATCGCCTACAATATCGGCGCGGTGCCACTGGCGATGGCCGGGTTGGTGACGCCGCTGATCGCCGCGGTCGCGATGTCAAGTTCGTCGCTGCTGGTGATCGCCAATGCGCTGCGCCTGGCGCGCCCAGCGTCGCGGGGGCCGGCATGAACAGCCTGCTTATCCTGATCCCCATGGCGCTGGTGCTTGGCCTGATGGGTCTCGGCGCCTTCCTATGGGCGATGCGTAGCGGCCAGTTCGACGATCCGGATGGCGCGGCGAGCCGAATTCTGTTCGACGACCCGGCGCCGGACGGCGGTGCCGCGGCCCGTCGCCCGACCGAAAACCCCGAACCTTGAACGGAGATATCCAATGAACCTTGTTACCATCGGCGTCATGGTCGCGGCGGGATTGGCCGGGCTGCTGGGGCTGGCTGCCGCCTCGCGGGCCGTGGACGACGCCATGTATGTATTCGGCCTTGTCCTTTTCCTGTTCGCGATCGTGATGAACTCCCTGCTGTTGAAGCGTCATTTCGACGACATGGATAAAGCGCCGCGCGGGTAAGCAATCCGGCTTTGCGGAGGCGCATTGCCGGGCTAATCTCAGCCAATGAAAAAGACGAAACGGTCCCGCCGCAACGCGCCGGGAAAAACTGGCAGAACGCCGGCTGGGCGCGGCAAACGGCCGGCCAAACGAACGCCCGGAACCGCCCGGTCGCTGCTGGCCGAATTGCGGGCCGGCGAAGAGCTGTTTCGCTCCCTCGTGGAAAACGCCGCCGCGCCGATCCTGCTACTGTCGCCGGACTTCGACGTAATCGAGTTGAATAGCGAGGCGGAGCGGCTGTACGGCCGCGACCGGAGCCGGATCATCGGCCGCGATTTTCTGCAAAGCTTCGGTCAAGGCGCGCGCGGCGGCTTGACGCGCCTGGACCTGGCCCACGCCGTGGCCGGCCGTCCGGCGCGCAGCGTGCAAGGCCGCATCCGCCAGGCGGACGGCATGGAGCGCGTATTGCTGTGGAATGCCGGAAAGCTGTCGGGACCGAAAGGCCGGGCCCTGGGCGTCGTCGCCGTCGCGCAGGACATCACGGAACGGGAACGGGCCGAGCAGGCGTTGCGCGAGCGCGAAGCGCGCATGAGCTCGATCATTTCGACCGCGCCCGACGCCATCATCACCATCGATCCGCGCGGCGTCATCCAATCCTTCAGCGGCGCCGCGGAAAATCTGTTCGGCTATGCCGCCGGCGAGGTGATCGGCCACAACGTCAGCATGCTGATGCCGTCGCCGCACCGCGAGGATCACGACGGATATCTCGCCAGGTACGCGCGCACGGGCGAGAAGCGCATCATCGGCATCGGCCGGAAGGTGGACGGCAAACGCAAGGACGGAACGACTTTTCCGCTCGAGCTGGCTGTGGGCGAAGTGAAGGTAGGCGAGGTCCATATCTTCACCGGCTTCATCCGCGACCTCACGGCCCGCGCCAGGATAGAAGAAGAGCTGCGCCAGTCGCAGAAGATGGAGGCGATCGGCCAGCTTACCGGCGGTCTGGCGCATGATTTCAACAACCTTCTGACGGTGATTTCCGGCAATTTGGAAATGCTCGAACAGCGGCTGAAGCACGACGACGACCGCGCGTTGCTGGCCGAAGCGCAGGAGGCAACCGAGCTTGGCGGCAAGCTGGCCGGACGGCTGTTGGCGTTCGGCCGGCGCCAGTCCCTGAACCCCAAGCCGATCGATCTGAGCGCCCTGATAAGCAGCATTGCGGATCTGTTGCGCCGCAGCTTGGGCGAGTTGGTGAAAATCGAGGCCCGCCTGGCAGACGACCTGCGTACAACCGTTGCCGACCCCGGGCAGGTCGAGAACGCGCTGTTGAACCTTGCGATCAATGCCCGCGACGCCATGCCCGACGGCGGCCAGCTTATCATCGAGACGGCCAATGTGGACGTCGACTACGACTTTGCGGCGGCACAGGATGGCGTGGAGGCCGGCGCCTATGTGGTCATGACGGTGACCGATACCGGCATGGGTATGTCGGCCGAGGTCCGGCAGCGCGCCTTCGAGCCTTTCTTCACCACCAAGGGGCCGGGCGTTGGCAGCGGCCTGGGCCTGAGCATGGTGTATGGGTTCGTCAAGCAGTCCGGCGGGCATGTCCGGCTCTATAGCGAACCGGGTCACGGCACGACGGTGCGTATCTACCTGCCGGCGGGCGATCATCGCCCGGAAGAGGCGAAAACGGCCGGCAAGGAACATACTCCCCGCGCCGTGGCCGGTGAAACCGTCCTGGCAGTCGAGGACGATGCGATGGTGCGCAGGGTTTCGGTACGCCGGCTGAAGGAGCTCGGCTACAAGGTGATCGAGGCGGATGGCGGCCAAGCGGCGCTGGCGGTCATCGACGGCGGCGCCAAGATCGACCTTCTGTTCACCGACGTGGTGATGCCCGGCGGCATGACAGGCATAGAGCTGGCGCGGGAAGCGCGCAAACGGCGACCCGGGCTGAAAGTGCTGTTCACATCGGGATACGCCGATCCGGCGATTGCCAAGGGCGGCATGCTGACCGAAAACGCCGACTGGCTGGGTAAGCCCTATAAAACCGGCGACCTGGCGGCCAAGCTGCGCGTTTTGCTGTCGCGTTAGGTTGCGCGCGGGCTAGCTGTCTTTGACGGCGGCGGCGAAGATATAGCCGCTGCCGCGCACCGTCTTGATCAGCTCCGGGTTCTTGGGATCGGGTTCGACTTTTTTGCGCAGGCGCACGATCTGTGCATCGATCGCGCGGTCGTTGACGGCCCATTCGCGTCCTTTGACAAGATCCATCAACTGATCGCGGTTCAGCACGCGGTTGGGGCTGCGCGCGAAGGCGCATAGCAGTTCGTACTCCCCCGTGGTTAGGGGCACCGTATCGCCGCCTGCGCGCCGTAGTTCGCGCTTCAGCAAGTCCAGTTCCCAGCCCTGGAAGGTCAGCACCTTGCCCTCCAGGCTCGCCGGGGCAGGAGCTTGAGTGGGGACTTCCGGCGACTCGGCTCGCCGCAGCACCGTACGAATGCGCGCCAGCACCTCCCGTAGATGGAACGGCTTGGCGATATAGTCGTCCGCGCCCGACTCCAAGCCTGCCACACGGTCGATCACGTCGCCCTTTCCCGTCAGCATGATGATCGGGGTCTTGGAACGCTGGCGGATGTAACGGGCGAGCGACAGGCCGTCTTCGCCTGGCATCATCAGGTCCAGCAGCACCAGGTCGATGGAGTCGCGGTCGAACAGGCCGCGCAATGCCGCTCCGCCGTCGGCCTCGGAGACGGCAAACCCCTCTTCGGTCAGGTAGCGCCGCAGCATCGTGCGCACGCGCTGATCGTCGTCAACCACCAGGATATGCGGCTTTTTCATCATTTCAGCGGACGGCCGTCGGATTGTTACACAACGTCACAATCGGTCACCGATTGATACCAAAAACCCGGCGTTTTGGCATCAAGCCGTGACATTGGCCCCCTAGAAAGCCAGGGCCGGACGACGGAACCCGGCGGGAATGAAAAGGGGATAGGCCATGCAAGCTCAAGCCGCAACGAAAGCCGCCGCGAAAATCGATCTGGCCGGCTTGGCCGCGTGCCAGGGGCTGGCACAGCGGGCGCGGACCCATATCGCCGCCATCGGCTCGGTCCAGCGGGTGGACCAGGGCACGACCCTATTCTCGGAAGGCGACCGCGCCGAATACGTGTACGAAGTCGTCTCGGGCATGTTGCGGCTGTACAAGGCCCTGCCCGACGGCCGCCGGCAGATCACGGGATTTCTCTCGGCGGGCCACCATCTCGGCCTGTCGCTCAACGACCTCTATCTCTACAGCGCCGAAGCGATCACCGAAGTGAACCTGCGGCGCTATCCGCGCGCCTGGTTCGAGCGCCTGGTGGACGAAGTGCCGGGCTTGGCGCGGCGCCTGCTGGCCGCCACCTCCGACGAGTTGCGCGCGGCGCAGGACCAGATGCTGCTGCTTGGCCGCAAAACGGCCGGAGAGCGAATCGCAAGCTTCCTGATCATGTTGTCCGATCAGCACAGCAACGTCCGCGGCGCGGATAAGGTTCATGTGCCGATGAGCCGCAGCGACATCGCCGATTATCTGGGGCTGACGATGGAAACCGTCAGCCGGATGCTGGCGAAACTGAAGCAAATCGGCGCGATCGCGCTGTCGACTCCCGCGCGCATCAGCCTGCTCGACCGGGGGCAGCTCGAGGATTTGGCCGCCGGCGAGTTGGAACCCGCTCTGTAACGGCCATCGCGGTTGGAGAGCAAGGTGGAACACAAGTCGCCACGCCTGGCTTCCGGCGCGTCCCGGCGTATGGCGCAGATCGCCGTGCGCCGTGCGCATTTTGCCGGCCGCCATGCGTTGGTGGTGGAAAACGAAGCCGGCACGCGGAACTTGTGCCGGCAGATACTCGAGAAGAGCGGTTTCACGGTCGATGCGGTGAACAGCGGGGTGGAAGCTCTGGCCCTCGCCCGGCAGCGGCGTCCCGATCTTATTATCTTGGCCCTGCAATTGAACGACGCACATGGGCGGCAGGTAATGGATTGGATGCAGGCGAATCCGGCGTTGAAATCGGCGCCGATCATAGTCATGGGCGCCGCGTCGGAGGATTTTTCCAGCTTGCAGGCCCATGGAGCGAAAGCCGTGCTGCCGAAACCTGTCTCGCAGGCCGCAATCGAAGACGCGGTTAAGGCGTGTTTCCCGGATTGCAGAACGGCCAAACCGGCACTGGTGCGGACGTAAAACGCCGCTGAAAAGGAGATGCGCCATGTCAGTCGCAAAAATCAAAATCGACCCGGCCGCAAGCGGCAGCGAAATCCGCCAGGCGCTTGGCGATCTGGATGCCGACACGATCAGCGCCATCCTCGACACCAAGATTTCGCCGGCGGAGCTGGTGCAGGTGCGCGAATGGATGGATGCCGATCCGGTCATCCGCGCGCAGCTTCATCACGGCACCCAGGGCAGTGTAAGGGCGGTCTGCGAGATACTGGAAGAAGAAGAGCCGGACGAAGCCCGGTAGAACCCGGCCGGGGAGTTCGCTGCCGGCCTGCGGATCGGCGCATATACGAATTCAAGGAGACTTCGATGCCCCATTTTCATGCCGTCGTTTGGCTCGATCATGCCGAAGCGCGCGTGTTTCAATTCAACGCTGCCAAAACCGAATCGCGCGTCATCCACGCGCATGCCGGCCCGCACGGCGAGGCGCATGGCAGCCCGCGTGTGCACCATAAAGCGGGCGTGATCGGGTCGGGAAAAGTTCAGCAGGAGCCCGAGTTCTTCGATCGCGTCGCCGTCGCGTTACAAGGTGCTGGCGAGGTGCTGATCGTCGGACCCGGCCAGGCAAAGATCGAGTTCGTCAGGCATCTCGCCAAACATGAAAAGACGCTAAACCAAAAGGTCATGACGGTCGAGACGATGGACCACGCCACCGATGGCCAGGTCGTCGCATATGCACGCGACTATTTCGCGCGCAGCGACCGGATGCGCCCGCAAATCGGCTAAGCAGCGCTTGTCTTTCGAGGCGCGCTCCGTTTTCCGCAGGTTGCATTTTCGCTCGGCTCCCCGTGCGGCTAGATGAGATCGTCGTATTGGCAGTACGCGCGCAACCGGGGCAAGTCCGCGACGGTGACGGTGCGCCCGCGTCCGCCCACGCCCAGTGCGCGCAACTCGGCGAAGGCGCGCGAAAGGCTTTCCGGCGTCATGCCCAGCCGTTGGGCGACCAGCCTGCGATCCTCCGGCAACTGGATATCGGCCCCAGCATCGTCCTTGGGCATCAGGGCTACGATGTAGGCGGCCAGCCGTTCGGTGGCCGACCGCAACTTCAAATCTTTCACCTGCCGGATAACGCGGCGCCATTGCCCGGCCATATGCAGCGCGAGCGCCGCGGCGAAACCGTGCTCGTCTTTCATCGCCTGCCGAACCTGGGGGGCGGCGATGAACAATACGCGCGCCTCGTCTACCACCCTGGCCGACATGAGATATGGCGCGTCGAGCAATACCGCCGGGGCGATCAGCATGTCGCCGGCATTGAAGAACTCGACCACTGTCTCGACGCGGTCGGCGCCAAGACCCAGCAGCGCGACGCGGCCGGACAATATGGCATGAAGGAATTCCGGCGCCTCGCCTTGGGTGCAGAGCATCGCGCCACGCGGCAAGGTTTGCACGAACGCGCCGTGCAACAGCCTGCCTACCATCGCGGGAGGCAATCCTGCGAGGACGGGCAGAAGGCGGGCAAGTTCCAGATCGCTTGAACGCAAGTTTGCCTCGGTATTCGCCTGACAAGTCCGGACAGGCACATCGATTGACAATTATCAATTGCAGTATTCGCAAAAAGCAATCGATTATCCGCGAATCCTAGAAAACAGGCAAATTTATTGCCCTATCTGTGTGCTCTTTGACCCAGGTCAACGGCTTCGGCGTGCTGCCTTTGCATAGTGGTCGCGACCCGGTGTTCAGCAACGCCGAGCCATCGAGGAGGTAGCATGAACCAGGTCCAAGCCACGTCGTCGCGCGACCAGAACATGGCCCTGGGCATGAGTACGGCGGCGTTCACCGCTTGCTTCGCGGTGTGGACGATCTTCTCGATCATCGGCGTGCAGATAAAAAAAGACCTCGGTCTGAACGACACGCAGTTCGGGCTTCTGGTCGGTACGCCGATTCTGACCGGCTCGTTGATCCGCCTGATGCTCGGCATCTGGACCGACCAGTACGGCGGCCGCATCGTCTATTCGGCGGTCATGATTTCGGCCGCTGCCGCCACCTGGATGCTGTCCTGGGCTTACAACTACGAGACCTTCTTGCTGGCGGCGTTGGGCGTCGGCATCGCCGGCGGGTCGTTCGCTGTGGGCATCGCCTATGTCTCGAAATGGTACCCGAAGGAAAAGCAGGGTACGGCCCTGGGTATCTTCGGCGCCGGCAACGTGGGCGCGGCGGTCACCAAATTCGCGGCGCCTTTCGTCATGGTCGCCTTCGGCTGGAAGGCCGTCGCGCAGGTCTGGGCCGTCGGCCTGCTGATCATGGGCATCGCATACTATTTCAGCACCAAGGACGATCCGTCGCTGGCCGAACGCAAGAAGCACAAGCGCCCGCCCGAGCCGTTCATGGCCCAGCTGGCGCCGCTGGCCAAGCTGCAGGTCTGGCGTTTCTCCCTCTATTACTTCTTCGTGTTCGGCGGGTTCGTGGCGCTGGCGCTGTGGCTGCCGCGCTACTACGTCGGCGTGTACGGCCTGGACATCATCAGCGCCGGCATGTTGGGGGCGGCTTACTCCATCCCCGGCTCGCTGTTCCGGATTCTGGGCGGCACGCTATCCGACAAATACGGCGCCCGGCGCGTCATGTACTGGACCCTCATCGGGTCCGTCATCTGCACGTTCCTGCTGTCCTATCCCGCCACGCAATACATCGTGAAGGGCATCCGCGGGCCGATCGAGTTCACCATCGCCATCGGCTTCGTGCCATTCACGATGCTGACCTTCGTGCTCGGCTTCTTCATGTCGCTGGGCAAGGCGGCCGTCTACAAGCACATCCCCGTCTACTACCCCGGTCATGTCGGCTCGGTCGGGGGCGTCGTCGGGTTGATCGGCGGATTGGGCGGTTTCGTGCTGCCGATCGCCTTCGGCGCGATGAACGATGTCGTCGGCGTATGGACCAGTTGCTTCATGCTGCTGTTCGTTGTCGTTACGGCGTCGCTGCTATGGATGCACTTCTCGATCCTCTACATGGAAAAGAAGCGCAGTCCCGAGCTCGCCGGTCCGCAATACCTGCCCGCGGCCGATATCCTGGGCCCGGTCCTGCCCGAGCCGCCGCGCGACAGGCCGTCGCCCGCCGCCGGCCCCGCGCAGCGCGCGGCCTGACCCCCGCAATCCGAATCTCCTGGGAAGAAGGGCATAACCATGACCGTACAGTCCACACCCGCCACCGGCCGGCAATCCGGCACATGGCTGACGCAATGGGAGCCCGAGGACGCCGCCTTCTGGGAGGCAGGCGGAAAGAAGTTCGCCTGGCGCACGTTGTGGATCACCACGGCCAACCTGACCATGGCGTTCATCGTTTGGTTCGTGGTCAGCGCCCTGGTGGTGCGTCTGCCGGGGGTGGGCTTCAAGCTCTCGGGCACACAGTTGTTCTGGCTGGCGGCGATGCCGGGGCTTGCCGGCGGCAGCTTGCGCATCATTCACACATTCCTGGTGCCGCTCTACGGCACGCGCCATGTGGTTTCGATTTCGACGCTCAGCCTGCTGATCCCCGCGGCGGGCTGGTTCTATGCGGTGCAGGATCCAACCACGCCTTATTGGGTGCTTCTGTCGCTGGCGTTCCTGGCCGGTCTGGGCGGCGGCAATTTCTCGTCGTTCATGCCCTCGACCAGCCTGTTCTTCCCTAAGCGCCTGCAAGGCACGGCGCTGGCCATCCAGGCGGGTATCGGCAATTTCGGCGTCAGCGTGGTGCAGTTCCTGACGCCCTGGCTGATCGGCTTCGCCGTACTCGGCACGCTGGGCGGTGAGCCGCAGACCTTCACCAAAGGCGCCGCCACCTCGCCGATCTGGCTGCAGAACGCAGCCGCCCTCTATATCCCGTTGATCGCCGTGTTCGGCGTGCTGGCGTGGCTTTATCTGCGCAGCGTGCCGGTCCGCGCGAATTTCCGCGAGCAACTGGACATCTTCAACAAGAAGCACGCGTTTTTCATGACGCTGCTCTACATCATGACTTTCGGCTCGTTCTCGGGCTTTTCCGCGACGTTTCCGCTGCTGATCCGCCAGCTGTTCGGATCGCTGCCGGAGGCGCCGGACCCGCTGACCTATGCGTTCCTGGGCCCGCTTGTCGGCTCGGTGGCGCGCGTGGTCGCGGGGCCGATATCCGACCGCTTCGGCGGTGCGCGGGTCACGCAATTCGCGGGCATCGGCATGATCGCCTGCACGATCGGCGTGACGTTCTACACCTCGCCCAGCTCGATGGCGGATTTCCCGTACTTCGTCGGGTTCATGCTGGGCATCTTCACCTTCGCCGGAATCGGCAACGCCTCGACCTTCAAGCAGATGCCGATGCTGTTTCCGCCGCGCCAGGCCGGCGGTGTGATCGGCTGGACCGGGGCGATGGCGGCGTACGGGCCGTTCGCCTGCGGCCTCATGCTCGGCTACTCGATCGATTTCTTCGGTTCGCCCAACGCCTTCTTCTACTGGGCGATGTTTTTCTTCACCGTCTGCATCGCCATCAACTGGTGGTACTACGCCCGCAAAGGTGCGGAAGCACCGTGCTGATTGATCGCCTGGAGCGAATGACATGAGCCATTTCCTCGACCGCCTGCTGTTCTTCAGGAAGAACGTCGACACGTTCTCGGGCGGCCACGGCACCGTCACCAACGAAGATCGCACCTGGGAAAACGCCTACCGCAACCGCTGGGCGCACGATCGCATCGTGCGCTCCACGCATGGCGCCAACTGCACCGGCTCGTGCTCGTGGAAGATCTACGTCAAGGGCGGCATCGTTACCTGGGAAACGCAGCAGACCGACTATCCGCGCACGCGGCCGGACCTGCCCAACCACGAGCCGCGCGGCTGTTCGCGCGGGGCGAGTTATTCCTGGTACCTCTATTCCGCCAACCGCGTGAAGTATCCGATGGTGCGCGGGCGCCTGTTGCGGTCATGGCGCGCGGCCAAGCAGCTTCATAAAGACCCGGTACTGGCGTGGCAGTCGATCGTCGAAGATCCGGCGAAGGCGAAGGACTATAAATCGATCCGCGGGCGCGGCGGCTTCGCGCGCGTCGATTGGAACGAAGCCAACGAGATCATCGCCGCCGCCAACGCCTATACCGTAAAAACCTATGGCCCCGACCGGGTGATCGGCTTCTCGCCGATTCCCGCCATGTCGATGGTGTCGTACGCCGCCGGCTCGCGCTACCTGTCGCTGATCGGCGGCGTGTGCATGAGCTTCTACGACTGGTATTGCGACCTGCCGCCGTCCAGCCCGCAGACCTGGGGCGAGCAGACCGACGTGCCGGAATCGGCGGACTGGTACAACGCCGGGTTCATCATGATGTGGGGATCGAACGTGCCGCAGACGCGCACGCCCGACGCCCATTTCATGACCGAGGCGCGCTACAAGGGCACCAAGATCGTAACGGTAACGCCCGACTATAGCGAGGCGTCGAAATTCGCCGATTTGTGGCTGGCGCCCAAGCAGGGCACCGACGCGGCCCTGGCGATGGCGATCGGCCATGTGATCCTGAAGGAATATCACCTCGCCGGCAAAAGCCCGTATTTCGAGAATTACTGCCGCCAGTACACCGACATGCCGATGCTGGTGAAGCTGGTGAAGCGCGACGGCCGCTATGTGCCCGACCGATTCCTGCGCGCGGCCGATTTCGACGGCAACCTTGGCGAGACCAACAACCCGGATTGGAAACCCGTCGCGGTCGACCAGCTAAGCGGCAAGATCGTGGCGCCGCGCGGGTCGGTCGGCTTCCGGTGGGGCGAGCAGGGGAAATGGAACCTGGAGCCGAAGGCGGCTGACGGCACGGAGATCAAGACGCGCCTGTCGTTGATCGACGCACACGACCAGGTGCTGCCCGTGGCCTTCCCGTATTTCGGCGGGCGCGAGCACGAGCATTTTACCGCCTCGAAGCACGACGATGTGCTGGTCCGCAACGTCCCGGCGATGACGGTGAAGCTGAAAGACGGCGAGGCGCGGGCCGCCACGGTATTCGACCTGTTCGTGGCGAATTACGGCGTCGACCGGGGCCTGGGCGGCGGGAACGTGGCGTCGTCGTTCGACGACGATGTGCCCTACACGCCGGCATGGCAGGAGAAGATCACCGGCGTCAGCCGCGACAAGGTGATTGCCGTGGCCAAGGAATTCGCCGACAACGCCGACAAGACGCAGGGCCGCTCGATGGTCATTCTCGGCGCGGCGGTGAACCACTGGTATCACGGCGACATGATCTATCGCGGCATCATCAACATGCTGGTGATGTGCGGCTGCGTCGGCAAGCCGGGCGGCGGCTGGTCGCATTATGTGGGCCAGGAAAAGCTGCGGCCGCAAACCGGCTGGCAGCCCCTGGCTTTCGCGCTGGATTGGAGCCGCCCGCCCAGGCAGATGAACAGCACCTCGTTCTTCTATGCCCACACCGGTCAATGGCGGCATGAAAAGCTGAACGTAGAGGAAATCCTGTCGCCGCTGGCCGACAAGGCGGCGATGCAAGGCAGCCTGATCGATTTCAACACGCGCGCCGAACGCATGGGCTGGCTACCCTCGGCGCCGCAACTCGCCGCCAATCCGCTTAAGGTGACTAAGGAGGCGGCGGCCGCGGGCAAGGAGGTGGCGACGCATGCCGTGGCGGAGCTGAAGGCCGGCCGGCTGCGCATGTCCTGCGAGGACCCAGACGATCCCATCAACTTCCCCCGCAACATGTTCGTCTGGCGCTCGAACATCCTGGGATCGAGCGGCAAGGGCCATGAATATTTCCTCAAATACCTGCTGGGCGCCCAGCACGGCGTGCAAGGCAAGGATTTGGGCGAGGAAGGCGGGCAAAAGCCGCAGGAAGTCGCGTGGCACGACCGGGCCCCGGAAGGGAAATTGGATTTGCTGGTCACGCTCGATTTCCGCATGTCCACCACCTGCATGTATTCCGACATCGTGCTGCCGACGGCGACTTGGTACGAGAAGCACGACCTGAACACCTCGGACATGCATCCGTTCATCCATCCGCTGTCGGCGGCGGTCGATCCGGCCTGGCAGGCGCGCAGCGATTGGGAAATTTTCAAAGGCATCGCCAAGAAATTCTCCGAGGTCTGCGTCGGCCACCTGGGGATCGAGAAAGACCTGGTGTTGACGCCGATCATGCACGACACGGCGGGCGAGTTGGCGCAGCCCTATCAACCCAAGGACTGGAAGAAGGGCGAGTGCGAGCCAATCCCCGGCAAGACCATGCCGGCGATGGCGGTGGTGGAGCGCGACTATCCCAACACCTATCGCAAGTTCACGGCTCTCGGCCCCTTGATGGTCAAGGCCGGCAATGGCGGCAAGGGCATCGGCTGGAATACGGCGCCCGAAGTAAAGCTGCTTGGCGAGCTGAACCGGACCGTTACGGAAGAAGGCGTCGCCAAGGGACAGCCGCGTATCGAAACCGACATGGATGCGGCCGAGGTGATCCTTACCCTCGCTCCCGAAACCAACGGTCAGGTAGCGGTGAAGGCTTGGGAAGCCCTGGGCAAGATTACGGGGCGCGACCACACGCATTTGGCGCGCCCGCGCGAGGACGAGAAGCTGCGCTTCCGCGACCTGCAGGCGCAGCCGCGCAAGATCATCTCCTCGCCCACCTGGAGCGGCATCGAGTCCGAGCACGTTACCTACAATGCCGGCTATACCAACGTGCACGAGCTGATTCCCTGGCGCACGCTGACCGGCCGCCAGCAGCTTTACCAGGACCACCCCTGGATGCTGGCGTTCGGCGAGGGGTTATGCGTCTACCGCCCGCCGATCGATACCAAGACCACCGCGTCGATGCTGGACAAGCGCGGCAACGGCAATCCCGAACTGGTGCTGAACTTCATCACCCCGCATCAGAAATGGGGCATCCACAGCACCTATACCGACAACCTGCTGATGCTGACCCTGTCGCGCGGCGGGCCGATCGTGTGGCTGAGCGAAATCGACGCCAAGAAAATGGGCATCGAGGACAACGACTGGATCGAGGCGTTCAACGTGAACGGCGCGCTGGTGGCCCGCGCCGTGGTCAGCCAACGCGTGCCCAGCGGCATGGTCATGATGTATCACGCGCAGGAGAAGATCGTGAACGTGCCGGGCAGCGAGATCACCCATGCGCGCGGCGGCATCCATAATTCCGTCACGCGGACCTGCCCCAAGCCCACGCACATGATCGGCGGCTATGCGCAGCAAAGCTACGGCTTCAACTATCACGGCACGATCGGCACCAACCGCGACGAATTCGTGATCGTGCGCAAGATGGCGAAGGTCGATTGGATGGATGGGCCGTTGCGGCAAGCCCCGGCCCAGGCCGCGGAATAGGAGAGCCGGCATGAAAATCCGCGCGCAGATCGCAATGGTGCTCAATCTCGACAAGTGCATCGGCTGTCATACGTGTTCAGTCACCTGCAAGAACGTGTGGACCAGCCGCGAGGGCATGGAATACGCATGGTTCAACAACGTCGAAACCAAACCCGGCATCGGCTATCCCAAGGAATGGGAGAACCAGGGCAAGTGGAAAGGCGGGTGGCGGCGCACCGCCTCGGGCCGCATTCAGCCGCGCATCGGCGGCAAATGGCGCGTGCTGGCGAACATCTTCGCCAACCCGCAGATGCCCGAGATCGACGATTACTACGAGCCATTCACTTTCGATTACGAGCACCTGCAAAGCGCGCCTGAAAGCCAGGCCATGCCGGTGGCGCGTCCGGTATCGCTGATCACCGGCCAGCGCATGGAAAAAATCGAATGGGGACCCAACTGGGAGGAAATCCTGGGCACCGAGTTCCACAAGCGCTCGAAGGATCAGAACTTCGACCAGATTCAGAAGGAGATCTACGGGCAGTTCGAGAACACCTTCATGTTCTACCTGCCGCGGCTGTGCGAGCACTGCCTGAACCCGTCTTGCGTGGCGTCGTGCCCGTCCGGCTCGATCTATAAGCGCGAGGAAGACGGCATCGTGCTGGTCGACCAGGACAAGTGCCGGGGCTGGCGTATGTGCGTCAGCGCCTGCCCGTACAAGAAGATTTACTACAACTGGCAGTCGGGCAAGGCCGAGAAATGCACCTTCTGCTACCCGCGCATCGAAGCGGGCGAGCCGACGGTATGCTCGGAGACCTGTGTCGGGCGCATCCGCTATCTGGGCGTTTTGCTGTACGACGCCGACCGGATCGAAGAAGCGGCCAGCGTCATCAACGAAAAAGACCTGTATCCGGCGCAGCTCGGCATCTTCCTCAATCCCTACGATCCCGAGGTGATCGCCCAGGCGCAAAAGGATGGCATACCGCAGGCCTGGCTCGACGCGGCGCAGCGCTCGCCCGCTTACAAAATGGCGATCGACTGGAAAGTGGCGTTCCCGCTGCACCCGGAATACCGCACCTTGCCGATGGTGTGGTACGTGCCGCCGCTCTCGCCGATCCAGGCCGCCGCCGACGCCGGCAAGGTGGGCTTCGACGGCGAGCTTCCAGATGTGCGTAAGCTGCGGATTCCCGTGCGCTACCTCGCCAACCTGCTGACCGCGGGCGACGAAGAGGCGGTGATCGGCGGTCTTGAACGCCTGATGGCCATGCGCGTGCATATGCGCGCGCGCACCGTCGAAGGCCGCGTGAACACCGCCGTGCTCGACCGCGTCGGGCTTACCCAGGCGCAGGTCGACGAGATGTACCGCTACATGGCCATCGCCAACTACGAGGACCGCTACGTTATCCCGTCCACGCACCGCGAATATGCCGAGAACGCCTACGACTTGAAGGGCAGTTGCGGCTTCAGCTTCGGCAACGGCTGCTCCGACGGCGCCAGCACGGCCGGGCTGTTCGGCGGCAACAAGGTGCGGGGGAAGGAGAAAGTGTCATGAGGCCATCGCTCAAAGCCCTGGCGGCGCTGCTGACCTATCCTGAGGCCGCGGCGATCGAGGCCTTGCCCGAAATCGCCTTGGCGCTGACCGACGAGATCGACCTGACGCCCGATCTGCATTCCCGGCTGATGGCGCTGATCGCGGTGCTGCAACGGGAAGACCTGATCTACTGCCAAGAGCAGTACGTCGCGCTGTTCGACCGCACGCGCTCGCTGTCGCTGCACCTGTTCGAGCACGTGCACGGCGATTCGCGCGAGCGCGGCCCGGCGATGGTCGATCTGCTGGGCATCTACCACAAGCACGGCCTCATGATCGCGGACAACGAGCTGCCGGATTACCTGCCGCTGTATCTCGAATATGCCTCGTTGCTCGACGAAAAGGCCGGGGCGGAAGCGATCCGCGACGTCGCCCATATCATCGCGCCGATCCGCGATCGCCTGACCCGGCGCCACACGCTTTATGCCGCGGTGTTCGACGCGGTGCTGGCGCTGTCGGGCGCGGCTATCGCGCCGGCGGCGGAGCCCGCAAAGGACGCGGAAGCCGACGATCCCGCGGCGATGGACCGGGCCTGGGAAGAGGCGGCGGTGGTGTTCGGGCCCGACTCCGATCCCGCCAAATCGCAGGGCTGCGACCGGGCCGCCACGATCCTGCGGCGCATGGGCGCCTGAAACGGAGACGCCGATGAGCGCTTACCTGAACCAATTCCTGTTCGGCATCTATCCGTATATCTGCGCGGTGGTGTTTCTGCTCGGCAGCCTGATCCGCTTCGACCGCGAGCAATACACCTGGCGCAGCGGGTCGAGCCAGTTGCTGCGCCGCCGCCAGTTGCGCTGGGGCAGCAACCTGTTCCATGTCGGCGTGCTGTTCCTGCTCATGGGCCATACCGTGGGGATGCTGACGCCGCATTGGGCCTATGAATGGCTGATCTCTTCCGGCGCCAAGCAGGTGATGGCGATGGCATCGGGCGGCATCGCTGGCGTGCTGGCCTTCATCGGCCTGTCGCTGCTGCTGCATCGCCGCCTGGCCGATCCGCGCATCCGCGCCACATCGAGCATCATGGACATCGCCATCGTCGTCGTTCTGTGGGTCCAGCTCGCCCTGGGCCTCGCCACCATCCCATTCTCGGGCCAGCATCTCGACGGCGCCATGATGGTCGTCCTGGCGGAATGGGCGCAGCACATCGTCACGTTCAGGCTCGATGCCGCCGGGCTGGTGGCCGAAGTGCCGCTGGTGTTCAAGGCGCACATGGTGCTGGGCATGACCATCTTCCTGCTGTTCCCATTCAGCCGGCTGGTGCATTTCTGGAGCGCGCCGGTGTGGTACGTGTTCCGCAAGCCGCAGATCGTGCGCGCGCGCGGCAATGCCCGCGCCCTGGGGACGCGGTCGTGAACGCGATCCTGATCAACGGGGTGGAGATTCCCGAGCGCGCCGTGCTGGCGGAAATGCAGCATCATCCCGCCGGCGACGCCGAGCAGGCGACGCGTCAGGCGGCCGAGGCTTTGGCGCTGCGGGAATTGCTGGTGCAGGAAGCGCGGCGGTTGGGCGTGGAATCGCCGCCCGGCGGCGACGAAACGCCGGAAGAAGCGGCGATCCGCTGCCTGATCGAGCGCGAGGTCGCGGTACCCCGGGCCGACGAGCCGACCTGCCGGCGCTATTTCGGCGCCAATCGCCGCCGGTTTTGCTCTCCTGCGGCATTCGAGGCGGAGCACATTCTCTATTCGGCCGCGCCGGACGATGCCGCGGCCCGACTGGCGGCGCGCGGACGGGCCCAGTCGGCCTTGGAATGCGTCTTGGGCAATCCGGCGCTGTTCGAGAAAATCGCCCGCACGGAATCCGATTGTCCATCGCGCGAGCAAGGCGGGCGCCTGGGGTCCGTGCAGCGCGGCGATGTCGAGCCGGTGTTCGAGACGTTCCTTATGAGCCTTAGCGACGGCGAGATTTGTGGGCAGGTCGTGGAAACCAAGTTCGGCTTCCATGTCATCCGCCTGGCGCGCAAGCTGCCGGGCCGCGAGCTGCCGTTTGAGCATGTGCGCGAGCGCATCGCCCAGTACCTGGAGGACCGGGCCTGGGCCACGGCGGTGCGGCAATACATGTCGATTCTCGCCGGCCGTGCCCGGATCGAAGGCGTGGCGCTGAACGCCGCCGTCTCGCCGTTGGTACAGTGATGCTTACCTGTCCGGTTACCGGTGTGAAGATCGGTCAGGTAACCGAGCATGCCGCCCTCAGCTACGGTTTCCGCCCGTTCTTCGCGCTGGCCGGGCTGTACGGCGCGTTGTCCATCCCGCTATGGCTGGCGATCTGGACCGGCGCTCTCGACCTGCCATCCGGGCTGGCGCCCAGCTATTGGCACGCGCATGAGATGCTGTTCGGCTTCGCCGGCGCGGCGCTGGCCGGATTTCTTCTGACGGCGGTACCGAACTGGACCGGGCAAGGCCCGGTGCGTGGCGGCGCGTTGCTGTTGCTTGTCTCGACATGGATTGCCGGCCGCGTTGCAATGTTGCTTTCGGGAGTGCTTGATCCGCTTCTCGTCGCCGTCGCCGACCTCGCGTTCTTTCCGTTGCTCGCCGCGTTCCAGGCGCCGGCGATCGTCGTGCGCAGTGCGCGGCGCAACCTGATATTCGTGGGCATCCTATTGACGCTGTTCGCGACGAATCTGGGCGTGCATTTCGAATCGCTGCGGATCGCGGAAACCGCTTCCTGGGGTTTGCGTCTCGCGCTCGATATTTTCGTGCTGGCTGTGACGCTGGTGGGCGGGCGGATCGTGCCGGCGTTCACGCAAGGCGGCCTGAAGGCGCAGGGCATTCCGACCGCGATCGCGCCATGGCCCGGGCTGGATGCCGCCGCGATCCTCTGCGTCGCGGCCATGGCCATCGCCGAGGCGCTGCATGCTCCGGACCATGTCGTGGGCGCGGCGGCGGGCTTGGCCGCCATCGCAAACCTGGCGCGGCTTCTGCGCTGGCGCGGGCATCGCACCTGGCGCTGGCCGCTGCTCTGGGTGCTGCATCTGGGCATGGCGTTGCTGGTGTTGGGCCTGGCGGTCAAGGCCGCGGCAGGTTTCCATGCGGTGCCCGAGGTGGCGGCTCTGCATGCGCTGGGCGCCGGCGCCATCGGCACGATGATTTTGGCGGTGATGACCCGCGCTACGCTGGGCCATACCGGGCGCGACTTGGTCGCGGTGCCAGGAAGTTCAGCGGCCTACGTCGCGGTTGCGGTTGGAGCGCTTCTCCGGGTCGTCGCGTCGCTTTTGCCCGGCTATCAGTTTGAACTGACGGTCGCGGCCGGTATTCTGTGGGCGTCGGGATTTGTCATTTTCCTATGGCTCTATGGCGCGATGCTGGTGCGTTCGCGGCCGGACGGCCGCGCGGGCTGATTTTCGATTCCCGCGTTAAGCGCCCGCCGCCGCTCAATTCGACCGCTGCGAGCCATGCCGGCGCAGCGAAGCCAGCAGGGCGTCGCCGTCCGCATCGGCCGTGTCGAACCGGCAAACAAAGCGCGCCAGGCGCGTGGCGCGGCGGAAAAAGCGGATGCCGTCGGCTTCCAGCCCATCCATTGCTTTCGGCTCGATATCCAGGAATATTTCATTGGCTTCCACAGGCGCCACCAGGCGCAGCCCGGGCAGTTCCGCGAGTCCCCGGGCGATCCGCTGGGCGGCGGCGTTGGCGCTGGCCGCGTTCCTAAGCCACAGATCGCCTTCGACATAGGCCATCAGCTGCGCCGCGGCGAAGCGCATCTTCGACCAGACCTGGCCCGACCGGCGGATCTGGAAGTGCATCCGGTCCGCCAGCCCGCGGTCGAACACGACGATGGCGTCGCACAGCAGCCCGCCGTTCTTCGTCATGCCGAAGGAAAGAATGTCCACGCCCGATTTCCAGGTCAGCTCGGCCGGGCTGCACCCGAGCCGCGCCAGCGCATTGGCCAGCCGTGCGCCGTCCATATGCAGCTTTAGCCGATGCTGCCGCGTGATCGCCGACAGCGTGCGTAGCTCGTCCAGCGTGTAAACGGCGCCCAGATCGGTCGCCTGGGTCACGGTGATCGCGGCGGGCTGGCTGCGATGGGCATGGCCCAGGCCGGCATTCGCCAGCGCGCCGCTCAACGCCGCCGGGGCGATCTTGCCGTGGTCGCCGTCGAGCAGCGCCAGCTTCACGCCGCCGCCGAAAAACGCCGTGGCGTTCGCCTCGGATGTCTCGACATGCGCGTTTTTGCTGCAATACACAGCGCCCCAGGGCGGACTGACCACCGCCAGCGACAGGGCGTTGGCCGCCGTGCCCGTGGAAACCGGGAACACGCGCAGCTCGGTTTCGAACACCTGGCCGAAGCGCCGCTCCAGCTCCTCGGTCCACCGATCGTTGCCATAGCCCGCGGCGGTTCCCCCGTTCGCGGCCGCCAGCGCGGCCAGAATCTCCGCCGAGGCCGATCCGGTATTGTCGCTGCGGAAATCGACGAACCGATCCGCAAGAGGGCTGATCGTCATGCCCACCACTTGCCGCCGACGACCATCCCTTTGAGGCGGAAACGCCGGTCGGCGTCGAGCCGCTCGCCCAGAACGTCGTAGAATTCGTAAGCGCCCTTCTCGATATCGATGACGGTGGCGTCGCCCTCGGTGCCCACAGCCAGCGTACCGAGCGAAGGCCGGCGGATCGCGCGCGCCGGAGCCTCGGTCACCGCCTTGATCAAGGCATTCAAGTCCATGCCCAGCACCAGGAATTTCGACATGGTGGTGAGCAGATCGTAGGTTGGCCCGTCGATATTGAGCACATGCACGTCGCTGGAGATCACATCGGGCAGGAACCCGGCCTTGAGCAGGCCGCGGCAGGCGCCGAAGCCGAACGACCCTGCGCCGTGGCCGATATCGAAGATCACGCCGCGCTCGCGTGCCAGCAACGCTTCCTCGCGTACCGCGCCGTCGGGCCGCAGCAGCGAATTCGGGAACGGCCGATAGCAATGCGTCAGGATGTCGTTCGGGCGCAGCAGGTCCAGCACCTCTTTCGGGCTGGGCGGCGGCCGGTCGATATGCGCCATCAGCGGCAGCCCCAGGTCTTCCGCCGCCTCGCGCGCGATCTGCACCGGGGCGACGCCGCTCGATCCGCTGGCGGAACGGCCGACGCGCACCTTGATGCCGACGATCATGTCCTTGTGCTCGCGCGCCACGCGCACGCATTCATGCACGTCGAGCAGGCGCAGATCGTCGCTTTCGCCCACCATCACGGTCTTGCTGAAAGCGAAGATCCCGGCGAAGGAGATGTGCAGGAACGGCAGGATGCGCAGGGCCGATTTCTCGATCACATGCTTGCGGAAGCCGAGGAAATTACCCGGGCCCGAGGTGCCGGCATCGACGAAGGTGGTGGTGCCGCTGCGCCGCCCCACGAACTCGGCGTCGACGCCGACCGACGTGCCGCCCCAATAAACATGGGTGTGCAGATCGATCAGGCCGGGCACGACGATCTGTCCCGCGACGTTGCGTTCGTCCTTGGCCTTTTCGGCTATCTTGGGGGCCACGGCGGTGACGCGACCGCCGGCGAAACCCACGTCGTTCACGCCGTCCAGGCCGCGCGCCGGGTCGATCACCCGTCCGCCGCGCAGAATCAAATCCATCTTCCGTCCCCCAATCTCCGCTGCCCAAAGCCCATGCTATAATAAGGAAGATACTGCGCGATGGAAGGGCGGCAGCCTGTCCCATGAACGACAAAACACTGTCAAAATCGAACGGCGATCCGCGCTTGGGCGAAGGCTTGCGGCCGATCGTCAACGCATCGGGCACCATGACGTCGCTGGGTGCTTCGATCGTGGCGCCGGAGGTGATCGCCGCGGCGGCGCCGTTCCTCACGCAATTCGTCGAGATCAACGATCTGCAGCGCAAGGCCAGCGCGGTGATCGCCCGGGCCTGTGGCGCCGAGGCCGGCTACGTGACGGCCTGCTCGTCCGCGGGCATCACCCTGGCGGTGGCGGGGGCGATGACCGGCAGCGATTTTGCCGCCATCGAGCGCCTGCCCGATACGTCGGGACTCAAGAACGAAGTGGTGATCCAGACCGGGCACCTGGTCAATTACGGCGCGCCGGTCGAGCAGGCCGTGCGCCTCGCGGGCGCCCGGGTGGTGCCGTTCGGCGCCGCGACCGAGGCGCAGGCCTATCAGCTCGCCGCCGCGATCACGCCGCGCACCGCGGCGGCGCTCTATGTCGTGTCGCATCACACCGTGGGCTATGGGCAAATCCCGCTGCCCCAGTTCATCGCGGAATGCCACGCCAAGGGCGTGAAGGTGATCGTCGATGGCGCCGCGCAGTACGAGCTGAAAGGCTTCATCGCGGCCGGCGCGGACATCGCGGTCTACAGCGCGCATAAATTCCTGGGCGGGCTTACCGCCGGCATCGTGGCAGGGCGGCGCGATCTGGTGCGCGCGGCGTTCCTGCAGAACCAAGGTATCGGCCGGGGCATGAAGGTGGGCAAGGAAGGTGTCGTCGGCGCAATGGCGGCATTGCGCGCCTGGGATAAGCGCGACCACGCGGCCGACCGCGCGGCCGAAGCGCGGCACCTGGCGCTATGGCAGGAACGTCTCGCCAACATGCCGGGCATACGGGCTACCATTGTGCCGGACCCGACCGGCAATCCGGTGTCGAGACTCAAAGTCGACGTCGATCCGGACAAGGCCAGTATCACGGCCTGGGATCTGGCCGACGCGCTGGCCACGGGCGACCGCCCGGTCGTGGTGCGCGACTACGAAGCCGATGCCGGCTACATCCTGCTCGATCCCTCTTGCCTGCATCCGGGCGAGGAGCAGGTTGTGGCTGAAAGGCTGGTGGAGGAATGCCAGCGCGCCAGATCAGGCAAGCCCAAGCGGACCGACTTGGCCGAGCGCGGCAACCGCCGGCTGGAAAAACTGCTGAACTGGCCGGATTGACGGCCTAGGGCGTATTGGCCGGGCGCGCCAGCGGCCCGGTATTGCCGTCCTCGCGCAAATGGCAGGCGACGAAGCGCCCGGGCGCCATCTCGCGCAATTCCGGCTCCTCGGCCTTGCAACGGCTGAACGCGAACGGGCAGCGCGTGTGGAACCGGCAGCCCGGGGGCGGATTGATCGGGCTCGGCACGTCGCCTTCGATCACCAGGCGCTGCCGGTGCGCGCGCGGGTCGGGCAAGGGGGCCGCGTCGATCAGCGCCTGGGTATAGGGGTGCAGCGGCATCTCGAACAGCGCCTGCTTCGGCGCGATTTCGGCCATGCGGCCGAGATACATCACCGCGATGCGATGGCCGATATGCTCCACCACGCCCAGGTCGTGCGAGATGAAAAGATAGGTGAGCTTGAGCTCGTCCTGCAGGTCCATCAGCAGGTTCAGCACCTGCGCCTGCACCGAAACGTCCAGGGCCGACACCGGCTCGTCGGCGATGATCAGGCTGGGATTGACCGCCAGGGCGCGCGCGATACCCAGGCGCTGGCGCTGCCCGCCCGAGAACTCGAACGGATAGCGGCGCATGGCGTCGGCGCGCAGGCCCACGCGCTCCAGCACCGCCGCCACGCGGGCGTCGCGCTCGCTCGCCGCCAGTTTCTCGAAGTTCTCCAGCGGTTCGGCGACGATCGTGCCGGCGGTGAGGCGCGGGTTGAGCGAGGCATAGGGGTCCTGGAACACCATCTGCGCGTTGCGCCGGTACTGGCGCATCTCGGTCTGGTTCAGGCGCGTGATGTCCACGCCGTTCAGCACGATGCGCCCCTCGGTCGGCTCGATGAAGCGCAGGATCAGCTTGCCCACGGTCGATTTGCCGCAGCCGGATTCGCCCACCAGGCACAGGGTCTCGCCCGGATGGATGGTCAGCGACACGCCGTCCACGGCCTTCACCTGCGCCACGGTCTTGCGCAGCATACCGCGCTGGATCGGAAAATATTTGCGCAGTCCCTGGATATCCAGGACCGGGGGTTGCGTCGTCGCGGTCATGCCGCCAGCACCCGGTCGATTTCCCAGCACGCCGCCAGATGCGCGTTGCCCCTGGCGAGCAAAGGCGGGGCCTCGCGCCGGCACCGCTCGGTCGCGAAGCCGCAACGTTCGGCGAAGGCGCAGCCGGGGATCGGCTCGCGCAAGTTGGGCACGATGCCGGGGATTTCCTTCAAGCGCTTGGCGCGGGTCTTGAGGCTGCGGCGCGGGATCGACGCCATCAGTCCGCGGGTATAGGGATGCAGCGGCCGGTCGAACAGCTCCTCGACGCCGGCCTCCTCCACCTTGCGCCCCGCGTACATCACGATCACGCGCTGGCAGGTCTCGGCCACCACGCCCAGATCGTGCGTGATCAGCATGACGGCTGCGCCGAACTTTCCCTTCAGCTCCAGCATCAGTTTCAAAATCTGCGCCTGGATGGTCACATCCAGCGCGGTTGTGGGCTCATCCGCGATCAGAAGCTTGGGATTGCACGACAGCGCCATCGCGATCATCACGCGCTGGCGCATGCCGCCCGAGAATTGGTGCGGATAGTCGCCGACGCGCCGGTCGGCGTCGGGAATCCGCACCAGCCGAAGCATTTCGATGGCGCGCGCCCAGGCCGCGTTGCGGTCCAGCTTCTGGTGGATCGTCACGGCTTCGGCGATCTGGTCGCCCACGGTCAATACCGGGTTCAGGCTGGTCATCGGCTCCTGGAAGATCATGGCGATGCGGTTGCCGCGCACGTCGCGCATCTCGGCTTCGCTCAATTGCGCCAGGTCCTGCCCGTCGAAGCGCACCGATCCGGCGACGATGCGGCCGAGCCTAGGCGGCAGCAGGCGCATGATCGACAGCGCCGTGACGCTCTTGCCGCAGCCCGATTCGCCGACGATGCCCAATGTTTCGCCGGCCTTGAGGTCGAAGCTGACGCCATCCACAGCCCGCGTCACCCCGTCGAGGGTGAAGAAATGCGTGCGCAGGTCTTGCACGTTGAGCAGCGCGTCGCCGTTCATCGTCACATCCGCCGCGCCAGGCGCGGGTCGAGCCGGTCGCGCAAGCCGTCGCCCATCAGGTTGACCGCCAGGACCACCAGCGCCAGGGCGGCGCCGGGGAAGAAGATGCTCCACGGCGCGCGCGCCAGGTACAGGCGGCTGGAGGCGATCATGTTGCCCCAGGTCGGGATTTCCGGCGGCACGCCGGCGCCGAGGAACGACAGCGCCGCCTCGATCAGGATCGCCGAGGCGGTTATGTAAGTGGCTTGGACAATCAAAGGCGCCACGGTGGACGGCAGGATGTGGCGCAGGATGATCTTCAGATGGCGCGATCCGCCGCCGATCGCCGCCTCGATGAAGGGTTGTTCACGAGTCGTCAATACAACGGCGCGCACCAGGCGCACCACGCGCGGCACTTCGGGGATCGAGATCGCCACGATCACGATCCACACACTCGCCTTGTTGAGCGAGACCAGCGCGATGGCCAACAGGATGGCCGGTATCGCCATCAGCCCGTCCATGATGCGCATGACGAACCCGTCCAGCTTGCGGTAGTAGCCCGCGGCCAGGCCGATCGCGAGACCGGCAGCCACGGACACCACCGCGACAGTCAGGCCGACCACCAGCGAGATGCGTGCGCCATAGATGCTGCGGGCATAAACGTCGCGGCCCAGGGCGTCGGTGCCGAACCAGAATCTTTCCGAGGGCGGCAACAGCCGGTCGATCGGGGTCATCAGGCGCGGGTCGCCGGCGAGCCAGGGCGCGGCGATGGCGATGAGCGCCATGACCAGCAGCAGCGACGCGCCCAGCACGATGGTGGGATTGCGCCGGGCGAACACGCCGAACCGGGCGGCAACGCCGGGCCGGGCGGCGGGGCTGGCGGCGACGGCAGTCATCTCAATAGCGGATCCTGGGGTCCAAAAGCGTGTAGGACAGGTCGACCAGCAGGTTCACCAGCACATAGATGCCCGAGAACACGATGATCACGCCCTGGATGATCGGGTAGTCGCGCCGCGCGATGGCGTCCACCACCAGCCGGCCAATGCCGGGGATGTTGAACACCGTCTCGGTGATCACCACGCCGCCGATCAGCAGCGCTACGCCTATGCCTATCACCGTAACAATAGGCACGGCCGCGTTCTTCAGCGCGTGTTTCAGCAGCATGGGCCGCGGCGCCACGCCCTTGGCGCGCGCCGTGCGCATGTAATCCTCGGCCAGCACGTCGAGCATGGTCGCCCGCGTGATGCGCGCGATCAGCGCCACATAGGCCATGCCCAGCGCCACCGACGGCAGCACGAGGTTGCGCAGCCACGGCAGTATTCCCTCGGCGATCGGCGTGTAGCCCTGGACCGGCAGCCATTTGAGTTGGATCGCGAACAGGAAGATCAGCATGTAGCCCACAACGAACACCGGGACGGAAAATCCCATCACCGCGAAGCCCATCACCAGACGGTCGATGAAGGTGCCGGCCTTGGCGGCGGCGGTGACCCCAAGGGTGATGGCGACGACCACCGCCACGAACAAGGTGGTGCAGGCGAGCGAGATGGTCGGCTCGGCGCGCTGGCCGATCAGCGTCGTAACCGGATCGTTCCAGAACATCGACCGGCCCAGATCGCCCTGGGCCAAGCTTGTCACCCATACCAGGAACTGCTTCCAGATCGGCTCGTCCAGGCCCAGTTTCTTGCGAATCTGGTCGATGTTCTCAGGGCTGGCGTTGTCGCCGGCGATGATCGCCGCGGGATCGCCCGGCGCCAGATGCAGCAGCAGGAACACGAACAGCGCCACCACCGCCATCACCGGCAGCATCGACAACAGTCGCCGGACGATATAGGCGGTCATAGAGGTTCAGCGTTGCAAAAAATGCGCCGCGCGCGGAAATGGTCCGCGCGCGGCTTTGCCAATAAAACGGCCTGAGAGCGGGATCACGCCTTCTCGGCGTTCCACCACGGAATGATCTCGGCGACCGGCAGCACGTTCTTCAGGTTGGCGCGCATCGCCGCCGGTTGCACCCATTGACCGTAATAGAGCTGCGGCACGAACTTCCAGGCATTGGCCTGTATCTCGCGCGCCACCGCCTTGCGCGCCTCCAGGGTGGGGGCCTCCGCCCATTTGTTGCGCAATTCCTCGTGCTTGGCGTCGCTGGGCCAGCCGAACCAGGCCTTGTCGCCGGTCGCGGCATGCGCCGACAGGATGATCGGGTTGCCGATGGCGTTGCCGCCCGACCAGGTGATGAACAGGTTCCAGCCGCCCTGGTCCGGCGCGGCCTTGTTGGCGCGGCGCTGCACCACGTTGGACCAGTCCATCGCCTCGATCTTCACGTTGACGTCGGCCTTGCGCAGCTCCTGGGCAAGCAGTTGCGACGCGTTGCTCATGATGGCGATGTTGGTGGCCTGCATCAGCACCACGGGGCGGCCGTCATAGCCCGCTTCCTTGAACAGGGCCTTGGCCTTGTCGTAGTTCACGCCGCCCTTGAACCAATCGGTGTTGGCATCGTTCTCCATCGCCGTGCCCATGCCGAAGAACGACGAGCAGGGCTTGGCGTATTTGGAATCGCCGAAGCTGGCCTTCATGTGATCGGACTGCTTGACGATATAAAGCAGCGCCTGACGTGCCTTCTCGTTGTTGAAGGGCGGGTGCAGGAAGTTGGGCCGGACCTGGCCGACATTGCCCAGCTCGTTCAGAACCTGGATCTTGATGTTCTTGTCGCCTTCGAGTTGCGGCAGAAGGTCCAGGGGCGGCACTTCGTAGAAGTCGATCTCGCCGGCTTGCAGCGCCGCGATCGCCGTCTGCGCGTCGGGCATGTTGACGAAGATCACGCGGTCGAGCTTCACCACCTTGCCTCCGGCGATGCCGGAAGGAGCCTCTGAGCGCGGCACGTAATTGGGATTGCGGTCGTAGACGTATTGCGTGCCCTTCTTGGATTCCTCGGCGTTCAACTTGAACGGGCCCGACCCAACGACCTCGCTGATTTGCTGCATCGGGTCGGTCTCGGCTTCCTTCTTGCGCATCATGAAGCAGACCGGCGTCGAGGTCTTGGCCAGCACGTCCAGCACCAGGCCGTAGGGCTCTTTCAGCTCGATGGTGAAGGTCTTGGCGTCCTTGGCCTCGATGCCCTTGACGCGCAGCATCATGTGCTGCCCGCCGCCATCGCGCACCGCCCAGCGCTTCAGCGAGGGCACCACGTCGGCGGAGGTTACCGGCGTGCCGTCGTGCCACTTCAGGCCGTCGCGCAGCTCGAAGGTGTACAGCAGCTTGTTGTCCGATACGCCGTATTTGGACACCATCTGCGGCTGCGGATTCTTTTGGGCGTCGATGCCGAACAGCGTGTCGTAGACCATCCCGCCGTGATAGGCGGTCATGTTCGCCGTAGTCCAGATCGGGTCGTAGGTCGGGATATCGCCGTGGAACACGGCGCGCACGGTTTTCGCCGCGCTGGGCTTGGCCTGGCCGCGCACGATGCTGGGTGCTGCGACGATGGCGGCCGTGGCAAGGCCGGTTTGCAAAGCGGTGCGGCGGGTAATCTTGGTCATGTGGCTCCCCCTGTTTGCGCGACCGTCTTTGGGCGGGCGGTCTCAAGCGCATATGTCCGACAATTAAGGCATTTAGGCGGGCGCCCCGCAAGCCCCCGGCGAGTTACAGGATCAGGCCCGGGCTGGTGTGCTGGTCCAATGGCCAGATCGGCCGGATGATCTTGGTATAAGGTATTTTACGATGGTCGCGGCTAATCGGCCCGTCGGCGTCGATATAGATCACGCGCTTGGCGATCGGCCCGAACGCGGCCATAAAATGGTTGGTTGATTTCACCAGCACGATCTTCTTTTGGCGCGGGTCGATGCCGAGGTTGGTGAACAGCTCCAGCCCCAACGCCTGGGTGCGGTTGCTGATCAGCACGATGTCGACGCCGCCGACGCGCACCGCCGCGCAATCGCCAAGCGGCACCTGGGTAGGCCCGAAGCTCTGCCAGCAATCGCGCTTTAGGCCGATGACCTTCACCGTGGCGTCGATCGGCGTGCCCGAGGCAGGACCGATCTTACCGCCGAAACGCAGGCTGAATTCGGCGTCGAGCCCGGCATCGAAGCACAGGCGCACGGCAACCGGGTCCCACAGCGGCCCGACCACCGCGTTCTCGGCCCCGCGTTCGATCAATCGGCGCAGGATCGTGGTGTTGTCCGACGGCGCGCCGCCGCCGGCGTTGTCGGCCGGGTCGGCCATCACGATGGGCGCCTCGTTCGCCTCCATCGCCAGCTTCACGCCCTCGTCGACGCCATAGTATTGCGGCATGGTCTTGCCGCGCATGGAAACGAATTCCTCGCCCAGCCGGGTCGCCAGCGCGTCACCCTTCTTCTTGTCGCCGTCCATGACGACGAGAATGCGGCCGCTGAGCTCGGCCACGTCGGCATACGGGAAACAATGGCCGATGGAGATGGACAGGATGCCGTCCTTGCCCTCCATCGCCATGATCTTGTCCACGAAGGCGCGCATCAGCGGCAGGGTGGTGGGATACGAGCTCACCTGCCGGCAGTCGTACATCGACATGACGGGCTTTGCCTGGCCGCGCAGCGTCTTCAGCACGATGGTAAGCATGTCCTCGGCCCGCTCCACCACGTCGGTATGCGGGAATTCCTTGTACAGCACGATCACATCCGCCAGCTTCACCCGCTTCAGCGTCAGGTGGCAGTGCGGGTCCAGCTCCACGCCGATAACGGTCTTGGGCCCGACGATGGCGCGCACGCGCTCGATGATGTCGCCCTCCACGTCGTCGTAGCCGTGCGCCACCATCGCGCCATGCAGGCCCAGCAGCACGCCATCCACCGGCATCGCGGCCTTTAGCTGGCCCAGGACCTCGTCGCGCATGAACTCGTAGTCCTTGCGGTTGGTCGTGCCGGCGGGGCTGGCGGCGAAGCAGCTTCCCTCGATTAGCGTGAACCCCTCGGCCTTGGCGCGACGGCGCGCCACCCATAAGGGTGCTGTGCACATCAACGGCGCGTCGTCCGGGTGCTCGCCGGGCCTCAGGAACACGGATTCCTTGTAGCCGTCGATGCTGGTGGGCAGAGGGGAAAACGTGTTGGTTTCTGTGGCGATGGTGGCGGCGAACAGGCGCATGGCGCTTAAATCCCCGGCAAGGAATGGCGGGACAGCATAGCTGCTCCGCCGGCCACGCGAAACGCCGCCCGGCCTGTTCCCCCGGCGGGCCGCATGGTAGTTTTCACGGGCAAAACCGGAGGGTCTTCCATGCCGCGTATCGTCACGATCGCCGCCGCGCAATTGGGTCCGATCGCGCGCAGCGAGAGCCGCGCCTCGGCGGTAAAACGCATGATCGAGCTGATGCGCCAGGCGCACGGCATGGGCGCCGAGGTGATCGTCTATCCCGAGGCGGCGCTGACCGCCTTCTTCCCGCACTGGTACACGGCGGACGAAAACGAGGTCGATGGGTATTTCGAGCGTGAAATGCCGTCGAAGGACACGCAAGCCTTGTTCGACGAGGCCAAGCGCCTGGGGATCGGGTTTCATCTCGGCTATTGCGAGCTGGATTTAAGCGGTGGCCGCAAGCGGCGCTTCAACACGGCGATCATTGTGGACCGCAGCGGCGAGATTATCGGCAAGTACCGCAAGATCCACCTGCCCGGGCATTCCGACCACCGGCCGCAGACGCCGTTTCAGAATCTGGAAAAACGCTATTTCGAGGTCGGCGACCTGGGCTTCCGCGCCTGGCGCGCCTATGGCGGCGTGGCGGGCATGATGATCTGCAACGACCGCCGCTGGCCCGAGGCGTTTCGTGTCCTGGGCCTGCAAGGCGTGGAAATGGTGTTCTGCGGCTACAACACGCCCGTGCATCATCCCGCAGCCCCCGACCACGACCGCCTGGGACAGTTCCACAACGAGCTCAGCATGCAGGCCGGCGCCTACCAGAACAGCACCTGGGTGATCGGCGTGGCCAAGGCGGGGGTCGAGGAGGGCGTCGACATGATCGCCGGCAGCACGATCATCGCGCCCACGGGCGAGATCGTGGCGCGCAGCACGACCAACGGCGATGAGCTGGTGGTGGCGCGGTGCGACCTGGACCTGGGCAAGTCGTACAAGGAAACCACGTTCAACTTCGCCAAGCACCGGCGCGTCGAGCATTACAAGATGATCGTCGAGCGTACCGGCGCGATACCGCCGAACTGAGAAGTTGGGAGCGGGCGAGATCGGCCGGATATTCGCGCCGATCTCCAACAACGGTGCGATTCAGTAAGGCCGCAAGGCCATCGCGGACGCGCGTTGCGCCCGATGACGGGTCTACGCACGCGCAATGGTATGACGGTTTTTGACGGAATTCGCTCGATTTTGACAATTTATGAGAAACGGGTCTAGGCTCTCCGTCGGGGGAAGCCAATGACTGCGCGCCTGGAGGCCGAGCGGGACCTGATACCCGCGCAACGGCGGGCCTTGATCCTGGATCTGATCCGCGGCGGCAACGGCGCGTCGATCGCCGCCCTGGCTGAACGCTTGTCCGCGTCGGAATCGACGTTGCGGCGCGACCTCGACTACCTGACCGAGCGCGGCTACATCGAGCGCAGTCACGGCGGCGCCATGCTGAAAGGCGCGCCGCATACGACATTCGAGCCGCAGTACGAGATCGGCTCGCGCACGCAGCACGCCGAGAAAATGGCGATCGGCGCGGCAGCGGCCAAGCTGGTCGAACCCGGCCACAGCGTCATTTTCGATTCGTCCTCGACCGTGGCCGAGGCCGCGCAGGCGGTTGCCCGGCGCGCGATCGCGATCACGGCCGTGACCAACGACCTGAACATCGCCGCCGTGCTGGCGGCGCAGCCCGCCGTGCGGCTGATCGTGCTGGGCGGAACGCTGCGCGCCGGCTCCTTCACGCTGATCGGCGAGCCGGGGGCCAGCATGCTGGCGGGTCTGCACGCGGACCTGGCGTTCGTCGGCATCCAGGCGCTGTCGGGCTTGCGGCTGGCCGATTCCTCGATCGAAATCTGCGATATGAAGCGCCGCATGATCGCCGCGTCGCGCCAGGCCGTGCTGCTGGCCGATTCGTCGAAGTTCCAGCAGACCTCGTTTTGCGAGGTGTGCGGGGCGGAGAAGATGCAACGCATCGTGACCGACGACCGGCTGCCGGCCAGGTCGCGCAAGGCGCTGGAAAAGCTAGGCGTCGAGCTGACGGTCGTGCCGGTGAAACCCGCGACAACGGTGGGACCATGATCGTGCGTCTGGTCGCCGACGACCTGACCGGCGCGCTGGATGCCGCAGCACCCTTTGCGCGGGACGCTGCGCCGGTCGCCGTATTCCGCGATGCGGTGCGTGCGGCCGCGCACCCGGGCGCCTGGGCGCTCGACGCGGCGACGCGCGGCGAAGGCCCCGCCAAGGCGGAGGACGCCGCTAGGCAAATCGCACCGACTCAGGCAACCGGCCTTGCCTTCCGCAAGATCGATTCCCTGTTGCGCGGGCATGTGGCGGTGGAGATCGCGGCGGCTTCGCGCGCCGGCAAGTTCGGCAGCGTCGTCATCGCCCCGGCCTTCCCGGCTCAAGGCCGCGTCACGCGGCGCGGCCGGCAATATGCGCGCAATCCCGACGGCATTTGGAACGCGGTCGAGTTCGATCTCGCTGCCGCGCTTGCGGGCAAAGGGCTTGTCCCGCGCGTCGTTGGCGCCGCCGGGATCGCGGGGCCGGGTGCGTATCTCTGCGATGCCGAGACGGACGCGGACCTTGAAGCGATCGCGGCGGCGGGGAGGCGTTTGCCGGGGCCCGTGTTGTGGTGCGGCAGTTCGGGCCTGGCGCGGGCCCTGGCCGGCGGCAAGGCGCGGCATTGCGCGCTGCCCGGCGGTCCCGTGCTCGGGGTGATCGGCAGCCGGCATCCCGTCGCGATGGCCGAGGCCGCCCGCCTGGAGCAACGCGATCCGCCATCGGTGTTGCCGATCCGCGCGGCGGCGTCGATCGGCGCGGCGGTATCGAAAGCGGCGCAACGCCTGCGCGCCGGCCGGCCCGTGCTGGTGCTGCTGTCTTTGCCCGAATTGCCGGCTGGGGAGGCGGGTAAAATCCTGCACAGGCTCGCGGCGGAAGTCACGGCTCTCGCGCCCAGCGCCGTGTTCGCCAGCGGCGGCGACACGCTGGCGGCGCTGACCGCAGCGGCAGGCGCCGATCATCTGGATGTCGAAGGCGAAATCTCGCCTGGGGTGCCGCTGTCGCGCATCGCCGGCGGGCGCTGGAACGGCGTTTCGGTCGTCTCGAAGTCCGGCGCCTTCGCCGCGGGCGACGTGCTGACGCGGTTGTTCGCATCAAATCAGGAGAAGCGCCGTGCCCAAGCGTAAGCCGGTCATAGCGCTGACCATGGGCGACCCCGCCGGGGTGGGCCCGGAGCTTTGCCTCAAGGCCACGGCCAAGCTGGCGCCGCGCATCAAGGCCGGCGAGCTGGCGCTGGTTACCATCGGCACGCGCGATGCCATCGACCGGGCGCGCGAAAGCCTGATCGCCGCGGGCCAGCGGCGTTATGCCGCCCATGTCGACTTGATCGAGGCGACCACGGCCAAGGGCAAGGTCGAATACGGCGTTACCAGCGCCGAAGCCGGACGCCAGGCGTTTCTCGCCATCGAACGCGCCATCGCCCTGGCGATGAAAGGCGAGATCGACGCCATCGCCACAGCGCCGATCAGCAAGGAAGCGATCAACGCCGCCGGCTATCATTACGCGGGCCATACCGAAATCCTGGCCGACCTGACGGGCAGCAAAAGCTCGGTGCTGATGCTGGTGCACGACAAGCTGCGCGTCAGCCACGTCTCCGCGCATGTCGCCTTGTCGCGCGCCTCGGCATTGGTGACGCCCGAGCGTCTGACCTACGTGATCGAGCTGACGGCCGACGCGCTGCGCCGCCTGGGCTTCAAGAAGCCGAGGCTCGGCATCGCCGCGGTCAACCCGCATGCCGGCGAGGGCGGCATGTTCGGGCGCGAGGACATCGACATCGTCGCGCCCGTGATCGAAAAATTCCGCAAGCAGGGCCTCGATATCACCGGCCCGGTGCCGGGCGATACGGTGTTCGTCAAGGCGCTGGGCGGGCAGTTCGACGGCGTGGTGGCGATGTTCCACGACCAGGGCCATGTCGCGGTCAAACTATTGGGCTTCAAGATCGACCGGCGCACCGGCAAGTGGGTGGGCTTGAGCGGCGTCAATATCACCCTGGGGCTGCCGATCGTGCGCACCTCGGTCGACCACGGCACGGCGTTCGACATCGCCGGCAAGGGCATCGCCAACCCGCAGAGCATGATCGAGGCGATCGACCTGGGTGTGCGCCTGGCGGCGGCGCGCAAGCGCATCGCAGGGAAGAAAGCGTCGTGAGCGACGGGCGCGTTCCGGCCGGCCGGCTTCGCCCCGGCGTCGCGGCGATCTTCGCGGCGGGCGGGTGCGGGGCGTCCGAGGCCGCTGCCGTTGCGGACCATCTGGTCGAAGCCAATCTGATGGGCCACGATTCGCACGGCGTCATCCGCGTCGCCAAATACATCGACTGGCAGAAGCAGGGCATGGTGCTGCCCAACCGGGCGCCCAAGGTTCTGCGCGACGAAGGCGTGATGCTGATGATCGACGGGCAGTTCGGCTACGGCCAGTCCGTCGCCCGCACCGCGCTTGGCACGGCCATCGACCGGGCTAAGAGCAAGGGCATCGCCGTGCTGGCCCTGCGTAATATCGGCCATCTCGGCCGCATCGGCGCCTGGGCCGAGCTTGCTGCGGCGGCGGGCCTGGTGTCGCTGCATTTCGTCAACACTTCCGGCTTCGGCATGCTGGTGGCGCCGCATGGCGGCAGCGACCGCCGTTTGTCGGCCAATCCCATCGCCGCCGGGGTGCCGATGCCGGGCGGTGACCCGGTGATACTCGACATGTCCACCTGCGTGATCGCCGAGGGAAAAATCCAGGTCGCGCGCAACAAGAAGGCGCAGCTTCCGGACGGCGCGGTGCTGGACGGCAAGGGCAAGCCGACGCGCGACGCCGAGGTGTTTTACGGCAATCCGCCCGGCGCCATCCTGCCGATCGCCGGGCATAAAGGCTCCGGCCTGTCCTTGATGTGCGAAGTGCTGGCGGGCGCCCTTACCGGCGGCGGCTCCACGCACCCCGACAATCCGACGTCCAAGCGCCTGGTCAACAACATGCTGTCGATCCTGATCGACGCCAATTCGCTGGTGGGCGGGTCCGAATTCGCCGCCGATGTGAAGCGCTTGAAGGCGTGGGTAAAGGCCTCGCCGCCGATCGAGAAGAACGGCGAGGTGCTGCTGCCCGGCGAGATCGAGCGGCGCACGCGCGCCGACCGAGACAAGAACGGCATTCCACTGGACGACGCGACACGCGCGCAAGTCTTAAGCGCCGCCGCCGCCGTGGGACTGGTGCGCGGCGAAATCGACAAAGCCCTGGCGTAAACGGGCACAAGGGGGAAGCGTAGATGCGGGAAAATCCGGTGCGCGCGAAATTGCAAAAGGGTGGCGTGGCCCTGGGCCAGATGGCGTTCGAGTTCTTCACCCCCGGGCTTTGCCAGATCATGGCCAATGCCGGGGCCGAGTTCGTGCTTCTGGACACCGAGCATAGCGGCGTGGGCATCGAGACGATCAAAAGCCAGGTGGCCTACGCGCGCGGCACCGGGGTGGCGCCGATGGTGCGCGTCACCGGCACGCATTATCACCTGATCGCGCCGATGCTCGACGCCGGCGTCATGGGCATCATGGTGCCGATGGTCGAAACCGCCGAGCAGGCGGGCAAGATCGCCAAGTGGTGCCGTTACCGGCCCGAAGGCGTGCGCGGCCTAGCCTTCGCCATGCCGCATGACGACTACAAGGGCACGGATATCGTCGCGGCTATGAAAGCGGCCAACCGGCGCACGCTGGTCATGGCGCTGATCGAAACCGCCAAGGGGATCGAGAATGTCGAGGCGATCATGGCCACTCCCGGCATCGACGTGGGATGGATGGGGCATTACGACCTAACCAACTCGATGGGCATCGACGGCCAGTTCGACCACCCCCGCTACAAGGCGGCGGTGAAGAAGCTGGTGGCCGCGTGCAAGAAGAACGGCAAGGCCGCGGGTTTTCTGTGCGGCGACGTGAAGACGGGCCGGCAGTATCTCGACTGGGGCTTTCGCATCCTGTGCTACGGCACCGATATCGCTGTTTATCAAAGCGCGCTCAAGGCCGGGATCGACGGCTTGCGCGCTGGGAAGGCATGACGGAATTCGCCCCGGGCGGGCGATACGGCTTCGGCGAACGAAAGCCGGTGTGCAACGATAAAGGCAATCAACAACTGGAGGAAACGACCATGAACTACGCGACAAGACTGATGGCTGCGGCTGGGGCGGCGCTGTTCGCGCTGTCGCTGGGCGCTGGGCCGGCCGACGCCCAGGCGTTGGACCGCATCATCAAGGAAAAGAAAATCCGCATCACGGCGCAGATCGACTCAGCGCCGTTCGGCATCCTGGGCAAGGACAACAAGCCGACCGGATCGGAAATCGAAACCGCGCGCCAGCTCGCCAAGGATCTGGGCGTGGAGTTGGAGCTGGTACAGGTCAGCGGCCCGCAGCGCATCCCCGCGCTGCAATCCGACCGCGCGGACCTCGCGATCTCGTCGCTGTCGATCACGGCCGAGCGCGCCAAATCGGTTTGGTTCTCAAGCCCGCATGGCGCGCTCAGCATCGTCATCGGCGGGCCGAAAAACGTGAACATCAAGGGCCCGGCCGACCTGGTGGGCAAGAAGATCGGCATGACCCGCGCCACGCTGGAAGAGCAGGAAGTGCCGAAGATCGCGCCACCGGGCACCAATATCGTGTTCTTCGACGAACACGCGGCGACGCAGCAGGCGTTGCTGACGGGCCAGGTCGATGCGATCGGCTCGGCGGCTTTCCTGATCAACGACCTGGCGAAGAAGGCGCCGAACAAGGGCCTGGAGGTCAAGTTCACGGTGGTGACGGCGTATTACGGCATCGCCGTGAAGCCGGGCAATATCGACCTGCTGCAATGGGTCAACACCTGGGTGTTCGTCAACAAGCATAACGGCGTGCTGGCCAAGATCTACGAAACGCATACCGGCGTGAAGCTGGTCGACCTGCCGCCGATGTAATTGGGCCGGCGTTTCAGAGACCGGGCTTTCATCCCGCCCTTTCGCTTGTCATGCGGAAGGGCGGGGTGTCGCCTGACGCTATAACTCCGACCCTTGGCGGCAGTACCGGCACGTGACCTACGTTTTCCAATTCGGCATCGTCTTCGACAAATTCCACCTGCTGCTCGAGGGCGCGTGGCTGACCGTCCAGCTCGCCGCGATGGCGCTGGTGCTGGGCCTGACCGTCGCGATCGTCTGCGCCTACCTGCGCACGGCGGGGCCGCGGCCGCTCGGCGCGATGGTGATCGTCTATGTCGAGGCGGTCCGCAACACGCCGTTCCTGGTGCAGCTCTACATCATCTTCTTCTCGCTGCCACAATTGGGCATCCGCTTCGAAGCGAACGAAGCGGCGCTGGCGGCGATGGTGGTGAATTTCGGCGCCTATGCCACCGAGATCGTGCGCGCGGGCATCCAGTCCGTGCCGGTGGGGCAGGTCGAGGTGGGCAAGGCGCTGGGCCTGAAACGCTTCCAGATCTACCGCCTGATCGTGCTGCACCCCGCGATCAAGGCGGTGTTTCCCGCGCTGTCCAGCCAATTCATCCTGCTGCTGCTCGGCTCGTCGGTGGTCTCGGCGATTTCGGCCAAGGAGCTGACGGCGATCGCCAACACGCTGCAATCCACCACTTTTCGTGCTTTCGAAGTCTACATAGTGGTGGCGGCGATGTACCTCGCCGTCGCGGTGGCGTTCCGCGGCTTCTTCGCCACGGTCTATTGGTATTTTTTCGTGCGCGGGCGGGGGCGCTGACCCATGCGCCAGTTCTCGTCCAACGAGTTTCTGTTCATCCTGGAGGCCATGCGCTGGACCGTCCTGTTGTCGCTGCTGGCTTTCCTGCTTGGCGGCCTGGCCGGCCTTGTGATCGCGGTGATGCGCGTGTCGAAATTCACGCCGGTAAAGCTCGCCGCCGCCGGCTATGTCCAAGTGTTTCAGGGCACGCCGCTGCTGATCCAACTGTTCCTGGTCTATTACGGCCTGAGCCTGATCGGCCTGCGCCTCGATGCCTGGACGGCCGTAACCATCGCCTATACCGCCTATTCGGCGGCGTTCCTGGGCGATATCTGGCGCGGCTGCATCCAGGCCATCCCGAAGGAGCAGTGGGAAGGCTCGCGCGCCATCGCGCTCAATTATTTCCAGCAGCTCTGGCTGGTGATCCTGCCGCAGGCAATTCGCATCGCCATTCCGCCCACGGTCGGTTTCATGGTTTCATTGGTGAAGGCCACGGCGGTGGCGTCGATCATCGGGTTCGTCGAGCTGACGCGCGCGGGACAGTTGATGACCAACGCTACGTTCCAGCCGATGATCGTCTATCCGATCGTGGCGGCACTGTATTTCGTGCTGTGCTGGCCGCTGTCGATCCTGTCGCAGCGGCTGGAAAAACGTCTGCGCGTCGAAAACGGCATCGGCGGCAAAAAATAAGGAGCTAGGCATGAGCAAGCCCAGGATCGGGTATCTCGGCGTCGGCCTGATGGGCCACGGCGCCGCCAAGAACATCGTCGAAAAAGGCTACCCCCTGACGATCATGGGGCATCGCAGCCGCGCGCCGGTGGACGACCTGGTGAAGCGCGGCGCTAGGGAAGGCAAAAGCGCCGCCGAGATCGCGCGGGCGAGCGATATCCTGTTCATGTGCCTGCCCTCGACTGTGGAGGTCGAGGCTACGGTCTATGGGCCGGGCGGCGTATTGGAAGGCGCTCATTCCGGGCTGATCGTCGTGGACAGCACCACGGCCGACCCGAACTCCACGCGCAAGATCGCGGCGGATCTGAAGAAAAAGGGCGCGGCGATGGCCGACGCGCCCCTGGGCCGCACGCCCAAGGAGGCCGAGGCGGGTACCCTCAGCACCTATGTCGGCGGCGACCCGCAGGTGGTGGCCGCGATCAAGCCGGTGCTGCAATGCTATGCCGACACCATCGTCGAAGTCGGCGTGCTTGGCATGGGCCATACGCTGAAGCTGATCAACAACTTCATCTCGATCGGAAATTGCGCGGTGATCGCCGAAGCGGCGGCGACCGCCGCCAAGATGGGCGTGGATATGCGCAAGTTCTACGAGGTGATCTCGGCCGGCGGGGCCAACAGCAAGATGTTCCAGATGGTGATGCCCTGGGTGCTGGAGGGCGACGACAGCCACCTAAAAGGCCCGCTGCGCATCGCCGGCAAGGATCTGCGCTTCTACACCAAGCTGGCGGAACAGGCGCCGGTGGCGGCGTTCATCGCCCAGGCGGTCAACCAGACGCTGCATCTGTGCAATGTGCGCGGCCACGGCGAGCGGTTCCTGCCGGTCCTGCCCGGCATCCTGGCCGAGCTCAACGGCGCCAAGATCAGGGACCTTTAACCCCGGCAAATGGGTAAGATACGGGGATGTCCGGTTCGCCATCGTCGGTATCGAGCGCGGGATTGGGCCTCGACACGGAGCGCCTGGAGACTTGGCTCGCCCGGAACATCCCCGGCTATGCCGGCCCGGCTAGGGCCGAGAAATTCGCGGAAGGGCAGTCGAATCCGACATATCGGCTGACGGCGAAATCGGGAAGTTATGTCCTACGCCGCAAGCCGCCGGGCGCTCTGTTGGCGAGCGCCCATGCGGTGGACCGGGAATTCCGCGTGCTCGAAGCCCTGGGCCGCGCCGATATGCCGGTGCCGCGCGTATATGCCCTGTGCGCCGATGAAACGGTGATCGGCAGCATGTTCTATGTGATGGAGTTCGTCGACGGCCGCGTGTTGTGGGACCCTACTTTGCCCGGCATGGCGCCGGCCGAGCGCGCGGCGATTTTCGATTCGATGAACGCCACCATCGCCAAGCTGCATTGCGTCGACTACACGGCCGTTGGCCTCGGCGATTTCGGCCGGCCCGGCAATTTCCTAGAGCGTCAGGTCGCGCGCTGGAGCAAGCAATACCGCGCCAGCGAGACCGAGCCCCTGGAAGCGATGGACCGGCTGATCGACTGGCTGCCCCGCCGCATCCCGCCGGATGCCGGCGCTTGCGTGGTGCACGGCGATTACCGCCTGGACAACCTGATCATCCACAAGACCGAGCCTAGGGTGGTGGCGGTGCTGGATTGGGAATTGTCGACCCTCGGCGATCCGTTGGCAGATTTCGCCTATCACGCGATGGTCTGGCGCATCGCGCCCGATCTGTTTCGCGGCCTCGCCGGGATCGATCATCGCGCTCTGGGCATTCCGACGGAGCAAGAGTATGTCGCCGCTTATTGCCGCCGCACCGGGCGGGCGGGGATCGCGGATTGGGAAGTCTATGTCGTTTATGGCATGTTCCGGATCGCCGCCATCCTACAGGGCGTGCTGAAGCGGGCGATCGACGGCAACGCGTCCAGCGATCAGGCTTTCGACGTGGGCAGGCGCGGACGCACCATCGCGCAGCAGGCCTGGGCGCTGGCGAAAACTCTGGGTTGAGCGGACGGTTCATGTTGTTCGATCTGACCGGAAAAATCGCCGTCATCACCGGCTCGTCGCGGGGCATCGGCCGCGCCATCGCCGAACGCATGGCCGAGGCGGGCGCGAATGTCGTGGTCTCTTCGCGCAAGGCCGCCGCGTGCGAGGAGGCGGCCCAGGCGATCAACAAGGCGCGCGGCGCCGAACGGGCCATCGCCGTTCCGGCTAATATCTCGTCGAAGGACGATCTGGCCAAGCTGGTGGAAACGACGCGTAAAAAATGGGGCAGGATCGACATCCTGGTGTGCAACGCGGCGTCGAATCCCTATTTCGGCCCGATGTCTGGCATCTCCGACGAGCAGTTCCGCAAGACCCTCGACAACAACATCCTGTCCACGCATTGGCTGGCGCAAATGGTGGCGCCCGGGATGGCTGAGCGACGCGGCGGATCGATCATCATCGTGTCGTCGATCGGCGCGTTTCGTGGCTCGCCCGTCATCGGCGCCTACAACATCACCAAGGCTGCGGACATCCAGCTCGCGCGCAACCTGGCGATCGAGCTGGGGCCTTCCAACATCCGTGTCAATTGCATCGCACCGGGGCTGATCCGTACGGATTTCTCGCGCGCGTTGTGGGAGAACAAGGAGACGCTGGAGCGGATGACCAAGTCCGTGCCCTTGCGCCGGATCGGCGAAGCCGACGAGATTGCGGGTGCCGCGGTCTATCTGGCGTCGCCCGCCGCATCGTTCGTCACCGGCCAGACCATCGTGATCGACGGCGGGGCGACGGTCACGGTGGGATTCTGATGCGGACCGGATATTTTACGAGGCCGATATGGACCTGACGCAATCGCCGAAGGTACGTGAGTTGAAAGCCCGGCTCGAAGCCTTCATGGACGAGCATATCTATCCGAACGAGGAGCGCTATTACCGCGAGTCGGAACAGGGCGGCCCGTGGAAGGTCCAGCCGGTGATCGAAGAGCTGAAGCCCAAAGCCAAAGCGGCGGGCTTATGGAATCTGTTCCTGCCGGAATCCGAATACGGCGCGGGCCTCGCCAATCTCGATTACGCACCGCTGTGCGAGGTCATGGGCCGCACGCATCTGGCGCCCGAGGTGTTCAACTGCAACGCGCCGGACACCGGCAACATGGAAGTGCTGGCGCGTTACGGCACGGCGCAGCAGAAGAAACAATGGCTCGAGCCGCTGCTGGAGGGGAAAATTCGTTCCGCCTTCGCCATGACCGAGCCGGCGGTGGCTTCCAGCGACGCCACCAACATCCAAAGCTCGATCAAGCGCGACGGCGACCACTACGTCATCAACGGTCATAAATGGTACACCACGGGCGCCACCGACCCGCGCTGCAAGATCATGATCTTCATGGGCAAGACCGACCCGAATAACCCGGACAAACACAAGCAGCAATCCATGATCCTGGTGCCCACGGATACGCCGGGGGTGAAGGTGGTGCGGCCGCTGCCGGTGTTCGGCTTCTACGGCGTGCCCGATAAATCCTCCGAGGTGCTATTCGAGAACGTGCGCGTGCCGGCGGCGAACATGCTGCTGGGCGAGGGGCGGGGCTTCGAGATCGCGCAAGGGCGCCTCGGCCCCGGGCGCATCCATCACTGCATGCGCTTGATCGGCCTCACCGAGCGGGTGCTGGAAAAAATGTGCCGGCGCACAGAACAGCGCGTGGCGTTCGGCAAGCCGGTGTCGGAGCAGACCGTGACGCTGGAGCGCATCGCCGACTCGCGCATCATGATCGAGCAAGCCAGGCTGTTGACGCTGAAAGCCGCCTACATGATGGATACGGTGGGCAACAAGGAAGCCCGGGCCGAGATCGCGATGATCAAGGTGGCCGTGCCTGTGATGGCCTGCAAGGTGATCGATTGGGCGATCCAGGCCTTCGGTGCGGCAGGTGTCGGCAACGATTACGGCCTCGCGGCGGCCTATGCCACGGCGCGCATGCTGCGCCTCGCCGACGGGCCGGACGAGGTGCATCGCAACCAGATCGGCAGGCTGGAGCTGCGCCGCCACCACGCGCCGGGCGGCAAGCGCAACTGATGCTGCTCCAGGTCGGAACCGGCTACCGTCTACCGGCAAAACCTCCCCGGAAATCCACTTCGCCTGGTCGCTGGCCAGGAACAGCCCGGTATAGTGCCGGAAAGAAATAGGGATATTGCTCATGACCGACCGCCAAGCGCTGACCGTCCGCGATCTCGCCGCCCTCGCCGTTACCGCCGCCGACAGCAAGACGCCCGAGCCGCTGTTCGCCGCTGCCGACGCGCTGGTCCAACGCACGATCGGGCACACGCTGTTCACCATCCTGCGCTCGCATGAAGCGCTGGCGGAGGTCGAGCGCCTCTACACCAGCAACGCCAAGGCTTATCCCGTCGGCGGGCGCAAGAAGAAAGGCGACACGCATTGGGGCCGCAAAGTGCTGAAGCAGGGCGAGATTTTCGTCGCCCGGACGCCCGAGGAGGTAAAAGAGGCCTTCGCCGATTACGAGCTTATTTTCAGCCTGGGCATCGGCTCGATCATGAATGTGCCGATCGGCTATGCCGGAAGGCGGCTGGGAACGATGAACGTCTCGCACAAGGCGAACTGGTTCACGCCCGAGGACGCAGAAAAGGGCCGCGCGATCGCCGGAATCCTGGCGCCTGCCTTGCTTGGGGCATAGGGTGACGGGGTTGCGGGCGCAATAGGAAGCGGGGGATCGCGTGGCGCTGCTCGATGTCGCCGGGATAACGCGTAATTTTTACGGCGTTCATGCGTTGAGCGGGGCCGACCTCAAGGTCGAAGCGCGCAGCATCACCGGCCTGATCGGCCCCAACGGCGCCGGCAAGACCACGATGTTCAATTGCATCTCCGGCGTTGTTCCCCCGGATTCCGGCAGCATCCGCTTCGACGGCAACGACATCACGGGCTGGCGGCCCGACCGCATCGCGTCGGCCGGGCTGGTGCGCACGTTCCAGATCGCGCGCGGCTTTCCGCGGCTCAGCGTGTACGAAAACCTGCTCCTCTACGGCGACCACCAGCCCGGCGAAGCCGTGGCGGCGTCTTTGCTGCGCCCCGCCTCGGTGCGCAAGCGCGAGGAAGAGCTGGTCGCCCGCGCCTATGGCGTCGCCAAGCGCCTGAACCTGGTGCGCGTTCTCAACGATCCGGCCGCCAGCCTAAGCGGCGGGCAGAAGAAGCTGCTGGAGATCGGCCGGGTGCTGATGGCCAGCCCGAAGCTGATCATGCTGGACGAGCCGGTGGCGGGGGTGAACCCCACGCTGACGCGCGAGATCGCCGAGCATCTGCGCGGCCTGGTGGCCGACGGCCTCACGGTCCTGCTGATCGAGCATCACATGGATACGATCGCCGAGCTCTGCGACCACGTCGTGGTGCTGGCCGAGGGCCGCAACCTGGCCGAAGGCAGCTTCCACGACCTGGCGCATAATCCGGTGGTGCAGGAAGCCTATATGGGGCGGCGGAAATGGGCCTCCTGAACGTCGCCGGCCTGGTCGCGGGCTACAGCGCCGCCGACGAGGTGCTGAAGGGCGTCGACTTCACGATCGAGCCGGGCGAAATCGTCAGCGTGATCGGGCCGAACGGCGCGGGTAAGTCGACCCTGCTCAAGACCATCGCCGGATTGCTGAAGCCGGGCAGGGGCGACATCCAGCTCGACGGTAAGCCGATCGGCGGCCACGCCCCGCGCGAGATCGCTAGGCTGGGCGTGGCCTACGTGCCGCAGGAACAGAACATTTTTCCCACCATGTCGGTGCGCGAAAACCTCGAGATGGGCGGCTATGTCGATCCCGCGGGCAGCAAGCGGCGCATCGACGCGGTGTTCCAGCGTTTTCCGGTGCTGGCGAAGAAACGCCGCCATGCCGCGCGCACGCTGTCGGGCGGCGAACGGCAGATGCTGGCGATGGCGATGGCGCTGATGGTCGAGCCGCGCATCCTGTTGCTGGACGAGCCGTCGGCCGGATTGTCGCCGGTGGCGGCCGAAATATTGTTCGAAAGCATCGGCGCGGTGAACCGCGAGGGCGTGGCGATCGCGATGGTCGAGCAGAACGCGAACGAGGCGCTCACCATCGCCCATCGCGCCTATATCCTGGTGGACGGCCGCAACCATCGCAGCGGCCCCGCGGCCGCGCTTGCCGCCGACCCCGACATCCGGCGTATATTCCTGGGAGGATAGAGGAACGCCCGCCGGGGCGACCGTTTCACGCACAACGAATCCTCGGGGATTCCTTCAAGGGAAAAGGGAGAATTGCCATGAAAATCCAAGGACTGACCGCATCCCGCCGCCGCTTCGTCCAGGGCGCGGGGGCACTGGCCTTCGCCGGGTTCGCCCCGGCGATCGTCCGCGCGCAGGGCCAGCCGATCACGCTGGGCATCCTGACGCCGCTGACGGGCGCCGGCGGCGTCGACGGCCCGCGCATGGACAAGGCGATGAAGGCGGTGTTCGCCGAGGTCAACGCCGCCGGCGGCGTTCTCGGCCGCAAGATCGACACGATCCTCGAGGACGATCAGACCAACCCCGAAGCCGCGGTGCGCGCCGCGCGCAAGCTGATCGACGTCAACAAGGTTCCGGCGATCCTCGGCACCTGGGCCTCGGCCGTCACGACCGCCGTGGCGCCGCTGTGCTGGGAGAGCAAGACGTTCCTGTGCACCACCTCGGGCGCCGACTCGATCACGCTGCTGCCGCATCAGGGCTATCTGATCCGCACGCAGCCCAACAACTATCTGCAGGCCGCCGCGCATGCCGCGTTCATTGCGTCCACCGGCGCCAAGCGCGTCTACGTTATGTCGATCCAGGCGCCGTTCTCGCAACCCACCCAGGACCGCATGAAGGAAGTGCTGCCGAAGCACGGCTCGCAGATGGTCGGCGGCCTGATCTACGACAAGGACAAGACCAGCTATCGCTCCGAAGTGGATATCGCGCTTAAAACCAATCCCGACGCGATCTATCTCAACGGCTACTCGCCGGACGTCGCGGTGGTGGTTCGCGATCTCTATCGCGCCGGCTATACCGGCACGCGGTTCACCCAGTCCTATGTGATGACCCAGAAGGTAATCGATTCGCTGCCGCCGGAAGTGACTGAAAACATGTACATCGTGCAGCCCTCGGCCGACGTGAACGGGGCCGCCTATGCCCTGGTGAAAAAGCGCATCGGTGTCGAAAATCCCGATTCTTACGAATGCGCGGCGACGGATTGGGCCAGCCTGGTATGCCTGGCGATCGCCAAGGCCAAGGCGGCCACGGGTATCGGCATGCGCGACAACGTGCGCAAGATCTCGCAGGGCAACGGCGTGAAGGTCGCCACCGCCGTCGAGGGCCTGAAACTCTTGGCCGAGGGCAAGGAGATCAACTACGAGGGCGCCAGCGGCCCCTGCGACTTCAACGACATCGGCGATATCCTCGACTGCAAGTTCCGCTACAGCAAGATCGGCAAAGGCAAGATCGAGTTCCTCAAGGTCACCGGATCGAGCGGTTAGCGAAAGCGGAGGCAATGCCGCCGATCGTCACCGAGGTAGCGCAGCTCGTCGTCAACGGCATCATGTCCGGCACCATCCTGGCGGTGCCGGCCATCGGCCTGACGGCGATCTACGCCGTGCTGCGCTTTCCCAATTTCGCGTTGGCCTCGCACGCCACTGTGGGCGCGTTCGCCGGCTATATAGCGAATGTGAAGCTGGGTCTGCCGATCCTGCCCTCGGTCCTCTTCGCCTTCCTGGGAGCGGGGCTTGTGGGCGTCGTCACCGACGAGACGATCCTGAAGCCGTTCCGCCCCGCCGGCTTCATCACCACGGCCATCGCGTCGATTGCGCTCACCATCGCGCTGGAGAACCTGGTGCGCTTCGGTTTCGGCAACGACCTCAGGGGCTACGATCTGCCGATCATGCGCGACTGGCGCTTCGGGCCGATCCGCGTGGGACCGCAGCAGGTGCAGAACCTGGGCATCGCCGTCGTGGCGATGGCGGCGCTGTTCTGTTTTCTCGCCTTCACGCGCACGGGCAAGGCGATGCGCGCGGTGGCCGACAACCCGATGCTGGCCGGCATCAAGGGCATCAACGCCGACGCGGTCGGCCGGCTGGTGAATTTCGTGGGCATGGGGCTCGCGGGCCTGGGCGGCATGTTGATCGGCCTAGACACCACCATCGATCCGCTGATCGGCTTCCGCACGATCCTCAGCATATTCGCGGCCGCCGTGGTGGGCGGGCTCGGCAGCATCCCCGGCGCCGTGATCGGCGCATTGACGGTGGGCGTGGGCGAAGAGCTGTGCCTGTTGTTCCTGTCGCCCGACTACCGCAGCGTCGTGGGGTTCCTCGCCATTCTGCTGGTGTTGACGCTGCGTCCGCGCGGCATTCTGGGCCAGCGGGCCTATTGAGCGCGGGGGGCTAGCGCGATGATCAACTACCTCATCGCCATGGGCGTTTCCGCCTGCATCTATGCGTTGATGGCTCTGGGCTTGAACGTCATCTGGGGCCTGGCCGGGATGGTCAATCTCGGCCTGGTCGGGTTCTTCGCGGTGGGCGCCTATGTCACGGCGCTGACCACCATCAAGCTCGGCGTGCCGATCGCGGCGGGCATGGCGTTGGGCGCCGCCGCCGCGTCGCTGGTGGGCGTCGGCGTGGCGCTGATTACGGTGCGGTTGCGCGGCGACTACCTCGCCATCGTCACCCTGGGTTTCGCGGAATCGATCCGTATCGCTTCCAGCAACGCGATCTGGCTCACCAACGGCACCGATGGCATCTCGGGCATCGCCGGGCCGTTGCGCGGCACCATCGCGCCCGAAACCTTCAACCTGATGTATCTCGGCATGGTCGGCGTCATCGTCGCCGTCGCCTATGTGCTGGCCGAGCGGTTGCGCACCGCTCCGTTCGGCCGCGTGCTGCGCGCGATCCGCGACGACGAGCAGGTGGTCGCGGTCGCCGGCAAGCACGTCACGATGTTCAAGGTAAAGGCGTTCGCCATCGGCGCCGCGGCCCTGGGCCTCGCCGGCGCGCTCTATGCGCACTACACGTCGTACATCACGCCCGATCTGTTCGTGCCGTTGCTGACGCTCTACATCAAGCTGGCGCTGCTCACCGGCGGCGTCGGCACCAACCGCGGCGCCGTGATCGGCGCGTTCGCCATCGTGTTCCTGCTGGAATCGACACGCTTCGTCATCCCGCTGGTGCCGTTGATCAGCGCGGTGCAGGGCGCCGCGTTGCGCGAGCTTTTAATCGCGAGCCTTTTGATCGTGATGCTGCGCTATCGCCCCACGGGCCTGACGCCGGAACGGTTGACGATCATTCCCGTGCCGGCCGCGGCTGCGCGCTAGGCGCTGGCGCTACCAGCCGCAGGCATAGGCGGGTCGGCGCGGGTCGGCCCCGCCCGAGATTACGCCTTTCCGGCGGTCGGCCTTCAGCACGCACACCGCACCCGCGCGCCACACGAAATCGGGCCAGTCCTCGACCCCGTGGCCGCGCTTGGTGAGGCCCTCGCGCACCGCTTTCGGCACGCGGCTTTCCACATGCAGTACCCCAGGCTGATAGCTGTGCGGCTCGAACGAATCCGGGAAGCTGTAGGAAGCGAAGCGCGGCTGCTCCACCGCCTGCTGCGGGTTCATGCCGAACACGGTGATGTTGAGCAGCACCTGCAGCATCGCCTGGGCCTGCACGTCGCCGCCCGGCGTGCCGATCGGCAGGAACGATCCATCGTCCAGAATCGCCATGGCCGGGGCGGGGGTCAGGCGCGGGCGCTTGCCCGGCTGCACCGAGGAGGGATGGTTGGGATCGGCCCAGTTCTGCGAGCCGCGCCCGGACGGGCAGATTCCCAGGCCCGGGATCACCGGCGTGTCGTACGAGGAATCGCTGGGCGTGGCCGAGAACACGTTGCCGTGCTTGTCGGCGACGCAGATATACGACGTGTCGCGCGCGCCCGCGGCGGCGCGGGTGGTGGTGGGGGCGGGGCCGTGGCGATGCGCGAAGCCCGGTATCTCGCCGGCCGGCGGCATGTCGGGCGCGGCGCGGTCCGGGCGGATCATGGCGCGGCGCTTGTCGGCATAGGCCTGCGACAGCAGCGCCTCGACCGGCACGTCGACGAAGCGCGGATCGGCGATGTAGCGCTCGCGGTCGGCGAAGGCGAGCTTGATCGTCTCGACCACGGTGTGGATGTAGTCCAGCGAGTTGTGGCCCATCGATTTCAGGTCGATGCCGTTCAGGATGTTCAGCATCTCGGGCAGCACCGGCCCCTGGCACCACGGCCCGCAGGCGTAAAGCTCCATGCCCTTGACGCGCGTCTTGACCGGCTTTTCGATTTCCGCATGGTAGCCGGCCAGGTCTTCCTCGTTGAGCAAGCCGCCGTTCTGCTTGTGATAGGCGACGATCTGCCGTCCGATGTCGCCGCGATAGAACGCGTCGCGCGCCGCCTGCAACCCCGCCTTGCGGCCCTTGCCGGCGGCGGCTTTTTCCTGGTCGGCCATGAACTGCATGGTGCGGCCGAGATCGGCCTGCACGAAAATCTCGCCCGCCCTAGGCGGTTTGCCGGCGGGCAGATAAACTGCCGCACTCGACGGCCAGCGGCCGTAATCCGCCTCGTGCATGGCGACCATGTCGGCCATCAGCCCATACATGGGGAAGCCGTCGCCGGCGAAGCGGATCGCGGCCGACGCGCAATCGGCAAAGCTCATCGTGCCGTAATTCTCCAGCGCCATGATCCAGGCATCGGGCGCGGCCGGCACCACGGTGCGCAGCAGGCCCTCGGGCACGTGTCCGCCGTGATGCTTCTGGAACATCAGCGGATCGACCGCCCTGGGCCAGGTGCCCAGGCCGCTGATGGTCAGCACTTCGCGCCTGTCGGCCAGGTAGATCATGATCGGCGCCACGCCGGCCACGTTCACCAGGTCACTTTGCAGTACGCCGAGCGCGATGCCCGCGGCCACGCCGGCATCGACCGCGTTGCCGCCCGCTTCCAGGATGGTGAAGGCCGCGTGCGCGGCGCCGTAATGCCCGGCCACGGCCATGTGGCGCGTGCCCAGCAGCACGGGCCGGAAGCTTTCGATCCCGCCGAAGGCAAGGGATTGGGAGATTGAATCGCTCATCGGGGCGCTCCTTATCGCGCGGGAGGGCCTATGCTACGCCCACAGGCGTTACGAGGCGAGGCGGTTCTTGTGGAAGCGCCCGGCCTTCATGATCACGGACAGGTGTTCGCCCCGGCCGGTCAACAGCTCGAGTTTCTTGATCGGGTCGCCGTCCACGACCAGGATGTCGGCGTAGGCGCCGGGCTTCACGACGCCCAGCTTGCCTTCGCGCCGCACGATCTCCGCGCCCACCAGCGTGGCTTGGCGGATGATCTCGATCGGCTTCAGCACCTCGCGCCGCAGCAGGAATTCGCGGCTCTGGTCCACCTGCAACTGGCCCAACAGGTCGCTGCCGTAGCCCACCTTCACGCCCGCGCGCTTGCAAATTTCCAGCGAGCGCAGGCCGCCGTCGATCACCAAGTCGTTCTTGGCCAGCATCTCGGCGGTCATGCCGAACTGCGCCGCCCGTTCCTTCATCGCGTAGTAGGCGACGAGGTTGGCGACCATGTACGCGCCCTTCTGCTTCATCAGCTTGGCCGATTTCTCGTCGATCAGGTTGCCGTGCTCGATCGTACGCACGCCCTGGCTCACGGCGCGCTGGATCGCCTCGGGCGTATAGGCGTGCGCCTGGGCGTATTTGCCGAAGGCCGCGGCCTCGTCCACGGCGGCCTTGATCTCCTCCAGCGAGAACTGGCGGCTGTCGAGCGGGTCATAGGGGCTGGCCACGCCGCCCGACACCATGATCTTGATCTGGTCGGCGCCTTGGCGCAGTTGTTCACGCGCGGACTTACGTACGTGGTCGGCTCCGTCGACGATCTCCATGCCGAAATTCATGGCGTTGCAGCAATGGCAGCTCGAGCCGAAATCGGTGCGCCGCCGCGCGTCGGAATGCCCGCCCGTGGGGCCGATGGCGCGGCCGGCGATGAACATGCGCGGGCCGGTCAGCAGCCCTTGCGCCACCGCGTCGCGGATGCCCCAGTCCGATCCGCCGGTGTCGCGCACGGTGGTGAACCCGCGGTCGATCATCGCGCGCAGCAGCTCCGACGCGCGCGCGGTCATCAGCGTCAGCGGGATGGCCTCGAGATAGCGGATGTTCACTTCCGACAGGCAGGCATGGACGTGGCAATCGATCAGCCCGGGCATCAACGTACGGCCCTTGCAGTCGATCGCGTCGGCTTTTTTCGTCTTAATCGGCTTCGACGACACTTCGCGGATGGTGTCGCCTTCCACAAGCACCGAAACGCCGCCTTGCAGCTCGTCTTCGTGCGGGTCGAGCAGCTTCGCGTTCTTGAACAGAATCTGCGTCATGGCCGGTTTGGCTCCGCTGGCTTTTTACCGCGCCGGTTCCGCCGCTTCGGCCTCGCGGGCGAAGGCAGCCGGCTTCGGCTCGGACAATATCCCGATCAACGAAACTTTTACCGCGCGGATATGCCGCGCCAGGGTATCGCCGGCCTCGGCGAACTTGCCGCGCCGGCACAGCTCCGCGATTTCCGTATGTTCGCGCTCGGCCCGCGCCAGCCCGTCGGTGTGCAGAAGTTGCAGGCGGGTATAGCGGTCCGACGCCATCAGCAGCTTGTCGACCATCGCCTGGATCTGCGGACGGTCGGCGCGGGAGTAAAGCTTGGCGTGCAGGCTGGTGTTGAGCTCGCCCCAGCGCATGACGTTCTGGTCGCGCAGTTCCGCCGAGTATTCGCGCAATATCGCGTCGATCTGCGCGAAATCGTCCGGCGTCAGCCGCGGCGCGGACCGCGCCAGCAGCATGGTCTCCAGCGTCTCGCGCAGCTCGAAGGTTTCCTCGATATTGGCGATCGACGTGCCGGCCACCACGGCGCCTTTATGCGGCTCTATTTTCACCAGCCCTTCGGCTTCCAGCTGCACCAGCGCCTCGCGCACCGGCGTGCGGCTGATGCCGAACTCGGCGGCCAGCAAATCCTGGCGCAACGGCTCGCCGTCCTTCAATTGGCCGTCGAAAATCTTGCGGCGAATGGCATCGGCCGCCGACGCTGCCACGGTGCGGTGGGCAAATTGGCCGGCCAAGGCTTTCCGGGCATAACTGCTCAAATCGTCGACCACGGTCCCGCGCAAGCGTGCGCCGAACCGTCCCCCTTCGTCGGTTATGCACAACGGCGGCGTGCCGCTGCCCGTCTTATTTCTTCATCGGGCGTTGGTCGTATCATGTTCGGCGGTGGGCCGGCAATATGCCGATTGGATATTGTATAAAATCGGCAGCTTTGATACGACTCACTCATAACAAGCGCTTCGGGGGAGCGCATGAATGCCGGGCGGGGCGTTGCACCGGCCATTGTCGCGTTATCCGCGGCAAAGGCGGGGCGTTGCGCCGATCACATCGTCGATGACTTCACGCGCGGCGTCGCTGCCGCCATGCGCGCCTAGGGCCTTGGCCGTGGCGGCGCTGGCGATCGCCGACAAGCGCACGCTCGGGCGTTGGGCGTTGACCGGCGCCGCCGGAATCACGCTCGCGGTCATTCTGCTGCCGCTGTTCTTCGTGACATGGCTTGCGTTCTTCCTGCAGCCGATCCCGTCGTTCCCGCCGCAGGGCTATAGCCTCAAGTGGTTCTTCACGATCGCCGACAACCCAAAATTCGTCGACGGGTTCGTGCTCAGCCTGCAAGTGGCGGTCGCGGCGATGATCGTCGGCCTCGCGCTCGGCGTGCCGGCGGCCCTGTGCCTCGCGCGCTATCGCTTCTGGTCGCGCGAGCCGATCGGCAATCTGCTGCTGTTGCCGCTGGTGGTGCCGGGGATCGTGCTTGGCACGTCGCTCTATGTCTTTCATGTCGAGGTGACGATCCTGACCGAGCTTCCGATCCTCGGCTCGATCCCGGCCCTGGTCGCGGGCCATATCCTTCTGGTGATCCCCTGGAGCGTGCGCCTGGTTAGCGCCAGCCTCGCCGGATTCGACCGCAGCATCGAGGAAGCCGCGCAGAATCTGGGCGCCACGCCGATGACGACATTCTTCCGCATTACGCTGCCGACGATCAGGCCCGGCATCGTGGCCGCGGCGCTGTTCGGCTTCGTGGTCTCGTTCGGCAACCTGGAAATGTCGATGTTCCTCGTCGGCGCCGGCCGCACCACCTTGCCGATCACCATCCTGCAGTACCTGGAATGGCGCATCGATCCGACCATCGCCGCGGTGTCGGTGTTGCAAATCGCGCTGATCGGCGCGGCGATGATGATCACGGATCGCTTCGTCAAGCTGTCGCGGGTGGTGTGAAACATGGCGCGGCTTGAAATCGAACGCCTATCCAAGCATTTCGGACCGACCGTGGCCGTGCAGGACGTGTCGCTTGATGTGCGCGACGGCGAGTTCCTGGTGCTACTGGGGCCCTCGGGCTGCGGCAAGACCACCACCTTGCGCATGATCGCCGGGTTCATTGCGCCGTCCGGCGGCCGGGTGCGCCTGGGCGATAGGGACGTCACCGCCCTGCCACCCTGGAAGCGCAACGCCGGCATGGTGTTCCAAAGCTACGCGCTGTTTCCTCATCTCACGGTGGCCGAGAACGTGGCCTTTGGCCTGGAAATGCGCAATGTGCCCAAACCGGAAATCCCGCCGCGCGTGGCCGAGGCCTTGCGCCTGGTGCGTCTTGGCGGCCTGGCCGAGCGGCTGCCGCGGCAGCTGTCGGGTGGACAGCAGCAGCGCGTGGCGCTGGCCCGCGCGCTGGTGATCCGCCCCGACGTGCTGCTGCTGGATGAGCCGCTGTCGAACCTCGACGCCAAGTTGCGCGAGACGGTGCGCGTGGAAATCCGCGAACTGCAACGCCAGCTCGGCACCACCACGGTGATGGTCACGCACGACCAAGAGGAAGCGCTGATCATGGCCGACCGGCTGGTGGTGATGTCCGAAGGATCGGTGCGCCAGGTCGGCACGCAGCGCGAACTTTATGAGCGTCCTGCCGACCGCTTCGTCGCGGGGTTCGTGGGCCGCAGCAATCTTCTGTCCGGCAAGGTGGTGGGCCCCGGGAAGTTCCAGACCGAAGGCGGCGTGTCGATCGCCTGCGCGGACGGCGCGCTGGGGCCCGGCGTGATCGCGCTCAGGCCCGAGCGTTTGGTGCTAGGCGCCGCCGCTGCGGGCCTCGACAACCGCCTCAGCGGTACGGTCGAACTCGTATCCTATCTCGGCGCGTCGATCGACGTGCATGTGCGCGTTTCGGCCGCCGACCGCGTCGTGGTCAGCCAACCGAACCGCGCCGATGGCTCCCTGCCCAGGGAAGGCGACAAGATCGACGTGGGCTGGCCATCGGGCGCGGCCGTCGTGCTGTCCGAAGAGGGCGTCGGGGCCAAGGCCTGACGCCGAAGCGATCTGCACTCTGCGTGAACACTGGAGGAGAAACATCATGATGAAATCGAAAATCAGCCGCCGCAGCGCGCTCAAAGGAGCAGCGGCAGTCGCCGGCGTCGGCGCGTTCGGCGCGTTTCCGGCGTTCGGTCAGGCCGCGAACAAGAAAATCGTCCTGTCGACCTGGGGCGGCGACTACTCGAAGCTGCTGACCAAGAACATCTCAGCTCCGCTCCTGGCGCCCAAAGGCTGGGAAGTGGTGAATGATGAAGCCCAGAGCACGCAGCGCAAGACCAAGACCGTCGCCGAGCAGCGCCTGCCCAAGGGCACATCGGACATCCAAGCCCTGGCGGCGACCGATATCGGCGATCTAGTCGAGTCCGGCTTGCTGGAAAAGCTCGACCAATCGAAGCTCAAGAACGCGAAGAATCTGATCAAGACCTTCAGCATCGCCGAATCGCCGTACTTCTCGCCGCACATCTACAGCGGCAAAGTCGTGCTCTATAACCCCAAGATGATCAAGAAGGTGCCCACGGGCATCGCCGATCTGTGGGACCCGGCGAACCAGGGCAAGGTCGGCATCGTCGACATCCAGCACATCTATACCACCATGGCCGCGGCGCTGGTGGCGGGCGGCAAGACCGGCGACTTCGAGAAGGCCAAGAAGGCGCTCTTGGATCTGAAGAAGCTGAAGCCGATGATTTATCCCAGCAACGAGGCGCTGGCCCAGGCCCTGCAGACCGAGGAATGCGGTCTGTGCATCATGTGGAAGGCGCGCGCTGTACAATGGCAGGATGCCGGCGCGAAGATCGAGACGGTGGCGCCCAAGGAAGGCATCATCGCCTATGTCTCGGGCTTCACCGTCCCGAAGAACGCGCCGAACAAGGAAGGCGCCTATGCTTTCCTCGACGCCGCGATGGAACCCTTGGCCCAGGAAGGCTTCGCCAAGGACATGGGCTACAATCCCGTCGTCGGCAACGCCAAAGTGGCGCCCGACCTCAAGAAGCGCATCGGCTTCACGGCGGAAGAAGAGAAACTGCTGGTCAATCCGGACCTCGAATTCCTGGCCAAGCGGACCGCGGAACTGAAGGACTTCTGGGACAAGGAGTTCAAGGGGGCCTAACGCGGGCACCGTGAGGTCGAAATGACCGCGTCGGCAGCCGCCGACAGTCTGGTGTCGCTCGCCGCGCTTGAAAAGCGCGGCGGGCGGCTCTCGACTGCCGCGATGCTGATCGGGCCGGCCACGATCTTCGTCACGATCGGGCTGCTGATTCCAATCCTGATCCTGTTCCGCTACAGCCTCAACCAGTTCGTGCCCGGCAAGCTGATGGTCGAGGCGTTCACGTTCCAGAACTACGTCCTGTTCTTCACCGATCCGTACTACACCGCCGCGTTCTATCGCACGCTGCGCGTCGCGGTTATCGTCACGACGATCTGCCTGATCCTCGCCTTTCCGCTCGCCTACAAGCTGGCGCGCACGCAAAGCCGCTACAAGAACCTGCTGATCATGCTGGTGGTGCTGCCGCTGTTCGTCGGCAACGCCGTGCGCGCGGCGGGCTGGATGACGTTGCTCGGCAACAAGGGTTTCCTCAACGTCATGTTGCAATGGATCGGCCTGACCAGCGAGCCGATCCGCTTCATGTACACCGAATTCGCCGTCATCATGGGCATCATCGCGGTCAATCTTCCCTATGTCGTGCTGACGCTGCAAAGCGTGATCGAAGGCATCGATCGTGCGGTCGAGGACGCGGCGTTCAGCCTGGGGGCGGGGCCATTCACCATGGCGCGGCGCGTGCTGTTGCCGCTGGCGCTGCCCGGTTTCGCGGCGGGCGCGATTTTCTGCTTCATCCTCACCATGAACGCCTACGCCACGCCGGTGCTGCTCGGCGGTCCGCAATTCGTGATGATGGGGCCGCTGGTCTATGTGCAGTTCGCCGGCAAAAGCAACTGGCCGTTCGGCGGCGCCGTGTCGTTCATCCTGATGACGGCGACACTGGTTCTAACGGCCGCCGCCAATCTGATGGTGCAGCGCCGCTATCGCACCTAGCTTTCGCATCTGGAAAATCGCATCCGGCGGCCGCGTCGCCCAGCGGCAGGCCGGGGCAATGGGGACAAGGAAACAGTGGCCAGCTCAATCCAGCAAATCCAAGAAAGCCTCATCGGTTCGCCGCAATGGCGTTGCATCGGCCCGCATCGCGGCGGTCGCGTGGTGGCGGTCGCGGGATGCCCGGTCGATCCGGCCACTTTCTATTTCGGCGCCTGCGCCGGCGGGGTATGGAAATCGACCGATGCCGGGCAGACCTGGCTGTGCATCACCGACGGGTTCCTGACCACGGCAGCGATCGGCGCGTTGGCGGTGGCGCCGTCCGACCGCAACGTCATCTACGCCGGAACCGGCGAAGCCTGCATCCGCAACGACGTGTCGCATGGCGACGGCGTGTACAAATCCACCGATGGCGGCAAGACCTGGGCCAACATGGGCCTCGGCGACACGCGCCATATCGGCCGCATCGTCGTCCATCCGCGCAATCCCGAGCTGGTCTATGTCGCGGCCCTCGGCCATGCCTGGGGCCGCAACAAGCAGCGCGGCATATTCCGCAGCAGGGACGGCGGCAAGACCTGGCAGCATATCCTGTACAAAAGCGATCGCGCCGGGTCGCACGACATCGCCATGGACCCGCTCAATCCCCAGGTGCTCTACGCGCCTACCTGGCAGGCGCAGCGCCATCCGCACGCGCTGGTCAGCGGCGGCGAGGAATGCGGCCTGTGGCGCTCCACCGATGGCGGCGATACCTGGAGCGATATTTCACGCAAAGCCGGCCTGCCCAAGGGACTGCTGGGCAAGATCGGTGTGGCGGTGTCGCCCGAGCCGGTGGGCGGACGAGGCTGGGGCCGCGTCTGGGCGCTTGTGGAGGCTGAAGACGGCGCGATGTTCCGCTCCGACGACAGCGGCGAGAGCTGGGAGCGTGCTTCGGAATTCTCGGGCCTGCGCACAAGGCCCTGGTACTACATGCATGTAACCGCCGATCCAAAAGACCCCGACACGGTCTATGTCCAGAATTACCGGCTGTGGAAGTCGATCGACGCGGGCAAGACCTTTTTGCAAATCCCCACGGCGCATGGCGACGATCACGCGCTGTGGATCGATCCGGCCAATCCGCGCCGGATGATCGAGGGCAACGACGGCGGCGCCTGCGTGTCGTTCAACGGCGGCCAGTCCTGGTCGTCGCTCTACAACCAGCCCACGGCGCAGCTATATCACGTCATCACCGACGACCAGTTTCCCTATCGCGTCTACGCCTCGCAACAGGACAACACGGCGATCGGCATTCCCAGCGCCTCGGCCATCGGCGCCATCACCGACCGCGACCACATCAAGCCGGGCGGCGGCGAAAGCGGCTATATCGCGATCAAGCACGACGACAACGACTATGTGGTTGCCTCGGGTCCGGTCGGCCGGCGCTTCACCAACGACATCATGTATCTGCACGACCGCAAGACGCAGCAGGATTGGCAGAACATGGTCTGGCCCGAGCTTTACGGCTGGGGCGTGGGCGCCGAGACGCTGAAATACCGCTTCAACTGGACCTTCCCGATCCATTTCAGCCGCCACGATACCGACGTACTGTGGGTCTGCTCGCAGCACCTGCATCGCTCCACCGATATGGGCGCCAACTGGGAGGTGGTCAGCAAGGACCTGACGCGCAACGACCGCGCGAAGCTGGGACCGTCGGGTGGGCCGCTGACGCGCGACAACACCGGGGCCGAGGTCTATTGCACGATCTTCGCGTTCGCCGAATCGCCACAGCGCCGCGATCTGCTGTGGTGCGGCACCGACGACGGGCTGGTGCATCGCTCCACCGATGGCGGGAAAACCTGGGCCGACATCACGCCCGACGGCAAGCGCGGCAAGGTCGCCGGCGGCGCGCGCAACGCGCTGCCCGCCTGGTCGCTCATCAGCATCGTCGAGCCTTCGCAGCACGACGAAAATACGCTGTACGTCGCCGCCACGATGTACAAGCACGACGATACGCGGCCCTATCTCTATAAAACCGCCGATGGCGGCAAGACCTGGGCCAAGATCATGGGCGGCATTCCCGAGGGCGAGTTCACGCGCACCATCCGCGAGGATCCCAGCCGCAAGGGGCTGCTGTATTGCGGCACCGAGACCGGCATCTATGTGTCGTTCGACGATGGCGGCCATTGGCGTCGCCTCGGCGGCAACCTGCCGGTGGCGCCGATCCACGACCTGGTGATCAAGGGCGTGGAGATGGTGGTGGCGACGCATGGGCGATCGATCTGGATTCTCGACGACCTGACGCCGTTCCACCAGATGCAGGATATGCTGCGCAAGAAGCGCGGCGCGGCGTCGGCGTATCTGTTCCAGCCCAAGTCCGGTGTGCGGTTCCGGATGGCCGGTGGCTTCGCGGGCGTGGCGACGCAGGCCACTATGTCGCGCGGCCCGGCCTGGCCCGGCATGGTCAACTACGCCCGCACCGGCACCAACGTCATCCGCGTTCTGCCGGTAAAGCAGCCGGATGGAAGCTACGAGAATACCCTGCTCGATTCCGGCCAGAATCCGCCGAACGGAGTCGTCGTCCACTATTATCTCGACGAAAAACCGGTGGACGGGGTGACGCTGACATTCCTCGATGGGCGGGGACGCGACCTGCGCGCGGTAAAGAACGTACCGGCAAAAGCCGGGCTGAACCGTTTCTTGTGGAACCGGCGCCTGCCCGGCGTGCCGAACGTCGCGGCCAAGGACCTCGAGCCGTGGCACCGGCCCGACGGGCCGATGGTGCCGCCGGGCGGCTATGCCGTGCGGCTGGACGCCGGCGGCGTCAGCCAGACGCACTCTTTCGAGATTCTGCCCGACCCGCGCGTCGCCGCCGGCGCCGAAGAGCTTGCAGAACAATTCGCCTTCCTGAAGGAAATCCTGGCGCAGTTGAAGACCGTCAACGTCACGATCAACGATATCGACGCGCTGCTGGCGCAAACGGCGCTGCTCGACCGGCGCGCCAAAGGGCCGGTCAAGCCTGCCGCGGCCAGGCTCGCCGCCGAGCTTCGCTCGATACGCGGCGCGTTGATCGACGTCCACTACAACGGCGCCCAGCTCCACGGCAGCGGCTTGCACGAGAAGTTAAATTCGTTGTTCGATACGGTGGATAGCGGCGACTACGCGCCGTCGCGCCAGGCGCGCGATGTGTTCGAGGTGCTATGCGGCCAGCTCGGCAAGCTCACGCTCCGGTGGAACGCCGCGCGCAAGGAACGGCTGCCCGCGCTCAACGCGGCGCTGGCCAAGGCAAAACTGCCGGCTGTAGGATAAGCCGCCGCCGGTTGGGGGTGAGAGACAACCGAAGGATTCTTGGAGAGGCACGATGTACACGCTGTTGAAATCGCTTCGTCTGCGTCAGGTCTATCTCAGCGAGCCGGTCAGCTTCATCGCCGCGCTGGTGATCGCCGAGATGTTCTACAAGTTCCACAGTTTCCTTCTGGAAACCGGCGCTTTTCTGGTGACCTGGTTCGTGCTGGGCGCCATCGTTCATACCATCGCCAGCTGGGTGTTGCCGAAACCGGCCGCCGGCGACCGCCGGTCGTGACGCCCGACGCCTCCGGCGACAGGCCGGCCGCGAAATCGGCGCCACGGCCGGCTAGGCGTCTGCCGGCCGCACGCGCCATGATCGTGGCCCCCCAGCCCGAGGCGGTCGAGGCGGGCGCCGATATGCTGCGCGCGGGCGGCAACGCGCTCGACGCGGTGCTGGCGGCCGCCTTCACCCAAGGCGTGGTCGATCCGCTGATGTCGGGCATCGGCGGGTTGGGCAGTTTGCAAGTCTACGATCCCAAAAGCGGCAAGCATGTCGTGTTCGACGGCCTGTCGAGCTGTCCCGCCGCGGCGCGCGCCGATATGTGGCAAGACATCTATCGCGGCGAATGCAGCGACGGCTTCGGCTTCATCGTCAAAGGCGGCATCAACGAGGCGGGTCGCACCGCCGTCACCACGCCCGCGATCATGCGGCTGTTCGGGCAGGCGCATGCCGAATTCGGCAGCCAGAGCTGGGCGAAGCTGCCCGCGGCCGCGATCGCCCACGCCGAAGACGGCTGGGTGATCCGCCCACATGTCTATTACATGATGGCGACCAACGAGCTTTCCGTGGGCCGGCTGCCCTATATCGACAAGCTGAACCTGACGCCCGACGGCAAGCGCCTGTATATGCGCGCCGACGGCACGCCCAAGCGCGTGGGCGAGGCAGTGCGCAATCCCGAGCTGGCGGCAACCCTCAAGGGCCTCGCGCGCGACGGGGCGGAGAGTTTCTATACCGGCGAGATCGCCCAGCGCATCGTCAAGGACATGGAAGAGAATTCCGGCCTGGTGACGATGGCGGACCTGAAGGCCTGCAAGACGCGCCGCACCGAGCCGCTGAAGATCGCCTATCGTGGACGCATCATCGCGGTACAGCCACCGCCCGCCGGCGGCATCGTGGTGGCCGAGTTGCTGCGCATCCTCGAACGCTTCGACCTGGTTTCGCTCGGCCACAACAGCGCCGAGTATATCCGCGTCCTGGCCGAAGCCATGAAGATCGCCGGGCGCGACAAGGACGAGCATATCGGCGATCCTGATGTCGTGCCGCCGCCGTTGGACCGGCTGCTGTCCGATACATATGCCGACGATTGCGCGGCACGGATCAGGCGCGGCGACAAGGCCGTGCTGGTGCGCATATCGGGCGAGTCGAAAGGCACCACCACCGTGTCCTGCATCGATGCCGCCGGGATGGTGGCGACGCTGACGCATACCCTCGGCACGCCCTCGGGCGTGATACCCGCGGGCATGGGTTTCATGCTGAACGGGGCGATGAACGCCTACGATCCGCGCCCGGGCCGTGCGTCGTCGATCGGGCCGGGCAAGCGGCGGTTCTCGTCCATGTCGCCCACCATCGTGCTCGACGGCGGCAGGCCGGTGATGACCGTGGGCGCCCCGGGCGGGGCGTGGATCGGCGTCGCCATCGCCCAGGTGCTGATGAACGTGCTGGACTGGGGCATGACCATCCAAGAGGCGGTGCAGGCGCCGCGTTTCTCGTCGACCTCGGAAACCGTCGACATCTCCAACCGGATTCCCCGCGCGGTGCAGCGCGACGTGGAAAAGATGGGCTACAAGGTAAAGCGCTCGCCGATGAGCTATCCGTTCGCGGCGCCGCACGGCATCACGATGTTCGACGGGGTGCTGGAGGGTGGCGCCGATCCGCAGCGCGACGGCTACGTGCAGGGAATCGCCTGACGGCGGTAGTGCGGCTCAGTCCAGCTTCAAATCGTGGCGCGGCCGGCCCCAATCGGCGGCGCGCTTGGCGCTGCGCTCTACGTCCTCTTCCAACATCAACCCGCCGGCCACCAGGCGCTTGGCGGCCTCGGTGATCGCCTGAACGTAAGCCTGCTTGTTGGGATAGCGTTCCAGGATCGAGCGGCGCGGATCGCCGGTCACAGCGCGTTCTTCCGGGGTCTCGGGAAATAGGATGGTGCTGCCGACGATCGGCCCCATCGCGCCATAGCCCAGGCCCTTGGCGCGCATGCTCCAGCCTAGATACGTGGCCAGCGGCGCCTGCACCATCGGCGCGCGCACGCCGGCGATGTCGTTGCCGTCGGCGTCGGTAGCGGGCACCTGGACGACATAGCGCTTGCCCGGCGTCAGGCCCGGCGGCTCTTTGGCGATGAGGCCCTTGTCGAAATCGGGCCCGAAATCCAACAGGTCCAGCTTGCTGGGCCCGCGCGGCGTCATGGCGCCGGGAATGGCCGGGAAGCCCTTGCGCCATTCCTCCGCCGTCGCCAGGGTCTTGTCGGCGCGGCGGGGAAACCGGCTGTCCGGCGGCGCGGCGCCGCCGCTCGCCCAGCGGTCCAGATTGTCCAAATTGGCGCGGAACAACATCGACGTGACGACCACGTTGAGGGGGTTCTGGCAGATGCCGCGCGTCGGCGTCGCCAGCAGCGGGTCGGCGTAATGCTGCGAGCTCGACCACAGATAAACCCGAACCGTGTCGGGCAGCTTGATCTCGTCGCCCTTGGTGTCCGTCACCACCAGCGAGCCGCGGCGTTGCCAATACTCGGTCGCCGTGTCGGTATGGACGATCAGCGGATCGGTCTCCGGCCGCTTCAAGATAGCGTCGGTCTTGCCTGTGAGGTGGTCGGTGGTCCTGGCGTAAGTGAAAGGAAAACTGTCGGCCGGGGTGAAGTGGTTTTCGTATTCCTGGCCGGGCAGGGGCATGATCGCCGCAAAGCGGTGGTTCATCCACATCTTCCCCGCGCCGGCGACATGCGGCATCACGCCGTCGAACACGCGCCTGCTCCCGGCGCCGGCGTTGAAGCCGTGATAGACGAAATCGCGGATGCAGCGCCCGGTCTGCGAGCGTCCCCAGGCATAGGCTTTCTCGATGCCAACTTCGCCCTGGCGCAGCGGGTTGCCGGCGATCCCGTGCTTCAGGAAGCTCACGAAATCGCGCACCGCCACATGCCCCAGGCCCAGGACGATGGAATCGCGCGCGGTGTAGACCAGCTCGTAGATCCAGCCCGGCTCGAATCCCTTGTCGACATGGATATGCGTGTCGGATGGAACCAGCGCCCGCTCGCGCCCGCCGCCGTCGATGGTCGAGCCAAGCTCGAGGCGCGCGAAGGACCAGGCATCGGCCGGTATCGGGATGCGCGCGCTGTCGGCATAGCGCCGCCGCGTCAGCCCAGCCTGGCGCGTATCCAGCGACACGGCGGGATAGCTCTTGGCCGCCGCCTGGCCGCTCAAGGGCAGGCAGAACACGCCCGGTTCGCTGATGATGTATTCCACCCGCACGACGCCGGTGATCGGCTTGCCGTTGTTTGTGGCGATGGGCAGGTCGATCAGCATCCGCCCTTCGCCCGGCTGCAAATCGCCCTGCCATGCCAGCCAGGCGACAGTATAGCCGCGGCGCATCAGGAACCCGTTGCCCGCGTGCTCCAGCGTACGCGGATCATGCGATCCCATCGCGTCGTTGAAGAATTGCAGGCAGCGTTTGTTGCCGCGGTTGCCGTAATCGAAGAACACGCGCTTGTTGCCGCGCGCCAAATCCACCGGCTTCAAAAGGAAGAAGTCGGCGGCGAAATGCACCAGGCCGTCCGCGCCCACCGGCGCGTGGCTCATATCCACCACGGCCTGGTTGTCCGCGGCTTTGGGGTCTATGGCGAATTCGGCGCGGCCCTTGAGCCGCTCATAGGCGCCGCTATCGCCGAAGGAATGACCGTCGGCGAACTTCGCGCGTTCGGCGATCGACAGCCTGATTGAACCGGGCATGAAATGCGGGCCGGATTGCGCTGATGCGTCAGGCCGTCTTGGCGCGCTTGGTGGCCGACAGGGCCGGTCGGCTGGCCAGCGCCTTTTTCACGATCGCCTCGACGCGGGCGCGTTCCTCGCCCGCCAGGGCCAGGCGCGGGGCGCGGCAGCGGTCGTTCGAGTTGATCGCCAGCGCTTCCACCAGCTTGATGTTCTGCACCAGCTTGGACGAGACATCGAGGTCCAGCAGCGGCTGGAACCAGCGATAGATCGCCAGCGCCTCGGCCAGGCGCCCGGCCTTGGCCAGGTCCCAGATCGCCACCGTCTCGGCCGGGAAGGCGCAGACCAGCCCGGCCACCCAGCCATGCGCGCCCATCGCGAAGCTTTCCAGCGCCAGGTTGTCGACGCCGGTGAAGATACGGAACCGCTCACCGCACAGGTTGAAGATCTTGGTCACGCGGCGCACGTCGTCGGACGATTCCTTGACCGCCACGAACAGCGGATCGGCCGCTAGGTCCGTCAGCATCGCCGGAGTGATGTCCACCCCATAGGCCACAGGGTTGTTGTAGATCATGACTGGCAGGCCGCCGGCCTTGGCCACGGCGCGGTAATGCGCCAGCGTCTCGCGCGGGTCGGAGCGATAGGGAACGCCCGGCAGCACCATGAAGCCCGCCGCGCCGTTGCGCGCGCCGGCCTCGGCCAGCGCCTGGGCGCGGCGGGTCGAGCCATCGACCACGGTCAGCAACACCGGCACGCGGCCCTTGGCCACGCGCACCGCCGTCTTGAGGATCGTGATTTTTTCATCCGGCTCCAAGGTCGAGGCCTCGCCCAGCGAGCCGCAGACGATCAGGCCATGCACGCCCGCCTCGAGCTGCAGCGCGAAGCAGCGCTCCATCTCGGCGACGTCCAGGCGGTCGTCCGCCGTGAACTTCGTGGTCACGGCGGGATATACGCCGGTCCAGATCGGTGACTGTGCCATTGAACGCCCCCTGGGGATGGTCATCTAAAGCAACCTATTGAATAGGTAACAACTTTGACGATTTTATACAATATCCAACCGCCAGGATCATGTGGACAAACCCATTTGTTATACTTGGACATTGCGCGGCGGCTAGCCGGGCTTTTGACGGCCGGTGTCCGATGGTTCGTGAACGGTTCAAGACTTTGGCCTTGGCGGCCGGGTTGCTCCTATTGCCCGGGACGTATCTCGACGCGGCGGCGCCCACGGGCGATCCGCCGCGGGTGCAAAAATCGCTGCGCGGGCAATTTTTGATCGCGGCGCCCACGATGGGCGACCCGCGTTTCGAGCATACCGTGATCCTGATGATCCGCCACGACACCCAGGGCGCCCTGGGCATCGTCATCAACCGATTGGCCGGGCGGCAGACATTGACCGAGCTTCTGGCCGGCGTCGGCGAAAAGTTCGATGCGCCGCAGAGCGTACCCGTCTATTGGGGCGGGCCGGTGCAGCTCGATCGCGGGTTCATCGTGCACAGCGCCGAGTATCGCCGGCCCGAGACGAAGGCGGTGGACGGCCGCGTGGCGATGACGGCGAGCAAGGATGCGCTGGTCGATATCGCGCAGGGCAAGGGGCCGAAGAAATTCCTGATCGCTTTCGGCTATGCCGGCTGGGCCCCCGGGCAGCTTGAAAACGAGATGGCGCGCAACGACTGGTTCGTGGCGCCCGAGGACCCGCGGCTGGTGTTCGACGAGGACCGCGACAAGCTGTGGGGGGCGGCTATGGCCCGCCGCACCCGCGAGTTGTAACGCGCGCGCCCCGCGGTTCACCGTCGGCCCGAAACGCTGTAGCATCATCAATGCGGCCCGATTTTTTCAGCGGGCCATGGGGGAGGAACCATATGTCGCTCGAACTCAAGCTGCTGGTTTGTTCCGCTGCGCTCGCTTTCGTGCAGATGCTGATTTCTGTCGTCGGGGCGCAGCTTCAGGTCGGGTTGCCGGCGCTGATGGGCAACCGCGAAAGCCTGCCCGAGATCAAAGGCTGGGCCGGGCGCGCCATCCGTGCGCATCGCAACATGCTGGAAAGCCTGGTGCTGTTCGCGGCGCTGGTGCTGGTTGGGCATGCCGCGAACAAGCTCAACGCGACCACTGCTCTGGGCGCGCAGCTTTTCATCTGGGCGCGGCTTGCCTATGCGGTCGTCTACATCGCCGGCCTGCCTTGGATCAGGACCGGCCTCTGGTTCGTCTCGGTCATCGGCTTGGTCATGATCTTCTGGCAGGTCGTCTGAACGCGGGCTCCTGCCGATTACGGACCGTCGCGCACGGGCAAGGGATACCTGAATGACGACGCCCGCACGCGACGCGATCCGAGGATTTCTCGGCGAACGGCGCGAGGCGCAGACCCGGTTCCTGGCCGAGCTGGTCAAAACCTCGTCCGACAATCCGCCGGGTGATTGCCGCGTCCATGCCGAACGCGCGGCGGCGCTGCTGACCGATCTGGGTTTCGCCGTCGAGAAGCATCCCGTGTCCGACGCCGATGTCCGCGCGCACGGCATGGCGTCGGTCGTCAACCTGATCGTGCGTCACCGCTTCGGCGCCGGGCCGACGGTGGCGCTCAACGCGCATGGCGACGTGGTGCCGCCGGGCGGCGGCTGGACCGCCGATCCCTATGGCGCCGAAATCCGCAAGGGCTGGATGTACGGGCGCGGCGTGGCCGTGTCCAAATCCGATTTCGCCACCTATGCCTTCGCCCTGTTGGCGTTGAAAGCCAGCGGCGCCAGCCTCGGCGGCGCGGTCGAGCTTCATTTCACCTATGACGAGGAAGCGGGCGGCGAGCTAGGCCCGAAATGGCTCTTGGACCGAAAACTCACCAAGCCCGATTACGCCATCGCCGCCGGGTTTTCCTATGGCGTCGTCACCGCGCATAACGGCTGCCTGCATCTGGAGGTCGAGGTCGCCGGCAAGTCGGCGCACGCCGCCGAACCCGCGAGCGGCCACGACGCGCTGGAAGCGGCCACCGAGGTGATGCAGGCGCTTTACAAGCTCAGGCGCGGCTACGCGAAAAAGCGTTCCAAGGTGCCGGGCATCGCGCATCCCACCTTGACCATCGGCCTGATCGACGGCGGCATCAACACCAACGTGGTGCCCGACCGCATCACGTTTCGCCTCGACCGGCGCATGATTCCGGAAGAGAATCCGGCCGTGGTCGAGCGCGATCTGACGCGGCAGATCAAGAAGGCCGCTGCGGGCAGGCGCGGAATATCCTGCAAAGTGCGGCGCATTCTGCTGGCGCGGGCCATGAAGCCGGTGGGCGGTCAGCAGCTTCTGACCGATGCTATCCTTGCCGCCGCACGGCCTGTGTTCGGCAGGATCAAAGCGCATGGCGTGCCGCTATATACCGATGCGCGGCATTACAGCGCCGCCGGGATTCCCACGGTGGTTTATGGCGCGGGGCCGCGCACGCTGCTCGAGGCCAACGCGCATCGCGCCGACGAGCGCCTGAAGCTTGACGATCTGTACAAGGCGACGGAAGTGGTCGCTCTGGCGCTGCTCGATCTGTTGGGAATCAAGCGATGAGCGATTATCCGCGCGACATGCGGGGCTATGGCCGCAATCCGCCGCACGCCGATTGGCCTGATGGAGCGCGCGTGGCGGTTCAGTTCGTGCTGAATTACGAGGAGGGCGGCGAGAACAACATCCTGCACGGCGATGCCGCGTCCGAGGCGTTCCTGTCGGAAATCGTCGGCGCGCAGCCCTTGATCGGCCAGCGCCACCTGAACATGGAATCGATTTACGAATACGGCAGCCGCGCTGGTGTGTGGCGCCTTCTGAAGATGTTTGAGCAACGAAAGCTCAATCTCACCGTTTTCGCCGTGGGCATGGCGCTGGAGCGCAACCCTGACGCCGCCAAAGCGTTCATCGCGGGCGGCCACGAGGTCGCCAGCCACGGCTGGCGTTGGATCGACTATCAGACCGTGGACGAAAAAACCGAGCGCGAGCACATCAAGCGCGCCATCGCGGCGATCGAAAAGACCTGCGGTCAGCGGCCGCTGGGCTGGTACACCGGGCGCGTCGGTCCCAACACGCGCCGTCTGGTGGCAGAGGAGGGCGGGTTCCTGTACGACGCGGACTCCTATGCCGACGATCTGCCGTATTGGGTCAAAGCAGCGGGCAAGGACCAATTGATCGTGCCCTACACGCTCGACGCCAACGACATGCGCTTCGCCACCGCCCAGGGCTTCAACTCGGGCGACCAGTTCTTCGCCTATCTGCGCGACACGTTCGACGTGCTGTACGCCGAGGGCACGGATAAACCGAAGATGATGTCTGTGGGCTTGCATTGCCGGCTGGTTGGGCGTCCCGGCCGCGCGGCGGCGCTCCAGCGGTTTCTCGACCACATCCAGAAGCACGACAAGGTATGGATCTGCCGGCGCGCCGACATCGCGCGGCATTGGCGCGCGAAGCACCCGCTACAATCATAATCGTCATGCCCGGCCTCCGAGCCGGGCATCCACGCCGAATTTTGATGAAACTGAAGCGTGGATGGCCGGGTCAAGCCCGGCCATGACGGAGCAAAGTTAGGGCTTCCTGAAATTCTCGATAAAGCGTAGCAGCACGCGCGCGCCGGTGCCCGCGTCCGACGCGGTGATCGCTTCGGCCGGGTTGTGGCTGATGCCGCGCTCGCACCGCACGAACAGCATCCCCAAATCGGTCAGCTTCACCATGCTCATCGTGTCGTGGCCCGCACCACTGAACAGGCGGAAGGGCTGGATGCCCTCGGCGCTCACCGCCGCGTCGAACTGATCCATCACCCAGGGCGTGCACACGCACCCGTCCGACGCCTGGGTCGTGTCGATCTGCACGCCAAGCTTGCGGCGGGATGCGATGACCCGGATCTCCTTCGCGATCGCTTCCACCAGCGCGTCGCGCGGGGCGGGCTCGGGTCCCCGCGCATCTATGCTGAAGCGCACCGCGCCCGGAATCACGTTGATGGCGCCGGGTTCCGGCGCGATTTGGCCGACTGTGCCGACCAGGCCGGGCCCCGCCTTCGCCAGGCGTTCCACGGCCAGCACGCATTCCGCGGCGCCGTTCAGCGCATCGCGCCGTTGGTTCATCGGCACCGTGCCGGCATGGCCGGCTTCGCCTTCCAGCCGCACCGACAGCCGCGTGCCGCTGGCGATCGCGGTCACCACGCCCACGGGCAGCCCCTTGGATTCCAGCACCGGGCCCTGCTCGATGTGAATCTCCACGAAGGCCAGCACGTCGCTTTTCTTGCGCGCTAGGGCGGGGATTTTCCGCGGGTCCAGGCCGAAGCCGCGCATGGCGGCTTCCATGGTCATGCCGTCCGGGTCCTTGCGTTGAAGCGCTGCGAAGTCGAACGTGCCGGCGATGGCCTTGCTGCCCAAGAGCGAGGTCTGGAAGCGCAACCCCTCTTCGTCGCCGAAGGCGATCACCTCGATCGCATAGGGCAGGCGGATGCCGCGCTTATTGAGCGCCGCGATGCAACTGATCGGCGCGATGATGCCGAGCATCCCATCGTACCGCCCGCCGCTTTTCACCGTGTCCTGGTGCGATCCGGTCAATAACGCGGGCAGGCCAGGCTTCGTTCCCTCGTAGCGCCCCACAACGTTGCCCGAATCGTCGAGCCGGGCGTTCATGCCCGCTTCGCGCATCCAGCCCTGGATCAGCCCGATGGCGGCGCGATGCTCCGGCGTGCAGAAGCGCCGCGTGACGCCCGGCCCGCCCTCGCTGAATTTCGCCAGGGCGTCGGCCCGCGCCATGATCTCGGCGCCCAGTTCCTGAACCGATGGAAGCTCCATACCAGCCATATTACCGCGTTGCCGCGGCGCGCGCCCGCGCGTCGTCGACGGCCCTTAATATCCGCTCCGGCGTGGCCGGGGCGTCGATCACGGGCATCGCGCGGTGACCGGCGGCGGCCGATACGGCGTCGCGGATCGCCAGCCACACGCACAAGGCCAGCATCAGCGGCGGCTCGCCCACGGCCTTGGAGCGCAGGATCGTGTTCTCGCGGTTGGGCGCGTCGGCCAGGATGCGGCAGTTGAACACCGGCGGCACGTCGCGGCTGCCCGGAATCTTGTAGGTCGACGGCCCGTGCGTGCGCAGGCGCCCCTCCTTGTCCCACCACAGCTCTTCCGTGGTCAGCCAGCCCATGCCCTGGATGAAGGCGCCCTCGATCTGGCCCATGTCGATGGCCGGGTTCAGCGACTTGCCGCAATCTTGCAGCAGCTCGGCGCGCAAGACTCGCATTTCGCCGGTCAGCGTATCGATCGCCACCTCGGCCGCAGCCGCGCCATAGGTGAAGTAAAAGAACGGCCGGCCCGTGCTGGTCTTGAAATCCCAGTTGATCTTGGGCGTGCGGTAATAGCCGGTGGCGGACAGCGACACGCGCTGGCGCCAGCTAAGCTCCGCCAGCTCGCCGAATTCCATGCTGTCGTTGCGAGCGAACACGCGACCTTCGGCAAAGCGGATTTCCGAAACCGGCACCTTGAACTTTTCGGCCGCCACCTCGGCCATGCGCGATTTGATCTGCTCGCAGGCCGCCAGGGCCGCCATGCCGTTGAGGTCGGAGCCCGACGAGGCGGCGGTGGGCGAGGTATTCGGCACCTTGCCGGTGCTGGTGGCCGATACGCGCACCTTGGAAATGTCGATCTGGAACGCCTCGGCCACCACCTGGGCCACCTTGATGAACAGGCCTTGGCCCATCTCGGTGCCGCCGTGATTCAAATGCACGCTGCCGTCGGTATAGACATGCACCAGGGCGCCGGCCTGGTTCAGCGTCGGCAGGTTGAAGGAAATGCCGAACTTCACCGGCACGGTCGCCAGGCCTTTTTTCACCACCGGGCTCGTGCGGTTGAAGGCGTCGATTGCCGCGCGCCAAGCTTTCAGGTCCACCGCGCGTTCCAATTCGCCGGTCACGCGCTCGATGATGTTGTCCTCGACGGTCATGCCGTAGGGCGTCACGTCGCGCGGGGCGGGGCCATAGTAGTTGCGCCGCCGCACCGTCTCCAACGGCAGCTTCAAATGCCGCGCCAGAACGTCGATCAGCGTTTCGATCGCGAACATGCCCTGCGGCCCGCCGAAGCCGCGGAACGCCGTGTTCGACACGGTGTTGGTCTTGCAGGCCAGGCCGCTCAAGCGCACATCGGGAATGAAATAACAGTTGTCGGCATGGCACAGCGCGCGGGCGATCACCGCCGGCGACAAATCCGCGATGTTGCCCGCGTTGGCCGCCAGAACCATATCAAGCGCCAGGATGCGCCCGTCGCCGTCGAAGCCCAGGTCGTAGCGGATCAGGAACGGGTGGCGCTTGCCCGTGGCGACCATGTCGTCGTCGCGGCTGAGGCGCAGCTTCACCGGGCGGTGCGATTTCCAGGCCAATAGGGCGGCGATGCCGGCGATGATGGTCGCCTGGCTTTCCTTGCCGCCGAAGGCGCCGCCCATGCGCCGCACCTCAACCGTCACCTGGTTGAACGGCAGGCCCAGCAGATGCGCCACGCCGTGCTGCACCTCCGTGGGGTGCTGGGTCGAGCTGTAGACGGTCATGTCGCGGCCCTCGCCGGGGATGGCGATCGCGATCTGGCCCTCAAGGTAGAAATGATCCTGGCCGCCGCAGCGGAACTCGCCGCTCAGCCGGTTCGGCGCGCGTTTCAGCGCCGCCGCGACATCGCCGCGCACCATCAGTTGTTCGGGTGCCACGAGCTGTTTGCGTTCCAGCGCCTGTTCCACCGACAGCACAGCGGGCAGAACCTCGTACTCCACCTCCACCAGCTTGGCGGCCGCGCGCGCATGATCCAGCGTGTCGGCAGCCACGGCGGCGACGGGATGGCCAACATATTCTGCGGTCTCCACCAAGGCAGGCTCGTCTTTCAGGATCGGGGCGATATCGTTCTTGCCGGGAATATCCCCAGCCCAGACCGCCGCTACGACGCCCGGCGATTTCAGCGCCCGCGTGAAGTCGATGTGCTTGATCCTGGCATGGGCGTGCGGGCTCAATACCAGGGCGGCTTCCAACGCGTCGGGCGCCATCGGCATGTCGTCCAGATACACGGCGCGGCCCGTGACATGCCCCGTGGCACTGTCGTGGCTCACCGGCACATGGGCGCCGCGCACCTTGGCGATGGAAGCGGGGGCGGCGGTCATAGCGTTTCCAGCCGCGGAGGCGGCGCGGAGCCGCCCGTGGATTCGATCTGTAAACGGCGCAGTAGGTTACTCGCGGCGCGCAGGCGATAGGCCGCGCTGGCGCGCTGGTCGTCCATCGGCGCGAAGTCCCTGGCGATCGCCGCGTCGATATCCGCCAGGGCATCGGACGTCCACGGTTTGCCAATCAGCGCCGCTTCGGCATTGGCCGCGCGCTTCGGCGTCGCCGCCATGCCGCCATAGACCGCGCGCAAGGCTGTCACCTTTCCATCGCCGACTTCGATGCAGAACGCGGCGATCACCGCCGAGATATCCTGGTCGAAACGCTTGGAAACCTTGTAGGCGAAGAACCGCCGCCCGGCGGCAAGCCGCGGAATGCGAATCGCTTCGATGAATTCGCCCTTGTTCAGCGCGGTCTTGCGATAACCGGTGATGAACTCCTCCACCGGCATTTCGCGCACGGTGGCCGCGCGCAAGCGCACGCTGGCGTCGAGGGCGATCAGGCAGGGCAGGGTGTCGCCGATGGGCGAGGCCGTCGCCAAATTACCGGCGATGGTCCCCAGATTCCTGATCTGGCGCGAGCCGATGCGGCGCACCAGCGCGCCGAACGCCGGGAAATACTGGTCCAGGTATGGCAGCGCCTCGCTGTAGGTGGCGCCGCCGCCCAGCTTCAGCTCGAGCGCGCCGTGCCAAATCTCTTTCAGTTCGGGCACGCCGGCAGTGGAAATCACGATCGGCGGCGGCTTGCGCTCCTTGCTGGCGAGCAGTCCCAGATCGGTGCCGCCGCCCAGCAGCGCAGCGTCGGGATAGTATTGCAGCAACTTGATCAGCGTCTCGATCTTCTGCGGGGCGAAGAACCGCTGGCCGCTGTTCGAATACTCGTTGTCGAAGTCCTGTTTCGCCAATCCGGCTTCGGCCTCCGCTTGCACGGCAGCAGCGGCGTGCTGCCCGGCGATCTTGCGGCACGCGTCGACGATCGGGCGGTAGCCGGTGCAGCGGCACAGGTTTCCCGCCAACACCTCGTGAATGTTGGCATCGGTCGCCTGCTCGCCGCCCTGCTGGAAGGCGAACATCGCCATCACGAAGCCGGGGGTGCAAAAGCCGCATTGCGTGCCGTCGGTTTCCATCAGCGCCTGCTGCACGGGATGAAGATCGCCGCCGGGCTTGGCCAAACCTTCGACCGTGAGGACCGACGCGCCGTCGATCTGCGGCAGCAGCATCAGGCAGGAATTCACCGCTTGGTATTTGTCCGCGTGGCGCGGTTTGACCGCGATGGTGCAGGCGCCGCAATCCCCCTCGGCGCAGCCTTCCTTGGTGCCGGTCAGCCGCCGGACGGTCCTGAGATAATCGAGGACGGTCGTCCCCGGCGGCGCGTCATGTTCGCTGCACGCGACCCCGTTCAGCAGGAAGCGGAGCGTCGCCACGGGCGATCACCCGCCGGCGCTCATGGTCGAGCGGAAGGCCCAGCGCGTCATGCGCCGCTCCAGCACGGCGAACACGGCGTACATCATGATGCCCTCGGCCGCCAGCGCCACGAGGCCGGCGAACACCAGCGGCATGCGGAAATCGGCGCCCGCCTGGATCATCAGGAACCCCAGGCCGGCGTTGGCGGCAATGGTCTCGGACACGACCGAACCGACGAACGCCAGGGTGATCGCCACTTTCAGCGACCCGAACAGATAGGGTTGGGTGCGCGGTATGCCCACTTTCAGCATGATGTCCATCTTACGCGCTCCCAGCGCCCGGAGCACGTCCTCCAGCTCCGGCTCCATCGTGGCCAGGCCCGTGGCCACGTTCACCACGATCGGGAAGAACGAAATCAGGAACGCGGTGAGTATCGCCGGAACCTCGCCGATCCCGAACCAGATCACCAGGATCGGCACCACCGCCACCTTGGGCACCGAATTGAACCCGATCATTACCGGGTAAAGCCCGCGATAGATCGTGCGCGACCAGCCCACGACCAGCCCCAGGGCTACGCCGAACGCCACGGCCAGGGCGAAGCCGGCCATGGTGGTCCACAGCGTGACGGCGGAATGGCGCAACAGCGGACGCCAGTACTGCACGATGGCCCCCGCCACCGCCGACGGCGCCGGCAGGATGAAGGGATCGATCTTCAGCAGCCGGCAAGCCAGCTCCCACACCACGAACATGCCGATGGTGAACAGCACCGGCGACAGGCGCTCCAGCATGTTGCTCATGCCCGGCGCACTTCCGCGATCTTGCCGCGCAGTTCATGCACGATGTCGGTGAAGCGCGGCTCGTAGCAGATATCCAGATCGCGTGGACGCGGCAGGTCGACCGGCCGCGACAGCACGATGCGTCCGGGCCGGGCGCTCATCACATGGATGGTGTCGGCCAGGAACGCAGCTTCGCGCAGATCGTGCGTCACCAGGATCACGGTGAAGCCGATCTTCTGCCACAAATCGCGCAGCACGCACCACAGCTCTTCCCGGGTAAACGCATCAAGCGCGGCGAAGGGCTCGTCCAGCATTAACAGCGCGGGCTGGTGGATCAGCGCCCGGCACAGCGAAGCGCGCTGCTGCATGCCGCCGGACAATTCCCAGGGATGGCGGTGCCCGAACCCCGCCAGGCCGACTGTGGCCAGCAATTGCTCGCCCATGGCCCGGTACTTCGTCTTCTCGGCGCGGAACCTGCCGCGATGCGGCTCGACAATCTCCAGCGGCAGCAGCACGTTGTCCAGCACCGTGCGCCAGGGCAGCAGGCTGGGATTCTGGAACGCCATGCCGGCCATCTTCACCGGGCCGTCGACCTGGATGCCTTCCAGCGCCACGCGGCCCTGGTTCGGGCGCACCAGGCCCGTCACCAGTTTCATCAACGTGGATTTGCCGCAGCCCGACGGCCCGACCACGGCCGCGAACTCGCCGCGCTTGACGCTGAGGCTGGTGCCGCGAAGCGCCAGGACTTCGCCCGACGCCCCGCGATAGGCCAGCGTTATGTCGTCTATGTCGACGAAGCTGGTCACCCCGGCGGCTTCGTTGCCGCGCCTAGAGCTTGCGCTCGGCCGCCGGCGGCAGGAATTGCGCGTCGAACACGTCCGCGGCTTTGGGCTTGGCCTTGAAGTCGTAGGTCAGCGCGATCTGCTCGATCGACGCTTCCAGGCGCTTCATGTCCACGCCGCCCACGCCGTTGGCCTTGACCCACGGGGTGATGAAATTGTCCTTCAGCGACATCTTCAGGCGCTCCAGCTCGATCTTCTCGTCGCCGGTCTCGTTGCGCTTCATGACCGATTTGATGGCCGCCGCCGGGTCTTTCGCCGTGTCCTGCACGCCCTTGATCGTGGCCTTCACGAACCCGGCCACGGCTTTCGGGTTGGCCTTGGCGTAGTCCGGGTTGACCATGATCGCGTTGCCGTACAGCACCAGGCCATGATCCGCCATCAGCATCACCTGCACGTCGCGCGCGGCCACGCCCTTTTGCTGCAGCATGTTGAAGTACGAGGAGAACGAGAAGCCGGTGATGGCGTGCACCTCGCCCGCCGCCAGCATCGGCTCGCGCACCGGGAAGCCGATATTGTTGATCGTCACTTTCGACGCGTCGATGCCGTTCTGCTTCACGAACGCCTTCCATTGGGCGAAGGCGCCGTCGGGCGCCGGCGCGCCCAGCACCTTGCCTTCAAGGTCCTTCGGCTTGTCGATGCGCGTCTTGGCCAGCGACACGATGGCGAAGGGCGGCTTGTCGTAGACCATCATGACAGCCTTGACCTTCTTGTCGGGGTTCTGGTCCTGGAACTTGACCAGCGAGTTGATGTCGAAGAACCCCATCGGATAAGTGCCGGCCGCCACGCGGGCGATACCCGCGACCGAGCCCGGGCCGGTGTCGACGGTCACGTCCAGGCCCTCGGCCTTGTAATAGCCCTTGTCGATGGCGACGAAATACGGGGCGGAGGGACCTTCGAACTTCCAGTCCAGGGCGAATTTCAGCGCGGTCTGCGCGTTGGCCCCGCCACCCGCCGTCATGGCCAGGGCGATCATGCCTAAAGTCGTTGCGATTCCAGTCCGTTTCATGGATTCGAACTCCCCGGTTTTTCTCCCGGCCCCGCCCAGGCAAGGGCCGCGTTTTCATCCTACGTTCCCAGCAATCGCTATGCCAGACCGTACCGGTTTAGCTTCCCCGATAGGTCGAATAGCTCCAGGGTGTCGCGAGCAGCGGCACGTGGTAGTGCCCCTCGGGCTCGGCCACGGCGAAGCGCACGGGCACCACGTCCAGGAACGGCGGATCGGCCTGCTTCGCTCCCATTGCGGCGAAATACTTGCCGAGGGCAAAGCGCAACTCGTAACGCGCGATCGGCACCGGGCGGCCGTGGATCAACGGCTGGTCGGTGCGGCCGTCGGCGTTGGTGACGGCGCGCGCGACGGTTTGCGCCGCGTCGCCGCCGGAAAGCTCCACCAGTTCCACATCAACGCCCCCGGCTGGCCGGCCGGACTGTGTGTCCAGCACATGGGTGCTGAGGCGCCCGTGCACCTTCAGTTTGTCGGGTGCCGACACTTTTTCATCCAGCCGCAACGCGCCGATGCGCAGGATTTCGTCCAAAGCCGCGCGCAGCTCGGCATCCGGCGCGTGGGCAAGGCGGCGCTCGAACATGCGCAGGATCGATTCCCGGCCGTGCCGCTTCACGCAGACGATGAACGGAAATCCGAAGCGCGCCTTGTAGGCATCGTTGAGCTTGTGGAACTGCGCGTATTCCGCCTCGGTCAGCCGGTTCAATCCTGCGCTGGCTTGTTCGGCGGCCGACTCCGCCGTCACGTTTCCGGCGCGCGCCGCCTTGCCGGCAAGGTCGGGATGGCCCTTCACCAGCGCCATCTGTTTGTCCGGCGCGGCGCCGCGCACGGACCGTTCCATCGCCGCGTGCAGCTCGGCAACGCCCTTGAACGGGCGCGCCGCCAGGGCGGACTCGGCCACCCAGGGTGCGTGTTCATACACCGCTCCCAGCGCCGCCAGGAACGCCTGCTTATCGGCCTTGTTCAACGTATCGAGCGGATGCGGCGGCATGTCCCCTCACTTCGCCCTGGCGCCGGCGGCGACCCACGCGGACAGGATCGCACGTTCCTCCGCCGTCATGTCGGTGATATTGCCCGGCGGCATGGCTTCGGATCGCGCGGCGTTGATCGCGATCAGCCGCGCATGGGCATGGATGTTTTCGGCCGTGTCCAGCAGCACGCCGCGGGGCGCCGTGGCGATGCCCGGCCAGCCCGGCTCCTCGGCATGGCACATGGCGCAACGCGACGTGACGATCTCCGCCACCTCGGCGAATTGCGGCTGCGCCACGGCGCCGATCCGCTTGTCGCGCGGCCCCGCCGCAGACAGCAGCGCGATCGCCACCATGCCCGCCGCCGCCACGGCCCAGGTCCACCACGGGCTGCCCTTGCCTGCGTGCCGCGAATTGAAGAAATGCCGGATCACCGGCCCCAACGCCAGGACGATGGCGACGATCAGCCAGTTGTATTTGGTCGCGAACAGCAGCGGATAATGCGTGCCGATCATCAGGAACACGACCGGCAGGGTGAGGTAATTGTTGTGGACCGAGCGCAGCTTGGCTTCCTTGCCCCATTTGGGATCGGGCATCTGGCCGGCCAGCAGTGTTGCCACGGTTTTTTTCTGGTTGGGGATGATGACCACGAACACGTTGGCCACCATCATCGTGCCGACCAGCGCGCCGATCTCGACGAACGCACCGCGCCCGCTGAACAGCGTGGTGAACAGGTAGGTCAGCACCACCAGGCAGGCATAGCCGATGCCCGCCACCAGCCGTTCGTCGCCGGCGAAGAACGAGCGGCACAGCGCCTCATAGCCCAGCCACGCCAGCAGCAGCCCGCCGAAACTCGCCAGGACAGCGGCCCAGCCCGGCATGTCGAATCCTGATTTGTCGACCAGGTACAGCTCCGCGCCCAGGTAATAGACCACCACCAGCAGCGCGAAGCCGCTGAGCCAGGTGGTGTAGGCCTCCCATTTGAACCAGGTCAGTTCCTCCGGCATGCGCTGCGGCGCCACCAGGTACTTGACCATGTGGTAGAAGCCGCCGCCGTGAACCTGCCAGGCCTCGCCCTGCACGCCGCCGGGCAGGCCCTCGCGCGGCTTGAGGCTGAGATCGAGATGGATGAAATAGAACGAGCTGCCGATCCAGGCGATGCCGGCGACCACGTGCAGCCACCGGACGATCATGCTCAGCCATTCGTGCAGTATCAGGTCCATCGCCAACGCCATCCCCCGCGACGCGTGAGGGAGTATATAAGGCGGCGCGGGGCTTGGGGAGGATAACGGGCGATGAAACCTGGGGCAGCGTTGTTCTACGACTATCCGGCTAGTGACGGCGACGTGTACGGGCAGGGCAGGCACGAGCGCGTGGCGTCGCTCACGCGGCTTTACCCGCATGTCGTCCATGCCGGCAATTTCGACCAGCACGCGGCCAACCTGGCGGAAGTCGAGGCGATCTTCGCCAGTTGGGGCATGATCCGCTTCGAGGAACGCCATTTCCGCGCCATGCCGAAGCTGAAAGCCGTGTTCTATGCCGCCGGCAACGTCAAAGCCTTCGCCGAGCCGTTGATCCAGCGCGGTGTGATCCTGGTCAGCGCCTGGGAGGCGAACGCGATCCCCGTGGCCGAAATGTGTCTGTCGCAGATTCTGCTGTCGCTGCGCGGCTATTTCCGCAGCGTGCGACGCTACCACGAGCTGAAAACCCACGACTCAAAGAAATTCCCCAGATCGGGCGTCAACGGCGCAACCGTCGGGATGATCGGCATGGGCAAGATCGGCACTAGGCTGACGCGCCTGTTGCAGGACTATCCGCTGAAGGTCATCGCGCATGATCCGTTCCTGACCGCCGAGCGCGCGGCGTCCCTCGGCGTCGAGCGCGTGACGCTGGACCAGGTGTTCCAGCGTGCGCTGGTGGTCTGCAACCACATTCCCGACATTCCCACCACCAAGGGCGTGCTGACGGGCAAACATTTCCGCGCCCTGCGCGACGGCGCCACCTTCATCAACACGGGCCGTGGCGCCCAGGTGGTGGAGGCCGATCTTGCCGGCGTGCTTCAGGCGCGGCCCGACCTGACGGCCCTGGTGGACGTCACCTGGCCCGAACCGCCGCCGGCGGACTCCAAGCTGTGGTTGCTGCCCAATCTCGTCATCAGCCCGCATATCGGCGGCACCGCCGGCGACGAGGTGGTCAGGCTGGCCGACCTCGTGATCGCCGAGTTCGAATCCTGGGCAGCGGGCAAAAAGCTGCAACAGCAAGTGACATCCGAGGTTCTGGCGACGATGGGCTGACCGCATTAGGACGGCACGCCGCAAATAAGCAAAATCCCGTCGCCTTGCCGGGCAGTCGCCCGGTGTTCTACTGTCCGGCCCGCAATCGCCGGGGGCGCGGCTTCACGTGGGCATGGATCGATATTCGGTTTTCCGGCTGCTGGCCGAGGGCTTGAGCGGCCACACGGGCTGGCGGCGCGCCTGGCGCGATCCCGCGCCTAAAGCCGCCTATGACGCGATCATCATCGGCGGCGGCGGGCACGGCCTCGCCAGCGCCTATTACCTGGCCAAGGAGCACGGCATCACCAACGTGGCGGTGCTGGAACGTGGGGCTCTCGGCCTCGGCAACACGGGCCGCAACACCACCATCGTGCGCTCCAACTACCTACTGCCCGAGAACAACCGCTTCTACGAAAAATCCCTGCAGCTCTGGGAAGGGCTGGAGCAGGATTTGAACTTCAACGTGATGATGAGCCAGCGCGGCGTGCTGAACCTGTTCCATTCCGACAGCCAGCGCGACCAGTACGCGCGGCGCGGCAATTCCATGCGCCTCCAGGGCATCGATGCGGAACTTCTGGACCGCGAGCAGGTGCGCAAGCTGGTGCCGATCCTCGATTTCGACAACGCGCGCTTCCCGATCTATGGCGGGTTGCTGCAAAAGCGCGGCGGCACGGCGCGGCACGATGCCGTGGCCTGGGGTTTCGCTAGGGCGGCGGACCGGCGCGGGGTGGACATCATCCAGCATTGCGAGGTGACGGGTATTCGCATCGAAGCCGGGCGCGTGCTGGGCGTCGAGACTTCGCGCGGCTATATCGCCGCCAAGAAAGTCGGCATCGCCGTGGCTGGCCATACCTCGCAGGTCGCGGCGATGGCGGGCCTCAGGCTACCGGTGGAAAGCCATATCCTGCAAGCCTTCGTCAGCGAGGGGCTGAAGCCCGTGCTCGATACCGTGGTCACGTTCGGCGCGGGGCATTTCTACGTCAGCCAGTCCGACAAAGGGGGGATGGTGTTCGGCGGCGGGCTCGACGGCTACAACTCCTATGCGCGGCGCGGCAGCCTGCCGACTGTGGAGCATGTATGGTCCGAGGGCGTGGCGATGATCCCGCTGCTGTCGCGCGTGCGCGTACTGCGGCAATGGGCCGGGGTCATGGACATGACCTTCGACGGCTCGCCGCTGATCTGCAAGACGCCGGTCCAGGGCCTCTACCTCAACGGCGGCTGGTGCTATGGCGGGTTCAAGGCCACGCCCGGCTCGGGCTGGTGCTTCGCCCACACCATCGCCAAGGACGCGCCGCACGATCTCAACGCCGCCATGACCATCGAGCGGTTCCGCGACGGCGCCGCGATCGACGAAAAGGGCGCCGGGCCCTTCCCCTGGCTGCATTAGGCCCGCGGTTCCATGCATCGTATAACCTGCCCCTGGTGCGGCCCGCGCGACGAGATCGAATTCCATTATCGCGGCGACGCCACCGTCGTGCGTCCCGCGCCCGGCGCGGGCGCCGAGGCGTTCTACGATTACGCCTATGCCCGCGACAACCCGATGGGCTGGCATCTGGAATGGTGGGTCCATGCCGGCGGCTGCCGCCAATGGGTCAAGGTGCTGCGCAACACGCTGACGCACGAAATCAAGGCTTCGGGCAAGGCGTGGGACGATATCGGGAAGCCGCGATGACGCAGCCCATGCGCCTTCCCGCTTGCGGGCGGATCGACCGTTCGCGCCGCGTCGAATTCCGCTTCGACGGGCAGGTCTATGACGGCCATCCCGGCGATACGCTGGCCTCGGCCTTGCTCGCCAACGGCGTGCGATTGATGGGCCGCAGCTTCAAGTATCACCGCCCCCGTGGCGCGTTCACGGCGGGGCCAGAAGAGCCGAACGCGCTGGTGGAGTTGCGCGCCGGCACGCGGCGCGAGCCGAACACCAGGGCGACCGTGGCCGAGCTATACGATGGGCTGGACGCGTCGAGCCAGAACCGTTTTCCCTCGCTCGATTTCGACATCGCCGCGCTCAGTGGCCTGCTGTCGCGGTTCCTGCCCGCGGGCTTCTACTACAAGACCTTCATGTGGCCGGCCTCGTTCTGGGAAAAAGTGTACGAGCCGCTGATCCGCCGCGCCGCCGGGTTGGGCCGCGCCGCCGCCGCGCCGGACCCCGACCAATACGAAGCCATGCACGCGCATTGCGACGTGCTGGTGGTGGGATCGGGCGCCGCGGGGCTGGCGGCGGCGCGCGCGGCGGGCGCTGCGGGTGCGCGCGTCATCCTGGCCGAGCAGGATTTCGACCTCGGCGGCGGCTTGCTGCTGGAACCGGCGCGGGATGCGTGGCGCACGGAAATGCTGTTGGCTCTGAACGCCATGCCTGACGTGCGGCTGCTGCCGCGCACCACGGTGTTCGGCTTCTACGATCACAATGTGCTGGGCGCGGTGGAGCGTGTGGCCGATCACCTGCCCGAGCCGCCGCCCTATCTCGCACGCCAGCGTTACTGGACCATCCGCGCGAAGCAGGTGGTGCTGGCAACGGGCGCGCAGGAACGCGCCATCGCCTTTCCCGGCAACGACAAGCCTGGGGTGATGCTGGCATCAGCGGCCGAAACCTATGCCCAGCGTTTCGGCGTGGCGGCGGGAAAGCGCGCGGTCGTGTTCACCAACAACGACCTCGCTTATTATTCCGCCTTCGCGCTGAAGCAGGCGGGCGTCGACGTGGCTGAGATCGTCGACGTGCGCGCCGAAACCGCTAAAGCCATCGCCGCGCATCACCACGGCATCGCGCTCACGCTAGGATCGGAAATCGTCGCGGCGCGCGGCGGCAAATCTGTGACCGGCGTCGATGTGCGCAAACGCGGCGGCGGGCCGGTGCGCCGGATCGAGGCCGATTTGGTGTGCGTTTCCGGCGGGCACGATCCGAACGTGGCGTTGGCCAGCCATACCCGCGCGCCGCTGGTCTGGTCGCCTGAGTTGGCCGCGTTCCTGCCGGGCAAACCGGTGCAGGCCGAACGCTCGGCGGGCGCCGCGCGCGGTCTGTTCGGCATCGCCGATGCGGCGCGTGACGGCGCACGGGCCGGGGCGGAGGCCGCCGAAGCGGCGGGATTCAAATCCGCCGCCGGCTTCGCACTGCCGCTGGAAGAAGACGCGCACCACACGCCGATCGAAGCGTTCTGGGAAGTCGCGGCGGCGGGCAAAAGCTTCGTCGATTTACAGAACGATGTGACCGCCGCCGATATCCGCCTCGCCGCGCGCGAAGGCTATCGCCATGTCGAACACGCCAAGCGCTACACCACCCACGGCATGGCGACCGACCAGGGCAAGACCGGCGGCATCGTCGGGGTGGGGGTGCTGGCTGCGGCACGCGGCGAGAGCGTCGAGAAGGTCGGCCTGCCGACCTACCGGCCCTATGTCACCCCTGTCACCTGGGGCGCCATTGCCGGGCGCGAGGTCGGCAAGCACCTGGCGCCGGTGCGGCGCACCGCGTTGCATCACTGGCATGCGCGCCACGGCGGCGTGTTGCAGGAAACCGGCCTGTGGATGCGCACCTATTATTACACCGCCAGCGGCGAAACCGGCTGGGAGCCGATTTTGCGCGAGGCGCGCGCCGTGCGCCGCGCCGTCGGCATCTGCGACGTATCGACTCTCGGCAAGATCGACATTCAGGGGCGCGATGCCGCGAAATTCCTCGACCGGCTTTACACCAACACCTTCTCCACGCTGCCTGTGGGCAAAGCGCGCTACGGCCTGATGCTGCGCGAGGACGGCATCGTGTTCGACGACGGCACCACCTCTAGGCTCGGCGAGCATCACTACGTGATGACCACCACCACGGCCAAGGCCGCTGAGGTGCTGGAGCATATGGATTATCACTCCCAGATCGTGTGGCCCGATCTCGACGTGCGGTTCTGTACCGTCACCGATCACTGGGCGCAGATGTCGGTGGCCGGCCCGCAATCGCGCGCGACGCTGCTGAACTGCGTCGAGGGCCTCGACCTCTCGAACGACGCTTTCCCATTCATGGCGGCGGGCGAGGGGACGGTCGCGGGCTGTCCGGTGCGCGTGTTCCGCGTCAGCTTCTCGGGCGAGATGGCCTACGAGGTGGCCACACCATCCGGCTATGCCGAGCCGGTATGGGAAGCGATCCTCGCGGCGGGGCGTCCGTTCGGCATCCTGCCCTACGGACTCGAAGCCTTGAACCTGCTGCGCATCGAAAAAGGCCATGTCGCCGGGTCGGAGCTGAACGGCCAGACCACGGCCGGCGATCTGGGCATGGAGAAGATGCTGAAGAAATCCGGCGACTTCATCGGCCGGGTGAACGCACAGCGCCCGGGTCTGACCGATCCCGGCCGGCCGCGCCTTGTGGGCATCCGCGCGGTCGATCCGTCGTTCGAAAACCGCCTGCGTGGCGGCGCGCATCTGGTGGAGCGGCCGGGTGCCACCGACAGCCTGGGCTGGGTCACCACGGTTACGCGCTCGGTCGAACTGGAATGCTGGATCGGCTTGGCGATGTTGCGGGGCGGGGCCGCGCGCAAGGGCCAGCGCCTCTACGCCTCCTTCCCGCTGAAGAACGAATCCGTGGAAGTCGAGATCGTCTCGCCGCATCACGTCGATCCGGAGAACGCCCGTGTCCGCGCCTGAGCCGCGCTCCATCCTGGCCGCCACCCTAGCGCCGGGCCGCCACGGCGCGGGCGGCGCTTCGCCCGTGCTGATCCGTGAGCGGCGCATGGAGGTGGTGCAGGTGATCGCGCGGCGCGAGCGTGTGGATGCCTGTGCGGCGGCCGTAACCTCGGCCACCGGCATCCGGTTGCGCGGGCCGAACACGGCGGTTCACGCGGGTGAGTTTTCCGCCGTGTGGATTCAGCCGCGCAATTGGCTGGTCATGCGCCCGTGGCAAAGCGAAGGCGCGTTGTTCCGCCTGTTGCGCACGGCCTGCGGCGAAGATGGCGCGGTCGTCGACCAGACCGGCGGCAAGGTGGTGCTGCGGATATCCGGGCGGCACGCGCGCACGGTCATGGAAAAAGGCTGCCGCGTCGATCTGCACCCCAAGGTTTTCTCGCCCGGCAGCGCCGCCGTGACGCCTATAGCGCATGTCAACGTCGTATTGACGCAAGCCGGCGACGCGCCGGACTACGATCTTATCCTGCCGTCCAGCTTCGCCGAGACCTTCCTGGAATGGCTCGAGATGTCCGCCGCCGAATTCGGCTACCAGATCGCTTGAGGGAATCTTTGCATGGCTAATACCGCCCGCGTCGTCGTAATCGGCGGCGGAGTCGTCGGCTGCAGCGTTCTGTACCACCTCACCAAGCTGGGGTGGAAAGACGTGGTGCTGCTGGAAAAATCCGAGCTTACCTCGGGCTCCACCTGGCACGCGGCCGGCGGCATCCACACGCTCAACAGCGACGCCAACGTGTCGCGGCTGCAGAAATACACCATCGACCTGTACCGCGAGTTGGAGGCGATCACCGGCCAGTCCTGCGGCATCCACTTGACCGGCGGGCTGATGCTGGCGAGCCTCGACGAGCATCTGGATTTCATCAAACTGGTGCGCTCGCGCGCGCGGTATTTGGGCTTCGAGACCGAGATGATCTCGCTGGAGCAGGCGCGCAAATACAACCCGCTGATCGAACCGCAGCATTTCGTCGGCGCGTTGTGGCGCGGCGACGGCGGGCATGTCGATCCCTCGGGCGTGACGCAAGCCTATGCCAAGGCCGCGCGTATCGGCGGGGCGCAAGTACACCGCTTCACGTCGGTGAAGTCGCTGAAGCAGAACGGCGACGGAAGCTGGCTGGTTGCGACCGACAAGGGCGATTGGCACGCCGAGCACGTGGTCAACGCCGCGGGATTGTGGGCGCGCGACGTCGGCCGCATGGTCGGCATCGAGCTGCCGGTTCTGGCGATGGAGCACCACTATATCGTCACCGACGAAATTCCCGAGGTCGCCAATCACGGCAGCGAGATTTTGGCGACGCAGGATTACACCGGCGAAATCTACATGCGCCAGGAAGGCAAGGGCGTGCTGCTGGGCACCTACGAGCAGGCCTGCGTACCCTGGTCGCCGGAAAAGACCCCCGACGATTTTTCGATGGAACTGCTGCCGCACGATCTCGACCGCATCGCCCCGTCGCTGGAACTCGGCTTCGCGCATTTCCCCGCCGTGGGCCGCGCCGGGATGAAGCGCATCGTAAACGGTCCGTTCACCTTCGCGCCGGACGGCAACCCGCTGGTCGGGCCGATCCGCGGCTTGCGCAATTTCTGGAGCGCGTGCGGCGTGATGGCCGGCTTCGCCCAGGGCGGCGGCGTGGGCCTGGCCCTGTCGCGCTGGATGGTCGAGGGCGATCCCGGCGCCGACGTGTTCGCGATGGACGTGGCGCGCTTCGGCGCCTACGCCACGCCGCGCTACACCAGCCTGAAGGTGCAGGAAAACTACAAGCGCCGCTTCCGCCTGACCTTCCCGAACGAGGAGCTGCCGGCCGCGCGCCCGTTGCGCCGCGCGCCGTCCTATGATCGTCTGAAAGAGGCTGGGGCCGTGTTCGGCGCCAGCTTCGGCCTGGAAGTGCCGCTATGGTACGCGCTCAAAGGGGTCGAGCCGAAGGAGAATCCCACCTATCGCCGCTCCAATGCCTTCGCGATCGTGCGCACGGAATGCCAGGCCGTGCGCGACGCCGTCGGCATCATGGATATATCCGGCTTCGCCAAGTACGAGATCGTGGGCCCCGGCGCCGAGACGTGGCTGAATAAGGTGCTGGCCAACAAGATGTCCAAGGTGGGCCGCGTGGTGCTGGCGCCGATGCTGAACGATAACGCGCGCATCATCGGCGACTTCACGGTCCTGCGCCTGGCGCCCGAGCGGTTCCTGATGATCGGCTCGGGCGTGGCCGAGGTGTTCCATATGCGCTGGTTCGACCGGCTGTTGCCGCCCGGGGGCGTGGCCTTGCGCAGCCTATGCAGCACCCTCAACGGCTTCATGATCGCCGGTCCAAAATCGCGCGAACTATTGCAGCGCGTGGTGCGTGAAGATGTGTCGAACGGCGCGTTCAAGTTCTTCGCCGTGCGCGAGATGGCCGTGGGCATGTGCCCGGCGGTGGTCGACCGCGCCAGCTATACCGGCGATCTGGGCTACGAAATCTGGGTCACGCCGGATTATCAGGTCGCGCTCTACGACACGCTGATCGAGGCGGGCAAGGATCTGGGCCTGGTGCATTTCGGCAGCCGCGCGCTGATGTCGCTCAGGCTGGAAAAAGGCTACGGCGCGTTCTTCCGCGAGTTCCGGCCGGATTACACCCCGGCCGAAGCCGGGCTCGACCGTTTCGTGGCCGAGGACAAGCCCGAGTTCGTCGGCAAGTCCGCCATTGCCGCCGGCCGCGGCAAGCTGTTGCAGCGTAAGCTGGTGACCATGATGGTGGATGCCGACGGGGTGGACGTGGTGGGCTACGAGGCGATCCTCTCCGGCGGCAAGGCGGTAGGGCAGGTTACATCCGGCGGCTTCGCGCATTGGGCGCAGAAAAGCGTGGCTATGGGCTATGTGAAGCCGGAATATGCCAAGGACGGCCAGCAGTTGAAGATCGACATCTTGGGCGAGGAACGCGCGGCTGTCGTGCAGACGGCGCCGCTGTTCGACGCCAATGGCGGCCGCCAGCGCGGCTAAAAATCCGTTTTGACGCCGCCCTCGGATTTGCGGCGGGCGACGAAAGCGTCGAGCTCTTCCTCCGCCGCTTTGTCCATCGCCGGGCGCTCGTAGCGCGCCAGGGTTTCCTTCCACAGGCGGTTGGCCTTGTCCGCCGCCGTGGGCGATCCGGCTTCGCGCCAGGATTCGAAATTGCGCCAGTCCGAGATCAGCGGGGCATAGAACGCATCCCGGTAGCGCGCCTGGGTATGCGCCGCGCCGAAATAATGCCCGCCCGGGCCCACCTCGCGCATCGCGTCCATCGCCAGCGTGCCGGTATTCACCTCCAGCGGCTCCAGGAAGCTCGCGACCATCTGCAACAAATCCACGTCCACGATCGTCTTCTCGAACGACGCGGTCAGCCCACCTTCCATCCACCCGGCGGAATGCAGGATGAAATTGCCGCCGCCCATGACCGCGCCCCATAGCGAGAACACGGATTCATACGCGGCCTGCGCATCCAGCGTGTTGGCGGCGCAGGTGTTCGAGGTGCGATAGGGCAGGCGGTAGCGCCGCGCCAATTGCCCGCCGACCATCGCCGCTTTCATGTATTCCGGTGTGCCGAAGGCGGGGGCGCCCGATTTCATGTCGACGTTCGACGTGAACCCGCCGTAAACGACGGGTGCTCCCGGCTTGACCATCTGCGTAAAGGCGATGCCGGCCAGCGCCTCGGCGTTCTGCTGCGCCAGGGCGCCCACCACCGTCACCGGCGCCATCGCCCCGGCCAGGGTAAACGGCGTCATGATGATGACTTGGCCGCGGGTGGACATCTCCATGATCCCCTGCAGCATCGGCGCGTCGAGGCGCAGCGGAGAGGAAGAGTTGATGACTGAGATCAGCGACGGCTCGCGGTCAAGCTGCTCGGCGCTGACGCCCCGGGCGATGCGCGCGATCTCCAGCGCGTCGCGGTTGCGCGGGCGGCCCAGCGAATAGGCGTGGAACGCCTTGTCCGTCAGCTTGGCGAGGTCGCTGAGACAGTCGAGATGCCGGATCGAGGCGTGCAAATCCACCGGCTCGACCGGGTAGCCGCCGGTCATGTGGATGACGTTGAAGCTCTGCGCCAGCTTCACCAGGTTGCGGAAATCCTCCTGGTTGCCGGGCCGGCGGCCCTTGTCGTTGTCGGAACAGTTCGGCGCGCTGGCGACTTGCGCGAAGATCACATTGTCGCCGCCGAACGCCAGGTTATGCGCCGGGTTGCGCGCGTGCAGCGTGAACTCGGCCGGCGCCGTCTTGATCGTCTCCTCGATCAAGCCGCGGTCGAAGCGCACGCGTTGCGTGCCGGGCTCCAGTTTCGCGCCGGCCTTGCGCGCCACCTCGCGCGCGTCGGCATCGAGGAAATCCATGCCGATCTCTTCGAGGATCGACAGCGCCGCGTCGTGAATCGCCTCGATCTCGCCGGCGCCGACGAACTCCACCGGCTTGAAGCGCCTGACCGGCTGGCGAAACGGGGCTTGATGCGACGCTGCCTGTCCTTCGCGCGACGCGCGACGCGCCCTGCCGCGCCGTTCCGCGCCCGCGCCTTGCCGTTCCGTCGCGTCGGTCATATCGTAGTTGCCTCGCGCCATGCGTTGCTTTGCATAAAAGTAGACCGCCGTGAAAATCGCCGCCATCGAAATCACGCAGCATCAGTTACCGCTCGACCCGCCGTTCAATCCCAGCTGGTCGTCCAAGCCGCGGCGGAAATTCGACGCGACTGTCGTGCGCGTGCGCACGGACGAAGGCATCGAAGGCATCGGCTCGGGCGATTACATGCTGGGCTTCGCCGGGCACGAGCATCTGTTCATCGGCCAGGACCCGCTGCGCCTCGAACGGCACAACCGCGTCCTCAACCACATCTCGCTGCATTACGGCCGCTGCTGGCCGCTCGACCTGGCGCTATGGGACCTGGCCGGCAAGATCGCGGACCAGCCCTGCTGGAAAATGCTGGGCGGCATGTCCGACCGCGTGGCCTGCTACGCCTCTACCGGCACGCTGCGCACGGGCAAACAGTTGGCGGCGCACGCCAAACGCGTGCTGGCGCGCGGCTTCAAAGCCATGAAAATCCGCTTCCGCGAGGGGAACTGGCGCGAGGGCATCAAGGCGCTGGAAGCCGTGCGTAAAGCGGTGGGAGACAAGCTGGAGCTGATGGTCGACTGCAACCAGGGCTGGCGCTTTCCCTGGGACACCGGCGCGCCCTGGACGTTCAAGGACGCGCTCGCCTGCGGGCGCGAGCTCGAACGGCTGAACGTCTATTGGATGGAAGAGCCGCTGCATAGGGCCGACCGCGCGGGCATGCGTGCCTTGCGCGAGGCTTTGGACGTGCGCATCGCCGGCGGCGAGTTCAACCGCGAAATGAGCGAGCTGCGCGACGTGATCCAGGAAGGCTGCCTGGACGTGGTGCAGCCCGATGCCGTCAATATCGGCGGCATCACCGGATTGCAGAAGATCGCGCACATGGCGGCGGCCAACCATATCGACTTCACGCCGCACACCTGGAACAACGGCATCGGCATTCTGGCGAACGCGCATCTGACGGCGGGTGCCACCGACGGCCTCTATTTGGAATTTCCCTGGGACCCGCCGGAATGGACCGTCCAGCGCCGCGACTTTTTGTTGGAGCAGCCGGCCGACGTGGACAAGAACGGCGACCTGATGCTGGGCTTAGGCCCGGGCCTGGGATTCGAACTCGACGAGAAGATGCTGAAGAAAACGCGGGTGGACGGACGCACCGTCCGCTCGAACAATTAGGGGTTGGACGGATGGCCGAGGTTTTCAAGGACCCGCGCAAAAAGGAATACTTCAACGCCACCGGCAAGGGGCTGAAAAGCCCGATACCGCTTGATGTGCTGAAAAAGGCGCGCGCCTATCGCCAGTCGCGCATCCGCCAGCAGCTCAAGAAGCACGATTGCGCGGCGATCCTGCTCTACGATCCGGTCAATATCCGTTACGCGCTCGACGTCTCCAACATGCAACTGTGGATGACGCATAACGCGTCGCATTACGCCGTGGTGTGCGCCGAAGGGCCCGCGATCGACTTCGAGTATGGCGGCTCGGAGCACGTGGCCAAGGGCATCGAGATCATCGACCAGGTGCGCCGGGCGCAGAGCTGGTTCTATTTCTCCTCCGGCGGCCGGTTGCAGGAGCGCGTGGAGAAATGGGCCGACGAGATCGCCGACATTCTGCGCGAGCATGGCGGCGGCAACAAACGCCTGGCCGTGGACAAGCTGGAGCCCCTGGGTGTCGACGCGCTGCGCAAGCGCGGCGTCGTGCTGGTCGAAGGCCAGGAGCTGACGGAGCACGCGCGCTCGGTCAAAAGCGCGGAGGAACTCCAGCTCATGCAGTGGACCATCAAGGTCTGCGAAGCGGGCATGGCGCGGATGTACGAAAACTCGCTGCCCGGCAAGACCGAGCAGGAGATCTGGGCCGAGCTGCACTACGAAAACATCCGCTCGGGCGGCGAATGGCTGGAAACGCGTCTTTTGGCGGCGGGCCAGCGCACCAATCCCTGGTTCCAGGAATGCTCGGATTATGTATGCCGGGAAGGCGACATCCTGTCTTTCGACACCGACCTGATCGGCCCTTACGGCTATTGCGCCGATCTGTCGCGGTCCTGGACCATCGGTCATGTGCGCATGACCAACAAGCAGCGCGAGCTTTACGGCGCGGCGCTGGAGCAGATCAACCACAACGTGGCGGTGCTGAAGCCCGGCCTCACGCTGCGCGAGTTCAACGAGAAGTCCTGGCGCATTCCCGAGAAATACCAGAAGCGCAAATACTCGGTGGCGATGCACGGCGTCGGCATGGCCGACGAATGGCCGTCCGTGCCGCTGCATCCCGATTTCGCCCGGGCGTTCGACGCAACGCTGCTGGAAAACATGGTGGTGTGCGTGGAAAGCCTGATCGGCGAAGAAGACGGGCGCGAATGCATCAAGCTGGAAACCCAGGTCGTGCTGACGCCCAAGGGCGCCAGGCGCCTGGACAGCTTCCCGTGGGAGGAAGTCTAGGCCAATGACCACAGCCACCACGCCCGAACGCGGCGTATCCGAGCGCCGCGCAAAGCGTCGCGCGGAAGCCGGCGCCGGCATACCGCAGCCGCCGTGGGCGCCGATCCGCAACCCTCTGCCGCCGCTGGAATTGCTCGATGAAGAAGGGCTGACGCGCCTGGACAACACGGCTTTGCGCGTGCTCGAAGAACTGGGCATCGAGTTCCTCAGCGATCCCGCGCTGGATACGTTCGAAAAAGCGGGCTGCAAGGTCGATCGCGTCTCGCGCCTGGTGCGGTTCGATCGCGCGATGTTGAAAGAGCTGATCGGCCGCGCGCCGCGCCAGTTCAAGATCCATGCGCGCAATCCCGAGCGCTCGATCACCCTCGGCGATAACTCCATCAACGTCGGCCCGGTGGGCAGCCCGCCCAACGTTTCGGACCTGGATCGCGGGCGCCGGCCCGGCACGTTCAAGGATCAATGCGACCTGATCAAGCTGCACCAGTCGCTGACCTGCGTGCACCATTCCGGCGGCACGCCTGTGGAAGCACAAGACCTGCCGGCGGAATCGCGGCACCTCGATCTCTATCGCGCGCACACGATCTATTCCGACCGCGGCTTCATGGCGCGCGCGATCGGCCGCGAGCGCATCCTGGACGCGGTCGAGATCGCCTGCCTGGCGCGCGGCGTGTCGAAGGAACAATTGGCGGCCGAGCCGAGCCTGATGACGGTGATCAACGTCAATTCACCCAGGCGCGTGGACAAGGAGTTGGTGGCCGGGCTGATCGCCATGACCGAGCACGGCCAGCCCTGCATCATCACGCCCTTTACGCTCGCCGGCGCCATGAGCCCGGTGACCATCGCCGGCGCCCTGGCGCAACAGACGGCCGAGGCGCTGGCAGTCATGGCGCTGATCCAGTTGCTGCGGCCCGGCATGCCGATGGTATTCGGCGGCTTTACCTCGAATGTCGATATGAAATCGGGTGCACCCGCCTTCGGCACGCCGGAATATGTGCGCGCCACCATCATCGGCGGGCAGATCGCGCGGCGCTGGGGCCTGCCCTATCGCTCCAGTAACGTGAACGCGTCCAATTGCGTCGACGCGCAATCGACTTATGAATCGGCCATGTCGATCTGGGCCTGCTTCATGTCGCATACCAGTTTCATGCATCACGGCACGGGCTGGCTGGAGGGCGGACTGGTGGCGTCGTTCGAGAAATCCATCGTCGATGCCGAGATGATCCACGAAATGCGCGCCTGGCTCGAGCCGATGGATATCAGCGACGACGCCCTGGCCTTCGAGGCGCTGAAGGAAGTGCAGCCGGGCGGGCATTTCTTCGGCGCGGCGCACACCATGACGCGCTATGAGCATGCCTTCTATCGGCCGCTGATCTCGGATTGGCGCAACTTCCAAAGCTGGGTCGAAGCCGGCAGCCTGACCGCCACGCAACGCGCCAACTTGATGTGGAAGCGCCTGCTGGAAACCTATGTCGAGCCGCCGCTCGACGCCGGCCGCAAGGCCGCGATCGACGACTTCGTCGCCCGGCGCAAGATCGAAATCGGCCAGCGCGGAATTCTCTAGCCCCGCATTCTTTTTCCATCCGGGTCGTGCGGCGGGGCGGGCAACACACGGGCGGGGCGGCGCTCGCCGATGATCTCGATCTCGAACCCCTGCTTGGCGGCGGATAGCGCGCGCGGCACATAGCCCAGGGCCAGCGACAGCCCGGCGGTATGGCCGTATCCGCCCGAGGTTACCCAGCCCACCACCTTGCCGTCATGCCAGATCGGCTCGTCGCCGAACGCATCGGCGTCCTTGGCATCCACAGCGAACAGACATAGGCGCCGCTCGCCGCCCGATTTGCGTTCCGCCGCCGCCGCGTCTCGGCCGATGAAGTCGTTCTTCTCCAGCCGCACGAAGCGCCCCAGCCCGGCCTCTTCCGGCCCATAGATCGGCCGGTATTCCCGCGCCCAGGTGCCGAAGCCTTTTTCCAGGCGCATGGCGTTCAGCGCCTGGGCGCCGAACATGGTCAGGCCCAGATCCTTGCCGGTTTCTTGAATCTGCTCAAACAATGCGCGCTGCATGTCCGGCGCGCACCACAGCTCGTAGCCCAGCTCGCCGGTGAAGCTGACGCGCGCCACCAGGCACGGCGTCATGCCCAGCGCCATTTCGCACACCGACAGGAACGGGAAGGCAGCATTCGACAAATCGTTGCGCGTCATGCGTTGCAACAGCTCGCGTGAGCGTGGACCCGCGACAGTGGCGCCCGACAGGGCCTTGGTCATCGGCCGGATGGTGACGTCCATAGCGCCGCGCTGCGTCTCCCACCAGCGCAAATGATATTCCTCGGCGATGCCCGAGCCGACGATGAAGAACCGCTCCGGCCCAAGCCGCGCCACAGTGAAATCGCCGATCAGCCCCCCGCCGGCGTTCAGCATCGGCGCCAGGGCCATGCGCCCCGGTGCCGGCATGCGGTTGGCCAGCACGCGCTCCAAAAAGATCGCGGCATCGCGGCCGGTCGCCTCATAGCGGCCATAGGTCGAGATTTCCATCAGCCCCACGCCGCTGCGCACCGCCTTGCACTCGCCAGCCACGGCGGCAAAGGCGTTAGAGCGGCGATAGGTGACGGTCTCCTCGGGCTTCTGTCCCTCCGGCGCGTACCACAGCGGATATTCCAGGCCATAGGACGCGCCGAACACCGCGTTGGCGGCTTTTAGCATGTCATGCGTAGGAACGGTGCGCAGGGGACGTGCCGCGGGCAGCTCTTCGTTGGGGAAGCGGATGCGGAAGCGGCGCGAGTAATTCTCGCGCACCTTCGCGTTGGTATAGCGCATGGTCGCCCAGTCGCCGTAGCGCGACACGTCCATGCCCCATACGTCGAAGCCCGGATCGCCCCCGGTCATCCAGTTGGCGAGCGCCAGGCCCACGCCGCCGCCCTGGCTGAACCCGGCCATCACGCCGCAGGCCGCCCAGTAGTTCTTCAGCCCCCGCACGGGGCCGACCAGCGGGTTGCCGTCGGGCGTGAAGGTGAACGGCCCATTGACCACGCGCTTGATGCCCGCGCGGCCGATCGCCGGGAAATGCTTGAAGCCGACCTCCAGGCTAGGGCCGATGCGGTCCAGGTTTTCCTGCAGCAGTTCCGGCCCGAAGCTCCAGGGCGTGGTATCGGGCGACCAGGGCGTGGCCTGCTTCTCATAGGTGCCCAGCAGCATGCCCTTGGCTTCCTGGCGCAGGTAAATCTCGCCCTCGAAGTCGATGGCGTGCAGCACTTCCTTGCCGGTGCTCTTGTTGATCTCCACCACCTCCGGCATGTCGCCGGTGATGATGTAGTGGTGCTCCATCGCCAGGACCGGCAGCTCCAGCCCCACCATGCGGCCCACTTCGCGCGCCCACAGCCCCCCGGCGTTGACCACATGCTCGGCCGTCAGCGTGCCCTTATCGGTTACCACGCTCCATTGGCCATCTTTCGTCGGGTTCAGCTCCATCACGCGGGTCTGGCGATAGATCTCGGCGCCCAGCTTGCGCGCGGCGCCGGCATAGGCATGGACCGTGCCGGAAGGATCGAGATGCCCTTCCAGCGGGTCGATCATCGCGCCGATGAAATACTTGTCGTCCAGCAGCGGCATCAGCTTCTTGGCTTCCGCCGCGCCGATGATCTCGGTCTGCATGCCCAGATAGCGGCCCTTGGCGTGCGCCAGCTTCAGGAAGTCCATGCGCTCGGGCGTACCGGCCAGCATCATGCCGCCCGTCAGGTGCACGCCGCAGGATTGGCCCGACAGCGCCTCGATCTCCTTGTACAGGCCGACCGTGTAGCTTTGCAGCTTGGCGACGTTCGGGTCGCCGTTCAGCGTGTGGAAGCCGCCGGCCGCGTGCCAGGACGAGCCCGACGTGAGTTCGAGACGTTCAATAAGCGCGATGTCGCGCCAGCCCGCCTTGGCGAGGTGATACAGGACCGAGCATCCCACCACCCCGCCGCCGATCACCGCCACGCGCACATGCGTCTTCACGCCGCGACCCTCCCCTTGGGCTTGCGCAGGGACTCAAGACCGTGAAACTCGATGAACTTAGTCATCGCCGCCCATAGGTGATCGCCGTAGAAAAACGGCGCGAAGCTCTCGGCGCCGGGCAGCGGCAGTTTTTCGATCAGCGCGTCGACCCTAGGCTCGTAGAAGAAGGGGATCGACATGCGCTCCTGCCCCGGGCCGATGACGCGGTGCTCGGTCGCCTTGATGCGTCCCTGCGTCCAGCGCTCCAGGAGGCCGCCGAAATTGACCGCCAGGCCGTTCTCGGCCGGTGGCACGTCCAGCCACGCGCCACCTGTGGCGCGCGCCTGCAAGCCTTCCACCCCGTCTTGCGCCAGCAACGTCACAAAGCCGGAATCGACATGCGCGCCGCCGATCAGGTGGCGGCGCACGCCTTGGTGCGTCACGAACGCCTGGTCCTCGGCGAGGCCGGCGAAGGATTGGGGCGGGCGCACCGGATAGCGGATCAGCCGCAGGGTCGAAATCCCCGCCGCGAAATACGGATCGAAGAACATCTCGGGCAGTTTCAGGCTGCGCGCGACCGAACGCATCATCATCCCGCCGGTCAGCTCCATGCCGCGATAATACGCGGCGACCGCCGCGCGCCAGCCCGGCAGCGCCGCTTCCGGCGGCAGCGGCGTGGCCTCGGTAAGCGGATCGGCGGGATCGGCCGGCCGGCCGGGATAGGCGGCGTCCGGCCCCATGTCGATGCCTTCTTTGTAGGTCATGCCGCCGTTCTGCAGCGGAAACCAGCCGTGATAGACGTTCGCCCTGGCGGGATCGAACTTGCGCCGGTAGAGCTTGCGCTTTTCCACCTCAGGCAGGGCGAATATCCGCAACAGCTCTGCGCGCGTGGCCTTGCCGTGCGGCACGGCTGGGGGCAGGCCCGCGACGCACAGGAAACCCGTGCCGGCGGCGGCTTCGATGATCCGGCGGTCGGTGTCGTCGCGCTGGGCGGACGCAGGACCGAACAGCGCCGCTATGTCGATGGATGGGATCACGCACAGGTCCGGTTGCCGAATTGCGCGTCAATTGCGCGGGTTTCATGCGGGCTTGTCAACTGGCGTCGCTGGATGGCTGGATTCGGTCGCCGTGAGGCTATGCCGGCGGCAGTTGTGAACGCGCCGATGCCTTGTAGACCCCGACCGGGCTGGACTATGCTTCCGCCATCGGTCCGCCCAGGGCGGGCCCAGGGGGTTACACCGGATTAAGTTTCTGCGTTGCCGTCTTCGACGGCCGCAAGCCAATCCTCGGGAGGGATAAAATGGCAAATCGAGAGCATCCAATCGTTCAAAAGGCCGGGCGCGAGTTCGCCGATGGCAAACTTGAGCGGCGCGAGTTTCTGCGCATCTGCACGCTAGTGGGCGTCTCGGCCACGGCTGCCTACGCGATGGCGGGCATGCCGATGCCGGCACTAGCGCAAGGCACGCCGAAGAAGGGCGGCACGTTGCGCCTCGGCATGCGCGTGCAGGACATCTCCAGCCCGCATACCTATTCCTGGATCGAAAGCGCCAACTCCGCGCGCCAGACGCTCGACTACCTGGCCGTCACGGGTATCGACAACGTGACGCGTCCGTCGTTGGTCGAAAAATGGACGGCGTCGCCTGACCTGAAGACTTGGACGCTCAGCCTCCGCAAGGACGTGACCTGGCGCAAGGGCCAGAAATTCACGGCGGATCACGCGGTCTGGAACCTGAACCGCGTGCTCGACGCCAAGACCGGCTCGTCGGTCGTGGGCCTGCTCAAGGGCTTCATCCTCACCGAGTTCGAGACCGGCGAGAAGGACGACAAGGGCAAAGCCAAGAAATCCACCAAGCTGTGGGATGCCCAGGCGATCCAGAAGGTCGACGATTTCACGATCAAGCTGAACGGCAATAGCGCCAACCTGTCGATCCCGGAATCGCTGTTCCATTACCCGCTGCTGATGACCGACCCCGCCGAGAACGGCAAGTTCGGCATCGGCAGCAACGGCACCGGCGCCTACGAACTGGTGGAGCATGAAGTCGGCAAGCGCTCGCTCTATGTCGCGCGCAAGAGCGGCTATTGGGGCCAGGGTCCGTTTATCGAAAGATTTGAAATTATCGATCTGGGCGACGACGCGGCGGCGCAGGTTTCGGCGCTAGCGTCCAAGCAGGTCGATATGATCTACCAGGGCGCGGTCTCGACCCTGCCGACGGTCGAAAAACTGCCGCATGTGCAGGTGAACTCGGTCGATACGGGCTATACCGCCGTCGCCCGCGTGCACTCGATCAAGCCGTTCGACGACAAGCGCGTGCGCCAGGCCCTGCGCCACGCCACCGATACCGAAGCGGTGCTGAAGGCGGCCTATCGCGGCCTCGGCAAGCCGGGCGAGCACCACCACGTGTCTCCGGCGCATCCCGAATACGCCAAGCTGCCGTTCATGAAGCGCGACGTGGCCAAGGCCAAGGCGTTGCTGGCGGCGGCGGGCTACCCGAATGGCATCGACACTGAAATCGCCTGCCGTCCGCAGCCGGACTGGGAATTGCTGGCCGTGCAGACCATGGCCGAGCAGTGGAAGGAAGCGGGCATCCGCGTCAAGATCAACGTCATGCCGTCCACGCAGTATTGGGGCGTGTGGACCAAGGTGCCGTTCGGCTTCACCACCTGGGCGCACCGGCCGCTCGGCACGATGGTGCTCAGCCTCGCCTATCGCTCGGGCGCGGCGTGGAACGAGGCCAACTGGTCGAACGCCGAGTTCGACAAGCTGATCACCGAGGCGGAAGGCTATATCGATGTCGAGAAGCGCCGCGCGGTGATGGCCAAGCTCGAGCAGATCATGCTCGACGAGGGCCCGGTCGTGGTGCCGCTATGGCGCTCGGTCTTCAACTACTCGGACAAGAAGATCAAGGGCTACAAGATCCATCCCAGCATCTATATCGACGCGAAGGACGTCTGGATCGACGCCTGATGGGAGTTCAGCCGGCGGGCATCGCGCCCGCCCGCCGGCGCCCCGCTTTGACCTAACGTGCCGGTTGCCCTCATGCCGAGCTTGTCGAAGCATGAGGGCTGTTTTTTTGGCCTCATCCTGAGCCCTCACCCTGAGCTTGTCGCGGGGGCGAAGGATGCGGCCGGCCATCGTGGCGCAATAAGCCTGCGACGGGGGTAGGGGCACCGGCCATGCTGCGCTACACCACCAAGCAGCTCATCAACATGGCCATCACGCTGCTCGTGGTGTCGTTCCTGGTATTCGCCCTCAACGAGCTCTCCCCCGGCGACGTGGCGCGCAAGCTTCTGGGCGGGTACGCCACGCAGGACCAGGTCGATATTCTCACCCGGCAGATGGGCCTCGATCGTCCTTTGCTCGTGCGCTACATCGAATACATGGGCAACGTGCTGACCGGCGATTTCGGCGAGTCGCTGGTGTTCAAGCGGCCGGTCTCCGAGCTGCTGTTCGACCGCCTGGGCAACACGCTGATGCTGGCCGCGATCAGCTTCGCCGTGATCGTGCCGCTGGCAATGGTTCTGGGCGTGCTGGCGGGGATGCGCGAGCGCAGCCTGATCGACCGCATCATCACCGTCGTCGCCACGCTTTCCGCTTCGATCCCCGAATTCGCCATGGGCGTGTTCCTGATCGGCATCTTCGTGGTGTGGCTGGGCGTTCTGCCCGGCGTTTCGCCGCTCAGGTCCGACACCGGCTGGGCGCTGTGGATGCAGTTCGTGATGCCGGTCCTGGTGGTCACGGCCTACGACGCCGGCTACCTCGTCTCGATGATCCGCTCCTCGATGGTCGAGGTGATGCGCCAATCCTATGTCCGCACCGCGGTGCTGAAGGGCATGTCGTTCAGGGGCGTCGTCGTCAAGCACGCCATGCGCAACGCCATGATCACGCCGTTCACCGTGATCCTGCTACAGCTCAACTACCTGGTCTCGGGCCTGGTGGTGGTGGAAACCCTGTTCGCCTATCCCGGCTTCGGCCGGTTGATGCTCGAGGCCGCGCTGTCCAAGGACATCGCGGTGATCGAGGCGGGCACGCTGGTCGCGGTCAGCGTCACCATGTTCACGCAGTTGTTCGGCGATCTCGGCTATATGGCGCTCGACCCTAGGATCCGGGTATGAGCGGGCCGGTGCGCGCCGTCGCCGCCGAAACGGGCGCTGCGTCCCGGCCCGCCGCCGTCGCCCCGGCGCGGCCGGGTGCGGCCTTGCGCTTGGTGAAGCTTCTGGCGGTCTCGCCCATCGCCACTGTGGGCGGTGCCATCATCCTGTTCTGGTGCCTGTGCGCGATCCTGGCGCCGTGGCTGGCACCCTATCCACCCAACCATATCGACCCGGCGCTGCTCGCCTACCCTTATCCGTCGGCCGAGCATTGGCTGGGCGTGGATCACCTCGGCCGCGACATCGTCTCCAGGCTGATGTGGGGCGCTAGGACCGTGCTGATCGTCGCGCCCATCGCCGTGTTCAGCGCCGCCGCGCTCGGCACAATCCTCGGCCTGGTCTCGGGCTATCGCGGTGGGGCGGCCGATGCCGTGATCATGCGCATCGGCGATACGCTGCTGGCTTTCCCCAAGATCATCCTCTACCTCATCATCATCGCCAAGTTCGGCGCGTCGGCGTTCAACATCGTGGCGGTGATCGGCGTCACCAACGCGCCGATCATCGCGCGTATTGTCCGCGCCGTAACATTGGACGTGAAGAACCGCGACTATGTGGCGGCGGCGCGCATGCGCGGGGAAAGCCCGCTTTACATCATGCTGGTGGAAATCCTGCCCAACGCGCGCGGACCGCTGATCGTCGATCTGTTCCTGCGCCTGGGCTACACCACCATCGCCATCGGCGTCCTGGGGTTCCTCGGCGTCGGCCTGCCGCCGCCCGACCCGGATTGGGGCGGCATGATCAAGGAAACCTACGGGATGATCTTCGTCTGGCCGCACATGACGCTGATCCCGTCGGTGGCGATCTCGTCCCTGGTGATCGGCTGTAACCTGCTGGCGACTGGCTTGCGCGAGGCGGCGATCGATGGCTGACGTTCTTCGCTTCGAGAACGTGTCGATCGACTACGCAGGCAAGGCCGGCCGCCAGCCCATCATCAGCGATGTCAGCTTTGCCATCGCCCCGGGCGCGACCCTGGGGCTGGTGGGCGAATCCGGCTGCGGCAAGTCGACCGTGGCGCTGGCCGCCATGCGCTACCTGCCCGCGGGCATGCGCATTGCGTCGGGGCGCATTTTGATCGAGGGCCGCGATACCGCCGATATGAGCGATAAACAGCTCAGTTCGATCCGCGGCAACCGCATCGCCATGATCTACCAGGACCCGATGTCCAGCCTGAACCCGGTCATGACCGTGGGCGAGCAGTTGATGGAAGTGCCGCTGCTGCACGGCGTAACCGACCGCCCCGGCGCCTACCAGCGCGCCATCGCCATGCTGGGCGAAGTTCGCCTGGCCGACCCCGAGCTGACCATGACGCGCTATCCGCACCAGCTCTCGGGCGGCCAGCAGCAACGCGTGGTGATCGCGATGGCGCTGATGGCCGAGCCGGCGCTGCTGATCATGGACGAGCCCACCACCGGCCTGGACGTCACCATCGAGGCGGCGATTTTAGAGCTGGTGCGCGAGCTGCGCTCGAAGTTCGGCGCGGCGATTCTGTTCATCAGCCACAATCTGGGTACGGTGGCGCGCATCTGCGACGGCATCGGCGTGCTGTATGCCGGGCGGCTGGTGGAAACCGGCCCGATCCGCGCCGTGTTCCGCCAGCCGGCGCATCCCTATACCAACGGGCTGCTGGCGGCGCTGCCGCGCGTGGACGCCAAGGGCAAGGGCGGGCGGCTGCACCCGATCGACGGCACGCTGACGGCCGCCGACCGCGCCCGGGTGGGCTGCGCCTTCAGCGCCCGCTGTCCGCACATGGTCCCGGCGCAATGCACCGAGCGTAGCGTGCCGATGGTCGCGGCCGGAGAGGGCGCCGACCACCAGGCGCGGTGCGCGCGCCTGGCGGCGGTTCGGGCGGCGGTCCGCGCCGATAGGCACGAGGAACTCGCCGCGGCGGCCGATGGCGGCGCGCCGGTCCTGTTGGACGTGAAAGGCCTCACCAAGCATTACGAGCTGGGCGGGCGTTTCGGCGGCGCCAAGCGGGTGGTGCGGGCGCTCAGCGACGCCAGTTTCCAGGCCCGCGCCGGGCAAACCCTCGCCATCGTCGGCGAGTCGGGCTGCGGTAAGTCCACCCTGGCCAAGACCATCGCCGGGCTGATCGCGGCGACGGACGGCGAGGCGCGGCTGGGAAACGCCGACCTCGCCAAGATCTCCGTGGACAAGCGCCCGCGCGACCTGCGCCGGCGCATCCAGATGGTGTTCCAGAACCCGGATTCGACGTTGAACCCCAGCCACTCCGTGGAATTCGCGCTGCTGCGGCCGCTGAAGGTGCTGCTCGGCATGAAGCATGCCGATGCCAAGCGCGGGGTCGCGCGGCTGATGGAGCAGGTGCAGTTGCCGGCCGAGCTGTTGGCCCGCATGCCGCACCAATTGTCGGGCGGTCAGCGCCAGCGCGTCGCCATCGCCCGCGCCTTGGCCGGCCAGCCCGATCTGGTGGTGGCGGACGAGCCGGTCTCCGCGCTCGACGTGTCGGTGCAGGCCGCGATCCTGAACCTGCTGAGCGACCTGTTGCAGAACTCGCATATCGGCCTGATTGTGATCTCGCACGACTTGGCGCTGGTGCGCCACATGGCCGACTGGGTGGCGGTGATGTATCTCGGCCGCGTCGTGGAATACGGGCCCGCCGGCCAGGTGTTCGCGCCGCCCTATCATCCCTATACCGAGGCGCTGCTGGCCGCCGCGCCCAAGCCCGATCCCGACGAAGGCCCGCCCAAGGTGGTGTTGAGCGGCGCCATGCCCAGCTCGACGCAGTTGATCGTGGGCTGCCCCTTCGCCAGCCGCTGCCCGCGCAAGCTGGGTTCGGTCTGCGATAACGAAGCGCCGCCAGTCAGGCGTTTCGGCGAACATTCCATCGTCTGCCATATCGACCTGCCGCCGCCCGCGGCCGTCACGCAAGCGACACACGGGGCGGCGCGCGCAGCCCCGCCGCACTGAACCTCGAGTCATGAATCCATCCACGATGCGGGCCGCTTTCGGCGGCGCGGTTCTGGTGCTGCTGGCGGTCTCGCTCATTCACCAGGTCGGCACCGGCCTCGTGCTGGCGCTGGTGCCGATCCGGCTGGCGATCGACGGATTCCCTGCCTGGGTCGCGGGCATGATGTCGGCCGGATTCTCGGTCGGCTTGCTGCTCGGCTGTCTCGCGGCGCCGCGTCTCACCCCGCTCGTGTCCAGCCGGATGGCGATCATCGTCTGCGTTCTTGTCAACGTGGTCGGCGCCGTTATCCTGTGGCTGTTTCCCAATCCCGTCGCCTGGTGCCTGGCCCGGCTCCTCGCGGGTTTTTTCAACGCGGGCCTGTGGGCCGTCATGGAAGCATGGCTGGGCTCGCGCACACCGGCCGCCCGGCGCGGCACGGTGTTCGGCGCCTACATGCTCACCAGCCGCATCGGCTTCGTGACGGCGCAGGCCGGCCTGGCGCTGACCGATCCGCGCATCGGCGCCTTGTTCCTCATCGCCGCCGCCATCTATGCCGTCTCATGGCTGCCGATGCTGTCGATCAAGGACGAGCCGCCCAAAGTCGCCGACCGCACGCTGAAGGGCCTGACCGCAATTCCGCGCCTCGCCCCCGCCGCCGTCGCCGCCGCCCTGGCGCATGGCATGATCACCACGACGCAGCCCGCTTTGTTTCCGATCTACGGCGTTGGACTTGGCCTCGGCATGGACAGCCTGGCCCTGGGATTGGCCGCGACGCAGTTCGGCGGCATGGTGCTGCAATTGCCCCTAGCGATGGCGTCCGACCGCTGGGGCAGGCGCCTGGTCATGATCTGGGCCGCGCTGGGGACGGCCGTAGCGTCGGTATTGGCGATGTTCGCGCCGGCGGGCACGCCGCTGTTGTTCCTGGCCATGATCGCGGCCTGGGGCGGCGCGCCGGCGGCGCTCTATTCCCTCGCCATCGCCCACGCCAACGATCGCGCGGGCGACCACCAGCGCCTGGCGGCGTCCAGCGCACTGTTGCTTACCTGGGGCATCGGCGCCACGGCGGGGCCGATGATCGCCTCGGTGGGCATGGATTTCATCGGCGCGCCGGTGCTGTTCGTGTTCACGTCGGTCCTCGGCGCGGTCCTGGCGGCGTTCCTGATCTGGCGGCGGATGGTGCGCCGGGCGCCCGATCACCGCAGGTCCGCTGCCGCTACGCTGGCCGCGCCGCCGAATCTCGGGCGCTGAGCCGCGCCTCGCGGCCGATCTCGCCGGACCAGCAGTAAAGCGCGAGGAGCGGCGTTGTTCCCGCGCGCATCGCATGCGCCTCATTGGGAAGGTGATGGATCGCCGCACCCGGCTGTTCCACGCGCCAGCCCAGCCCCTCGCGCCGCCATTCCGCCGCGCCCGCGACCACGTGATAGGTCTCGGCCGCCGCGTGGCGGTGATCCGGGTAATGCGTGCCAGGCCCCAGCATCAGGAACCCCACCAGCAGCATGGAGCTGTCGAACGGGCGTTTAGGTCCCACAAGTTCGATGTAGCCATAATTGGCGATAAAATCCTCGCCCATCGCCGCCGCGGTGTAGTTCGGGTTCTGCAGCCAGTCCGATCGCGGCTCGATCGCGGCGAAATCGCGCGCCAGTTCGCCGAGCGGCCCGCTCTGCGCCGCCGCCACCGCGTCGCTCACGAAACGCGCCACCGGCTTGCGTATGCCTGTACCGGCGCGAGAGCGGGAATAGTCGAACTTCGCCAGCTCAGCGGCGGCCCAGCGCAGCATGTCGGCGCCGGGACCGTTGGCATCTCCCTGCTCGCGATACAGCCGCTCGATCCCGCGTATCAACCCGGCATAGTCCGCGCCGTCGCCGGCCGTCATGCCGCCGGCATCTGGAACGGATGGATCAGCCGGTCGTGCGGCCGTAGCAGGAACCGGCGGAACACCTCGGCATAGCCACGATAGAACACGACGCCTTGCTGTTGCAGCCCAGCGCGGGTTTGCCGGTGGTATTGCGGCAGCAGATACCACGCCAGGTTCGGCGCCAGGTGATGCGTGGCATGCAGGTTGTTGTTGAGATAAAGCAGCCCCAGGACCGGCGCGTTTTCCACCACGACGGTGCGCTGCTCCACCGCTGGGACGGCGCGATGCTCGGCGAAAGAGCGGATCAGCATCAGGGCAGTACCCGGCAACACAAACAATGCGATATAGGCGGGAACGCTCATGCCGCAGACCAGGACAACCCAGGCCAGCACCGCCGCCGCGCCCGGCAGATGCCGCAGCCAGGCCCGGGCGATTTCCCTGTCGCCCGCGATGATCGCGTGCGCCTCGCACCACATGAAACGCAGGCTCACCCAAACCGGGCCGACCGTCACGCGGCCCAGCATCGTCATTTCCGCGCGCACCAGCGCGCGGCCGATCGGCCCCAGCGCCGCAAGATCGCCCGGCCGCCAATAGCGCGATTCCGGGTCGACCATCGCCAGGGTTAGGTGCTCGTTGCGATGATGCGTCAGATGCGTAGCGCGATAGCGCTCATACGGCATCCACAGCATCAACGGCGGATAGGCGATGGCGCGGTTTAATGCCTGCCAGGGCGTGAAATGCCCGTGCACGATCTCGTGCTGCAATGAGGAATGCCACGCCACCAGCCAGCCGCCCAGCGGCGCCAGAACCCACCAGGGCAGGGCGGCATGGAACCAGGTCAGCGCCAGCCACAGGCCATAGATGACCAGCGCCAGCAGCGCGGTCGGCCATTCCACTGCGCCCGGTTCGGCGGTTTGCACGGGCTCGCTCACGCGATCTGCTCCAGCCCGCGCGTCTCGGCCTCGCGCGCCCAGGCCTCGGTGACGCGGTAATCGCCCGCTTGCACCCGCGCGAATCCCGTGATGCAGAGATCGGCGCGGAGGCTTGCCTCGTTTTTGTCGTCACCCAAACTGCAGAGAGTCTCCGCCAAACGCTCGACCGTCGCCGGGTCCATGCCGCGCGCCGCCATGAAGGCGGGGATCGGCACCGTTTCGGTGCTCGCCAGCACCCGTGTCTGCTGCGCCAGGTCGGGCATGTGCCGGCACAGAAGGTCGTAGGCGAAGGAATCGAGCGGGCCGACATCGGTGCGGCCACCGGCGATCGCTTCCAGCATCAGCCTTGGGGTCATCAGCGGGCCGATGATCTCGCGGTAGAGTTTGCGTCCCTCGCGCCCGCGGAATTGCAGCAAATGGTGACGCGGCGCGTTGTAGCCAGAATGCGAATCGTTGATCGTATAGGCGAAGCGGTGGCCAAACGTGTCTTCCAGCGTCTTGAAAGGTGCGCCCGTCCGCACGACAAAATGCGAGCAATAGACCGGCTTACCCTTGGCGTAGGCGGCGCTCGGCACCGGCGCCGCCACCACCCGGTGCACGGCCCCGGCGCGCATATAGGGCCAGCCGCACATGAAGGTGCAGGCCAGGTCGCCGCGCGTCCACAGCTCGTTCAACGGGGCGGGGAAGGCGTGGTCGATCACCGTCAGGTTCACGCCCGACTTCCGCTCCAGCCACTGGAACAGCCGCTTCCACGCGGCCACGGCGCCGGGCGCCACGGAATACATCCGCGCATTGGCGATCAACTGGTTTCCGGCGGCGGGCATTGGGTCCGATCGGCTTGCCTTAATGACGGCGGAAAATGATCGCAGCCCTAGGGCCTGTCAAGCAACCGTCACGATTGATCGCTGGGGGTTTCAATGGCTGAATGGGCCGGGGAGGAACCAAGGGCATGGCTAGGGAAACGGCGGTAATCGTGGGCGCGGGCGCGGGCCTTAGCGCCGCCTTGGCGCGGGCTTGCGCCAAGCAGGGCATGGCGGTGGCGCTGGCCGCACGCAATACCGACAAGCTCGGCCCGGTCGAGGCGGAAACCGGCGCGCGCGTCTATCGCTGCGATGCCGGCGATCCGGCGTCGGTCGCGGCGCTGTTCAAGGCGCTGGACGGCGATCTGGGTACGCCCGGTCTGGTCGTCTACAACGCCAGCTACCGCGCGCGCGGGCCGGTCGCCGAGCTCGACCCGGCGGAGGTCGAAAAATCCCTGCGCGTCACCGCCTATGGCGGGTTTCTGGTGGCGCGGGAAGCGGCTCAGCGCATGCTGAAAAGCGGCCGGGGCAGCATCCTGTTCACCGGCGCTTCGGCCAGCGTCAAGGGCTATGCCCAGTCCGCACCCTTCGCGATGGGCAAGTTCGCGCTGCGCGGCCTGGCGCAGAGCATGGCGCGGGAGCTCGCGCCCAAGAACATCCATGTCGCGCACTTCGTCATCGACGGCGGCATCCGCGCGGGTGCGGCCGATCCGCAGGGCGAGCGCGGCGAGGACGGGTTCCTCGATCCACTAGCCATCGCCGAAACCTACATGCAGATCCACCGCCAGCACCGCAGCGCCTGGACCTGGGAGGTCGAGCTGCGCCCCTGGATCGAGAAGTTCTAGCGCTAAACGGCCGTCAGCTCTGCTCGCCGCCGCCCCACACCGACGCCGCGCGGTTGGCGGGATCGGCAAGTGCTGTCTGGATCAAATAGATCGCGATGTCCCCGGGCTTCAGCTTGACGAGCTTAGGTTCGTTGCCCGCGAGCGTCTGCTTGACCAAAAGATGGTTGGCGACACCTTCCATCCGCACCTTGAATATGCCGCGCGCACCTTTGAGGCCGGGATACAACGCCGGATCGATCAGGCGCTCGCGCGCCGCCAGGCGCTTGATCGCCGTATCCTCGTCGATGTCCCCGGCCTTCTGTCCCTTGATCGGTTTCCAGTCGGTGTATCCGCCGTGCTTCTCGGCGTTGAGCGCGTCGACCGCTTCCTGCGCCTTGCCCGCGCACAGTGCCAGCTTGAACAGGTTCTTGGTCAGGCCGTGATCGGCGCCCCATTCCTGCAGGCCCTTGCTGGTGGCGACGTAAATCGTGGTTGTGGACATGGCGCGGCTACTTCGTGCCGAACAGGCGGTCGCCCGCGTCGCCCAGGCCCGGCACTATATAGGCGTGGTCGTTCAGGCGTTCGTCGATGGCGGCGGTATAGACCGGCACGTCGGGCTGCGCGTCGCAGAAATACTTGAGGCCCTCGGGGGCGGCTAGCAGGCAGGCAAGGCGCACGCGGTTGGCGCCCGACTCTTTCAGGCGCTGGCACGCGGCGACGGCGCTCTGGCCGGTCGCCAGCATCGGATCAACCACCACGGTCAGGCGCTCGCCGATGTCCTGCGGCACCTTCATATAGTACTCCACCGGCACCAGGGTGTGCGGATCGCGGTACAGGCCGATATGCCCGACGCGCGCCGAGGGGATCAGGTCGAGGAACCCGTCGAGGATGCCTTGCCCCGCGCGCAGGATCGACACCACGCACAGTTTCTTGCCCGCCAGAACCGGCGCGTCCATCGGGCCGATCGGCGTTTCGATATGTTCCTTGGTGAGCGGCAGGTCGCGCGTGACTTCATAGGCCAGCAACACGCCGATCTCGCGCAGCAACCGGCGGAACTCGGCCGTGGGCGTTTCCTTGCGGCGCATCAGGGTCAATTTGTGCTGGACCAAGGGATGATCCACGACATGGACGTTCGGGTGCATTTCGTATCCCCAGTTCGATTGCTAAAACGTGGTGCCGTCGGTGGCGACTTGCAGCGGCGGCTTGCCGCCCAGGCGTTTCTCCCCGGCGATCTTGCGGCCCGCAGTCCAGGTGCCGCCCTGCAAAACCTTGGCCAGCGGCAACTGGTCGGGTGTCAGACCCAGAAGCACACGCACCTTGGGCGCGATTTCGTCAACCAATGTCAGCGTCAGTGCGCGCCACTCCACCACAGGCTCGCTGCGCGGGTCGAGCGGCCCTTCATCGGCAAGGCCCTTGCGCGGCACGATCACCTCAAGGTCGATGAACAATCCGCCATTGCGGTATTCCGGCAGCCCGGTCAGCAGGTTCAGGCCGCTGACTTTCGCGCCGGCCCATTCGAGCGGCTCGATCAGCGAATAGGCCAGCCATTGGCTGAGCTTGTGGAACGGCACCAGCCCGTCGGTCAGGCCCGTGCCGCGCACACGTTTGTGTCGCGCCACGTCGCCCAGGTTGATGCCGTGGAACATCAGGCCGAACGGCCAAATCGGCCCGAATGCGACCAGCAGCAATTCCAGCAGCGCGTTCGCCGGTACGTCGCCGCCGGACGCGCGGATCAGATGCGCGATCATGTTGCCGGGCCGCGCCGGGGCAGGACCGAAGATGGCGGGATTGGCTGAAAGCGCCGTGCCCAACCGGCGCAGCAATTCCGAACGGCTCGCCAGGCCCACCAGCGTGTTGCCGCCGCCTGTCTGGAAGCCTTCGGCCAGGCGGTTTTCGCTCAACGCCTTCAGGCCTTCCGCGTCCACGCGCCGGGGATGTTTCGGGTCGCTGGAGAACAGTCCGGCCCGGAACATATGCAGGGACGCGATCGCCAGGCCTTCGGAGCGCGCGACGGTCCAGCCCGTGCCCGGCTCTTTATAGCGCCAGGCATCGCCCGCGCCGGCATCCAGCAGCACGCTCACAACCGCCAGGTCGCCGGCCGCGCGTGCGCGCTCCGCGGGGTCGGGGATTTCGCGTGCGAGGTCGCCCCAACGGTCGATGCCGTGGCCGATGAAATGCCGCCAGCGGCTGTGATAGGGGATATCGAGCGCGGGGTAGGTTTCGCGGATCGTCGACGTGACATAGCGCGCCGCTGCGTCGAGTTTGCCGAGGTCCAGCCGGAAATGCTCCAGCTCGCCTGCTTTCGCTTTCTCGAACAGAAAGCGGCAGCGCGCGCGCACCGCCTCGGTCGTGCGCAGCCACAGGGCCGCCGCGCGCACGTCGCCCGGATTGTCGGCCGACGGCATCGCGCCGGTCATCGCCCAGCCATCATCGCGTCATTCGCTTAAACGGCGGCCCTTGGCCCGGGCCAGCTCGTCTTTCCCCGGCATGCGCTGGGTGTGGTAGCCCGCGGCCTTTTTGGCGTCCATCTCCACCCGGGCATCGGGCGGGATCAGCTCGTCGGGAATCTCCACGCGCTCCACAACCTCGATGCCGCCGGCGATCAGCGGCGCGTATTTCATGTCGCTCATCGACACGAAGCGGTCGATGCGCTTGATGCCCAACCAATGCAGAACGTCGGGCATCAATTCCTGGAAGCGCATGTCCTGCACCCCGGCCACGCATTCCGTGCGCTCGAAATATGTCTCCGCGCGGTCGCCGCCGGCCTGGCGCTTGCGCGCGTTGTAGACCAGGAACTTGGTGACCTCGCCCAGCGCGCGGCCTTCCTTGCGGTTGTAGACGATCACGCCGCAGCCGCCTTCCTGCGCCGTTTGGATGCCAACTTCCACGCCATGCGCCAAATACGGCCGGCAGGTGCAGATGTCCGATCCGAACACGTCCGAGCCGTTGCATTCGTCGTGCACGCGGCACGCCACTTTGCGCTTCGGGTCGGCCAGCGCTCCGGGATCGCCGATCAGATAGACGGTTTGCCCGCCGATCGGCGGCAGGAACACATGCAGGTCTTGCCGCGTCACCAGCTCGGGGAACATGCCGCCGCAATATTCGAACAGGCTGCGGCGCAACTCGGTCTCGCCGATCTTGAAGCGCGCGGCGATACCAGGCAGATACCACACCGGCTCCATCGCAACCTTGGTCACGCGCACGTCGCCGTTCTCCAGCAGCACGTCGCCGTCGGCCTTCAGGCGCCCGGCCGCCATCGCGCCCTTGAATTCGGGCATGTTGATGCGCGCCTTGGTCACGGCGATGGTCGGCCTGATGTCCCAGCCCTGTTGCAAAAGCTCGGCGAAGGCCTCGCCCACCATGTGGCCCCACGGGTCCAGCGACACGATTTTCTGCGGATCGAACCATTGCGGGTACGGGCCGATCGGCTCGGCCGGGGCGGTGTCGGTCAGGTCGGGGCGGTGCAGCGGGCTCAATTGCTTGGCCGCGATCGCCAGCGCCCGGTACAGGCCGTAGGCGCCGGAATGCGTGCCGATGGCGTTGCGCCGTCCGGGGTCGCCGGTGGTCGCGACGATGGGTCCGCGCTCGGCGGCGGTCTTGGCGCCCCAGGTGATCGGCAGGGGCTGGGACTTGGCGCTGCCCGTGGGGTGCGAGGTCAGGATGATGTGCTGCCGGGGCCGGGCCTTGTCGGGCGTCTCCATGGGAGCCTTCTTGCCTGGTTAAACCCCATTTTCGCACCAACCCGGGCGGGGGGCCAGGGGGCAGCCCGGGGCGCGCGGGCGGTGGGCCTTGTGGCGCGGGAAGCGGCTTTGTAGGCTCGCTTCACGGGGACGGGAAAGGCGGGGGCGTGCCGTGACTTGGTCGATCGTCGCGCGCGATGCGCGCACGGGGGCGTTCGGCGTCGCCGTTTCCACCAAGTTCTTCGCGGTGGGCGCCTTGTGCCCGCATGCCAAAAGCGGCGTCGGCGCGCTGTCCACCCAGGCGCTGATCAACCCGATGTACGGACCGAAAGGTATCGCGCTGATGGAGCGGGGCGTGCCCGCGGCCGAGGCCGTGAAGCGCCTGACGCAAGAAGACCCGGGCAGCATCATCCGCCAACTGCACATGATCGACTCCAAGGGACGCGTCGCCGCGCATACCGGCACGGGCTGCATCGATTGGTGCGGGCACAAGCTGGGCGACGGCTTCTCGGTCGCCGGCAACATGCTGGCGGGGCCCGGGGTGGTGGAAATGACGGCCGCGACCTTCGCCCAGCGCGCCGATCTTCCCTTCGCCGAACGCCTGGTGACGGCGCTGGCGGCGGGCGAGGCGGCGGGCGGCGACAAGCGCGGCAAGCAATCGGCGGCGCTGAAAATCTACTCGACCGAGGATTATTCCGACTACGACCTGCGCGTGGACGACAATCCCGAGCCGATCGTGGAATTGCAGCGGCTGCTTGCGCTCTATCGCACGGACTACGAGATGTTCCGCGAGGTGCTTCCCACCCGCGCCAATCCCTCGGGCATCTACGACCGCGCCAAGATCGAGGAAGTGCGCGCGCGCCGCGGCAAGGGCAAGGCATAGATGGATTCGGCCCAGCTCGCGCCGCTGCTCGAAGTCGAGGACCTGCGTACGCATTTCCTCAGCGAGGAAGGCACGGTGCGCGCGGTGGACGGCGTCAGCTTCTCGCTGCCGCGCGGGCGCACGCTATGCCTGGTGGGCGAAAGCGGCTGCGGCAAAAGCGTCACGGCGCTGTCGATCATGGGGCTGGTGCAGCGCCCGCCGGCGGTGATCCCCACGGGCCGGGTGATGTTTGACGGGCGCGACCTCTTGACCCTGACGCGCGATGAGATGAATCAATTGCGCGGCAACCGCATCACCATGATCTTCCAAGAGCCGATGACCAGCCTCAATCCCGCCTTCACCGTGGGCGATCAGATCGCCGAGGGCATCCAGCGCCACACGCGCGTGGGCAAACGCGCGGCGCGCGACCGCGCGATCGAGATGCTCAGGCGCGTGCGCATTCCCGCACCCGAGCAGCGCGTGGATGATTACCCGCATCGCCTGTCCGGCGGCATGCGCCAGCGCGCGATGATCGCGATGGCCCTGTCGCTGAACCCGCAGCTATTGATCGCGGACGAACCCACCACGGCGCTCGACGTCACCATCCAGGCGCAGATTCTCGAGCTGCTGCGCGAGCTGCGCGCCGAATTCGGCATGTCGCTGCTGCTGATCACGCACGACCTGGGCGTGGTGGCCGAGATCGCCGACGAAGTGGCGGTGATGTATGCCGGGCATATCGTCGAGCGTACCGACGCCGCCACGCTGTTCCGCCGGCCCGGGCATCCTTACACGATCGGCTTGCTGGCCTCGATTCCCAAGTTGACGCAAGAGCAAGACGTGCTGCCGGTGATCGAAGGCGCGGTGCCCAACCCGCTGTCGCCGCCGCCGGGCTGTCGCTTCCATCCCCGCTGCCCGTTTGCGCTCGAACGCTGCCGCGTGGAAACGCCGACGCTCGTGGAAATCTCGCCCGGTCACCAGGTCGCCTGCCATCGCGCGCCGCTGGAAAAAAATGTCCTCTAGCGCGCAAAACCTTCTCGATGTCAAAGGGCTGGTGAAGCACTTCCCGGTGCGCAAGGGAATTTTGCAGCGCGAGGTCGGGCGCGTGCGCGCGGTCGACGGTGTCGACCTGTCGCTGAAATCCGGCGAGACCCTGGCGCTGGTGGGCGAAAGTGGCTGCGGCAAGTCCACCCTCGGCCGCCTGATCCTGCGGCTGATCGAGGCGACCTCCGGCACCATCGAATTCGACGGCCTGGACGTGCGGCGCCTGAGCGGCAGCGATTTGCAAACCCTGCGCCGGCGCATGCAGATCATCTTCCAGGACCCCTATGCCTCGCTCAACCCCACCATGACCGTGGGCGACATGATCGCCGAGCCGCTGATGTTGCACGGGCTGGCCGATGCGGCAGGGCGGCGGCGGCGCGTGGAGGAGCTGCTGGGCCTGGTGGGCATGGCGCCCCATCATGCCCGGCGCTACCCGCACGAATTCTCAGGCGGCCAGCGCCAGCGCATCGGTATCGCCCGGGCGCTAGCGGTCGAGCCCTTGATGATCGTGGCGGACGAGCCGGTCTCGGCTTTGGACGTTTCGATCCAGGCACAGGTCATCAACCTGATGCGCGATCTGCAACGGCGCTTCGGCTTGAGTTACATCCTGATCTCGCACGGCCTTGCCGTGGTCAAGCACGTCGCCGACCGCGTGGCGGTGATGTATCTCGGCAAGATCGTCGAGCTGGCGCCCAAGCGCACATTGTTTGCGACACCGCGTCATCCCTATACCCGCGCGCTGCTGTCGGCGATCCCCGTGCCCGATCCGGCGATCAAGCGCGCCCGCGTGGTGCTCCAGGGCGACGTGCCCAGCCCCTTGAACCCGCCCCCGGGCTGCCGCTTCCACACGCGCTGTCCTTTCGCTGAAGCAAAGTGCCGCAGCGAGGAGCCCGGCCTGGAGGACGACGGAGCCGGGCACAAGGTCGCCTGCCATTTCTGGCGGCAATTGCCCAAGGTGGAGCCGGTCCGGGCCGGGATCGAGGCCGATCCGCTGCTGCTGCGGCTGCAAGGCTTTTTCCGGCCCGACGGAGGCGGAGCGGCGGACGGCCTGCGGGTTGGACCGTAGCTTGCAAGGTCCGGGGGCGGGGAATAGCATCGGCCCAAAGATTGTTGATCTATCAACAATCGGCCTCGGAACGGGGCGGCTTCAAACGGGGAAAGGGAGTGGGAGCATGATTGCGCGCAAATACTTGATGGCCGGCGCGGGCGCGCTGGCATTGACGGCGGTCCTGTCCTTCGCGGCGTCGGCGCAACAGTTGCGCATCGGCCTGCAGGAAGACCCTGATCTGCTCGATCCGCATCAGGCCCGCACCTTCGTTGGCCGGCTGGTGTTCACGGCGTTGTGCGACAAGTTGGTGGATATCGACGAGAACTTGAAGATCGTTCCGCGGCTTGCCACGGAATGGAAGTTCTCCGAGGACGGCAAGACCGTCACCATGAAACTGCGCCAGGGCGTCACCTTCCACGACGGCGAGAAATTCGACGCGGCGGCAGCAAAATACAATATCGAACGTGCGCTCAACCTGCCGCAATCCAGGCGCAAGAGCGAGATCGCCGCGATCGCAACGGTCGACGTGGTGGACGACTACACCATCAAGTTGAACCTGAAGGAGCCGTCCTCGCCGCTGCTCTCGCAGTTTGCCGATCGCGCGGGCATGATGGTGTCGCCCAAAGCGGCCCAGGCGATGGGCGCCGATCTGGCAAAAAATCCGGTCTGTTCGGGTCCCTTTAAGTTCGTCGAACGCGTGCAGAACGACCGCATCGTGCTGGAGCGCTTCGCCAATTTCTGGAACAAGGCGCAGATTCATTTCGACAAGGTGACGTTCGTGCCGATCCCCGACACGACCGTGCGCTTAGCGAACCTGCAATCGGGCCAGCTCGATCTGCTCGAACGCCTGGCGGCTACCGATATTCCCAAGGTCAAGGCCGACAAGCGCCTGGTGCTGAACCCCGTGGTGGGCCTGGGCTATTCCAGCTTCACCATCAACGTGGGCAAGACGCCCAGGGCGCAGACGCCGCTGGGCCAGGACCCGCGCATCCGCGAGGCGGTCGATCTGGCGATCGATCGCAACGTGATCAATCAAGTGGTGTTCAACGGCGAATTCGCCGTGGGCAACCAGCCGGTGGCGCCGGGCAATCCGTACTACGCCAAGACGGTGCCGGTGCCCAAGCGCGACGTGGCCAAGGCCAAGGAGCTGCTCAAGGCCGCCGGCCAGCCCAATTTCAGCTTCGAGATGCAAGTGCCGAACGACACGCAACAGCAGCAGGTCGCCCAGGTCATCCAGGGCATGCTGGCCGAGGCCGGCATCACCATGAAAATCGTATCGATGGAATTCGCCACGGTGCTGCAGAACCAGACCAAGCGCGAGTACCAGGCGTCGCTTGTGGGCTGGTCGGGCAGGCCCGATCCCGATGGCAACATCCATATCTTCCTGAAGCACAAAGCGCCGCTCAACGAATCCGACTACGAGAACGCCGAGGTCGGCAAACTGCTGGACGACGCGCGCACCACCTACGACGTGGCGAAGCGTCAGGCGCTCTACACAAAGGCGGCGGAAATCTACTCGAAGGATCGCCCGATCATTTATCTCTATCATCAGAAATGGCTGTTCGTGCATTCGGCTAAACTTGCGGGCTTCAAGCCGCTGGCCGACGCGATGATCCGGCTGGAGGGCGTGAAGCTGCAGTAATGCCGCGGCGATAATCGGCGGGGCGGGCCGGCGATGTGGGCCTATTTCATCGGCCGGCTCGCCATCGCCGTGCCCACGCTGTTCATCGTCACGATCATCGTCTTCAGCCTGCAACACCTTCTGCCCGGCGATCCGGCGCTGGTGATGCTGGGCGAGGATCGCTCGCCCGAGGCCATCGCCCAGATCAACCGTGAGTACAACTTCGACCAGCCGGTTCCGGTGCAATACGCGCTGTGGCTCGGCAAGGCGGTGCGCGGCGATTTCGGCCACAGCTTGCGCACGCGCAAGCCGGTGGCCGAACTGATCGTGGAAAAGCTGCCGGTCACCGTCCAGCTCGCGCTGATGTCGATGGCCTTCGCGCTGTTGATCGGCATACCCACGGGCGTCGTGTCGGCGGTGCGCAAGGGCGGGTTCTGGGATTATTTCGCCAACGTGCTCGGCATGTCGGGCCTGTCGGTGCCCACGTTCTGGATGGGCATCATGATGATCCTGCTGTTCTCGGTTAGGCTCGGCTGGCTGCCGGCCTCAGGCTATATCAGCCCGTTCGAGAATTTGGGCCAGAATCTGGCGGCCATGGTGATGCCGGCCTTCGTACTGGGCGCGGCGCTGGCCGCCGTGATGATGCGCCACACCCGCGGGGCGATGCTGTCGGTGCTGCGCTCCGACTATGTGCGCACGGCGCGCGCCAAGGGCATCACCGAGCGGCGCGTGATCCTGCGCCATGCGCTGCGCAACGCGCTGATGCCCATCGTCACCTTGGGCGCTTTGCAGCTCGGCCAGCTACTGTCGGGCGCGGTGCTGACCGAGCAGGTGTTCACGATCCCCGGCTTCGGCAAGCTGATCGTCGATGCCGTGTTCAACCGCGACTACGTGGTGGTGCAGGGCGTGGTGCTGATCACCGCTACCGCCTATATCGCGCTGAACCTGATGGCCGACATGGCGTATTTTCTCGTCAACCCGCGGCTGAGGGGATAGGCGATGCCCGCGGAAGCCATCGTAACCTTCGCCGGCATCGATTTCGCGCATGAAAGCCAGGGCCAGCGCATTTGGCGGCGCTTGCGGCGGCGCAAGGGCGCGCTGGTGGGCGCTGCCGTGGTGATTTTCTTCATCGCGATGGCGCTGCTGGCGCCGTGGGTCGCGCCGTTCGATCCGGTCAAGGCCGACTGGCTGCAAGTGCGCAAGCTGCCTTCAGCCCAGCATTGGATGGGCACCGACGAGATCGGGCGCGATGTCCTGGCGCGGCTGATCTGGGGCGCGCGCGCCTCGCTGCTGGCGGGGGTGGTGTCGGTATCGATCGCGCTGATGGTGGGCGTGCCGGCGGGGCTTTTGTCGGGCTATTGCGGCGGCTGGGTGGACCATGTGATCCAGCGCATCACCGACGCGCTGCTCGCCTGTCCGTTCCTGATCCTGGCCATCGCGCTGGCGGCGTTCCTCGGCCCCAGCCTCACCAACGCCATGATCGCCATCGGCATCTCCACCGTGCCGATCTTCGTGCGGCTGACGCGCGGGCAGGTGCTGTCGGTCAAGGTCGAGGATTACGTCGAGGCGGCACGCGCCGTCGGCAATCCGCATTGGCGCATCGCCTTGCGCCATGTCTTCCCGAACGTGGTGCCGCCGTTGCTGGTGCAAGCCACGCTTTCCATCGCCATGGCGATATTGACCGAGGCGAGCCTGTCGTTCCTGGGCCTGGGGCAACAGCCGCCCAGCCCAAGCTGGGGCAGCATGCTCAACACCGCCAAGAACTACCTGGAGCAGCAGCCCTATATGGCGGTCTGGCCGGGCCTGGCGATCTGCGCCGTGGTGCTGGGGTTCAACCTGTTCGGCGACGGCTTGCGCGACGCGATGGACCCGAAAGAAAGCTAAGCCGGGCTAGGCGGCCTTCTCCCGCTCGGCGGCGGCGAAGTCCTTGCTGTCCTGCAACGGGCGTTCGGCGATGCGCCAGAACAGCGCCCAGCCCAGCGCAATCATTCCCGCCAGGCCCAGGATCAGGATCGCGAACACGTCGATCAGCTCGGCGCGCTGCGCCGCGTCCAGCGGCTTTCGCACCAGGTCCTGCAAGCCGCTGACGCCGCCCAGTCCCGGCACCCACTCCGCGGCCAGGCCCAGCACCAGGGACGACGCGGCCGCGGTCATGACAGCGCCGCCGAGCATGCGCGAAAAACCGAGGCCGCCGGTCACCGCGCCCAGGTCGCCGCGTGACGCCGCGTTCTGCACCGCCAGCGTGCTGGTGGGGAAGATCGGCCCCACGCCCACGCCCATCACCATCAAAAGCGCGGCGATGCCCAGGGGCGATATCTGATGGATGGTCGCCGCCAGGGTCAGCAGCGCGGCGACGGCGAGCGGCAGGCTGAACAGCGCCGGCGGCTTGTAGCGGCCGGACCGGCGCGTGTAGCGCCCGGTCAGCGACGCGACGGTCGCGGTTGTGAGCGTCAGCGGAATCAGCAGCATGCCCACTTCGTTGACCGGAATTCCCTTCGCCACCTGCAGGAAGATCGGCACCATCACGATCACCGCGAGATAGCTGCCGAACAGGCAGAACAGCGCGAGATAGGTCGGACCGATCACCGCGTCGGCGAAAAACTTGGGCGGCAGGATCGGCTCGGGCACGTCCATCTGCCGCTTGACGAACAACCCGCCCAAAATCGCCGCGGCGGCCAACGCCGCCAGCAGTATCGGCGAGGTCCACGGGAACATCACGCCGCCGCCCGACAGCGCCAGCAGCAGCGCCGTGGCGCCCGCCGCGAACAGGACAACGCCCAGATAATCCACCCGCGCCGGCCGGCGCTGGACCGGCATGCGTTTCAGCGCCCGGTTGGTGATGAAAAACGCCAGCACACCCAGCGGCAGGTTGATCCAGAAAATGAAGCGCCAGCCGATATAGTAGGTGACGAACCCGCCGATCACAGGGCCCAGAACGGCCGAGCCCGCGAACACGGTGGCGAAATACCCGGCATAGCGGCCGCGCTCGCGCGGCGCCACCACGTCGCCAACGATGGTCTGCGACAGGGTCATCATCGCCCCGCCGCCCATGCCCTGCACCGCGCGGCCGGCGATCAAGAAAGCCATCGACGGCGCGTTGGCCGAGATCAGCGACCCGGTCAGGAACACGGCCAGCGCCACGATCAGCATGGGCCGGCGGCCATAAATGTCGCTGACCTTGCCCGAGATCGGCATGGTGCAGGTCGCGGTCAAGAGATAGGCGCTGACCACCCAGGCGATCAGGTGCACGTCGCCCAGGTCGGCGGCGATCTTGGTCAGCGCCGTGGCGACGATGGTCTGGTCCAGCGCGGCCAGGAACAGCGTTAGCATGGCGCCGGCCACGATCACGTTGATGTCGCGCTGCGAGGAGATCATGCGGCGGGGATACTAGGCCCGCTGGGGCGCAGCCGCCAACCGCGGCCGGGGCAGGGAGGGGTTGCACCCGGCGCTTGCCTGGCGCCGGGCCTCCGCAACGGGTCTTGACTTACACCGCGTCCAGCCCGCGCTTCAAATCGTCGATCAGGTCGTTCTCGTCCTCCAGCCCCACGCTCAAGCGCAGCACGCCGTCGGTGATGCCGACGCGCCGGCGGTCTTCCGGCGTCAGGCGCTGATGCGTGGTCGTGGCGGGGTGGCAGATCAGGCTTTTCGAATCGCCCAGGTTGTTCGAGATGTCGATCAGCTCCAGCGCGTTGAGGAAACGGAACGCGGCTTCCTTGCCACCGTCGATCTCGAACGTCACGACCGTGCCGCCCAGCGCCATCTGCGCCTGGGCCAGCGCGGCTTGCGGATGCGATTCAAGCTGCGGATACAGCGCGCGCTTGATCTTGGCGCGGCCTTCCAGGAACCGCGCCACCGTGAGCGCCGCGCGGCATTGCGCCTCGACGCGCAAGGGCATCGTCTCCAGGCCCTTGACCAGCGTCCAGGCGTTGAACGGGCTCAAGGCCGGGCCGGTATGGCGCAGGAACGGCGCCAGCACGTCGTCGATGAAGCTTTTGCGCCCCAAAATCGCGCCGCCCAGGGTGCGGCCCTGGCCGTCGATATGCTTGGTGGCGGAATAGGTGACGATGTCGGCGCCGAGTTCCAGCGGACGCTGCAACAGGGGTGTCGCGAACACGTTGTCCACCACCACCTGCGCGCCGGCGGCGTGCGCCAGCTTGCAAACCTGCGGCAGGTCGATGATCTCGAGCATCGGGTTCGACGGGGTTTCCAGGAACGCCGCCTTGGCCGGCTTCGACAGCGCCTTTTGCCATTGCGCGATGTCGTGGCCGTCGACGAATTCGTGCGCGATGCCGTATTTCGGCAGAATGTCGTTGACGATGTAGTGGCACGATCCGAACAGCGCGCGGCTGGCGACGATGCGGTCGCCCGCGCGCAACAGCGACAGAAGCGCGCCGAACACCGCGGCCATGCCGCTGGCCGTGGCCTTGCACGCCTCCGCGCCCTCCAGCAGGCGCAGGCGGTCTTCGAACATGCTGACGGTGGGGTTGGCGTAGCGCGAATAGACGTAACGCTCGGGTGTCGGATGGGCGAAGGCCTCGGCCGCCTCTTCCGCGCTGTCGTACACGTAGCCCGAGTTCAGGAACAGCGCTTCCGAGGTTTCCTGATAGTTGCTGCGGCGCAATCCGCCGCGCACCGCTGTCGTGCGTGTGCGCCGCCCGGCGGTCGGTTTCGGCGCCACGGGCTTGCCGCCGCCGCCATTGGTCTTGGCCATGATCCGCTCCCCTTTCGCCGGTCCCCGTAGAGCGGGGCCGGAAAAACAAAACGCCCGGCTTGGAAAAGGCCGGGCGCGTTCGGATCGCGGCTCCGACCTTTTAGCGGGTTGTTTAACGTGGCCCGCAAGCCGGCCGGCTCAAATCACCACGTAGGAGTATCAGTATTGACGGTGGGGGCCTTCTGTCAAGGATGAAGAATCACAGGAATTGCCACTGTGACAATCCTTACCAAGCTGCGAAGCGGCAAACGCTACCAAGCCGCGGTCCAGGCCGGCTCGGCCGGGGCCCAGGCGGGCGCCAGGCGCACCACGTCGCCGATCACCAGCAGCCCGGGGCCGTTCTGGTGGCGCTGGGCCAGGCGGCCAAGCTCGCTCAACATCCCGGTGGAAACGCGCTGGTCGGGCCGCGTGCCGTTCTCGATCACCGCCACGGGGGTGCTGGGCGGCAGGCCCGCGTCGATCAGGCGCGCGGCGATTTCGCCGGCGACGCTCAAGCCCATATAGACGACGATGGTGCGCCGCTTGGCCGCGACCTCGCGCCAATCCGGCGGCGGTTCGCCGTCGCGGCCGTGGCCCGGCACCACGATCACCGACGACGCGGCGCGCCGGTCGGTCAGCGCGAAGCCTGCCGCCGCCGCGCAGCCCAGGGCCGCGGTCACGCCCGGCACGATCTCGCAGGCGATGCCGTGGTGGCGCAGGTAATCCAGCTCCTCGGCGGCGCGGCCGAACACCAGCGGATCGCCGCCCTTCAGGCGCACCACGCGCTTGCCCGCGCGCGCGGCCGCGACCAGCGCGCGGTTGATGGCGTCTTGCGTTGGGCTGTGGCTGCCCTTGGCCTTGCCCACCGCCACGCGCTCGGCCGTGGCCGGGATCAGGCCCAGCACTTCGTCGCTCACCAGCTCGTCGTGCAGCACGATATCGGCGTTCTCGATGCGCTTCAGCGCCTTGACGGTCAGCAGTTCCGGATCGCCCGGCCCGGTGCCCACCAGCGCTACCGCCGGTACGGCCTTGTTTGGGCGCGCGGCGTCGCTGCCGCCACTGCCGCCCACGGGATCGAAATCCGAAGATCCGGAGATCAGGTAGTCCATCTTCTTGTCGCCTTAAAAAAGGACCGGCCGCGCGCCCGCTCTGCCACTGCCGGAGGAACCGGCGGGCGCGCGGCCGTCCACCATCGCGCGCCGTTAGGAGCGCTGGCTGGGAATCGGCGGCTGCTTCACCACCCGGAGATACGGCTTCAGCGTCTTCCAGCCCTGCGGGAAGCGCTGCTTGGCGTCGGCGTCGCTGAGCGAGGGAACGATGATCACGTCGTCGCCCGGCTTCCAGTTCACGGGCGTGGCCACCTTATGCGCGTCGGTGAGCTGCAAACTGTCGATCACGCGCAGGATCTCGGCGAAGTTGCGGCCGGTGGACGGCGGATAGGTGATGGTCAGGCGCACCTTCTTGTTCGGATCGATCACGAACACGCTGCGCACGGTCAGCGTCGGGTCGGCCTCGGGATGGATCATGCCGTACAGGTTCGACACCTTCTTGTCGGCGTCGGCCAGTACCGGAAAGTTCACCGCCGTGCCCTGGGTCTCCTTGATGTCGCTTTCCCACTTCTTGTGCGAATCCGTGGGATCGACCGACAGGCCGATGACCTTCACGTTGCGCTTGTCGAACTCGGGCTTCAGCCGCGCGGCCTCGGCCAGCTCGGTGGTGCAGACGGGCGTGAAATCCTTGGGATGGCTGAACAGCACACCCCAGCCCTGGCCCAGGTATTTGTGAAAGGAAATATCGCCCTGGGTGGAGGCTTGCGTGAAATCGGGTGCGATCTGTCCGAGTTGAATCGTCATGGGGGACTCCTCTCTTGATTCTACGTTTGGTTAGTATGAAGAGAACGACTATAGAGCAGGGCATCGAGCCCGACGACCGCACGGATGGCCGTGGCTTCCAGCGGCGCGTGCCCGGCGCCGTCCTGCTTCAAGCGGCTTCGCTGGCCCGACAGGGCCGCGACGATATGCGCGAAATTGGCCGGCAGCACGCGCTCGAGCCATTGTTTCAACACCCGCGCCAGCATCGGGCAGCGCCCGCCCGTGGTGATGCCGATGGCAAGGTCGCCGCGCCGCACCACAGCGGCGGAATGGAAATCGCAAGCCCCGGTCACGTCCTCGACGTTGACCAGCGCCCCGGCTTCGCGCGCCAGGTCCGCGATCGCCCGCGCCTCATCGGCATTGAGGTCGGCAATAAACACGATGCTGGCACGGTTGAGGTCCGTGGCCGTGGGCAGCCGCCTGCGCAGCCGGTCGCCGGCCCGCGCCGACAATTCGGTAACGGGATCGGCGGAAAACACGCTGAGGCGCCCGGCGCCCGTTTCGTCCAGAAGCCGCAGGCGGCGCTCGGCGCGCGTGCCGTTGCCGATCAGCACGACGCTCAACCGCGCCAGGTCCAGCGACACGGGCAACAGCGCGCTCATGCCGCCAGCCTTTGCGACAGCCCGCGCAGGTGATCGTCGCTCTGCGCCTGGCACCAGTCGCCGAAGCTCTGCCCGTGGCCGCGTCCGGCGACATAGGCGTGGAAGATCGGCTCAAGCGTTGATGCGATGTCCTTCAGCTTCACGCGGTCGAACACGCGGCGGTTCAGGCGCGTGCCCTCGAAGTCGCCGCCCAAGAAGATCGCGTAGTCGCTGGCGGTGCGGCCGACGATGCCGATCTCGCCGGCATAGGGCCGCGCGCAGCCGTTCGGGCAGCCGGTGATGCGCAGGCTGATGCGCTCATCGGCGATGCCGGCGCGCGCCAGTGCCGCTTCGACTTCCGCCACCAGCGCGGGGCGGATGCGCTCGGCTTCGTTCAACGCCAGGCCGCAGGTGGGCAACGCCGGGCAGGCGAGCGCCCAGCGCGCCAGCGGCGTGAGGCGGCCGGGCAGGGGCACGCGATGCTGTTCCAGGATCGATTCGATCACCGGCCGCGCCACCGCCGGCAGATCGGCCAGGAAAATGTCCTGCGTCGCCGTGAGGATCGGCGTCGGGCGCAACTCGGCGACGATCCGGCGCAGCGCGCTGCGCAAGCCCACGCCGTCGCGGTCGTGGATGCGGCCGTTGGTGACGCTGATGCCGTACCAGTACTTGCCGTCGCCCTGGGCGTGCCAGCCGGTGTGGTCGGGGACTTGGAACGGCTGGGTTTTGCGCGCGGGCTCCAGGGGGCCGCCGAAATACTGCTCCAGCGTCGCCTTGATCCACTCCAGCCCCTTGTCGTCCACCAGGTATTTTAGGCGCGCGTGCTTGCGGTCGCCGCGCTCGCCGTGGTCGCGCTGCAATTCCACAACCGCCGTCACCGCGCGCAGTAGATCGTTCGGGCCGACGAACACCAGGGGCGTGGCCAGCCGCGGATAGGTGTTGGGCTTGTTGTGGGTCATGCCCAGGCCGCCGCCCAGCGCCAAGTTGTAGCCCGTGAGCTCGTCGCCCTGGAACAGCGCGACGATGCCTAGGTCGTTGGTCAGCACGTCGATGCCGTTGTCCTCGGGCGTCGCCAGGCCGATCTTGAACTTTCGCGGCAGGTAGGTTTCGCCGTACAGCGGATCGGCTTCGGCCGTGCCGCCGTCCACGCGCTCCTCGCCTAGCCAGATCTCGTGATAGGCGCGGGTGGTGGGCAGCAGCGCCGTGGACAAAAGGCGCGCGTCGTCCTGCAAGCGGCGATGCTTGGCGTCGGCGATCGGCGCGGGGGTGGCGGTCACGTTGCGCACCACGTCGCCGCAGGCCGCTAGGGTGGTCAGCAGCGCCGCGTTGATGCCCGCGATATTGGCCTTCAGGTCGTCTTTGACGATGCCGTGGAACTGGATGCCCTGGCGCGTGGTGATGCGCAGACTGCCGCCGCCATGCTGGGTCGCCAGATCGTCCAGCGCCAGGTATTGCTCGGCCGTCAGCCGCCCGCCGGGAATCCGGGCGCGGACCATGAACTCCCACTCTTTTTCAAGGCCCTGCTGTTTGCGTTCGGTGGCGCTGTCGCGGTCGTAGCCCTGATAGGTGCCGTGAACCTTCAGCAGTTGATAGCCGGCCTCGTCGAACGGCTGCACTCCCGCCTCTAGCTGCGCCTGTAAATCGCCGCGCAAACCGTCGCTGGCGAGCTTGATATGCTCGACCTCCGACAGCTTCTTGGGCTGAGGCGTGGGAATGGAGCCGTCCATTGGGCTACACCAATATGCTCAGGATGGCGTCGCTCACGGCGTCGTCGCCGGCCAGGGCGCCGCGCGCGTCGATCTGCGAAAACCCCAGCGCCAGCGAAGCCAGCGCGATGGCCGCCAGCAGCAGGTCAAGCGGCGCGGGCACGGGATCCCTCCAGCAACCCGGTGAGATGCTTGGCGATGGCGCGCATGCCGTATTTGCCCGCGCGCTGCTCGGCATCCGGGTTGTAGTTGGTGTTGGTGTTGACGTCATAGGTAAAGGCGCGGCCGTTCTCGTCGACGATGAACTCGATGCCGGCGATGCCGATGCCCTCAGCCTTCAGGAACCGCTCATAGCGCTGGATCAACGGGCTGTCGAAGCCGTCGACGATGGTGAACCGGGCCGCGGGCGCGCTCGCCGGGCTCACGTCGCCCAACGTGGGTTGTGCCTCCACCTGGCACTGGTCGGCCGGGCACAGCTGGAAGCCCTGCGAAGTGTCCACGCGCACGGCGTACAGGAACTTGCCGCCGACGAATTCCACCCTGGTGATGAAAGGCTGCGGCGCCTTGATGTAGCGCTGCGCCAGGGTGATGCCGTCCACCGGCGCTTCGAACTCGCTGCCGTCCAGGTATTCGTTGAGCGCGGCGTGGCTCAAGAACAGGCGCACGCCCAGGCCCTTGCCGCCGCGGTTGTGCTTCAGCACCAGCGGAAAGCCCAGCTTCTCGGCGGCGATGCGGATATGCCGGCGGCCCACCGCCAGGATCGTCTCGGGCACGGTGACGCCGTGCACCTCAAGCGCCTGGTACTGCGCGGCCTTGCTGATCTCCAGGCGCAGCGCGCCGGAATCGTTGACCACCGTGCGGCCGTGCCGCTCCAGCCACGCCAGCACCGCGCCGGTATATTCCGCCGAATAGCGGTGGCCGCGGGTATGCGACGAGGCGGACATGCGGTTGTAGAACACGCCCTCGGGCGGCGGGGCGCTGAGGTCGACCGTGCCTTCGTCCAGGAACCATTCCTGGTACGGCGTGCCCAGCTCGGCGAAAGCCTGGCGCAGCGGCAGCACCCATTCGGTGTTTTCGTGGATCACATAGACCTTGGACATGGCTTCTCCTTCGCGGCCTTTAGGCGCGCGCCGTTCATTCGCTAGCGAGGGTTCTAGGTGCCGGGTCGCCCCGGCTGTTCAGGCGCCGCTACAACAGCGCCGCTGGGCGCGTTGGGGAGCGAAGATCGTCCAGGTCTTGATCGTCATCGCAGTTCTCCATCCTTTGTCTCGGGCGGAACCACGAAGAGCGTTCGTGGCGCTTTAGCATTGGTGACGCGGTGCAAGCTGCTTCCGTCAAATCCCGCGATACAACTGTATAACAGTTCTATATTTACGATCTGATCACAGCATAATACCTAGTGTCAACGGGAAATTTTCTCTTTTAACACATGAAAACAGTTTAATACGGGCAAAGAAAAAGGGCGGCCCCGCGAGGCCGCCCTTGGCTGTTTCTGTCGCGTGGATCGGGTGCGCTAGTTCCGCGCCTTGTCCACCAGCTTGTTCTTGGCGATCCACGGCATCATCGCGCGCAGCTTTTCGCCGATCTTCTCGATGTCGTGCTCGGCCGCGCGTTTGCGCATCGCCTTGAAGCTGGGCTGGCCGGCCACGTTCTCCAGCACCCAATCCCGGGCGAAACGGCCGGACTGGATGTCGTCGAGAATCCGCTTCATCTCGGCCTTCACCTCGGCATTGATCAGGCGCGGACCGCGCGTGTAGTCGCCGAATTCGGCGGTGTTCGAGATCGAATAGCGCATGTTGGCGAGGCCGCCTTCGTAGATCAGGTCGACGATCAGCTTCACCTCGTGCAGGCATTCGAAATACGCCATCTCCGGCGCGTAGCCCGCCTCGGTCAGCGTTTCATAGCCCGCCATGATCAGCGAGCACAGGCCCCCGCACAGCACCGACTGCTCGCCGAACAGATCGGTCTCGCATTCCTCCTTGAACGAGGTCTCGATCACGCCCGCCCGGCCGCCGCCGATAGCCGAGGCATAGGACAGCGCAATCTCAAGCGCGTTGCCGCTGGCGTTCTTCTCCACCGCCACCAGGCAGGGCACGCCGCCGCCGCGCGCGTATTCCGAGCGCACGGTGTGGCCCGGGCCCTTCGGCGCGATCATGAACACGTCGAGGTCGGGCCTGGGCTCGATCAGCTTGAAATGGATGTTGAAGCCGTGGGCGAAGGCGATAGAGGCGCCCTGCTTCATGTTGGCGCGCAGATCGTCGCGCCACAGCGCGGCCTGCAACTCGTCGGGCGTCACCACCATCATCACGTCGGCCCATTTCGCCGCCTCGGCCGGCGTCTGCACCGTGAATTTCGCAGCCCTCGCCTTGTCGGCCGAGGCCGAGCCGGGCCGAAGCGCGATGTTGACTTCCTTCACGCCGCTGTCGCGCAGGTTCAGCGCATGGGCGTGGCCCTGACTGCCATAGCCGATGATGGCCACCTTCTTGCCCTTGATCAGATTCACGTCGGCGTCGCGGTCGTAGTAAACGCGCATTGGATGCCCCCTTCGGACCCTATCTTGTCAGCGGTTGTCGAACAGCAGTTTGGCGCCGAGCGCGCCCAGAAATCCAGCCATCGCGCGGTCGAGCCACAATTTGGCCCGGCCATAGGCCCGGCGCGCGCGCGGCGCCGAGAACGCCAGCGCCACGGCCGAATACCACGCGGATTCGTTGACCAGCACCATCGCCAGCGCCGCCGCCCAGAACCAGGCGGGCGCATGCGCCGGCAGCAGCGCCACGTAGATCGAGCCGAAGAACACGGCCACCTTGGGATTGGAAAGCTGCACCGCCGAGCCCAGCATGAAAGCGCGCCAGGGTGTGTCGGCCGCCGCCTTGCCGTTGCCGGTCGCCAAGGGCTGGGGCGCGCTGCGCCAGATCGTGATCGCGAGATAGACGAGATAGAGCGCGCCCATGACCTGCACGGCGCGATAGAGCCACGTGACCTGCGTGAGCAGCAGCGCCAGGCCGAACATCGCCGCCATCGCCCAGACGACGGCGCCCAGCGTCATGCCCAATGCCGCGGCGATGCCGGCGCGGCGCGATTTCTCGGCCGCGGTGCGCGCCACCATGACGAAGCCCGGCCCGGGGCTCATCGTCGCCAGGATGTTGGCGAGCCAGATCGTAGCGAGGGGCAGGGCGTATTCCACCGTCGGCATCTCCGGTCAGGAACCGCCGCCGGCGATCCAGCCGGCGATGGTCTTGACGGCCTCGGCTTCGCGGCCGAGGAACCCGTGCGCCGACAGCGCCTCGCAGGCGTCCGAGCGGGGCGGCTCGCCGCCCTCGATCGCCGCCACCGCGATCCGCGGCGCGGCGCTCAATTTCTGGCGCAGGGCCGGAATATCGGATGGCGGCGTGCGGTAGCAGGCGTCGTCGCGGTGATAGACCAGCAGCACCGGCACCCGGATCGCGCCCAAATCGAAATCGTGCACCGTCTCGGCGACGCCGGGCTTCGGCACCTTGCCGGGCGCGCGGGCGGTCAGGGTCGAGGTCAGCACCAGGCCGTCGGCGGCCTCGGGCGGTTTCAGCTCAGCGGCGGCGTTGGCCGCCGAGATGGTGCCGCGGCTGGTGCCCACCAGCCATACCGGAACAGTGCCGCTGCGCCGGCGCACATCGGCGATCACCTGGGCGATGTCGGACGCATGTTCCGGCGCGATGCGGAACGCACCCAGGCCGTCCGCGGTCTTGCGGTCGGACGGCGCGTCGATCACCGCGACGAACAGCCCGTGGCCGCGAAACAGCTCGCGAGAGCGCACCAGGAAATTGCCTTGCCGCGCCCAGTCCGGCGCGGGCCGGTCGGGGATGTTGACCACGCCCTGGCCGCCGCTGAATAGGATCACCGCGGCTTTGGGCCGGCCGGAAGGCGCCAGGGCGAGGTAGCGTTGCGTGACACCGGGGCGCACCTTCAGGTCGATGACGGTCGCCGCTGGAGATTCCTGGGCTTCGGCTGGTGCGACCAGGAATGCCGCCAGCATGCCGGTTAGGGCGAAACTGTATCGGGGCAGACGGGGAGCGGTAGAAAGCATCGCCTAGTCGCTTCCGCCGCGCTTCATGATGGCGCCGGGCCCGCGCGAGATCGCCACCACGCCGGTGCGGCTGGCCTCGATCAAGCCCAGCGGATCCATCAGGTTGATGAAGGCCGTGAGCTTTTCCGAGCTGCCGGTGACCTCGAACACGAACGACTCGGTGGTGGAATCCACCACCCTGGCGCGGAAGATATCGGCGATGCGCAAGCTTTCGACGCGGTGCTCGCCCGTGCCCTGCATCTTCACCAGCAAAAGCTCGCGCTCCACGTGCGGGCCTTCCTGGGTCAGGTCGTGCACCGTGTGCACGGGAACCAGGCGCCCGAGCTGGTTCTTGATCTGCTCGATGATCATCGGCGTGCCCGAGGTGACCACGGTGATGCGCGAGATGTTGGCCTTCGCGTCCACCTCGGCCACGGTCAGGCTTTCGATGTTGTAGCCGCGGCCCGAGAACAGCCCGACCACGCGCGCCAGGATGCCCGGCGTGTTGTCCACCAGGATGGCGATGGTGTGCGTGGCTACTTTCTGGTCGACCGGACCGCCGGAATAGACCGAGCCCGATGCCGCCGCCTTCTTCTTGCTAGACAAGCACCATCCCCTCTTCCGACACCGGCTTTTTCGCCTTGTCGGCCGGGCCCAGCAGCATTTCGTTATGCGCGGCGCCCGAGGGGATCATCGGGAAGCAGTTCTCGGTCTTGTCCACGCGCACGTCCACCACCACGGGGCGGTCGGTCTTGACCATCGCGCGGATCACGTCGTCGAGCTCCTGCGGCTTTTCGGCGCGCATGCCGACGCAGCCGAACGCCTCGGCCAGCTTGACGAAGTCGGGCAGGGCCTCGGTATAGGATTCGGAATAGCGCGCGCCGTGCAGCAGCTCCTGCCACTGGCGCACCATGCCCATCCACTGGTTGTTGATGATGAATACCTTCACGGGCAGGCGGTACTGCACGGCGGTGGAAAGCTCCTGGATGTTCATCAGGATCGAGGCTTCGCCGGCGATATCCATCACCAGCTTGCCGGGATTGGCCATCTGCACGCCGATTGCGGCCGGCAGGCCGTAGCCCATCGTGCCGAGGCCGCCCGAGGTCATCCAATGGTGCGGCCGCTCGAAGCCGAAGAACTGCGCCGCCCACATCTGGTGCTGGCCCACTTCCGTGGTGATGAACGGCTCGCGGTCCTTGGTCAGCGCATAGAGGCGCTGGATCGCGTATTGCGGCTTGATGATCTTGTCGGAATTGATGAAGCTCAGGCAGTCGCGCTTGCGCCACAGCTCGATCTGCTTCCACCACTGGCCCAGCGCCTTGTGGTCGGGCTTCGCCTTGCGGCGCTTCCACGCGTCCAGCAATTGCTTCAGCACCACCTTGCAGTCGCCGACGATGGCCAAATCCACCGGCACGTTCTTGTTGATCGAGGACGGGTCGATGTCGATATGGATCTTCTTCGAGTGGGGCGCGAATGCCGTCAGCTTGCCGGTCACGCGGTCGTCGAACCGCGCGCCGATGTTCAGCATCACGTCGCAATCGTGCATCGCCCAGTTGGCTTCGTAGGTGCCGTGCATGCCCAGCATGCCGAGGAACCGTTTGTCGCTGGCGGGGAAGGCGCCCAGGCCCATCAAGGTGAGCGTGCAGGGAAAGCCGGTTGCGTTCACCAGCTCGGCCAGCAGCTTCGACGCCTCGGGGCCGGAATTGATGATGCCGCCGCCGCCATAGATGATCGGCTTCTGCGCCTTTTCCAGCAGGTCGATGGCGCGCTCGATCGCCTGCGGGTCGCCCTCGGTCCTGGGGCGATAGGTCTTGTGGCGCACGTCCACCGGGCCTTCATAAGGGCCCTCGGCGAACTGGATGTCCTTGGGAATGTCCACCAGCACCGGGCCGGGCCGGCCGCTGCGCGCGACGTAGAACGCCTCGTGCAGCGTGCGCGCCATCGCGTTCACGTCCTTCACCAGGTAATTGTGCTTGGTGCAGGGCCGCGTGATGCCGGTCGTGTCGGCCTCTTGGAACGCGTCGTTGCCGATCAAATGCGTCGGCACCTGGCCGGTCAGGCACACCAGGGGTATCGAATCCATCAGCGCGTCGGTCAGGCCGGTCACCGCGTTGGTGGCGCCGGGGCCGGACGTCACCAGCACCACGCCGACCTTGCCGGTGGAGCGCGCATAGCCCTCGGCGGCGTGCACCGCGCCCTGTTCGTGGCGCACCAGAACGTGGCGCACAGAATTCTGCTTGAACAGCGCGTCGTAGATCGGCAGCACCGCGCCGCCGGGATAGCCGAATATCGTGTCGACGCCCTGGTCCACCAGCGAGCGGATGACGATTTCCGCGCCGGTCATGCGCTGATGACCGTTCGGTTTGCCGCCGTTCGTCTTGGCAGGCGCGTGCGGCTTGGATTTGCTCTGGGCCATTTCCTGGCTCCCGTCCCGTGCTCCCCAAGTCGCCGCACCTGTTTCTTTGGCCCCGGGGAGCGGAAAAACCCGCGCTACCAGAGGCTTCGGCCGGCCGAAGGGAGCGGCAAAGTACCGGGAGCGACTCAACGGGTCAACAAAAACCGACGAATCTTATTAAAGATTCCAGGTAATAACCTTTCCGAATATTGCGTGTCGATCGTCAAGTCGGGCTTCAATTGATGCCGGAACCAGGTAGCCTGGCGCTTGGCGTATTGGCGCGAGGCCTGCTGCCCCAAGGCAACCGCTTCATCCAGTGAAATCAATCCCTTAAGGTGTTTTATCAGGGCCGGCACGCCCAGGGCTTTCAGCGCCGGCAGGGCGGGGTCGAGGCGTTTGGCGGCCAAGCGTCGGACTTCGTCCAGCGCCCCGGCCTCGATCATCGCCAGGAACCGCGCGTCGATGGCGGCGTTAAGCTCCGCGCGTTGCGGCATCAGCAGGATCGTAAAGAAACGGAATCCTTCCGCCGTTCCCGGCTTGGCCTGCCAGGCCGACAACGTCACGCCAGTGGCCTCCACCACTTCATAGGCGCGGATCAGGCGCTGCGTGTCGCCCTGGGCAAGCCGCTTCGCCGCTTCGGGATCGCGCTTCGCCAGTTCGGCGCGGAATTTTTCACCGCCGAGCTTGGCATGGAGATCGCGCGCCGCCTTGCGTATTTCCTCGGGCACGGGGGGTATCGGCGACAGTCCCTGCATCAGCGCGCGCAAGTAAAGCCCGGTGCCGCCGACGACGATCGGCACGCGCTTGGCGTCGTGCGCTGCCGCGATCGCCTGCAACGCCATGCCGCGCCAGCGCCCGGCCGAGGCCGGATCGCCGGCATCGAGCACGCCGTAGAGGCGATGCGGCGCCTGGGCCAGGGCCGCGTCGCTGGGCCGCGCCGTCAGGATGCGCAGCTTCTTGTATAGCTGCATCGAGTCGGCGTTGATGATCGCGCCGGTGAATTCGCGCGCCAGCGCCAGGGCCAGGGCCGATTTTCCGCTCGCCGTCGGCCCGGCGACGATCAGGACGGGCGCTTTCATGTTGGACCTCTGGCCGACCATGCGTTAAATGCGCTGATGGATTTCGTGCTCACGCTGATCGCCGCTCCCGGAGCATCGCTCGATTCTAGCACGCTGGAAACCGCGCGCCGGGCATTGGGCGCCGCCGCGGGGCCTGTGGATTGGCTGGCCCCTGCCCAGGCCTGCGACATTGGCTTTGCCGAACTAGACCCGGTTAAGGCGCAAGGCGCGGTGCGCGCGGCCCTGGGCGCGGCTCCCGTCGATCTTCTGGCGCAAGCCCCAGCGGGAAGGCGCAAGCGCCTGTTGGTGGCCGACATGGACGCGACCATGACCGAGGGCGAAACCATCGACGATCTGGCCGCCATCGCCGGCATCGGGCCCGAAATCGCCGCGATCACGTCAGCCGCCATGCGCGGCGAGATCGATTTTCCCGTGGCGCTACGCCGGCGCGTCGCGCTGCTGAAAGACCTGCCGGAATCGGCGCTTTTCAACGTACGCGACGCGATCAAGCCGGTGCCGGGCGCGCACGCGCTGGTCGCCACCATGAAAAAACACGGCGCGTACACGGTGCTGGTATCCGGCGGGTTCGACGTGTTCACGTCGCATGCCCGAGGGTTGATCGGCTTCGACGCATCGCACGGCAACCGGCTGGAAATCGCGGGCGGCAAGCTGACGGGCAACGTGATCGAGCCGATCCTGGGCCACGACGCGAAGCTCGCGGTTCTGAAGTCGTCCGCTGAGGCGCGCGGCATCCCGCTTGCCGATGCGCTGGCCGTGGGCGATGGGGCGAACGATCTGGGCATGATCCAGGCGGCGGGCCTAGGGGTCGCGTTCCACGCCAAGCCGGTGGTGGCCGCTGCGGCGCGGGCTAGGGTCGACCACGGCGACCTGACGGCGTTGCTTTACATGCAGGGGTATAGGCGGGACGAGTTCGCGAGCTAACGCTTTCTCTTCTTCGTCATGGCCGGGCTTGACCCGGCCATCCACGCTTTGCCCGATAGAAATCGTCGTGGATGCCCGGCTCGGAGGCCGGGTATGACGGAAATTAAAGAGCGCCGCGCTACTTCTTCACGATCCTTAGAATCTTGTCGTCGTGGGTGAAGGTGGTCAGGGCATAGAGCGCGCCGTCGGGCCCCACGACCGCGTCGCGGAACGCGCCATAGCGCCCGCTATCCGGCTTGTCGGAATACCAGCGTTCGATGCGCGTCACGCGCCAGTCCTGTCCCTCGCGCGCGATCTCGATCTTGATCAGCGTGTCGGCGCGCTGCACGGCGACGAACAACGATCCCTGCCAGAACGTGATGCCCGAGGGTGGCGCCCCGGTCTCGCGCCACAACAGGATCGGATCGGCGTAGTCCTTCAGGCCCGCGGCGCCGACGACCCTGGGCCAGCCGTAATTCGCGCCTTTGCGAATGACGTTGATCTCATCGTCCCGGCGCCGGCCGAATTCGCCCGACGGCCCGTGCTCCGAAATGAACAGCTCTTTGGTGTCGGGATGCCAGGCCAGGCCTTGCGGGTTGCGATGGCCCAGGGTCCAAACGGCTGAGCCGGGGAAGGGATTGTCCGGCGGGATGGCGCCTTCCGGCGTCACGCGCAATATCTTGCCGCCCAGCGACTTCATATCCTGCGCCAACTCGGCCTGGAAATTCTCGCCTGTGGCGACATACAGCATCCCGTCCGGCCCGAAGGCGATGCGCCCGCCGTTGTGATAGGTGGCGGCGGGAATGCCGTCGAGGATCACGCGCTCGAACGCGCCGGTCATGCCCTGGTGGCGGAAGCGCACCACGCGGTTGACCGCGACGCCCTCGGCGTTGGGCGCGGTCAGCATGGCGTAGACGAAGGGCTCAACGGCGAATTTCGGATGCAGCGCCAGGCCCATCAGCCCGCCTTCGCCCCGTGCGCGCACCGTGGGCTCGGCATAAGGACGGGCTTGCTTCTTGCCGTCCTTGTCCAGCACCAGGATGCGGCCACCCCGTTCGCTCACCAGCGACCGCCCGTCGGGCAGGAACAGCAGCGACCAGGGAGTCTTCAGGCCCGAGGCCCAGATTTTGGTGTCGTACTCCGCCACGTCGGGGCGGAAGATTTCTGGCACGGTCTGTGGCTGCTTGCCGATGATCGGATCGGCGCCCGCCACCGTTGCAACGCAGATGAAAATCGCCGCGAGCGAAACTGTGCGCATGGCTTAAGCTCCTTTCGCCGCCGCCTTGCCTTTCGTCCCGGTTTCTTCCCCGCCGCCGACTTTGCCGGCCAGCGCGGCTTCCAGAAATTCGTCGATGTCGCCATCCAGCACGGATTGGGTGTTGCCCACCTCAACGCCGGTGCGCGCGTCCTTTACCATCTGATAGGGCTGCAGCACGTAAGACCTGATCTGGTGGCCCCAGCCGATATCGGTCTTGGCGTCGTGCATGGCCTGGGCCTTGGCCTCGCGCTTCTTCATCTCCACTTCGTACAGGCGCGCTTTCAGCATTTGCAGCGCCATGGCGCGGTTGCGGTGCTGCGAGCGGTCGATCTGGCAGGCCGCCGCGATGCCCGTGGGGATGTGCGTGATGCGCACCGCGCTTTCGGTCTTGTTGACGTGCTGGCCGCCCGGGCCGGACGAGCGGTAGGTGTCGATCTTCAAATCCTTTTCCTGCACGTCGACCTGGATATCCTCGTCGATCACCGGGTAGGCGCCCACGGAGGCGAAGCTGGTCTGCCGCCGCGCGTTGGAATCGAACGGCGAGATGCGCACCAGGCGGTGCACGCCGGTCTCGGTCTTGAGCCAGCCATAGGCGTTGGGCCCGATGATCTTGACCGTGGCCGATTTCAGTCCCGCTTCTTCCCCCGGGCTTTCTTCCTGCCACTCCACCTTATAGCCGCGGCGCTCGGCCCAGCGCGTGTACATGCGCATCAGCATCTCGGCCCAATCCTGCGCCTCGGTGCCACCGGCCCCGGCATGGGCCTCCAGGTAGCAGTCGTTGCCGTCGGCTTCGCCCGACAGCAGGCTTTCGATGTATTTTTTGTGGGCTTTGGGCTTGAGCGCCGCCAGCATCTGCTCGGCCTCGGCGATCGACGCCGGGTCTTTTTCCGACTCGCCCAACTCCAGCAGCGCCAGGGCGTCGTCCAGGCCGCTTTTCAGTTCCTTGTAGCCGGCCAGCGTTTTTTCCAGCGCCGTGCGCTCGCGCAGCATGGCCTGCGCCTTGGCGGGATCGTTCCACAGATCGCTGCTTTCGGCCTGGGCGTTCAGCTCCTTCAGCCTGACTTGCGCCTTGTCGTAGTCAAAGATGCCTCCGCACCAGGTCGAGCGACTGGCTGATGGAATCGACGAAGGCTTGCGTTTCGGCGCGCATGGATCGAACTCCGGTGGTTTTCTTAAGGTCGCGTCAGCGGGAAAGATGAGGCTTCGCGCGCCTCAATACAAGCCGGGGGCGGGGGCGCCCGCACCCGGGCGCTCGAACGCGCCCACCGGCGCGCCGGCCAGGGGCTGGCTACCGTCCAGCACCACGGTCTCGCGGCCGGGCGCAGGCTCGCTGCCCGGGCGGAACGCTTCCAGGATCACGTCGCGGTCGCCCGGCCGGGCCAACGCCCCGCTCTCGGCACTGACGCGCACCAGGCGCACACCCGGGGGAATGCGGAACGGGATCGACGGCGTATCCTTCAGCGCCTGTTCCATGAACTGCTTGAAGATCGGCACGGCCACCGAGGCACCTTGTTCCTGCTGGCCCAGGGTCGCGGGCGCGTCGAAGCCCACGAACACGCCCACCGCCAGGTCGGGCGTGAAGCCGACGAACCATCCGTCGGTGCTGTCGTTGGTGGTGCCGGTCTTGCCAGCCAGCGGGCGGCGCAGCTCGCGCAGGCGCGTGGCGGTGCCGCGCTCCACCACGCCCTGCAGCATCGACACCATCTGATAGGCCGTCACCCGGTCAACCACGGCTGGGCGCGTGTCGGGCGGTACGGGCACTTCCAGCTTGGCCAGGTCGGCAGCCTCGCCGCAGCCCGGACATTGGCGCGTGTCGTGGCGGAACACAGTCTTGCCGTGGCGGTCCTGCACGCGGTCGATCAGCGTGGGGGTGATGCGCTTGCCGCCGTTCACCAGCGTGGCATAGGCGGTGGTCAACTTCAGCAGCGTGGTTTCCGCAGCACCCAGCGCCATCGACAGGTTCTCGGGCATCTGCTCGACGATGCCGAAATCCTGTGCGGTCTTTGCCACCTTCTCCATGCCCACGGCCTGGGCCAGGCGCACGGTCATCAGGTTGCGCGATTTCTCGATGCCCAGGCGCATGGTGCTGGGGCCGTAGAAGCGGTGGGTATAGTTGGCCGGCTTCCATTTCGGCAGGCCCGGCCCCTGGTCGATCACGAACGGTGCGTCCAGGATGATCGAGGTGGGCGTGAACCCGGATTCCAGCGCCGGCAGATAGACGAACGGCTTGAACGCCGATCCCATCTGCCGCTGCGCCTGGGTGGCGCGGTTGAACTCGGTCATCTCGTAGTCGTAGCCGCCCGACATCGCCAGCACGCGCCCGGTATGCGGGTCCAGCGCCACCACCGCGCCGCCGACCTTCGGCAATTGGCGCAGCGTGAACGTGCCGGTGGGGTAGGGGCGTTCGTCGCGGTCCGCCGCCACCGGCTCGACCGCGATCACGTCGCCTTTGTTCAGCACCTCGGCGGGCTTGCGCACGGGCGGACCCAGCTTCTGCTTTTCCATCGTGCGCCGCGCCCAGGTCATCTCGCCCATCGGGATGGCGCCGCGCCGCCCGTCGATGAAGCCGATGCTGGCCGCCGTGTCGCTCAGGTCCAAAACCGCGGCCAGCGTCCAATAGCCGATGCCGCGCGGCAGCTCGATGGTCTTGAGCTTCTGCGCCCAATCGCCGGCGACGGTATCGATCCTAGCGACCGGCCCGCGCCAGCCGTGGCGGCGATCGTAGGCGACAAGCCCCGCGCGCAAGGCCTGGTCGGCGACGGTTTGCAGGCGTGGGTCCAGCGTCGCGCGCACCACCAGCCCACCCTTGTACAGCGCCGTTTCGCCGTAGCGCTGCACCAACTGGCGGCGGATTTCCTCGGCGAAGTAATCGGCGCGCGACACGTCGGACTTGCCGCGCTCGCGCACCTCCAGGGCCGAGGCTTGCGCCTGCCGGCCCTCCGCCTGGTTCAGATGGCCGTCCTCGACCATCCGGCCGATCACCCAATCGCGCCGCGCCTTGGCCTGTTCCGGCCGGCGCGTGGGGTTGTAGTTGTTCGGCGCCTTGGGCAGGGCGGCCAGGAACGCGGCCTCCTGCACGGTCAACTGGTCCAGCGACTTGTTGAAATAATTCAGCGCCGCCGCCGCCACGCCGTACGATCCGAAGCCCAGATAGATCTCGTTCAGGTACAGCTCCAGGATCCGGTCCTTCGGGATCGCCTGCTCGATGCGGAAGGCCAGGATCATCTCCTTCACCTTGCGCGCCAGCGACACTTCGTTGCCGAGGAGGAAGTTCTTCGCCACCTGCTGCGTGATTGTGGACGCGCCCACGGGCCGGCGGTCCGATCCGAAATTGCCCAGGTTGGTCAACGCCGCGCGCACGATGCCCAGGGGGTCGACGCCGGCATGCTGGTAGAAGTTCTTGTCCTCGGCCGCCAGGAACGCGTTGATCGCCGGCCTGGGCATCGCCTTCACCGGGATGAACACGCGCTTTTCGACCGCGTACTCGCTGAGCAGCCGCCCGTCGCCGGCATAGACGCGAGTCATCACCGCGGGCTGGTAATCGGCCAGCTGCTGATAGTCGGGCAGGCCGCGGCTGTAATGCATGTACAGGATGCCGAGGCCCCCGGCGGCGAGCAGCAGCCCGAACACGCCAAGTACCGCCAGCCCCGCCAGGATTTTCAAAAACCGCCGCATCCCCGATCCGATTCAACCGCCCAGCCGTCGCAGGCCTGCGTAAATGCCCGGAAATCATGGCAAAACCATGTCGCCGCGCCTCTAGCGCGGCGTCACGCCGGCATTGTGCCGCAGCGCAGCGAAGCGGGCAACCGGGATTGGCGATTCCGTGGCGGTCGTGGTCCTGCGAGCGCCTAGAAAATCGCCAGGGTGCGCACCTCGATGCTTTGGCGCGGGGCGGCGTCGAGCGGCGCGGTCGGGTCGTGGAACGCGGTATGCGCGGTGAAGCGCGCCCGCGCGGCGTCGGAGTCGTAGCATTTCAGCAGCAGCGCTTCGTCGTGGCGCATCTGCGGGAAATAGAACCAGCGATGCCGGGGATTGTAGGTAACCGCATAGGTCTCGCCGACGCGGTCGGGATAAATCAGGTCGGTCGCCGCCAGGTCGTAGGGCGCGATGCTGCGTGCGTCGCACACCGCCAGCGGCCAATCCTCGACCGGGCCGGCGATCGGCCGCCAGACATTGACGATGGCGAAGCGCCGTCCTTCCAGGCGCCGCGCCTCGTCCTCGCCCAAAAGATCGCTCAGGCGCTGCGGGCCCGATTTTTCGGTGTAGTCGTTGTGCACGCGCGGCACCGGCTCCTTGATGCCGCGCACACCGGCGCGCGCCTGGGCGGCGTTGCGCTGGTTGTGGTCGAACGCCACGACACGGTTGGCGCCGGTCGCCTCGGCTACCAGGCGCTCGGCCTCGGGGTAATATCCGGCCTTGACCTCGGCGTTGTCGTAGAAATCGCCCACCGCGCTGATGTGCCGGCGGAACAGGAAGCCCTGTTCATCCAGCGACAACGGCCCGGCCAGAAGCCTCCCGTTGGCGATCGACACCGTGCGTTCGACATAGGTGCCGGATCGCTGCGGCTTGCCCGGCGGCGGGTCATACTGATAGGCGAACGGCTTTACCGCGCTCGGCAGGATGTAGCTGAGCGAGGCCAGAATACCGTCGCGGGTTTTCGCGGACTCGGCGCGAATGTAACCGGATGTGGCGTAATCACCGTCCATGGCGCGTCTCCCAGCATGGTTCAACACATGGGCGACAAGGTGGGTCGCCTTGCCGCCGGGGGCAAACGAAGATTTTTCATTACTGAAGTGAATTTTGCTTCGGCAATCATCAGCCGGCCCGGCGCGCCCCCAAGGGGCTCAGTCGTTCGCGTCGGCGCCTTTGCCCTCGGCCAGCGCCGGACCGCAAGAGACGCCGCGCCCGGCCGTGGGCGTGTCCTCGGAGCCCGCGAACCATTTCCACACCTCGGGGCAGGCGAAGAACCTGTCCGCCGCCTTGATGATGGCGTTGGCAAGGCGCTCCTGGTGCTTGGCCTGGCGCAACAGCTTGTCGTCGGCTGCGTTCGACAGGTAGCCCATCTCGATCAGTACCGACGGCACCTTGCGCGTCTTTAAGACCACGAACCCGGCGCTGCGGTCGGGCGTGGGCAATGTGTCGATGCCGGCGCGGTGCAGCTCGTCGATCACCAGCTTGCGGAACGGCCGCGCGATCTGGCCGATGGTGTCGAACTCCAGGCGGAACCACAAATCGCTTTTGTCGAAATCGGTCAGGGCCGAGGCGGGCTGCGCCTCGCGCTGGTCGGCCGCGTTCTCCTTCGCCGCCAGCGTTTCCGATTCCGAATCCGATGCCTTGTTCGACAGCGTGTAGACGCTGACGCCCCTGATCGTCTTGGCCGCGATCGTGTCGGCGTGCAGCGAAACGAACAGATGCGCGTCGTCGCGGTCGGCGAAGGCGGTCCGCTCGCGCAGCGCCATGAACCTGTCGTCGCTGCGCGTCAGCAAAACGCGATAGCGCCCGGTCGCCTCCATTTTCTTTTTCATCACCTGGGCCATCGCCAGGGTCAGCTCTTTTTCCAATCCGCCGCTGATGCTGGTGGCGCCCGGATCGTCGCCGCCGTGGCCGGGATCGACCACCACGGTCCATTTCTTGTCCCTGGGAACGCGCGAGGCAAGCGGGGGCGAAGCCGGCGCCGCAGCCGGTACCGGAGCCGCCATCGGAGCCGGTTTAGCAGCCGGTTTGGCAGCCGGTACCGGAGCCGGTTGCGCGGCCGCTATTTTTGCCGCCGGCGCTGGCGAGGAGGGCGCGGCGTCGCAGGCGATCGCCGAGGCTAGTTGCGGAAGTTTCGCTTGGGCCTGGGCGAAATCTTCTTGCGTCACCGGCTCCAGCTTGATCACCCGGCGGAAGCCCTTGCCGTCCTTGGCCGCGACCACGAACACGTCGCTGACGCGCGCCGGGGCTTTGAGGTCGAGGATTATTTTCGCGGCCCCGTTCTTGGCCCAGGCGGATTTCGCCACCATGCCATAAGGGCGCGGATCGGTCTTGGCGCCGGTCAATTGGCCGAGGTCGATTGTGAGGCGATACGGCTTCGCGCTCAACGCAAGCCCGGCGCAAAACGGCCCATCGGCCTCGATCACCACATGGGTGGCCGGGTCGTGATTGCCGATTCGAATGTCGCGCAATTCATTGGCTTCGGCCGCGCCCGCGGCCAGCGCCAGAAAGGCCAAGCCTGCCGCGGCGGCCAAGGCCGGCGAAGCGATCGGGAACATCCGGACCAACTCTGCGCGTGGAATGATCAGCATCCCGCCATCAACTCCACCCGCCCCCGGCTCCTATATATCGGCCCGGGGAATCGGGGGCAACACCTTATTTGCAAAGGATTTTACCGTCCCGCCGGTTGCCGCGCGGGGCTTGCATGACCATATCGGCATTGTAGAGATGGGGCGCTTGAGCATATGGTGCCCCTGCGAAGAGCCGCGCGTGGCGTCGAATATCCCTTCGGGGTGACGGCGTCGGCGACGCCAGCAAAGCTGCCGGACCCGGGCGATATGCCCGCCTCCGGGGCAGTGCGGACGGCGCCACGGCGCGCGGCTGATTGTGGAATCCGAGCCTGGTCCCGGCGCTATCCGGGGATGTGGCTGCCAACGTACCGATCCCGTCCTGATGCGCCCCCAAGGAAAGTACGGCGCGTCGTTCGACGGGGATTTCGGCGGCGCCGCCGGGCTCGATGCAGCACGATCGTCCCGCCGTCCGTCGTCTTCGCGCGGACCCCAGGCGGGCAGGCGTGCGGAGAGATAAAGCCAAATGGCTCAGCGTATGTTGATCGACACCACGCACCCGGAAGAAATCCGGGTCGCGGTGGTGAGCGGCAATCGTCTTGACGATCTGGACTACGAGACTTCGACCAAGAAACAACTGAAGGGCAACATCTACCTGGCCAAGGTGGTCCGGGTGGAGCCGTCGTTGCAGGCCTGCTTCGTCGATTACGGCGGCAACCGGCACGGCTTCCTGGCCTTCAGCGAAATCCATCCCGACTACTACCGGATTCCAATCGCCGACCGCGAGGCGCTCTTGGCCGAACAGGCCGCCGCCGCCGCGGAAGAGGATTACGATAGCGACGGCCCCGACCACGGCGAGCAGGCCGAGGCGCAATCCCAGCCCGATAGCGACGCGCAAAACGCCGGCTCGCTCGATGAAGCCGGCGCGGCGCCGCCGCTGGCCGAACCGGAATTTGGCGGCGAGGAGCCGCAGCCCGGCATTCCGGCAGGTCCGGTCGAACACAAGACCGGGCTTCTGGCCGACCAGCTCGAGGCGCGCGCGGCCGAAACCGTCGAGCCCGAGGGCGCGGAACCCGATCATGCCGCGCTGGACATCCCGCCGGTCGAATCCTCCGCTCCCGCCGAAGCGGCGGCGGCAGAGGCTGCTCCCGGAGTCGCGGGCGAAACGCCGGCCGCACCCCAACGCCCGGTCGAGACCGTGGGCGGGGATGCCGTGGACGAAGTGCGCCGCCGCCGTCCGCGCCAGACCCGCAACTACAAAATCCAAGAAGTCATCAAGCGCCGGCAGATCATGCTGATCCAGGTGGTCAAGGAAGAACGCGGCAACAAAGGCGCAGCACTAACCACCTACCTGTCGCTCGCCGGCCGCTACTGCGTGCTGATGCCCAACACCACGCGCGGCGGCGGCGTGTCGCGCAAGATCACCAACGCCACCGACCGCCGGCGCTTGAAGTCGCTGCTCGACGACCTCAACCTGCCGCCGGGCATGGGCGTGATCGTGCGCACCGCCGGCAGCGAGCGCAGCAAGCCCGAGGTCAAGCGCGACTGCGATTACCTGTTGAAGCTGTGGGACGAAATCCGCGAAGCGACGCTGAAGTCGACCGCGCCGTGCCTGATCTACGAAGAGGCGAGCCTGATCAAGCGGGCGATCCGCGACCTTTATGCCCGCGACATCGACGAGATCCTCGTGGAGGGCGACGAAGGCTATCGCGCGGCCAAGGACTTCATGAAGATGCTGATGCCCAGCCACGCCAAGCGGGTGCAGCAGTACAAAGACCCGATCCCGCTGTTCCACCGCTTCCAGATCGAAAGCCAGATCGACGCGATGCACACCCCCGTGGTGCAGCTGCGCTCGGGCGGCTACATCGTCATCAACCCGACCGAGGCGCTGGTGGCGATCGACGTGAACTCGGGCCGCGCCACGCGCGAACGCTTCATCGAGGAAACCGCGCTGCGCACCAACCTGGAAGCGGCCGAGGAAGTGGCGCGTCAGTTGCGCCTGCGCGACCTTGGCGGCCTGGTGGTCGTGGACTTCATCGACATGGAGGACCACCGCAACAACCACGCGGTCGAGCGGCGCATCAAGGAAGCGCTGCGGTTCGACCGTGCGCGCATCCAGGTCGGGCGCATCAGCCCGTTCGGCCTGTTGGAGATGTCGCGCCAGCGCCTGCGTCCCAGCATCCACGAGACCAGCACCACGCCGTGCGCGCATTGCGGCGGCACCGGGCATATGCGCTCGACCGAATCCGCGTCGCTGCACGTTCTGCGCGCGCTGGAGGAGGAAGGCATCCGCCGCCGCTCGCGCGAGGTGGTGGTGCATGTCGCGACGCAAGTCGCTCTCTACATCCTCAACCAGAAGCGCGCGATGCTGACCGATATCGAACAGCGCTACGGCTTCAGCGTCACGGTGATGGACGATCCGACGCTGATCCCGCCCAACTACCGGCTGGAGCGCGTGCGCGCCGCCGGCCCCGAGGCCGCCGCCCCGGTGCGCGCGGAATCGGTGGTGCTGCCGCCCTACGACGAAACCGCCGAGGCTGTCGCCGCCGAAGAACCGGCGGCCGAAGCCGAAGCCCCAATGGGCGAACGCTTCGATCCAGCGGAGCTTGAGCGTGAGCATGCGGGCGATCATCGGGAACACCGTGCGCCCCGTGGCGATCATCGCGGTCCGCGCGGCGATCACCGTGGTCCGCACGAACCGCAAGGCGAAGGCGGCCGCGACGGACGCGGCGGACGCCGCCGGCGCGGACGTGGACGCGGGCGTGGACGGCAAGGCGAGGACCGTGGCCCGCTGCCGGTGCAGGCCGGCGGCGACGCACCGGGCTATGCGCCGGACGTCGAGCACGGCCAGGACGGACAGGACCGCGGCGGCGCGCCCGCCGAGTCTTTCGCCGCCGAGACGGACCTGGGCGCAGATCGCGCGCCACAGCCCGGCCCCGGCAATGGCGATCGCGGCCCCGGCGACGGCCCGCAAGGCGATCAACAGGGCGATGGCGAGCACCGCCGCCGCCGCCGGCGTGGACGCCGCGGCGGACGCCGCCGGCGCGGCGAGCGCGATGGACGCGGCCCGGGTCCGCAAGGCATGGATGCGGACATGAACATGGAAGGCGACCGCGATGCCGGCTCGCGCGACGATGGTCCGCGTAATGATGGCCCTCAGTCCTGGCAGAACGAACCGGCGCCGCAACGTCATGAACCCGAGGCGAAACCGCCGCAGCAGGAGGCCGAGCAGACCTGGTCGCCCAGGCCCGATCTGCACGCGGCGCAAAGCGCGCCGGAACCCCGGCGCGAACCGCCGCAAACCGCTGCGGAGGCAAACCACCCCTCGCCGAAGCCGCGCACGCCAAACGCCAGTACGCCGGCGAACGTGACGGTGGTGGACGAAGGCACGCCCAAGCCCGAGAAACGCGGTGGCTGGTGGCGGCGGATGACCTCGGGCGAGAGCTAGCGCCGGCCGCCCTGCCACGCGATCAGGCGTTCGGCCGCCGCGCGCATGTCCTGGGTCGAACCGGCAAAGGAAAAGCGCACATAGCGGTGCCCGCGCTCGGGATCGAAATCGGTTCCTGGCGTGGCCGCGACCCCGGTTTCCATCAGCATGCGCCGGCAGAACTCGTGGCTGTCCAGCGTCATGTGGTCGATCTCGGCGTAGAGATAGAACGCGCCGTCCGACGGCGCGATGCGCTCGAACCCCGCCTTGGGCAGCATGTCCAGCAGCAGCGCGCGGTTCTCGCCATAGCGCCGCACGTTGGCGCCAAGCTCGTCGTGGCAGTCGAAGGCGGCGATGGCGGCGTGCTGCGACAGGCTGGGCGGCGAGATGTAGAGATTTTGCGCCAGGCATTCCGCCGGCCGCACCAGATCGGCCGGCAACACCATCCAGCCCAGCCGCCAGCCGGTCATCGAAAAGTATTTCGAGAAGCTGTTGACGACGATCGCCTGGTCGGTGAACTCCAGCGCGCTATGCGCTTTCTCGCCGTAGACGATGCCGTGATAGATCTCGTCCGACACCAGGCGGATGCCGCGCGCGGCGCATTCGTCCGCCAGCGCCTTCAGCGCCGCGCGGTCCAGCATCGTGCCGGTGGGGTTGGACGGGCTCGCCACGATCAACCCGTCGACCGCTTTGGGCAGCGACGCCACCAGCTCGGCCGTCGGCTGGAAGCGCGTGTTGGCGCCGACGGGGATTGAAACGGCTTCGATGCCCAGGGCGACCAGGATGTTGCGATAGGCGGGATAGCCGGGCGCGGCCAGCGCCACGCGGTCGCCCGCGTCGAACGCGGCCAGGAACGCCAGCAGGAACCCGCCGGACGATCCCGTGGTTATCACCACGCGTGCCGGGTCGATATCCACCCCGTACCAATCCAGGTAATGCCTGGCGATGCGCCGGCGCAGGGCCGGAATGCCCAACGCCTCGGTATAGCCGAGCTTGTCGCTGCCGAGCGCTATGCGCGCCGCCTCGATCACGCGTTGCGGCGCGGGGGTCGAAGGCTGGCCGACCTCGAGATGGAACACGGGGTGGCCCTGGGCGGCGCGCTCATTGGCCGCGGCCAGCACGTCCATGACGATGAACGGCGGCACATTGCCGCGGCTGGAAACTTTCAAAGCCATCGGGCGGCCTGCAACGGCATGGGACGGATTTCCGCCGCATTTCCGGCGGATGGATAAGGCAAACGTGAGTCGCCAGCGGCGGGCCGCGACCCTATAATTCCCGCATCCGGCGACGGTTCAATCGGCAACAGGGACGGTCCTTTGCGCAGCGGCATTCGCATTGTTTCGGCGGCGATGTCGTTCATCGTGGCGCTCACCTACGCCGCGCTTCCCGCGAACGCGATCAGCATCATCCGCGATTCGGAAGTTGAAAACAACGTCCGCGTTTGGTCCACGCCGGTGTTCGAAGCCGCCGGGCTGGTGCCCGACGACGTGCAGATCGTGCTGGTGAACGACCGGCGGCTGAACGCCTTCGTCGCCGGCGGCCAGCGCCTGTTCCTGCACACCGGGCTGCTGCTCGCCAGCGCCAACGTGCTGCAGGTCGTCGGCGTGGTCGCGCACGAAACCGGCCATATCTCGGGCGGGCATCTGGCGCGGCTGCAGGACGCGTTCAAGGCCGCCACCGCCACCGCGATCGCGGCGATAGTTCTTGGCGTGGCGGCGGCGATCGCGACGCGCAGCGGCGAAGTGGCGGGCGCGAGCATGGGCGCCGGCCTGACATTGGCCGAGCGCAACCTGCTCGCCTACACGCGCACGCAAGAGGCCTCGGCCGACCAGGCCGGCCTTGGCTTCCTGGAGCAGAACGGTCTGTCGGCGCGCGGGATGATGGAATTCTTCGACGCCCTGGTGAAGCAGGAAGCGATGCTGATGTCGCGCCAGGACCCGTATCTGCGCACCCATCCGCTGACCAAGGAACGCGTGGACTTCGTGCGCCAGTTCGTCGCGAAGTCGCGTTTCGGCAAGGCCGAGCCTCCGCCGGAATGGGTGGAGCAGCACAAGCGCGTGAAGGCCAAGCTGTTCGGCTTCATCGAGCCGGTCAGCCGCACGCTGACCACGTATAAGGAAGACGATCCGGCGGTCGACGCGCGCTATGCCCGCGCCGTGGCGCTGTACCGCAAGCCGGACCTGCCCAATGCGCTGAAGACGATCGACGGGCTGATCGCGCAGGAACCGAACAACCCGTTCTTCCGCGAATTGAAGGGCCAGATGCTGTTCGAGAACGGCCGCGCCGCCGACGCCCTGCCGGAATACGAAAGCGCGGTGCGCCTGCTGCCCAAATCGGGCCTGATCCGCGTCGACCTGGCGCGCGCGCAGATCGAGCTCAACCGGCCCGAGTTGGACCAGAAGGCGATCGCCCACCTGAACGAAGCGCTGCGCCAGGAAAGCGAAAACGCCACGGCCTGGCGCCAGCTCGCCATCGCCTATGGCCGCGGCGGCAACATGGGCATGGCGGCGCTGTCATTGGGCGAAGAGGCGATGTTGCGCGGCGATTTCCGCATGGCGATCGGCCAGGGTCTGCGCGCCGAGCAATTGCTGCCGGTGGGCTCGCCGCCGCATATTCGCGCCCAGGACCTACAGGCCGACGCCAGGCGCGAGATGGCGAACCGCAAGAACAACTAGGCGCCCGGCACGGGCATTCGGAAAGGATTTTCCTATCATGCGCGATGGTTCGGGCTTCGGGTGTAAACTGATCGGCGGACTGTTGCTCGCCGCCGCGGCGTTGTGGGCGGCGCCGGCCTCGGCCCAGGCCCTGACGCCCGACCAGGCCAAGCAGGTCGAGGACGTCGTGCGCCGCGTCATCAAGGAGAATCCGCGCATCATCCTCGAGGCGATCGAGGATATGCGCAAGCAGGAAGAGGCGGCGCAGAAGTCCAAGGCCCTGGCGGCGCTGAAAGCCAAGGCGAAGGAAATCCAGGGCGATCCCAACGCGCCGGTGGCCGGCAATCCGCTGGGCGACGTGACGGTGGTGGAGTTCTTCGACTACCGCTGCCCCTATTGCAAGGCTGGGCACGAACGGCTGAAACAGGTCGTGGCCAAGGACGGCAAGATCCGGCTGGTCTTAAAGGAATTTCCGATCCTGGGGCCGGAATCGGTGTTTGCCTCGCGCGCGGCGCTGGCGGTGCACCGCCAGGACCCGAAGAAATATTATGCCTTCCACGACGCACTGCTGTCGGTGAAGGATCGCCTCACCAACGACATGACGCTGAAGATTGCGGCCGATGCCGGGATCGACGTCGAGCGCATGAAGAAGGACATGGCGGCGCCCGAGATCAGCCGCATGCTGGAAGCCAACGCCAACCTGGCCGATGAGCTGGGCATCAACGGCACGCCCGCGTTCATCGTCGGCGACAACTTGGCGCCGGGCGCGGTCGACGTGGCGGCGCTGGAGAAAATGGTCGCCGAGGCGCGGGCGAAGAAATAGGCGCGCCGGCCCCCTAGTCTCCTTCGGGCAGCCACTCCTCCACCTTCCGGTCCAGCTCGCGCGGGAATTTAGCGCCGGCCGCCAGCGCTGCGTTCAGCTTCTCGCGGTACTCCGCCCTGGTGATCTCGATCGCGCCGAAGCGCTTCAAGTGCTCTGTGACAAACTGTGTATCTAAAAGAATGAAGCCGCCCTGGCGCAGGCGCGCGACCAGGTGCGCCAGGGCGATCTTGCTGGCGTCGGGCTCGCGGCTGAACATGCTCTCGCCGAAGAAGGCGCCGCCCAGCGCCACGCCGTATAAGCCCCCAACGAGCTTGCCGTCGCGCCAGCATTCCACGCTGTGGGCGTGGTCCATCGCGTTCAGCGCCAGATACAGCGCACGGATTTCGTGGTTGATCCAGGTCTCGGGCCGCCTGGTCGTGGGCTCGCCGCAGCCGTCGAGCGTGCCGGCGAAATCGCCGTCGACGCGCACGTCGAATTTTCCCTGCCGCAGCACGCGCCTCAAGCGTTTGGGCAGGTGGAACTTGTCGAGCGGCAGCATCCCCCTTGTGTGCGGATCGACCCAGAACAGCGTCGGGTCGTCGCGGCTCTCCGCCATCGGAAACAGCCCTACCGCATAGGCGCGCAGCAGGATTTCGGGGGTGATGCGGTCGATGCTCTTGGTCGCGGGGATCATCCACCTCCGGCGACGAAGCGCTCCAGCCAGTGGATGTCGATGGCGCCGTCGATGAACGCCTGGTTCGACGCGATCTCGCGGTGCAGCGGCAGGGTGGTTTCGATGCCGCCGATCACGTATTCCCCCAGCGCCCGGCGCACGCGCATCAGGCATTCGTTGCGCGTGCGGCCATGAACCACGAGCTTTGCGATCAGGCTGTCGTAATAGGGCGGCACGCGGTAGCCGGAATAAAGCCCCGACTCCACCCTGACGCCGAAGCCGCCCGGGGCGTGGTACTCCGTCACCTTGCCCGGCGACGGCGCGAAGGTCTTGGGATGCTCGGCGTTGATGCGGCATTCGATGGCATGGCCGCTGAAGACGATGTCGCCCTGCCCATAGCCCAGGGGCGCGCCGGCCGCGACGCGGATTTGCTCGCGCACCAGGTCCACGCCCGTGATCATCTCGCTGACGGGGTGCTCGACCTGCAGGCGCGTGTTCATCTCGATGAAATAGAATTTGCCGTCCTGGTACAGGAATTCGATGGTGCCGAGCGAGCGGTAGCCGAGCTTGCGCATCGCCTCGACGCCGGTTTTGCCCAGCTGCTCGCGCTCGGCTGAATTGAGCGCGGGCGAGGGCGCCTCTTCCACCACCTTCTGGTGGCGGCGCTGCGGCGTGCAGTCGCGCTCGCCGAAATGCACGATGCTGCCGTGATGGTCGCCCAGCACCTGCAATTCGATATGCCGCGGGTGTTCCAGGAACCGCTCCAGGTACACGGTGGCGTCGCCGAACGCGGCCTGCGCCTCGCGCTGCGCCAGCTTAAGCGCCTGCGGCAGCTCGGCGTCGCCGCGCGCCGCCTTCATGCCGCGCCCGCCGCCGCCCGCCGCCGCCTTGACCAGCAGCGGATAGCCGATCGCCTTCGCCTGCTTCAGCGCGTCGGCCTCGTTCGCCACCGGCCCGTCCGACCCCGGCACCAGCGGCAGGCCCAACTCCTTGGCCGCCCTCTTGGCCGCGATCTTGTCGCCCATCAGCCGGATATGCTCGGGCGACGGGCCGATGAAAGCGCAGCCGTGGCTGGCCGCCATTTCGGCGAAGCGCGCGTTCTCGGACAGGAACCCAACGCCGGGATGGATCGCGTCGGCCCCGGTGATGGAAGCGGCCGACAGGATGGCGGGGATGTTGAGGTAGCTTTCGTCGGCCTGCGGCGGGCCGATGCACACGCTTTCGTCCGCCAGGCGCACATGCATCGCGTCCTCGTCGGCGGTGGAATGCACGGCCACGGTGGCGATGCCCATTTCGCTGCACGCGCGCAGGATGCGCAGCGCGATCTCTCCGCGATTGGCGATCAGCACCTTGTCGAACATGCGCGGCGCCCGCCCCGTACGGCTTTCAGGAGACGATCAGCAGCGGCTCGCCGAATTCCACCGGCTGGCGGTCGCGCACCAGGATGCGCGTCACCGTGCCCGCGCGCGGCGCCGGGATCGGGTTCATCACCTTCATTGCCTCGACGATCACCAGCGTCTGGCCGGCATGCACCTTGTCGCCCACGGCGACGAAGGGCGCCGCACCCGGCTCGGGCCCGATATAGACGGTGCCGACCATCGGCGAGACGACGGCGCCGCTGGGGGCGCCGTTCGCCGTGCCGATGGTTTGCGCCGCCGCCGCGGCAGCGGGCTGGGGCGCCAGCGCCGCGGGGCCGGCGCCTTCGTGCCGGCGCACGCGCACGCGCTGCTCGCCCTGCGACACCTCGAGCTCGGCCAGGCCGGTTTCCTCGAGCAGTTCGGCCAGGCGGCGGATCAGATCGGGATCGACATCGAGCTTCGGCATCACTTCTTGCCTTCGGCGTTCAAGATGCGCGCTAGCGCCTCGACCGCCAGGACATAGCCGTGCCCGCCCAGGCCGCAGATCACGCCCCTGGCCGCCTTGGAGATATAGGACATATGCCGGAATTCCTCGCGGCGATGGATGTTCGACAGATGCACCTCGATTACCGGCAGGTCCGCGAGCAGCAGTGCGTCGAGGATCGCGATTGACGTGTTGGTATAGCCCGCGGGGTTGATGATGATGCCGTTCTGCTCAGCACGCGCCTGCTGGATCCAGGTCACCAGGTCGCCCTCGTGGTTCGACTGGCGCGCATCGGTCAGCAGCCCCAGTTCGGTCGCGCGCCGCGCCGCGGCCGTGACGATGTCCTTCAGGGTCTCGTGGCCGTAGATCTCGGGCTGGCGCACGCCCAGCATGTTCAGGTTGGGCCCGTTCAGGATCAAAATGGATTTCGCCGGGCTTTGGGCTGGCTTGGGCGTGGCCACGTCGCAACCTCGGATGACAATGGGAATGGGCGGGTTATAGCATTTGTGCGGCGCGGCGCAACCGTGAGCCCGGCCTTATCCAGCGGAATCAAGACCTTCGGGATAGGGACACGGGTGGTTCGCCAGTTTGTGCCGGGGGTGCGCTAGACTTAAAGACCAGCAGGACCAAGAGGGCATGGGCATGGCCGCGATCACCGACAGCAACCCGATGGGCACGGACGGATTCGAGTTCGTGGAATACACCGCGCCCGATCCCAAGGCGCTGGGCGGACTGTTCCGGTCGCTGGGCTTCGCGGCGGTGGCCAAGCACCGCTCGAAGGACGTGACACTCTATCGCCAGGGCGACGTGAATTTCGTGGTCAACGCCGAGCCCGACAGCTTCGCGCAAGGCTTCGCGCGGCTGCATGGGCCGTCGGTCTGCGCCATCGCGCTGCGCGTGGCCGATGCCGGTGCTGCCTACAAGCGCGCGCAGAAACTCGGCGCCTGGGGCGTGGAAAGCCGCGTCGGCCCGATGGAGCTCAACATCCCCGCGATCAAGGGCATCGGCGACAGCCTGATCTATCTGGTGGACCGCTACGGCAAGCGCGGCACGATCTACGACGTGGATTTCGTGCCGGTGGCGGGCATGGGACCGGACCTCAAGCACCGCGGCGTCGGGCTTTCCTATATCGACC